>OBWC01000001.1_pt1 | contig 670827 bp, 580 predicted proteins | sample 1501341 | NCBI WGS metagenome assembly OBWC01 (sample SAMEA2580033, study PRJEB22360) | human gut metagenome | biome: human gut; feature: human-associated habitat; material: faeces | place: Denmark | collected 2008/2010 | reverse complement strand
AGTTTTCAATAGGTATTAGTTTTTTTTTAAGGTAAAAAGATTGTTTTCAGGATAACGATGCAAATATAGGTGCTTTTCTCGTTATGAACCAAATATAAAAACATGTCATATAACATCTTTTTGATTTTTCTTTGGATTTATTATCATTTCAAAAAAAACTCCTGTAACCGAACCGTTACAGGAGACAAATATATGACATTTTTTTAAGTAGCACTAATTTTTGTTTAAAAATTTGCGATTTATTATTTAGCAGGATAATGCTCTTCTACCTTGCCACTATGCTTCAAGACTTTAGCATCGATGAAAAAGACTATCTCTTCTGCAATATTCGTTATATGGTCGCCGGAACGTTCCAATTTACGGAATACTCCCACCAGATTGAGGCACGAGAGAGTGCTTTCCGGATGCTCTTTGATATACTCTGCCAAAACAGCCGTAGCCTCCGCATTGATCTCGTCCAATAAATTATCTTTAGCGAATACGGAGGTTGCCAGCTCCAGGCTCTCTTCGTTCAATGCGCGTTTTGCCACTTCAAGCATCGAAAGCACCTGTTTCTGCATCTCTTCCAGACGGAGTCGTTTCAGTAACTCTTCATCCAGAACCGGCTCTTCACTCTTCACTACAAAACGTGCGATTCCTTCTGCAAAGTCGCCCAGACGCTCCAGGTTGGTGTTGATTTTCAACATGGCCAACACAAAGCGAAGGTCGATAGCTACCGGATTATATAAAGCGATCACGTCTTCCACGTCGCTGTCTATCTTCAATTCGAAAGCATTCACCCTGCGTTCACGGACAATCACCTGCTGGGCCAGTTCCTTATCCAGGGTCAACACTGCCTCCCCTGCCCTGTCCAACTGATTGTAAACCAATGTCCACATCTCGTCTATTTCCTTTTTCAGCAGAACAAGTTCTGATTCTATAAACTTCACCATATTCTATTAAATTTATTATTAAGCAAATATACAATATTAAATGATACATCGAGCTGCATGCCGATCAATCGTATGTCATCCGAAACGTCCGGTTATATAGTTTTGTGTCGCTTCCTTCTCCGGGTTCGTAAAGATCTTCTTCGTGTCGCCAAACTCCACCATCTGCCCCATATAGAAAAACGCCGTCTTATCACTGACACGTGCAGCCTGCTGCATATTGTGCGTCACAATCACAATGGTATACCGTTCTTTCAACTCGTGTATCAACTCTTCCACCTTTGCCGTCGAAATAGGGTCGAGCGCCGAAGCAGGTTCGTCCATCAACAGCACCGAAGGCGATACAGCCATTGCGCGTGCGATACAAAGACGCTGCTGCTGTCCGCCGGACAAGGCAAAAGCCGATTCTTTCAGTTTGTCCTTCACTTCATCCCAAAGCGCGGCACCCTTCAGGGTCTCCTCCACCCGCTGACGGATAAAGGCATTATCTTTCACTCCGTTCACTCTCAACCCGTAAGCCACGTTTTCAAAAATGCTTTTCGGAAAAGGATTGGGACGCTGGAACACCATGCCTACATTTTTACGCAGCTCGTCCACCTGCACTCCCTTGTCATAGATGTTTTCGCCGTCTATGCGGATCTCTCCCGTCAGGCGGGTTGCAGGAATCAAGTCGTTCATCCGATTAAAAAGGCGTAGAAAAGTAGATTTCCCACATCCGGAAGGACCTATAAACGCGACTACCGATTTTTCTTCAATCTCCATACTGATCCCCTTCAGTGCATGGAAGTCACCATACCAGAAGTTCACATCACGCGCATCAATTTTTACTGTTGTATCCATATCTTTTGTTGTACTCCGTCACTAAGAAACAATTTCTAATTCATTTTTACTTTCTTCTCAAAATACTTTCGCAAGGCATTGGCCAGCAGGTTCACCAGGAGTATGATTACAATCAGTACCAAGGCCGTTCCATAAGCCAGAGGCAACTGTGCCTCCATATCCGTTCCGCTGGTCGATATCACATACAAGTGATAGGGCAATGCCATACATTGATCTAAGATGCTTGTGGGCAATTGCGGGAGGAAATACGCCGCACAAGTGAACAGGATCGGAGCCGTTTCTCCCGACACACGTCCCAAGGCCAGAATCAATCCGGTGATGATATTCGGCATTCCCATAGGCAGAATCACGTGCCAGATGGTCTGAAGCTTGGTAGCTCCCAGTGCACGGCTTCCCTCGCGCATGCTGTCAGGTATTGCCTTCAATGCCTCTTCCGTAGTACGGATCACCAAAGGTACGCAAAGCAGCCCCAACGTCAACGAACCCGCCAGAATACTATCGCCGAAATCCATATAATTAACAAACAGCGCCATACCGAAGAGACCGAAAACAATCGACGGAATACCGCTCAGGTTATTGGTCATCACCCGGATAAAGCGTACCAGTTTGCCCTTCGGCGCATACTCGTTCATGTAAATACCACTCATCACACCCACCGGAAAGGCAAACAGCGCACTGCCCACCATCAGGTAGAATGTACCCACGATAGCCGGCCAGATGCCTCCTCCCGTCATCCCGTCAGTAGGAGCGGTGGTCAGAAAATCCCAGCTGATCACGCCGATACCCTTATAGATGATGAATCCCAGAATCGCGAACAAAATCAGCACAATGCATAAACTCAGCAGCCGGAATATGCCGAAAGCGATCCCCTGCGAACGTCTTTTAGCTTTTGTATTATTCAGTATTTCCATATTACTTACTACGTTTTACGCCCTTAGATGAAATGTACTCCACACTAAAGTTGATGATTAATGTAATGAAGAACAGCACTACCCCCAGCAGGAACAGAGCCTGATAGTGTGGTCCCCCTGCCGGTGCTTCTCCGAGTTCGGCCGCAATGGTTGCCGGGATTGTGCGCAAAGGTTCGAGAATGGTAGTGGGAATCACGGCGGCATTTCCGGTCACCATCAAAACCGCCATCGTCTCGCCGATAGCGCGTCCGATACCCAACACCACCCCCGAGGTAATGCCCGAGATCGAATAAGGGATCACTACTTTATAAATGGTCTGCCACTGCGAAGCTCCGAGTGCCAGGCTGGCTTCACGCATGGCACGGGGACAGTTGCGCATGGCGTCTTCAGTCACCGTTATGATGGTGGGCAATGCCATGATGGCAAGCACAATGCTTCCCGCAAGTCCGCTCTCCCCCACCGGCAAATCAAATACTTTCTGAATCAAAGGTACAATCACGATCAAGCCGAAAAAGCCATATACCACCGAAGGAATACCGCTCAGCAACTCTATCACCGGCTTCAGCCAACTACGTACTTTCGAATCGGCCACCTCTGACATATAGATCGATACCGAAAGTCCGAACGGCAAAGCAATCAATATGGCAAACAGGCTCACCCAAAGCGTACCGGTTATCAGCGGCAGAAAGCCGATCAAAGGTGCGGGAGTAGCCGTCGGAAACCATTCCGCTCCGGCAAAGACCTCCTTCACAGAAATGGTGTTATCCTTTATGAAATGTACCGCATCCGGCCGTACCACAAACTTCTGAGGAATAAAAGCAACGATACCGGGTGTTTTCTGAATCAGCTCCATAATCTTTTCCCCTGCATTCTCGTAGGCTTCTCCCAGTTCTTCTTCCGAGTAGTAGTGCGTGATGTCTTCCAGACGGAACACCCGGATCGGGAGATCTTCACCCCCCAACTCTTTCCAGTTGGTGATCTCTTCATCAAAGACATCTTTAATTTGCATCGGTGTCAGTTCGCTTACCTTATTATCTTTGTTCAGCGCCAGCACATATCCCTCTTCAATAACCTTGCTGCTGAACAGGCCGAATGCCTCGGTAAAAAGGAAAAGCACAATCAGCAGAATCGTAATACTCGTTACAAAACCGCTACAGGTCAATATTCCTTCTATAATTCTTTCAAAAACCTTCTTCATACCTTTTGATTTTCATGATGCAAAGAAACGGAGTAAGTATTAAGGAGGTGTGAATACGGTTTGAAGGAACTGTTTCAAACCTGTTACGTTTCTGTTACAAGACAAGATGCAGCACGTTTTGAAACAGGAATGTAACACGCTATTGCTTTATTTGCACATAAAATAGAATCCACCACAGGATTCACCACAGAGTACACAGAGTCTCGCAGAGAACACAGACTCTCGCAGAGAAATTCGTTTTCTCTAAAATACTGTAACAAAAGATTAAAGACCTGTGGAACTCTGTGTTACTCTGTGGTGAATCAAACTCAAAACTTAATCATATGAAAGTTAGAACTATCTTATTCGCCGCCCTCTCACTCGCAGCATTGCATGCCAACGCTCAGCGCATCAAAGGCAGTGACACCGTACTGCCCGTAGCCCAGCAAACCGCCGAACGCTTCATGAACCGTGAACCCGACGCCCGTGTCACAGTCACCGGAGGCGGTACAGGGGTAGGCATCTCCGCCCTGATGGACAACACCACTGACATCGCCATGGCTTCACGCCCCATCAAATTCAGCGAAAAGATGAAAGCCAAAGCCGCCAAACGGGATATAGACGAAGTGATCGTCGCTTACGATGCGCTGGCTGTCGTTGTACACCCGTCCAATCCGGTGAAAAAACTCACCCGCCGGCAACTGGAAGACATCTTCCGCGGAAAAATAACCAACTGGAAACAAGTGGGAGGCGACGACCGCAAGATCGTGGTTTACTCTCGCGAGACCTCTTCCGGCACCTACGAGTTCTTCAAAGAGAGCGTCCTCAAGAACAAGAATTATATGAGCAGCAGTCTCTCCATGCCCGCCACCGGAGCTATTATCCAATCTGTCAGCCAGACCAAAGGGGCAATCGGCTATGTAGGGCTCGCTTATGTGTCGCCGCGCATCAAGACTCTGTCCATCTCGTATGATGGCGAGCACTATGCCACCCCGACCGTAGAGAACGCCACCAACAAGACTTATCCCATCGTCCGCCCCCTCTACTACTATTATGATGCAAAGAACAAAACACAAATCGCTCCCCTGCTCGAGTTTATTCTCTCTCCCGAAGGACAGGATATTATAAAAAAGAGTGGATATATACCCGTGAAATAAGGATATACAAAAAAAATATCCTACTTTTGCAGCAACTTATTAGCTACGAGCTTTTATAATAATGACAGATATGACAGATATAAAAAACGAAGAAGCAGGCGAAAAGAAAAGCCTCAATTTCATTGAACAGGCAGTAGAAAATGATTTGAAAGCTGGAAAGAACGGGGGAAAAGTACAAACACGCTTCCCGCCGGAACCAAACGGTTACCTGCACATCGGGCACGCTAAAGCCATTTGTCTCGACTTCGGCATCGCTGCCGCACACGGCGGTGTGTGCAACCTTCGTTTCGACGACACTAACCCGACGAAAGAGGATATGGAATATGTAGAAGCCATCCAGGAAGATATCCGGTGGCTGGGATTCCAATGGGGCAACGTATATTATGCCTCAGATTATTTCCAACAATTATGGGACTTTGCCGTCACTCTGATTAAAGAAGGCAAGGCCTACGTAGACGAGCAGACTTCAGAACAGATAGCGCAACAGAAAGGCACTCCCACCCAACCCGGTGTCGAGAGTCCGTACCGCAACCGTCCGATCGAAGAGAGCCTTGCCCTGTTCGAAAAGATGAATAGCGACGAAGCCAAGGAAGGTTCCATGGTGCTTCGTGCCAAAATAGACATGGCAAGCCCCAACATGCACTTCCGCGACCCGATCATGTACCGCATCCTGCATGTAGCACACCACCGCACCGGAACCCAATGGAAAGCCTACCCGATGTATGACTTTGCACACGGTCAGAGCGACTATTTCGAAGGAGTCACCCACTCACTCTGTACACTCGAGTTCGTGCCTCACCGTCCTCTTTACGATCTGTTCATCGACTGGCTGAAAGAAGGCAAGGACCTGGACGACAACCGTCCCCGTCAGACGGAGTTCAACAAACTGAACCTAAACTACACGCTGATGAGTAAACGCAACCTGCTGATCCTGGTGAAGGAAGGACTGGTGAACGACTGGGACGATCCCCGTATGCCGACTCTCTGCGGATTCCGCCGTCGCGGCTATTCTCCCGAATCCATCCGTAAGTTCATCGATAAAATAGGTTACACCACTTACGATGCACTCAACGACTTCGCCCTGCTCGAAAGCGCCGTACGCGAAGACCTGAATGCCCGTGCCACCCGTGTATCTGCCGTACTGAACCCGGTGAAACTGATCATCACCAACTATCCCGAAGGACAAGTTGAGGAACTGGAAGCCATCAACAACCCCGAAGATCCGACAGCCGGAAGCCATACCATCGAATTCAGCCGCGAACTGTGGATGGAACGCGATGACTTCATGGAAGATGCCCCGAAGAAATATTTCCGCATGACTCCGGGACAGGAAGTGCGTCTGAAGAATGCCTACATCGTAAAATGTACAGGCTGCAAGAAAGACGAGAACGGCACCGTGACCGAGGTATACTGCGAATACGATCCCAACACCAGAAGCGGCATGCCCAACGCCAACCGCAAAGTGAAAGGCACCCTCCATTGGCTCAGCTGCAACCATTGCCTGCCGGCAGAGGTGCGTCTGTACGACCGTCTCTGGAAAGTGGAAAACCCGCGCGACGAAATGGCAGCCATCCGTGAAGCCAAAGGTTGCGACGCCCTCGAAGCCATGAAGGAAATGATCAATCCGGATTCACTGACCGTACTGCCCCATTGCTATATAGAGAAGTACGTGGCCGACATGCCCGCGCTCTCTTATCTGCAATTCCAGCGTATCGGTTATTTCAATATCGACAAAGATTCCACCCCCGGACATCTGGTATTCAACCGCACCGTAGGACTGAAAGATACCTGGGGAAAGATCAATAAATAATTTTTGGGCAAGGGAGCGTGTGTCGGAACTCACCACAGGAGACACACCTCCCCCTCCGTCGAATCGAATGATTATTAACTGTATAATTGCTAATTAAATTGGGCAGAAAAAACTCCCCGTCCGAAAGAGAGCGGGAATTACAGAACCTTATCGCACAATACGAAGCGGTAAAAGCCAAAAACGAATCGCTATACCTGGACGGTGACCAATTGGCTGATATTGCCGATCTATATGCCTCCGAACGTAAGTTTAAGGAAGCCCAGGAGGTCATAACATACGGACTCGGACTCCATCCGGGACACACCGACCTCATGGTCGAACAGGCTTACCTGTTCCTGGATCTCAATCAACCCCAAAAGGCCAAAGAGGTGGCCGAACTCATCACCGACACTTACTCCTCCAACGTAAAACTACTCCTGGCCGAACTGCTGCTGAACGAAGGTAAACTGGATGCCGCCGACCAAATGCTCGACAGCATAGAAGAGGAAGAGAAAAACGACCTGGGCATCCTGGTCGATATTGTCTACCTGTACACCGACTTAGGTTATCCGGAGAAAGGCGTACAATGGCTCAAACGGGGTGCGGAGATGTACAAAGATGACGAAGACTTCCTGGCAGCCACCGCCGATTGCTACGGTGCGGCCGGAGCAGAATACATAGAGCAAGCCATCGTTGTCTTCAACAAGCTGATCGACAAGAATCCCTATAACCCGGCTTATTGGGTAGGCCTGGCCAAATGCCAGTTTGCCACCAAAGATTTCGATAAAGCCATCGAGTCCTGTGACTTTGCCATCGCAGCCGACGAAGAATTCGGCGAAGCCCACATCATCAAGGCACACAGCCTCTTTCATCTTGAGAACATCGAGGGAGCCATCGTTGAATACCGGAAAGCCCTGAAGTATAAAACGCTCTCCCCCGAATTTACATATATGTTCATCGGACTGGCCTACACCCAGCAGGAAAATTGGGCTGAAGCCAACGAAAGTTACAGCATGGCTCTCCGGGCGATCGAAGAAAACGGTAACGGTTCTTCCCCGCTATTGTCCGATATCTATTCAAACAAAGCACTCTGCGCTTCCCGCCAGGGCGACTCGGAAGAAGCCCACCGGCTTTGCCGACTGGCAAAAGAGCTCGCCCCCCAGGATGCAGAGCCCTACCTGCTCGAGGGACGCATCTATATGGAAGAGGATAATTTCGACCTAGCCCGTGCAGAGTGGGCATTGGCTCTCCGCTATGCCCCCGAAGCAGATACCTGGATGGAAATAGGCAACTACAGCCTCGAGTTCCGCATGCTCGAGAACGCACGCTTCTGCTTCGAGCAGGTGCTGGAAGAAGATCCCGAGTACCCCAAGATCTGCGAACAACTGGCCGCCGTATGCCTCGTCCTTCAGGATCATGAAGGATTCAAGAAATACAACGCGATGTCCGGCGATTCCATCAATCTCGACTCCCTCCGGGATACGATACTGGAAATGGGTGTCGACGGAGAACAGATGCTTCGCGAACTGGACGATTTTTTAAAAGACGAAAAATAATCAAGTTCACCACAGAGTTCCACAGAGATTATTTTCTCTTCATATCTTATCAACAAGAGATTAAAAAACTCTGTGGTACTCTGTGGTAAATCAAAAAAACAAAACTATATCAATTCAATCTAAATTAAACAAATGGAATCTGTAGCCTTCATTCAGTGGTGCTTAGACCACCTCAATTACTGGACCATTACTTTATTAATGACCATTGAAAGTTCTTTCATTCCTTTTCCATCCGAAGTAGTCGTTCCTCCGGCAGCCTACAAAGCGGCAGTCAACGAAGAGCTGAACATCTATCTGGTAGTGCTCTTCGCCACCCTGGGAGCCAACCTCGGTGCTATTATCAATTACTATCTGGCCCGCTGGCTGGGACGTCCCATCGTCTACAAGTTCGCCAACAGCCGTTTCGGACACATGTGCCTGATCGATGAAGCCAAAGTGCAGCATGCCGAAGAATATTTCGACAAGCACGGAGCACTCTCCACTTTTATCGGTCGCCTGATTCCCGCTGTCCGCCAGTTGATCTCCATCCCTGCAGGACTTGCCCGCATGAAGCTGCACACGTTCCTGATCTACACCACTCTGGGTGCCGGATTATGGAACACTATCCTCGCTGCCATCGGTTATTACCTTTCCACCGTACCCGGCATCGAAAGCGAAGAGCAACTGCTTGCCAAAGTAACAGAATACAGTCATGAACTGGGCTACTGCTTCATCGTCATCGGAGTCTTCATCGTAGGTTTCCTTGTCTACAAAGGAATGAAGAAAAAGAAATAGTGCCTCCACAGCAAGAATCAGCATTCACCACAGAGTAACACAGAGCAACACAGAGTGAACTTAATCTATCGATAACGAATGGTAGTGAACTCTAAGAACTTTGTATTACTCTGTATTACTCTCTACTCTCTATTACTCCGTGAGACTCTGTGGTACTCCGTGGTAAAACTCCGCCTTCATCCCTCCCTCAAAAAAAATCTTTCTTTTTTTTCGTCCTCCATGCAGTACCTTTATATTTTCTGCATTTACTTATTGTACGTACACCAAACCAGTTATTGACTATTCATCAAAAAAACAAATCCTAGGCCTTACAGTTGTTTGATGAAAAAGCAATTTATGTAACAAATTTAATGTTTAAAAAAATGAAAAAAGATTTCAACTTAACCAAGCTTTTTTATTCTTTTGCGATTGCTTTCTCAGTGGTAACCTTGTCTTCTTGCAACAACGATGACAATTCTCCGCTTCCTCCTCCATCCACCAACGATGTGGCAGGCACCTATAACGGAAAAGTACTGATAACCCAGGTGACTCCCGCCACTGCAAAAGAAAATGCCGGAGAAGCTCCCCAGGGACAAGACGTAAACGCTACGGTGAAAAATGACACGGTGTTCTTCGACAAATTGCCGGTAACCGAACTTATTACCTCCATTGTAGGCGATAAAGACAAAGCGGAAGCCATTGTCAAAGCCATCGGTGACGTAAAATACAAAGTAGGCTACAAGCCGGCTCTCAATACAGAGAAGGACAGCATCTACCTTGCTTTCGATCCGAAACCGTTGACCCTTCAACTGCCTGCAGCCGTAGAAGGCCAGGAAGGACAGACTGTTACCGTAACCATTTCGTCTCCGGACAAAGGCAGCTTTGCTTACAAGAAAAATCAGTTGAAGTTGAAGCTCAGCGCCGATAAAGTGGAACTGGCAGGCGTAGCGGTACCTGTTCCTCAGACCCTGTTCGACTTCGATATGACCAAAAAGAAGTGATTGCCTGTTCAACACACGTAACAAGCAGTAGTCATAGGGGGTAAAGCCTGTAAAGACAGGCTTTATACCCGCATGAAAAAGTCCGTGCTCTCACCCCCCGGAGTGAACACGGACTTTCTGTTCCTTGAAACCATTCAAAAAAAAGATTATTTCACAGCAGCCAATGCCTTTTCATAATCCGGCTCCTGAGTAATCTCCGGTACAAGTTCTGTATAAGCTACTTTCCCGTCTTTCCCAATCACCACTACCGCACGCGCCAGCAGTCCGGCCAGCGGTCCGTCAGCCATCCTCACGCCATAGCTCTCGTCGAAGTCCGAAAAGCGGAAATCCGACAACGGAATCACGTTTTCGATACCCTCTGTCGTGCAGAAGCGTCCCTGCGCAAACGGCAAGTCTTTCGAAATGGCCAATACCACGGTATCCTTCATTCCGGCTGCCATTTTATTGAATTTACGCACCGAAGTGGCGCACACACCGGTATCCAGACTCGGGAAAATATTCAGAACAATATTCTTACCTTTCAGATCTTTTAGTGCGAAAGAAGATAAATCACTTTTCACCAGCTCGAAATCGGGAGCCACCTTTCCAACCTGTATAAATTCGCCAATCAGCTTTACCGGTTGTCCTTTGAAATTTGTTGTTGCCATAATTGATAACTCTAAGTTTTATTTACTATATTCTAAACAATCGGTGCAAGAACTTTGTTCACGATGGACAATAATCTAAAAAATAAAATTGATATGAAAACTTTATTCGACGAGATGGAACACGCAGTCAAAAACTGGTGGTTATCTCTTATTCTGGGTATTCTGTACATCATCGTGGCTCTCTGTCTGCTATTCGCACCGGGAAGCAGTTACATTGCCCTCAGCGTCATCTTCAGCATTTCGATGCTGATAAGTGGTATCATCGAAATCATCTTCTCCATCAGCAACCGGCGAGGCATCTCGTCCTGGGGATGGTACCTCGCAGGCGGTATCATCGATCTGATCTTAGGCATCTACCTGGTAGCCTATCCGCTGCTCAGCATGGAAGTCATACCGTTCATAGTCGCCTTCTGGATGATGTTCCGCGGTTTCTCTGCCACAGGCTATTCTATGGACCTGAAGCGTTATGGCACCCGTGAGTGGGGATGGTACATGGGATTCGGCATCCTCGCCATCATTTGTTCGCTGATCATCCTGTGGCAGCCGGCCGTAGGTGCCCTCTACGTTATATATATGCTGGCATTCACTTTCCTGATCATCGGATTCTTCCGTGTCATGTTGTCCTTCGAACTGAAAAGCCTTCATAAACGATCAACGGTGATGAACGGTAAATGATAAACATTGAATGAACCCCTATTCACCACAGATTACACAGATTAACACAGATATTTTAATTAAACTCTCAGTAAAATAAATTATTAATCTGTGAGAATCCGTGTAATCTGTGGTGAATTATGACTCCCCTAACCGTTACTAATACATCGTTTTCATAAACCGGAACAGGGTTGTTCTGGATACCCCCATCTTCTCCGCCAATTCCGAGTAAGTAGTTCCTTTGTCAAGTTCTTTGGTAAGTACGCGCTTATTGGCACGCAGCAATTTTATTTTAGGCGTATCTCCTTTCTTTCGGCCTAGAGTCATTCCTTCCTGCTTTCTGCGTGCGAGAGCTTCTTTGGTACGCATCGAAATCAGGTTCCTTTCTATTTCCGCCATCAGTCCGAACGCGAATCCCAGCACCTTGCTGTTGATGTCGTCCTGAAACACATAGCCCTCTTTGGTGCTATAGAGCACTACCTGCTTCTTAATACAAAAATTCAGGATAGTCATAATCTCGAGCAGTGTACGGCTCAATCTCGAAATCTCCGTTACAATCAGTGTATCCCCGGGATGCATTCTCTTCAATAACTCTGATAACTTTCTGTCTTTTGTGCTCACGCTTCCGCTTACGGTCTCTGTGTACCACTTGTCAATCGACAACCCATTCTTCTCTGCAAATCGCATAATCTCTTCCTTCTGATTAGCCAAAAACTGTTTTTCCGTACTTACTCTCAAATAAGCTATTACCATAATTCATGTTTTTAAATGATTAATACACCACGAAAAAACGGCTATTCATTCAAATACGGGACACTTTTTTACGTTCCTTTTTTCTCATGCCACTTGGGTATTTCTGAAACTTTCATTCGTCTATACATTTATGCTATTGATTTTTTACTAATTTCCAGCATATTTTCCAATCTGTCACTCAAAATCTTTTTTATTATAAACCGTGTTCTTGAACACACTAAAAAGAACAAGAAAATGGAAATAGAAAAATTCATTAAATCTTTAGCAAGAAAAGCGAAGTTAGGCGGGCGTTACAGCACAGCCAATACCTACCTCTACACTTTGCACAGTTTTCAGAAGTTTGCGGGAAAAGCCTCACTGACTTTTGAAGAGATCACTCCCGAGAGTATCAAGGAGTACGAGCAATACTTAATCCTCAACGGGAAACGGTACAACACGATCTCGCTCTACATGCGCATGTTGCGTTCCATCTGCAATCAGGCATCGGAGCAGAACATAGCTTCGCTCAACACCCGCGAGCTGTTTGAGAATGTTTTCATCGGCAACGAACCCACTGCCAAGCGTGCCATCTCACCCGTCCTCATTTCCCGCCTGCTCGAAGCAGATTTCAGCAAGAACAGCCGGCTCGATTTTGCCCGCGACCTCTTCTTGCTAAGCTTCTACCTGAGGGGAATCCCGTTTGTCGACCTGGTACATCTCCGCAAGACCGATGTGCAGGGAAACATGCTCGTTTATTTCCGCCAGAAAACGGGACAGCAACTTACGGTAATCATAGAAAACTGCGCCAAAGTGATCTTGCGTAAGTATGCCTCGCTTTGCAAAGAATCCGTCTATCTGCTGCCCGTCATCAGCGCAGCCGGAGAGGAGGGGCACAAGCAGTACCGAAGTGCATTGAGGGTATACAACAAACGCCTCAACCAGATATCCGGAATACTGAAATTGAAGACTCCGCTGACCTCTTATGTGGCACGCCACAGTTGGGCGACCACGGCCCTGCAGAAAGGGGTTCCGGTTTCAGTGATCAGTGCGGGAATGGGGCATGCTTCAGAGAAGGTGACATACATTTATCTGGCATCTTTTGATAACAAAACGCTCAGTAACGCAAATAAAAAAGTGATTGCCGCCGTGAGATTTAAGAAAGAGGAGGAGGAGTGATAATAACTGTTCTCTTACTTATTAGGTAATAGAACAAAGTGATCCCTTACTTATTAGGTAATAGAACAGATTCATTTGTTTTATCGCTGCAAAAATAGAGATAATAATTGAAACTCCACAAACAAAATGATAATTTCTTTTCTATAAAAGTGGATTATAACCAGTTGAAGTATCAGTTTGAAATAATTTATTCACTTAATAGAAATATTAGTCATAATTCCTGTTTGATGTAATTACTCAAACAGGAGTTTACAATTTGCAATAATTTGACATCAGAATTATATAATCCAGCCCCTGTTTTATGTTTAGTTAACCTCTAAAAGTTATATTTCATATCTTTTCGCTATTCCGCATTCTATTACCTAATAAGTAAGGGAACAAATTGCAATGCACACAGCAAGATGGTAGTTATTCAAACATTAACGACAACTATCGCAAACATTTCTAAAAGTACAGTATGAAACAGGTATTGCGGTTCAATAAAGTCATTAAAAGGATTGTATTCACCGGAGATCTCATTCTCTTGAATGGCACCTTTCTGTCCTTGTACACCCTATTGGGGAGCAAATTTTTTGCAGATCCATTCATTCACTCACTTCCCCAAGTACTGGTATTGCTCAACTTATGCTACCTGGTTAGCAACATGTCTTCAGGTATCATATTGCACCGCCGTGTAGTACGTCCCGAGCAAATCGTATGGCGTGCCTTACGCAACAGTGCGGGACACGCCTTGTTTTTTTCCTGCGCGCTCACCTTTGGAAACTTCGGCATCCTTTCCGCCCGCTTTTTCTTACTGTTCTACATTGCGTTCACTCTGCTGTTGGTTTGTTACCGGTTATTGTTCCGCAAGATCCTGAAGTCCTATCGTAAGCATGGAGGCAACTCCCGCAGCATCATTCTGGTGGGAAGCAATAGCAATATAATCGAACTCTACCATCAAATGACGGACGACGTCACTTCCGGATTCCGTGTCATCGGCTACTTTGACGACCAGCCCGGCAGCCGCTTCCCCGAAAAGGTGAACTATCTGGGAAAACCCGGTAAGATTGTGGACCGCCTGAAGCAGGGAGGAGTCGAGCAGGTTTATTGTTGCCTGCCTTCGGCCCGCAGCGAAGAGATTCTCCCCATCATCGACTATTGCGAAAATCACCTGATACGCTTTTTCAGTGTCCCCAACGTGCGCAGCTATCTGAAGCGGCGCATGTACTTCGAGCTCCTGGGCAACGTGCCCGTACTCTGCATCCGCCAGGAGCCGCTCAGTTTTGCCGAAAACCGATTCAGGAAGCGTGTGTTCGACATCGCTTTCTCGCTCTTGTTTCTTTGCACCCTCTTCCCCATTATCTATGTCATTGTCGGGCTGACCATCAAAATCACCTCGCCGGGTCCCATCTTCTTCAAGCAAAAGCGCAGTGGAGAAGACGGACGGGAATTCTGGTGCTACAAGTTCCGCTCCATGAAGGTGAACACGCAGAGCGACACCCTGCAGGCCACCTTGCACGATCCCCGCAAAACGCGCTTCGGCAACTTCCTGCGTAAAAGCAGCATCGACGAACTCCCGCAGTTCATCAACGTACTGATGGGCGACATGTCGGTAGTAGGCCCCCGCCCCCACATGCTGAAACACACGGAACAATACTCACAACTGATCAACAAATACATGGTCCGCCATTTCGTGAAACCGGGTGTCACCGGCTGGGCGCAAGTCACCGGCTTCCGCGGAGAGACTCACGAACTATGGCAAATGGAAGGACGTGTGCAACGCGACATCTGGTACATCGAGCACTGGACCTTCATGCTCGATCTATATATTATATATAAAACCGTAAGAAATGCGCTGGAAGGAGAAAAAGAAGCTTATTAAAATAAAGAAAATGAATAAAAGAGATTACACCACAGAGGAACACAGAGTTTCACAGAGAATTTTTTTTCCCCCATCACACAAAAGATGAAAACCCTGTGAAACTCTGTGTACTCTGTGGTGAGCCACCCCATATAGTAATATTCTAAAATTAAGATAAATGACAAAAAGACTACTTTTTTTCACGTTAACCTGTATTTTGCTGGCTTCTTGCCAGTCCTACAAGAAAGTACCCTACTTGCAAGACCCGGGAGAGGCGCAACGTGCCGTTGCAGAGGCCAAGCTCTATGATGCCCGCATCCTGCCGAAGGATCTGCTCACCATCGTTGTATCGTGCAGCGATCCGGAATTGGCAGAACCGTTCAACCTGACCGTATCCACCCCTGTCAGCAATACACAAAAAAGCCTGACCAGCCAACCGGCCCTTCAACAATATCTGGTCGACAACCGGGGCAACATCGACTTCCCCGTGTTGGGCACCCTCCATATCGGCGGACTGACCAAAGGCGAAGCGGAAAGTCTGATCAGGGAAAAGCTGAAAGGATACATCAAAGAAAACACCATTGTGACGGTTCGCATGGCCAATTATAAAATTTCCGTCATCGGCGAAGTGAACAGGCCGGGCACGTTTACCATCAGCAACGAAAAGGTCAACCTCTTCGAAGCCCTTGCCATGGCAGGCGACATGACCGTGTACGGACTGCGCGACAATGTCCGCCTGATCCGCGAGGACGCCGACGGACACCAGCACATCATCACGCTGAACATGAACCGGGCAGACATCATCCAATCGCCCTACTACTATCTGCAACAGAACGACATCCTCTATGTCACCCCCAATAAGACCAAGGCAAAGACAGCCGACATCAGCGCCAGCACCACCATCTGGTTCTCCGTGGTAAGCACGCTCGTGTCGCTTGCCAGTTTAATTATCACCATCGCCAAATAAAGAAACCCCGACAATGAAAGAAGACTTATACGACGATCTATACGAAGAGAAAGAAGAAAAAATAGACTTCCATGCCCTCCTGTTCCGCTACGTCATCCGGTGGCCCTGGTTTGTAGCCTCGGTCATCATCTGCCTGGCCGGAGCATGGCTACACCTCCGGCAGACCACTCCGGTCTACAACATCTCGGCCTCGGTCATCATCAAGGACGATAAGAAAGGGGGCAACAGTGGCGGAAATCTCGCCGCGCTCGAGGGCCTGGGGCTGGTCAACTCGGTATCGAACATCGATAACGAGATTGAAATACTACGTTCCAAAACGCTGGTCAAGCATGTGGTCAGCGAGCTGAACCTCTACACCACCTACTCCGTCAAAGGCAGTTTCAACGAAGTAGAGCTTTATAAAAGTTCGCCGGTACTGGTGGGGCTCACCCCGCAAGAAGCAGACAGGCTGCCGGGTCCGGCCGTATTCGAACTCACCCTGTCGCCCGGCAACCGGCTCGACGTGAAAGCCACCGTCGGGGAAACCTCCTACAACAAAAAATTCTCCAAACTGCCGGGCCTGCTCGTCACTCCGGCCGGAACGTTCACCTTCACCCTTGCCGGCGACTCCGCCGGAGTAAGTGAACCGCAGACGCTCACCGCCGTTGTAAGCAACCCCATGCAGACGGCAAAGAGGTATGCGGCGGCGCTCAGCGTAGAGCCTACCTCCAAAACCACCTCCATCGTCATCGTCTCGCTCAAAAACACCAACAAGCGTCGGGGCGAGGACTTCATCAACCGGCTGATCGAAGTCTACAACCGGAACACCAACAACGACAAAAACGAAGTGGCGGAGAAAACGGAAGAGTTCATCGCCGGACGTATCCGCATCATCAACGACGAATTGTTCAGTACCGAGAAGGAGCTGGAAACCTTCAAACGGGATGCCGGACTGACGGACCTTGCCAGCGACGCCCAACTGGCTGTGAGCGAAAATTCCGCCTACGAGAAACAACGGGTCGAGAACGGCACCCAGCTCAACCTCGTACGCTACCTCGCCGAATATATCTCCGCCCCGGACAAGATCAACGCCGTGCTGCCCGTCAACGTCGGCCTGACCGACCAGTCACTCTCCTCCCTGATCGGGCAATACAACGAAATGGTGCTTCAGCGCAACCGCCTGCTACGCAACTCCTCGGAAAGCAACCCGGTGATCGTGAACCTGGATAGCGGCATCCGTGCCATGCGCGAAAACATCCTGACCACCATCCACAGCGTTCAGAAAGGATTGCTGATCACCAAGGCCGACCTCGACCGTCAGGCCAACAAGTTCAACCGCCGCATCAGCAATGCGCCCGCGCAGGAACGCCAGTTCGTCAGCATCTCCCGGCAGCAGGAGATCAAAGCCGGACTCTACCTGATGCTGTTGCAGAAACGGGAAGAAAACTCCATCGCACTGGCCGCCACTGCCAACAACGCCAAGATCGTAGACGAGGCCATGGCGGACAACGGTCCCGTTTCTCCCAAGACCAAAACGATCTATATGATAGCCCTCGTCATGGGGATGGGCATCCCCGTAGCCATCATCTACGTCATGGGGCTGCTCCAGTTCCGGATAGAAGGACGGGCCGATGTGGAAAAGCTGACCTCCGCCCCCATCATCGGAGACATCCCCCTGGCCGAAGAGGGTAACGGGAAAGCGGGAGGCATCGCTGTCCGCGAAAACGAAAACAGCCTGATGGCGGAAACCTTCCGGGGCATCCGCACCAACCTGCAGTTTATGCTGGGCGAAGAGAATAAAGTCATCCTGGTCACCTCTACCATCAGCGGCGAAGGAAAAACATTTGTAGCCACCAACCTCGCCATCAGCCTCTCGCTGCTGGGCAAAAGAGTAGTCATCGTAGGGCTCGACATCCGCAAGCCGGGACTCAACAAGGTCTTCAACCTCTCGCAGAAAGAAAAAGGAATCACCCAGTTCCTGGCCGGCCCGCAGACCACCGACCTGATGTCTATGGTGCAGCCCTCCGGGATATCCCGCACCCTGAGCATCCTCCCCGGCGGAACCGTACCGCCCAACCCGACCGAACTGCTGGCACGCCAGGCATTGGTGGAAGCCATCGATATCCTCAAAAAGCACTTCGACTATATCGTGCTCGACACCGCTCCCATCGGAATGGTGACCGACACACAGATCATCGCACGGGTGGCCGACCTCTCGGTTTATGTCTGCCGCGCCGACTATACCCACAAAGCCGACTATACCCTGCTCGAAGATCTCCGCCTGGGCAACAAGCTCCCCAACCTGTGTACCGTAATCAACGGCTTGGACATGAAAAAGCGGAAATACGGCTATTACTATGGATACGGAAAATACGGCCGCTATTACGGATACGGAAAGAAGTACGGTTATGGCTACGGCTACGGACAAAAGCATAATTAGAAAAGCATCTCTATGATTTTATAAAATATAATGAATCAATTATTTGTTACACTTATTCCATGAAAAGCAAACCGCCAAAAGAGTTAATTTAATTAACCCTTTTGGCGATTCATAATCAATTCTAAAACATTAATGTAATTTTTTATCTTCAATCACATTAAAACACGGACACTGCTTTATCCATTCCTCGGGCTCGATCTCCCCATTGGCGTTCAGGTCCGGACTCAGATCCCGGTGGCCACACACACGGCTGCCGGGATACTGTTTCAATAACGTTTTCACCAACACCCGCATCGAATGTACCTGCCACTCCGTCCGGGTATCCTTGGGACGGCCCCTCGCGTCCAGCCCGCCTTCATAACAGATACCGATACTCGTCGCATTGTGCCCCTTGGCATGCGCCCCGATCTTCTCCACCGGACGGGTAGACACAATCCGCCCGTCCTTCCGGATATAGAAGTGGTATCCCAGCCCGTTGAATCCCCGCCTGCGATGGCAGACATCCAGGTCGAACTCCGTAAAACACCGGTCTTCTCTCGTTGCCGAGCAATGAATCACAATCAAATCGATTTTCCTCATACTTCCCCCTTCATTTTTCGACATTCCTCCCACTGAGAAACATCAGGAATGCAATCACCCATTCCAGGATTCTTTGTAACTTCTTCATCGTTGTTTTGCTATATTAAGTTGTTTTACGTTTACACCACAGAGGACACAGAGCAACACAGAGTCTTTATTTTCAAGCTGATATAGAATCTTAATCCCCGGGACTATAGTATAGAGAATTTTAATTTCCGGATTTACAGAAAGGTCGTTGAAATTCCTCCTCTGTGAGACTCTGTGTCACTCTGTGGTCGGGTCATGCTGTCGGGTCATCCACAATATCCCCGTCCCCGCCGCCATCGCCTTTCTGCGCCGCCCGCGTACTCACCTTACTGAAATTGAGCGTCTTCATCGCATCCGCCAGCACAGGCCCCGGACGGAAGTTCACTCTCGCCTTGCTGATATTCGCCGCTTTGAAATCCTCCGCCTTCTCCGCTCCCCTGCTTCGCAGGCCCACCTGGAAGGTGCCGATATTCCCCAGCCTGACAATCTCTCCCCTCGACAGGCCATCCACCATTTCATCCTCCAGCGCCTTCAGCACCGCCACGACATCCGCCGAATGTACCGTACAGGCCTTTTCCACCCGGGTCGAGATCTCGTCCAGCCCCACATCGCCGCTGGCCTGTGCCTGGGCATAATACTTGGCGGGATCATCCTTCTTCAGCATGTTCTTGCGCGCCACTACCGAATACGTAACTTCTTTACTCATAATCGTACTTTCTTTTTAGAGTTAAACATCTGTTTTTCAATCACATTTCAAAGATACGACACCCCCGATGCTCCAATGACAAAGAAAGAGGACCGATGACAAAGTTTGAGGAAAAAAGAATATAAAAACACACTGCATTCCGGATATTTTTCCGTACATTTACAGTATGTAACAATCAGATAATCAAAGCCATGAATCAAAGAAAAGAAGAAGACACAACCGAAGCCGATTTCATCATCCGCTCGTACACCAAAGCCGAACTTGCACAGCTTTACTGCCCGGGACTCGACCCCGTGCTCGCCCTGCAGAAACTCTACCGCTGGATGCGTAAAAACACCGCCCTGACACAGGCACTGTCCGAAGTCGATTACAACAAATACCGCCACAGCTTCCTTAAACGGGAAGTCAGGCTGATCGTGTATTACCTGGGAGAACCTTGAATTCACCACAGAGGGACACAGAGTCTCACAGAGTTTTTTTCTAAAAGCATATCCAATAAAAATATAGATTCTCTGTGAGACTCTGTGTCCTCTGTGGTGAAAAACACGAAAAAGACTTAGACGTTTCCCTCGAAACATCCAAGTCTTTTCCTCTAAACTCTTAAGTCTTTTCGGAAAAGGCTTAAGAGTTTTTTCATACATTCATTCGTTTGCTCCGGTGTTTTCCGAGGGCCAAAAGTCCAAGGGCCACTCTATGCGTCAGTCTCCCGCCAGCCCCGCCGCGTTCTGATATACATATCTCCCTCTTTATCAATAATTTTAAGCTCTATCGTCTTCCTGAATAGCCGTTTAAAAGTGGTTACCGGAATCCCCATCTCTACCGCCCGATCCATCGCATCCTTATAAGTAAAAGTTCCTGAAAAAGTCTGTAACACCGGACGCAACCTGAAATAAGGCTTCAGGGGCCCGGACTTACTCTCGCTCTTCCGCACACTGGTGGACAGCAGCAAGCTATGCTCCAACAACACATCCGTCATCAACATAGCGGTATGGAAATCCTCGTCCGAACATACATACTGCGGCATCGCCCAGGCGCACTCTCCCTTGCGAAGGGCAGTGAGCACCCCTGCTATCCGGCTCGCCATCAGCCCGTGACGAAGCACGATCGCTCCCGGCGAATCATCCCGCTCGTTCACCACCTCGGACAAGTGTGAGGAGAAACGAGATGTATGTTCCTCCCATTGTGCAGCCGTAAACGTAACCTCCGTGGGAGACTGAAGCAAGAACTGGTGCAACTCCAACAACCGGCCGCTCAGGCGGGCAAACATCGCCCGATGATCTTCACCTCCCTCCCGCGGGGCAGCCGAACGCCAACACCAATCGCTCTGGCCCGTATACACCAGGAAACGGCTGTACAAACCGTTCTCCAACGAAGGAATGAAACGCACCAGCTGGTTGGGAGTGCCGGCAAGGCACAACGCCAAATGCGGATTATGGGCCACCACCTGACGGCCGTTCACCTTGAAATCGGCCGAAACCACTTCGTGTTGAAAAGCCGCCCGAAACACATCATCGTGCTTTCCGTAATCATTCCGGATAGCTCCCGACACCATGTCCAGCTCCGTAGCATTGATGCAGCACCCCAGCTTGCCACTCTCCTCCAATGCACTGATCAGCATACTCTTCGACACATTGGGCGAAAGCGTCAACAGCTTACGGACAGGCTCTTTGGGACGTAGCGAAAAGTCCGGCGAACGCTTTTCCGCCTGCGCCTTTTTCAACTCCAGCTCCCACTCAAAAAAGGCCTTATCATACACCAGGCGCATCTCCTCGTTCTGCTTCTCATAATAGCGGTGAATCTCTCCGGGCAACAAGCCGGCCAGAGACACCACCCCCTTTCCGCCTCCCGCATGGGCTATCACCATGTAATACAGATGCGGCGAGTAATACACCTGATCGTACAATACACGCACCTCGGGCAGACAGGCGCTGATATTGGTGATCATCGCCATCAGCAACATATCGCGTTCCCGATAATTGCCGGCCGCCTTCACCCCCTGCGCAAGCAGATCAGGCAAATGCTCAAACACCTCTTCGGGAAAGTAAGGAGCCACCCGACGAAATTCTTCACTTTTTCCGAACAACACATCCTCCATATCCTCTTCACTCTCCCCCTCCTCTGGCGCATAGAGTGGCTCTTGGACTTTTGGCCCCTGACTCGCCATGACAGCGTCCGCCCTCCTGGCAGAAACATACTGATAACCAGACGATAATGTTTTCTCTATTTCTCCGCTCCCGAAATCAGCCTGCGCGTATTTCTCAACCACTGCTTTTTGCAACAGCCGCATTTCTTCCGGCGAAAAACCTTTATACCGGGCAACACGTCCCAGTTTCAGCACAAACGCATGGCGCCCTCCCGCCACAAACGGATTCCGGGCATCAAAATCATTCAGGAAAACCTGCATAAAGCCATCCCCCGCTTCGGAAGCAACGCCCGCCGGGCAAGCCTTGCCCACCGACTGCTCGGAACACTCCCCTTCCGCCTGCAACAGCCCGTCCACCTGCTCCCGCCACGGAAACACCCCGGCACCGGGATTATAGTACGCCTCCGGATCATACGAAGCGTAGCACGCCCGTCCCAGATCGCGGCACGACATATCGCAAGGATGCCCCAGCACCCGTTCCAACTCACGGGCAACGACAGGATAAGCCACCGCATATTGCCCGGCATTCTCGGCATCGATACGCACAATCAGCTTCAGCCCTTCACCCGAGATACTGACAAAAGCCCCCACCACATAAGGCAGCGCCCCGGCCTTCTCCTTCATCCCGGCCAGCATCTCGAGGCAATGATCAAAGTCGAACAGCGCCAGTCCGTTCAGCTCGGTCACCTGGTTCGCCGCATGTCCGCCCCGGCACTTGCCGGCCACTACCACCGCATTCAGAGCCCCTTTCAGCCTTTTGCCCTCCTCGGTCATGCCCGTCCGCATCCACCGCCGGTACGACTCGGCAAGCACCTTCCAGCGTGCTCCCCTGAGGTCATTATGAAACTCTTCCAGCGAAATCTCTTCCGCTTTCTTTTCCCACACATGGAGGAAAAAGGAAATTTTAAACTCTCTCTTTTTCATTGAGTATTAAATTTTAATGTTTTTAATCCCGATCCGCCGCCAAGCGCACAAAGCAAACCCCTTGCCACTGCGCATCCTCTGCAATGAACCATGATGCAAAAGAACAACAAACTTTTTACACTTCCGAATGTTAAAACCGCCGTAAAAGTCTCTTCGGAAAGCCTCCACACCCACCCGCACCCCACTTTCGCCATCCGTCTCCCGGTTCTTTTTAACACCCGGATTTATTTTCTCACCTCCTGTTTCCGCTCCTGATCCTTCACCGTATTGTTCAGGAAGCGGCACAACCGTTTCAACTCCCGCATCTCTTCTCTCGAAAGCGGTTTGGGAAGCTCACGCACCAGGGCAAACACCTGTCCGGACAACTCTTTAAGCAATTCGTTCGGACTCTTAAACTTGTCGTTTTTTTTCCATAATTATTAAAATTAAAAGATATGTTAATTATTAAAACTTACAAAAGTAACACCTAAAGATTAAAAATTCATTATTTTTTCTATTTTCATAAACAATTTGTTGTATTTAGTAAAATTATATCTATCTTTGCAGCAAAATCAAACGTAAGATTCGGTTTACCCCAGCAGGCAACTGTGACAGGTAACCGCGTAGCGTATCCGGGAGCGACCCTCCCTCCCCTTTCTCAAACCATACTCCCAATCAGACATGAAATCCTGGCTTGCCGCCTATGTCCGTCTCTATCACGAAAAGAAAACCCGTGACCGCCTGACGGCAATGGGCATCGAAAGTTTCCTCCCCGTGCAGGAAGAAATCCATCAATGGAGCGACCGCCGCAAAAAGATCGAGCGCGTAGTCATCCCGATGATGATCTTCGTACACGTCGACCCGGCAGAACGTGCCGAAGTGTTGACCCTTTCGTCCGTCAGCCGCTACATGGTGTTGCGCGGACAAAGCACCCCCGCCGTCATCCCCGACGAGCAGATGGAGCGCTTCCGCTTCATGCTCGACTACTCCGAAGAAGCCATCGAAGTGTGCTCCTCCCCCCTCGCCCCCGGCGAACAGGTGCGAGTCATCAAAGGCCCCCTCGCCGGACTGGAAGGCGAGCTGGTGACCATCGACGGCAAAAGCAAGGTGGCGGTAAGGCTGGATATGCTGGGCTGCGCCCATGTGGATATGCCGGTGGGGTTCGTGGAGAGAGTGGGAAAGATGGAGGCGGTGAGATGAAGGATATGAACAGATAAAAGAAACGATAAGATACAATAAGCCACACCATAAAACGATCTATGAGTTCTACCGCCAACCGTGTCGTAAAAAACACAGGATTCCTTTATGCCAAGATGGGCATCACGATGTTCATCTCACTATATACCACCCGACTGATTCTGAATTCACTGGGAGCAGCCGATTTCGGTATATTCAATATCGTAGGTGGAGCCATAGCCATGCTGGGATTCCTGAACGCAGCGATGGCCGGAGCCACGCAGAGGTTTATGTCCTATTCGGAAGGGGAAGGAAACAAGAAAAAACAGAAAAGTATATTCAACATCAGCATCCTACTGCATTTCTTTATAGCATTGGCTGCGGGAATTGCGCTGCTGATTGCCGGATATTTTTTCTTCAACGGCATTCTGAATATTCCAGCAGACCGGATTTTTGCTGCAAAGGTAGTATATGGCAGTTTGATAGTCAGCACCATGTTTACGGTGATGTCCGTTCCTTATGACGCAGTGCTCAATGCCCACGAAAACATGAAATACTATGCGATCATAGGAATCATCGAATCATTACTGAAGTTATCAGTAGCACTTATCGTTGTTTATACTTTCTCAGACAAACTGATTGTTTATGGCGTTTTGATGGCATGCATACCACTGATCACGCTGACCATAATGCGAATATATTGCCACAAACATTATACGGAATGCACGATTGCACCCAAGAAATACTGGGACAAGACGATGATGAAAGAAATGACAAGCTTTGCAGGATGGAGCTTTGGCAATAGTGCAACCAGCATGATAGGCAACTACGGTTTAGGAATCGTACTGAATATGTTTTTCGGAACCGTATTAAATGCAGCCCAAGGCATAGCAGGACAAATAACCGGTCAATTATGTGTATTTGCAAGCAACATGTTGAAGGCCTTGAACCCGGTAATTGGCAAAAGCGCAGGTGCCTCCAACCAAGATTTATCCACAAAAATCGCTTTATCCGGATGCAAGTTCACTTTTCTCATAACAGCTCTCTTCGCACTGCCTGTTATCATTGAAACCCCTTATATCTTATCTCTTTGGCTAAAGCAAGTACCGGAACATGCCGTTATTTTTACACGACTACAATTGTGCAGAACACTTATCGAACAGCTTACTATGGTTTTAAACACTTCCATATCTGCACAAGGCAACATAAAGCATATCAGTATAATCATTACATTCCTCAATATACTACCGCTCCCACTGATTTACATTGCATTCTATTTAGGAGCCCCTCCCTATAGTATGTATCTTATCAGCATTGCCATCTGGAGCATCTGCGAAGGTGGAATACGCATCTATTTTGCATGGAAAAACTGCCAAATACCACCACGTTCATACTTCAATACAACATTAATCCCCTGTTTAATAATAACAACTATAAGTCTCCTTACGGGCGAAATCATTATCAATATCATGCCGTCCAGTGCCCTTCGACTCTTTATCACATTTAGCTGTTGTACAGGAACTTTTATTTTATTATTTTTATGTAAAGGCATTAATACAGAAGAACGAGAAAAGTTAACTCTTTTATTAAAAAGTATAAAAGACAAGATTAAATGAAATTTTTGATCACGTATGGTAACCAAAACTACCAGAAAGCGAAAGAAAGACTTATATTAGAAGCGCACCAAACTCAGCAGTTCGACGTAATAAAAGCCTATGGACCAGAAGATTTACCACCACAAATAACCTCCAATCCATTATTTATGTGCGAAAAAGGAGGCGGCTATTGGATCTGGAAATCTTATATCATACATGATATGCTATCTCAAATCAAAGAGAATGATATTATTATATATGTAGATGCAGGATGTAACTTATATCCAACCGATCAATGGAACCATTATTTTGCTATTATGCAAAAATATGACTTACTAGCCTTTCGCATAAATTGTATAAACAAAAGATTTATAAAAAAAGATGTGATAGAGTACTTCACACCAAACAATGGGGAAACCTGGAAACATTTCTATCAGATAGCCGGTGGTATCCTTTTTGTTAAGAAGACCGATTTTTCATTAAATTTTACACTAAACTGGAAGGAGCTATCATCAAGTAACTTGGTTGCAGATGTTCCACCTGAAAGACTAGCTAATGAAAACAAAGGTTTTATAGGACATCGCCACGATCAAGCTATATTGACCGGATTAATATATCAGCACATGTCCACGCATAAAATCAAAATTATTTGGAATGATTTCGAATCCTTAAGACCTGGACAAGCTATCCATGCGAGTAGAATAAGCGATCATGGGAAACGAAGTTCTGATATCCAACAGCCATTTAAACAAATGATAAAAGCCTGTTTTGTCCTCCCATTACGTAGCTTACGCCAACTATTTTGGGAATTAGTAAACAAATATTCAAGATCAATATGAAAATAACCCTAGTCCCCACTGCCGGTTTGTGCAACCGGCTAAATGCCATTACGTCAGGCATCCTATATCAGAAGTATCACAAAGATGCCCAATTATACATTTACTGGGAAAAAAGCAAAGAATGCTATGCACACTTTACCGATCTTTTTGAACCATTAGACTGCATAGAAATAAAACCACTCCGAAAGTTTTATCTCAAGCCCGGCAGGAAAAAGAATCTATACATTCCCGATATATTAAAAAAGATTTATTTTGATGCATATTATAATGGCAACACAATCAATAGAAACAATTTTGAAAAATTGACAACAGGAAAACAAAATATTTACGTGACATCTTATAATCCATTTACACCTTATGAAATAACATCATCTTTAGCAACTTTTTTCAAGCCGACCCAAGAATTAAAAGAGAGAATTTCTCTGATAACAGAACAATATGAAGATAACGTAGTTGGTGTACACATCAGACGTACAGACAATCTTGCCTCAATAAAAAATAATCCAATAGAAAAATTTTATTCACTAATGGACCGAGAAATAACAATAAACTCAAACTGCCGTTTCTATTTATCATCAGATGAAGAAAGTGTCAAAAAAGATATGACAAAAAGATATGGGGACAGAATCATCTTCTCACAGCTACCACTTGTAAGGGATGATGTTGAAGGCATGAAAGGTGCTGTAGTAGATTTATATTGCCTTGGAGCAACAAAAAAAATTATAGGCTGCACAAATTCTACGTTCTCAAACACTGCATCCCGATTATACGACATAGAATTAATCGTTTAACTCAATATATACATCACAAAATCTCAATAAAGAATAAATGAACATTCTTATCATATCTTTCGATGCAGATCCTCCTTATATGGGAGGAGTAGCAACTATGACGAACCTTCTTGCCAAAGGATTTATCGCAAAAGGTCATAGTTGTACTTTGGGATACATGCGTGAGTCAGAGCATCCTTCAAACTTTTTTATAAAAAAAATAAAGCTATCGGAAAGTTACAAATACTCAGGTAATAAATTCGATATTATACTAAGCCAATTCTGTAATATAGATTATACTTTACTATCTCCACTAAAAAAACAAGAAACGGTTATTCTAACCGCTTATCATAACAGGCCTATGTTACATAGTTTGAGAATAGAAGGTCTTCTAAATATCTATCATCAAAGTAGTAACATCCTATACAAATTATATACTCTATCTAAAATACCTTTTCTGCCTATGTATTATATAAAAGGGCATTACAACGAGAAACGAGTATTTCGAAACGCATACAACAATAGTGATAAATTCATTCTATTATCAGATAAGTTCTATCCATTATTAAAAAAAATAATTCCTTATGCCCAAAAAGAAAAAGTCGCAGCTATCGGAAACCCAGTAGTATTCGATGAATCATATCCAATCGAAGAGCTACATCAGAAAAAGAAAAGAGTATTAATAGTTTGTTCTACCAATCACGTAAAAAGGATTCCTGTACTATTCAAAATATGGAAAGCTATAGAAGCTGATAATAATTACCTCGATTGGGAATTAACATTCGTTGGCGAAGGCGAAGGATTTAAACAGATTCTCAAATTAGCACAAAAGATGAACTTAAAACGTATACATTTTATGGGTTACACCTCTCCTCTACCCTTTTACAAAGAGTCATCTATCATGATAATGGCCTCAAAATACGAAGGATGGCCTATGGTACTGATGGAAGGGCAACAAATGGGGGTGATTCCCATCTCTTATAACAGTTTTGAATCAATCACAGATATTATCACAAATGAATACAATGGTATCATTATTCCCAATAACAACATCAAAGTATTCATCAAACGGTTAAAGGCACTAATGGACAATCCCGCAAAAAGGGAACAAATGGCAATAAATGCTATACAGTTTAGTAACAAAAATACTAAGGACCAAACAGTAGACCAATACTTAAACTTATTCAAAACAGCCTTGAATGAATCTAATCCGAAATAATCTAAAGACACTTATCTGGGCTGGATTCAGTGTGATGTTATACATCATAGTATCACAAGTTTTCCATTTTCCGGAACCCGTTACTTGGGGATTCAGAACCATCATACTCTTTCTGCTATTACAAGGAGCAAGGAAATATGCACCATTCAGGACTATAGATAAATATGGCTATATCATCACATGTGCCTTTATATTATGGCTGATAATCGGTTTTTTAAGAAGCTGCCATTATGCGGAAGGATATTGGATGTGGAAGTTTATAATCAACAATTTACTTACAACATTATTTTATAGTATTATATTGATAGGTTCCAATCCATACTGGCTTCAAGGATTATATCGATGTTTTTGGAAATACTATCTTCCATTAATTGGAATTTCTATTCTATTATTACATGATCCCGGATACTTAAATTATCTTCCATATTCTACTCTATTACTTTTTTTTGCATTGATTCCGGGAAAGAGAAAATGGTTCTTATTAGGGATTGTCCTCTTCTTCTTCATTACTCAAGAACAAAGAAATGACATGATTAAAATGTTAGTAGCATCCGCAATAGGTTTAGGCATTTCCTATTCTGGGAAGATCATTCCCTCCTGGTTTTTCAAATGTATCCATGTCGTTTTATTGGTACTACCTATTGTATTGCTATCTTTAGGAGTAAGCGGAAAATTCAACGTATTCAAAATGGATGAATACATTAAGGGAAATTATGAATTAAAAGCCAAAGGATCTGACGGGCAATATTATAAAGATAATTTAAAAGCTGATACCCGTACGGCAATTTATGAAAATGTATTTTATACAATGAATAAATATAATGCCTGGATAACAGGACGAAGTCCTGCCTTTGGAGACGAAGGACCATTGTGGGTTGACAGAGGAAAAGATGAAACCACCAAACTAATCGGAAGATACGGAAATGAAGTAGGAATATTGGATATCTTGCTTTGGTATGGTCTTATAGGAGTTATCCTTTTTTTTCTAATGTACATCAGAGCCAGTTATTTAGCAATATATAAAAGCAGAAGTATATATATGAAAGGAATCGGTATATATACAGCCTTCCTGTGGACATGGAGTTTCATTTGGGAAAAACCTTTATTTGAGACCTTCTTCATGATGAATATCATATTCTTGGGAGTTTGTTTCTCCGAACCATTCAGAATGATGACTAATAAAGATATGCAGCAGTGGGTGAAAGGGATTTTTTTAATCAAAAAACAAAAAAGATATGAAAGTTCTTTGGGTATCTAATATTATATTTCCGGAGGTCTGTAATGAGTTACACATGACACCCCCGGTTGTAGGCGGATGGATGTATGCCAGTGCTTTAGCATTATTGGAAAATAATCCCCATTTGGATTTAGCTGTTGCCTCTTTATATTCAGGCAAAGAGTTAAAGATAGTAACAAATTATAAAATACAATATTATTTAATTCCCCAAATAAAAGGAAATCAATGCTATAACAAAGAATGGGAACAATATTTTAAACAAATAGAAGAGCACTTCACCCCTGACATAATCCATATACATGGTTCAGAATATCCACATTCATTAGCATGCGCTAAAGCCTGTAATACAAAAAATATAGTTATTTCCATACAAGGCATGGTAAGCATATGTGCACAATATTATTTAGGAGGGATATCTGCAAGAGAGATACAAAAAACAAAAACCTTTCGCGACATCATTCGAAAAGATAGCCTATTGACCCAACAAAATAAAATGTATTTACGTGGAGAGTATGAGAAACAGCTTTTGCACATAGTAAATCATGTGATAGGCCGAACTAGTTGGGATCGATCAAATGTGTGGGCTATCTCCCCTAACCTAACATATCATTTCTGCAATGAAACATTACGCCCTACTTTTTATCATAAAAAATGGGAGTATCATACTTGCCAAAAACATACTATTTTTTTAAGTCAGGCACATTATCCACTCAAAGGTTTGCAACAAGTAATAAAAGCTCTTCCTATTATTCTACAGCATTATCCTGACACACAAATATATGTTGCCGGAAATAATTTTATATCAACTTCCCTTTTACGAAAAAACGGTTTTGCGAACTATATACAAAGATTAATAAAAGCATACCATGTAGAAAATACAATTCACTTTCTGGGTATACTCTCCGAAGAAGAAATGGCCGAACAATATACAAAGGCCCACGTATTCATCTGTCCTTCGGCTATAGAGAACAGCCCTAATTCTGTAGGAGAAGCGCAATTGATAGGTACACCTTGTATAGCTTCTTATACAGGAGGAACTATGGATATGATAACAGACAACGAAACAGGTTTTCTTTATCGATATGAAGAAATAGCTCTGTTGGCACAACGAGTTTGTGAACTTTTTGAGAACAGTAAGTTATGTGAGAAATTAATGAAAAATGAACGAGAAATAGCAATGTTACGACATAACAAAGAAATAAACGCTCAGAATTTGAATAACATTTATCAGTCCATATTAAAACAATGATATTAAACTTGATTTATAAGTCGGTCCGAAAAGTAAATGGAAAAATAAGAAATCTCCTCGAAAAGGCTTATTGTTGGTGGCTTTTAAAAGGAAATAATGTTCTATTTAAGGATTATCGCACATCAGGAATTCCCTATATCATGGTGGCTATGGGAGGCAAGTTTATTATTGGCAAAAATTTTGCTATGAATAATGGAATAAAAGGAAATCCCATGGGATGTTACCAAAAATGTACTTTCTTCGTAGACAGGAATGCAGAATTGATTATCGGTAATAACGTAGGTATATCACAAGCAGCCTTGATCTGCCATAAATATATATCCATAGGTGATGATGTAAAAATAGGTGGAGGTGTATGCATCTATGACACAGACTTTCATTCTTTAAATCCGGAAATACGTAAAAGTAATGATGACTTGAAAATGCGGATAGAGAAACCTGTAATCATTGAAAACAGTGTATTCATTGGAACACAATCCATTATACTAAAAGGGGTTACTATTGGAAAAAATTCTATAATCGGAGCAGGCTCCGTTGTAACCCAAAATGTACCTGCTAACCAAATATGGGCCGGAAACCCTGCCAGATTCATAAAAAACATATAAGTAATGAAATCAATAGCGGTTCTACTCACCGTTTTTAACCGGAAAGAGAAAACACTCCAATGCCTTGGCAATCTTTACAAACAACTCCCTATCCAAGGATATAGCGTTGACATCTATCTAACCAATGACGGATGCACAGACGGTACACCGGAAGCTATCGCACAAAAATTCCCCGAAGTAAACATAATCCATTCGAAAGGAAATTTGTTTTGGAACCGGGGAATGTACACAGCTTGGGAAGAAGCAGCTAAAAGAAAAAAGTATGACTATTATTTATGGCTTAATGATGATACATTCTTATTCGACAACACATTAAATAAGCTATTGCTCCATAGTAAGCAAACCAATCAACAAGCAATAATTGTAGCTTCAATATGCTCCTCACAAAGGAATGAAACGACCTATAGCGGTCATACCTCAAAAGGGAAAATAACTCCTAATGGCACCCTACAGGAATGCGAAACATTCAATGGAAACTGTGTTCTTATTCCTGCAATGATTTTCAATAAGATAGGAAATCTGGATTGGACTTTCCGCCATGCCATAGGTGACTTAGATTACGGATACAGAGCAAGAAAAGCAGGGTTTAAAATATACGTGTCAGCCGAGTATTTAGGTATATGTGACCTGAATCCCCGCTTGCCGGCATGGGCACGAAAAGAAGTCCCATTGGTACAACGTATCAAAAATTTATATTCTCCATTGGGATATGCTGAACCGATTCCTTTCTTCCATTTTGAGAAAAGAAATTTCGGTTTATCTACAGCACTGAAGCATTTTATATCTATTCATATCCGAGTTTTATTCCCGCAACTATGGAAATAGCCAATCAATCTTGTTTTGTTTTTCAAACAGATTCTAAGATCGTACAAGACGTATACCGCAACCAGCCAAACTATTTAATAGAATACAATACACAGTGTACGAATAAGGATTATTGCGCTGTCTATTTTTGCAGCAATGATATCTATTATCCGAATACAGAAGAGATTTTCAAGAAAAGAATTATTGAGAAGAATTTTTTCGAATGGTATGGTTCACGCATAAAAAAAGCGTATAAACATATCTTCATACGAGATGTATTCAAACAATGGTATTTGGCAGGAATCAATTCAAACATAAACACTCCGGAAAAGCTAATCGAATTTCTAAGAAAAGAAACCGAAGGATATCATACCGTGATGTTAGGAAGTTCAGCCGGAGCATACGCCGCCATCTTATATGGCTCTCTACTTCAAACAAAGAAGGTGATCGCATTTAATCCGCAATACGAATTGAAATCGTTATTGAACCGAAGTTCAGAAAAGATTAATCCTCTTGTTTTCAGACTGGAAAAGAGTGGTAAAAACAAATATTTCGATATCATCCCATTCCTTAATCCGCATACCGATATTTATTATTTCTATTCGAATGGTTCACAATGGGATATTGAACAGCATAAACATATAGCAGTTCTAAAAGGGATTTACCAACTACCATTTAAGTCAGCCCATCACGGTATACCATTCCTAAAAGTCGCACTACCAGTTGTTTTAAACTTAAAAGATGAACGATTAAAAAAGATGCAGAATCATGTTCAACATCCTATTCTTTTTACCATCAAGATGGTAGGAATATGGAAAACAATCTTAGGAATCATAACACAGATTTATAAAGCATATCAAAAAAGACATTAAACCATTATCAATATGAATATAGCAGTAGTAGGTACAGGTTATGTCGGATTAGTATCCGGCACTTGCTTTGCAGAAATGGGAGTCAACGTGACTTGTGTAGACGTGAACGAAGAAAAGATAACAAGATTATTACAAGGACAAATCCCTATTTATGAGCCGGGTTTGGAGGAGATGGTACTCCGTAATCATCGGGAGGGCAGATTGAATTTCACCACAGATATTACAACATGCCTGGACAATGTGGATGTTGTTTTTAGTGCGGTAGGTACTCCCCCGGACGAAGATGGCAGTGCTGACCTGACCTATGTACTTGAAGTTGCCCGGACAGTGGGCCGGAATATGAAGAAGTACCTGATACTTGTTACCAAATCGACCGTACCCGTCGGTACTGCAAAGAAAGTCAAGGCAGCCATTCGGGAGGAACTGGATAAGAGAGGAGTAGAAATAGAATTTGATGTGGCTTCGAATCCGGAATTCCTGAAAGAAGGTGCCGCCATCAAAGACTTTATGAGCCCCGACCGGGTAGTGGTGGGCGTAGAATCAGAAAGAGCCAGAGAGCTTATGAGTAAACTCTACAAGCCATTTATGATGAATAATTATCGGATTATTTTTACAGATATTCCTTCGGCAGAAATGATAAAATATGCGGCAAACTCGATGCTGGCCACACGTATCAGTTTCATGAATGACATCGCAAACCTATGTGAGGTGGTGGGTGCGGATGTGAACATGGTGCGTAAAGGTATCGGAGCGGACAGCCGTATCGGAAGTAAATTCCTCTATCCGGGATGTGGATATGGAGGTAGTTGTTTCCCCAAGGATGTAAAAGCATTGATAAAAACGGCCGAAAAAAATGGCTACGAAATGAAAGTTCTGAAAGCTGTGGAAGAAGTAAACGAAAGGCAGAAAAGTATTTTATTCAGGAAGCTTTCAGCCTATTATGGAGGAGCTTTAAAGGGAAAAACCATTGCTATCTGGGGATTGGCTTTTAAACCGGAAACAGATGACATGCGTGAAGCTACGGCTTTGGTCACAATTGACGAATTACTCAAAGCAGGATGCAAGGTACGTGTATACGATCCGATAGCAATGGATGAATGCCATCGCCGTATAGGTGAGGCAGTAGAGTATGCCGCAGATATGTATGATGCGATTCTAAACGCAGACGCATTGCTGCTAATAACAGAATGGAAACAGTTCCGTCTGCCAAGCTGGGGTGTATTGCGGAAATCAATGAACAAAACACTAATCATTGACGGACGTAACATATATGATGCGCAAGAAATGAAGAATCTAGGATTTGAATACAGCTGCATTGGACGATGACTTTCAAAGAATGTAAATATCTGATAAAATCAGATTTAAATAGTTGACAAATATCAATACAGAATATAATTAAAATCATACCGTTAATCACTTCAAGATAACAATCTTAATTATAAAGCTACATATAAAAAAACAAATAGCTACAAATTAATACTCACCAATAAAGCATTTTCATCCAACATGTCAACAAATAAAGTTTCTGTACTACTTTTAATCTTTAACAGAAGTGATAATGCATTGAAAGTACTAGAGCAAATCAAGCTATATCACCCAACAACCTTATATATCGCTGCAGATGGACCACGAAAACATAAAAAAGATGAAGCAGAAATTTGTGATAATGTACGCAAAACAATTTGTAATGCAATAAATTGGCCATGCGAAGTAAGAACACTTTTTCAGACTGAAAACTTAGGTTGCGCCAAAGCTGTAAACAACGCTATATCATGTTTTTTTACACAAGAAGAATATGGGATTATTATTGAAGATGACATAATTCTCTCTCCAGACTTTTTCCAATTATGCGAAATATTACTTCCTAAATATAAAGAAGATGAACGAATAATGCAAATATCAGCTCAAAATCGTTCACAAAAGTTTCACACCAGCAACGAATATATTTTTAACGTAATGCCGGTTATTTGGGGATGGGCCACTTGGAGAAGGGCATGGAGAAAAATGGATATGCAGATGAATGCATGGCCTAATTTCTCAAAGATAAGAATCATTAAAACGTATGGTTTGTTCCAAGGCTGTATGATGTGGTATTATTGGCATTATACATATAAGCACATTGAAACAACTCAGTCGTGGGCTACACGCTGGTTTTTCGCCATACTGGCCAACAATGGGATGTGTATTTGCCCCAAAGTAAATTTAGCAATAAATTCAGGAATTGGAACTACTGATGCAACACACTATAAAAAGGGGGACAAAGATCCTTATGCCTATCTCAAATTAGGTAAGATAAACTGGCCATTAAAAATAGATTGTCCTGTCAAACTCAACAAACGCCAATTATTTTATGATCGGCAAGATTTCTTCAGAATCAGAATGATTGGTATCAACAAAAGAATAAGGCAACTACTAAATTTTCAAAACAACATTAGTTCAATAAAATAAAAGACATCATGAAGATAGCCATCGGTATTGCTCATCATAAAGAGGGACATTATTTTAAGGAGTACCCTTACATTCCAATACAGGTAGGAGCAGCAATAAATCTAAAAGAGCTTGGAATACAAAAAGATTCCGAAGGAGATAATATATCACTAATGAATGCATACTGTAGTGAATTATCTGCAACTTATTGGTTATGGAAAAATTGTACAGCTGACTTTAAAGGCTTATTTCATTATCGACGTTTTATGACATATCAAAAAAAATCATATTTAAAACACATTCCAAGGCTATGTCTTTATTTCCTAAGTAAATGTACAGCTCCATTTATCAGGGACTCAAGGTGCTTTGTACCTAATTATTCTATTATTCATATAGATGAAAAGGAGAGCGATAATTACCTTAGACAATTTGCTAAAGATATAGAAATCGATATCTGTAAAAATAAAACACAATGTTTTTCGTTAGGATATATGAAGCATAGTACTAGAACAATGCGTACCCATTTAAATCTGGGCATAGGTGGAAAACATTTTGAGATATTAGAACCAATAATCCAAAAAGAATTTCCTGAATTTTCTTACTATTTTCAAAAAAGTATGAGAAGCGGTAAACTTATAGGATATAACATGATAATAGCCCAAAATGAGATTTTCGATCGATATTGTGAAATTATGTTTGGAATTTTAAATAAATACCATTCTTACTTCATAGAAGATCTTAAAGAAGGAGAAATAGACAGAGCATTATTGAGAGATTCGGGATATGTGGGTGAACTGATTACAGATGCCTTTATTCGAATGATAAGAGATAAACACATCAAATGTAAGCAAATGAATTGCGCCATAGTGAATATTGAAGCTACAGGACTTAGCTATACGGATATTCCTCTATTACAGAGAATAAAAAAAATGATTAGAGGCTAATTTAATGAAAGGAATGGAACAATTTGATTATTTAATTGTAGGTGCCGGTTTGTTTGGAGCCGTGTTTGCCTATAGAGCAAAACAGATTGGCAAAAAATGCCTTGTTATAGATAAACGCCCTCATTTAGGTGGGAATATATATTGCGAAAATATTGAAGGGATAAATGTACACAAGTATGGAGCACATATATTCCATACGTCTAATAAAAAAGTGTGGGACTTTGTAAACTCCATTGTTGAATTTAACAGATATACAAATTCACCAGTAGCAAATTATAAAGGGAAACTTTATAACTTGCCATTCAATATGAACACATTTTATCAAATGTGGGGTATCACCAGCCCTTCTGAGGCTATAAAAAAAATAGAACAACAAAAAAAAGAAGCTATTAACAAGATTCTTGCCGATGGAGTTTCCGAACCACGAAATTTAGAAGAACAGGCCATCTGCTTAATTGGAGAAGATATCTATGAAAAACTAATCAAAGGTTATACAGAAAAACAATGGGGACGTAAATGTACCGATCTTCCCGCATTTATCATAAAAAGATTACCCGTTAGATTTATCTTTGATAATAATTATTTTAATGATAAATATCAAGGTATTCCTATTGGGGGGTATAATAAACTTATAGAAGGGTTGTTAAAAGACACACAGACCCAAACATCTGTAGATTTTTTTAAAAACAAAGATTATTTTTTCAAAAGAGCTAAAAAAATTATATTTACAGGAAAAATTGATGAATATTATAATTATCAATTCGGAAAATTAGAATACCGCACTGTCCGATTTGAAGAAGAAATTCATCACTGTAGTAATTATCAAGGTAATGCCGTAATCAATTATACAGAGAAAGAGATACCTTACACACGTATTATTGAACACAAACATTTTGAATTGTTTGGAGAAGAGATCAATAATTATCCTAAAACTGTCATTTCAAAAGAGTATTCTATGGAATGGCAAGAAGGCATGGAACCATATTATCCTGTCAATGATTTGAAAAATAACCACCTATATGACCAATATAAGAAATTAGCTGAAAAAGAAAAAGACATCATTTTTGGTGGCCGTTTAGCTGAATACAAATATTATGATATGGCACCGATTATAGAAAAGGTGCTTAAATTAGAACTGTAAATACAAAATGTAAGTACTCACTGTATAGTTCTGACTACCCTCTCCGTTCTTCTCACCTTTATGTTCATAATTTCAATTTATCTATTTATAAACATGAATTAATTTTACTATAAATTTTAATTCTGTCATCAAGCAAATGGTGATTTCCCAAAGATATCGATCAATTCTTATTACATTAAAAGAGGGTTGAGCATCAGAACTTATCAAATATTATCATGCAAACAAGAAGCATATCCGTGAGTCAGAAATGGAGAAGATTCTCCTAATTCCCCTTACGATTACAGGTGCTCCCCAAGAGAAATCTCCTGCTCCTTTGAAGTTGACTATCTTCCTCAGAAAATACGAACACGCCTTGGAGCTTCGGAAATGCTCTACTCCCATATTATCCTCATTATGCTAATTTCGCAAACCGACATTAAATAAAATAAGAGATTTAGCATCTAATATTTCCATCAAATTTGTTGTTATGCGGTGAACGAAAAAGAATTACTTACTCTGTAGTGTGAGATAAGGGTCTAAAAATATGTCTTTAATTCACTCTATTATATAAAATCACAAAATGAATGGCTCATTCTATTAAATAGAAAAATAGTATATAGTGAAATAAATTATATGGTACTTCTGCCAATGAACATTACAAAACGACTTAGTTATTAATCAAAAATACAACTCGTTATATGCCTATAATACCTTTATCGGTATCATAGGCATATAACGAGTGCTTACAACCTATTACATAAAAATGATATCTATACTTATCAACGCCTATGCTTGTTCTCCCAACATGGGAAGTGAACCAGGTATGGCCTGGAACTGGTGTATAAACCTCGCCAAACATTGTGAGCTATACATCATCACTGAAGGTGAATTCAGAAACCAAATAGAGGCAGTGCTCCCGACCCTACCTCAAGGGAAGCATATGCACTTCTACTACAATCCAGTATCGGAAGCAATAAGAAAGATGTGTTGGAATCAAGGAGATTGGCGTTTCTATTATTACTACAGAAGATGGCAAACAAGAACCCTAAAGATAGCAAATAACATTATAAAAAACAACAAAATAGACATCATACATCAACTTAACATGATTGGCTTTAGAGAGCCCGGATATCTTTGGAAAATTGAAAGAGTTCCATTTATTTGGGGACCAATTAATGCAAAAGAGAAATTTCCAACATCATATTTAAGTAAAGCCGGATGGAAAAACAAATTATTCATACATAGCAAAAATATATTAAATATACTACAATTAAAATCTGCAACAAAAGTCAAGAACGCTATAAGAAAGGCGGATTTTGTGATAGCGGCATCATCAGATTCACAACAAGCATTAAAAAAATATTTTCAATGTAATGCAGTATTAATAAATGAATCAGGCTGCGATATATCAAATGTTCCATTGATGTTTCCTAAACATAATCATACTTCATTAGAACTCCTCTGGGTGGGTAGGTTTATTTTCACCAAGCAATTGATACTCGCCTTAGAAACAATTGCAACAATCAAAAAAACAAATATAAGATTACATATTGTTGGAGGAAGTTTAGAAGAAGAATCACAATACAAAAACATAGCAAAAAAGTTAAAAATTGAAAATAACTGTGTATGGCACAGTAGGATTTCCCATGAAGAGGTCCAGCAATTAATGCGAATTTGCGATCTATTCTTTTTTACTAGTATAGCAGAAGGTACTCCACATGTTATATTAGAAGCATTCAGTAACAACCTACCTGTATTATGCTTTAACACCTGTGGCCATGGAGATTCTGTCAATGAACAAGTAGGGATAAAAATTCCCCTATCTACTCCGCAACAATCCATCAACGATTTTGCGGAGAAGATAACATATCTGTTTAACCATAGAGACGTACTTAAGCAAATGTCTGAAAATTGCAGAGTCCGTCAAGAGGAACTATCGTGGGACAATAAAGCCAAACAGATGGTCAGTCTATATGAAAAAGTATTGTCACAAGAATGAGTAAAAGATACAAGCTATAAAAATAATATGTATGATATCTTTTTTAATAAATACTTTCCTCTTTATCGGAAAAAGCATACCTTTGCAAAGAAATTCTTACCCCATAATTCCAAAGCCTGCTCTTCGTGACAGGTAGCAGCGTAGCGTACTTATAACTACCCATTCCATCTCAGAAACATGTTGAAGCTCAAAACAGTTTCACTCCTGAAGCACAGGAGCGACTTATCTATATTGCCCGAAGGTAAATTATTGATAAACACGATTAACGCCCATTCATATAATACGGCGCTGAAAGATGCCGGGTTTGCAGAAGCCTTACTCAAAGGCGGAGCACTGATTCCTGACGGAGCAAGCATGGTATTGGCGTTTAGATGGCTCCGAAAAGAGAGCATAGAACGTACTGCCGGATGGGATCTCTTTGAATATGAAATGGAACGGCTGAACCGGAAAGGAGGTATTTGCTACTTTCTGGGAAGCAGCAAAAATACACTTAAATTGATCAAAGAAAAAGCTAAAACCGTATATCCGAATATTCGAATAGAGACTTACTCCCCACCCTACAAACCGGAATTTACAGAAGAAGAAAATCAAATGATGATAGATGCCATAAATGCGGTAAAGCCGGACTTATTGTGGATAGGCATGACGGCTCCCAAACAAGAGAAATGGGCGTATACGCATCTGGATGCACTGGAGGTGAACGGACATATAGGAACTATCGGAGCGGTATTCGACTTCTTTGCGGGTACGGTGGAACGTGCTCCGGTCCGGTGGCAAGAGCACGGACTGGAATGGCTATATCGCTTGATCAAAGAGCCTAGGCGCATGTGGCGCCGGTATATCATCGGGAATGCCCTGTTCCTGTGGAACATCACCAAAGAAAAATTCTCTATATAACATCAATCAATGAGGCTAAAAAAAGCAGTATTAACGGTCTGTGTAATGATGATAACATCAGGAATCAAGGCACAGTATACCATGGGGACAACAGGAATGATGAACATTCCGACCGCCGAGATGCAACAGACAGGTACCTTCATGATCGGCGGTAACTATTTGCCTGAAGAACTGAATCCTTTTAAATACAACTCCGGAAACTATTTCGTGAACATCACCTTCTTTTCATTCCTGGAATTGAATTACCGTTGCATCTTGCTGAAAAGTGACTACATGGCTAAGAAGCCTAAATTCAATCAGCAAGACAGATCGTTATCTGTAAGGCTCCGCCCGCTGAAAGAGGGTAAATACTGGCCGGCAATTGTCATTGGCAGTAACGATCCGTTCAAAGATAAAGGATACAATTATTTCGCATCCGTATATGGAGTGGCCACAAAAAGTTTCATGATAGGCGAACACCGGCTGGCAGCAACCGCAGGATATTATTATCCATTAAGTAAAGACAAGTATACCTTGCAGGACGGCATATTCGGCGGCCTCAGCTATACTCCCTCTTTTTGCAAGCCACTGTCCATCATGGCCGAATATGACTCCGACGGATTCAATGTAGGAGCAGCCGCAAAGTTGTGGAAACATCTCTCACTGAACGTGTTTACCCGCGAATTTAAATGTATCTCCGGAGGAATACGATATGAATGTGTCTTAATCCATTAAGCTGTATGAAGAAACAATTGACAATAATAATCGGCCTGCTCCTCTCCTCCTCTATCACTGTCCATGCACAGGTCGCCCAAAAGCTCAGGGAGCTGGGTATGGAAAATATCCGGACCATTGAAACGGGAGGAACGACTGTTGCCGCCTTTGAGGACAATGTATACAGAGGAACCTACCGCGGAGTGGGAAAAGCAATCATCGCAGGAATGGAAGGAATGGGCAACGGCAACCTGGAACTGGTGGCACTGGACGGAAACGGTATTCCGCAACTCAGCATCAGCCTGCCGGATACGTTGATAGCGGGCTATAAATCCGGTGGGATTTCATTGAAAGAGGTGTACGAACGGATGGAGATGAGTTATGATACCGACCGCCCTATGGGACTATTGAAAGGAAGCACAGGGGTGATCAACCGCTCGGCATGGAAAGCGGACATCGTCCTGTATCCGGAAGTGTCACTGGAAAACTCCACTTTCGATAAACTGTATTCGTACAGAGTCAATCTGTCGCCAGCTGTAGAAATGGACTTGTGGAAAGGAGCGAAAGCAACGGCACAGGTGGTCTTCCCCATCGCAACCAATATGAAGGGCGAATACAAAAAGATACGTCCGGGGGTAATGACGATTTCACAGGAAATAAGGTTCCGGAATAATTTTCTGGCCCGCATCGTGGCAGGCAACTTCACCAATCATCGGATCGGAGCACAGGCTGAAGTGAAATATCGTACCGGCAACGGACGGGTGGAGCTGGGAGCGCAGATAGGCACAACCGGATACTCGGCCATCACGGACGATGGATGGTATATCGGTACCCGTCAACGAATCAATGCAGCCGTGAAAGGTTCGCTCTATGTACCGCAATTCAATACTCAACTCGACCTACAGGCCGGAAGATATTTGTATGGAGACTATGGGCTGAGAGGAGACTGCACACGCCACTTCGGAGAGTATGCCGTAGGAGTGTATGCCATGTATGTGGAAGGAGAAGTTAACGGAGGATTTCATTTTGCCATCCCCCTGCCCGGAAAGAAATGGAACCGGAATCATGCTGTCAGGATGAAGCCGGCTGAGGTTTTTGCCGCCGAATATAGCATGGTGTCGTGGGGCGAGTATGCCGATAGGAAAATGGGATATACCTATCAGACACGACCGGCAGAAAACCGGAGCAACGGATTCTTTCAGCCGGAATATATACGGCATTTCCTGATAAAAAGTATCGAAAAAGAGAGAAACAAAAAACAGTTTTAATATTTTCTTAATGACAAAAATGATTATGAAAAAGAGTGACTTATTTAAGATAGGTGTGTTGCTGATGGCAACGACCTTGGGAACAACCGGATGCTCTTTCGGAGAAGACGAGAAGAAACCGGAAATTGTAGTGGATCCTGCCGAAAAAACAATAGAATACTACATTGCAGGTAAAGTGACAGAAGGAACGACCGCGCTGTCCGGTGTAGAAGTGAAAGCCGGTGAAGTAACGGCTACGACGGATGCGGAAGGGGCTTATAAACTGACAGTGGACAGCAAGAAGGTGTACACCGTGACATTCAGCAAAGAAGGGTATATGAGCATAGACAATGCAACGGCAACCATCGCAGACAATGCGGCAAACCGCAGTATGGTGAGTCTGAGTGTGAAATTAAGCAAGAAAGCTCCGGAAAAAGAAGTGAAGGCCGATGCGGAAGAAGAAGTGGTGGTAACCGATAAAGGAGACAGCAATATCTCTCAGGCAGAAGCAGCTGTAATTATTCCTCCCAAAGCCATAGAAACAACTACAACCGTAAGCGTGACCCCGTATGAAGAACCGGCTGCCGTGACAACAACCGTGACACCGGGAAATAATGTGGAGACTCCGGTAGCGATCGCAAACATCGAAGTGGAAACAGCCAAAGAGGTCACTCTGGCCAAACCGGTAACACTGGCAATCATAAACAAAGCTTCGGAACATACAACGTTCGAAAATGTGGAAGTGTACAATCAGAAAACAACCACAAGGGCCGGAGAAAACTGGAACAAAGTGGCAGATGCCATTTATGACTCGGAAACGAACAGCTATAAATTCACATTGCCCGCAGGCGCATCACTGTCCGGAAAATATTCGATGCGTGTCAAGAGTAGCAAGACCACAGGAAAAGAACTGGTAGGCGAGACAAACAAGGAAGAGAAAAAAAGCAATGAAGGCAATATGACTGCCATTCCGGAATACAAAATCAACTTTGAGGCTACGGCCGGATGGGAATATACTGTCAGTCCGGAAAAGGCGCTGATGAATGCAGGCGTAGACGCTGCGGATGCCCAAGGCATGGCCACGACGATCAACAGTGCCATTGAAGCGCAGGAAGGAACGACGGGAACTTATAAAGTGGCTCACGAACTGATAGCGGGTATCAGCGGTAACCATATCCTTTATTACCTGAATCAGGCTAAATATTGCGAAAAGACATATACATTCAAAATCAGTGGCGGAAGAACAGTGACCATCACCCTGAAATTCTATACAGGAATGCAGATTACTTACACCAACGTGGAAGCAAGCCAGCACTCGGGAGGTAAGATTTAAAAGTTGTCCGATAAACACTAACTAAAAAACAAATAAATCATGAAGCTGAATAATATAAAAACAGGATTGCTGTTGGCCGGATTGCTGCTGCTATTCGGAAATGTAAAGGCACAGGATAATCCATTCAAACCGGAATGGTTTGTATCGGGAGGTATTAACGGGGTCACAGCTTTAAATGGTTCGGCAAACAACATATTGGGAGGGAAAGTCTCCGGCGGCGTGTGGTTAAATAAGATCATCGGTCTGCGCGTCGATGCAGAAGCCGGCAACGTATGGCTGAAAGGCGGATACAATGCCGTGACAGTTGGTGCCGGAGTGGATATCCTGGTGAACCTGATGAAGAATTATACCGACGAAGACAGAAAATTCCAGTTGAACGCCATTTTCGGATTAGGGTACAACTACTATTCGTTTGGTGATGATTATCCCAGACTGTCAAAGACGAATACCATGAGCGGTAACTTCTCTCTGCAAGCTGCTTTCAGGCTGAATTCGCATCTGAGTATCTTTGCTGAACCGGGAATCAAAATCAGTACCAAGTTCTATGACATCGAAAACAAAGATGATGTGTTTGCCGGCGGAATGATGACCGTAGGTGTGATATACAAATTCTAATAGCATAAAATTGACCACAGATTAGCACAGATCATTCCACGAGACTAATTCCGTGAAACGATCTGTGTAAACTCCGTGGTGAAATCAAAAAAACGGATTGACTACAATGAAATTAAGTAAATTCTTATCGAGCAGAACAGGAAAACGTTTCTATAACCTCTGTTATTGCTGGGGAGCCTGTCTGGTTATTTTGGGAGCCGTATTCAAAATCGCTCACATGCCTTATGATAATTTGTTTTTAATGATCGGATTATTTACGGAGGTATTCATCTTCTTCATCTCCGGATTTGACGAACCGGCAAGAGAGTACAAATGGGAAAGGGTGTTTCCGCTATTGAATGATAAAAACGCAAACATAAATCCCCATACAGGAGTATCGGATACACTGATGACAGAAAAGTACATACAGCAGCTGAAAAGACTGGAAAACAACGTGTGTAAACTCAATGAAACGTACGAAGCGCAAATAAAGGGAATGACGGAACATGCTAAGTCGTTGAACGAGATGAATTCGGAGGAACTGAAAAAGGAGACAGAAAAAATGGCAGCATACATAGAATTACTGAACAAGCAATATAGTCAGATGCTGAATGCCATGAATGTAAAAACCGGGAAATAAGACGAAGAGACATGGCTAAATATACATTGCCGCCAAGGCAAAAGATGATTAACCTGCTGTACGTGGTATTGATTGCTATGCTGGCCATCAATATATCGTCGGATGTCTTAGAGGGGTATGGACGAATGAACAACGACTACCTTCCACAAATAAAAAAGCTGGAAGAATATAACCGGACTTTACTGGAAAGAATTAACAGCCGAAATGATAAAGCGGCTTTATCTGCACAGAACATAGATGCGGCGGCAGGAAAACTAATGGATACACTGGAGGAACTGAAAGAAGATATCGCCCGGAAAGCGGACAAAGAGAAATATGAAGCCGGCAAGCTAAAGGCAAAAGATGACTTGAACGCTGTGCCGGAAGTATTTCTGTCGGTCACCGGGGGGAAAGGGAAAGCACTCAGGCTCTCACTGGATACATTCAAAGAAGACGCTTTATCGCTGATCAAGAATGATGCACACAGACAACTGGTAGGCACTTACCTCAATACGGAAAGTCCGGGTACCGGAATATCCTGGGAAAAGGAAACCTTCTCTTATCTTCCTGCCATCGGTGGAGTGACATTTATCAATAAAATGCAGGAAGAGGTGTTGATGTGCGTGAATGAAGTATATCGGTCACTGCTGTACGAAGAGGCAGAAGATGGAAAAGGCGGAGCTTTTGTATTCATCAATGAAGACCAGATGATAGTAAATAAAGATGGAACGGTGGACCTGCCTGTAGTACAGATCACACCCGCCTTAACAAGTATCTTGTATACCGACTATGAAAACCCGCTAAATATACTGACTGCGGGAATACCGTTCAACGAGGTGACATTCCGGATGACGAACGGAAAGATACTCAAAAGAGGAAACCATTGCATAGCCGTTCCCGACGAAAAAGCACAGACAGCGACAGTTACCGCCACACAGATAAAAAACGGGGTGGCAAGGCAACTGGCCGAATACCGGTATACCGTAAAGGCACTGCCCGATCCGACACCTTATATACTCTGCACGGATGAAAACGGGAGAACAGTGCAATACCGGGGAAATGTGCCCATTAACAAACGGCTGGTATCCAACATGACACAGCTGGGAGCTTCAATCAGCGATGGTCCGAAAGCCAACTACGAGATCAGCAGCTTTGAAATGGTATTGATCAAAGGAAGCAGTAAAGCGGTAACTTCAATACCCAACACCGGGAACAAATTCTCGGCCAGGCAAATGGAACTGATCAGACAACTGGAGAAAGGAGATAAATTCTATATCACTTCGATTGTTGTGACCGGTCCGGGAAACAAAAAGAAACAGATTGCATCAATCAATGTCGTATTAATATAACACAACCATGACAAATATATTGGGATTGAAACAAAACAGATGGATCGTTGGGGCGGTACTGCTGCTGACAACCTGTAACTTACAGGCACAGGAACAGCCAAACGCCAGGGAAAAATTTGAAAGAGGAAATTGGTTTGTATCCGGTGCCCTGAATGGAGAATGGCTGACCAATACAATCGGTAACGTATATGCAGGCGGCAAAATCTCCGGAGGTGTATATCTGACGCCTCTTTCGGGATTCAGAGCCACTGCGGAGATCGGTAAGAACCGGATAGGGAATGACACAGAAGCCACGCAACTCAGCGCAAACCTGAATTATATGTTGACTCTGATAGGAAACAATGGATTCAAAAGATTTAATCTGGCGGCTATTCTGGGTGCCGGTTTCAACTATTATGACTTTGGGGACAATGATCCGAAATATACAAGAGTCAACACCATCTCGGGTCACTTCTCGATTCAGGCTTCGTACAATGTAAACAGAAAATTCAGCATATTTATAGAACCGGGATTAAAGGTTTTACCCAAATACTACAGCAAAGAACTGAACAACAAAATTTATATGCAAAGCAACCTCACAATAGGACTTGCATATACTTTCAGAGATAAATATCGGAAGAGCGTGGACAACAGCATCCACCCCCTCTATCTACCGGAAGCGGATCTGCTGGAGATAAAGGAGAAAATAGGGATACTCTGTGAAGAGGTAATGCAAATGAAGCAGGAATTAAAGGAACGCCGGAAAATAACAGACGGGCAAAACCTGATGATTGTTCCGCCAAAGGATGCACTCTCCATCGATATTATGTTCGACGAATTCAGTTCGTTCGTTAGCGAAGAGCAGGGACAGAAAATAGACGGAATTGGCGAATGGATGAAGAATAATAACGCAAGTATCCGGATCATTGCTTTCAGTGATAACCTGACCGACAAAAAAGCGGATCAGGAGCTGCGTAAACGTCGTTCGGAAGCCATCCGGAAGATATTGATAGAGAAATATCACATCTCTCCCGAACGCATTTCGGAATCGACACCGGAAGCGATGGGATATGAAAACAAAACGGGATGTAATGCAATGATTGTATACATTCCTGAAAACAAATAATAATCACAATTCACACACACTAATCACATGACGATTGCTGTTGATTTTGATGGTACCATCGTAGAACACCGCTATCCGAAGATCGGAGAAGAAATTCCATTCGCAACAGAAACCCTGAAAATATTGGCTCAGGAGCGACATAAGCTTATCTTATGGACCGTACGCGAAGGAGAATTGCTTGAAGAAGCGATTGAATGGTGCCGCCAACGGGGAGTCTTTTTCTATTCTGTCAACAAGGACTATCCGGAAGAAGAAAAGAGTCATAACGGATTCTCCCGTAAACTGAAAGCAGACCTGTTTATTGATGACCGGAACCTGGGAGGTTTGCCTGACTGGGGAACCATCTACCAGATGATCCATGAACAAAAGCCATACGAACCTGTTCTATGTGACAGGCAGAAACTGACCGGCGATTTAAGCTGGATAGAGAAACTGCTCGGCAAACGTAACAAATAAAGAAAGAGGTTAACAATGAACAATCATGTAGTAATTATGGCCGGTGGCATAGGAAGTCGATTTTGGCCCATGAGTACACCGGAATGTCCCAAACAATTCATAGATATATTGGGATGTGGAAAAACACTGATTCAGCTAACTGTAGAGAGATTCGGTAATGTTTGTCCACAGGAGAACATGTGGGTGGTCACTTCGGAAAAGTATATAGATACTATTCGGGAGCAACTGCCGGGTATCCCGGAAAGTAATATACTGGCAGAACCCTGTCCCAGAAATACAGCTCCCTGCATTGCGTATGCCTGCTGGAAAATAAAAAAGAAATATCCGGAAGCCAACATTGTCGTGACTCCTTCCGATCAAGTGGTAATCGATACCACTGAATTTCGCAGGGTGATTGAGAAAGCGCTTTTGTTCACTGATAAAAGCAGTGCTATCATCACATTGGGAATAAAACCCGCCCGTCCGGAAACCGGATATGGATATATCGCCGCAGGTGAACCGATAACGAGAGACAAAGAAATATTCCACGTAGAAGCATTCAAGGAAAAGCCTGATAAAGAAACTGCTGAAAAATATCTGGCAGCAGGCAACTACTTCTGGAATGCAGGAATATTCGTTTGGAATGTGAGAACGATCACAGCCGTAATGCGGGTATATGCACCGGGGATAGCTCAGATTTTCGACCGGATATATCCCGACTTTTATACAGAACGCGAAGAAGAAAGCGTGAAGAAGCTATTCCCCACTGCCGAAAGTATCTCGATAGATTATGCAGTGATGGAAAAAGCGGAAGAGATTTATGTATTACCTGCCCAAATGGGGTGGTCGGACTTAGGTACCTGGGGAGCACTACACACCTTGTTGCCAAAAGATAAAGAAGGAAATGCAACAGTAGGACCGGATATCCGGATGTATGAAAGCCGAAACTGCATGGTGCACGCCTCACAGGAAAAACGAGTAGTCATACAAGGGCTGAACGATTACATCATAGCCGAAAAAGACAATATATTATTAATATGCCAGTTATCAGAAGAGCAACGAATTAAAGATTTCTCAAAAGAATAAATGTTGATCCCTTTCAATATTTATAAATCCCGGTTATAATACCGGGTGTAGGGGCGTCCCGATGCGAATCGTGACTGCTTTTATTTGTTTTGTTTGTGTGTGTTCCTCCGGCCAGGCGTGGTCGGAGGAACATTTTTTTATGCCCGTATTCTACAACTTGTGATTCAAGATCCAATCCGAAAATTTCTTTAAAGACTATCTCGTCCAAGTCACCAATCTCAACCTTAAAATGAAAGATTCATACCAAATGTTTCAACGATAAAGTATAAAAAAAACTTCCGGTCCTTCTTTTAAAAAAAGGAACCGGAAGCTTTTATACAAATTAATTATGCAGATTCCTATTTAAGATTCAGCCTGATCTGTTATGGTCCAGGAAATAAAGGCCAACAGAATATAGCCAAACAAAATAGCAACCGGTCAGCCCGGATTAAGACAGAAAAGAGATCAGCACCCCTGCCGCTACGGCAGACCCGATCACTCCCGAGATATTGCTGGCCATGCAATATTGCAATACATGATTTTTAGGATCATATTTCAAAGCAATGTCATTGGCTACACGGCTGGCCATAGGAACCGCACTAAGTCCCGTAGCACCAATCAGCGGATTAATCTTTTTCTTCGTAAACAGATTCACCAGTTTCACAAAGAAGATACCTCCTGCTATTGACAAAGCAAAAGCCAGGAATCCTCCTACCACAATACCGATAGTCGTCCAGTTCAGGAAAGCTTCACTTGTCATCGTGGCTCCTACCGACAAACCCAGGAAAATGGTTGCCGCATTCATGATACTATTCGAAGCTGCGTCAAACAGACGGAAAGTATTGGCACCGATTTCTTTCACCAGGTTACCGAACATCAGCATACCGATCAAAGGTACTGCACTCGGTACAAACAGAGCCACGACCGTAGTCACCACAATCGGGAAAATAATTTTCAATACACGGAGGTTTTTAATTTCCGTTTTCGATGGATATTTCTTCTCCTGCTCTTTCATATTGATACTCAGTTCCTTCTTGGTACACAAAAGACGAACGACCAGTGGAATGATAACCGGAACCAATGCCATATAAGAATAGGCGGCAATCGCGATCGGGCCCAACAGATGCGGAGCCAACTTGATGGTGGTAAAGATGGCCGTAGGTCCGTCCGCACCACCGATAATTCCCAAAGAAGCTGCTTCACTGGGTGTAAATCCCATCAGGATAGCTACCAACAACACAGTAAAGATACCCAATTGAGCGGCAGCCCCGAATATAGACAGACGCAGATTGCGAAGCATCGGTCCGAAGTCCGTCAAGGCCCCCACTCCCATAAAAATGATCGGGGGAAGGAACCCTGTCTTTATAAGCATATAATACACAAAGTTCATCAGTCCCAATTCATGAGCAATATCATGGAGAGGCATCTCCCAGATATTCTTCATTACTCCGTTCACCAGGATCATGCCATTCTCGTCAGCCTGTATCACTCCCATTCCTCCACCGGGGAAGTTAGCCAACAGCACTCCAAAGGCAATCGGCACCAATAAAAGAGGCTCGTATTGTTTCTTTATACCCAGATACAAGAGAACGAAGGCAATGACATACATCACCAGAAACTGCGGTTCGGCAACAATATTGCTGAAGGCAGTCATATCATATAATTTTTCAAATATTCCGTTCATCATCCTATCTTCATTAATACATCATCTTCAGAAACCGTATCACCGGGATTTGCAGAAATAGCTGTTACCGTTCCACCAAATTCGGCGCGGATGGCATTATAGGTTTTCATTGCTTCCACGTAGCAAAGCACATCACCTTCTTTCACCGCATCGCCTACCTTGAGCGGAGTCTCTTGCGCATTCTTTACCAGGAAGAATTTTCCTTCGAGCGGAGAAAGTACCTCTTTCCCTTCACCTGCAGCAGCAGACGGTTGTGAAGCCGGTGCAACAGGCAGTTCCGTGTCTCCGTAAGCAACTGTCACCCGGTAAGCTTGCCCGTCTACCTGTACCGTAAGTGTTTTAGGTTTCGCTTCTTCCGTAGGCACCTGCTCTTTCTCAGCCCTGCGTTTTGCTACATCAGCCAAGAAATCCTCTTTCGCTTTTCCGCTCTTATAAGCTTCATATTGAGCCGGATGCATCGCATATTCAAAGAGTTCTTCATCGTCCTCGCCTGTCTCCCACTTCTTTTCTTTCATTAGTTTGCGATATTTCTCAAGATCATCCGGATAGTTATCCTGCGGATTTCCCTCAAAGAATTTCCGTCCTTCTCTCTCGGCTTTCTCTATAATTTCAGGAGCAAGCTTGCCCGGCAGACGTCCGGCTTTGCCCAGAATCATATCCCAAATATCATCAGCGATCATTCCCCAACGCTCTTTTCCTTTCTCCATCGCGATAACGTTCATCATCGAAAGATTTTTCACATACTGGCTGAAAGGAGTAACCAAAGGAGGATATCCGACGCGGGGCCATACATAAGCCACTTCATTGAACAACTTGATCAGAAGCTGATCTTGTGTCATAAAAGGAAGATTGTGTTTTGCCTTATACTTATTAATAGATTCCAAATTCATTTCCAAATCTGCCATCAGGCTTCCCATCATTCCGCCCGGAAGTCCCGGAGCTATCAACAATGAATTCATCAACCGGTTTTTCGGACTGATATACAGCCCCAGAAAGTCGTCCATGAATTCCTGAATCAGGGCACGCACCTTCATATAGGCCTCCATATTAATCTCAGGTACCTGAAATCCCGCATCTTTCAACATGGCCTGTACACTCAATAAATCGGCATGTCCTGTGCCCCACGACAACGGTTCCATTCCGACATCTACATAATCACACCCGGCTTCACATACTTCCAAAATGCTGGCCATGTTAAAGCCCGGTCCTGCATGGCTGTGATATTGAATAGGAATATCGGGATGCGCAGCTTTGATATTTGCCACAATCTTGCCCAAAGAAACGGGGCGTCCGATACCTGCCATGTCTTTAATGCAAATCTCGTCCGCCCCCAGTTTTATCAGTTCCAGTGCCATATTGGTGTAATATTCCACCGTATGGATTGGCGAATGGGTGATACAAAGCGAACATTGCGAAATCATTCCTGCATCTTTGGCATAAGTGATAGAAGGAGCGATATTGCGTACATCATTCAGCCCACAGAATGTACGGGTGATATCCGTCCCCTGTGCTTTCTTTACTTTATAAAACAACTTACGCACATCGGCCGGAACAGGACTCATACGAAGCCCGTTGAGAGCACGATCCAACATGTGTGTCTGTATCCCGGCTTCATGGAAAGGCTTTGTCCATGCACGCACCGATTTATTCGGGTTTTCACCAAACAATAAATTTACCTGTTCAAAACCACCGCCGTTTGTTTCTACCCGGGCAAAACATCCCATTTCAACAATAGCAGGTGCTACCTTCACCAACTGGTCTACCCGAGGCACATATTTACCGGCAGACTGCCACATGTCTCTAAAAACCAGACTAAATTTTACTTCTCTTTTCATTTCCGTTTTCGGTATTATTCTATAAGATTAATTTTCAGATTTTCTCGATTTTAGCCACTTTCCCTTTTCCCTGAGTCACCACATTAACGGCCGCCGTAATGGCTGCAACAATATTTCCGGGAATAGGAACCGGTGATTGGGCACCTTGCTTTGCAGGAAGCTGTTCTTCAGGAGCATATTTATTAACCAACGAGATAAGTAACTTTCCTAAATAGATCACAATGAGGAGGATAGCAAAGACAGTTGCCATCCCGACTACCATCAGTAGAAGCGCTGTTTCCAAATTTTCCATATAATTAAATTATTAGTAAACAATGTCGATTTGCAAAAAATCGTTCGAATTTAGCAATAATTTATTAATAAGTGAAAGATAAAAAACTTAAAAAACACAAAAGCGATCAGGCGGCTTAAAATGTAATTATACATTTTGAGCCGCCTGATCACTTTTGTCTTAGTTCTGATTTTTTACTTTTGCACTATGGGTATCGGCGCAGCCTCAGAGGAAACAAACCCTTTCAGACTCTTCAAATAATCGATAAAAGCCATAGTTGTTTCAAGATTCTGACTATTAAAATCTCCTATTTCATAACCTGAAAATAATTTGCTGTCATAACCGTCGCCACCCGAGGTGATGAAAGCATCCAATACAACGATACATTTATCGTCATCACGGATTATCTTATTGGTACGGCAGTCGGTTATCGTTTCAACATTTCCTTTCGAATTCAAATGTAGTTTTAAATAAGAAGTTTGCAGAAAACCGTTTTTATTCCTGCGTCCATCGTCCAATAATTGCTTCAACCGTTCACCCGTAAATTCATAAGCTACCACGTTACCACCGAATGGAAGCACATTGCCGGCACGCAACCTTGTGACCTCACCCGCCGGAATACTGGCACGTAAACCACCAAAATGATTTACCCCAATGACAGGCAACACTTTCAATTCGGCAGGCACTTTTTCATTCTCTAAGAAACTCCGGACGTAGGCAGCTGTCACATAAGCTCCCACCGGAGTGTACTCCCATTTATTAATGGTACGATCGTGGATCAGGGCATCTTTTGCCAAAATCAGCTTTTCCGACAGTCCGTATACCGCCAATACTTTATCGACCAACGAATCGATATGTGCATTAGACGGCCCCTCTGTCCGAATTGTATCACCTCCTATATAAGAGATACGATTGCCGCCCTCTTCTTTCACTACTCTAAAATCCAACTTACCGATATGAGTACCGTTTACCCCTGCCTGGATAATGGGTACATCGTTCACCTTACTAAGAACAACTTCGTGAGAATGCCCGGAAATGATTGCGTCCACTCCTTTCAGGAAAGGCAGCAATTTAGCATTCTCCTCTTCTATAATATCTCTATTCTTCATGTTAGTGCCGATATGCATCAAGAGGACTACCATATCCACTTTGCCTTCTTTCTTCAACCGACAGGCAGTCTCGACACGGGCTGCATATACAGGATGCACAAAAGCCAGTCCCTTTATATTTTCCGGACTCGTTTTATGTGCCGTATCAGTCGTTGTCAACCCTACGAAAGCCACCCGCACCGTTCCTCCATTCTTCAAATTCAGAGTCACAATCCGGTAAGGTTTAGCCCACTCCAACGTATCTCCCCGATCCGTTATAATATTGGCTGCCACAAAATTCATATATACCTTCGCCGTATCCGTCAGATAGGGTAATCCCCAATCAAACTCGTGATTGCCTACAGCGGACATTTTTACATCCATTTCCTGAAACATTTCCGGTAACGGATTGCCTCTGGTTATTCTTGAGAAATAACTTCCGCTGAAATTATCTCCGACAGAAAGCACGATGGTATTTTTATTTTTCTCTTTCTGTGTCAACACTGTTTGTACCAGTTGGCCGGCTCCGGGAACACCCTTATCGCAGGCAAAGGCTCCATGAAAATCGTTAAATGATACAAGTGACAAGGTATCTGTCACATTTCCCTTGACAACAGGTATTACAGTATTCGATTTATGCTCTTTCCTTTTTTCCACTTTGACAGGTGTCTGTGCTCCTACCCCCGTAAAAAAGCAAAGCATCAACCCCAATGAAGCAATCTTCCGGATATGCAATTTTTCCATAAGTATATTCTTTTATTTATTTTCCACAAAGGTAAAAAAAATATATCCAAAAGCAACGCACCACAAATAAAAGTTATACGAGCAAACAACCGGAACGGTAAACTGAATACAAAAAATCTGCTGAAACATTTAGAACATTCCAGCCGATTCTCTTTGTAATGAATATTATAGTTTCACTACATCTTCCTGATCGTATCCACCACTCTCCTGATATCCTCATCTGTCAATGTTGGTCCCGAAGGCAGACACAGACCGATATTAAATAAACGTTCACTCGTACCATTCCCATAGAACGGAGCATCCGTAACTGCAATTCCCCTCCCCCGAGGGGAAAGAGGATTCTGTTCCTCTACCGATACCAGGATACGCCTTTAATACAATGGCCCACAATTATCCGGGTCTGGCAGATATCCTGAAAAGATTAGGCATTAACGAGGTGAACGAAGTAAATGCCATTCTCAGACTGCCAGATTATGAAAGAAAGGGAACAGTACAGCCCCTCTTTTCATAGTTGACAAAAAAGCAAGTATATCGGTTTTAGTCTACAGAGATCTTCAGTAAGCCTAAGAAGTAAAGATCAGACTTAACAAGCTGAAATACAAACTATTCAAAATTCAAAACATCTGTCAGTAAAAGCTTTGTTTTAACACAGAGTTAAAGTTTATTCTTTGGATGCAAATAACAAGTGTTTTAAATGCAAAAGGCTTGTTATTTGCACACAAGAATAAAAATGGCTGAGAAAGGGAGTTAACAATGTTAATTATAAGGATAACAAACTGTATTTATAAAAATACTTTCTTGTATCAGAGAGACCACTCTATTTTAACGAAATCTTCCAATTTATATAGTAAAGCATATAAAGGTTTATTCCATAGTTCAACACAAGTAGAGAATCTAGCCTGAAATCATTAAAAGTTAAAACGGATACCGGAATTCCAAACCCATTCCCAACGCTTATAAATAACATTGTACTGATACTCTATCCCTGTTTTTAACTGTAATTTCTTATTGAGACTATAAGAAAAGCCTGTACCCACATAATATGGAGTAGCTGTAGTTGGCAATATTATTGTTCGGTTCTTATCAATAGTATAGCCACCATAAACACGATACGCCAAATGGTCTGTAAACTTAAACTGTATATCAGTTTTCCTCTTTATCAATACTCGGGGATCCCCTATATCCAACTGGGATTTTACAAATAACTGTTTATTGCCCAACATGTGGACATTCATGAAGAGCGAATCTTGCCGGATATTCAACTCATTAACTTTAAAAGTGGATATATGGTATTTACCTGTAAAGACGTTAGGTCTGTACAATAGGAAATCTTTGATTAGTAAAATGGCAGAACGAGATTGAGATTTAAATAAGCGTCGTGGAGAAGAAAAAGCTCTGTCGAGTTCTCTTAATGCCTCCCGGTTAATTCGGATTTCAGCTTGTCCTACTAATATTTTCTTTAACTTCAAAGAGTCATTTTGTGTCCACACATTTTGTTCTTGTCCTTGCATGACCAAAGGCAAACATAAAGAAAATATGATAAATAAAATGAATCTCATCAACACTTTGCCATTAATTAAGAATAATCAATCATGTATTGCATTTCCTTACTTTCATACAATAAATAAACAAGTAACCATATATTATAATTAAGAACATGAAACTTCGATTTGTCCCTACGCACCCCATAATATTTAACACCATTAAGTATTACTTTACAAGTGTATGGAATACAGAATTAAAAGCAACCATTTTTAGTCTTAACTATCATTTTCACATATAATAACACAGAATCACTGCATAGCCTATATAGTGCATATAGCCTAAATCATCTATAAATTAACATTATAGCTTTTATAGGCTATTGTTCTTGACAGCGACAGATAAAATTATTATTTTTGCACTTGAAACAAAAAGCAAAAAATATGTATGCAACCATTTCTGTAGATATAGTGTCTTCCACTTCATTATCAGCATCTAAAACCATTGAACTGAAACAAAGAAACTATGCCACTTGCTTCAAGATAAATTTTGAAAATTATGAATAGTTGGTTGTTTCTAAGGATACCGCTAAAACCGAATATGTTCTTGCAGGGACCTTCTTAAATTTTGGAATAGCACTGTTTTACGAATTATTAGCTGCAAAATGAGATGGAAAATCTTCAGGAGAAATACGATGCTCTAATTAAGAGGTATAATACCCTATTGGATGAAAACGAAGAGTTGAAATCAATTCTTCTACAACACGGCATTATATATCCTGCCAGGAATATTACGAACGGGTCGGCATTCTCTTCCATCACATTTCCTCCCATCAAGCTCTCTCTTGACGAAAAAGTTGCCTTGTTTCGCAGTTTCTTCAAAGGTCGTGAAGATGTCTTTGCACGAAGATGGTTTAGCAAGACCACTGAAAAAGGTGGCTATCAACCGGTCTGTATCAACGAATGGTACAGAGGTGCCTGTGACAAAAAACGAAACAAGTGCACAGAATGCCCGAACCGAAACTTTGCTCCTTTGACAAACCAAAACATCTATCGCCATTTGGAGGGAAAAGATGAAAATGGATGTGACGTAATTGGACTATACGCTATTACCCTCGACAATAAATGCTCTTTTCTATGTGCCGATTTTGACGACAAGAATTGCACTCACGGATACAAAGAGGATGTATTGGCTTTCATTGCAGTTTGCAGGGACTGGGAAATTCCATACAGCATAGAACGCTCACGCTCCGGTAACGGGGCGCACATATGGACTTTCTTTAAAGAGCCTATACCTTCCTACAAAGCAAGGAAATTAGGCAACACCATCCTGACAAAAGCCATGAAACTAAACGGGCGTATTACATTTGATTCATACGACCGCTTTTTCCCCAATCAAGACAGGCTACCAGAAGGTGGTTTCGGAAATCTGATAGCCTTGCCATTGCAAGGCAGAGCAAGAAAAGCAGGCAACAGTGTTTTTGTAGATGAAGAATTTCTACCTTTCAAAGACCAATGGGCTTATTTATACGGTATAAAGAAGATAGATGAAAGTGTTGTGGATGGATTACTGGCTCAATACCGGCAGGAAGATTTTGGAGCATTGGCAACATCTTCAGAGACAAAACCGTGGGAGTCCCCTGTTATTCAGAATATTACACGGAATGATTTCGATGGGAGGCTGAAAATTAACAAATCGGATAAGATATACATTCCACTGAACTCCATTTCCGATACGATAGTCAATCATCTTAAACGTATCGCAGCATTCAAGAATCCTGAGTTCTACAGTAAACAGGCTATGCGAATCTCCACTTACAATGTTCCTCGCATTATTTGTCGTGCCGATTTCACAGATGAATATATTGTAATGCCTCGTGGTTGCGAAGACGCAATAACAGCAATGCTATCATCTCTTGGTGTCACTTATGAAATAGTAGATAGAACTAATCAAGGCAAACATATTGCCGTAGCATTTAAAGGCAAGGAACGTGAAGAGCAATTAAATGCCATCAATACCCTCATGGCTCACACCAATGGGGTATTATCAGCAACAACCGCTTTTGGAAAAACCGTAACGGCAGCAGCATTGATTGCCCGAAAAAAGGTAAACACGCTCATACTGATTCACTCAAAAGCATTGCTTTTGCAATGGCACGAACGCCTTTCCGAATTTCTTGACATTGATTTCACAGAACCAGATATTCCCAAGAAGCGTGGTAGAAAGAATGTTTTCTCGCCCATCGGCTGTTTAGATTCAACCTCAAACACACTACATGGAGTTATCGATATTGCACTTATGCAATCATGCTTAGAAAATGGTGAAGTCAAGCCTTTCGTTCAAGAATACGGAATGGTCATTGTGGATGAATGTCATCACGTGTCTTCCGTAACATTCGAAAATGTACTTAAAAACATCACATCGCATTTTGTTTACGGGCTTACGGCTACGCCAATCCGTAAGGATGGTTTGCAACCCATCATCTTTATGCAATGCGGACCTATTCGATACTCGTCTGATGCTAAAGCGCAAATAGAAAAACAATCGTTTCGGCGTTATCTTGTGCCCAGATTCACATCTTATCGTCCAATAACTGATGACAAACAGTCGTTTACGGCATTATCGCAATCGCTTTCTGAGTCTGAAATCCGAAACACACTTATTGTAGAAGACGTGCTGCATAATGTAGCGGAAAGTCGCACTCCTATTATATTGACAAACAGAACATCTCATGTGAAATTGCTTGCCGAGATGCTGGAACCACATATCGCCAATGTAATCCAACTGACAGGAGAAGGGTCAACCAGGAACAAGCGAGAAGCCTTTCAAAGACTGTATGACATACCGCAAGATGCCCCTCTTGTGATAGTGGCTACAGGAAAATACATTGGCGAAGGATTTGATTATCCACGATTGGATACGCTATTTCTTGCTCTTCCTATATCATGGAAAGGGCTGGTTGCCCAATATGCTGGTCGCTTACATCGGGAGAGAGAAGGTAAAACAGATGTGCGTGTCTATGATTATGTTGATATACACGAACCTGTTTGTGAAAACATGTACCGAAAACGGCTCAAGGGATATGCTGCTATTGGTTATAGTGTATTGTCCAAAGACAACCTTACCTTATTTGACAATATCGATAGTTTACAATCATCTTCATATGAAGGACAGATTTTCAATGGAAGCACATTCCGTCAGTCATTTACAAAAGCATTGAAAAGTTCAAAACAATCCGTTGTAGTATCTTCTCCAAAACTCTATCACACAGAACGAAACGCATTTGTCAAAATTCTAAAAGAGCTTCAAACAAACGGCATTGAAGTAGCGATTATTACATCCGCTTCAAACGAACAAACAGAGTATCTAAAAAAACAAGGATTATTCGTAAGGGTTGTACCCAATTTGTCATTATGTTCATGTGTCATTGATAAATCTATAGTTTGGTATGGTAGCATTAATCTCCTTGGTTATCCGACAGAAGAAGATAGTATCATAAAATGTCCAGATTTTAAACTTGCAACCGAACTTTTGGATATCATTTTCTGTAGCGACAAACAACACGACATCACGACACAATGATTAAAATGTAATGGTTTTCTTCCATTTATTCCACCGATACTCCACTCGTTCTTCTTCTTTTGAACAACGGGAACATTTTTTACTCCTGAATGCCTTGTTTATTATTATCCAATTAAGAAACGGTACACAAAAAGCCCCATACCGGGAAGCTGTCTTTTATTAATTTATTTTATTTCTTTGGAAAAATGTTTCTTTATATGGAACCATTTGCTTATATTTGCATCAAAATAAAAGTAATGGAAGTAAAAGCTAAATTCAAGGTTGTATATTCAAAGGAGGCAGACGATTTTCTGAATCACTTACCCTCAAAGATCAAAGACAAGATCATCTACAACATTGCCAAAGCGAAGTTTGTGATTGACCCCGAACTCTTTAAAAAATTAGATGATACGGACATTTGGGAGTTCAGGACATTCTATAAAAAAGTAAAATACAGGCTGCTGGCCTTTTGGGACAAAGATAACGGCGCAGACACGTTGGTGATTGCCACGCATGGATTTATCAAGAAGACTCAAAAGACACCGCCCAAAGAAACAGCCAAAGCCGAAGAGATCAGAAAAGCATATTTTAACTCAAAAAAATAAAGCGTATGGAAACAATGAAGTTTTATACAGAAGAAGAAATATTAGATAGGCACATAGGAGAAAAAGACACTCCCAAGAGAGATAAGTTTGAAGCGGACTTGCATTCGTTTCTGATTGGCGAAGCGATCAAACAAGCCCGGCAATCAAAGAATCTGACCCAAGAGGAATTAGGCAACTTGATCGGGGTACAAAGAGCACAGATCTCCCGGATCGAGAATGGGAAGAACCTGACTTTTTCTACTATTTCCAGAGTTTTCAAGGCTATGGGAATAAGCGCTAAACTTGAAATTGGCAATTTAGGAAAAGTCGCTTTGTGGTAACCCGGATATAAAAAGAATAGTCTATATAAACCGTATAGGCTATTTTTGTATAATCAGTTCCTTCTTGCTTGCTTCTAACGCCTCTTCTCTTTCCGGTCTCTCGCCATCAAATGATACCATTTCTCTAAATCCGGAAACCCTGCAGTTCCTAATGAAACGCACCACGGAAACAGGTGTGTAATTTATCCGGAAACAGACAAATTTACCGCTGAATATTACCGGGAAACAGGCTTTTTATTAAAATCAAGGTAATATTGCCTCAATTTACCCTCCACTTGCGGACCACTCCTCAAGCAATCACTATTGCCATAAATTACGGCTACCCCGACATAAGGTCACTTCCTGCCACTACAGGCACGCAGAAGCCTTCTGACCTTTATAATAGCCCTGGACGTAGTATGACCGACGTCTCTTTCCACCGGACATTCCAGAGCGTATGGTAGCCGGCTCCGACCTGTTCCGCGCTCAGGTGGTCATAAATGGCGGCGATGCTGCCGAAAAAATAGTCTTTTTTCTCAAAGACGAGATATACGTAAACCACTTTATTCATTTTATCCATTATTTATTCCGCGCATATATGCAAGAAATGGTTTTGATCTTACAGGTGTCTGGATCTTTTCTCCAATGAGGCACTAAATCCCACATACTTGATATGTTGTAGAAATTGTATACCCAACGCCAACTTACGAATTCATCAACTAAAAATCCCTCAATAAGCCCCTATTCCGGGCTGTGAGGTGATAAATTACAATAAACTGGCAATAAATTCTTATCTTTATCACAGCATAAAGAGAGATTTTGAACTATCTTTGTAGTAGAATAGATTAGCATATAGGCAGATCTATATAGAAAATCATATATTAACTACTTAAAAATCAAAAGAGAATATGTCAATGCATACTTGGTTTGAGTGTAAGATCCGTTACGAGAAATTGATGGAAAACGGAATGAACAAGAAAGTTACTGAACCTTATCTCGTGGATGCACTCAGCTTTACAGAAGCAGAAGCACGCATTATTGAGGAGATGACTCCGTTCATTACAGGAGAATTTACCGTATCGGATATCAAACGAGCCAACTATAGTGAACTTTTCCCCAGCGAAGAAGAAGCTGCTGACCGCTGGTTTAAGTGTAAACTGATTTTTATCACACTAGACGAAAAAAGTGGTGCTGAGAAAAAAACGTCGACACAAGTTTTGGTACAGGCAGCCGACCTGCGCGATGCTGTAAAAAAGCTGGACGAAGGCATGAAAGGTACAATGGCTGATTATCAGATAGGTTCTGTTGCTGAAACAGCAATCATGGATGTATATCCATATAGTTCTGAGCCTAATGATAAACCGGAAGTATAATATTATATAAGGAAATGAACTAAGTTCACCACAGATTGACACAGATTAACACAGATGTTTTAATCTAATTTTCAATGAAATAAAAAATTATCAATCTGTGAAAATCCGTGTAATCTGTGGTGAAATGAACTCAAAACAGTATAAAAATGAATGTTACTGATAACTTAAAGCAGGTCCTGGCCGAATTGCCATCCGGCGTTCGACTGGTTGCAGTCTCGAAATTCCATCCGAACGAAGCCATTGAAGAAGCCTATCGCGCGGGACAGAGAATTTTCGGAGAAAGCAAAGTGCAGGAGATGACAGGCAAGTATGAAAGCCTGCCCAAAGACATTGAGTGGCATTTTATCGGGCACTTGCAGACAAACAAGATCAAGTATATGGCGCCTTATGTGTCCATGATACACGGAATCGACTCTTACAAACTGCTGGCAGAAGTGAACAAACAAGCCATAAAGGCAGAAAGAGTTATTCGCTGTTTACTGCAAATACACATCGCTCAAGAAGAAACCAAGTTTGGTTTCAGTTTTGACGAATGCAAAGAGATGTTGAATGCCGCCGAATGGAAAGCATTGGCAAACATACAGATATGCGGACTGATGGGAATGGCTACCAACACAGATTCGAAAGAACAAATCGAACGGGAATTCCGTTCTTTAAATTGTTTTTTCCATGAGGTGAAAAAACAATATTTTGCCAACGAACCGACTTTTTGCGAACTTTCAATGGGAATGTCCCATGACTATCATCTGGCCATTAAAGAGGGCAGTACATTGGTAAGAGTAGGAAGTAAAATCTTCGGGGAAAGAGTTTATTAATAATTGAATCAATGAAGTAACAGATTCATTGAAAAAACCATTAACAATAATTACCATGGCCGACTTAAAAACAACTTTTGCGGGATTGACTTTGAAAAATCCTGTAATTATCAGTAGTTCGGGACTTACTAACAGTGCCGCTAAAAACGCAAAGCTGGAAGCTGCCGGTGCAGGAGCCATTGTCCTGAAATCACTATTTGAAGAACAAATTATGATGGAAGCTGACCGTCTGAGGAATCCATCATACTATCCGGAAGGAAGTGATTATCTGGCTGAATATATCCGTAATCATAAATTGGCAGAATATCTGGAACTGATTAAAGAAAGCAAGAAGATATGCACCATTCCTGTTATTGCAAGTATAAACTGCTATACCGACGCTGAATGGGTAGACTTTGCAAAGCAAATAGAAGAAGCCGGTGCAGACGCACTGGAAATAAATATTCTTGCTCTACAATCGGACATCCAATATAAATACGGCTCATTTGAACAACGTCACATCGATATTCTGAGCCACATCAAGAAAACAATTCGCATCCCGGTTATTATGAAATTGGGCAGTAACTTTACCAATCCGGTAGCCTTGATCGATCAACTTTATGCCAACGGTGCAGCAGCTGTTGTCCTTTTCAACCGTTTCTACCAACCGGATATTGACGTAGAGAAGATGGAGCATACTTCAGGAGACGTGTTCAGCAACGCATCCGACCTTTCGACAACCCTGCGTTGGATAGGTATCTCTTCTTCACTGGTATCTAAAATTGATTATGCCGCTTCAGGAGGAATTCATAAACCGGACGGAATTGTAAAAGCTATTTTAGCAGGAGCATCGGCCATCGAAATATGTAGTGCCATCTACCAGAACACCAATCTGTTTGTAGGAGAAATGAACCGCTTCCTTAGCGCATGGATGGAGCGGAAAGGATTTAAGCACATCTCTCAATTCAAAGGTAAGCTGAACGCTAAAGATGTGGAAGGCATCAACATGTTTGAACGTACCCAGTTCTTAAAATACTTCTCTGAGAAATAAGATGATAATAGCGAGTGGTGAACAAGCTTCACAGTTTGTTCACCACTCTTTTTTAATCCACAGTTCTCTTTTAATTCAAATTTTATTGAGATGGTTCAAAGGTTATAATTGTCCTACGAAAATTTCTGGTAAGCCGCTGCTAATTTTTTATCATATTGATTCTGCTCATAAGCAGGACCATTATAACGTTTGGCAAACTCTGCCCAGTCTTTGGCTTGCAAAGCGGAAAGCATTCCGGATTGTTTGATAAAGCGGGCGGACAGCACCAATTGTCGACATTCACTCATACACATAGCTTTTACAAAGCTGTCGACACTCTTCTCTCCACAGGCTGCATAGTTGAAACCCATAATCTGGAACATCCCCCAGCTGGCAGAAGCATCCGCTGCTTCATGATTGATCTTACGGGCTTGTTCCAAACGATCGTATTCACCCATACCGCCTTTATAATGTCCCTTCTCCCATTTGGGATAGAGAATGTTTTCATTCCCCTTCACATGCGATTCAGGATTGATATTCCGCTTTTTCAATTGATTCCAGAAAATATGACCTTCGAAAAGGATAGCGGGCTTACCGGGAGCAAAAAATCCTCCTCTCCCTCCTGTTTCTACTTGCTGTACCGCTTTTAAAGCAGCCACTTCCACATCGAGCAACCGGGCCACAAGAATAAAATCTTCTTCAGTCAAACGTTCGGTAATGGGATGCCCTGTAAAGAACAGAACTTCCCAAGTGCGATATCCCACGATTCCATCAGCATCCAACTTGTTTTTCTGTTGAAAATCAATAACTGCCTCTTTCATTTCTTGTGTAAAAGTCCGGCTTTCCTTTACTGAATAACCATTGCGTTTCAACTCCCGACACAGCAAGAGAGCTTCTTCACCTTCATAACCTAATTTAATAGTCTTCATATTACAATTATTTTTTATTTATCATCTCATTTGTGAAGCCTTTTCCAGTTCATAAAGCGCCTTGTAGGCACGATAAATAAACTGGAAAAATTCATAACCGGTAAAACAACCGTCTGTACCAATACCACTATTACCGGACGACGTGCCACAGAAAAATTTACCGTCCAACAAAATATCCGTCTGAACAAGTTTCGGAAAATAAACTTCCTTCCACAGCTTCATATCTTCTCCGGAGAATGAAGCACATCCCTTTTCTGCCGGAAATCTGTTCACATACTTTTCAAGCATTGACACACACTCCATCAAAAGTTTTTTCTGTTCATTGGCATTTGCGCCCATTTTATTCAATATAGGATTCATACTCTTTCATTTTTTAATATTTAATTCAAATCTAATTTCAGTGATTTTTGGCTTAAGGCCAACATAATCAATTTTCAGGACCGCAACAGTATTTTCCCTGTTACGGCAAGTCACTTTATTCGTGAAATACAAATTACCGCTTTCATCCGGAAAAACGGCTGTACAATGCAGATATTCTCCGGTCTGGCGATAGGTCAACAGACGCTGATCGCACATACGCAAGAAAAATAAAAAGGCATTTACAAAACTACCGACATGAACGATCCGTATCTCGGGATGATAATAACTGAAAGGTTTACCAACCGGCTTGTTATTTCTTAGTAAAAAATAACGTGCCTGTTCCCCACATTGATCTGCCGATCTTATGACGGAAGATTCTTCTGCCGTTGCTTCGGTTGCATTATCCGCTACCGGCTGAGGGGCAGTTTCTACAACGGGAATTGTTTTCGGAATTTCCTTTCGGAACGGATGGCGGATCTTCTCCCCCATCCGCTTGAAAAAAGTCAATTTCATGCCTCGTCCGTTTAACCGTTGAACTTGCTTTTTCTCTCCAAATTCTCCTGCGCATTCTGAACTTTCCGCAATGCGTCAAAAGCTGCTTTCGACTTCATGCGGTCTATGTTCAAACGCAAGTGACAGGATGGACACTGCAAGGCATTGGATGTCAATAATTCAAAGATCGATGTCTCAATAAATGCTCCGCATTGCGGGCACTTCATCCCGGCTTTCTGTTCACGGGCATGTTCGGCTACATTATTCATTTATTTCCTCCTTCCGTTATTTCTTCAGCTTCAGTTTCTTCTACTTGCATATTGCTCGCCGTCAGATGTAACAGATTAGACAACCCCGCAGGCATATCTGCCTGACGCATCTTCACTTTCACTTTCATATTTGCCGACAAGCTCTGCTGCACATTCGAAGTGCTGCTGCCTTCTCCCTGTTTGGGAGCCAGTGAAGCCCGGAGTTTAAATCCTCCTCCACTTTGCGGCTCATTCAGGCTTTTACCTTCTTCCAGTGAAAATTTCTCTTCAGCTGTTTCCGACAGTGCATCCAGAATTTTAATATCGAAATCGAAATCTGCTTCCTGTACTTGCAACAGTGGCAGAGGTACCAATGTCAGTATCGGTATACTTACACTTTGCGTTCTTCCCCCGCCGGCATCCTGACTCTGATAGTTGAACGTAAGCATACGTATCTTACCGGTCCGTCCTGTCACAGGATCATAGGATTCAAATGCGATTTTCATCAGATAATCCAGATATCTTTGTGAAGATAATGAATCCGCTTCAATAGTTGCAATCAAAGGACCGGCAATCAATTGCTGAAGTTCCATTACCTGGCTACTAGTGCTCCTAACTTTCTTATTATCCATATTATATCATTTGATTTTATCGCATCACAAAATCTTCCAGTAACGAATCATCATCCGTTTGACTGACTGAATAATTGCGAGGACTGAACTTGATCTTAAAACTGTGTATCGCTTCTTCAGGCATATTCATCAGTTCATCAGCCGTGATGGCCACATCCAGCTGTGGAAATGAATGAAGACTTTTAAAGTTGGCATCTACCGACAGTTTTTTTACAATAGCTTCCATCGCTTTTATAATATTCTTTTCAGCGGTATCACGAAGTTTTTCTCCATCTTCTCCGGCAAAAAGATCATCAAGATCTGTATCGTAAAGAAATTTTTTACGTACGACATCCGTCAGTCTGCTAATCACAACATCGTTATTCACAGAACCATTACTACTGTCTACGGCATCATAGAGATTATTTCGGAAAGAGTTTCTCATATTACGGCTCAGAAAAGTGCAGAATTCCTGATGAAGTTTGTTTTCTTTTTTAAGCCGTTCAAAGAAGTGTTTCTCTCCTTCATTTCTCTCTATATCCGAAGTCATCACTGTGGTGACAGCACTGCTAATGGCTACCCTGGCAACTTGTTCGCACAGTTCTTTAAGGAACTGACGGAACTTATCATACTTGATATTAAACTGTTGCTGACTTTCCGATGCACTTTTCACACCATATTTCAAATCCAGTTCCATATCGCTTACCATAACATTAGGCAATTGAAAATCTTTCGCCTTTCCGTCTTTTCCGTAAGAGTCGCCAAGCGACAACGAATAAAGATTTGCTTCGTGTTGTGCCGAAACGATATCACGCAATATAGAGCCGATTACTGAACTTAACTGAGCCATAATATGATTTTTTAAGTTTTAATTAACGTTATTCCGTTACCTCTTCCTGGGGAGTTGCCGTATCTTTTTTCACTTCGACAATCACTTCCTTCTTGCTTCCCTCTGCTTTGATAGTATATGTACCTTCCGGCAAGTCGATAATCTTACTGTCACCACTTACCTTAAAGTCGGCCGCATTGGCTCCGGTTCCTGTAATAGTCAGTTTGTCAGGAGCCAACAGACCGCTGCCATCCTTATAGGTGGCAATCAACCGTACTGTTTCTTTACCATTTTCAATAAGCAGCAAGTTGCTGTTCACTTCCAGTGTACCGGCAGGATCGGAAACATCCAGTGAGTTACCCAGCAATTCCAGAATTTTAGAAAGACCTGCGGGCATACTGTCTTGTCCGGCTTTTACAGCCACGTCCATGGTATACTCTACACTGTACTTAGAATCGGAAGTTGCTTTAGAATCCTTCTTCGATGAATAGCTTGCGTTCATATCCGCATTCATTTTGAAGCATCCGAATCTCATACTGGCCGAAGCCTTCAAAGCCGCATCCTTAGATACAGATTCATTCGTCTCTGCCGTTGTTGAAGAGGAAGCACTGATATTAGCCTTAAAATTAATATCCACTTCACGGATTGCAATATAAGGGATAGGAACAATGGTCAACAACGGAATATTCAACTGGACCAAACGTCCTCCTTGAATGAAAGAGAAAGAAACATTGACTGCTGTCTTCTCACCGGTTTCGGGATTAACATTTATACCTACATTCTGAATAAATTCCCAAGTTGTTTTTGCTGCCAAAGCCTGTGCTTCCACACATGCTTTCAACGGACCACCAATAATAGAACCGAACGGAATCGCCTGCAACGCACTGGTTGCAACCTGCGACGGTGTTTTGTCAACTGCCATAATAATTGTTTTTTAAAATTGTTACTTAATTGTTTTTCTGTTTTGTAAGCTTACGATGCAAAGGTAGTGCACATCCCTTGCGTAGTAAATTTTTAATTTTAAACGAAACTGGTTTTCTTTTTAGTTACCTCCATTATTTTCCCAATGCACGCTTTGAGTAAATTTTATGGAAACAAGCTAAAAAATTCTTTTTGTGAGATTCACTGACCGGCAACATCTTCTTTCCTATATGTACATAGTTACCTGCAAATCCGGTCACCTTGAACACATTGATAGCGTAAGAACGATGAATTCTCTGAAACTTGCCGCGAGGAAGGTCATTATTGAAGATCCGATCCAAAGGATAGCTGACTGTTATCTCTGCACCGTTCTCCATACAGAGTACACAATAACTGCCGGATGCTTCCAGCCATAAGATTTCATCCAGAAGTACTCTTCTGTATTCATCACCAAAATAAACAAAAATAGCATTATCGACCAATGAGCTTTCTGACTCACCACAATAACAATACGGTTTGATTGAATTCTCTTTCATAAATTATTTATTGTTAGTTAACTGAAGTGTTTGCATGTAATTATTGTGTATAATCACCTCCGGGAGAGAAGTATAAAACACATTTCAAACTGTCATAATAAAACAGGATGCAACCTTCTGCACGGATATACCCTTTAGTAGGTGAATTAAGATGAAGCGGATAACGGACAGGACAAATTTTTCCGTCATAAATACGGTGGTGAACTATAGCGAAGCTCCCTATGCTGTCTGTCCCTAATGTAATATCCGGACGGCCTGCAGAAGATTTCCATCTTCCATACATTCCGTCCGGCATCTGTACCCGGACAGGTCGACAACCCAAAAGCACAAATATGATAAAGACAAAATACAAAAAAAAGCCGTAATGATTCCTATTTTTACCCATATATAAAACTTTTAAATTTCATTTAGTGCAAAAATAGGATTTTATTAATCTATGGAAATTTTACATTCTGACTAGATCTCTTTTTTTTCCGAATACCGGATTATTTTTTCTAAAACTATTCCTATATAAAAGATAAATCAAGTTTAAAGTAACTTTTCATCCAAATAAAAACAAATATAAATTCATTTTTAATACTGAAATAAAAAAATACCATATTATATTAATATATGTCAATTCATTTCTCTCTCAGGTTTATGCAGAATAGAGTTTATACGGTTCTCTTCATAAATAATTAATTGATGCGTAGCCTCTGCAAGATCTGACTTCAGGTGATACAAATAGGTACGCCCGGTTAATCTTTCTTCCATTATCCGTTCTAGTTCTTTCCGTATATCATCAGATGGATCGATTTCCATAACACGCGGTATGATGGCTCCCGAAGCTGTAGACTCCCCTTCCTGACCTTGCAAATAATCATATTGGGACAAAGTATAGTCCATCAGCTGATCATAGTTTAGTTTTTTCCTGGAAGATATCGTTTCTGCCAAAGGAATATAGTAAAGAATATCCTTGATAAAAGAGCTATATTCAGTCTGTACGCGGCGTACCAGACTCATATACTTTTTTTCTTCGGATGATAAATGCGTAGAAGTGAAAGAAAAGGATGCGGCAACCATCTGATATTCGAGCCCTTTATTGATTTCTGTCAACACCTCTTTGGCATATGCATAGTTTTTCATGGATATAGACGAAACAACCGTATTCAACACATACAAATCAATAGATTTGAGGTTCTCTGCCAGTTCTTGTTTGAAACCGGTAAACCAATCTTGTTGCTGAGTATAAATTATGGTATCTAACTGCAGGAGTTTCAAATCGTGATGAAGTACACCTGTCTGCTGAAGTGTCTTGTTCAGAATCATAATCGAGATGACCCCTCCGATGATTCCTCCAATATAACTGCCGCCGAAACCAATCCAGGTGGGCACATCGTCTGCACCCGCCATCAGAGTCAACGGATTCAGTTCGATTAATGCCCAATTGATTGGAAAAGGCAGTACAAGAATCAAGCCAAGCAAAATAAGAAGCTCTTTCTTACCTAAAGTGAAGTTTTCAGTCTGCATAAATCTACTTCAAAAACACAGTTATTAATTGTTCCAATGATTCCCCTTCTAAAAAGTGCCAATGATCTGCCGGCAATCGCAAAACAGGAGCGTTCGGATAATATTTATTCCATAATCTTTCGCAATTGTCATATTCTGTCCGGAATATACGATAGTTTTCCTCCGTCCACGACTCTTCAGGAGACAATCCCGCCTGTTGATGGAACAATCCGGACAGCAAAACAATAACCTCTCCCTGATAAATCAGATTAGGAGTGGTTCGAAAATAAATATTTATGATTTCGTTCCGTTCACGTACCATTTCATCTGTATCTCCGGGAAATACCAACAAAGGATAATTTTGACAGAGAGCCGGATTTTGCCAAGCCTGTCCATCCAGAGCAAAAACTTTTGGCATTATCCCCATGGAGCGATGTAACATTTCGGCCAGGCCGACAGCCAGTTCAGCTCCCATACAAAAGCCAGTAAGCGCATAGACGGTACGCTCCCGGATCATTGGCTGAACCGTCCGGACATAATATTCCAACAGTTCCGGAATATCCGTGGCCACTTTATTAAAATGATCGTAGATAGCATCTACAACTAGAAAGTCATATTTGGGATAAAGGCGGTCGGCCAAATTAAAGTACAAATGATTAAAATAGGCAGATCCACAAACCAGAATGATTACGGGTTTCTTCAGGTTTTGCTGCCTGTACCAATAGATAGGTTCTTGCCGCGGAACGAGCAATAATCGGCGCAGATTACGGGCAGTATAAACTGCAGATACGTTGATGGGACATCCTTTTTTATTGGCCTCGGTAACAAGCCTCAACATATCCAGCGAAGTTAATCCCAGATCATCAATCAAATCGGCCTCAACACTGACTTGAGGCAAACCTAACATTTCCTTCAAAATTCCACATAAGATAACCTCCCCCGGATGAACAGGAGGAACATACTTCAACTCCAACGAAGTAAAAGCCGGGAGCGCCCGGACATCAATCTTATCATTTATAGTACGCTGAAAATGATCTACCACCTGCCATAAATTGGGTATCATGTAGTAAGGAAGTTCTGCACGCAAACGTTCTTTGACCTCTTCCGGATGAAAGTTACCGGAGACTGAGGGTTGCAAATAGGCTCCCAATAATTGACGCCCATTCCGCTCAACAACTACTACGTGGGCTCTCTCCACGTCCGGATCTCTATTCAATCGTTCTGCTATTTCAGTCAATTCGATACGAAAGCCACGTATTTTGACCTGAGTATCTTTTCGCCCGATAAACCGTATTGAACCGTCCGGTTGCTGCTGTACCAAGTCACCTGTCCTGTACAACCGTTCTCCATCGTACGAGATGAATGATTTTTCATTCAGCTGAACACTCCCAATATATCCCAGCGAAACCTGAGGTCCTCCCAAGCAAAGTTCTCCTGTAGCCCCAAGAGTTGTCTGTTGGAGGTTTTCAGACAAAACATAACAGACAGTTCCCTTGAGCGGATAGCCAATATCGTCATACGACGTATCTTTGCCTACAATCCGTATGGTACTGAGTACGGTATTCTCTGTCGGTCCATATACATTCATCAACCGGTAAGGCTGCTGTTTCAGCCTGTTAAATAACTTTTCACCAATAGCCTCCGCACCAAAGAGCAGAGTCTTAAAGGATGGAAAGTCAAGGTCGGCAAACATGCCCAGCAACGAAGGAGGGAAAAAAGCAATATTCACCTTCTCGCGCCTGATCAGTTCGTCTAGTAAAGAAATATCTCTGCGTTCGTCCTCACCGGCCAGGATCAATGTTCCTCCGACCGGAATACACATCATCAGTTCTAATATGGAAGCATCAAAACTGATACTCGCAAACGCCAGATACCTGTTTGCCGGATCAGACAAATGATACAATTTCTTATCTACCAGATTCCTCGTAAATGTATCCAGATTCCGATAACTAATACGTACACCTTTGGGATTGCCTGTTGTTCCGGAAGTATATATAATATAGGCGCAATCATCGGGAAGAACTTCAGTATAGTCACCAACAACCGGTTCGGATAGTTGCTCCCCATTCAGGTAAAGTTGGCGGACGGACGGAATTCCACCTACTTCATTCGATGAATCGGTCAACAACAAAACCATATCCGCATTTTCAGCCATATACCGTTTACGATTATCCGGCAGCGAGGGATCTATCGGTAAATAAGTTGCCCCTAACCGGAAAATAGCCAGAATGGCAGGTACTAAAGTTTTGTTTCGTTCCATACAAACTCCGATACAGATATTCCGAAGTCCGGACGGATCAGTTACCGATAAACGTTGACGGATAGATTGTGCTATATTGGCAGAGTAACGTTCCAGCATTTGATAAGAGACGGTACCGTCTTTTGCAACGACCGCCGGTTTGTCACCCCAGGTAGAGAGTGATCGAGAAAGATTTTCTTGAATGTTTGTTTTCATTATTAGTTTGATTTAGAAATTATACAATATACTGGCGGAAATCCACCTTCCTTTCTGGCGGATAGGAACAGTCGCTCCTCCGCATTCATATCGGTTATTGAAAAGATTCTCAATGCCCAGACTGCCTTCTATCCTTTTATACTTATATCTGGTAGTGAAAGAAAAGACAGCATAACCGGGCAAACGGACTGTGTAATTCGTCGCATCTCCATTGAGTCCATCTTCCAATACACTTACCTGAGTGTAGCAGTGGCTACTGCAATTCAATTTTAAATGGGCAGACCAGCTCTGTACTTTCTTTTTAAGTAAAAAGTAGTTTGCTACAAGATTCATAGAAAAGCCGGGTACGTTATTCACAGATCCATCGGTAACAAAAAAATTGGTATAATTCAATACTTTCTGAAAACACAGGTTTCCATCCAGGCTCAGTCGGTCTGCCTTATAACGGGCAACAACCTCGACACCTCCCATATCCAGAGAACCGGCATTTTCATAAACACGTGTTTCCGGCTGTGTGAACAGGAAATGGGACGCCCGATTATAAAATAAATTACACTCTACATCTATATGTGAAGGTGAATGATGATAAGCACAAGTCACCTGATATGAACTTAGATATTCAGCTTGCAGATTTTCGCCACCCGAATAGGTATCCATTTCATTGTTTCTGTAATAATAGGGCGCATCGACAAATGCTCTGGAATAACTGGCTTTGATATTTAATCCGTTCCTGAGATAAATTAGTGACAGACGGGGAGAAAAAGCCTGTAATGTCCGCTTATTACTTCGCCGTTTATAGTCATACCTGATGCCGGCATTGACAATCCAATTTTTATGCAGGTTGTGTTTAATCTGAAGAAAGGCATCCGTGTTCATCTCGTGTCCCGTGTAAAGTCGTTTTTCGATCCACGTCCTGACGATCTCTTTAAAATTCATACCTTCCAAATACTCGGAATCATAAAGCGTATACCGATTCCATTCCACACCGCCAAGCATATTGCCTTTCCCCAGCTTCCCCCAATCATAGGCATAGTTTACACGCCCATTAAAGCCTACGTTAAAATCCATCCAGCGGATGTATTGAAATGCTCCGCGAGTCGGATAAATAATAGGTTGATAATCATAGTTAGGAAAAATAGGATAGTCTTGTAAAGTATCTCCCGAGGTTTCATAATGTACGTTTTTATTCCAATCGGTATAAAATGCGGTACTGAAAGTGATCCGCTGCCACGTGCGGCTATAAACAGCCTGTTCTCTTGCCGACCACCTGGAATATCCCGGGCCGGAACCGTCAAAAGTACGAAACCGCTCATAAGAATATGGAGAAGAAAAGAGCCACATGCTATAAGGTTGCCTTTTCTTCGCGTAATTCATACTGAAACTAAAAAGCAAATTTCCACGTTGCAATTTAATTCCTCCATCCATGGCAGGAAATCCCGAATAATTGTCCAGACGGATGAATCCGTCCCTGGGGTAAAGAGCATATTGTTTTTCGGCCGGGACAAAAACCGATTCTCCCGTTGCACGGTACAAGGAGAACCATGCCATAAAGTCCATGTTCATGTCGTGCTTTCCCAATAGCAGGTCAGCAGCCAACTGGCCCCGATTACCGGCGCTGACAGATATGGAACCATTACGAACATCCACCCCGTCTTTAGTAACTATATTAATCACGGCTGTCAAAGCCACACTGCCATAAAGCGAAGAAGCCGGTCCGCGCAGCACCTCTATTTGTTTGACTTTTGCCAGACTAATACCATAATCCGGCGAAACAGCATTAGTAATATAACTGTTCAGACGTTGTCCATCCTGCATAATCAATATGTTCTCCTGTTCGGGAGAATATACCCCGCGCATAGCCAGATTCATCTCTTCATTGGAAGACAAACCGGATATACCGGGCACATAAGCTATCAGTACATCCCGCAGGCACCGGGCATGGATAGCCCGTATCATCTCCTCCGTAATTAAAGTAACAGGCACCGGAGCTTCTTCCGGGGTCTCTACCTGTTGTGAGGCTGTGACCAGAGTTACTTTAGTCTCCCTGTGTTTCCTTACCATATCCGCAAAGCGTTCCGGATCTTGAAGCGAGATATAATAATAAGGTTCGTCTTTCAATAACAGCGAAACATACTTTTCCGCTTCCGGGAAGCGGTCTAAAGCTAAACAGCATAATGCAGCCAAACGGCACGCCTCGGTATGCATCGTACCTTGAAAAGACGACAGATTCTCCTCCAAGATACGACAAGCTTCATCGATATCTCCGCTCTTATAAAATGTTTCCGCCTTTACAAACGAATTACGGATGTTATCCGCCGGCTGAGCTGACAGTTGCACAACCCCAAAGCAGCAAAGGATATATAGCAGACAGCGTTTCATGCGATAGGAATGATAAACCGGAAACAAGTATATTCATGCAGGACCGAATCAAACAATACTTTTCCATGGTGTTTGTTTTCTATAATATCACGAACGATTGCCATACCAAGGCCTGTCCCCTGCCCCACCGGTTTTGTTGTGAAAAAAGAGTCAAATAGTTTTCGTTTGACCTCCGGACCCATGCCCTCTCCGTTATCACGAATAGAAAGTACAATTCTTTTATCCAACTTTTCTAAGGTCACCATTATCTCGGGGGAATATCCTTCGGGAGCATTCTGCCATTTTTTCCATACTGCATAGCAGGCATTATTCATCACATTCAAGACTGCCCGACTGAAATCCTGCGGGATCAGCCGGATCGAGGGGATATCTTTAGCATAATCTTCACGGATAGCAATATTGAAATTCTTATAATTGGCCCGCATGGCATGATAAGCCAGCCACACATATTCTTTAGTCAATTTTTGTATTTGTGTAGGCATGAATTCGTCTTCTTTCCCCCTGGAGTAAAGCAAAATACCACGAATAATGCTGATAGCCCGATCACCATGCTCTTTGATTTTGTCCACATTCTCTCTCAGCCCGGAAAGTATATCTTTGATATCTTCCAGTTCCGCTTCCGGAATACGAGCTTTTGCTTCATCCACCCTATCGGCCAGGTCGGCCAACAATTGACCGGACAGTTTACTGAAATTGATGACAAAATTCAAAGGATTCTGTATCTCGTGTGCAATGCCTGCACTCAACAAACCCAATGATCCCAGCTTTTCCTGCTCTTTGAGCCGTGCTTCCAACTCTTCAATTCGTTTCTCTTGTGAAATGTTTTTTTCCATAATCAATCTGTTCTATGTTTATTTATACTGACTTTTCCTCCCACAATGGCAGAGTGATAGTGAATTCTGTCAATTCATCTTTTTCAGAACGTACTGCTATCTGCCCATGGTGATTTAATATGATTTCCTTACTCAGATACAAACCGATACCTGCTGCCTCTCCGGTTGTTTTGGTAGTAAAGAACGGATCGAAGATTTTATCCAGAATACTCTGCTCGATCCCCACTCCATTGTCATATAGGCGAATGACTGCCTGTCCGTCCTTACTTTCCAATGCCAGGCCAATCTCTGCCGGATAGGCTTTCTTACCGTATTTTTTGGCTATGGCATACATACCATTGTTAAGAAGACTCATAATGGTTTTTCCCAGTTGTTCGGCATTCCCGTCAATAAACAACGGATTATCGGGCAAGGAAGTACGAACCGCAATGTGCATAGCCGTAATCTCCTTCTGATAATAACTGCTCAATAGCTCCATGTCTTTCCGGCATAAACCGATTAATTCTGTTTTTTCCAGTTGCCTGTTACGGTCTCTCAGGATTTCTTCCATGGCCTTCAGTACACGAGTGGTGTTACTTCCATGTTCCTCAATCTTTTCCAGATTATCTCTCATCATGTTGATGACATCTACCGAATCCAAGTAGGTATCTTCATCCAAAAGTTCTTTTACACTCTCCAGATTCTGATATAGATCCTTCAGTAATCCTAAAGTCAGGTGGGAAAAATTATTAATGTAATTCAACGGATTCAGAATACGGTCAATCAACCCTTGAGTCAGTTTACCTACAGTAGCCATTTTTTCTTGTCGAACCAATTCATCTTGTGCCTGGCCCAGCTCCTTCAATGCTTTTTCCAATTTTAAGGACTTTTCCTCAATTTCATTTTTTTGTTGTACCAACTGTTTGGTACGTTGGCCGACAAGGGCCTCTAACCTCTCCTTCTCTTTCAGCAAACTGCGCATTCTCCATTTAAACAATAAGAACAACAGCATTCCAAAAGCAACGGTATATAGGATCAGACAATACCATTGCAAATAAAAAGGAGGCAATAACGAAAAGCGGAATTGTTTCATTTCACTCTCTGTGCCGTAAATATCACGGGCCCGGACACAAAACGTATACGTACCCGACGAAAGGTTGGCATACTCTTTCACAGTCCCGGAATCCCACGAACTCCATTCCGGATCATAACCGACCAGGCGATATCTATACTCATTGGAACCGGTGAAACAGGGCGCATCGGTAGCAAATGAAAAACGAATGGAACGTACATCATTCCCCAAACGAGGTACTGTACTATTTATCTGCCAGTCCGCTCCCCCGGACTCTTCCGGCAGATCTCCTCCCCAATAGACAGAATCACGGTTCAGACAAACTTCACGAAGATAGATGCAGGGAGCAACCGGAGTAAATGTCCGGGCCTTTTCAAGGTCCATCCGAATTAAACCAAAATCACCGCCGAACCATGCCGCCCTGTCTTCTTCAATATAAATCACCCTCACGACATAATTCCGAATGGCATACAGGCATTGGTTGAATTTCTCCGTATCAATTTGCGAATGATGTACCTGTACCTCTTTTCCTTTCAGATTTGTCTGCCAATGACAGCCATCGTTGTCCGTATACTCGGTCATTACTTCTTCACTCTCTCTGTCTTGAAGTACAAAAGAGCTTTCGCCCTCTTCCCGCAAATAGATTTCTCCGTACAACGTTTTAGCCCATACAGAACGATCTTTCTTCACTTCCAGACGAACGACTTTTTCGACATCGGAAATTTTCTTTATCCGTTCCTCATCTGCCGAATATTGATAAATCCCATCCATAGTGCCCATCAGAAGGTTCGTATGCCCAATGAATGCCAATGAATAAGCTGCCATATCTGTGAGTTTTTCCGAATGATTATAATCCCGGATCACATACACACCATCGCCGGACGCTGCATATAATTCTCCTTGTGGAGAAAGACACAGTTGCCAACATGCTTGCGAAATTCCCTGAACAGGAACAAAAGTGTTTTGCTTCAATACGTATAATCCCTGTAAGGTCCCGATATATATCATTCCTTTGTAAGAGACAACCGATATTACCTCTCCCTTCAGACCTTCACCAGAGGTATAACGGCTGAACAAAGAGGGAATAAAAACATGAAACACACCGTTATCCGTAGCTCCCCAGAGATTGCCACGCCCATCGGCCGCAATACCCGAAACAGCGTTACTGCATAAGCCATTTCTCTCAGTTACGGAAAACCGTTCTTTTTTCCCACTGTCATCCATTATTAATCCATGGGCAGAGTTTATCGAGATTGTTTCTCCTCCGGGTAGAGAAAACGCCCGATTCATTGAGACTGAGGATTGATTTCTCCACTTTTCCTGCAATTGGGCCGGAAGTACCTGAACCGGTGTCAAAATGGAATCTGACTGAACCGTATAATATCTTCCTGATGTAGCTTTCAGATAAATGCGTTTATCTATTTCTGCCATATCTTCCAATTCGCCCAAAGAGTCTGTGTCCAGATCGGAAAGAAGGGTTCTCAACGTAATACATCCGCGTCCATCACGCTCTATCCGTCCGAACACGTTATATCCTCCCACCCATATCCTACCTTCCGAATCACGAAACAAACGGGTGACACGGGAAAAACCCGGTGTATAAATAGTTTCCCAACGGTTATAGTCATAATGAAGGATACCTTCGAAATTAGCAAAATAGACATTTCCACAACTGTCGCAAACGACATCGAAATTACGATTGTGCGCCTGATAAACCGAAGCCGGATAGTTTACAAAAAACGGGATACCTTCTTGTGAATTTGCATATACCGAGCAAAGACACATTATCAAAAAGACTATCTTTTTCATGGCTGATACGTTTTTAGGTAATAGGATTCAAATGGAATTTGCTTACCGATATAATACTCCCATTCTTCTCGAGTAAAATCACGCTGTAACCCCTGACGGACAACAGTAGCCATGTGATCGGGTGAAACAGGCACCCGATACAACCGCCCCTGTTCGTCTCCTATAAAGACAGATGTACCGTCCGGATGAAAGCAAAAAGTATGGATCCAACCGGGGCTTGTCACAATAACGGCCGACTCGGTCTTTCCTTTACGAAGATCCCACAGACGCAGCGTACAATCGTAACTACTCGAAAACAGTTTGTTCCCTTTCCGGGAAATAGCAGTAACCGCAGCCTGATGCCCTATCAACTTCTGCCGGATATTTCCATTCTTATCACAAATCAGGATGACTCCTTCACGACAGCCAATGGCATATCTTTCATTGGTAAGAGGACAGAATGCAGTAACCACACTATTCTCGGGCAAGCTGTCTATAAATCTGAGAAATGTACCATCCGACGAAAGTAAAGCTACTGTCCCATTCTTAAAAAAAACATAGAGATAGCCTTCCATTTGACCGACACAAGTTATCGAATGTTCCGGCTGAAAATAAGGTTGTATCTCATGGTTGATACAGTCAAAAGAATAAATACCGGTTGTGGAAACCGCCAATACCAAGTTAGAGGCAATCGAAATCAATTGCCGATATTCTCCTTTAGGCAAAAAGCGGGTAACGATACCGGCGGAATCCGTGGAGATAAGCTGCCCGCAGTATGACAAGGCATACATCTGTGAATCGGACCGCAACAGCACATCCCGAAAATCATAACAGGGATCATTCAACAGTAATTCGGAGGTATAGGTCTGCCCATTTTCCGATTTCCAACGTATCATCTCACCGTACTTGCCGACAGTGACCAATCCCGGCAGAGGATTCCGACCGGCTCTTGCTTTTTCCTCGCCTCCGGATAACAGTTTGATCCCAGTAACAGCTCCTTTATGCCCGAACCAAAGCTGATCTTGCCTGCAAGACAAAGACAATGCATTGAAAACAGCCGGATGATATACATCGCCATCATATCGCTTGGTAAACCACCAGGCGGTATATGCCAACAGAGAAGCTAATTCCATGTTGCCCGACCGATATTGAGTAACAGAGAGTGTCCCCAATGAACGTCCCAAAGCCAGAAAAGCCAATGTATCGGCAACCCTCTTCGACTGTTCGGCCTGTAGTTGCCGTTCCATCGCCAGATTCTTTTGTTCATCTGCCATCCGATACGCTTTCTCAGCCTCCAATTGTGCAGCAAGCGCTCTTTCCCGTGCCAACTCTGCCTGCTGTTGCATTCGGTTGGCCTTTTGAGTTTGCGCAACGGCTTCCTGTCTTCTCTTTTCGGAAATATCCTTTTGTTGATAAGCAATCTCCTCCATTTGTTGACTGACCCGTTGTATAAGAACCGATTTCTTTTCTTTATCCCGGAATTCCTCCAGAGACAGAGCAAGACGCTCCCTGTCCGATGCCGAATGACGATATGCCCGGTATAGGACCAGACATACTGTCAAAAGTATACAAGGAACGGCAATGATCCAACGGATTATATTTTCGTTTAACTTGATCATGATACAGGTTCATCAGTGGGTTGCAGATATTTCTTTTTAATGGTCAACCGATTCTCCTTATTCACGTACGTATACGCTACGTCATCCATCATTTCACGTACCAAGAAAATGCCCAATCCTCCTATTTCACGTTGTTCTAACGGTAATGAAATATCAGGATCGGCTTTATCCAAAGGATTGAATGGAATACCACCATCTATAAACTCCAAAGTAATCTCTCCGTCTTCATCCCATAAGCACAGAGTCAGATAACCTTCTGCCTGCTGCGGATAAGCGTAATTGAGAATATTGACAATGATCTCTTCACTTACCAAACGGATGGCATAAGACAGGGAAGGATGTGAAGCAACTTCACGACTATGCATCAGCATACTAAGAATTTCATCTAACCTCCCATCGACAGGGCGAAACTGAAGTAACGTCATTGCTCAGGTAATTTTTAGGGTTGTGATAATTCATCGAGAGTCTGATAAAAACGAAAGAATTTATCGAATCCGGTCATGTGCATCACGTCTTTAACCTCTTGTGACACACCGACAAGGCAAACATCTCTACTTTTAGCTTTCGCCAGCTTAAAGGCATAAAGCATGACTCTCAATCCGGCACTGGATACATAAGAACAGCCGCTGAGATCTAATGCAACAGAATGTCCTTGCTCGATAAGAGCTACAATTTTTGCTTGTTCGTCACCGCTTGTATTTGAATCCAAGACGGAACCTACAAAATGAATTTCATACTTTTCCATCGTTCTTTTATTTTAATATTATTTGATTCGTTGAAGAGAAAGCAGGGTTATGTCATCGGACTGAGGATAGTCTCCGGAGAAAATCTTAACAGACTGCAATACACTCGTAACAACCTCTTTTGCGGAACTACTTTCGTGCATAGACGCCAATATATCCTGTAAGTTACTTTCCGAGAATTGTTCCCGCTTGTCGTTAAAAGCCTCTGTGACACCATCCGTATACAGAAGTAAAGTGTCACCGATGCCGAACGTCAATGTATTACTCTCAAATTCAATATCATCGAACACGCCTACCACAAAATTAGAAGCGACAGGCAAGCATTCAACAGTCCGTCCGCCGCGAAGGAGATAAGGGGGATTATGCCCGGCATTGGTATAGTCCATCATGCCGGTTTTATAATGATAAATCCCATAAAAGACCGTAACAAACATAGAGTCCAGGCTCTCTTTACACAGTAACTTATTGGCATAAGTAAGGCATTCTGCCGACGAAACACCCCGAAGAGCAGTTGCACGGAGCAGGGTCCGACTAACCGCCATGAACAAGGATGCCGGCACCCCTTTCCCGGATACGTCAGCAATCACCAGCCCGATACGTTCATCGTCAATCTGGAAGAAATCATAAAAATCGCCACCTACATCTTTTGCCGGAGTCATGGAAGCATAAATATCAACCACTTCCGTCAGTTCCGGAAAAGGAGGAAAGGAACGGGGAAGAATCGTTTGCTGGATTTCTCCCGCAATGGCCAGGTCATTTTTGATAGATTCCAGTTGGTTGTGCTCCTGCTGTGACTCACGGATATAGCGAACCTGTTCGATCGCCTTTTCAATAGTCCGCGACAGATCATCCAAATCGATCGGTTTGGTTGCAAAATCAAACGCTCCCTTGTTCATAGCAGAACGTATGTTATCCATGTCTCCATAAGCAGAGACCATTATACACTTCATTGCCGGATTTTTCAGTTCATTGACCTTAGCCAATAGGGTCAACCCATCCATCTCCGGCATATTAATATCACTCAGGATGATATCGAAATCGGGAGTTTCCAGAAGTTTCTGTAAAGCTTCCAACCCGTTATGGGCAAAAGCGAACTCGTATTCACCTTTTCGTATTTGTCGCCTGAAGTACTGGGTAAGTAATACTTCTAAATCGAGTTCATCATCTACACTCAATATTTTTACTGCCATATCTATTGTTATTTATGAATTTCAACCGTTTGTTCTGACGTTTATGATGGCAAAAATAGAGAGTGATCGACCCGGTTACAATTTTATATTTTAAACAGGAAGAATGTTTTTCCGAATGGACGATATTGTCTTATAAGCATACAGGTATATTGCTTTCGTGGCTTAGAAGACAGCACTTGAAAGATTGATTTACACTCCTGAAAGAAACTATTCCGTATTCAGAATTTATATTTTTAAGATGGAACTTTTCTTCTCACTTTTGTCACCGTAAGCTTACAAAGAATAAATAGAAACGGCGGATTCCGAAAAGCCGAAGAAAGAGTAGGAACTTTTTACAAATCACTATTATGCTTATTATTTTAAAACAAGATGATAGTTGTCAAGTTGCACAAACGACATGTACAACAAACTCTTTAGAAATCCGATACAAAGATTATAGTGTACTGAAAAAAACTCTGGATTTGAACACAAAATCTATTAATAGCGATAGCTGTATAGAGTTAATTATTTACGGAACACACGGAAATGAAAAGGAAATTTGCAAACTAACCAAACCAGACATAAAAGATCTGAGCTATTTCTTCAAAGGAAAAGTTTGTAGATTAGTTCTTGATGCTTGCCATAGCGCCTGCCATATTCCACATTTCAAAGAGATGTTAACAGATGATGGAATCATATTATGTCATGTAGGTATCTGCCAAGTAAACAGCATCGAAACTAAAACAGGTAAAGACACCTATGAACGGTGGATAAATGGCAATAAGGAAGGATTAAAAGTATGGTCGGATGGAATCGTTCCAGCTATCTATACTCGAAAGAATAACACTTTAACTTACTACGAATGTAGCAAATTCGAAGTAGATATTAATCACCCTTTTACCGAAACTGAATTTAAGACTTATTGTCTGAATTTAAAATCAAAAGGAATTAAAATGGTAATTAAAAATCATTCTGATTTCGATAAAATCTAACTATCTTATATAAATCATATAACAATTAATATATCATGTGGGAATTAGAAAAAGCAGGCGGTAAGTTTGATAACTTTAACAGTAAGCAACAAAAAGCAATTCATGAATTAATAGATGGTTTAACAGAGATTCCAACTAAACCTAACAAAGACCAATATCGTGTCGACAATCAAAGTCAATACACTAAAATCGTAGGACGTACATATTATAATGGAGAATATGCGCTATATGCAATACAAAAGGGAAAAACAATGTATGCATCAATTGCATGTCCAGCTATTGGTCCGGACATATCCATTGATAATATTAAAGAAGGATTTAAATTAAGTTTAAAAGAAGGGAAAAGAGCCGTATGGACAAAAGTAAAGTAAATTTCTCAAAACCGATGCTGATTCAATCAGTAGCTTTCAAAGATGTATTCCTTCGCATGGATGGGAAGGGAATTAGCACAGCCTGTGGTGCCGGTGCAGGTAAAGTAAACTGTCAGAGAAGCATGGCTCCCACCGGAGCCTTTAAAGTACAAAAACAGACCGATGGTACATTTACTATCGAATCTTCAAAGTATCCCGGAGTATTTCTCCGTATGGACGGAAATGGCATTCACGCATTCGCAGGATCGGGTAGCGGTCGTGTAAACTGTCAGTTCGGAGCAAGTGCCTGGGAACGTTTCAAGTTACACGAACAAAGTGATGGTTCATATACAATCGAATCAGCAGCTTTTCCGAATGTATTTCTCCGCATGGACGGAAATAATCCATCCCGTAAAGAAGAAGATTTCGGAACGGTTAACTGCCAATATGGAGCAGGAGCCTACGAAAAGTTTTATCTGCAAAATATGCCTGAAATACAAAATGTAAAGGACATGTTTAATAAGATTACGAAGTAACGAAAAGCATGAATACATAAAAAAATCCGAAGCTATAGTTGAATCTATAGTTTCGGATTATATAAATAAGATCAGGATATTCCTATACGATCAGTCTTTCTTATCCAACGCCTCAAAACAAGAGTTTTTGCTCACAAACTCAGGGACAATATCTTTCATGGCAGCCACGATCTTCATCTGATCATAGGTATAGCTTACATCAATTAATTTCTGGATTCTCTCTTTCACTTCGTCATAATCATACTCACGCACAGTGGCAATCATAATCTTTTCGTGATAAGTAGGTTTGGTCAGCTCCTTCACATTGAGCAACTCTTCGTACAGTTTCTCACCATGACGCAAACCGGTAAACTCAATTTTCACATCCGTACGTCCCGAAAGACTGATCATCCGTTTTGCCAGATCGACAATCTTAACCGGTTTACCCATATCGAAGATGTAGATTTCCCCACCATTACCCATACTTCCTGCTTCCAGTACCAGACGACAAGCCTCCGGAATGGTCATGAAATAACGGATTATTTCGGGATGGGTCACTGTGACAGGTCCTCCACGCTGAATCTGATCGCGGAAACGGGGAATAACCGAACCGTTAGATCCTAATACATTACCGAAACGAGTGGTGATGAACTGTACCGAACGTGTGCCTTCCTTCTGTAATTTCTTGGCTAAGGACTGTACATAGATCTCACAAATACGCTTTGAACAACCCATAACATTTGTCGGATTAACGGCTTTATCCGTAGAAATCATTACGAATTTCTCTGAACCGAATTTAACAGCCAGATCGGCAAGCGTACGTGTACCCGATACATTAATCTGAATAGACTCCGAAACATTGTCTTCCATCATCGGCACATGCTTATAGGCAGCTGCATGGAATATATACTGAGGTTTGTATTCACGGAAAATGGCCTCCATACGAGTTGCGTTCGAAATATCAGCTACAATCGTTTCAGCATCAATGTCACGCCAACGATCCTGCAATTCCAGACGAATGTCATGCAACGGAGTTTCAGCCTGATCAATCAGGATCAACTTATATGGATTGAAAGAAGCGACCTGTCGCATGATTTCGCTACCAATAGAACCGGCGGCTCCTGTAATCATTACACGTTTACCTTCCAGGTGAGAAGCTATCTTATGGATGTCCACCTCAATCGGTTCGCGTTGCAAAAGGTCCTCAATCTGTATTTCCTTCAACTGAGTTTTATTCAGTGCCTGCCCACCCCATTCACTCAAAGGGGGAGCAGTAAGCAACTTCACGTTATTGGAAAGCAGAGTATCAATCATATCTGATTTCTTCAGCTTTTCCATCTTAGCCGGAGAAACAATGATGGTATGCACATCACGGTCATTCATGTTTTCAATCAATGCTTCATCATTCGGGAAAACTTTCGCCCCCATCATCACCTTACCAATCAGTTCGGGTTCATCGGCAATGAAACCACGAAGACGATAATGATTACGCAAATTGACACGCAGGGATTTGGCGATGTTTACTCCGGCTTCTTTAGCACCATAAATAAAGACGTTGGTCGTGTGGCTACCGTCAAAATTGAGTACCTCGAAGAACATTTTGACCACAATACGCGAACAGGCCATCATAGCAAAATTGATCACATATGCCATAAACAGTACACTGATGGCACCAATCCGAATGCCCAGGTAAGCATCCAGCAGAAGACTCAGAATCATCAATACCCCATAGGAGACCGTAAGCGACACAAATATGCGCATAATGTCTACAAACGAAGAAAAGCGAAGCACATTTGAATAGGTACGGAATACCCGGAAGAAGATTAAGTTAGCCACTACCGTCCAAAGAATGGTCTTATCTATTGTCGACGAATCCAAGAAAATGCTGCGAAAATCGTAACGAAGCGAGTAAGCGAGCAAGCAGGATGCGACGATAATAAATATATCAATCAATAGAATAGTCCAAATGGGCAGTACCTTCGCAGAAAGATACCGATGAAAAAAATTCTGTTTCATTTGTTTTACAGTTTTTGTTTTAGGCGGTGCAAAGATACACTATTTTCACTAACACGTGCGTTTTTATTTGACAAAATAAAGTTTTTAACACAATAAAAGTAGAATAACAGTGCAAAAAGGGGGTGGAAGAGAAGGATTCCACCCCCTTCAAGATATAGATATCACATCAGGTTACTTGCCAATTCGCTCAATTCACTACGTTCGCCTTTCACCAAGTTGACATGCGCAAAGAGGTTCTGATCTTTCATGCGATCGATCATGTACACCAAGCCATTGGACTGACTATCCAGATAAGGTTGGTCGATCTGCTGAATATCTCCGGTAAATACCATCTTGGTACCTTCTCCGGCACGGGTGATAATGGTTTTAATCTCGTGTGGAGTCAAATTTTGTGCTTCATCGATGATACAATAGGTCTCGCTCAGGCTTCGTCCGCGAATGAATGCCAATGCCTCGATAACCAGTTGCTCACTCTTCTGCATATCTTCCAGCCGCTTCACTTCGGTAGAGTTAGAAGCAAATTGGCGTTTGATGACATTCAGGTTGTCGAACAGAGGTTGCATGTAAGGAGCTACCTTTTCTGTTGCATCTCCCGGAAGGAATCCTAAATCTTTATTGGAAAGAGCTACGATAGGACGGGCCAACAGGATCTGCTTGTATTCCGTGAGTTTACCCAAGGCTGCCGCCAGTGCAAGCAAGGTTTTACCTGTTCCGGCTTTACCTGTCAAGGCCACCAGCTTGATATCCGGATCGTTCAGAATTTCGAAAGCAAAACTCTGTTCCGCATTGCGAGGTTCGATACCGTAATTCTTGGTTTTATTCACCCGGCAGACCGTATGTGTAAAAGGATTGTAGCGGGCAAGCACACTGCTGCGATCGCTCTTCAGAATAAAACATTCGTTGGGACGGATGATGTCTTTAAAGTCAAATTCACTGATATCCAACCCCTCTCTGGACGAATAAATACGGTCGATCAGATCCGGTTCTATATTTTCGAACACCTCGTTCGACTTTTCAAAAATATCGACATTCACCACCTTATCGGTTATGTAGTCCTCACAAAGTATACCGATGGAACGGGCTTTCATCCTAAGGTTGACATCCTTGGTCACCAGAATATTTTTCATCTTCGGATATTTCCGGGCCAAATATTCGGCTACCGCCAATATCTGATGATCCGGTTTACGGGCCGGAAACGATTCATGTACCTTGGGAGCCTCCGAATCGCCAGTGACAATAAACAACTTACCCAACCCCTCACCTAAAGGAGCACCATGGGTAAACAGACTGTCGTCGGTTATCAAATCGAGTTCGCGTACAAACTCACGTGCATTGTAATTGATTTGTTCATTTCCCTTCTTGAACTTATCCAATTCTTCCAAAACAACAATCGGAAGATAAATATCATTCTCCTGAAAATTCTTCAGGCAATTGTAGTCGTGAAGAATAACATTCGTGTCGAGCACAAAATTTTTCTTTGTTCCCATGATTCTTAGATTTAAATGTTGATATTTGCAATCAAAAAGCCAATTGACCACCACTGTGATGAATTGTTGCAACTAAGATAACAAATAAAAAGGCAAACAAAGGAAGTTGCCCGTTAAATATTATAAAACATGAATTATCAGGAGACTTTAGACTACCTATACAACAGTGTTCCCATGTTTCAGCAGGTAGGAAGCAGCGCGTACAAAGAGGGACTGGAAAACACCTATGCATTAGATGAATATTTGGGACATCCCCACACAGCATTTCAAAGCATTCACATTGCAGGGACCAACGGAAAAGGTTCCTGCTCACATACATTGGCTGCCATTCTGCAATCGGCCGGATATAGAGTCGGGCTCTACACTTCGCCCCATTTAGTAGATTTTCGAGAGCGTATCCGCATCAATGGCGAGCCCATCCCGCAAGAATACGTCATCCGCTTTGTGGAAGACCATCGTCTGTTCTTTGAACCTCTGCATCCTTCTTTCTTTGAATTGACCACCGCAATGGCATTCCGATACTTTGCCGATCAACATATAGACGTGGCTGTCATTGAAGTCGGATTGGGAGGGCGACTGGACTGTACCAACATCATCCGTCCGGACTTAAGCATCATCACCAACATCAGTTTCGATCACATGCAGTTTTTAGGTAATACGCTGGCCCAAATAGCAACGGAGAAAGCGGGTATCATCAAAAGGGGCATACCGGTCGTTATCGGTGAGACGACAGAAGAGACCAAGCCTGTATTTTATCGGAAAGCACAAGAGATGGAGGCACCTATCACCTTTGCAGAAGAAGAACAACGACTAAAAGGAGCAACTAAATTCAAAACTCGCGCGGATCGAAAACCGGGACAGTATACAGATCATCAGCCGAATACCGCAGCAGAAAAAGATACAGAGTATATTACCGGCTGGATCTACGAAAATGATGCATATCCCGGGTTGGAAGGAGTATTGGGAGGCTCGTACCAACTAAAAAATACAAATACACTACTGTCGGCTCTCCCTGTTCTGAAAAGCCTGGGTTATAAGATAGAAGATCATGACGTGAGAAACGGATTCCTGCAAGTAGATAAAATGACCGGTTTGCAAGGACGCTGGCAAAAATTGAGTGACTCTCCCACTGTCATTTGCGATACGGGACACAATGTAGCAGGGATTTCTTATATCGTGGAGCAACTGAAACAAATGAAATACAATCGCCTGCACATGGTCATCGGCATGGTGAACGACAAAGACGTAAGTGGAGTATTGTCCATACTTCCTGAAAACGCAGTGTACTATTTCACAAAAGCGAGCGTCAAAAGAGCATTACCGGAGGCTCAGTTACAACAGATCGGAGCTTCTGCCGGACTGCAAGGAAAGGCTTATCCCGATGTTCAGTCTGCCGTAAAGGCCGCACAAGAAAAAAGCCTCCCGGAAGACCTGATCTTCGTAGGAGGCAGTAGCTTTATTGTAGCCGACTTATTATCGTGCCGCGATGCACTCGATCTCGACTAAGGCATCTTTAGGCAAGGCTTTCACGGCAACAGCCGAACGAGCGGGAAATGCACCGTCAAAATAAGTTGCGTATACTCCGTTCATTCCGGCAAACAGAGACATATCCTGGAGGAAAACAGTTGTTTTTACAATGTCTGCCATTGTCAGATACGAAGATCCAAGGATATGTTTTATATTCTCGAGTGACTGGCGGGCTTGCGCCTCCACACCATCAGGCATCACACCCGTAGCCGCATCAATAGGAAGCTGACCAGAGACAAATACCATTCCATTAGCTTCAATAGCTTGACTGTAAGGCCCGATAGCTCCCGGTGCCTTCTCACTGCAAATTACTTTTTTCATCTTATTTGATTCATTAATAATTAATATTTATAGCAAAGTTAGTATCCTGAAGATGCTAAAAGCATCCATCAAAAATACTCTTAGGTGAACAAAGATAAGAAAAATATGGAAGAGCTATGCAGTATTTGGCAAACAAACGCATTTATATATATGAATACACAAAAGAACCAGATATAACTTTAACTCAATAAGACCTAAACTTTACAGAACGGAGGAAGTCACAATGACGCTCTCCATAAAAAGAAAGAGGCTATCGCAATGGCGACAGCCTCTTCTTTTTTAGATTTCGGGGATAGTTTATTTACAATGTTTTTTAATCAGTTCGTCTACATTGGGGTCTCCAAGCTCTTTTGCCTTGGCAAAGCTTGCGCAAGCCGCTTTCTCTTGCTTTAACTGAATCTGGCAGATTCCCAGCAAACGATACCCTTCAGCATATTTCGGATCGATAGCTAATGCGTCTTTCAATACTTTCTCAGCCTCTTCGTAACGGCCTACACGGAGATTTACCACAGCCTGTTCTGCACGATAAGTGAGATCTTCCGGATTAAGTTCGATCGCCTTTGCTATATCATCCAACGCACGCTGGAACTGCTTAGCCTTGAAGGCAGCCTGCTCACGGTAATAATAGAACAGGTCATTGACACTACCTTTCACTGCATTGAAATAGGCATCATAATCTGCCAGAGCCAAACGATACTTCTCTACATTCATATACATCTGGGCACGTTCCAACAGGTAAGGAGCCAAATCGGAAGTTATAGGTGTCTGGCAACGGGCTATACAACTGTCCAACAAAGCAATTACTTCTTCAGGAGCAGCTTTACTCAACTCCTTCGCTTTGGCAGCACTGAAGAAAGAGGCAGGAGATGCCAGTTCGGTCTGATTCACTTTGTCATAGCTGGCAAATGCACCTGCATAATCCTGCTTGGCAAAAAGAATATCTCCTTCCAACTGCTGGTAGACGGGTAAACTCTGAATGGCAATCGCACTCCGTACATTCTCCAAAGCCTTATCATACGTCCAGTCTTTATAAACAGTTTCGGGTTTACTCAATTGATAATTGTATATCAGCTTGGCTATGTTATAATAGGTATCGTCTTTCTTCTGTGCAACCTTCAGCGCATGTTCCAGGTCGGCAGCCGCTTTATCCATGTGGTTTTCATCCTTGTCTGCAAAAACATAGTTTCCGGCACGGCGAAGATAACCGTCGGCACTGTTCGGGAAAGTCTTTATAAAATCGTCAAGGGCGATGGCATAAGCCTCAGGTGTGGATTGTGTTGAAGCAATAAAGAGATAGACCAGAGCCTGATCTTCATCTTCGGGCAACCCCTTCTTTATACCGATAGCATTCAAGGCAGGGTCGCTCAGCGCAAGTGCACTGATATTTTGAGACATGGCGAAAGCCGCACCGGCCGCATAGCTGATAGAGGCAGTATCTTGTCCCGAGGACTTCTGTGCCACTCCAAACACTTTACCGTCCGCCGTAGTGACCGGACAACTGACCATTTTATCTTTCAATACCATGTCCAGCGTATAGTAATGATATTTATCACCACCGATATTATCTACCTTTTTCACTTTACCACGGGTCACGTTGCCGCCTTTCTGAGTGGAATAAGGCAATAAATAAACTTCAGCACCCACAGCCGGAGCAAGAGCAGCCACTTGTAAAGCCGGTACTTTCTTCACTGTAATGCCCACACGAAACTTAATGATATCATACATATCATTGGCTCCCAGAATACACTCAACAGGCATCTTTTCACCTTCTGAGTTAATGATAACAGCACGCTGGGCACCTTTAAACAGTGAATAGTCAGACAGAGCCACTCCGTCTTCGGTTACAAAGAATCCGTTACCGGTATTCTGAATTTTGTCGTCTTTATCATACGTAACGATGGAAAAAACCGATCGTTTCGCTTTCTCAACCCACTTAGGGGCTTGTGCTACACTCCATTGTGACAGGAGGCAAAGCACAAATGTGAATAGTATGCTCTTTTTCATGTATTTGAATGTTGTTTCTTTTAATTTGTACGTTGTTTCACGCCTTCATAAATCAGGATACCTGCGGCTACAGATACATTGAGTGATTCAATGCTGCCCAGCATCGGAATCTTGACCCATTCGTCGCATAGTGCAAGATTATCATAGGAAACACCGGTATCCTCAGCCCCCATAATGATACACATCGGACCGGTATAATCTGCCTTCGTATAATCATAATCTCCTTTTTCGGTAGCAGCCACAATACGGAAGCCGCTATCTTTGAGATATTGCAAGGTTGTTTTCAGATTCTGTTCACGGCAAACCGGCAAAGTGTGCAATGCACCGGCCGAAGTCTTCATCGCATCCGCATTGACCGTAACGCTTCCTTTTGCAGGAATAATGACGGCATCTACTCCGGCACATTCGCAAGTACGGGCTATAGCACCAAAATTACGCACATCCGTAATTCCATCAAGCATGACAAAGAAAGGATTCTTACCTTCTTCGAAAAGGAAAGGCACCAAATCTTCCGTCTTCTGATACGTTACCGAAGAGATGAACGCAACCACCCCCTGATGATTCTTACGGGTGATACGGTTGATACGTTCCACCGGGACACGCTGGACAGGAATCAGCGTACCTTTCAGAGCAGTAAACAGCTCTTTTGACAAGTCACTCTGAATGTCTTTTTTCACCAAAATCTTGTCTATCTCTTTACCAGCCTGAATGGCTTCAATCACGGCACGAACGCCGAAAATCATTTCGCTTTTATCAATCATGTAATTGTCTGCATTTTAGGACATACAACTCGTTATCACTTATTGTACACCACCATATACTTATTTTATTATTTTTCTTTCTTTCAAAGATGGTTCCAGCAACGCCCTCGCATTACTCAGCGCCGCCTCCGTCAGGGTGGCACCACTCAACATGTGAGCCAGTTCCTCTACCCGTTCTTCATCGGTCAAACGACGGATATGACTGTTAGTCTCCGTATCATTATCCCGCTTATACACTTTATAATGGGCACGTCCACGGGCTGCAATCTGCGGCAAATGCGTAATACTGATTACCTGCCGGTTTTGTTCGCCCATCTCTTGCATAATATCCGCCATACGATCTGCTATCTCACCGGATACACCGGTGTCGATCTCGTCGAATACAATTGTGGGAAGTTTCACAGCTCCTGCAATCATAGCCTTAATAGATAACATAACACGAGCTATCTCACCACCCGACGCAACAGAAGACACGCTTTGCAGCGTTCCGTTTTTGTTGGCTGAGAACAAGAAATTAACAGTATCCGCGCCCTGTGGACCCGGTTCTTTTTTCAACCCCATCTCCACTTGAAAGCGGACATTGGGTATTCCCAAAGGAATCAAACGGGCAGCCATCTGTTGCTCCACTTCACGGGCAATCTCTGTACGGGCCTTTGTCAAGACAGCGGCTTGCTTCTTTACCTTATTATATTGTGCATCGCGCCGTTCCGTCAGTTTAACGATCCGGTCGTCATACGAAGTAATGGCAGCAAGTCTTGTTGCATATTGCTCCGAAAGAGCAATCAACTCTTCGACGGTCTGCACACGATGTTTTTGTTCTAAAGAGTAGATCAAGTTCAACCGGTCATTTACTTCCTCCAGTCGTAATGGATTAAATTCAATGCCTTCGCCCTGATCTGATATCTCCTGAGCTATATCTTTCAACTCGATGTAAGTGCTCTCCATCCGTTCGGCCAACTCACCGGCAGGTTGATATACTTTCTGCAGACCACTCAAAGTGCCAAGACTTTCTTTCAATACAGGCAGCAGCCCTCCTTCATCTGCAGCAAGAGTTTGCCCCACCCGGTACAGTCCGGCCTTGATGTCTTCGGCGTGTGCCAATGTCTCGGCCTCTTGTTCCAACTCTTCCTGTTCTCCGGCCGTAAGATGCGCCTCCTCCAGTTGTTCCAACTGAAAACGAATATAATCCTCATCCGTCTTACTTTGTTCAGCCAGAACAATCAGTTCATCGAGTTCCTTACAGAGTTTTTTCCAATCCTGATATAAATGATGGTATACATCCAAAGCCTCTTCGTTATGGGAAAGAATATCGAGCACATTAAGCTGGAAGCCCTCCTTATTGAGCAATAGGTTCTGATGTTGAGAGTGTACATCGATCAATTGCTCACCCAGTTCTTTCATTTGTGTGAGCGAAGCAGGTGTATCATTGATAAATGCCCTACTTTTACCGGATGACTGTACTTCACGACGAAGTATGCATTCGGGCTCATACTCTAACTCGTTCTCTTCAAAAAAGGCTTCCATGTGATAGGCCGATATATCGAATCGTGCCTCGATGACACATTTAGAAGCGCCTTGCCGGATAGCTTTCACATCGGCACGTTGTCCGAGTAAAAGTCCGATTGCGCCCAGAATAATGGATTTCCCGGCACCGGTCTCTCCGGTGATTACAGAAAATCCGGTTTCGAAACGAATATCGAGTTTCTCAATCAGAGCATAATTCTGGATGTATAATGAACGTAACATAAATCACATTTCTTTTATCATTCTATCAATAATATCTCTGGCTACTTCCGTCTTCGATTTTAACGGATAATCGGTTCTACCCCTGCAACTAAGAATGCTTATCTTATTGGTATCGTAACGGAATCCCGCACCAGCATCATTCAACGAATTCAGCACAATGAAATCAAAGTTCTTCCGGATCAGCTTTCCCTCGGCATTGCGCTGCTCATCATTCGTTTCAAGAGCAAAACCAATTAACTTCTGTCCCGGAGTTTTTATCTTGCCCAATGCAGCAGCAATATCGTGAGTGGGTTTAAGATGCAGCAACAACTCGTCTCCTTCCCGTTTTATCTTCTTGTCAGCAACAGCGTCCGGAGTAAAATCCGCTACCGCTGCACACAGTATTCCGGCATCGACCAAGGGGTATTGCGCCATAGCCGCTTCATACATGTCCTGAGCGGACTCCACATCAATGCGGGTAATATGTGAATGATATGTTTTCTGTTGTACCGGCCCTGCAATCAGTACCACATCGGCTCCGCGACGGGCACACTCCTCAGCCAAGGCAAACCCCATTTTACCGGAAGAATAATTGCCGATGAAGCGCACCGGATCAATCTTTTCATAAGTCGGTCCGGCCGTGATCAGCACTTTTTTCCCCGCCAGTTCGCCCGTTGATGAAAAGAATTCATCAAGTACCCGGATTATATTCTCCGGTTCTTCCATACGGCCTTTTCCTACCAGATGACTGGCCAATTCACCCGAAGCCGGCTCAATGATATGATTGCCATACGAACGAAGCGTATCCAGGTTCTTTTGAGTACTGGGATGGGCAAACATATCCAGGTCCATAGCCGGAGCAACAAAAACCGGCGCTTTAGCAGAAAGATAAGTCGTAATCAGCATATTATCGGCTATGCCGTTCGCCATTTTTCCGATGGTAGAAGCCGTGGCAGGGGCTATCAACATAGCATCCGCCCACAATCCCAGGTCTACATGGCTATTCCACGTACCGTCACGTTGAGCAAAGAATTCACTGATGACAGGTTTGCCGGTCAACGCAGAGAGAGTTATCGGAGTGATAAATTCTTTTCCGGCGGGAGTAATTACGACTTGTACCTCAGCTCCCTGTTTGATCAGGCCACGTATGATGTAACAAGCTTTATAGGCAGCTATGCTACCGGTAATACCGAGTATAATTTTCTTTCCGTTCAGCATAATTATTTTCCGGTTAACTCACGCAGACGAATCTTGGTCAACATGGCTTTTGTATTCAACGTGAAATCACTGTTCAGAATCCAACTGTAATATCCCGGATCTTTTTTCAGTACTTCACTCACCGACTGTCCTTTGTATTTACCAAAGTTGAAAACCTCTACCCCATTGTCGTCATATACCATACGTCCTGCAAAATCCACATTCTTGTTATAGCTTGAATAATCGGCCAGGAAAGACATATCATTCTGCAACTCTTCCGGATAACGATCGAGTTGAGCCATCAGTACCTCGTACGTGGCACGGGTATCAGCTTCCGCTGTATGCGCATCTTCCAGATTACGGCCACAATAGAACTTATAAGCAGCCGTAAGGGTACGCTGTTCCATCTTATGGAAAATCACCTGTACATCGACAAATTTGCGCTTACTCATATCGATATCCACACCCGCACGCAGAAATTCTTCTGCCAACACGGGAATATCAAAACGGTTGGAATTGAAACCAGCCAGATCACAACCCTCGATATCATTGGCAATACTCTTTGCCACTTCCTTAAAAGTAGGACAATCGGCAACATCAGCATCATAAATACCGTGAACAGCAGATGATTCGGCAGGGATAGGCATTTCGGGATTGATACGGAGAGTTTTCGACTCTTCATTCCCATTGGGATACACTTTAAGATAACAGATTTCTACGATTCGGTCTGAGTTGATATTTGTCCCGGTCGTTTCCAGATCAAAAAAGACGATAGGATTCTTTAGGTTGAGTTTCATTGTTTATACGGTTTTGTTTTAATTCACTACAAAGGACACTGAGGGCACAGAGTTTCAATTCAAAAAAGAATGATGTCCCTGTGATCTTTGTGTCCTCTGTAATGAATCCGATTTTATTTCTGTTCCGCGATTAATCGTTCAGCATCATCGGCATCAGCAACATCAGCAAGTCTTCATTTTCTTCCTGTTCTACCGGGATAATGACACCGGCCCTTGACGGATCAGCCAATTCGATAACCACTTCGTCCGCCGAGATATTATTCAGGATATCGATCAGGAAAGTAGATTTGAAACCGATACTCATGGCTGCACCGGCATATTGGCATACCTGTGTTTCCTCTGCAGAGGTAGAGAAGTCAATATCCTGAGCCGAAACCACGATCTGGTTTTCCTGCATGCGGAGTTTTATAAGGCTGCTTGCCTGCGAAGAAAAAATAGATACACGACGCAAGGCGCCCATCAGTTGCATACGGTCCACCGTAACTTTATGCGGATTATTTTGCGGAATTACTGAATTATAATTAGGATAGCGTCCCTCTATCAGACGGCATACCATACGATAACTTTCAAGCGTGAAGACAGCGTTGCGTTCGTCAAACTCGATCACTACCATACCCGATTCCTTAGGCAAAAGGTTCTTCAACAGAGTCGCCGGTTTTTTGGGTAAAATAAACGCGGCACGTTCGTTTCCGCGCGCAGCCAATGTTTTGCAACGCACCAACTTGTGTCCGTCCGAAGCCACCATCGTAATGTCTTCCGTCGTAATGTCAAAGTAGATACCGTTCATCACCGGACGAAGTTCATCATCAGCCGTAGCAAATACCGACCGGTTAATGCCTCCCAGCAGAATCTGTGCTTCCATCTCTACACGAACTGCATTATCGCCAAGTGTAGCCGATTGCGGGAATTCATCAGCATTCTGTCCCATCAGGCTATATTTACCATTCTGGTACTGTACCGTAATTTCATAAGTATCCGGTTTGATATCGAATGTCAACGGTTGTTCCGGTATCTCCTTCAATGCATCGAGCAATGTTTTTGCAGCTACAGCAAATTTTCCGTTAGAATCACTCTCGTTCACCTCAACCGAGGTTACCATTGTAGTTTCACTATCAGAGACAGTCACAGACAGTGTTCCGTCCTCCAACTGAAAGAGAAAACAATCTAAAATAGGCAGTGCATTTTTTGAGTTTATCACACGGCTAACAGCCTGTAAATGGCTGAAAAGTGCAGTACTTGAAACGATAAATTTCATATAATCTGTGATTTTAAATTTTATATTTTTGCAAAGCACAAAGTTACAAAAAAGATCGAGGCAGCACAATAAAAGAGAAGAAAAAACAGGGGAATATTCGTCGGATATCCCTAAAAAATTGTAACTTCGCCGCACAATTTAAAATTATCGCAATGGAATTTACAGGAAAAATTATCGCTATACTCCAGCCCAGAGGTGGAGTTTCTAAAACCAGCGGCAACGAATGGAAAGCCCAGGAGTATGTAATCGAAAATCATGACCAATACCCTAAGAAAATGTGTTTCGACATTTTCGGAGCAGACAAAATAGAACAATTCAACATCCAAATGGGTGAAGAGTTGACCGTGTCATTCGACATCGATGCACGTCAATGGCAGGATCGCTGGTTCAATAGTATCCGCGCATGGAAAGTAGAACGCGTAGGCGCAGGCGCACCCATGGCTCCGGGAGCTCCGGTTCCTCCTCCGGCACCCTCTTCGGCACCCGAATTTATTGCCGGTGACGCAAAAGACGATCTGCCTTTCTAAGCAAACAAGCTTTGGCAAAAGGCATAAAACCCCGAAAGTTCTTCAAGATCTTTCGGGGTTTTATACCTTTTATGGGGTTAGGAAACGTCATCAGACTCACCTTTGTAAATCAATACCACATTGGGATATACAATTCCGTCCGTACAAGTAAATTGTGCAGAAAGAATAAAGTGGCGGAAAAACTCCTGATTACGAAAGAAAAATGCAGGTATCAGCCTCACATAATTCTCCGGTTGTGAGAAAGTCTCTCCCAAATCAGCAACCATCATAAAGTTGTACGACGGAGAAAGATTGACCACCGCCTCTTCATATCCGGGAGTATCATCCAGAATTTCTTTTTTATCCAGATGACGGAGATATGCGGTAAGGCTTTCCACATCCGGGGCCAGAACCAGTCTTCCCTCGTAGAAGCAAGCGTAAATGTATAAAGCCGACTCTGTTATCCCGGTCAATTGCGTAAACAACGTATTACGAGGCAGTACATAGAGCGTATAAGCCCTTAAAGGAGTTTTACAGAAAGTAGTACGTGGTTTCGGAGGACCGTCTACCTCCTTCGGAGCAGTGCGAAGCATTCCCTGCAACACACGCTCAGCCTGCTGCCCATCCCTCAATGGAATACTCATCACCGCACAAGGATTTGAAAGAGTATCTGTCGAATGAAACAGACAAGTCACAATCTCACCCCCGGCATTCTCTTTAAGATATGCGAGCAACTCCCCATCCCGATCTCTGATATAGTCGGAATAAGTCGATGTCGTATACTCCTGCCTGGCAGTGAAATCAAGCATAGCCTGCATATCGGTTACCGACCGTTTATTGAAGAAAAAAGTAGAAGCCGGCAGGATATCTCCCGGGAAATCCTCCACCGGTTGTTGTTGGCGCAACACATTCATAAATGTCAGACAAGTATCCGTATCATGGCTGACACCGGAGAAATAAATGGCATCTCCATTCATTTTCATATCAAATTCGGTCCATCCGCCCAACTGTGTACACGAACGAATCCCGTCGGTAGCCTTTCCCATACTCAACGGTTGCATACGGGCATAAATAGTAGCTGCCACACGGGCACGTTTATCCTCGTGTACTTTGGCAAACGAGGCATCGGTCAGCAAAGATTTCTTGGACAAACGGGCATCGATCACTTGCTCAATCAGTTTTTTCTGATAACTCACAACCAGAAAGTCGGAAGTGAAATAACAAGCCAGGAAACTGTCATCCGGCATCGGATAAATACGAATCTCTTCCCCTTTATAGTCAAACAGCTTTGACGGGAAACTACTCGAACAGTATTTACGTATAAACTTTTCCACCAACTCGTAATCGCCGTTTCCCAAGCTGCAATACAACACCTGGTTGCGATCATTGTCGGGTTCATGGAAACTCAACAACACTTTATTCATCTGCTTGCTCAACCCGTGCGGCGTATCTTCCAACAACGTATACAGATGGAGCTTCAGATAAGAAAATAATTTGGAAACATAAAGAAAATGTCGGTCTTTACTGCAACTCAACTCATTGATCCCCTGTATCATTCCGGCAATATCATCCGTCTCGAGGACTACAGTGGCCGAACCCGGAACAAGCGTGTAGAGATTAAAATCCTTGCGTCCTTCCGCCGCCGACAACCTGAAGAAAGAAAACATGGCAAAGCCTGTACACAGCAGTACAACAGACGAGATTACGGCTATTTTCACTATCGTACGGAGTTTCATGGCATTCGTTGTTTATCGGCTCAGTGCAAAAATAATAATTTCTCCAAATAAAACAAAATATACTTAAAGAAAGAATTATAAAGCATCAATCACTAACATTCTAATTCAAGCCCGTCGAATGCAAAATGCACATGCGGAGGAAGTTGCTTCTCTACATCTGCCTGAAGTCCGATATGGTGACTCATGTGAATCAGCCAGGTTTCCTTCGCTCCGATGCGTTTCACAGCCTCCAATGCTTCAGACAGGCTCTGATGGGTATTGTGTGGCGCTATGCGCAATGCATTCATCACCAGCACCTCTATCCCTTGCAACTGCTCAAACGATTCATCGGGCATGGTCAGCATATCTGTTATATATCCAAGCTTTCCGATCCGATATCCCAAAATGGGCAGTTTGCCATGCATTACCCTTAAGGGTAACACTTCGGTATGATTAACAAGAAAAGGGCGATTGGGTTCAATCTCACGCAAAGGAATATTCGGAACTCCCGGATAGGAATGCTCCACAAAGCAATAGGGCATCCGGCTGCGCAAACGTTCGGCTGTATAAGTTTCGGCATAGATGGGTACTTCCCCGAAACGGCAGAAAGGGCGAAGATCATCCAACCCTCCCACATGATCATAATGTTCATGCGAAATCAACACAGCATCGATCTTTCCAAACGGAACGCGCAACATCTGTTCCCTAAAATCCGGACCGCAATCCAGCAGTATAGTAGCGTCGTCAGTATACACCAATGCTGAGGTGCGAAGACGGCAATCTCTCGGATCTTTTGAAGTACAAACCGCACAAGTACATCCTATTTCGGGCACTCCGGTAGAAGTCCCGCTACCAAGTATTCTTATTTTCATTTCTTTCAATTATCAATCTGTCATTCCTGAGAGCCGACATGCCCGGCAGCCCCATCGTAATCAGATAAAATTCACTTCCGGATGAATGTCTATGCCAAACTTCGCACGGACCGAAGCACGCACGGCATCGGACAATGCGATGACATCCGCTCCTTTTGCGCCTCCGCGATTCACCAGCACCAACGCTTGTTTATCGTGTACCGCCGCAGGGCCTAATGCTTTACCCTTCCAGCCACACTGATCAATCATCCATCCGGCCGGAATCTTCACCCGGTCAGTATCGATCTCGTAAAAAGGCATTTGAGGATATTCTGCCTGTAAGGCTTCGAACTGCTCACGACCCACAATCGGATTCATAAAGAAACTTCCCGCATTCCCCATTACCCGGGGATCAGGCAACTTCTCTTCACGGATAGCGATAATCACCCGGCGCACCACATCCAATGTCACTCCGGGATACTTCTCCAGCTCCCGGCGGATAGTACCGTAATCTAATGTATAATGTTCCCTCTTGCTCAGCCTGAAACTGACATAGGTAACAAAAACGCTCTTATTCTCAGGGCGCTTGAAGATGCTGTCCCGGTAAGAATATCCACACTCCGTTACATCATAAACATGCTCTTTCCCTTCAATGTTCAGGGTTTCCACCCGGACAATCAGATCTTTAACTTCAACCCCGTAGGCCCCGATGTTCTGCACCGCACTGGCTCCCACCTCTCCGGGGATCAGTGAAAGATTCTCCACGCCGTACCAATGCCGTTGCACGCAATAGTCCACGAAGTCGTCCCAGACCACACCTGCCCCCACACGCACAACAATATCGTCATCCGTTTCGGCCACAACCTCTACGCCCCCGATGCGTGAATGCAGGATAGTACCTTCGTAGTCTTTAGTAAACAATAAGTTGCTCCCCCCTCCGATATGCAGATAAGGAGAGGTAACCCGTCCGGACCCGATCAACCCGCGTAATTCATCCACCGAAGCATACTCCAGGAAACAAGCCGCAGACACATCGATACCAAAAGTGTTATGTGATAAAAGAGAGTATTTCTGTTCCATAATCCTATAAAAGCAATCTCTAAATACTTGTATCCTCAAACTTGTACAACTCCCAGCCACTGTCTTTGCGCTGGAAATAGAGGATATTGGAGAACCCGTTGCCAATGCCTTTCAGTGCCAATATTTTATGTGAGGCATTGTCATCATTTTGCTGCCCGTAGTTGATATTCGAAAGTTTATCGGCAGGCAATGCCGGCTTAAAGGCAAACCATTGGTTCAAGTCAAGTGTAGTTTCGAGTATCGAGAAGTCATCATCCGGATCGGTTGTCACAAAGACAAGCGGTTGGCGGATTCGCCGGCTCTGGAAAATACTATCCGTCGCAAAATGACCGAAGAATTCAACAAAGTCCTCGTTCTCGTTTTCCTCAATCGGACGCAGATTGATTGCTTCGAGCATCCACGCCCCTTTAATTCTTTCAAAATAATATTTCTTCACCATTCGTTTTTTCACGAAAATCCATTCCACCTGAACGGATGTGAGTGAAGTGTCTCCTACCAGATCCATATCCTCTTCCCGGTCGAAGAGTAAGGTATAATAACTTTGTTTGGCAAACAAGTCATCATGCTTCCAGTACTTCCTGTCGATTTTCGAAGCCCGTTCTCCGTTGTAGTAGGGCAACGGAAACACCACGCGCTGCCTTTGCAGAGCGTCATCAGAAGCAAAGTTGTAGATAAAGTCGTCAAACGATTCGTCAGCCTCAATCGGTTTAGGTTCGTCCGAAGTCTTTTCTCTGTCAATAGAATCGGTTTTGTTCACCATTGCCGAATCTACCAGATGTGTAATAGATGCAAAGGGGTCAGCGTCAGTCTTATTACTGTTGCCGCATGAAGCGAACAACACCAGGACGGTGACTCCCGCCATTATTGTTTTCATTTTAATAATTAGCAATGTGTCGATATCCCCACATGCCAACCGGTTTTCGAAACTCTTTCATACTCCGGTCGGCACATGGGATTTATATCATCACATTATTTTAATTTAGCTCTTAGTTTTTCAAGCATATCCACTGTCATACTTTCCAAATCGTAAGCCGGTTTCCAGCCCCACTCCTCACGGGCGCAAGAATCATCCATACTGTCGGGCCAGCTGTTGGCGATACGTTGTTTCAGCGGGTCTACCTTATATTCCATCTCAAAGTCAGGAACATGTTTCTTGATAGCAGCATAAATGGTCTCCGGCGCAAAGCTCATAGAAGCGATGTTGAAAGCATTACGGTGCACCAGTTTCGTCGGATCGGCCTCCATCAGCGAGATAGCTGCATTCAGCGCGTCCGGCATATACATCATATCCATCAGTGTTCCTTCCGGAATCGGACAGATAAACTTCTCTCCTTTAACGGCAGAGTAGTAGATATCTACCGCATAGTCAGTCGTACCACCTCCCGGAGGAGTTACATTCGAAATGATTCCCGGGAAACGCACGGCACGGGTATCTACGCCATACTTATTAAAATAGTAGTCGCTCAGCAACTCAGTGGTCACCTTGCTGATACCATACATGGTACGCGGACGCTGAATAGTGTCCTGCGGTGTCTGCACATGCGGAGTGCTTTCACCAAACGAACCGATCGAACTCGGAGTGAATACGGCACATTTGTTTTCGCGAGCCACTTCAAGTACATTCCACAAACCGTCGATACCGATTTTCCAAGCCAGCTTCGGCTTCGACTCGGCTACAACAGACAGCAGGGCGGCGAGGTTGTAGATTGTGTCGATATTATACTCTCTCACTACAGAGGCAATCATATCCTGATCTGTTACATCGACTACAGCCGACGGACCTGATTCTTTCAATTCCCCTTTGGGCTCTGCCCCGTGAATATAACCTGCTACTACATGTGTGTTTCCGTAGCGTTTACGTAGTTCCATCGTGAGCTCCGAACCAATCTGTCCGGTCGCTCCAATTACCAAAATATTTTTCATTATCTTTACTAATAAGGTGTATTAAGCTAAATGGTGCGCAAAGTAAGCACTTTTTTTTCATTTTTATACCAAATATATGTTGTTTATTTCAAGAAAAATTGTGTCCTTTGCAAAAGAAACTAAAACCCCAAACACTATGTACGGTAAAATGAAAGAACACCTCAGCAATACGATTGCTGAAATCAAAGAAGCAGGCCTCTACAAAGAGGAACGCTTAATCGAAAGTGCACAACAAGCTGCTATCACCGTTAAAGGCAAAGAAGTGCTGAATTTCTGTGCCAACAACTACCTTGGATTGTCTAACCATCCCCGCCTGATCGAAGGTGCAAAGAAGATGATGGACCGTCGTGGATACGGTATGTCTTCTGTACGTTTCATCTGCGGAACTCAAGATATACATAAGGAGCTGGAAGCCGCAATTTCAGACTATTTCAAGACCGAAGACACAATTTTGTACGCAGCCTGCTTTGACGCTAACGGCGGTGTATTCGAACCGTTGTTCACCGACGAAGATGCCATCATCTCCGACTCGCTGAACCACGCTTCCATCATCGACGGAGTACGTCTTTGCAAGGCAAAGCGCTACCGTTATGCCAATGCAGACATGGCCGACCTGGAACGTTGCCTGCAGGAAGCACAGGCTCAACGTTTCCGCATCATCGTCACCGACGGTGTATTCTCAATGGACGGAAACGTTGCTCCGATGGACAAAATCTGTGACCTGGCCGAAAAATACGATGCCCTGGTGATGGTAGACGAATCTCACTCAGCCGGTGTGGTTGGTGCAACCGGTCATGGAGTAAGCGAACAGTACAACACTTACGGACGTGTAGACATCTACACCGGTACTCTGGGCAAAGCTTTTGGCGGTGCTTTGGGCGGATTCACAACCGGCCGCAAAGAGATCATCGACCTGCTTCGCCAGCGCAGCCGTCCGTACCTGTTCTCCAACTCACTCGCTCCGGGCATTATCGGTGCCAGCCTCGAAGTATTCAAGATGCTGAAAGAAAGCAACGAAATCCATGACAAACTGGTAGACAACGTAAACTACTTCCGCGACAAGATGACTGCAGCCGGATTCGATATCAAGCCGACTCAGAGTGCTATCTGTGCCGTGATGCTTTACGATGCCAAACTGTCACAGATCTATGCAGCCCGCATGCAGGAAGAAGGTATCTACGTAACAGGTTTCTACTATCCGGTAGTTCCGAAAGACCAGGCACGTATCCGTGTACAGATTTCAGCCGGTCACGAAAAAGAACACCTCGATAAATGTATCGCTGCATTCATCAAAGTAGGTAAAGAATTAGGTGTACTGAAGTAAACCAATCTCCCACTTCCATTGTTATTGTATATAAAAAAATACGATAACAATGGAAGAACTTACACTCACGACACCCGCGCTGCTATTTTCAGCCGTTTCACTTATTCTTTTGGCATACACCAACCGCTTTCTCTCGTATGCCCAATTGGTCCGAATTCTTCGTGACCGCTATATGGAAGATCCTTCCGACATCAATGTTGCCCAAATTGAGAATCTGCGCAAACGCCTCAACCTGACCCGTATGATGCAGGTATTCGGCATTGCCAGTCTATTCTTCTGCGTAGTCACCATGTTTCTTATCTACATCGGATTGTTCCTGCTCTCAATCTATATCTTCGGGTTGGCATTGCTACTGCTGATCGCTTCTTTGGGGGTTTCCCTCCGCGAGATACAGATATCCACCCGTGCCCTGGACATCTACCTGAGTACGATGGAAGGCAAGCTGAAGCATTAACAGCCCATGTTCAGGATTCATACCACCCATACACAGAAAGTTCCGTCCTCTCCCCATCGGGATCGGGCGGAACTTTTACAAACAAAACAAACAAGGGGAAGTGTCTGTCACAGATGCCTCCACACTGTAGAATTTATGATTACTCTAAAACGATGTTGAATGTATAGTTATTGTTTCGGCGGAGGGAATAATCATGGATGTCACTTCTGCCCAAGTCAATGGCTTTTGTATATTCGGCCCCTCCTTTCTTTGCTTTGATTTGGAGCCGGGTGCGTTCACCGGAGTCGGTTCCCTCAGTCACATTCTCAGCCATATAATAGTAGCGGTAAAGGGGGGCTGTCCCCAATACTTTGTCGGCACCGATGACAACCTCTTCCGTATAATCCCCGCCTCCTTCCGGTGACAGATATACATCCGAAGGGAACAAATAGCCTTTGGTCTGCGCATTCTGCAACTGGATCCTCACGTTGCTGAATATCCCTGCCGTCTTGGCCGAAACAGCTATATTGAGCCTGCATACCAGACGTCCCAATACTACATTCACAGCTGTGGTGCCGGCAGCAATCTCGCCTTCGTAATAACCGAAGAGACACACATTCCGGTCCGTATTCCGTTCTTTCAGCCATCCCATATCCACCACCAGACTCTTGAAACCACTCAAGTTATCAGGCCACGCGGCAATCTCTCCATCCGCCAGATTGCCCACCACACAAACCGTACCGCGCCCGGTCCTCAACGCAATTCCTTCAAGCGTGGTGTTGAGCACCGGTGTGGGCAGCACTTTATGCTCGCTGCCTGTCAGGATACCTTCACGGTCAAACTGTAGAATCCACAAATTACTAATCAGGTTTTCATAATCAGGTGCCATCGGCTGCTCCGCACGGGTTGTCGCATCATCATCGGTGAAAGAAGCGGCAGTAAGTCCCATCGACACTTTCACTATTCCCTCCTCCTGATCCATCTGTTCATGGGATGTGCAGGCACTCAGCGCAAACAGGCAAATACTAAAAACGATATATCCGAATCTTTTCATGGGATCATTATTATTCATTACTCTACTCTGTTTATTTCACCACAGGTTACACGGATTTTCACAGGACTTTTAATCTTAAAGACCACCGGGATTAATCATTAATCGGTGGTGATCGGTATAATCGGTGGTGAATTCTTATTTATCCATTACTACATTCTCCGTCCACGAACGGTTTTGCCAGGTCAGCACAGTGACGCCATTACTGATCTTCACCGTAGCCGTATAGTTGTACGAATGCCCTGCTGTCAGATACAAACCGGTGAGCAACATCTGATACTGAGTAGGGTTACCGTTCACCTTCAGATTCAGCAACACACTGATAGAGTGAGAGCGTGCGTCTGTGGGCAATACGCCGGTATGCGCCACCAGGCTGTTATCGGCATTTCGGGTGGCATGTGTGATACGTACCGATGCACTCTGATCCCCCACTTTCACAGGCAGCACATCTCCATTTACCCAGTCGAAGCTGGTCGTATTGTCCAGTGGCTGCTGAATACCGCTGATTTCGATTCCTTCGGCAAGCATCTCCAAGGTGTGCACCCCTTCACCCGCCCTGACAGTAAACTGCATCCGCGCTGTCTGGTTGATGATGGGGGGCAGATACAGTGTCTGGACATTGTTCAATGTACCCCCTTCATCAATTTTCGTAATGGTCACTGCCGTCATGGCTGTTTGCGTATACCGGTCGTCGGTCGCAAGCAGGTATTCTCCGTTACCGATATTGACAAATCCCTTTGAGTTTAAGGCCTTGGCAGGTGACAGGATTCTGAAGTAATAAGTACCCGCCTTCATATAAAGAGGAGTGCTGCTTGAAGATATTACCGCTCCGTTGTCGTCTACCTCACAGGGATAGAGCAGACTGCTGCCTGACGTACCGGCGTTACGTACCAGATAAGCTTTGGAATACTCCTCCAATAGATTCTTGGCATCATCATATACCACCAGGCGTATCGTACTCCCGTCTTCCAGCAGAAAAATCGGTCTATCTTTCAACGTTTCGCCATCCGGTGTCGCCCCACGGGTCTGGGCCGAAGGAGAAATTGAAGGATAATATCCACCGGCAACGGGATCAATCCGTACCCGATCCTCCATATCTTCTTCGGGAGAGCCAGCGGCACATGCCGTACAAAGCAGAGCCATGATTACATACGAGCAACTTTTATAAACGATCATTCTTTTCATACATCATACTATTTTATTGTGAAGTGACATCCCGCACACAACGAATGGAAATACCCGCAGCCCTTCCCATCTGATATAGCGCAAAATAGCGATGGTTGGCATTACCCGTATATTTAAAAGAAGCGCCATACATAGAAGCACCGGTAGGGGTCGATGTCGCATATACTACCTCAGCACCGGCATTATACAGTGCCGCTTGATCAGGATAAATATAACCGGAAATAGGAAGATTGATAAAATCACTGGGATGCTCCCAATCATAATCCGTATGACAGGTATTTATATTCAGATCATCATCCTTACCACACGGAAACCTCGCTATTGTGACATAAGCACGATATCGCGTTCCATTAGCATCCGTTACAGACTGATTGTCCCCAACCATATTCAAAGCCCACATCAGGCGGTAAGCTTGTGGAGTTCCCTGGTACTTAATGGCATAAATAATCCCATACGTACCCGTATTCGCATTTACCCGCTTACAGACATAAACTGTTTTAGCTCCTGTTTCCGGATCATTCTGAGAGGTTTCTTTCCAAGCCGTCCCGCTATGGCCGTTTATAAATGTCAAGTCGCCATATTTTTCTCCTATAGGCATAATCCCATCAAAATCTTTTTTAGTAGGTACACGCCAGCCCGTCGGACAGGGATCATTCTTTGTAGTCGCCCAATAAGTAGAGCTGATAGCAGCAGTATTATCCCAATCCCCACCGATCATAACGTAATTAAATGTCTTACTGGCATCTCCCGGATTAAGCGCTAAGGACGCCACCGCAGGCCGACTGACGGGAGCGTCGTTTTCATGTCCCACTACCTGTGGGTAAGGTCTTGCCCCTCCGTTTTGGTCAACACAACTTCTAGGTCTCAGATACTTCTTTCCGTCACTTCCCGTATACTCTACTGTTTTAGGCAAATAATACGGAATACTTCTTCCTAATTGATATACATATCCTCTGGCCCCTTCCCATCCTTCGGCCGTTGTCATATCCGCACTGGTAGCTCCGAGATTCCGGTCCATCCACATGACACCGTTAAAAGTCAGGGGCTGCCCCATATACTGCGAATCGTCATTATGTTCGATCCAATCATACCGGCGGGGGATGATGGTAATAATCTGTACGTCGCTATTAGTAATCGTAATGGTAAGCGTATACTCGTAATTGGGCAGGAAGCGGAAAGGTTCCGTCACAGTCTTACCGTTTTCATCCTTCCGGACCTCTCCATCATCTCCGACAACCGGGACACGAATTTCATACGTATCCGTGCGGTCCGCACTGTTCGTCCCTTTCGTAGCTACTTTTATTTTAAGTCCCTCCGTGGTCCCGGAGAGAGTCGGGAATATCAGACATTCGGCAGCCGCACCGCCCGCCTGCCCATTCGTAGTTACCGGCAACACACTTTCCGTCACCGTTTGAGAGAACCCGCTACTGAGCAGCGTACGGTCACTTTTCCCTCCCGTATGGCTATATTCTCCGGTCGAGAGCAAGAGGCTGCCTTCACTGTAATCACTGACTGAGATCTCCTTCAGTTCGATACCCGCCAACACATCGACACCCGCCGAACCATTCTCCGTTTTTTGCTTCACCACCTCAAACTTCAGCTTAGCCAACGTATGCTTGAATGGTAAGGTAATCACTCCCGAATTGATGCCCGATTGCTTCGTCAGTACGGCACGACGCAAGTCGGGCAGCACTCCCCCTACATCTGCATGGATGCCGCAGGCCGGTACGCCATCTACTTCGGAGCCGCATACGGGCAAGGTCGTATTGCCGTATGTCAGCGCATAAAAGTCAAGGGTTCTGCCTTCAAAACGGTCCTCGTCGGCACCGGCACTCAGGTAGTCTATCTGATGGGTGCCGTCCGCAGCCACAGCCTCCGTGCCTTCCTGTCCATTCATTGTAGGAAGTTTCTTGTTCCACGCACCTCCCACAAGTCCGTACAGCCGGTATTTAGTGCCACCCGTAAAATGACTCACCGACACATCTCCCGCACGGGTGATGACCTGTTCTTCACTCGAGGAGAGTGTGAAACTGTCACCGCCCTGCACGGGCATATGTTCCTCTTCGGGAGTGCAGCCGGTAATCAGTGCAGCAGTCACGACTGCGGTTGAAAGAAAGAATCGTTTTATCGTTTTCATATATTCAGCTCTTTTTATTAAATTCACCATTCATCTATGGGCCCGGAGTCGGTTCCGGCACCACCACAGGGACAGTCATTTTTCCTCCGTCCTCCCACTCCTTCTCTTCGCCTTCCAGCGTGAAAGAGTCGATATCAAATTTGAGGGTCGTTTCATACGATTCTCCGCCTTTCAGCTGAGTTGCCGGACTTCCAAACTGATCCATAAAGTTCAGGTTGCCATCCAAGATAGGAAAACTTGCGTTTCGCGCTCCGGTCGTAAAGTTTATATCCTTAGCCACATCCGCCGTCAACGTAAGCCCCGGTGTACCACCTGTTCCAGTGAGATCGGTCAGCAAATCAGCCGGGCTGCAAGGTGTCAGATAAAACACGGCGACCTGCGTATCCTCCGTACTCAATATCTGTCCGGAATGATTGATAACCAAATCGGCTGCAGCCGGAGCCGCCAGATATTGTTTTGTCCCTGTATCCCATTTCACCCCTCCGCACACCAATCTTGCAGGCACGGTCAACTTAAGGTTCTTGACATACAGCTTGCCGACCGTGTTGTCCGTACGCCTCGCCTTGAGCACGATACGTACGGCAGCGTGTGCAAACTCCAATGCCCGTCCGAAAGGCTGCTTCCTGCTACCCGTAACCCCATTCGGAGTCACCAGTACATCGGTCAGCCCTGCTCTCGAAGGCAACGAATAGGTAGTATGACTGTCCGCCGTAGTCATCGCAGAAGGACAAAGCCCCATCACCACCACCCGGGAGTTATCAGCCGGATAATCCGTTTCTGTATTATAGGGTGCATCGGCGTAATCACCGATCCCCCCTGCCGGAGTGGAGGTTTTATAAGGAGAGCCCAATGTCCCCGTACTGAAATCCGTCTCTTTCCAGAACAGCAGTAACGGAGTGCTTTCGCTGCCTGCCACCCCATCCGTACGGGTGAGGGCTACCTCCATGGGTATCTCCTGTTCGTACTCTCCTTCTCCGGATGTACACGAGGCAGACAGCAGACACAGGCAAAGCAGCAGGCATGCCCGGCAGAATCTACTCTTTTTTTCTTCTTTATTCATAGTTGTATACTTTCTTTCTCAGCTTTCACACAGAGTAACACAGAGTTCCACAGAGATGATTTTCTCTTCATATCTCATAAACAAGAGATTAAGACTCTGTGGTGAATCGTATTTATTTTCCTTTCTACGTCGGCCTTACTATAATCTGATTACCGGAACTCGTCACCCAGTCCGTTACTTTCATCGTGGCACGCATCGGTTGCGGCAATGCGGCCGAAGGCAGGCTGAACCGGGTAATACGCAACAGATAATAACGGTTGCGCAAGATGCCGGAATCCGCACTGAAAGCGATTGTGCCGTCAGTAGCACTTGTACCGTCTATATAAGTGTAATAATAGCCGATCCCGCCTTCGTAAGCGGTAAAATCAGTACGTTTCAGGGTACCCGCACCGATGGCGGCCTTCATGCCCGCATAGCTGTAATAGTCACTCCCGTTGGTAAAGTAAGTGCCTGCCGCATGTGCTTCCGCATCGACAGGTGTCGTCGTTGCGGGCAAGTAAGTAGCGGCATCGGCGGGAGATGTCAGGGTTTGCGTGGTTCCGGCCCCGGTAATAATCTGTTTGGGGACAAACTTCGCCGCTACCAGCAGATGGGTAGTCACCAGTCGGGGAATTTCCGCCTGAGTCGAATTAAGTGTTCCTGTCAGATCCAGTCCGCCCGCAAGAGAAGCGGTGGAAGTCGCAGTCGTGTTCTCCGGACAATACAGCCCACCGGTATAAGCACCGCTTTCCGGAGGAGTGGCTTTCGTCGCATTGAATTTGACCTCTTCATACGCTTCCGGAGCGATCCCTTCCGCCCATACACTGCCCAAAGTACGGTAAACGAATTGCTGTTCAGCCACATCGGGTGCCGATACATAATTGCCGCCATCATCTTTAACCACATACGGATCTACTTCATGATTAGGATCTTTCCCATCCGGGGGCGCATTCAGATACACCTTCCGGTTGACTGTGTTGAGGGCATACCGCACATCCGACAAACGTATCCAGCCCGGATCGGCTGACGGACGAGCCGCATTACCGGACATCCGTACGTACGCTCCTCCATCGTCTGTATAGGTATCGCACACCAACAGTACTTTGGCCACCACCCGTTCCAGTGTGATAGGCGATGCCGTGAGATCCACGTTCACATCGGTGCCCGCACTGACCGTTACGGAAGTCCCGGCTTTTCCGGTCATGGCGATCCCCTCCGTCCCGCGGGCAAACTGCCGGATCACCTCGTCATACCCCGCCCCGGCGGCGGTATACAATCCCTTGCCTTCTGCCTGCCCGCAGATGGCATGCACCTGACCGGGCAACAGATTGGCGGCCACATAGACCTTCTTCTCTCCGGGAGTGGTCGGTATGCGCGCCTGATACACGTCCGCCGCGCTACTGGTCGTGCCATACACCACTTCGTACTGCACATCATTCCAATCCTCCTTTCCACTCCCGTCGACCGACACCAGGAAAACGGCAACAGAAGAGATCTTCTCCTCCACCGTCGCATCCGCCTGTACCGCCGCCCGGGTAGTCTCCCCCACTACCCGTACCGAGAGCCGGACACACGCCGTCACCCGGTCCGCCCCTGCCGGAGGGGCAGGCATGCCGGCATCATCGGAGCATCCGCATGCCCACAGGCAGAGCAGAAACCGAAAGAATATGATCCATATGCTGCCTTTACAGTTGTGCATCGTTCAGTCTGATAATCCATCCGTTAATGTTCAGCGCCTCCAGCTTTCCCATCGGGGTAAGGTAGAAAATCACGTTGAACCGATCTTCGTAATCAAGGTAATCCTGGTCGCTGAGCTCCACACCGTTGCTCTCTTCAAACAGGGGGCGCGTCATCAGCAGATAACGCGTCAGGTCGACATCCACTACTTTCTGCCCCGAAGTGCGGTCCGTCACCACCAGACGGGCCTCCTGATCCGCCAGTAAGCGCAGTGTGTTCAAGCGGGCACGCGCCAGGCTGACTTCTCCCGTACGGGTGGCGGCCGGTTCCGTTTCGGAAGCGGACTCGGTATGATAGGCGGCATAAGTCACCCGGTCGCCCGTCATCACTTCGTTGTCAGCATTCATCCGGCCGTTATCCGCCAACAGAGTAAAGTCGTAATCATCGGCGTCCAGCCCCTGCCCCGACGTATCGTGCAAGGTAATGACGAACCGGTTGCTGTCCTTCAACATCGGCACACTGACCGATGTCAGTTCCGAAGGCTGTATCCGGCTCAACCGGAGATGACCGTACCACAAGTGCCCCAATTCGTCATCCTGACGTCCGTCTCCGTCACGTTCCAACCGGAGGGTCAGCTCGTCACGGGTCGAACTGCCCGGTGTGAGTTGCGGCATCCGGTAATGCCGGTTGTCCCCTCCCGCCCAGAACACCAGTTCGTAAACGTCTCCGTCTTTATATTCCAGCGGCAGGGTAATGATATAATCGTTTTCAGTCAGCGATTGCCTGTTCTCTGTGTGCAGGCAGACAAACTGTCCCTGTGCGTCGAACACGTAAAGGGACAGCGTGTCGATCTCGTCGGTGATGACGCCTGTCCCGCTGTCGGGCTGTATCTGTGCATGCAATGCAGGCTGAAGACGAATACGGAAACCACTGGGACAGTCGCTACGGTCGTCCCCGGTCCACGAGCAGGCAGATAAGCCCGCCAACAACGAAAGCCACAAGAACGGCAGAAACCAACTGCCGGAATGGGAAAAACAGAAAGTCTGAAACTTATCGGACATGGTTGGGAAAATTTTATGATTGAACGGGTGTTTCACCACAGAGTAACACAGAGTTCCACAGAGATCTTTTTCTCTTAAGATATCCTGATAAGCGAGAACTTAAAACTCTGTGAGACTCAGTGTTACTCCGTGGTGAAAACCCATCTCAAAGCAATTACTTTTTTAGAGAAAACAGTGGGTTAACGGCCCAATACGGCACTATTCGTACGCACTACCCAAGGTTTGATACTTAACTTCACATTCAGCAATACGGTAGTCGGATCATCGGTTTCGGTATCGGTAATGATATCTTCGGTTACACCGTCTTTGCCGACACCTTGAATACCGGTGACGGTTACTTGATAGACATTGTTGCGGACAATGCCGAACTCCATCACATCTTCTGCTGTATCCGAGGGGAGATGTTTGATCCAATACGGATAATAACAAATGAACTTGCCATCGGTATTTCCTTTCAGGAAACACTGGACGTCGTTCTTTTTCAGGTCGGTAAGGGCACCGCTGGCCGAACTGGAAGTAGTTCCGTCTGCCAGTAATACACCGGCCGCTTTCAGCGCTTCAATATCTTTGTAGAAGATGCCGGAATGGTAGAAGATCTCACCAATCGAACCAATTGTATTAGTTTCTTCCACACCATCGCCCGAAGACTTTTTTTTCATCATTTTACTCGGAGCTATTTCCGCTTTAAATACGATGCCGGTTGTATATCCGTTCTTCTGTCTATCCTTCAGCATCGTGTTTTCATAGCAGTAAGCAGCGACTTTAGTTTCCGCCCCGGAAGAGTAGCCCGGCATATCCGTATAAGTTCCGGAAAAAGTGCCGAAAGACGACAAGCCAAATGCGCTTGATCCTTGCAGATACCAGTCGGCATAGCTATTGGCTAAAGCAGATGTATAAGTTTTATCATACGTCTTCGGATCTGTCACATACGGCAATGTAGTGCTTGAGGTACCATAATTTGCCTCAGTCAAAGGATTCGTTGCAGAGCTTCCTTTATCCACATGACGGAAATAATATCCCTCTTTCCGTGCGTTGACTACATAATAGTTTTTTAGGGTGATATCCTTAATATTTCCGATAGTATTTACTGTGGTAGAAAACGAAGTATATTTATTAGCAGTAGCAGCAGAAGACACACTGGTTCCTCCCGCAGTCACCGTAATCTTTCCCATCACACGCTCCACTGTTGCCGCAATGGTCTGCTCCGGGTCTTTGGTTATCTCCTGGGCAATATAAGGAAGAGTATTCGAGTTATTACTGTTGGGAGAACGGCTCGCCATTACCAGTCCGTCACTCGGTACAGCAGCTATCACGCTCGTAGCAGCAGCCGTTGTCTTTGCGAGAAAATCAGCTTCGGTCAGAGTTTCCTTGTCACTGTCACCCACCCCATTGACCGTACCGTTCACCACTATATAAATACGATAGTCTCCCGGGGTCAGGGCTGTTTTCTTACTGGTCCATACAATGGTCTTCTGGTCGGTAGTAGTAGTGGTGGTTTGCGTAAACTGGCTGATGGAAATAATCTCTGTCAATGTAGCAGTACCAAAGCTACTCGATGCTCCTCCCGGAAACAGATACAGATTGGCCTTCGTCACTTTGTATTCATCCTTTAAACCGATATCCATATTCGTATCGTCAGTATCCGCCGTCGGATCGGAGGCCCTTGTCTCCGCCACACCATTCGGCACGGCAATGGTCACTGTGGTATAAGCTCTCGCTTCTTCCGGATTCTCTCCGCCCGAAGCATCCGTATCGTCGGAACAGGCGGCCCAGGTTGTCAGCAATAAAGCAGCCAACCCCATCATACTCATGTACTTTAGTTTTTTCATTTCTTTTTTACGTTATGTGATACATTTATTGCGTTATACCGATGGTAGCGGCCCGTCGTTCCGCATTCATCTTTTTAAGGTTTTCTTCCGCTTCCCGGTTTCCGGCTTTCACCGCTCTATGCAGCCATACCCCGGCTTCCTTGTCGTCTCCGCACAACAGATGGCAGACTCCCCGTACATTCCACGAGCGTTCGTCCGCCTCCACCGTCTTCAGCAACCGGAATGCCTCTTCATACTTCCGCCCCCGAATGGCTTCTATCGCACGGTTCACCGTATCCGCCACGCTGTCAGGGCGGTTGGCATACTGCACACGGATGTAGCAGGCATCGCGCAACTGCGGATAGAGCACATCCAGCACCGAACGATACGGACGCCCGCCCGCCAAGGCTTTCAGCCTGTCATTCCGCTCTTCCTCCGGATGGCTGCGGAGAATAGCGAGCACTTCCTCCTTATATGTCATGTCACTCCCATTCACCAGTTCGGCCAGCCTGTCCCAGTCTACTCCTCCGGCATTCAGTTCAAACAACGATACAGGCAGGTTCATGCGCACCGAGAGAGCATGCCGCAGAGCTTCGGCACGTTTCGCCGATAATTTCCGGTTCAGTTCCGTCGTGCCCTCGGGCGAAGCATATCCGCTGATCGAGATACCTTGCAGAAATGCGCAACTGTCCGCACGCAGCAACCCGATGGCTTCCGTTATCCGGCGCAGGTTTCCGGCATTGGCGGAATATAGCGTATCCACCACTGCCGATGCCGCACGGAAGCGAATACCGATGCCGCTTTCATGCAGGGGGCGGCTGCCTGCCTCGCACAGGAACGGATAGTCATCTGCATGTTCCGCCACCGTCCGGCTCACCCTCGGAGTGAGTTCACTAACCGACGGACGATAGGGCAAAGCCACCGGAAAAGCGCCGGAGGAGACGATGCTTCCCACTGTCTGTACCCGGCAGCAACCTTCCCGGTCGATGTCGAGCCGCAGGTTCAAGCCATTCTCCATCCACGGCGCATAGCGCAACGTATCGGTATACAAGAAGGTGTCTCCATTGCGGGCGGTCCACCGATGATTGACGTCACGGTCCGGAAGGCCGGCCAATAGGCGCCGCTGATTTTCCTCGCGCGCCATGATGCGTCCCGTCACCACAAACGGGCCAAGCAACACACTATCCGAGGCGTTGCCCAGAAAAGGGGTAATCACCCAGCGGTGACGGGCACGCACTGCACGGGGGGCTATCTTTACGGCAAACGAGACATATACCTGTCCACCCGCACGCTGCATTCGGACGGCGGTAAGGGCTACTCTTCCGGACGGATCTGCCGCACGGACAGACAGCGCACCGAAGCACAGCGCAAAGAGCGTCAGGAAGCAGACTGCCGGCGGCATCTTCCGAAAGCACATTCTTAAACGGGTCGATCGTATCTTCTCTTTCATAAGACTTTTTATTTTAACATATAAATCAGACTGATGCCCGCACGGGTCGGCGCCAGAAAATTTTTCTTGTTCGCTCCCCGATATTCACCACAGACCGGACAATTAAAACGTTTGTATTGGGCATGCACCCACCCTGCACCTATGGTAGCCTCCAGATTCCAGCGTTTGCCGAGCACCCACGAGTAACCGTATGAAAACCCCGCCATCAGCGCCCACCCCTCGTAGCGGTAAGAAGCCGAACGGGAAACAAAAGGAAGATGCACCCGGCTCAGGTTGTATTCTCCCCCACCGGCATGCACACCCAGAAAGTGTCCGTATAATGACTGACAAAGCCAATAGCGTGCCTCACCCTGCGTCATCCAGAATTTCCACTTCCGGTTGTCCGCAAAGTTCCACGGACAAGCGCTCCCCGCAACATCGAGTGTCCAGCGGGAGGCAAACGCCCACTCGGCAGCAAACGAAGGTGCCGTCGCTGCATCGTGCAGCAAATTGGTTTTAACCGCTGCCCGTTGCGCCAGTACATTGCCCGAAACAAGCAAAAGCAATATGAATAGTTGTTTTTTCATTCTGTTAGTTTATCTGAAACATATCCGCCAATCCGCCTATAAATCTGTCAGAGGTATCTCCGACAGATAGGCACGGGTCATCTGGTTGACAATGCCCAGCTTATGGGCGGCATAATGATAACGTGCATACATTTTCTCACAATCCGGTTGATTACAGTTCAGATGCTGATCCACGGCTTCCATCAAATCGAGCAGGGAGATACGGAAAAGAGGGCGGGTCAGTTCATAGGTTTTCGGAATGCCACTGCCGGATTGGTCTGTCCTGACACGTATCAACCCCGCGGATTCCAGTTGACCCAGGAGTTCGTCAAGAGGCTTACAACCACATTCCAAATCCTGGAGATTTCCTGTTTCGTGAGAGGAAATATGACGTAAGACAGATATGGCTGTCAAAGTTAACGGCGTAAGCATAAGCTATTTTGTTTTGTTGTGTGGTCAACCGTTACTTTGTAGGTAACGGCATTTAACAGATAGCGAATACAGAAAGCGTTCTGAACCCAATAATATGAATTAAATAATAAAAGACATCCGATGATGGCAATAAAATGTTTGTCCGCGTTAAATTACACCAACGTGGATAACCCTTTTTATTGCTTTTTTAAGAGAAAATAGGGAAAACTAATGCAAAGCATGCATCTTTTTTAAAATTAATTATCTTTTTAAATAAAAACTTGCCTTTTTATTTGTTTGTGTGAAAAATAATATCCAATTTTGCAGCAATTATTCATTGCCGTTACCTACAAAGTAACAGACTATTTATATCACTGTATATAAGTGTAATACATTCAAATCATTTTATCTTTAAACCGCATTCAGCACATAGTTGAGTATCTTCCTGTTTGTCCGATCTACTTCCCTATCCCCAAAAGGTTTCAGGTAAGTTTCCGTAACTTTTACCGAAGAGTGTCCCAGCCCACGGCTGATCACTCCCACGGGTGTCTCCTGATGAAAGGCAATCGTGGCCCACGTGTGGCGCGCAGTGTATGAACTGAGCCTGCCGCCCAATCTCAAATCCACCGACACCCGTTCCAACCGGCGGTTCAGGTTACGCAACGCATATTGGTACTCCTGATAAGGAGTCAATACCTTCTTTGTATGCCGCTTTCGGGTGCGGGGCTGCCCCAAAATAGGCAACAGATAACTCGGATGGCAGTTCTCAACCATCCTCCTATTGATAATTTCCATCGCCTCACGGGGCACGCTAATGCTGACCTCCTGCCCCGTTTTATGCCGGCAGTAGGTCAACACCCCCTTATCAAGATTGCTCCTGCGCAAGTGTGCCAGATCGACAAACGGGATGCCCCGCAGCATAAACATCAGTACAAACCAGTCCACAGCCTTCGCCGAGGCCGATTCATCCGGACACCCCGACATGCGGATCATACGCCCCACCGTGCGGGCATCCACGGCACGCTTCACGTCGGAGCGCGTACCGGTGTATACCTTGTCGAAAAGCCCGGTCACATATCCCGGACGCCCCTTCATCCCCCGGTTGTAGCCCGCACGCAGGGCACGCATATAAGTCGATACCGTGTTCCAGCTCAACCGCTTGCCCAGCAGCCAATGTTCATACTTACCCAGAAACACCGGAGTCACCTCTTCAAATCCGATCTCCTCTTTTCCTGCACTCTCCCTGAGCGTACGCAGCATATTATGGTAGATACGCCGGGCCGGTTCACGTCCCTCTTCACGGAGCCTTTCAATCTCCGAAATCATAAATACTGTTAATGTTTCATTCATCTTATTCATCGTTTTTAGTTTACAAATCACCTTTAAATATAAATTGTGTAAATAGTCGGATAACCGAATCTATATCTTTACAAAAAACATCTAAAGAGACTTTGCAGAACAATCCCCGGGACGATATGCTATACTCTTTTTGTATATCTTTGCCGATCCTAACGTCATTTTAACAAACATTGGCATCCAGCCATCCCATGCAAACCTCAAAGTAAGATGAAAAAGAGCATTCAAGACCTGAAAGAGTCACTAAGAAAGAAGGAAGAGAAACAACAAAGACTGCACGAACAAGAAGAAACGGTAAAAAAAGACATCCGTGTGCTGCGGTACCTGATAGCCAAGGAGGAAGAGGCCGCCTCACCACAAGCCCCCCGGAAACGAAAAATCCCCCAAAAGCAGATAAACGACTTTTTTACCCGGATCGCCCTGTTTTACGAAGATCTGCAAAGGCGCCTGAACCTGCGCATCACTTATCGCTGCTTCTGCCGCTGGCTCTGCACCCGCTACGAGTTCGAATCACGCTATCACGACCGCCACAAACTGTCGCCTTGCACGATACTGGGGTATTTTAAGAGAGAAAGAGGAGGATGAAAGCCGTATACATAGAGACTAAACTAAAAACACTCTCTATGATTTATCCAGGATGAAAGATGCACACAGATTACTCTGCCATCCGACTTGCCGAAATCACCAGCGAGCACGAAGACTCTCCCAGAGCTATTGTGCTTCGTCACGGATCCATCGTCTCGCACATAGCATCCATCCTGACTGCTTTGTGTCAGTGTGTATGTTTCCTTGAAGAGGAATCATAAGAACGCATCATTCTCCTATCACCCACTCTCCAATATTCCGTTCCTCCTTCTCGAAGGCTACACCCACCTTCACTACTTTCCGTCCGTCCGCCTGATAGGGCAGCAGATATCCCTTTTCATCAATCTGCCTCAAGGCAGCCTCGGCACTGTCGTTCAGCTTGAACTCAAACACGTAGATGTAGTCCGGTGTCTTCACCACCGCATCGGCACGCCCCCGGGCACTCCGAACCTCCGTCTCCGTAAACTGCCCCATAAGCTGGAAGACGAGGTAGAACACCGTCTGATAATGCCGCTCCGTGCGGTCGTTCAGATCGTAGGGGATACCGGCAAAGAAGCAGCGCAGGCGCGTGAGGAAAGCGTCCACATCACCGCTCTCCAACTCGCGGATGAACTTGCCGATATAGAACGAGGTGTCTGTCTGGGCTATAGGAGTGTAGAAGGGACTGACGAAGTTGAGGAAACCATATTTCACCTCCTCGTTGGGGAACCCCAGCGTGTACATCCGGAAGCGCTCGTCGTAGTCCTTAATCGTCAGATATCCGCTCTGATAAATCATGGGTATCGGATTGTTTATATCCGCGCGGTCGTCGCTCAGCGAAGCCTCATTCACCTCAATACCCTCCATCTCCCTCAAGTCGAAATCGGTCTTCTGCAGCATCTCCACCAGGAAGGTGGGCGTGCCGCTGGCAAACCAGTAATTGCCATACGAACGCTTCTGCAAGGCACTCAACACGCTGAAGGGATTGTACATGGAGGTGAATTCCTCGTCTTTGGTGAACCGGTATCCGTCATATTGGCGAGTCAGCCGGTCCATCACCTGCCGGCAGGTCGCATTACTTTTCACTGCCAGGGCTTCCAATTCCGGAGAGAAGGTAGCTTCTATCTCCGCACGGGTCATGCCGCAAAGGGTGTTATAGTCGAGGTCGAAACTGATATCGTTCAGTTGGTTCAGATTACTGAAAATACCCATTTGCGCGAACTTGGTCACTCCGGTGATGAAGACGAACTGCAACCAAGGGTCGGCATCTTTGAGCACAGTATAGAAAGCGGTCAGCGTCTCCCTGAAGTCGTGTTGCAACTCCTGACTGTCGAACGAACGCAGCAAGGGTTTGTCATATTCGTCGATAAGCACCACCACGCGGCGCCCCGTCTGTTCGCAGGCGCGCCGGATGACGGTCATGAAACGTCCGGAGTGCGTAATACCTTCCCCTCCCGTCCGGTATAACTCTTCCCACTGCCGCAACTGCCGCTCAAGTATATCGATCAGCCCCTCACGACTGTCATACTTCTCCGCATTGAGGCTGAGATGCAGCACGGGATATTGTAGCCACTCTTTTTCCAATTTCTCGATAGCCAATCCGCGGAAGAGTTCCTTCTTACCTTGAAAGTACGCCTCGAAAGAAGAAAGCAACAGGCTTTTGCCAAAGCGGCGGGGACGGCTCAGGAAACAGGGATTGCCTGCTTGAGCCAACCGATAAATCAATGCGGTCTTATCTACATAAAGGAAATTTTCGGAGCGCAGTTTCTCAAAACTCTGTATCCCTATCGGGAGTTTTCTAAGCGGGGCATTGATCGGTGTATCCATGGGGCATTGAAGTTAGTCTTTTGCAAATGTACACAATTATTTTTTAGATTCTCACACTTGGTTACAAAATGTAAGGGATGCAACAATTGGCACTCTTCTTTATTTTTCTTATACTCGTAAATACAAAGATAACATTTTCTTCTGTATTTTGCGTGTTGTACTACAAAAGATACCACCCGGATCTAAATACCTATTATCAGTAAAAGGCCAAGTACCACTTCGGTGACGATGACGGGCCGGGGCCCAAACGGCAACATACATGGACTTCGAAATTCGTGGTAAATTCCGGAGAATGCCCGGTGCGGCGGATCGGGTTCAAAAACTGTTCGCCGACCGCAAATTCGACTGATATATTTTATATATCTTTTGTTTATTATTTATTTATGTGCAGGTCTGCATGTTGGCGGCCTCGAATTTCGCTCGCACAGAAAGCTGAGCAACAGCGTATTACGAATACTAAAGCATGTTGGTATCCATGTTGGTGATTCAGAGGCTCCGAATGACGGAAACAGAGGGTCCGGAAGAGTCCGGACGAGGCTCGGTTTCACCCCGGCAGAGCGTGCATTGCCTTGCAGTGGACACTGTGACTTTTTGCGCCGTAATGCGGCACTCTGCATCACTTTCTTGCATCGCTGCCTTTCCATGCTTAACTTTGTCATACCGTTCGGGAAAGAACGGTACACTTAATAACCTGTAATATGAAATACTATGAATACATCGACTGAACCTATTCCAGGAAAAAACATAGATCTTGAATCCCCAACCCATAAATACGTGCTTCAGTCACCACAGGAACCTGACAAAGAGAGGATGTTTCATAACTCACCACAGATTACACTGATTTACACAAAATAATTTTTAATCTATTGATAACCAATACTATCTATCTGCGTAATCTATGGTAAATACGAGTTTTAACACATCCCCCATGAATAGAGGGGAAGACAGAATAAGACGGAGAAGACGGAATTTACAAATTCTCTATCTCTCCGGCGGACAATCCTGTCACCTGGCAGATGGTTTCGACCGGCAGGTTCAATGCCTTCATCCTTCGGGCATTCGCCTGCTTCTCTTCCATGCGACCTTCGGCAAGCCCCTCCTGGCGACCTTCGGCAAGACCTTCCTGGCGGCCCTCCATAGCTGCCGTACTCAATACATCATTCTGAATCATAATCGCATTGATATGTTCATCATAAGCCAATTGTTCTGCCTTATTCATGTTATAATAGACAAGTTTACGACGCGCTTCCTCCAGTCCCGGAGCCTTGGTGTCGGGATGAATCACACCTGTCTTGAGATATTCAATCCACTCCTCAAGGGGCGTGACAGCCACTTTGTTGAACTCGTTCACGCGAATAAGGAAATACTCAGGAAAGATCTCGGCAGGCAATTTACGGACGATGGCGTTCTTCTCTTTGGTGCTCACCTCCAGAAGGTCGCCCGTGTGGACACCCACGAAAGAGTTCTGACCGTGGTAAAGGTAATCAGTACCACGACCGATATCAAAGTAGAGGATACTGATGGAATACACCTTCTTAACCTCAGAGTAGAGCTGACCCAACTCGATATGCTCCGTGATCGCCTTGGCAACACCGAAAAGAATACGTTCCAGATAATAAATCTCACGGGTATTCTGAACCTCCACAATAATGATCTCGTCTTTGCTGTTACGCGCCTTTATGTCGACACGGTTGAATTTATCCGTTTCATTCAACTGATTGCCTTCACTCTCCAGAATCTCGACAATACGGATGGGCTCACCCAGCAAAACGGTGAGAAAACCCTCCAACACGCCGAAATTGGCCTTGTTACGCAACAGGCGCTTCACCGCCCAATCAAAACGAATATACCTGTCTTTCTGTTCCATCATATACGAATAATATCTATCCTACAAATATAAGTTTTAAAAAAGAACTATCCAAGCATACGGCGGAAGAAATAAGATGAACCGCCTTTAAACCATAAACGATGAACAGGCCACGCTGCATCGCATAGCTTGTCCATCGTTTACTGTCCATCATTCAGGCTTGCGTCGGCCGGAACTTATCTCTGACCGAGCTGAGAATCGATAAAGAAGATACCGGCATCACCGGCTCTCTTAATCTTATCGACAATCCCTTGAGCGGTGGCTTCTTCTTCTACTTGTTCGCGAACGAATCCCCAAAGGAAATCCTGAGTCGCTTTATCTTTTTCGGCTGCGGCAATGTCAACCAAGGCATCTACCAGTTTAGAAACATGGCGTTCGTGCTCAAAGACGTGCTCAAACACTTCAAGAGGAGTACCCCAACCGGTGGGAACAACGTCAATCTTATCTACTTTGGCTATACCGCCGCGTTTGATAATATAATCGGCCATGGCATAAGCATGCCCCATCTCTTCCTGAGATTGCTTCTTCATCCAGTGTGCAAAACCGCTGAAACCTTCTCTTTCAAAATAGAAAGACATAGACAAATACAGATTAGAAGACCACATCTCGGCTGAAATCTGCTCGTTAATTGCATTCTGTAATTTTTCTGAAATCATGATCGTATTCATTTTAGGTTATTAAAATCACTACAAAAATAACAATTTTAAAAGAAAGGTTGTTCGGAGAAAGTGAAAAAAGAAGAGAAATCTTCCTTAAATCATCCGGACTACCGGACAGCCGGCCTATGACAGCATTACACCAACTCCTCTGAGATGTACCCTTTCGGCAGTTCACGGCAGTTATAGCCTGAAGCCATAATCTCGCCATAAGCACCGGCAGAACGAAGGGCTATCAGATCGCCACGCTTCACCTTATTCAGATCGACAGCCTTGCCGAATACGTCGGACGACTCACAGATGGGGCCCACCACGTCATAAGTTTCGACCACAGGATCTTGGGAAGTAAGGTTCTCCATCTTGTGATGTGCCTGATAGAGGGCGGGACGAATCAAATCGGTCATGCCCGCATCGAGGATGGCAAATTGCTTGTTGGTACCTTGCTTGACATAAAGTACTTTTGAAATCAGCGAACCGCATTGTCCCGTGATGGCACGTCCCAGCTCAAAATGCAAAGTCTGATGCGGACGAAGCTTCAGGTGCTCGTCGTATGTACGGAAATAGTCGGCAAAATCCGGAATAGGCTGACGGTTGGGGTGATCATAATCGATGCCCAGCCCACCGCCTACGTTGATATGCTCCACAAGGATGTGACGGGCTTCGAGCTTATCCTGCAATTCGTTGACACGGTTGCATAGCGCTATGAAATCGCCCATATCGAGAATCTGAGAACCGATATGGAAATGAAGACCGATGAACTTCACATGCTTCAGCTCCAAAGCCACGTCGATCACCTTATCCATATCGTGCATGCTGATACCGAATTTGTTTTCGGCCAATCCGGTAGTGATATTGGCATGGGTATGCGCACCTACATTGGGATTGATGCGGAAAGCTACATTGGCAACTTTACCTTTGGCGGCAGCCAGCTCGTTGATGACTTCCAACTCAGGCACCGACTCGACATTGAAACAGAAAATATCGTAATCGAGTCCCAGTTCGATTTCCCAATCAGCCTTACCGACTCCGGCAAAAACGATCTTCCCGGCAGGGAAACCGGCCTTGATGGCAGCGCGGATTTCGCCTCCGCTGACACAATCGGCACCCAGTCCACTTTCGCGGATGATGGTCAGTACCTTAGGATTGGCATTGGCCTTGACGGCATAGTGTACACTGAAATTGTCGTAACGTGCCACCTCACGGTTGACGCACGCCAGCGTGTCGCGAAGCACTTTCGTATCATAATAATAGAAAGGAGTCGGCAACTCGCGAAATTTATGAATGGGGAATACAGTTTTCATTTTGAAAAGTTACTAATCAGTTTTGAGTTTGATCTACCACAGAGTCACACAGAGTCTCACAGGGAAAGTTTTTTCTCTTCATCATCCTATTATATTATCAAAAGATTAAAACTCTGTGAGACTCTGTGTCACTCTGTGGTGAACCTAATTCGGTTTCTATTTGCCGTTGAACAACATGTCGCTGAGCGACTGTAAAGCCACCTTCTTGTCGCACTCACGAATCAGGAAGGAGATATTATAGTTGCTACCGCCAAACGAAATCATACGCACGGGGATGTCACGCATGGCATCGAGCGCTTTGGCTTCGAAACCTACATTCTCCCATTCCAAGTCACCCACGACACAGATGATACACATATCCTTGTCGACGGTAACGGTTCCGTACTTCTTCAGGTCATCCAGGATTTCGTTGAGATGCTTGGTGTTATCGACAGATACGGAAACTCCTACCTCAGATGTACAGATCATATCGATGGAAGTCTGGTAGCTCTCGAAGATTTCGAATACCTTGCGGAGGAAACCGTGTGCCAGCAACATGCGGCTCGATTTAATCTTAATGGCAGTAATATTACCCTTGGCAGCAACAGCCTTGATCTTGCCCTTTTCGGTATCATTGGAAATCAATGTACCCGGGGCATGCGGATCCATCGTGTTCAGCAGGCGAACCGGTATGTTGGCATACTTAGCCGGCTGGATACAAGTCGGGTGTAGAATCTTGGCACCGAAATAAGCCAACTCGGCAGCCTCTTCAAAGTGCAGCTGACGCACCGGGGCCGTTTTGTCGACAATGCGCGGGTCGTTATTGTGCATACCGTCGATATCCGTCCAGATCTGAATTTCGGAAGCGTGAATGGCAGCACCGACCAATGAAGCGGTATAGTCGCTTCCGCCACGCTGCAAGTTATCAATCTCGCCATAAGCATTGCGGCAGATGAATCCCTGAGTGATATAAATTTCAGCATCCGGATAGAGATCCAATTGTGCCTGAAGTTTATCCTTAATATAAACAGGATCGGGTTCCGCATTCTTATCAGTACGCATATATTCCAAAGCCGGAAGCAACACGGACTTCACACCGCACTCCTGCAAGTAGTAGTTGACCATAGCGGTGGAGATCAGCTCGCCCTGTGCCAGCACCACTTTCTCTTCGAACAATGTAAAGAGGTCTTTGGTGTATGAACGGATGTAGTCGAAATGAGATTTTATGACCTCCAGGCCTTTCTGTTTATACTCCTCAGTAGCGTAAAGTTCGTCAACATGCTGTTTATATTTAGCCTCCAGCTTATTGATAATCTCGTTGGCACCTTCCGGATTCTTCTTGTACAGATAGTCGGAAATCTCCACCAATGTGTTTGTTGTGCCCGACATAGCCGAGAGGACAACAATCTTTCTTTCACCATCGGTAATCAATTTGGCCACTTCCTTCATCCGCTGTGCAGAACCTACGGAAGTTCCTCCAAACTTTAAAACTTTCATTTTCGTTACTGTGTTAAAATTAGTATGTATATTAATTATTTTCTTTCTTCACAAATTCGTCCGTCACATTGACAATGCGATGTTCGGCGCACCGGTATACCTGTCCGGGATATTCGGCTACCAACTGGAGGTTGTGAGTGGTCATCACTACCAGCGATCCGGTCTGACAGATGTTATGCAACAACTCTACAATGGCTTTTCCGGTCTCTACATCGAGGTTTCCGGTAGGTTCGTCCGCCAGGATAATCTCCGGAGAGTTGAGCATGGCACGCGCTATCACGATGCGCTGCTGCTCACCGCCCGAAAGCTCGTTTGGCAGTTTATAGCCCTTATTCTCCATCCCGACAAGGTTGAGTACTTCGGCTATGCGTTCCTTGATTTCCTGTTTATTCTTCCATCCGGTGGCACGAAGCACAAACTCCAGATTATCGTTCACCGTACGATCGGTGAGCAGTTGGAAATCCTGAAAAACAATGCCCAGCTTGCGCCGCAACTGCGGAATGTGCTTGCGCTTGATGGATGTCATCCGATAACCGAGCACTTCGGCCTCACCGGCAGTCACATCGAGCTCGCCATAGAGGGTTTTGAGCAGGCTGGTCTTGCCGGAGCCCACTTTACCCACCAAATAAACGAACTCCCCCTTGTGCAGTTGCAAATTAACTTCGCTCAGCACACAGAGTTCCTGCTGATGTATCTCTACATCGGTATAGTGAATCAGTGTTTCGTCCATGAGTCGCTATGTCTTATCTGCAATTCGCGTGCCAGATCTTCGATGCGGTATCCTTTAGAGGTCAGCAATACAATCAGGTGGTAAATCAGGTCGGAACCTTCGTATATCAAACGGTCATCTGTACCGTTGGTAGCCTCGATCACTGTTTCCACCGCCTCTTCTCCTACTTTCTGCGCTATCTTGTTGATGCCGGACTGAAACAAGCTGGTGGTATACGACTTCTCGGGCATCTCTTCGTGACGTCTGTCGATGAAGTCCTGCAACAGTTTGAGGAACATGACCGGCTCTTCGTTCTTCTCGCCCCAGCAAGTATCGGTGCCGGTATGGCATACCGGGCCGACAGGATTTACCAGAATCAACAACGTGTCTTTGTCGCAATCTTCTTTAATAGAAACGACATTCAGGAAATTACCACTCTCTTCGCCTTTGGTCCACAAACGGTTCTTGGTACGGCTGAAAAAGGTTACTTTCCCGGTTTCAACAGTCTTCTCGTAAGCCTCTTTATTCATGAAGCCAAGCATCAGCACCTTGCGGGTGTCGTTGTCTTGTATGATGGCCGGAACGAGTCCGTTCATTTTATCAAAATCTAAATCCATGGTTCTTATTTATTATATTTTTGAGTTTGATTCACCACAAAGTAACATGGAGTCTCACAGCGTTTTAATCTCTTGTTTATAAGATATTAAGAGAAAACCATCTCTGTGGAACCCTGTGCTACTCTGTGGTGAGTCTGATTCGTTTCTATTCTTTCTTTAATCTTCAGGCTAAGATTTGCTTACGCTTTCTACCTGACGGTAATTCCCTGGCCGCAAAGATACGATTTTAATTCGGGAATTTTAATTTCTCCGAAGTGAAAAACACTGGCTGCCAGTGCGGCATCCGCTTTACCGAGCGTAAAAGCATCACGGAAGTGCTCCATTTGTCCGGCCCCACCCGATGCAATAACGGGAATGGAGAGTTGAGAAGCCAACTCGGCCAGGGCTTCATTGGCATATCCGGTCTTCACACCATCGTGATTCATACTGGTGAACAACACTTCGCCGGCCCCGCGCTCCTGAGCTTCTTTGGTCCATGCCGTCAATTCCTTGTCGGTTTCGATACGTCCGCCATTGAGATAGCACTTCCACCCGTTCTCAGTCTGCTTGGCATCTACCGCAAGCACACATACCTGCGATCCGAAATGCTTGGCAATATCATCGATCAACTGCGGATGACGGATAGCGGAAGAGTTGATGGAAATCTTGTCGGCACCGGCATTGAGCAGGCGGTCCACATCACTCAACTCGTTGATCCCCCCCCCGACAGTAAACGGAATACTGATATTGGCAGCTATTCGCCGAACAAGCTCGGCAAAAGTTTTGCGACCTTCGTGGCTGGCCGTAATGTCGAGAAAAACCAACTCGTCTGCCCCCTGCTCGCTATAAGCACGTCCCAACTCCACCGGATCACCGGCTTGGCGCAAGTTTACGAAATTCGTCCCCTTTACGGTCTGACCGTCTTTGATATCAAGACAAGGTATGATTCTTTTTGCTAACACAACTATATATTTACGATTTTACGTTTGACAAATGATTCACTACAAAGCACACGCCGGACTTTCGACAGGCATAAACACAACTCTGCCCCGCTATGCTGCCGTTAAAGAAATGCCTGAAGCTCTTTCAAAGTAATACGTCCTTCATAAAGGGCTTTACCGAAAATAACGGCAGGTACCCCGGCTTCGTGCAACGCTTCAATATCGGCTATACTGCTCACACCGCCACTGGCTATCAGATAAAGAGTGGGATGCTCTGCCAGAATCTCTTTGTATAAATCCAAAGATGGCCCCGCCAGCATGCCGTCACAACTGATATCGGTACAGATCACTTTCTCAATTCCTTTCTGGGTATAATCTTTCAAGAAAGGGAAAAGTTCACAAGTACTTTCGTCTTTCCATCCGTTGACAGCTATTCTACGATCTTTAACATCGGCTCCCAAAATGATTTTCCCACTGCCATAACGGTCGATCCAACGGCAAAATAGGTCAGGGTTCCTGACGGCAATACTACCGCCGGTCACCATCTGCGCACCATTCTCAAAAGCAATTATCAGATCTTCATCACTCTTCAACCCACCGCCGAAATCGATAATCAACGATGTGCGACTGGCTATCAAGTCGAGTGTCCGGTAGTTGACCACATGATGCGAAGCGGCTCCATCCAGATCCACCACGTGCAAACGCCGGATACCGTTGGCCTCAAACTCTTTGGCAACTTCTACCGGATTTTCATTATATACCTTTTTACTGCCATAATCTCCCTGGGAGAGGCGTACGCACTTCCCGTCGATAATATCAATGGCCGGAATCAATTCTATCATCTGTCTGTTTTCAATTTACGGTTTAAAATCCCGGAGGGACTAAAGCTCCAGGAAATTCTTTATAATTCTTTCGCCCGCCTCACCGCTTTTTTCGGGATGAAACTGGGTGGCATAGAAATTATCTTTATGCAAAGCGGCACTGAAAGGCCGGATGTAATCGGTTTCGGCAGCGGTAAATTCACTGACGGGCACATAATAACTATGTACGAAATAGACAAATTCATCACGGGTGAATCCTTTGAACAGGTCACTCTTCAGGCAGCTGATGGTATTCCATCCCATGTGGGGAACTTTTTCCTCGTGCTTCCGAGGAGCAAAACGTTTCACATCGGTATCGAAAATACCCAGACAATCGACATTCCCCTCTTCGGAGAAGCGGCACATCAGTTGCATGCCCAGACAAATGCCCAGCACCGGCTGACGGAGTTCTTTAATGAAACGATCCATGCCACTCTCCTTGAGATGAAGCATGGTAGTCTCGGCCTCTCCCACCCCTGGAAAGATCACTTTATCGGCAGCTTTCAGCACCTCTTTATCAGATGTAATCACTGCTTCCACCCCTAAGCGCTTCAAGGCATAGTCCACAGAACGGATGTTTCCTGCATTATATTTGATAACTGCTACTTTCATTTTAATGTTCTACATTTAGTTCGCAAAAATAACGAATTATTGCAAAACTACGAAAAATCAGAGCAGGAAGTTTGAATTAAAAGATAGATTTATAACAGATAGAAAGATTTTAGGCATATAAAATGAATAAGTATTATCCGAATGGAAAAACAGGAAGATAACCGAGACCTGATAAGACTATTATTTTTTCACACTTTTTTTTCAAACTAAATACGTTCAGAATGAGGAACTAAGCCAAAACAGCTTCATTTTTTTCAAAAAACTTTTCGTTCAGCTATTGCAGGTTTCGGAAAAATGCCTACCTTTGCAACCGCAATCGAGAGAGATAGCAATTAAGAAATGAAATTCTGGTGCGTTAGTTCAGTTGGTTAGAATACATGCCTGTCACGCATGGGGTCACGGGTTCGAGTCCCGTACGCACCGCATCTCAAGTCTTAATTTAAAAATAAAATTGGTGCGTTAGTTCAGTTGGTTAGAATACATGCCTGTCACGCATGGGGTCACGGGTTCGAGTCCCGTACGCACCGCAAAGGAGAATTAAGAACAAATATTTAGCACTGATATTCAATATATTAGTGCTTTTTTTATGTTCTTACCTTTGCTACACTTTTAAAAATAGTGTGCATAATGTGCGACCAACTATTAGTAACCCGTGCGACCACTCCATGCGTAACATTCATGTATTCTAACCACCTGAACTGATGAATGTTATATATCGGTTACTTTTAAAATATTGTACCTTTACCTTTCGTGTCTCCGACACATAATATTCAGCTTCAAATTTGAATTCATAAGAACGTTTGATTTACTAACAATTAAATTAAATGTTATGAATACGTTTGCAGTTTCTTTTTTGGTTAGACCTTCTAAAAGCACTAAAGCCTTCTTTATTGCATTCAAAACCGACACGACTGTCACAAAAGCAAACCACCTATCCAGAAATAAAAAAAATAACTTTTGCCCAGCATATTTAAATACATGCCGAACAAAAGTTATTCATAGCAGACTACATCACGCACAAAAACAATCAGTTCGCTTCCATTTGCTTATCAAACGCTTGTTGAATCAACTCCATGACATCATCCAATTCATTCATATTCGAAATACCGACTTCTACATCGCCATTGCCCCATCGTCCCAAGTTGGATACATCTTTGCACAAACCTTTTGGATCAAGTATATCTGCAAATGCTACATTTAGAGAAAGGCGCAACCGGGATTTCTGAGGCACGACATCCACAAAGTTAGTATAAGCTTTAAAGGCAATGTACAACTTCTTGAGTTCCTCCTTTACGGAAGGATCTATATTCATTATCCTTCTGCGCAAGGCCTGAAACAGAGTAAGTATGTCTCCCTTCAGATATTCATAGTGCTCCAACGTATACTCTGCAGGATCTCTCTCCGCAGATCTATAAACTTCAAGTGTCTCCGGCGATAATAACGGAAACCTCCATATTTCTTTAGCTTTCTCAGCCAATTGCCCCGCACGCACAAGTATTTGCTCTTCATTCCACGAACTGATTCTCCTCAGATATGAATTGAGGCGAATAGGAGAATCGTCGAAACCTCCCTCCATACTCTTCTTTTCTTGGAACGGACGATCACTCAATTCCGAATTATAACCTGTCAGAGTCAGATTACCAAGTGTGTGTAAATATTTACCCTGGACTTCTACCCAACCTTCCCCTAACATCTCTTGCCATTCGTGTGATAGATTAGGATTTTGAGGCATGACATGTTCGATGGTATAATCAGAAATATTCACCATCTCCTTACGCTGAAAATTTTCCAACCGATTTAAAAGGTAGTTCCTGTTACGGAAATTATAAACATCTTTGGTTTGTAGGAAAGTAGTGAACTCCGTATCGTTCGGAAAGCGCTTATAACTATCCAGCAATAGGAATGCAGCTTTCAGACCATCCATATAATTCGCTTTATCGAATGACTTATAGAGAGTAGCGAACGTCTTATTCAGGCTATTTGTCGGTATGCCGCAAATGGCACGTCTGAATACATAATTCTCAACCAGACAAAGAGCTTCGTAGAACTCGTCCCTACTGATAACTTCGTTGACATAATCGTTGTACAACGGTAATAAAAACGGGTAACTAACGTCAACCCTCAACTGGCTGATGCGTTTGAAAGCCCCGCAAAGCAGCTTATCCGGCTCTTTGTGAAGAACCATGTTGACGTAATATCCGGAATAAGTATAAATGTCTTTGACTACTTCGCTGATAGTATCGGGAGCTTTTCCCCCTATCACATAGGCCTTGAAAGCATCGTACACCATATCGATACGAGGAATGGTACCTGTCTTCACTGATAAGTAATCGCGCATGAAGCTATTAAACAGCGCCGCATATTCACTACCATATCCTTGTTCCATAGGGTACCAATAAGATTCATAAAGTGAGGTCTGCAAGTGAACTTCTTGTCCCATCAGCACGTAATTGCGAATCAAGTCGGCTTGTGATAAATCAAGTCCCGTACTGTTCATACTTTCAAATATCAATTGTGGATTGTCCTTCTCCTTTTCAAGAGCCACATCCACAACAAACAGTCGCTGTACCCCGCTATAAATAGCTACCACATTCTCCTTGTTTATCTTACTTTTAAAGAAGTCATAGTTTTCAATGATGCGTTGTGACATCCCCTCGGACCGAGGAATCCCCTTCAATAAATTTATATAGGTATCTTTATCTCTCCGGGTCAGCAGAAGTTTATACCGCAATTCATTATCTTCTTCCGGGTTGATCAGATAATAGTTCTGAAGTTTAGTGAAGCTGGTATCTATCTCTACTGCATTCTCTTTTATAAAATCGGCAATAGCCGCTATCAGCAAAGAGACAGTGGTCAAGCGCTGCTGTCCATCAATAACCAGAAGTTTAGGCACATCGGACACTGTATGTATGCTCTCCTGAAAATAAACGATAGAACCGATAAAGTGCCCCTGGACGGCAGAATCGTTGCTAATACGCAAAATATCATTCAACAATTGATTGCATTGAACCAGTTGCCAACTGTATGTACGCTGATAAATGGGAATCACAAACTGTCGTGGTCCCTTTATGATGCTTAAAAGATTATTGGAAGATGCTTTCATAGATTATGCTTATTTTATGATAACAAAAGTATTCTTTTTCCCGATTATAAGAGAATAAAATAAGAAAATTATCCATAGTTTCCTGTTTTTTATCCGTTCATTGACCAATAATATTTCCCACTACCTTTGATTGAACATAATAGAGACAGAGCTTAATGATTATCCACAATTTAAAAAGAAAGTTAGTTTCCATGATAAAACTACAAAATTAAAAAAGGAACTTAAAACTCTGATTAAAACATGGGACAAGTGCACGAAGGACTTAAGAATATTCTTGTTCGTAGACGATATTGACCGATACTCTGAAAAGAAAATCATCCAATCGATCGATTCTTAACTCAGAATATTCTATTACCGATATTTAATAACAAAAAATTCACTAATCAATCAGTATAATTAAGATACATCGAGAGGATATCTGGATCAGTATCAAATATTTACGTCACTTAATCGAATTGTTAGTACTGGCCAGTAAAACTAAGGATGTATCTTTTGTGATCAGGCAAAAAGAGGAAACACAGGGAAATACGGTTGAAATATATTCCATCACTTTACTAAAAGATATCCATACGAACCGAACAGACTACGCGATTCTATTGAATGTGCCCGATACGGTTATAGCCTATTGAGAGCCGGTCATAGACTTGGGGAAATACATATAACTCGAAAAAAATACATTTTTTTTTGCTCACTCCTGAACAAAATGATTTCTTCTGCGTTTATAATTATGCAAATCGGCCTGAAGCGCTTTATGCCTATGGGAATATCCATAATAGTCGCACCGTATGCCTCCCCGGCATAGACAGGTAAGATTGCATAGTAGTTTTGTCGTGTTTTATTTTGTGTTTGTGTTGTGACGGTGCTGCGATGTGAATCGAAGTACCGTTTTTTTGTACCTACCTCTCAGAAGCTAAAAGATTTACCATAAAAGAAGCAGAATACAAGGTAACGGGTTAAATGTTCCGATGGACGAATTGTCCGTCGATCCAGAACGTGGCATGCTCAGAACGGAACTTCAGTAAAACGTATTCCGGATCAGTCGGTCCCTTTGGGAAATGGGCGATAAACCAGTCTTGCCAATACTTCTGTTTGAGTCCGGCATCTGTCACTACCTCTATTTCACCGGTCAGGGCAACGCTATTCCCTTGTTCGTAGAAACAAAGACCCGCTTTCGGGTTGCTCCGGAAATCTTTCGTTTTCACAGAATGTTCCCCGGTTGCCATCCAAATCTCAGAAATACCTTCCGAAGCAATCTTACTCAAAGGGACAGGACGGGGATATCCCTCTTGATTGACCGAACTGAGTATTACCGTTTCACAACCTTGCAGCAAATCTGCTGCTCTTTCGTTTAATGATTTCATTGTATATTATATTGAGATTGATAATCCCTGCAAATATAAGCTTGCCCACCTAGCCCGGCGTTGTAAAAAAACGACTTTTTACAGAATAAGAAACAGACTAAATTTCTTACAGACATAGTTTATTTTACACTCGCGATACAATGCCTGTACCCGAAACCAAATCCGAAACGCTTTTCTAAAGGCGATTTCCTTTATCACCCAACCGGTATTTTATTTCTCAATATACGTCAGCAGCCCCTCTTGCGGCAAGGTCGGAGAAAGGAATGATTCTGCCGTACCGCCGGACAGCGTCTTGACCTCTTTCAAGAAGTGCGAAACATCGTAATATCCGGCATTCACCGCTACCGAGAGCAGGTTATTTGCCTTTGTCGTATTTTTCAGCAGATCGATCGCCTGCCTGAACTTCACAATCCGACTGTATTCTTTAGGGGTAAATCCGGTAAACAGCTTGAACCGCCGTTCCAGATGCCGTTGACACAAACAGGCATCTTCTGCCAGCAAACGGATCTCCCGCTGACCGTGGTACAAATGAATGTGGTTTACCGCAAAAACAATCTGTTTGTCCACTACATCGTGCTTGTGCATCGACCGCACCAGTACTGTCTCAATACACTGAATCCTGCTCCGCAAATCCGGAAGCTCGTAGAGTCGTTCCGTAAACGAATCATCGAACAACTTGATCCCCAAGTCGGCACTACTGATTCGCTGACCGCCCAACTCCTGCACGGGCAAGTCCATGAATCGGAATAATCCGCAAGGATGAAAACGAATACCAACCATGTGAACCGTTTCGGTATACGCGACCAACTCCGAATAGCGTTTCATCGGTCCCACGAAAAACGAACGGCAAGACGGCATGATCCGCCCTTCGTTGCCTACGGGTTGTGTTATCCCGCCCAAAGCGAAAATCAAATCGGTACATCCGTCCGGCAGGACATTGATGCGCATCCCATACTCAGGACTTCCTTTGAACTCCCAAATTTTATCGACGTAAGGAGCCAGTAGTCCACAAGGTTGATATTCTCTATACATACTTCAATTTCGGGCAAATATAGTGAGAATCACTCACACCTGCTATTTATCCGAATACAAACCGATATGGTTGCCTTCGCTATCGGCAAAAACAGCGAAATGTCCCCTGCCTTCAGCGTCAATCTCCGTCTCGGGGGTAATGACTTTCCCACCTTTCTGCAGGACACGTTCCAGCGACTTGCCGATCTCTTCGCAATAGAAATGAATCAGCGTTCCCCGCTCAGAAGGCAGAAAATCGGGTGCCCACGAAACCGCTCCCACTGCTTCGCCCTGCTCCATGAAGCAAGCCATCTTCTCCTCTTCATACTCCGAGACCGCCAATTTGATGTCCAACACTGTTTCATAAAATCCTACCGCCCGGTGGAAATCTGCCGCCGGAATCTCAAAAAACGCAATAAACTTTTCCATATTCTTTATATTAATAAGATGAATACTGTATGCCGGAAGTCACGTCTCCCAAGCATACCGCAAAAGTAGGGCAAAGCATCCGCCCCGGATAGTAGAAAACAGACATCATTCCTCCACAGAGAAATAATCGGAATAAGGAGCGCAAACAGCCAGATATTCCGCCGGAGTATATCCCGAAAAGAGTTTGAACTCCTTAATCATGTGCGATTGGTCGAAGAAACCACATTCGTAGGCCAGTTGCGCAAACGAAATGCCCGGCTGGCATTGTAGAGTATACAACGCCCGCTGTATCCGCACAATGCGCAGAAACTCCTTGGGAGTAGCGCCTACATACTCCGCAAACACCCGCCCAAACTGCTTATTGCTCAGGCAGGCTACGTCTGCCAGTTGTGCCGTACGGATGTGCGGATGGAGGTTCACCGCCTCCAAAACGGTCGAAACCCGCTTCAGGTTATATTCGGGAAAAGCATAGAGACGGCTTAACAGAAACTCTTCTATCAGACGGATACACGCTACCCGATCCGGCATATCGGCTATCCGCCTGCCCAGATCAACCAACAGAGGATCGCCCGTCTCTTCGGTATTTACATTCATCCCACGAAACTCGCTGACAGGCATATGGAGAAAAGCTTTTGCGGCAAAAGGCTGAAAAACGACTACGATCATCTCCAGCATCCCCGTAGACTCGACATCGGAATAGCCGAACGCCTGCCCGCTGATGAAAGAAGAGGGTTGCAACCGGCCTTCGGTCAGCGAAAACAGTTGGCGCCCCCGGTGAAAGACCATTTGGACGCACCCCACGGGCAGCGTCCGTTCGGATACCGGTGCAAGCGCATCGTCGCTCAACACCCAGTAATGCCGGACATAAGGAACGAGTGCCGCTGTGGGCTTTATGACTCTGAATGATTGCATAGACTACAAATATATTGTTTTTTGGATCATCCCGGCAAAGATAAGGGACGGGAAAAAGAAGGGATAGGAAAAAAGAGACAAAGGAAAATCGGGTTACCGAAAACGGCTGTCAGAAAGAGGATGGATGCACGTATGAATTGTACCCTGATATATAACAATATTAAGTGAGAGCAAAAGAATAAGCCTATTTCGACTTACAGATTATAACAATACAGTAACCCTATTGATAAAATGAATAAAAAAACTACGAGAAGAATCCCGTAGTTTTCTATTTACACAATATTATGGAGAGTCCCTCTAATAGCATACTTACACACAAGTTTGTTTACTTGATAAGTACTAAGCATAAGCGATTTAACTTTGGAAATAGAATATTTTCATCCATTATTTGTCATACACCTTCAACATCACTTTTCCCCCATTAGTCGTAAAATCTATCGGTCCGGGGTAATACTTCTTTTGTCCTTTTCTGTTCTGTCCCCAATAATCTTCTATTAAATCTATCACTGTTCCATTTTCTTTATTAAAAGATTGATCAGGTATGGAAGCACGACCTAAGTCTTTCGTACTAACCTTGTCACGGAACTTTTCATCCTTCCAGTTTTCAGGAACATTTATTTGCAGATACCATCCATCCGTTTTTTCTATCACTTGAATATCTGCATTGAAACCGGAGTTAACAGTAGCATTTTTATCCAAGCCTGAAGATACCGCTTCTCCCCAATAACAGTTTTTTTCCATCTGTACCGGCAATACACAATCATCATACTCTGTCATTTCGGCCCTGGTAAAGATATTGTTGAAATAAGAGACATTTCCACAAGGACAATCGTGATATCCCATAATCTCCGTCCCATGAGGTGCAAGATAAGGTGTTTTACGTGGATCTACATTATTCAGTTTCCAAACTTTCCAAACAATCAAATTATGAACGAAAGCCATGCCTTGTGACAGTTTGATTTGGGCGAGTTCTGGAGACAGGAACAGATTATTGTCAACTAAAATAGGTCCATGGTTCACCTCAAATGAAACTTCCACGACCCTGTTGTCATGCAAAAGATTTCTTGTCACTCTTGCACCTTGTGCCATCCAATCGAGCCAAATACCACCCTCTACACGATAAATATGATTGCCTGAGATCTCCACATCTACAGCAGCATGTATCTTAATTCCCGCCATTTCATATCCCCAGAACAAGTTCTGTGTACTAATATCATGCACGGTATTATTCTTTATCTTACTGAAAATAGCGCCCAAGCTACCTGCAATACCGGCTTGTCCACAATAAGCCACAGTGTTGTTACGTACCAGATGCCCTCCGATATGTTCTCTGTTCCAATTGTGCCGAAGTGCACGCTTCACACAATTGACATACCCTTCTTCTGATTCTGATTTATTATCCCATTCGTCTCCATACTTACCTAAAGTAATCCCCACACACTTGGAATGGGTGATTGTATTGTTTTCAATAACCCATCCTTTACTCCAGTGAGTCCCCAACAAGCCAATCTGTTCTGCTGTAGGAGGTGCCCAGGGGGTAGCAGCCTGACTCAGCTTAAATCCGTTAACCACAATATAATTCACATAAGGTCTTTCCGGATAAAAGACAGATTGCCTTACATTGATTTCAACCAGTTCCTGATTAGGATTCTTATCGCCAAAATTAGCGTACAGGCAAGTAGTGTCTTGCTCTACTTTGCAAAACCACAACAAACTATCGCCTTTATTCTGCAAAACATTGCTCAATGACGGATTCTCCATCAGGGCTATATCATTCAGATATATCTCTCCCGTATGACACCACTTGCCTCTCTCAAACCAATCACCATGTAAAGTTTCAGCATATGGATTGAACCCACCGAAAAATTTATTCGGTATTCCGACTTCCCAAGTCGTATCATTAACCTTCTTCCAACCTTTCATTACTTCCGAACCTTTTATCTCCACATTCTCCCCTTTGGCCGCCATAAAGACAATCGGTTTTTCTTCCGACTCTCCACCCCGTGAAGGAGAAACCCTTTCACGATAGATACCTTCATGTACAATAACCGTATCTCCCGGCTCAGCCATATCGGCAGCAGCTTGTATCGTCTTCAAAGGATAGGCTAAACTACCGATTGATGCATCGTTTCCTGTCGAAGCGTTCACATGTATGCCATGACTCCGTTCCGCCTGCAATTCGACCACTATCAAAGAGTTGCCGGGCAACCCGAGTTTCATCATTTTACCCGTTGAAGGAACAAACGACTCTACCTTCACCTCTTCCGGATGTTGTAATGTATTAAAGCTCAAATCCGACTGTGGAGCAATCTTCATACCTTTCCTCACACGGAAAGATTTCTTTATCTGGCTAAAATCTATTTTACAAGGTTGAGTATTCTGACTAAAATTCAGTACGACCAATGTCAATTTGTCCCGTCTCTTATTCCATGCAGCCTGAATCACAATATCCTGATTCTCCTTTTCCTGCTCTATTATTTGAGGATACGCTATATCCAATGAATTCAAGAGAGCGAAAGCCACGCCCGGAGCATTCAGATAAGTACCTTCTTTAGGAGTATTTATCAGACATTCTCCCCAACCATCGGACAGGTTTGTATAATTGGCACTAAAGAAACTCCCACCCATATTCTGATAGGCAATGTATTGCTCCACCATATTCATGGCAAATCCCCAACGGATGGAAGCATTAAAGAGGGTTTCTTCCCCATCTGTGTCCTTCTGATTCAGTCCGTCGGTATTTCCTTCATTTCGGGTTACCGGAGCACGAAACTCCGTATGGCATAATTTGATGTCTGTACCATGCGCCTTGTTATATGCATCTAAAATTACGATATCAGCACGCATCTCTTCCGGAGTTCCTCCCCTGTTTGTAATTAAATCCACATAAGGTCCGACAATCTCCAACATTTCCTTAAACTTCTTATTAAACAACCAATAATTACCCACCGCTATTTTGATTGAAGGATCTTTTGCTTTCATCGCCTTTGCAAAATCTACACAGCGATTGGCATACGTGACGGCATCGAACCGACGGTAAGGTTCATTCTCTAATTCCCAATATTTCACATTCAACGGTTTGGTACGACCATAGGCAATACGTTGTGCATTGGTAGGATTATTACAGAAATCAACCCAGTCTGCAGCACTGTATTCATTATTGAACATAACAGGTACACAAAAGAAGGGTTCCGCCCCCACTGCCTCACACAGATCCACCAATTCGAACGTACCTACATCGTTCAGCAATTCACATCCCCACCAAGTATCATAGCTGACCGGTCTTTCTTCACGTGGACCAATTCCCGAACGCCAGTCATAAAGCGAAGTGAAACATCCGCCCGGCATTCGCATGGTCCTAGGACGAAGTTCATTCTTAATACGTTCAACCGACTCACGTTTCCAACCTTTTATTACATCATCTGCCATCAATGACAGCAGATCTATCCCTACACAACCGCCTGCAGGTACTTCTATAGTATAAGTACACCTGCCTTCATACTCCGTCGCATCTAATGAAGAACTGTATAAGATAAATTGGTTTGTATTCACAGCCAGTTCAGTCTTTGACAACGGAGTATGGAAATCACCTTCTTTATAAATGGCAATAGTTACCGGGACACTCTCCTTTGAGTATTTCTCTTCGCTTAGGTAACCACCGGAGGAGAAAAGGCCTGAAACTATATATCCTTTTCCCTTTTCAATATAAATGCGTTCCTGAACTAATAGAGTTGGAGTTTGCTTTTTACGATTATCAATCTGCAAAAAATACTTTCCATGAGCCGATGGCCAATAATTATTGAAAATAAGAGGTAACTTCTCTTCTTTCCTTCCATCAGCAAGCAGATACCACTTTGGCTCTTCATAGCCGGAATGCCACCACTTGGCTTCTTTTACATCCCCCCGGTAACACGTGTACCAAGAGTTTGACTCACTTACAGGTTTCGTATTCTCGAAACTGCGGTTAAAGAGAAGTTCACCCCACAACAAGTCGCTTCTGCCAAACCCCATTTCAAAGAAACTACCCCATAAATAAGGACTCACAGGTGTACTTGTTTTATCTTTATCTATTATTTTAATTGTATTCTGTGCATGCAGATCCGCCAGAAGCAGACATATAAACAAAAAGCTTACTATCTTATTCATGATGTTTAGACACATAATAAAAAATTATCGATTCAACATTCTTATATTGATTACCTGCCTTCCTTCGATAGAAATATGTTCAGTCTTGAACTTACTTCCACTCACAATTAAAGTATCGGTGGACATGGCACGAATAGAATATTCTCCCTTTGAGTTTGTGACAACTTCTTCTTTCCCAACTTTGACAGTTACTTGAGGCAACAGGTTTGCTTGTACATCCCGTATGGTTCCCTTTACCACTACCGGTGTAGCTGTCATATTCTTTGTTGAAGACACTTTTTTCTCCTTGTCCCTCAAAGTAGGAATGTATTTCTCGGATGCACGCTCTACCGTTATCACTTTCTTAATGCGAATATCATCTGATGCACGGCCTATCTGTAACTCAAAAGCACCTGGTTCAACCACTTTTTTCATCTCCTTGTTGTAGAGGGCCAGTTCTGACACGGGAATCTTAACAATCCGTGGCCGAATGCCCACAATGCTTTCGGCGAAGAGAACACATAATCTTTACCGGGTTTATTCTTACTGCCCGGTGAGCGGTAGAAGCCCTTATCTGTAGGCAAATAGTTATAATAACAAGGTAGATGTCCTACACTTTGCGGAAAAGAATAATTCAATTTTCCCGATGGATTAACCTTACCCAAAAGCATGTCTGCAAGGGCTAGTCCACCTTGTTCACCGGGATACCACTGTACTACAATCCCCGGTATATTTTCCTTTATCCAAGACATTGCAAAAGGCTTTCCGGATAATAGAACAACAATTACCGGTTTACCTGTAGCATGAATGGCCTCCACCAAATCTTCCTGTACACCTGTCAAGGTCAAGTCACTTAAATCAAAACCTTCCCCACAAGTAGCATTACTATAATCACGAGCCAAAGAAGCACTTGCCGAACCGACAACAACAATACAAACATCACTTTTCTTTGCCACATCCACCGCTTCTTTAAATCCCGAACGATCATCCGTAACCAAATCACATCCCTTGGCATAATTCAATGTCAACTGATTACCGACTCTTTCTTTCAGGGCTTCAAGTAATGTAACCCCGTCCTTATTGTCACGACTCCATGTATAATCCCCAAACTGTACCTGATCAGCATTAGGACCTATCACAGCTATGGATTTCAATTTATTCATTTGTAAGGGCAAGATATTGTTTTCGTTCTGTAGAAGAACGATTGATTCTTCAGCAATCTTACGAGCCAATGACACATGGGCAGGAGCATGCACTACTTTATCATAGTTCTTTTCCATTGGTAATGGGTATTCAAACAGTCCCATATTAAACTTGGCCGTTAAAATACGAGCCACTGCCTGGTCAATATACTTCACATCCAACATTCCGTTCTCCACCAATTGCTGAAGCTCAGCGTAACTATTGTCTGAAGCTTCGGCATCCAGTCCGGCCGTTAATGCCTGAATAGCGGCTTCTGCACTGTTTTGTGCCGTTTTATGAAAATAGTTCAGCATACCTATCGCTCCCCAATCGGAATAAACATATCCTTGGAAGTCCCACCGGTCACGTAAAAGTTCCGTCATCAGATAGTGGGAAGAAGAATTAGGTTCATTGTTCCAAGAATTATATGAGGACATCACCGCCCAAGGTTTGGCTTCTTTTACTACAGTTTCAAAAGTTTTCAAATAGATGGAAAGTAACTCCCGCTGTCCGCACGATACAGAAGCAAGATTCAATCCTCCCTGAGGAGCACCATGGGCACCGAAGTGCTTGATCATTGGTGATACTTGATTATCAAGATAACCTCTCACTTGCGATACCCCCATACGCGACACCAGAAAAGGATCTTCACCGAAACATTCTTCCACTCGTCCCCAACGCAAATCACGGCAGACATCGATGACGGGAGTTAAAGATTGCGTGATGCCTTGTGCCGACAACTCTTTTGCTATGGCAGAAGTCATTTCGTAAGCCAGTATAGGATTAAATGTACTTCCCAATGCGATGGCTTGTGGAAAAATAGTAGATCCGTCGTGTACAGAGCCATGTAGAGATTCAGTCAACGTGAATACAGGGATACCCAACCGGGTCTTCTCGCGCATATATTTTTGTACTTCATTCATCAAGGTCAAACATTCCTTTCCGGGCAAGGTAATACCTTCTATGAACCCATAGTTCTGCCCACCAATCATTTTCTCCAGTTTTTCCTCATTCAGTTTTCCATTCTCCATGATTGAATAAGCATGAATATGGCGCATTTGAGCAATTTTTTCCTCTAATGTCATCCTGCTTAACAGATCCTGTACCCTTACCTCTACAGGTAGTGAAGCATTCTTATATTTAAAATTGGTTTGTGCATAAAGACGGACACAAAAGCATATTGCCATCAATGAAAGAAATATTAGTTTTTTCATGATACACCGATTTATTTATTATTGTTTTTGATTATAATCTTTTACCGCTTCATAAAACGCGCGAATATTATCCAATGGAATCTCAGGAGGTACATCGCAACCTGTAGATATCACGAAATTAGGATAAGCTGTGGTTTTTTGCAATAAAGTACAGGTTTGCCGATACACCTCCTCCGCAGTGGCTTGTTTGAAAATTCCAACCGGATCCAGATTACCCATAACCAACGCATTCGAAGGACATTCTTCCAGAGCAGCAAGCATATCTATTTTATTTCCAAAATGATATCCTTTAGCCCCCGTAGCAACCATAGCCTGAGTACATTGCCCCATATTACCGCAATTATGCAATATAACTGCAAAATGACTATCCTGGACCTCTTCGACGATTCGTTTGACAAATACAGAGGAATACTGCATACAATCTTCATTGGACAACAACCCTGCCGCCGGTTCTGCAATTATGACTCCGGCAGAACCGCAATCTTTGATGGCACGGCAATATTGGGTAATGAATCGAGTGCATTTATCCAATAACAGCAAAGCCGTTTCAGGCTCTGTGTAAATTGCCATCATTATTTCCGTCATGTCAAACAGGCGACCTGCAAGAGAATACGGTCCAATGCAACCTCCAAAAACCGGTTTATCCAATCCTTTCGCAGCTAAACGGTTTGCCTCCAAATATTGCGGAATACGAGCTATATCCAGTGTAGGAATTTTCAATCCGACGACCTCTTCATAATTACTCACCAAGCGCCCTATAACATTGGGTACTTCATTCTCACTAAACTGAATCTGTGCACCAAAAGCTTCCGCCTCTACCGTCAGGTCCATAATGACCGTACAAGCTGCCGACTGCGGATAGTTCATATTTAAAGCTTCAACTGTCTTAAAATGAACTTCACCATCGGTTACTGCATCCAGAACTCTTTTATTTAGCAGTTCAATGCCGGGATGGGTCATAATAGGTAATGCAACCTTTTTATCCGACACTATTATATACTCTATCCATTCATCTACATTCATATCTTACATCATTTATTTAATCTATTTTTATAACAGTCTTTTTTCCCGCACAACTCACAACCGTATTTCTGCCTGGTCATCTGTCTACCGATTCCCACCACTCCACTCACCGATTTAATAGGGCACATTAATGAAGAGGCAGTCAGGCTGACTCCACAAGGCTGATTGGGAAGCAATGAAAAGAGAATCTGCTGATCAGAGACTTTCCATCCACAATAGCCGGGGCTATAAGGATAGCTTATTCCCAATCCTTTCGCCCCGAACTCCTTTTCTATTGCTTTGCACGCCTCCCTCACAGTAGCCTCAGCAATGGCCGAACCTAATGCATCCAGCAGGAACTCCTCAACAATCTGCCCTGATTTTTTGACAGTCTGTTGAAATCGTTCAAATTCCTCACCGGCTGTAGCCACAAACAGGGCACATAACTCCGCATTCTCCAGATAAGGAGTGATAATGCGTCCTGTCTGTAACCGGCATCCATTCAATATAATCCGAGATTTATCGAAAGCATCCAATGAAAAGACACGATATCCCCAACGAGGTTTACAAAATTGAGTCACTTCTCTTTCCAAAGCGGAGAACATGGTCAATACTTCACCTTCCATCTTGTAACCTTTACCCAGAGAAAAAACAAAGTTATCCCAGTCCAGACAAATGTCTTTCCATGAAAGCTCTTTATAGCGGAAATCCATATCAAGCCGCTCCTATCAGTTTCTTCGCCATTATCACCGCTGCATTAGCATTGCTTGTATATGCATCAGCCCCTATCGAATGTGCAAAAGCCTCATTGATCGGAGCGCCCCCCACCATCACTTTTACTTTTCCATACAATCCTGCCGTCTTCAAGTCATCTACTACTACCTTCATATAATTCATAGTAGTAGTCAGCAGTGCAGACATACATATGATATCTGCATTGTTTGTACGGGCAGCTTCTACAAACTTCTCACTGGAAACATCCACTCCCAAATTGACAACCTCAAATCCACAACCTTCGAACATAGAAGCCACAAGATTCTTGCCTATATCATGCAAGTCCCCTTTCACGGTTCCAATAACAATTTTACCGACATAGGCATCAGTCTCTCCCTGTAATAACGGTTTCAGAATATCCAGTGCACCTTTCATGGCACGTGCACTCATCAGCAAATTAGGAACAAACACTTTTCCCGCCTCAAAGCGATTACCAATCTCTTCCATTGCCTTAATCATGTAATTAGTAATAATTTCGTTCGGAAGTACTCCTTCGGAGATTGCTTCATTGGTTACTGCAACGGCTCTGTCAAGTTTGCCATTTAAAATTGCATCGTATAAATCTGTCAAGTTCATGATCTTTTATTTTTATCAGTGGTTCATACAGTCTTTAAAGCATCAAGCATTGCTATTACATTCTCGACCGGCACATTAGCCTGAATATTATGTACTGAGTTAAATACAAAACCGCCATCTTTTCCCAAGATTTCGCATTGTCCGAGAACATGCCTGCGAATCTCATCCGGAGTACCGAAAGGCAACATCTTCTGAGTATCGACTCCACCTCCCCAAAAGGTAAGATGGCTTCCAAACTCCCTCTTCAACATTCCGGAATCCATACCCTTAGCATTAATCTGCACCGGATTGATAATGTCAAAACCAGCTTCAATCAGTCCCGGCAAAATAGGCACAATAGCACCACAGGAATGTTTGAAAACTTTCCAGGTAGTATGTTCATGAATCCAGTCGTTCATACGCCGATAATGAGGCAGCCAAAGCTCATTAAAAACCTCCACTGAGCAGAATTGCGACTCTTGAGAACCGAAGTCCGTACCACAGGTTAATACCACATCCACTTTATCACCCAATACCGCCCACAATTTCTCATAGTTTGCGATGGCGATGTCCGTCTGTCTTCTAAATATTTCGTGTAAGTATTCCTGACGCATCACAGTGGACATATACCACTCCACCACACTGCGGATACCCTTCGGTTCTTTTAGCCCCATACCGGGTACAAAAGCAACATCTCCCAATGCAGTGCCACCGAAACTGGCTACCACTGCCCTGCCGGTGGCAGATGCTTCATTCACTTTTTTCTTGTAGGCATCCAATTCTTCATCGGTAATGGAGTTAAACTCTTCCAGATTGTCCATAGGATCCAGTTTATCTTCATCAATCGGCTGCTGCCTTTCGATGGCATTGATAAAGAAACAACCGTTCGGCATAACTGCACTCGGAGGATAGTTTTTATCTCCTCCTGCATATACATAAACATCTCCTTCCTTATCCTGAGTCAAGTCGAGTTGTATCGGCACCAACACTTTCTGCCCCCACGGTGTGACTTGCTCATGCATGCATTCTGTGTCATGATCAAAGATATCTCTTGTACCTCCTACTCCAATACAATCCACTCCCATTGCATCGGCCAAATCCCTGTCCACCTCACCCAACATCTGGAAGGTATCGACAATCTTTACCGGTTTATAAGACAATCCGTAATGCTTGCGTAAAGCCTCCACTACCCGGCAGTGAATGCCGGTTACGGCTGTAGCTCCGAAGTCAACCGGAATACGATCACTACCCTGATGACTCAGAGCCTGTCTGACTCTATCTCTTGATGTACTCATAATATTCTTGATTTTAAATCTTGTTCAACAAAGTTATATTAAGTGTTTTTTGCGAGTTCACTTCCACTTCCTGCATATCATATCCCTTCCTACTGAAAACCAATACACTTGCAGAAGTAGCTTCAATGGAATATTCACCTTTCCCATTGGTTATCACACTCCCTTTTCTGCCTTTCACAGACACTTTCACACCGTCCAATGTCTTAGCCTGTACATCACGTACCACTCCTTTTACAATCATCTTCTTGCCGGTCCTAACCGTTTGCGTTTCCTTAGAAGCTGCGGAAGAAACTCTTTCTGCCTTAGCGTCCACTTCTCCCACATGAATAGTCTTCTTGAAACAAATACTGTCAGAAGAAGTGCCGATCATAAAGTCAAAATCTCCCGGTTCTACCACATAGCGCATATTCATATCATACAACCCCAATTCACTCACAGGTACAGAGATTTCGGCAAGCGTACTTCCATAGGCAGGAACCGTAACCTTGGAAAAGCCTTTCAGTTGCTTCATCGGCATGACCACACTGCCGGCCAGGTCTCTCACATATACCTGTACAGTTGACTTACCCTCAATGGCACTCTTGTTTTTCACATTTACCTGAATACGTACGGTATCAGTCAATCCGTAATTTTCTTTGTTGAAGCAGAAGTCACTGTATTCAAAGTCGGAATAACTCAGACCATAACCGAACGGCCACAAGGGTTCGGGAGTTGAGAACACATAGTCACGGCCCGGCTTGTTAATGGTACCCGGTGAACGATAGATACCCTTATCCGAAGGCAAACGATTGTAATGTATAGGTAAATGGCCGACACTCTGCGGTATGGAGTAGCAGAGGCTGCCCGAAGGATTGACTTTGCCAAACAACACATCGGCAATCACTTCCCCTTCTCTTTCGCCACCATACCATTGAAACAGGATAGCCGGAATATGTTCCTTTTCCCAGGTAATGGAGAAAGGGCGTCCGGTTACCAAAATCAAGACCACTGGTTTCCCGGTCGCATAAATCTCCTTCACCAAATCACCCTGCACACCGGTCAGATTCAAATCAGTCAGATCATACCCTTCACCACAAGTACAATTGCTATAATCGCGCGCCAATGAAGCACTGGCAGAGCCTACAAACAAAAATACCACATCCGACTTCTTGGCAGTAGCCACGGCATCTGCAAACCCCGACTTATCATCGGATACCAAATCACAACCTACAGCGTGATGAACAGCCAGTTTATTACCAACGAGATTCTGTATTCCCTGCAACGGGGTAATCCCATCCTTATTATTACGGCTCCAGGTATAGTCACCAAACTGCACCTGATTGGCATTAGGGCCGATAACAGCAACAGATTTCAGCTTCTTCATATCGAGTGGTAACAGATTTCCTTCATTTTTAACCATTACCACACTCTCTTCCGATATCCTGCGAGACAAAGCAACATTCTCCTTTGTACGCACCTTTTTTTCGTATTCTTCGATAGGAAGTCCATAAGGGTTTTCAAACAGGCCTGCTTTGAACTTGGCATAAAGCACTCTGGAACAAGCTAAATCCACATATTTCACGTCCAATTCACCCAAACGTACCATAGCAGGTATATTGGCATAGCAATCACTTGAGGCTTCCAAGTCGGTACCTGCCATCAGTGCCATCTTAACCGCCTCATTAACATTGGAAGCTACTTTATGAAAACCATATAACATAGACACCGCCCCCCAATCGGAATAGGTATATCCTTTGAATCCCCATTCCGTACGTAATAAATCTGTCAACAGCCATTTCGATGCTGTATTGGGTATGCGGTTGGTAGAATTGTAGGCGGTCATTACAGAATTCACACCCGTTTGCTTAACGGCTACTTCATAAGGTTTTAGGAAAACCTCTCTCAAATCTCTTTCGTTGGCTTCGGTAGAAGCTAAATTCAATCCGGAAGTTGGCACCCCATGGGGACCGAATACCTTGAGCATAGGCGAAATTCCCCCGTCAATATATCCGTTTATCTCATGCACTCCCATCTGGGATACCAGGAATGGATCTTCACCGAAACTCTCTTCCACACGTCCCCAACGCAGTTCACGTATCACATCAATAGTAGGGGATAACACATGGTTCACACCCATTGCATTCAACTCACCCGAAATAGCTTTTGTCATCTGATAGGCCAAATCAGGATTAAAGGTACTCCCTAACGCTACAGCTTGTGGGAAAATAGTAGCCCCACCCTGCACGGCCCCATGAAGTGACTCAGAGATAGTAAAGATTGGAATACCCAAGCGGGTATTTTCGATACAGTGCTTTTGAATCTGATAGGTATAACGAGCCATCTCGATCCCCTCTAAAGTAAGTCCTTCGACAGCCCCCCAGCCCAATGTACCGATGATATTTTTCATCTTTTCCAAATTCAAAGTATGGTCATCATTCAGGATACTGCCTTCATGGATATGACGTAATTGGGCAACCTTTTCTTCTATGGTCATACGACTCAACAAGTCCTGCACTCTTACTTCTATCGGCTGTGAGGCATCTTTATATTTAGGGATGGGTTGCGCCGATAAACTGATGGTTAAAAACAGTAATACTGCTGTGAATATATAATTCTTCATTGATCGTTTGTTTAATTTAATAACTACTTAAAAAATCTCTAAACTACTACGGAACAGATACTGAGCTACCACGTAGTGGCTGTAGAGCCACTACGTAATAGTCAGCCAACCACTTCTATAAGTAGTTGTATCCTGAAAACCTAAAAATTTAATAAAATCGGAAAACGGAAGTTACCAATTCGGATTTTGAGTTAAGTTCGGATTCAGATCTCGTTCTTTTTGAGGTATTGGGAACAGATACCCTTTAGATGCATTAAAATAACGCGTTTCGATATAACGACGAGGAGTATTGTCAACATCCACAGTTTTGTCGTCCTTGCCAACTCCATCTTTACGCATATATGCACCATACATCTGCCCGGTTAGTCCTACCCCTGTAACAATCGTATTCTTTTCAGCATCTTTCCAACGGATAAGATCCATATAACGAAGTCCTTCATTGGCTAACTCAATACGGCGTTCATTTTTCAATAACTCCATCAACTCGTCTTTTGAGTTATAATTTTCACGGTGTACTCTACCACAGGAACAACGATCACGTAATTGATCTATCAGATTGCATACTTCCTCTTTTGCACTTTCTCCTTTCGTTTGCAATAAAGCTTCTGCTTTCATCAATAACACATCCGCATAACGGAACACAATAATATCATTAGTGCAGTCCCACACGGAGTTCATGGCATAGACAGAGTAGTCAATGTATTTGTTCCACATATATCCGGTAGCCGAAGGCTGAGAGTAATTATACTGGTGTTCAGGTACGGTAGTAGGATCTTCCGGATCATATAACCGTTCTTTGACAGTACCAGTTTCTACATCCAGATATTTTATCTGTCCGGTAGGATATACAATAGACTGATAAAAACGCGGATCCCTACCTTCATAAGGTTTTTTCGGATCATAGGAAGAACCGGCTTCATGAATCAATCGTCCGTCTGCCATAGGATAAGCATCAACCAACGAACCTGAAGGCGTAACTCCCCGATAAGGATCCTCACCGGTGATGCCCTTTAACAGCATGATTCCATTACCACCGTGGGAAGTATAAATTTCTCCAACTCTTTTATCACAAACTACACTCAATATTACTTCACAACTATTTTCTGCAACACCTGAAAATAAATCTTCATAAGGTGTATCACCTTCCCTGTATAATTGATATTTACCCTCCAATAGTTTAACAGTTTCCAATACATTCGAATAGTCACCGTTATACAAATACATACGGGCAATCAAAAATCTGCAAGCATCTGCCGTAACTCTACCTTTCTCTTGTGAAAGCCCTTCCAGCATTACGGCAGCCTCTTTCAACTTGTTAATGGCATAATCCACTACTTCCGCTTTGGGAGTGCGAACGAGTTGTTTGCTTTCAGGAATAGCCAGTGTTTCAGTCACCAGAGGAACATCGCCAAAATAACTTGTCAAAACATAGTAATTATAGGCTAACATAAAGTAGGTTTCACCTATTATCTTATTTTTATCTTGCTCTGATATATCCTCAATCTTTTCAATACCCTCAAGTAAAAACCAACATTTACGGATAACTTCATAGCTGCCATTCCATCTATTAGTAGGTATCTCGCCACTTGTTGTATAAGAACCGTTTGCCACTTGTTGAGCACCTCCCCACCAATCCCATACCAGATAGGCATTATCAGACATAGCCTCATCAAAAAAGATGGCATCTTTAGGAAGTAGTGATGCATAAATATCTACTAACACCTTGTCTGCATCCTCTTTACTTTTCCAAAAGTTTTCATTTGTAACTGTATCCTGTGGAAAAGAATCCAGAAAATCATCACATGCCTGCATAGTAAAAGCCAAGCTCAAAACACAGGTCATATAAGCTATTTTATTCATATCTATAAATCATTTAAGGTTTAAAAATTAAGATTCACTCCCATTGAATAAACTGCTACATTAGGATAAAATCCTCTTGCACCAACCGGAGTTTCAGGGTCCCAAGTACGGTATTTGGTAGCCGTGAATAAATTCTCTCCCGAAGCATATACACGCAATTGGTTGAGCCCCTTTATTTTGAAAGAGTAACCGATCTGCAGGTTCTTTAAACGAATATAGGAAGCATCCTGTACCCAGTGAGACATGTAAGCGTAATTATAATCACTGGACAGAATACGTGGGAAATAAGCCCCCGGCTTAGGATCCTGCGGATTGAAAGACTCTTTATAATGTTCTTTGCGCGCTCCATTAATCCCCATTGGCTGAATAGCTTCCATTGTTACATATCCATCGGCTTTACCTACCCCTTGAAAAAAGCAAGAGAAATCGAAGCCTTTGTACTCAAATCCCAAATTCAATCCAAAAGTAAAACGAGGAATAGAATTTCCAATAACAGTTCTATCTTCATCATTAATTACACCTTCTCCCGTCCGGTCCTTAATAATAATATCACCCATCCCCCATTTAGGATTGTATTTCTGCATCATCGGAGCATATTTGTCATATAACTCTTGATTGTCACAAATACCTAAAGTCTCGAAACCAAAGATTGCATTCAACGGTTGCCCTTCTATCTTAGCTGTCAATTCGGTAGTTGAAGATTTATATCCTCTCAAATCAATCACTTTATTCTTTACATCAGACAGATTGAATCCTATATTGTATTTAAAATCTTTCCCTATATTCGAACGCCAACTTACAGTCAAATCCCATCCTTTATTCTCCATTTTACCAGCGTTTTCCATAGCAGGTTTAATTCCCAATGCACCCGGAGCTTCCAAGTTTAACAAAATATCCGAAGTTGTCCGGCAGTACCAGTCAAAAGTGGTTTGCAGCCTGTTATCAAACAAAGCAAAATCAATACCGAAATCCAAATTACGAGAAGACTCCCAAGTAATTATTTCATTCCCCATCAAGGCCTCTTTATAACCGATAATAGGGGTACCTCCAAAAAGATAACTTCCACCATTACCGACATTCGAAATAAACTGATAATCATTGATTCGTTGATTACCGAGTTCTCCCCATGACGCTCTTAGTTTTAGATTCTGCACGTGTTTCTTCAAAGGTTCAAAGAAAGCTTCCTCAGATATACGCCAGCCAGCAGATACAGAAGGGAAGAATCCCCAACGATGTCCACGTGCAAACTTGGAAGAACCATCATAACGAGCAGTAAATTCAAACAGGTAACGATCAGCATATACATAGTTAGCACGTCCGAAAAGCGAAGCCAATGCAGAATAAGTGGAATTACCTTCTGCTGCTGCCGTAGTAGCATCCCCGGCATTGATTTCACCAAAATCATCATTTGGAAAATCCATTCGTGAGGCTTTCGTATAAGCCCACTTAAATGTTTCCAAAGAACCCCCTGCCATTACCTTAAAATCATGTTTACCGATTGTTTTCTCATAAGAAGCTGTGACATTAGCAGTCAAGTTGCGGTATTGATCCCAACGGTCAGTTTGTTTATTACGGGAAACTTCTGTAAGTCCACTCTGTCCTGCAGGCTCAAAACTTCCGTAAGTAACTGTTTTATTAAATATTTTTTCTTTATATATATTTGATTCATACCCAAAAGTACCCCTGATATTAAGACCGTCCAAAATATTAATTTCCGGAGCAATCAACAATGTCATACAGTCATTGTTCTTTCTTCTCATCCCATAATCTCCGTTCACCATACGTACAGGATTAGAAGGTGCAGCATCATAAGAATAAGTACCATCTGAGAATTGAACAGGCAAATAAGGCAATGCACGCATCGTTCTACGATAAGCCTCAGCTGCTCCTGCTGCGGACTCTTCTTGAGTACTATTTAAATATGCCATATTCACATCCAACTTCAGCCAAGAAGTAAGTTTGGAGGTGGTATTAACACGAAGATTGTAACGTTCATAATCTGTAGAAGGAATAATACCCTGTTGATCGGAATAACCGGCTGAGATCATATAGGTTATCTTATCACTACCTCCGGATACAGTTAATTGATGATTATGTTGTGGGGCACCCGAACGGAGTAATTCGTCATACCAATCCGTATTACCTTCCAACTTGTCAGGATCACCACCTGCTTTCATCCGGTCTATTCGATCCTGAGGAAACAAAGAGGAACTTTTTCCTTCATTATATTGCATTTGATTATAAAGCTCGGCATACTGCCAAGAAGTTACCGACTCCGGTACCCTTGTCGCAAACTGGAAACCTACATTACCTGAATAGTTAAAAGTAAGTTTCCCTTCTTTACCCTTCTTTGTAGTAATCAAGATAACGCCATTAGCAGCCCGTGAACCATAAATAGCAGCTGACGCAGCATCTTTCAATACAGACACTGATTCCACCTCACTCGGAATCACATCATTCAAGCTCATGGATACTCCATCCACCAAAACCAAAGGAGATGCATCCCCCCAAGTACCAATACCACGAACACGTACCGTACCTTGATTAGGTCCGGGTTGACCAGAATTCTGCGTGACAGTAACACCAGCAGCTTCACCTGTCAATGCAGAGGCAATAGAAGTAACCGGTTTATTGGCAAGTCTATCGGACTTTACAGTCTCAACGGCTCCTGTCAGGTTCACTTTCTTTTGTGTTCCATAGCCTACCACCACCACTTCTTCCAATGCCTTTGAATCTTCTACCAATACAATATTTACCGACGATTTATTCCCCACATTAATTACTTGTGTCTTATAGCCAATATAACTCACCTGTAACTTCGCATTATCATCAGGTAATTCCAACGAAAAATGCCCATTCATATCCGTAATAGTACCATTGGAAGCTCCCATTACAAAGACAGAAGCACCAATGACAGCTTCTTCCATATTATCCGTTACTTGTCCGGTCACTTTACGTTTGCCTCCAATGGTGTGCTGCCGGACAGCTTTATATACAGAAATACGCTTGCCGTTTACTTCATATTTGATACCCTTACCATCAAAAAGTATCCCCAAAATTTCGGCAACAGTCTTATTCTTGGCATCAATCGATACTTTCTCATTAGTATTTACATCATTGTTTCGAATCAGAAAAGAACAATCTGTTTTCTCCTCTATTTCTTTAAATACTTTACTTAACGGTACATTTTTTTGCTGGATAGTAATCCTAATCTCTTGTAAGGGTGAAGCAACACCTGAGAGAGGCAAAAGAAAAACAAAAAAGAAAAGCAAAATCTGTGTTCTTACCAACAAAAGATTAGCTCCGGAATGACAAAATAAATATGTCATTCCGCTATAAAAACATTTTTTTTTCATACATTTGTACTGATTTAAAGATTTTCTTAAAAGATAACTTAAATTCTGAATCGGAGGACATACCCCAATATGTATCTCCGATTTTTGTTTTTTTACGTACAGTTTTCCATAATATTCTTTTTGAAGGTTACTACTTGATTGACTTATCGGTAATAGTAATCACATTACCACTCCGACTCCAGCTATATTTATTGTCGACATCCATATAGTCCAGTATTTCTTCAACCGTAAGTTTAGGGCTAATACTTCCTGAGAAGACCTCTTTATCCAGATATTTACTGTGGATAACAATCCGCACATCATACTTACGCTCGATAGCTTTCATTATTTCAGGTACTGATGCATTGACAAAACTCAAACGACCGGTAGTCCATTGTGAAGTTTGTAAAGCATCTACATGATGATGGTTCATTTTACCGCTTCTCTTATCATACGTCAACTGTTCATCGGGGGCAAGAATCACATTGTCCCGGGTTTCGGAAGCGGAGAATACATTTACTTTTCCTTTTATCAGACTGACTTCTATTTCAGAATCTTCCGGATAAGAACGCACATTAAAAACCGTACCGAGTACCTTGACATTTATATCATCGACATGAACAATAAAAGGTTTCTCCGGATTCTTTTGTACTTCAAAATATCCTTCACCTATCAAATAGACTTCCCGGCTCTTTTTACGGAGAAAAGCAGGATCATACTTCAGCACGGAACCGGAATTCAGACAAACGACCGAACCATCCGGCAAAATCACTTTGGTCTGCGATCCTAAAGGTACTTCCATTTGACACAAAGCCATTTCCTGATTCGATTCGGCTACATCATTATATATATAATAACCTGCAATAGAAGTAGTAAGAATCAATAAAGCAATAGCAGCCACTTGCGAGAAAGTACGCCACAACGGTATCCTTTTCTTTTCCGATTTCTTCTTTAGTCCTAACTTCACAGACAAAGCCTCATAGTCAGCTTGTTTTTCCTGTTCAAACTTACCGATAAACGATTTAGCCCGTGTCCGTGCCATTTCTTTATATCTCTGCTGATAAGAAATATCCGACTGCAGAAAATGAAGTAGCTTCCGTTCTCCATCCTCCGACAGTTTTCCTGCCAGAAAATCAAGCATCAATTCTTCAAAAGTATCAAGTTTCTTTTCCATCATTTCCATGTTCGTTTATATATAATACACATCTCGATATGGAAACATTTAGTCTTAAAGAAACTTTTTTTAAATAAATTGCAAGAAATTCTATAAACGACCTACTTTAGATTCTCCTATACCTACCCATTCTCCTACATAGGCATGTGGGAGATGATATTCCTTAGAGAGATGAGTAGGGTAATGCGTAAAACAAACAAGGGGAATAAAGAACTGACTCAAAGCCTCCCGTAAAGAAACAAAAACAGTATGCCTGCAGTAGGGCCCAATTGAAGTTTAATATGATCCATCGCATTCTTGATATGAACACGCACCGTATTTACCGATATGGCCTGTTCATCAGCAATCTCCTGAGGAGACATACCTTCATACAAGTATTTTTCAAAAACTAGGCGACATTTTACGGATAGAGAGTCTATCACCGTGTTAACCTGACTTTTCAGTTCCTCTATCTCCAATAATTGCAACGGGTTATTATCATTTTTGCAGAATTCTTCCTGAAAAGCAATCAGTTCCTCCCGATACTCGTCAAGCACACGTTCTCGTGTATGTAAAGTACGGATGTAATTCAAACAACGATTCTGTACACTTCGCAATAGGTAATTATGAATAGGGAAACTTAACTGACCTCTACTGCTCCAGATATTCATAAAAACATCATTAACGATTTCCTTTGCCTCATCCGGATCGAATACGTAAGTAGTAGCATAAGCGCATAAATAACTATAATAGCAATCATATAAAGCAGAAAAGGCATTTTCTTTTCCTTCATTTATATCATCTATTATTTGTTCGCTTATCCTAGTAGTAGTCATATTTTAAGGTATTGTGATACTTTAACTAAGAACAAAGTTAATATTTTCATATACCGCTAATCGTGTTTTATCTTTATTTAACACGAGGTAACAATCTATCAAAATTAAGGTTAAATAATAAATGAAATAAACTGAGCCCATCTACTCCAAATCATTCTTTGTTCTCTCGAAATTTAGTTTTGTCAGAAAGGTTTTGAAGATGAATTTTATCAGTTTTTATATTTATATTTGCATTGTCACTTCGATACGAAAAACATGACGGAACATGCATACCCGAAATGCAGTGAAACTATTATAAAATAGAATTACTGGGAAGGAAGCATTTATTATTGCAAGATACCGGATAATAAAGTAAATTCCCTCATAATCACTATTAAACTATAAAACAAAAAGAACAATGAAACAAGAAGTGTTATTTATCATTCTCAATGAATATGCCGATTGGGAAAGTGCCTTTCTGGCAGCCTCTCTCCATTCCGGACTGATGCCGGGTAGTGAAATCAAGTATGTAGTCAAAACAGTAGCCCCCACTTTGGAGGCAGTCCGTTCCTTGGGTGGTTTCCGTACTCTGCCGGACTACAGTTTTGATACTATGCCCTCCGATTATGCCGGTTTGGTCTTGATAGGAGGTATGCAATGGCAATCTCCTGAAGCAGAACGTATATTTCCCATTGTACAGGATGCTTTCGAAAAAGGGAAAGTGATTGGTGGTATCTGTAACGCTGCTTCATTTTTATGTGCCCATGGCTTCCTGAATCATGTCAAACATACGGGAAACACTCTTGCCGTACTTAAACAGTGGGGTAGAGAGCAATATACCAACGAGGATGGTTACTTGGAAAAGCAGGCTGTCGGCGATAAGAACATAGTTACGGCAAATGGTACCGGTTATCTGGAATTCACCCGTGAGTTGCTATTAGCATTGAAAGCCGATACACAAGAAAAGATAGAGGCATTTTATGATTTCAGTAAAAATGGACTTGTAAGATAACTACATATTCATCAAGCATACGGGACAACATAAATTATCCGATGATTCTCTTTTGGCTATAGAAGGAAATTTCATGGAAACCCGTATGTCTAACTGGAAAAGAAGAGAAGAAAATATTCTCTTTACGATCCCCTAACAATGATGTGACATGTGATGACAATGAAACCCGTAATCATAAGAGATCAGGTCAATGAAGCAACCAAAAACTAATCCGGACAGCCTAATCGAGAATTATCTTCCGGCAGATTATTATGCGACTCTTTTGAAAAAGAGTCGCATAACAAGAACGTCATCTCCATTGACGAGTTCGCAGATATAGCTTTTAACCAACTTTCCTCTTCGATTATTCTGCTTCTAATAGTAAGAAATAGTTTGATTAAACCCTTCGGACTCGATACAAACAGACGAGTCACGGATATGGAGTGTGAAAAAAGTCAACATAAAATAGTCTTTGGCATGTCCGATAAGCACCTGACTTTTACGTATCCCTTTGATGTAAGGATAAAGTAGAAAAAGAGGTAAACGTGCATCTTCCTAAAAAGAAAAGCATCCCGGAATTACGTAATTAAAACAGACTTTTTTATTGCTCCGAAATCTTTCTTACTATCGGTTTATCCGCTTCCGCCCAGTCCAATATTGCCATCTCTCGTGTAGAAAGCCATTGTGCAGCAATATGTTCTTTCAATACATATCTTTGCCCGACAGGATGGCAAAGAAAAGCATGCATCGTGATCTCAAAATCGGGATAGGTATGATGGACGGTCAAAAGTTTCTCTCCCACTTCAATAACGTAATCCATTTCCTCCATGATTTCCCTTTGAAGCGCCTCCTGCAAAGATTCACCTTCCTCCACTTTTCCACCCGGAAATTCATATCTGAAAGAAGTATATGAAAATTTAGTTTGCCCCCGTTGTACACAAAGATATTTCTCACCTAATCGAATAACGGCTGCTACAACTTCTATACTTTTCATAATGACTATGATATTGGGATTAAAAATAATAGAGGCAAAAGTAATAAAAGAATGCGGGAAAGAAAGAAATAAAAAGTAATAAAGACTAATCTTCAATATTTTTCTTACCTTTGTTAATCACCGGGATGGAAGCTCCATAACGGTAAGACAATGAACAATCAACAGTTTGAAGATCAATTATCAGCATATATAATGAACAACACTCCCCCACTCTACCAATCAGGTAACGGCGAACTCATGTCAAAGAAGAAAACTGCCTTCTTGTGTTCGCGACAAGTACCCGAAAATGAAACAGTATCAATCTATCGCTGGACAAATCAATTATCACCGGAAAGAGACTGTATCCTTTGTGGAAATCATTCAAAAATGGAGCAGGAAGTCTTTCATATGCTATTAGAAAAGAAAATACCGATCATTCTGGTATTGGCTGAGAGCATAAAAGAGGAGTGGCCCCTCCCTATTAAATTGGCACTTGAAGAAAAGAGACTACTAATCGTAACTGCCTGTAATGACAAGGTGCACAGGATTAACCATCAATCAGCCTATGAACGGAATGAAATAATTCTTTCACTTGCCAACCATATTATAATCGGTTATTGCAGGCCCGGAGGGAACATCAATAAACAAATTAGCGGAAAAGCAAACGTCACGTTGTTACACAAACCGCATTATCAACCGGCAGCCCCCACCTTCATGATGAAAGCTGCAGACAGTGATGTTATGACCTATAGAACATCGACAAAAGGAGGAGAAATCTTTTTAGATATTAAACAAGATTTATGCGGACAGGAATATCTGAAAATTACCCAAAGTAAACATCAGGGAAATAAAGATTTCCACAGAGAAACGATTTTCATCAACAAGGACGAAATACTTCAATTCAAACAAGAGTTGGACAGGGCTATTGAATACTGGGGATTAAACCCTATAAAACAGAAACAAACTCTCCGTTCCAAAAGAGAAGAATACGGTAACGCCTATCTGCCATGGGAAAAAAGTGCGGATGATTATCTTCTCCGGTTGTATGAGGAAGGTAAAACCATTCATGACCTAACAGAGATATTCGAAAGGAATGACGGAGCAATCCGCTCCAGATTACAAAAATTGGGAGTTAAACTAAAATAACGACATTGTCTGCCTCTCCCATACACTACTTAACGAACCTACGGGCATGGCTATTTCCGACAGACAAAATTCAGCAGGACGATGCCGTTTCCGATAAGTAACTTCAACAGTCAGCCTTTTTGCAAATCTCCTGCAAAGATACATATTTTTAATCAGGCCCGATTTGCCGGCCGGAAGATTCTCCGTATCTTTGCCACATGGCAGAGAGAAACGAATTACATAAAAGGAACAGGCATAACGGACAGTACGATTTTTCAAGACTGACGGAGGAATACCCACCGTTAAAAAAGTTCATCGTACTGAACGCTTATGGAACAACAAGCATCGATTTCTTTAATCCCCGGGCAGTAAAGGCACTCAACAAAGCCCTCTTGATAAGTTACTACGGCATACGATACTGGGATATTCCCAAGAATTATCTGTGCCCACCCATTCCCGGGAGAGCTGATTATATCCATTACATAGCAGATTTGATTCAGCCGGATATATCCGATGAATCGACAGGGTTGAAAACAGCTGTCCCAAACGCCCGTCAATACAGGTGCCTGGATATCGGTGTAGGTGCCAACTGCATCTACCCCATTATCGGTCAAACGGAATATGGATGGACTTTCGTCGGTTCCGATATCGATCCGGTTTCCATTGACAATGCACGAAAGATCGTAACTTGTAATCCGGCATTGGCTCACAAAATAGAACTTCGGCTACAACGGGATAGCCGGAAAATATTTGAAGGAATCATTGCTCCGAATGAATATTTCGACGTAACTCTCTGTAATCCTCCCTTTCACAGTTCCAAAGAAGAAGCAGAAGACGGTACGCTACGCAAACTCAGCAGCCTGAAAGGTAAGAAAGTAACCAAAGCCCGGCTCAACTTCGGAGGCAATGCCAACGAACTCTGGTGTGAAGGCGGTGAACTTCGATTTCTGCTGACTATGATCGAAGAAAGTCGCAACTACCGGAAAAATTGCGGATGGTTCACCAGTCTGGTATCAAAAGAAAAGAACCTGGGTAAACTGACCGCCAAGCTGAAATCGACCGATATAGCCGAACATAGAATCATTGAGATGCACCAGGGTACTAAAACCAGCCGGATACTGGCATGGAGATTTTGAGAAAGATAGGGTTATCAAATCAGCAAGTATCGACTCAAATCCTTTAGGGAGACGATCTTCACAAGAGAGCGACTGCCATCTAAAGATATCATTGACATTGAGCTGTTTATCAAAACAAACAAGCAAGTTCCGGAAAGCATGTTTTAACATAGTATTAAAACTTGTTTTCTATAAATAAAAGATTTGTTCTTTGACTGTAGAAAACTAATTCTTTATTTATAAACCATCAAAACCATATATTCAGAATTAACATTGTTAACAGGAAAACAATACACCATTATGAACCTATTAATCATCAGTAACGCCGATAGCTGCCGCAGCCGAATCGCACAAGCACTTCTTTCTTCGTTCGGAAAAGGCATGAAAGTATATTCTGCAGGGACAATGCCCGCAGCAGAGATTCATCCGTTGGTCCTGAAACTAATAAAGGAAACAGATATCGAACCGAACACACAACCTCCCCACTCCATCCGTGAATACACCAACGAAAACTGGGACCATATCATCGTACTTTCCGGTACGGCCGATGATATACGCAATCTCTTCCGGAAGGAGGTAAAACACTGGTATCATCTTCCCTTTGAAGACTTGTTCTCCACAGCGGCACCAAGCGAAGCGGAACTGTGAGATCGCCTGATACGCCTGAAAGAAGATATACAAAGAAAAATGTACGAACTATACCGGGACGATCTGAGAGAGCAATTACTACCGCGCTGTAGCTGCGGAGCCAATGACTTTTGCAGATGTGAGTGAGGGAATTATTCCCTCACTTCCTGCTTTATCAGCCGTGTCACACTTGTGATGTTCCGCTTATCCTTGTTCAGAATATAAGTATATTTATAATCGCTTGCCCGATAAGAGGTAGGCGAACTATTCACCAGGATAATATTCCGGTTATTGGCAAAGTCCAGAATCCCCTTAATATTATTAGGGTGAAGTTTTCCGATTTCATCCATCATACAGTGCAACTTAAAGTCGTTGAACTGATGCGATGCTTTCTCCTTAAACACATTTAGTAACATGATATTAATCATGGCCTTCACCAGGATATCCGTTCCATCGGAACCCACGTTTGCCAGTTTCTCCACCCATCCGCTATCGTTGTCGTTCTCCACAATACGGAACTGGAGTTCGAAGGTATCGGAAAGGGTAAGTTCTTTTTCTTTATTCAATGCCAGTTCTTTCACCAATGACTGCAATAAACTTACCGCCTGCCGATTCCGTTCTACAAAATCCTCTTGTCCGAACAGGCTGAACATGCCCGGGCCACCCGGCTGATTCCGGTCGCAGAACTCTTTGATCGTGACAAAATGTTGCATGATACGATTACCGCTCGGCACAATCTGCAAGGCTATACTCTTGATAACTCCGGCAAAATTGCGTTCCACAAAGTCACTGTTGATATCGCTTATGGTCTTACGAATCAGTCCCTCTTTTGAAAGCATGTCCGTCGTTTCTTTTCCAATCCGATGAATCAAGTCGGTGTATGCCTCGTTTGAACGACGTTCAAAATCAATAATCTTATCATTATCAATAAATTCTTTCAGATCAGCGGCAAAAGTCATAAACTCTTCCCGCTTCGTAAGCCGCGTACGGAAATTGAACGTATTCTGCTCGGAGAAATTACCGGAAAACCGACCGACGGCCTCCCTGAAGTCTTTTTCCTGTTCAATCTGCCGGTAATGGTTTTGAGTCAGTTCCTCAATCACCTTCTTACAGCGCTTGGCATTCTCTGTTTCCACCCCCGTTTGTAACACAGGCGGACAGATATTGAGCGTTTTGAAGTTCTCCGTCTCCCGAATATCCTCGTCCAAATGTTTCAGGCGGGTGTTTGTCTCAGCCAGCTGCTTGTTCAGTCCCGTTACTTTCAAATTCAATTCTTCCTCTTTCAAACGGAACTTTTCTTTCTCGCCTTCCAGTTCTTTCTCGGCCAACTGCTTTTCGTTTCTGAATTCGTCCATCCGGTCAAAGAATTCTCTCTTGTCCTTCTCGTAATCGTAGACCAGGCGACGATGTTGGTCAATAAACACCAGCTCCTGTTCCGTACGGGCCACTTCATTACGCAAAGCAGTGATACGCTCCGTATCCACTCCTTTCCCGGAGAGTTCGTGTAGCAAGTCTTTGTCCATGGTTGCCAGCAGTTCATCGGTTTTCTGCCTTTCGGAAGCAATGGACAGGTGAATTTCTTCTTGTTTGTTACGGATCAGGGCATCCTCTTCTTGCATTCTCTGGTTACGTTCCTTCTCCTTTTGACGTACACGAGTTTCGAGCAGATGATTGAATTGTTCCAATTCCGCCACTGTCCCCTGCAGGCTACGGGTAGCCTCGGCCAACTGTTTATCCAATTGTTCCAGCAGGACACGCTTCTCCTCCCCTGCCTTCTGTTCCCACCTGATTTCATCCGCTTTCAGGAACCGGATACGCTTATCGTTCTGCTCCATACAATAAGTGGATTGGGCCACATCCTCCTTACAGGTACTAAGCATGGCCTGATGTCTTTTCCGAATCAAGGCTAGTTCCTTTTCTTTTTCCTCTCCCAACTTCTCAAGCTGCTGTTGCCACTCTGATACTTCCTTACCGGCTATTTCCTGATCTGCCGCATACTCTTGTACACTTTTCACCTCCTTACGGATAGCCGAGAGGTCGAGTTTAATGCCATAGAAAGAATCTTGACCGGCATCCGGAACAGACTGAGGCTTCAGTTCCTTGCTGAACAAAACCTGTTTCTCGTCCACGACCTTGCCAATGGTATCTTCCCACCCCTGACAGTTCTGACTCAGCCATTCGTAGAATGAACCCTGACGGTTGTCGAGCAAACGATCTATCTCCGCTACCCTCTCTTTAGCAAGTGTAATCTGCTGTTCGATATCCTTTTGGCGGGCAGTGAACTGCTGCTCACAGGCAGTCTGATCCAATTCCCACCGGCGGCGCACCAGCTCCATCTGTTGTTCAGCTTCTTTCTGCTTCAGCCTATGCTCATGGTTCTCCTTTTCCAGTGCGGCACGCTCCGTCCGGCAGGCTTGCAACTCCTCTTCATAAAGAGTCCGGTGCAAACACTTCTCCCGTTCCATTTTCAACTGATAGATGCCTTCCTTTTTCTTTTCTGTCTGCTCACGCAGAAGGGTCAGTTTCCCAACTTCCTGTTCCCTTACCTCTTTCAATATTTTATCGAACTCCTTACGTATGGCTTCCTTACGCTCGATGGCACGCAGATGGAGGGTATTCAACTCGGCGTTTTTCCCGTTACGGAAACGCTCAAAGGCACTGGCCGCCTGTTCTTTCAGCAGTTTATACTGGCTGTTGATGTCGTCAAAGCGTGCAGTCAGCATGGTCAGCTGCTCTTCCAGCATTTGCTTGTGAAGCACAGCTTCGGACTCCGCATTCACCCGTTCCCGTACATGATGAATATCCTGCGATTCGTACCGTTCTTTTCGCTCCCGTGCTGTTTTCAGATTTTCGTTCTGCACTTTGACCACTCCCAACAATCGGTCACGCTCACTCTGAAATTTCCCGGAAAGTTCTTCCAACTGGCGTTTCTCCTTTGCCACTTCTTTCAACAGCTCTTCTTTCTGTTTTTGCAGAGAAGGGAGTACTTCCCGCGCTGTCCGAAAAGCGTAATTCAATTCTCCGGCCAATGTACGGGCCTGTTGCTCCAGATAATGCATTTCCCGATAAAGTTCAATCACCCGGTCGGCTTGCCTGCGGACAGTTACCTCACCGTTCTTATTTTTCCGGAACCACTTACTGATGTCGGTCACTTCTTCATCGAACCGACGCAGATGATGGGCATACTGCCCCAGATCGATACGCACATCTTCTTCGTTCAGAGACATGATAATAGTTTGCTTGATAAACTCTGCATCAAGTTTTGAGTTCAGAAAAACATTCTGAATCGTCCGGGGTATATTCTGGTACTGCCGGCTTTCGGTAATAGCAAACTTCCGAAACTCCGGAGGAAGCCCCCGGCCATTACCGAAAATAATGTCTCGATACTCCTCATACGTCTCTATACGACGGCTCTTATAGACAAAACTGCCAAGCGCATCACGTATCTGATCCCACTCTTCGTATGCTTTTCCCTCGGGTGAAATGAAATATTCTTTCTTATAGCCCGTGCCCAGAAAGCGGAAGCAGACCCTTCCCTGCGAACGGAAAGCCAATACGCAATACGAAGCATCATCCACCACCACTTCATAAATAATGTATGAATTGACGTACGGAAAATAGTATTCATCAAAACTCTTTTTCTCTTTTGAAATGCCCAGCTTTGTCTTATCGGCATTGTAAAAGAAGAGTAATGCACGCAACGCCGTACTTTTCCCCACTCCCTGTGTACCGATAAAATGAACATTGCCGTCTATCTGTATTTCGGCATATTGGATACGGGCACTATTGATAAAAATAATCTTATTCAGGTATCTCATTCTGTATCTCTTCTGGTATGTTAATGCAAGCGACCAATTCTTCCAGATAGCCGAAAGCCGCCACTACCTTATAAGTGGAAGTAATCTCGTTTTCCAGTTCAATAAAGCCGTCACGTTTCAGGTCGTTTACTATTTTGTCAATCATCTCTTCATGCTTTTCCCGTCCGGTAAGCTTTTTCAGGCCGGTAAGCTTCTCTTTCAACTCTAAGTCGGTTCCCACTTTCACAACCATATCAGCCGGCTGAAAACGGAATCCGGATGAAAAGGCCGCGTCATAAGTCTTGATAAAGTCGAGTACATCAATCCAACGGACAGCAATCTCCAACTTACGTTCCAAGTCGACTTTATTCTCGCGACGGGAAAAATAATAGTATTCGTTTCCGCTTTCGAGCACGAAGTTGATGGCGGCAAAGAAGTCGTACAACTCCGACTGGTTGTCTTCAATCACCGTATAAAGTTGCCGGATGTTGGGATTGGTACTATCGGAAGAGATAAATCCTCCTTTACTCAATATTTCAAATATCTCAGCAGTTTGTTTAATCATTACTGTAATGGTTTTAAATTCATTTCACCACAGATTACACGGATTCTCACAGATTAATAATTTATTCCATTGAGAATTCAGACCAAAGTATCTGTAAGAATCGGTATTACCCGGTGGTGAATCTTATTTATTCCTAAACTATTTCTCCCGTCCTTTCCGGATAAATCAACGCATATTCCACACCATCCATCCTGCCATACTCGTCGGTGATGCGGAGTTCTTCGTAAAACTGGGATACGATCTGGCAATAGAATGTGATTCTTTCATCAAAAGACACCTCTTGTGTGAAAGGGTAAGCGGTAACAAACGAAAACAAGTCCCCATCAGCCTGCATAAACCGCTTCTTCACTTCTTCCAGGTTGATGTAAGCCTCTTCGGATATATGGGTCTCAAGTGACTCCTCAGCGATGTTGTCGGCCACATTACGGGCCAGTATGGCTCGCTTGCCGACTGTGGCTATCACCTTACGGATACTCTCTAACACTTCATCGTCGTTACGGAGATATTCGACAGAGAGACGCAACGGATATGCCGGTGCAGGCTCAAACCAGACACTGTCTTTCTGCATCAGCACCCGGCAGATATCGGTCCGTTCTTCCAGTTCGAACTGATCTTTGAGATATTTCAGCTGACGGATTTTGACCCGTATCTTATTCTGATACTCTATCCGGTTCAGGTAGCTGATGATTTGCTTCTGTATCTCGATCAGGTTATGGAAACATTCATTGAGTTGTATCCGTACGTTAGCCACCACCAAAACCAGTTCATCATCCGGAACCCGGCGAAAGAAACGGTCTTCTTCGGTGACAAGGAGTTCTTCACTCACTCGTATCAGTGCCTCGATATCCCGCCGTTTTTCATCCAGGCGGACCAGTTTCTTTTTCTTGATCTGATAGTTCGGTTCATTCTTGAATGTGCTGTCGATGTTGCGCTTCAGGTCGATGACATTACGCAAGGTAGTCAAGGCAATGTTACGCAATATACGCTTAATGGTACGCAGGTAAGTGGTCTTCCTTTTCTCATGGTTTTCTTGCTGATAATAAGAGATGGTATCTTTGAGATAGCTGATATGCTCGTTAACAAACGAAGTATTGATCTCCTCGTTTACCTCGAGCACCTGCTCGAAAAAGTGCAGGTAGATATCCTCCATTTCGAGAAACGAACCATTCTCACGAAGCACTCCGTGGTCGATCAGGCTCTGTATACGTTGCAGTTTGTATTCAGTCAGTTCCAGTGCATACTCCCGCCGGAAGGATTGCTGTTTCCGTTTGCCGAACATCTGTTTCAACAAAAGTTGTTCACGGCTCATCATTTTCAGCAACTCGTCAATAGAGTGAAATGTAGTCATGTATAACGGCTATAAACTTTTTCGGGGTTCCTTATCTTGTCAGTTTTCTCTTCATTCCTCCGGCCACTTCTTCTTTGAGAAAAGTCATCAACGGCTTTCCCACAACAATAAACGTAACGGCCACCAGAATCATCAGAATACCCAGCATCAGCCTAGGCGTCAGCCGCTCACCAAAAATCATGACACCAAAGAAGAGAGCCGTCACCGGTTCGAGTGCTCCCAAGATAGCGGTCGACGTGGAGCCAATGGTGTGAATGGACACAGCGGTACATACCAGTGAAATCACGGTAGGCAGGAAAGCCATTGCCAGAATATTACCCCAGGCAGGAAGTGAAGGCACAGCTTGCAAGTCCGAACAAAAATTCAAACGGACTATATAAATGGAAAGACCGAACAGCAGGGCATAAAAGGTCAACTTGGCCGTTGACATCAACTTCAGGGTGGAATGATTGACACCGACTATATAGACCGCATAAGACAGCGAAGAAAGAATGACCAGCAACATCCCTACCAGACTTAGCGTCTCACCCCCTTCTCCTTTGTAAAGCAGTCCGATGCCGGAAAGGGCCAACAGAATACAGAACACAGTCAGTAACGATACTTTCTCGTGGAAAAACAAGAACATGATAAGCGCCACCATCACCGGATAGACAAACAGAATAGTGGAAGCAATGCCGGCATCCATGTGCTTATAACTCAGAAACAACAACAATGAGGAAGCGGAAAAGAGCAGTCCGCCTACAATCAGCGGCAGAACCTCGTTCTTTTTCAGAGCGAACGATTGTCCTTGTACTTTCATCAGAATGCCTAGAATGAGCACGGCAAACCCGTAACGGTAGAACAAGACAGAGTCCACTGACATTCCCTCTTTATAAAGCGGCAGTGTAAACAACGGATTCATGCCATAAGTGGCGGCAGCCACAGCCCCGCACACAAATCCTTTAGCCTTACTATTAATATTCATTATTATATTCATTTTTTCGGGGTGCAAAGATACGGTTTTTTAGAGATCTTGGTTACTTTTGCGTCAATTCTAACAGAGATTAAAATTGAGCAAAAACCGTATTGATCAGGAAAAGAGAGTAGTAGAGTTGATGATTCGCCTTTACTGCCGTAAAAAAGAAAAGAATGTCACGCTTTGCCCCCGGTGCGAAGAGTTGTTGCACTATGCACACGCCCGCCTGGACCACTGTCCCTTCGGGGAGAAAAAGAAAGCATGCAAGCAGTGCAGCATACACTGCTACAAACCCGCCATGCGGGAACAGATGAGACGGGTGATGCGCTTTTCCGGTCCCCGGATGCTGATTTACGCTCCTTGGGAGGCAATCAAGCATTTGTTGGGATAGACATGGTCGGCTCTGAAAACGATTAAATCCATCAAACAGAAAAATACGTTTTGAAAGTAATTCCATATATATCCTATCAAAAAAGCAACTAATCCTTCCTTTCTACCAACAGCCTATAGAAACAAAAAAGCACTGATAGAAAGTCAAGACAGAGAAGAGTGGAAGAATATGCAAAAATGCAGCTTCATTATCTTATAAAGATGCAATAAAAAGGAAATATATGCAGTGATTCCAACCATCAGAGCCTGCATTGGAAGGAAAGTAACGGTGCATTCCTTTCAAACCAACGGTGCATCCCTTTCAAACCAACGGTGCATCCTCTTCCAAGCAACGCTGAAAGGGTAAAAAAGGGAGATTGATCCGGCCATTTCCGAATTATCAGGACCCTTGAAGCGAAGCGATCCGAACTGACAAAAAGTTCGGTTCCCGGCCGTACACTTTCGATCCGAAAGCAGACCAGGCGTATACAAAGCATAAAAGCCGGAATACCGCAAGATCGGCGTCACCACGCTCCGTCCCTAATCGCCTGTAATCGTTTTTTTTCAAATCCATTCGCCACCGGGACAAAACAAGGCTGCCGGTAAGTGATAGAATATACAAAATGACATTTTATCGCTGCGGATGTTTTCCCGTTCCCCCTTGTCATCAACTTTTCCAGAATCCGGGATAGAAAAGCAAAAGTACACTAAAGAGCTCCAACCGTCCTATCAGCATCAGAAATGAAAGTACCCACTTGGCAGCGTCGGGTAATCCATTCCACGAATAGGCTGGGCCACAAGATCCCAATCCCGGTCCCACATTACCGATACTGGAGATCACCGTACCGATGGACTCGGAAAAGCCGACACCCAAGAACAGGAGAACTGCCCAACCAAGAATGACGATGATAAGATAAAAAGCAAAAAACATACCCACAGTAGACACAATCGAAGGTGAAACGGTCTGCTTGTTGACTCTTACCGGCAATACGGCATTGGGATGCAATAAATGCTTGAATTCATTCCGGATAGAGCGGGCAATAATCAGCAAACGCATGTTCTTGATACCACCGCTGGTAGAACCGGTACATCCTCCCGAGAGCATGGCAATCAGCAACAACAACCACGTAAAGGCAGGCCAAAGATTATAGTCGTCTGTGGCAAATCCGCAAGAAGTATGTGCCGTAGCCACCTGAAACAGCGACTTACGGAAAGCCGTCTCCCAGTCATAATGATTTTGAAAGACCAGTGCGAGAGTGATCAGAAAAGTCAGGATAGCGACAGAACCGAGGAACCAACGTAATTCTTCGTCCCTCAAAAGACGACTGACTTTACCGCGAAGGCACATCAGGAATAATGCAAAATTGACTCCCGAAAGAAGCATGAATATAGCGACCACATATTCGATAAACGGTGAATTCCAATACGAAATACTGGCCTGCTTGGTAGAATATCCACCGGTGGCCGTCGTAGCAAATGACTGGCAGACAGCATCAAAAAGGCTCATACCTCCCAGCATCAGCAAAATGGTTTCTGCCAGTGTCAATATCAGGTAGACTGTCCATAGCCATTTGGCCATCACATTAATCTTAGGATGGGTACGGTCGTGGGTTACTCCCGTAGACTCGGCGGAAAAAAGCTGTACTCCCCCACTGGTGAAAGCGGGCAATACGGCAATTGTGAAAAAAACAATCCCCAGCCCCCCAATCCATTGTGTCAGGCTTCGCCAGAAAAGCATACCATGCGAAAGCGATTCGATATCATCAAGAATCGTAGCTCCCGTAGTAGTAAATCCCGACATGGTCTCGAAGAAAGCATTAGTCAACGAGTCAATACTTCCGCTCAAATAAAAAGGCAACATACCGAAAAGTGTGAAAAACACCCACGAAAGTGTCACAATGCAGTAACCGTCACGCCGGCTCAACCGATTTTCCGCACCACGTCCATAAAACATCAGTAACGCACCGGACAGGAGGTTGATACCCGCCGTATAAAGGAAATACTTGTAATCGCTTTCACCATAAACCACGGATATGCCGGAGCAGAGTACAAACATTCCCGCCTCTATAAAAAGTAAGACCCCAAGTACGCGCCCTATCATTTTGCCGTTTATCAGACTGTTATTCCGTTTACTAACGTATATGTCCGTCGACAGGTATTCTTCCATAACACACGATTTTTTTGCGAAAGGCATATAGCCAATATCGTGCCAAAACGGAAAGAAAAAGTACAAGTAAATAGTTACCAGACAAATAGATTTTCCATTCAAGTATCGAACAGTGATCATCACCCTACCATTTTGATAGGATCAGCTTTTCAAAACGAAAAGGTGCATCTTCAGGAAAGCCGGTTATCCCTGCATAAAAAGTTTATGCTTCATTTCTGAACTGAACAGGCGAGAAGCCTGTATATTTACGGAAAAAACGCGCGAAAGAAGAAGAGTTCGGAAAACTAAGTTTATCCGCTATCTCTGTGACACTCAAATCCGTCGATCTCAGCATCAGTTTGGCTTCTCTCAGTATAAAATCCGCCATCCAATAGTGAAACGTTTGCCCGGTTTGTTTCTTTATACTCCTCATCAGGTATTTATCCGATATACACAACCGGCTCGCATAAAAGGCTGCCATCCGTTCTTGTGTGCAATATTTATGCAACAGACTGAAGAAACCATCTACCAATTTATCTTGCCGGGACATCTCTACCGAAATATTTCTACCCGAATACATCCGGCACACTTCCAGTACCAAAGAGAACAGCATCCCTTTGATAACTTCTGACGGACATTCGGCATCCAAATAACGATGATAAATGAAATGATAATACATCTTTATCAAACTGAAATCCTCCGGGGACATTGGCAGACAAGGTGCATTAGTAACCTGATTCGATATGTCTGCCTTCAACAACAGGGGAAAATCGGACAGAAAGTCGAAACTGAATGAAAGATACTGAAAAAGAAAATCCTGCGTACACGAAAGCCGGAGGAGTAGATGCCCCGGCGGAAGAAACAAGAAAGTCCGTTCGGGCAACAGCATGCTTTTGCCATCTATCCGTACCATGGCCTTCCTTTTTAATATAACCACGAAATAAACCTTACCAAAAGGATTGCGCACGGCTCTCCCTGTAGGAAAAAGTGACGAAAGATTGCTGCTCGGAGGCGTCATCTCAAACTGCTTCGACTCATCAGACAGATTACACATATTACATATAATAGACCTGAGCAAAGATAAGCGATTCTACCGGAATAACGACCTGCTTTTGGTTACTATTTGAACGAACCTCGCATGATATCGGACGAAATAGTATGCAAAAATAACGGCAACTTTGCAACCGGAACTAATCAAACAATATAACAATGACGAAAAGAATAGGAAACTCCAGGCTTTACATCCTGATATTTATAGGGATTGTATCAGCATTCGGTCCGTTCGTGACCGATTTTTATCTGCCGGCCCTGCCAGTGTTGAGCGAATATTTCGATACTACGGCTTCGCTGGTGCAGCTTAGTCTGACTTTCAGTATGGTGGGATTGGCAGTAGGGCAATTAATCATAGGTCCACTGAGCGACAAATATGGACGTAAACTGCCTCTAATGGTCTCATTAGTGATCTTCTGTATTTCCACAGTAGGATGCCTTTACTCGCCGGAGATCCATGGCTTTATCTTCGCCCGTTTGTTGCAGGGGTTGTCCGGAGCCGGAGGAGTCGTGATTTCCAAGTCCATAGCCATTGACCTTTACCAGGGAAAAGAACTAACACGTTTTTTCGCCATGCTGAGTTCCGTACAGGGATTAGCTCCCGTCTGTGCCCCAGTATTGGGCGGAATATTACTCGGAGCGATGGATTGGAAAGGTATCTTCTGGATATTATTGGCTATAGGCATACTATTGATTGTCGCCTTGTCTGCCTTCAAGGAATCGTTGGAGATTAAGAAACGCCAAAAAGGGAATGTCTTTTCTACATTCAAATATTATCTGCCGGTACTCCGTAACAGGCAATTCATGCGCTATGTCTTGATACAAGCATTCGCCATGGGGGTCATGTTCACCTATATCGCAGCATCTCCTTTTATTTTCCAAAACCACTTCGGGACCTCACCTTTTGCTTACAGCCTCTGTTTCGGTGTCAATGCATTAGGCATTATGTTGGGCAGTCTGGCTGTCTCCCGGTTTAAAGATGCGACAGCAGCTCTACGTTTCGGAGTAGCAGGTTTCACAACCATGAGTCTTCCGGTTGCTGCTGCACTAATTTTCAGTCCATCCGTCTGGATTGTAGAAGGAACACTGTTTTTCCTCCTTGCATTTTTAGGATTAATCCTTCCCGGTTCCACAACGCTTGCACTTGATATGGAACGTAAGAATTCGGGTAATGCATCGGCCCTGTTGGGATTCCTGATGTTCGTGTTTGGAGGGCTGCTGTCCCCGTTGACGGGAATAGGCAATATGCTTTACTCTACCGGTATCATTATCGTGGCTTGCTGTGTCGGGACATGGTTCTTTACTTATAAAGCAACCTCATCCGCCCGCTAGCCGACTTATTACAAGACAAGATATGGAAAATACAGCTTATTCACTTTCCACATTCCGTACCTTGTCTTATTTTTATTTCTTATCTTTGCCTCAAACCCCTGGACATGAATTCAGATATGAAACGAGCCATTATCATCGGAGCTACTTCAGGTATCGGCCGCGAAGTGGCAAAACAACTTCTCTTACAAGGCTGGCGCCTCGGCATTGCAGGGCGTAGGCTTCCGGCACTTGAAGCACTGCAAAGCAGTGCTCCGGACCTTATAGAAATCGCAGTTCTGGATGTCACCCAACCGGATGCAACACCCAAACTCAATAACCTGATCAGACGGGTCGGAGGCATGGATCTGTTCCTTCTAAGCTCCGGCATCGGTTACCAGAACATGGAACTGAATCCGGACATCGAACTGGATACCGCCCGTACCAATGTAGAAGGATTCATGCGGATGGCAGATACCGCTTTCCACCACTTCCGTGAGCATGGCGGCGGTCAGTTGGCAGTCATCAGTTCCATTGCCGGGACAAAAGGATTGGGAGTAGCCCCTGCCTATTCTGCTACGAAACGGTTTCAGAACACCTACATCGATGCATTGGAACAGCTGGCCGGAATGCAAAAACTGAACATCCGCTTCACGGACATCCGCCCGGGATTCGTATCTACCGACTTGCTGAACGACGGAAAACACTATCCGCTACTGATGCGGCCGGAAAAGGTAGCCAAACGGATTGTACGGGCACTGAACCACCGCCAACGGGTAGTGGTGATAGACTGGCGCTATGCCATTATCGTCTTTTTCTGGCGAATGATTCCGCGCCGGATATGGAAACAATTACCCATACGGACAGGGCAGAAACCGACAGAAAAAAAATAGCAAGATCGGATAACCGCTCTTTCAGTAAAACCCGCTACATTTGTCCCGGAACCCTACGGAACAAAAACAATGAAGAGCGATACTGAAGAGAAATATCTGCAACAGGTGAACCGGGTGATAGATTATATCAACTCACACCTCAACGAACCTCTGCGGGTGGAAACACTGGCACGTGAAGTATGCCTATCGGAGTATCATTTCCATCGCATTATGCGGGCTTACCTGCATGAACCGCTGGCTACGTACATCGCCCGGCAACGAGTGGAACGTGCGGTAATGTACCTGCAAATGAAGAATATCCGTCTGGCGCAAGTGGCAGAGATGGTCGGATACGAAACGCCACAATCGTTATCGAAAGCATTCAAGCAGTTTTTCGGGATATCCCCCACCGCCTACCGCAAACGGCGTGCAGAACGTTACGAAGAATTCAGCACCCTGAAAAAGGAGTCTCTGAAACCGGAAATCCTGACAGAACCGGAATTGAAGCTGGTATATATCCGCATCATTGGGCGTTATGGTGAAGAGGAACCTTACATAGAAGCGTGGAGAAAACTGAGAGATTTTCTCCAAATAAACGGTCTTCTGACTCCTTCTACCCGCTGGATAGGCATCAGCTTTGACGACCCCACAGTAACGAAAACCGAACAATGCCGCTTTTACGCTTGTGCAACAGTGGAACACGATGTATCACCGCAAGGCGCTTTTGGCATGAAGACGATTCCGCAGGGACGCTATGCCGTCTACACACTCCGCGGAAGCTACAGTGGTTTGCAAGAAATGTATGACCGGATTTACTCGCATCCACTGCCTACAGCATTTCGTGATGCAACTTCATTTGAAGAATATCTTAATTGCGAACCAGATACGGAAGAAAAAGATTACGTGACAAGAATATATATCCCTATTGAATAACCTATTAAAAACAGAAAAAGAATGGAACAGAAATTTTGCCAGAGCTGCGGTATGCCGCTCAACCCGGAAGTATTGGGAACAGAAAAGGATGGTAGCAAAAACGAAGAGTATTGCACCTATTGTTATGCCGACGGACATTTCACCGTGGAATGCACGATGGACGAAATGATTAACCAATGCGCACAGTTCGTAGACGAATTCAATAAAGGCTCGGAAGTGAAAATGACGAAGGAAGAGGCCATTGCAAACATGAAGCAATTCTTCCCAATGCTGAAAAGGTGGAAACAGTGAAGAGGATGGGCAACAGTCAGCTTCCTCCGAGGGATTTTATGACGGAATGGTAACAGAACAAGTTCACCACGGATTACACGGATTAACACAAACTCTTATAATCTCTTGGTCAATAAAGCGTTGAAGAGAAAGATCTTCTCTGTGAGACTCTGTGTTAATCCGTGTAATCCGTGGTGAACCCAAAAACGGTTCATTCTCCGAACAAGCCTCAATCCGGACGGTTTATTCCGCCGGATGCCGTTTCAGCCATGCGACGGCATACGAACACGTTGCTTTGGGCTTCAACCCCTGCGCAGAGGCATATTTATAAGTCGCTTCTACCAGTGCGGCCGCAATTCCCTTTCCTTCCAAGGGAGGAGGTACGATAGTGTGCATAATATCCAGTGCTCCATCTTCGACTTCATATTCCACAAAGGCAGTCATTCCATTCTTCTCCAATTCAAAACGATTCCGCTCCGGGCGGTGAATTACTTCATATTCTTCCATTTTCTAATCTCCTTTTTGTTTAGGTTAATATAGACTACATTATTTTTTTCTCTCTTTGCTCCACCCAGATCAGTTTCTTCACATCATATCCCCTACGGGTGGCAGCATCCAGCAACTTCTTCTTAATCTCTTCCGGCAAAATTGGTACACGGCTCAGTATCCATAAATATTTATCGGAACTGCTACCGATCAGAGCATAATTGTATTCGTCCTGATCTAACTCCAATACATAATAGTCTGAATAAAAAGACAGGAAAAACGATACTTTCAGTTTACCCGGTTGAGACGGATCGGGTATCTTAGCACGTCCTTCCGCTGTCTTACAAACATCATAGGGTTTCTTATGCTTACATCCCCGGTTCTCCACACGGACCGTCCCGTCGGGCATCAGCGTATAAGTGGCCGTCACCTCCGATAATCCTCTCTCAAAGCGGTGGTCGAAACGGGCTATCTCATACCACGTACCCATGTAGCGGTGCAAATCCAATCGATCTACAGCTGCATGATCCGTACTTTCGAAGAAATCTTCTATCGTCGGCTTCGCAAAACGGAAACCGGCCTCGAGCAAACGTGTGGGACGCACATTCTGTCCTGATGCCAGGAAGGAAGCCGCCTCACCATACCGCATCCGGAAGAACCAACGCGGTACGACCACCTTCATCCAGGCATGATAGCGTGCTGCCATTGCCTGAGTAAATGCATACTGTGAAACTTGTTGCGGAGCCACCAGGTTGAAAACTCCGCTTGCCTCTTCGTGGCTGATAATAAACTCCATCGCCCGACAAAGATCCTGAATAGCAATCCAGGGGAAAGGCTGTGTACCCGGACCGATCACACCGGCTACCCGCGTTATCCGGAGGGGACGAAGCATTTGTTCCATCGCCCCGCCATCGGGTGAGAGCACAATGCCGAAGCGGGTGATTACCAGCCTTGTCTGCGACGGACAACGGCGGGCCTCTTTCTCCCATGCATAACAAAGTTCCGCCAGAAAGCCACTTCCCCGGGTATTGGTATATTCATCGAATGTACCCTCCTCTGGATAATATCCTACGGCAGAGGCGGAAATCATTAACCGCGGCTTCGTCTTTACTGCATCCATTGCCCGGATGATGCAGTGCGTCACCTTAATCCGGCTGTCATAAAGTTCTTTTTTGTATTCCGGTGTCCACCGCTTGCTAATGGGTGCTCCTGCCAGATTGATGATAACATCGCAATGTGACAGAGCCTGAATTAAATGCCCCGATGTGCCTTCACGGAACATAGGCCTCCCCAGAGGGACTACCCGGTGTCCCGCTTCTGTAAGGTACTCTGTAAGATGCTTGCCTATAAAACCGGAGGCCCCGCTTATTGCTATATTCATCTGTATTTCCTTTTTTTAGAAATATAACGCAGGGAAAGAGGGTAAAGTTCATCTCATGGTCATCTTCCTCAGATCTTCGAGCGAACCGTTGAATACGTTCAGATCTACATCGTGATGAATACCGGGCACACTTCCGATATCAGTGTGCTGCCAGAAGTGCCATTTACCTTCGTACCTCACCGAATCAACGTAATAGTGGGCTATCCAGTAGGGATAAGCATTGAAAAGCGAGTCGTCCAGATAGCGGGTCTTGAATTTATAAGAAGTGTAGAGAATAGGTTTTACACCATAATGTGCCTCCACCCGGTCGAGCCATTTCTTAATATTTTGTTGCAACTCTTTTTTAGGCCTCTTACCTGTCAGTTCGACATCGAGCACCGGAGGCAAATCTCCACTATCGAGTTTCACGGTACGGATAAAAAAGTCCGCCTGCTTCAAGGCATCCGTACGTGGAGTGAAGAAATGGTAGGCCCCACGAATAAAGCCATGGCGACGTGCTTGTTCGAAGTTGTCTTTGAAAGTATCGTCACCATGATCTCCTCCCTCGGTGGCTTTCATAAAAATAAAGTGAAGCGGAAAATCCGTTTCTCTGTTTTGTTTCAACTCCTTCCAGTCGATGTTCCCCTGATAATGGGAGATATCGATACCATGCACCTCATAGCCACAAGGGATACAAACGCCATACTCCTTCCGTCCGTAGCACTCCTTCCAACGATAAGAATAAGGACGGATAACGAAATAATAGAAAGTGAGAGAAAATACCCCGACCACAATAAGCGCAAGGGTATTGCGCATCCAAACGGGCATGGTGCGGGTAGTTTTCTTTTTCGCTTTCGTCTTCCGTGCCGATGTACGACGACCGGAAGCGGGTTTGCCGGAGGTAGAAGTGTTTCGTGAAGACTTCATTGATTTTTATTCTTATTTAGAGTTTGATTCACCACAGATTACACAGATTTTCACAGATTAATGATTTTATTTCATTGAGAATCAAATTAAAGTATCTATGAAAGTCCGTATAATCTGTGGTGAAATGAATTCATTCCTAGATGGCTCCATCAGCTTCTGCCCTCACCCACTCCAGATAAACACCCGGATTAGCCTCAGCAGGAGGAGCGATGAAATGAACATAACTAATTCCATTCTGAGATTTGTTCTTGAGCGGAAGGCGCAACGGACGAAGCCGCCCATCTACCCGGACACGTGCTTGCGGGCGCTTCTGCAACAAATCCCATTCCAAAGAAACCTCGTGCCAACGATCATCCTTCACTCCGAGTTGCTTACGGGTGAGTGGAAGTTCATACATAGACTGGTAACGGGCTACGGTGTCCGAAGGATTCATCCAGCGATCATTCAATAACAACGAAACCGAATGACTCCCTTCGGGAATACGTAAACTAACGGTGAACGTTCCTTTCTTCATAGCCGGAAAGTTCCATACCGCACCACGTGTATCTGCCACCAGTGAAGCATCCGGCCGGTAAGTCAGATGAAGCACTTGCCGACCTTCCTTCCGGGGATGGGGTTCGAGCATACAACCCTGTATACGATTATAAGCGCAATGTCCTTTGATACCATTCATGTAGTTGAATGTACTCCATTGTGAAAGAGAGTCGGTAAAGTCGTTGAAGCGGCTCTTCTCGTACAACCAATTCACATCGAACATCATCATAGCACGATGAAGAGGATGTTGACCGATAGATGCCAGCACCTTACCCGGAGCTACTTCTACAAACTGTGCCTGATGAACGCCACGGTCAATCCCGCCGCCATGAACGGCATAGTCGATATCATTGCGCATGGGATCCATGTAAAGTTCGCGAAAACCCTTCCAAGTCTTTCCATCATCATCAGAAACCGCCACGTGAGTCACATCACGATTGGTGAACACATCATCCCAAACACCATCCGTACCCTCCTTTTCGGGAAGAGGAGTCGTATTGCACCAGAAAAGCAACAGTCGTCCGTCGGCCAACCGCCCTAAAGTAGGCATCGTGATGGTACCATAAAAAGGCGATGGTTCCGATTCGCCCCAGGTTTGTCCGCCGTCCTTAGAAAAAGCCTGATAATGGAAGTCTTGTGAAGTACGCATCAACATCCAGAGAGTTCCGTCCTTCAGTTCGACCACCGTAGGCTCCACAGCACCATGATTCCAACGGATACCTTTATGGAAGCCTCCTCCCTGATGATCGGGGGATGTGACTGTATTCGAGCATTTCCAGGTCAGACCGTCATCATCGGAAAAATAGGTATAGCACCCTTTCGGTGTTACCCCTCCGTGAGCAGCCACGACAATACGTTTGCCGTTTCGGATAAATACAGGCGGTTTAATCATGATGGAGTTACGATCGGCCACCTTCGTAAGAGTACGTCCTCCTGTCAATCCACCGGAAGTACGAATGCAATAAACACCCATTGCCCCCATATCTACCAGACGAATATACTCCTTACTGACAGGGCTCTGACAATCGGCAAAAGGCATTTCTTTGGGACGGTTCACCCGTTTCCAGGTCAAACCATGATCGGTACTGGACAGATATACAGTACCTGCCACAGCCTGTTCTCCATAATTATAGTGTCTGATCTCACCGTTATCGAGAAGCGATAAGCCGATATAAGCATCGGAAGGAGGTGTAGCCACTTTCAGGGGAGCGTAAACCGAATCAAGCACCGTCGGACGGGCCTGCTGTGCTTGTCCCGGAATGAAAAAGCCTGCTGCCAGCAGGCATAGGGTAGAAAGTCGTTTCATATAAAATAGGGATATTCAGATGAACTAAAAACCCACCGAAGGGAATTGAATCAATCCGCCCCGATGGGTTTCTACTATTGTAATGCGGGGAAAAGCTTACTTAGCTTGTTCCAGTTGCAGTGTCTTAGTCGGCTGGTCGCAAACCTCCGTCGGACCGAAGTATTGAATCGGGCCCGGATATACGTAATCTGTATTCAACGCCCACTGATCGCGTTTAGCAGCGAATGTCAGGAACGGTTTTCCGTCCAGTTTCACCAATGCTTTCTGGATTACCGGTTTCATTTCGCCATGACGACGTTCCATGTTCATCATCATTGTAATGGGCACACCGCCTGCGATCCATTCAGCAGCAGGAGCAGTTGTATTACGTACAGATGACATGTAACCGGTCTTACCGTTAGCAATCAACATAGAAGCTGTGTAACCCAGTGAGTAGCAGTAGTCAGCATCGTAATTTGATGGAGCAGCGCAACGTCCTTCGTAACCGAAGAAGTGGTGCTGTGCAGCAAATTTACCTACGTATTTCCCTTCTTCTTTCCACTGAGCCAGTTTTGTTCCTACCATTTCAGACAACAGCTTTTCAGTTTCGATCAATGATACCTGTACGTTTCCGTGCGGGTCGCGATCCAAAGAAAGCTGACGTGCTACACCTTCAGGAAGGCTTGCATAGATCTCAGCATTTTCTTTTGACAGTTTGCTGATGATATATTCGCGCTGACGAGAACGTTTGATATTTGCGAACTCAACGGCATTGGCTGCCAGGAAGTCATTCAACTCAGCGATCAGACGTTTCATAGCCGGGATAAACTCAACCAGACCTTCAGGAATCAGCACAGTACCGAAGTTGTTGCCCTGAGCAGCACGATCGGCAACGATCTTAGCAATGTAAGTTACTACATCGTCCAATGACATATCTTTCGCTTCCACTTCTTCAGAGATGATACATACGTTAGGCTGAACCTGCAAAGCACATTCCAGTGCAATGTGAGAAGCCGAACGGCCCATCAGTTTAATGAAGTGCCAGTATTTACGTGCAGAGTTACAGTCGCGCTGGATGTTACCAATCACTTCTGAGTATACTTTACATGCAGTATCGAAACCGAAAGAAGTTTCAATCATTTCGTTCTTCAAGTCACCGTCGATAGTTTTCGGACAACCGATCACCTGTACACCGGCATTCTTGGCAGCATAGTATTCGGCCAGAACGCAGGCATTTGTATTAGAGTCGTCACCACCAATGATTACCAGTGCTTTGATACCCAATTTATTGATAATCTCCAACCCCTTTTCGAATTGTTCCGGAGTTTCCAGTTTGGTACGTCCCGAACCAATAATGTCGAAACCACCTGTATTACGGTATTCATCGATGATATCGGCAGTCAGTTCCATATAATTATGGTCAACCAATCCGCCGGGACCCAGGATAAAGCCATACAGCTTGTTGTCTTTGTTCAGTGTCTTGATACCATCGAACAGACCAGAGATTACGTTATGTCCGCCCGGAGCCTGTCCTCCTGAAAGGATAACACCTACATTCATAGCGGGGAGCTGGATAGCTTCACCTTCTTCGAATTTAATCAACGGCATTCCGTAAGTGTTCGGGAACAGTTTCTGGATAGCTTCCTGATCGGCTACTGATTGTGTAGCTGCGCCTTCAACTGCTTTTACTGAGCCTTTCAGCGCTTTCGGAAGTTTGGGCTGATAAGCAGCCCTGGCAATTTGCAATGCACTTTTAGTCATTTTCTTTATCTTATATTTAAAGGTGTTAGTAATTCGAACTTAAAAGTGTCGCAAATTTCGTGTTTTTTTCCGAATTATGAAAGAAAATGATGATTTTGTTCTCTACAGGTATGCCACAGAGCAGACGAAGGGCACGAAGTTTACATCCTTGCTTCTGCAATTCCATAGCACTCCGTACCCTCTTCGCCTGTTCGGCACTATCTGTCAGTCTCTTTTAAAACGTCACTGCAGTCCTGGCTCCCGTAGCAGAAACAGCATATACCTTAAAGCCGTCTTTCCAAGCGGTTTTCATGGTAAACGTAGCAGTACCGGAAGGTGCTAACAGCCCATCAGAGATACAAACTTTCTTGCCGGTTTCATCTACAACTTCATAAGCTGCCACATTTTTCCAGTTGGTCATGGTAAATGTCGAACCGCTCCGTGTGGCTGTACCGGCTACAATTCCGGGTTTGTCCTTATAAAGTTCTACAGAATTATCCGTTATATATTCCAGAGCAACATCCGGTTTCGGATATCCCAAAGCCTCTACACGACTTCGTATTTCGTCGATACGGGCCTGGGTAACGGTGAGTTTGCCCGTTCCGTAGTCATCCACTGTTATGTCGACCGGAGTCAGAAATCCCCATTTCGTGAAGAAATCCAGCAAGTTGGCTTTAGCTATCAGACTACAGATATAAACGAACTCAGTCTGCTGTTCCCCGGCCGTTCTCAGATTATCGTGCGTCCGGATATACTCGTACACATCCGGATAGAATCCTCCTTTGTCAGATTGCTGAAGAGGTGTCCGTCCGAGTACTTTACCGAAATAGAGTTCCAATTGCCAGAAAGGAACGAGTTTACAGAAAACATCGCTGTCACTTCCAAAATTTCCATGTGGCGCACCTGCCGCAATGATCTGGGTCCAGGCCTTGGAATAACGGTTACGACTGCCATCTCCCATATCTTCTGTTTGCAAGCGAGAAGGCTGTCCGAAAATTGTAGTCTGGATGTACTCGGACATGATATTGTTCGTTACCTCCGTTGTCCCCAACCATTTCAATCCGGGACGTGTCTGGTTGCAATGCCCTATTTCATGTGCAGGTCCCCAACATGCAGATGTCTTCAATTTATCCACATTACAAAGTTCGGCCAGAGTACCGTCATTGTAAGCAGTATGATAACTGGTGGCATACATATAGCTGGTATACATCACATGCAGGTACATGCGGTTCTTGAACAGTTTATTGTATTTATACAATCCCATCAGTTCCATCTCCGAATTCACAATCTGATCATAAGCATCGATCAGTGCTTTCCCGTCCGGAGTATGAGTACGGAAACGCTCGGTCGGGAATGTGAGATGTGCATAATGTCCCACCACATCGAAATACTTATCCACAGCGTTACTCAACAATTTATTCCAATCGGAAGCCTGATGTTTAGCTACATCGAAATAGCCGTTTACTTGTCCGGAAGCGATATGTATCTTTACAGGCTGAGCAGTTTCATAGTCAGGAGTGTGATACAAAATATACATTAATCCTTTATTCCGGGCTGTAATCTTGTTGGCCCCTTCAGACAACGGATAAGAGGTTCCTCCGAAACCATCACCACCGGGAACATCCAGATTCTGAATCACTGCACTGACAGTCTGCCCATGTGTATCGCCGACAAAAATCATCAGTTGCTCTCCATCTTTAACCGAAATTCCCGTAGGATTATCACGCAGGCTATAAGGACTGGTCTTATGTGTTTCTGACTGGGCATCCGGATGGGGCCAAGCCTTATATTCCTGAATACGGAACTCTGCCGGATACTTACCCTGCTTCATATAGTAAGCTATGTTCTTGTAGAATGAATACGGACAATTCTCTATTTCTTCATCGGTAAGTCCGGGCTTCAATTCAGAGCATGTACCATCGGTGAAAAGAGTGAGCGGATCGAATGCATCCGGATTCTTTTTATAAAATTCCATCTCGGCACAAGCTGCAAATCCCTGCCCGTCTCCCGATCCTGATTTGACAATAAACTGAACCGACGTGACTCCGATTTGTGCCTTCGGAAAATTAACACGGACTGCGGCATTCGTCCCCCCGAAGTTTTTAGTCATCACCGTATTCCATTCATCGGTCCCTCTGGTATTCGCATTTGACTTTACACGGATCTCCACTTCCTTGAAGTTACCATTCGGTCCTGAGGTACGGGGATAATATATAAGATAGTCCATATCCGAACCCGCAGCAAAATTATAAGTCAACGTAATGGGGAAATAATGATCTCCCGCGTTATTCCAGTTAGAATGGTAAATAGTGCTCATATCACCATCAAATGATTTATCAATATTCGAGCCACCCTGGAAAGAGCTTGCTTCACCTGATTCTACCGGAACCTTAATATCGTCTTTGATACCCTCGAGATTTCCGGATTCATATTCTCCCAATCCTTTTTGAGTAACAGATACCAAGGCCTCAAGTTCTCCGCCGACCTCTTTCACGGTGATATTGCCCGTACGTTCACTATCTTCCGGATTGGCTGTAACAATGTAATTATGCGTCGTAGTCACCATTTCGGATGCACGTGTACCTGCCGGTTTCTCTTTGATCCATTCCGGCAATGTGATAGTCACCGAAACATTTGTAGTTACATCGAATGCGATATCACTGCCACTGGCCTCAACGGTAAAGATCTGTTGGGATATCAAAATAGCAGGCTCTGATCCCAATTGGCGTACGTTAACAGTTTCTGCCAATCCATCGGCAGTAACTTTAATCACTGCCTCCCTTGTCTCTTTTCCATCGTATCCGGACACATTCACCGTCAATGTACTTTCGTTGACAGCAACCGAACACCAATCTTTATCAGACCGTGCCGTCCAATGGTCTGCATTGGTAACAATAGCGATGTCACGGGTCCCTGCATCACTTTTAAAATCGATGGCAGACTGTGCTACCTCAAGAGTAGTCGATGTTAACGCTCTTTCTTCTTCAGCAGAACAAGCATACAGCAGCAGAGGGATAATAGCTGCAGAAATCATTAGAATTAGATGTTTCTTCATGTTATTAGGGTAAATTAAACATAAGATAAATAAAACAAAGGAAATACAAATTTTGTTCTCATAAAAGACTTCACTTGTATTTCCTTTTTAATAATTACTTGATTCTCGTATTTAGCATCAATCTGACAACCATAGGTGGTCAAATTCATACTACATTATATAGGTACCTATTGAATCCTGTTTTAGAAACTGCTTTTGAATGAATCGTCTAATGATTTGAGATGAATTTTCACGGTTATTCCGGTTGTTATAAGAGGAAGATAACAAGCTATCTGACGATTAAAAGAATCGAAACAGACCGGAATATCACTCAAAACATAGGCAAAAGTCAATCAAAAAAGATATGTATAGAAATTCAAAACAGTTTCTTACTCAATGGTAGTTTCTCCGGTTTCCGGATCATAGGTTTTCACAATTACCTTCGAAAGGCCGAGTTCTGCCAACGCAATCCAGTTGGAGCCGCTTGTAGAAGATTTCACCTTAAACCAAAGATAGCGGTAAGATGCACCGGCTTTTATTATATCCGATTCGTAAGACGCAGCTTTTGTATTAGGCAAATTACTCAAAGACGCCAACAAAGTGGTCTGGCTCTCATCATAATTCTTTCCATCAAAAGTATTGCTGCCCAGAATATCCATCTCTTTGGGATTGTCTTTATTGTTATTGTCACGACAAACATAGGAGAACAGGAAAGTGGACAAAGCATTCTCTTCACCCAAGTCGACCACAATATAGTGAGGGAAAGGCGTAGGACTGCTCCATGACATGTGGAAATAAGTGTCATTCCTTCCATCCACCAGGTTTGCGATAGGTCCTTCACTACTCTCCTGATCATCTGTATACAACTGTTTTGCAGACAAGGTTATAGGATTCCGGTCAGTCTTGATCTGTTTCAGAGCAGGAAGTGCCTGTGCCATGATACTGCAACTTTGCGAAGCTTCCCCGGCACGATTGCAAGGTTGCAATGTAAAGTTAATGTCACCATACCGATGCAGCAGATTGTCCACCAACATGGTATCACTATTCACACTTGCCAATCTCATACATTTCTTCCCGTCTTCAGGTAATGTATAGGTCACTTTTACATAATAATAATTAGAATCGGCTGGTACGGTCCATTTCAATTTGATAGCACCGGCTTTGGCTTCAGCCGACAGTGAATTCTGATCTATAGAGGTCGGCATGGGATACTTCTCATCGCTGGAGCAGCCGATCATATTTATCAGGCCCAGTATCACACACAGGCCAAGCAATATTTTTTTCATCTTCATTTCTCTTTAAAAAGATTAATAACCCGGATTGTTTACTAATTTTTCATTTCTGTTAATATCGGCAGAAGGTATGGGCAACAGATATTGAGTCGGCGCCTCGAACTTACGCTCAAAGTCAATAGTCTTCACTATCGCATAATCTTCTATGGTAGTAGCAGCAATATTCAACCCCTTAGCCTTGACATTAAAATATTGTCCAGCCAGCAGCCAACGGCGCATATCCCAGAAATTCTGGTTTTCCAAATAAAGTTCATTCATTCTCTCCTGCCGTACAATCTGACGTAATTTTGTCTGATCCAATGCAGCAACACCACTCCATGCTGTTTCTACTGTAGGGATACCGGCACGTTCTCTGACTTTGTTCAGATATTGTTTGGCTGTCTCCAGATCATTAGTCTCCACACATACTTCGGCATATGCCAAATACAGATCGGCAAGACGAATAATGGGCCAGGGATACTGATTCAATTTCGTAGCATTTGTAGAAACAACAGTATTAGGATCGACACCTTTTTTGTTCAGATAACCACTTGGAGTATAGTTACCCGGTCGCTGTACGGTGGCCGTACCACGACTGCAGTTACCTCCCAATACAAAATCGCATATCAATCTGCTATCCGAATTATCTTTCTTACCGTTACTCATAACATAGGCCGGATTAGTTGACCCGTTCATCACTTCGTAATATCCACCCTGAAAAGCTACCCAAGCATAAAAGCGAGGTTCGCGATCCAAATTAAACAGGAGTGTTTTACTTCCTTCATGAGCCTCGTCAGCATGGCTGGCATCCACATTGACGATCTTTAATTTGTCTTTATCTTTATACTCCGGATCTTCGTCCCAAGGTAAACCGTTTTTAGTATAAAAACGATTTAACATGGTCCATGTCGGGCCGACACCATTCCACGCCCAGCCGTCAGTCACAAATGGTAACGATTTGTTTTGTATACCATACGAGCCTTCACTACGCGTTTCTGCCAGAAGAACCTCCGGATTACGCGAATCCCAATCGACCAAGCTGGTTCGAAGACACCGGACAGGACCTGCCGCCGGATAGGGATTCGCATCCTCATTACCTATCTTATAGTCTTGCTTTACATACAAAGCATGTCCGTTCTGCTCGGCAAGGTCAATCGCCTCTTTAATAGCTGTCTTTGCTTTTACCCACTTATTAGGATCATAAGTCAAAGGCATTAACTGACTACCGGATTTATCTGTAAAATTGCTATAGAAACTTGAGTTTCCATTGAATAACGGAGAAGCTGCATACAAAAGCATTTTCGCTTTCACAGCCTTAGCTCCTACACTGGTTGCCAGTCCGTAATCTTCTTTATTGGTACGTATGGCAGGCAATGAACTTGCGGCTTCATCCAATAAATTGCATATCCAGTCTACACATTCGTCATATGAAGTTCGGGGTAAATATTCTGCTTGCGAAGCATTTACATCCGGTAGTTCCTTGATCAGGATAATAGGTCCGTAACAACGTGCCAACTGATAATGATAATAAGCAATCAGAAACTTAACCTGTGCGATATAGTCTGTTTTTACACTTTCAGTCAGGTCGGGTACCTTGTCTACATTTTCCAGAAATATATAGCATTGACGCAATCCTTGAAAAAATGTATTCCAATAAGAAATCACCGGCGAAGAAGCCGTATAGTTGCCTTTTGGAAAACTGGCAAACGTTTCATGTTCAAAAGCCGTTATCACTTCATCTCCTGTCAGCAAATCGAGACTGCCTGATGCCACATTACTTTGCGGCAAATAGCCATAGCAAGAATAAACAAAATTCTTAGCCGCATTCCGGTCTTTAAATGCATCTGCCTCAGTCGTTATTTCATCCGGAACAATATCCAGAAAGTCGCAGGAACTATATCCTATCGTCAGCAAAAACAAAAATAGGAGTTTATATATTATCTTCATAAGTATATATTATTTAAAAGTTAATTGAATACCAACATTATATGTACGTTGTGTCGGGTATTTCATACCGGCACCTCCACCCATTTCAGGATCCCATAGCTTAAATGGAGAAAAGGTCAACAAGTTACTTCCGTTCACATAGATTCTTGCCCATTTGAAACGATAGCCGATTTCGGCATTCCGCAATTTCAGGAACGAAGCATTCCGCAGCCAATAAGAAGAAGACGCCGTATTGTTGTTGTTATTATATTGTGTCAATCGCGGATACCGTGCATTCGGGTTCTGATTATCTTTGCTCCAATGATCATCGGAAATCCATTTCAGAACATTATTTTTACTTTGCGTTCCAAATGGTTCGAAACCGCTCATCATAAATGACACGCGCGCTTGTCCCTGAAAGAAGAAAGAGAAATCCCAATTCTTCCATGTAATAGAGGGACCAAATCCGTATATTATCTCCGGAATTGTGGGATATCCTAATACCACTCTGTCATCTGATGTTATTTTCCCATCATAATTACCGCTCGCGTCCGGCTGATCTACATACTTCACATCGCCCGGTGCAATAGCAATATTACCGATAGTCGACTGAGGATTATTCGCAATATCAGCTTCATCAATATACAATCCGTCTGCTACATATCCCCAGATTGAGTTCAGGCTCTTTCCAACCTGCGATAATGCCGGACGAAGTCCTGCCGCTTCATCATACTTCAAAACCTCATTGTGTGCATAGGTAAAAGTTCCTTTCATCTGGATAGAAAAGTTCCGGTTCAACTGTTTTCCATAATCCAAAGCAAGGTCAAATCCTGTATTCTTCACTTTAGCGAAATTACCGTAGATTTTAGTACTGGCAGTTCCCAGATAATTCGGTATGGAATTTTTCTGCTGAAAAATATTATCTCTAATCTCCCTGAATCCGTCGACAGTGATATTTAATGAATTGAAGAGCTGTAAATCGACACCCACATTCAGTTTATTTCCGACTTCCCACGTAAGTTCATTATTCTGGAATCGATTATAAGTAGGTCCTGATAATGAAGTGGTACTACCACCATATCCGGTTGTATAAGACGGGCTTTCAGTCAAATTCACAATTGCCAGATAAGCAAAACGGTCACTGCCGATTTGATCGTTACCTACCAAACCATACGAACCGCGGACTTTAAAATTGGAAATAACCGGTTTTATCGGCTTCCAAAATTTTTCTTCACTGATATTCCATCCCAACGATATGGATGGGAACAGTCCCCAACGATGCCCTTTGGCAAAACTCTCAGAACCATTGTAGCCCGCATTTACTTCAAGCATATACCGATGATCGTAATCATAAGACAAACGTGCCGCCACACCCATTTTACGTTTTGGAAGCGAAGCAATAAGACTGCTGTTTACATTCGTATTGTAATCATCCTGGTTATAAAGCAACATACCACTTACATTGTGCAAGCCGAACGAACGTTCGTAATTCAGGTATCCCTGAATATAAAACCGACGGTCACCGTTGGTACCGAAAAAGGCATCCATCGTATGATTACTCGGTTCTCCGATAGGTGTATTGGTAAAGTCATAGGAACCGTCTTCATTCTGTTTATAATCGGAAAGCTGATAACTATTATATCCTTGCAGACGGAACTTCTGATTATAACTCCAATTCTTAAATGAAACCAAAGCTCTGAAGCTTAATCCCTTCGTTATAAAATCCAGTTTCTGATCCCAGTTTACATTGGCTACTACCGTACTCTCAAACGTATCCTTGTAGCCTGCACTTGAAAGAGCTACCGGATTGAGCGGCTGATAATTTCCGGCAAGGATACCTCCCCAATGGTACCATGTGTCAGATCCCTGCGGAAACATAACCGGAAAATCAACAGGATTGGTTCCCATAATAGCACTGAATATATCGCCTACGCCATTACCATCCTTAGTTGTCAAAGGACCATGCATATCATTCAACTGTACATTCAGGTGAAGCGAAATGGTAGAAGACTTAGAGAGATGAAAATCCACGTTGTTCTGGAACGCATATTTCATGTAGTCTATATTATTTTTATAAGAGAAGAAGTCACTGGAACGATCTTTCAACATTCCGGTTTCATGATTCATATTGACATTCATAAAATAAGTAATTTTAGATGTACCTCCACGTACATTAAAATTCGCTTTTTGATTAAATGTCGCATCTTTGAAGACCTCCTTGTACCAGTCCACATTAGGATAAATATAAGGATTCAGATTATGAATCGTACCATTTATTTTTTCATCAGAATAGAGCACAGCCCCTGTTCCCTGATTGGTAACCGCTTCATTGTACAAACGCATATAAGTGGGTCCGTCAACAATTTCCGGTTTCTTAGTCGGAGTATTTACATAGCCTTCTAAACGTACGCCGATGATCGGTCTGTCCAAGTCACTTCCCGATTTTGTTTTAACGATAAGTACACCGTTTGCTCCACGAGTACCATACATCGCCGATGCCGTCGCATCCTTCAATACGGAAAAGCTTTCAATTACTTCAGGATCCAACGAATTCAAGTCCGCTTTGGATACTTCAACTCCATCCAAAATAATTAGAGGAGAAGTCGCTCCGTTCATGGTCGCAACACCACGAATGAAAAAGTCCGCAGAATTCTGTCCCGGTTCTCCACTACGCTGGTAAGCAATCACACCCGACAAGCGTCCGGCAAATGAAGAAGAAAGGTTGGCAGAAGGTACCAGAAGATCCGAAGGACGAACCGACTGAATCGATCCGGTGATAGTCTCCTTTTTCTGTCCCGTACCAAAAGCAGTGACCACCACCTCATCCAGCTGCTGGGCATCTTCCGCAAGAGTGATAGACATTACCTTTTGACTACCGACTTTAACTTTCTTGGTAACATATCCTATATATGAAATCTGTATTTCATTTTTAGGAAATGCCGCTAATTCAAATTTACCATCTACATCGGTAATCACACCTGTGGTAGTACCCAGTAATTGCACTGTTGCACCGATGATAGGTTCACCGGTTTTTGAATCTGTTACTATACCAATGATTTTTGCCTTTTTCTGTTGTGTACTTTCCGTTTTCTCAACTTTAAGAATAACTTCATTCCCTTTAATAACATAACTGATATTACTCCCTTTAAAGACTTCGTTCAAGACGTCATCAATAGAACCTTTACAATCGATACTCTTAAGAGTTGTGTTTTTCAAATCATTAGCGTTATAGAAAAAAGTATATTGACTGCTTTTTTCTATGAGCCGGATGGCTTGAGGAATAGTGAGAGACTGACCTTTAACCACAATCTGTCCTTGCGCAGCAAGTGCAGACAGCGGATAAAGCAACAAAGCCATAACGATGTATTTGAGACACCGCTTCTGACAAGAAAATAAAAACTTGTTCATGCTTCAATTTTTAGATTTAACATTGGGTTAATAAATATTAGTTGTAAATAATAATCTCGTGATTTATTTCTTTTTTCCGAAGATTCAGGCTAAAACAAATTTTATCAATAACGTCTTCCAAAGACTCATCATAGCGGATACTCCCTGTAAAGGCACAATTTTTATTCACTTTATCGCTGATAATGATACGTGAACCATACATTTGGTTTATAATCCTAGTCAAATGTTCCAAATTAAATTGTGTAAAATTATAACGGCCGTTTTGCCACTCTATATTTTCTATTTGCCTTAATTGAGTCCCTGCATCAGCAGGATTATATACCAATTCCTGAAGTGGTTTCATCTCTATTTTATGTTGAGTCGATTCAACATTAAATTCAATGCTTCCATTAAACAAAGTAATTTCATTGGCACTGGGATTGTTCTGCTTTATCAAAAAGCAAGTTCCTTTCACTTCGATAAAGGCTTTATCGATATACACCCTAAATTTTCTACCCATATTTTTGTGAACTTCGAACAAAGAATTACCTTTCAGCCATACATTCCGATGCTTCTTGAAATCTTCGGCAAAACGTATAGAACTTCCCGGCTGCATCCAGACCTTCGAACTATCTGGTAATAAATACATTCTGCTTTTCTGAGCTGTAATTTCAATATATTTATCCATCGGGGTACTACCTTCATTTAAATGCATCCAAAGTCCACCGACAATCAAAACAAGAGCTACAGAAGCAGCAATATACCATAGTTCTAAAGGAACTAATGCTATATCACATAAAAAATAAAGAAGTTATTATTACCAATTAATTTATTAGATATTATACTAAATATCAGAAGTTTAATAGATAGAAAAATAAACAACATGTATATTATAGATACCAGTCAAGAAACTTTTCTAAAAAAAAGTTGCTCTTGTCATGTGGTGGTAGATGGGGCTGTTGTGTATTTAGTTTTAGATAACACAAAATAAATCTAAATATAATTATTAAAATGAATAAAAGTAACAAAGAAACTAATCTGATCAAGAAGCTATTGGCAGATCAATTGGACAAGAAGGAACGCAAGAAACTCTATTATTCAAATTTAATAGAAAAACAAATGAGAAAACAATGGAAAGAAAATAAGAATATTCCGGTAGAAAATGAGATTGGAAATAAGATATGGGACAAGATCGAGAACCAATGCATAAAAGTTCACAAAAGAATAGTTCCTTTAGAACTTATCCAATAAATATATGTTGCTATTATTTTATTTATAAATAGAAAGAACATATTACCCAATTAAGTGCATATAATAGGATAATATAGCCATAATACACCAAGATAAATTAAACAAAAAATGTTATTTTTTAATATTCTTGTAGAAATCGCAGCAATTTAGAACAAAAAGATTACTTTTGCACCTCTAATTACTAAAACAGATGCAAGAAAAAGAAACAGTCAGGAAATTAAAGCATGGCGATCAGGAAGCATTTGCTTTTTTATACAATCATTACTGGAAACAAGTTTATAATTTCACAAGACTCTATTTCACCGCCTCTATGGATATTGAGGAAATTGTGCAGGAAGTATTTGTGAAAGTATGGGAATCTCATCATTTCTTGGATGAAAACAAAAGTTTTGAAGGCTACCTCTTTATCATAACCCGAAACGTGATCTTCAATCATTCACGTAGGTATTACAAAGAGACAGCCCTCAAAATAACAGCTATACAAGCAGTCGAAGAATCTTATGACATGGAGGGAGAGTTGGATGCCGCCGATTTAAAGAAATATATCGATGAACTTGTTATGCAACTCCCCCCCCGCCAACGAGAAGTATTCCGCATGAGCAGGGAACTGCACATGAGCAACAGAGAAATAGCAGAACACTTCTCTATTACTGAAAAAGCAATAGAGCGCCATATCAATCTGGCCCTGAAATTCCTCAAAAAGAACCTCAATTTATTCATGTTGTTTATGGCAGCTTAACATCCAACCAAGATTCTGTCATTGCACCTGCCATCCGCCCCCCAGAGCCTTATACACTTGTACTACAGCGATCAATTCGTCCCTTATCGCATTGCTGAGTCCGATTTGGGCATCGAAATATCCACGCTGGGCATCGAGCACATCAAGGTAGTTCGTCACCCCATTGATATATTGTAATTGTGCCAAGTCTACATAACTCTTAGCCGAACGCTCCAATTTCGCACGAAGGTCGTATACCTCCTTAATCTTATTGAAGTTGACAATCGAATTGCGCGTCTCTTTGAAAGCAGTCAGGACAGCCTTTTCATAGCTGTGCACTTCAGCTTCATAAGCGGCTTTCTTGGCTTTGAGAGCGGCACGATTTTTTCCCCAACCAAAAATAGGCGTAAGTAAAGCACCTTCCATAATGCTATAAGGCGATTTCAACAGTTCGGAGAGAGCGGTACTTTCCGACCCTACCCTACCGGTAAGTGAAATACGTGGAAACATATTCGTATAAGCCACTCCTACCCGGGCATTGGCAGCAATCAATTTCTGTTCAGCCTGACGAATATCGGGGCGACGTTCCAATAATCCGGAAGGCAACCCGACAGGTAACTCTTGTGGAAAGTTAAACTCCTGCAACAAACGGCTACGGGTAATTTTGTTGGGATATTCACCAGCTAGAAAAGCTATATCGTTTTCTTTCAGAGATATTTTACGTTCCAGATCGGGCACCAGTGTTGCAGTACGTGCCAACTCAACCTGAGACTGACGATAAGAAGTTTCAGATGTCAAACCTCCTTCGAAACGGATGCGGGCAAGACGCATGCCTTCCTCACGTGCTTTCAATGTTTGGCGAACAATATCCAATTCCGTATCGAGAGCTACAAGTTCATAGTATGCCTGCGCTACTTCGGCTATGATAGTCATGCGAAGGGCACGTTGTGCCTCCACAGACTGAAGGTACTCGGCAATGCTGGCGGAACGGGCCCAACGAAGATTTCCCCACAGATCGAGTTCCCAAGAGAAAAGAAGCTGCGCTTCAAAAGTATCGCTACGCTTGAAAGCATCACCACCGTGGTTTTCATTTTCTCTCTCCGCAGTCACGGTACCTCTAATGTCAGGCAACAGATTTGCTGTTGAAATACGTTTTTGCGCAGCCATCTCCTTGACACGGGCAGCAGCTATCAGCATGTCTTTATTGTGTTCCAAGGCCCTGTCTATCAGACTCCGAAGGGTACTGTCAGTGTAAATCTGCCACCATTCCTTATCTCCGAAACTCAAGCTGTCCTGATGTTGCGCCAGACTATCGGGCAGATTCAGTTCCGGACGGACATAACTTTTTCCTATTTTACAGGAACCTAAAATTAATACAACTAATAAAAGAGTAATATATAAATAGCTTCTTTTCATAATTCAATCAGTTTTCTTTTTAGACTTGAACGGTAATTTCACGTTCATATTCGGTACATTTTTTAGTTTTGCCTTTGTCTTATAAACCAGCACAAAGAAGAATGGAACCAGAATAATGCCCACTACAATGGCAAAGATCATTCCGAAAAAGACTCCTGTACCAATAGCGGCACGGCTTGCCGAACCGGGACCGGTTGCCAGCACCATCGGAAGCATACCCAGCACAAAGGCGAGGGAAGTCATCAAGATGGGGCGAAAACGCAATTGGGCGGCATGGATGGCAGACTGTATTAAATCACCTCCACGGTCTACCTGCACTTTGGCAAACTCCACAATCAGGATGGCATTTTTTGCTGCCAACCCGACAAGCATCACCAGTCCGATCTGGAAATATACATCGTTTTCCAATCCGCAAACCCATACTCCCAGATAAGCCCCCAAGGCAGCCACCGGCAAAGAGAGTAACACAGCAATCGGTACCGTCCAACTTTCGTACTGTGCTGCCAGGAAAAGGAATACAAATAGGAACACCAGCGCCAATACCAATCCGGTCTGTCCTCCCGCCTTTTTCTCCTGATAGGAAAGCCCACTCCACTCCAGTCCGATATTATCGGGCAAATGATATCGGGCAATCTGCTCCATAATCTCCATAGCCTGTCCGGAACTATACCCCTGTGCCGCCTCACCGCGGAATACAGCAGTAGTAAACATATTGAAACGTTTAATGCTGCCGGGACCCGTAGTATATGATGCGTTTCCCAAAGAAGTCAGCGGAATCATAGCCCCGTTGGAAGCCTTCACGAAGAACAAGTTAATATTGTCCTTATGTTCCCGATAGGGTGCCTCAGCCTGAATGTATACCTTATAGATACGGTTGAACATATTGAAGTCATTTACATAAACCGAACCGGTATAAGCTTTCATTGTTGAAAAAACATCCGCCAAAGGCACACCTAGCATCTTCACTTTATCACGGTCCACATCGAAATAAAGCTGTGGAATATCCGACTGAAGTGAAGAAGAAAGTCCCGTCAACTCTTTGCGCTGAGAGGCATAATACATCAGCGTATCCGCCGCCTGCACCAAATTTTCGAAAGTAGCCTCGCCACGAGCCTCCAGTTGCATCTCAAAACCACCCGAGGTTCCCAAACCGGGAATAACAGGAGGAGTAGAAAGATAGACTTTACACTCCGGATACTCACTCAGGTCGTGACGGACGTTTGACATAATCTCATCAATCGATGTATCCTTGCGGTCTTCCCACGGCTTCAAGATAACAGTCAATTCACTACGAGCCTGATTGCTACCTACACGGGGACTGCTTCCGGTAACATTCTGTACATAGGCTATATACGGATTCTTTTCCAGATAAGTGATGGCACGATCCGTCACCTCCCGGGTACGTTCCAGCGTAGCACCTTCTGGCAATTCCAACTCTATCTTGAAGTACCCTTGGTCTTCCACCGGAAGGAAACTTGTCGGAATCAACCGGTGAATCAACAAAATACCAATAAGCACCACTCCGAAACCGGCCAATACACGACGCGGATTACCGATTACCCTACGGATAGCGATTACATATTTATGATTGCCCACGTTCAACCAATGGTTGATTTTACGGAAAACAATGTTCTTCTTTTTGCCATTGTCCGGTTTCAGAATCAGCGAACACATGACCGGACTCAGAGTCAGCGCCACAACAGTCGAAATCAGTACGGATACAGCGATGGTAATAGTAAACTGGCGGTAAAGTTGGCCCGTAATTCCGCTGAGGAAGCTCACCGGCACAAATACGGCACAAAGTACCAGCGAGGTAGCAATCAACGCACCTGCCAATCCATTCATGGCTTTCTTGGTAGCTTCATATGGCGGCAACTTCTCTTCCTCCATAATACGCTCTACATTTTCCACCACTACAATAGCATCATCCACCACAATACCGATGGCAAGAATCAACCCGAGCAATGTCAATATGTTCAGCGAGAAACCGAAAATCAGCATGAAACCAAATGTGCCGATCAGTGAAATAGGAACGGCAACAATCGGAATCAACGTAGCCCGCCAACTCTGCAAAGAAAGATAAACGACGAGTACTACCAGGATCAATGCTTCAAACAAGGTCTTATAAACTTCATGAATAGACTCGGAAATATAAGTCGTCATATCGAACGGAACCTCATAGCTCAGCCCTTCAGGGAAGTTTTTACTGATTTCATCCATCGCCTCTTTTACACTTTTCGCTACTTCCATTGCGTTAGCGCCCGGAAGCATATAAATTCCCAGAACGGCAGCATTCTTACCATTGATGCCACTCTCCGTACTATATGATGAGGCTTCCAGTGAAACTCGTGCCACATCGCGCAGACGAATGATAGAGCCATTTGTATTGGCACGAATCACAATATTTTCGAATTGTTCTACAGTAGAAAGACGTCCCTGCGTAGTGATAGGGATTGTCACATCGAGCCCCTTCACCGGTTGCTGCCCAAGTACACCGGCAGCCGATTCACGGTTCTGATCCTTCAAAGCATTCTGCAAATCCTGCACAGTCAGCCCGAAGTTAGCCAATTTATCCGGTTCTGCCCAGATTTGCATGGCATAATAACGGCTACCGATATTCGACACACGTCCTACTCCCGGAATACGGCGGATTACATCAAGTACATTAATCGTCGCAAAATTACTCAAATAGATTTCGTCAAATTTCGGATCGGACGACATCAATGTAAGGGTCATCAACTGGCTGGGCGCCTGCTTTTCAACTGAAATTCCGTTTTGAATAACTTCAGCCGGCAAACGGCTTTCCGCCAGCTTCACCCGGTTCTGAATTTCTACAGCGGCCAGGTCCGGATCGGCAGAAACATCAAAAGTAACCGTTGCCGAGAAGCCTCCGGAATTGGAACTGTTCGACTCCATATAAAGCATACCCGGTGTTCCGTTAATCTCCTGTTCGATGGGAGTTGCTACAGCCTGCGAAACCGTAAGCGCACTGGCTCCCGGATAAGAGGCACTGATCTTCACTACCGGAGGAGTGATCTGCGGATACTGGTCGACAGGCAACATGGTCAGTCCGATGATGCCGATGATGACTATCAGTATCGAGATAACGATCGAGAAAACAGGTCTATCTATAAAAAAACTAACTTTCATATTCAGTAAGGTCTCACCCCGCCCCTCTCCCAACGAGAGGGAGGAAGAGTTTCTTTTAAATTATACGTTTTTATCTATCTCAGGAAAAGGGAGTCACTCAGTCTCTTTTTTCTCAGCTGACGGCTGGGGTAAAGTAGCTCTCACTTTCATTCCCGGTGTCAGCTTGTGATACCCTTCCACCACCACTTCTTCACCTGCACCCAAACCTCTCTCCACAACGAGTTTATTACCAAATTCAGGTCCCAACTCAATGAACCGTTTCTCTGCCGTAGAATCTCTGCGCATCACATAAATATATGCTCCGCCTTTCTCGATAGTCACTGCTTTATGCGGTACAACGATGGCTCCTTCACGTACATCCAAGAGCAGCTTTACCTTCGTAAACTGTCCCGGAAGCAATACCTGTTTCGGGTTCGGCATCTCCGCTCTTACCGAAAAAGTACCGGTCTGCGGATCTACCTGAGGTTCGGCAAAATCCACATATCCTTTATAAGGGTATACCGTATTATCCGCTAAGGTAATGGTGATGTTCGGCTGCCAGGAACGGGAAGAGTCCTGCTGACCGATATTGATATTACGTTCTTTGCTCTTCAGATAATCCAGAGCAGTCATGCTGAAGTCCACCAGCACCGTATCACTCTTCACAACTGTAGCCAAAAGCGATTTTCCACCCGGTCCCACCAGTGTCCCCAAATCCACATTACGTTCGCTGATGTGTCCGGACAACGGCGAACGGACCAATGTATAACCCAACTCCAACTCTGCCTGCGCCAAGTCCGCCTCACTCATGGCAACGGTTGCCACCGCACTTTCATAGGCCGCCTCCGCATTGTCCAGATCTAACTGGCTGGCCGCATTCTGGGCATACAAAGGCTTGATACGCTCCAAATCCCGCTTTGCTTTCAATGCCTGTGCTTCATCTTTTTTCAGTTGTGCCCGTGCTTTATCTGCCTTTGCACGATATTGATCCTGATTGATCACAAAAAGCACCTGATTTTTATTCACATACGTCCCCTCGGCAAAGAGCATACTTTCCAGATACCCCTCCACACGGGCCCGCACTTCCACAAATTGTTGTGCACGTATGCGCCCCACATACTCACCGAAAATCTCTACATTATCCCTTTCTGCGGGCTCTACAATTACAGTCGGCACTTCCGGCTCTACTTTATGTGGTCGTGTCAGAATCCAGTAAATGCCTGCCACCAAAGCCAAACAGACGATGCCTGCAATTGTTCTTTTTCTCCTCAGTTTTAGCTCTTTTCTCGTAAAAAACAGTCTCATGCTTGTTTGTATTATTAAAATTAACTTATCCTTTATTAGCTACTTTACAAATCAGATACCAAATTATACCTGAACCGATCTTTTCAACTAAAAGCACCTCCACAAGTCTTACAAAGGCAATTTTAATGATTTACCGAACTTAGCTGCCATTCGTTAAAAGTGTGGAATTATGCCCATTAGTGTAGAATAATTCCACAAAAGGGCCGCAAAGATAATTCTTTTCTGCATAAGTTCCATAACTTTCACTTTTAATGGCATTCGCTACTTATTTATCAAATAATAGTATAAATTTGTAGTAACATTCATAATAACACTATAATGAAAAAACATTTGTCATTGATATTAGTTCTGTTACCGGTACTTTTTCTGGCACTCCCCGCTCTGGCACAAGAACGTAAAAAAGTCGGAGTGGTACTCAGTGGAGGAGGTGCAAAAGGGGTAGCACATATCCAGGCACTGAAAGTCATAGAAGAAGCCGGCATTCCGATCGATTATATAGTAGGTACCAGTATGGGATCCATTATCGGCGGATTATACTCTATCGGATATACTCCTCAGCAATTGGACAGCATGGTGCGCAAACAGGACTGGATGTTCTTACTGAGCGACCGGGTGAAACGTAGCGCCATGTCACTCAATGAACGTGAAAAGTCAGAAAAATATGTTTTTTCGTTTCCGTTTACCAAAAGTCCCAAAGATGCAGTTTCAGGTGGCATCATAAAAGGACAAAATCTGGCCAATCTTTTTACGGAACTGACAGTGGGATATCACGATTCCGTAGATTTCAACAAACTTCCCATCCCCTTTGCCTGCGTTTCACAAAATATCGTAAATGGCGAACAGATTGTGTTCCACAATGGAATACTTGCCACAGCTATGCGGGCCAGTATGGCTATTCCGGGAGTATTCACCCCGGTACGGAAGGATAGTATGATCCTGATTGACGGCGGCATGATCAACAACTACCCTGTAGATGTGGCCAGATCGATGGGTGCGGATATCATCATCGGGGTAGATGTACAAAACAATCTGAAAGGAATCGACAAACTAAACAGCGCTCCGGACATACTCTCTCAAATCATCGACCTGACAACTAAAAACAACCATCAAAGCAATGTCGGCCTGACCGATACTTATATAAAGGTAAATGTAGAAGGATATTCCTCGGCCAGTTTTACTCCTGTAGCCATCGACTCCCTGATGCACCGGGGAGAAGTAGCAGCCCGCAAGCAATGGGCTTCTCTGCTCGCTCTCAAAAAGAAAATCGGCATTGCAGACACGTTCGTACCCCAATCGCACGGCCCTTATACCATGTTCTCAAAGGACCGGACCCTGCATGTGAAAGAAATCACCTTCTCCGATGTAGAAGAAAACGATAAGAAATGGTTAATGAAGAAATGTAAACTGCAAGAAAACAGCAGAATCAGCATGCGTCAGATTGAGCAGGCACTGTTCATCCTGCGTGGAAACCAGTCTTACTCAAATGCCAGTTATACACTGACCGATACTCCCGAAGGTTACAAACTAAACTTCCTGCTAGAGAAAAAGTACGAGAAAACGATTAATGTAGGCATCCGGTTCGACTCGGAAGAGATAGCTTCATTATTAATAAACGCTACGGCACAGTTAAAGACTCATATTCCCTCCAAAGTCTCCGTCACCGGGCGATTGGGCAAACGATACATGGCACGGGTAGACTATACATTGGAGCCGATGCAACAACGAAACGTCAACTTTTCGTACATGTTCCAATACAATGACATCAACATTTACGATCATGGTGACCGTGCCTATAACACTACTTACAAATATCATTCCGGTGAGTTTGGATTTTCGGATGTATGGTATAAAAACTTTCGGTTTGGGTTCGGAGCACGAATCGAGTATTTCAAATACAAAGATTTCCTCTTCAAGAAACCGGAATTTACGATGAATGTCAATTCCGAATATTTCATCAGCTATTTTGCACAATTGCGTTACAACACTTTCGACAAAGGGTATTTTCCATCTAAGGGAAGTAACTTCTCCGGAGCTTATTCGCTGTACACAGACAACTTTGCCCGATATAACGGACATGCCCCCTTCTCTGCACTCAGTGCTTCCTGGGAAAGTGTATTCTCCATAAGTAACCGCCTGACATTGATCCCGGCACTTTATGGCAGGGTATTGATCGGCCAAGAGATCCCTTATGCTTATGAAAATGCGTTAGGAGGCGATGTATTCGGCCGTTACCTTCCTCAACAACTCCCGTTTGCAGGAATTTACAATATAGAACTAACTCACAATTCCGTTGCCGTGGCTTCCTTGAAACTACGCCAACGCATGGGTAGCAAACATTATATCACGTTGGCCGGAAATTTCGCCTTGAGTGATGACAATTTTTTCAAAATCCTGAAAGGTAACCGGATTTACGGTTGCAGTATCGGATACGGCCTGGACAGTATGTTCGGTCCGTTGGAAGCTTCATTAGGATATTCCAATCAATCCAAAGACGTGGGATTCTACGTAAATTTAGGATTCTCTTTTTAAGAAACTTAACCCGTATCCCGATAGGGTGTAGCCTTATGAAGCAAAGGGTGTAGCCATCCGGACAATAGGGTGTAGCTCTGCCTTGCGGATGGCTACACCCTATTTCGGTCCCTTCTCAGACGACCGGACAACCGGACAGACAGAGCACGGATTTATTTAATTATTTCAAATTTATTACTCAGAACCAAAGAAAGTCATTATCTTTACCGAAAATATTTTCTATATACTCACATAAAACATTTGGAATAATGGCAAAGAGAAGAGAACTTAAAAAAAACGTAAATTATATCGCAGGTGAATTATTTTCAGAGTGTCTGATCAACAGTAAGTTTATACCGGGTACCGACAAAAAGAAAGCTGACGAGTTGATGGTGGAAATTATGAAAATGCAAGATGAATTCATCAGTCGAATCAGTCATACAGAACCGGGTAACGTGAAAGGATTCTACAAAAAATTCCGTTCGGACTTCAATGCAAAGGTAAATGAAATCATCGACGCTATCGCGAAACTGAATTAAGAATGAAGAAAGCAATATATAGCTTTATCTACTATCACCTGTTGGGGTGGAAAACCAATGTAACGGTACCGAACTATGATAAATGTGTAATCTGTGCGGCACCTCATACAACGAATATGGACCTCTTTATCGGTAAACTGTTTTATGGAGCGATAGGCCGTAAAACCAGTTTCATGATGAAAAAAGAGTGGTTTTTCTTTCCTTTAGGAATCTTGTTCAAGGCCGTAGGCGGCATCCCCGTAAATCGAGGACGCAAAAGCTCACTGGTAGAACAAATGGCAGAGGTCTTTGCCAAAAGACCTAAGTTTCATCTTGCAATCACTCCCGAAGGAACCCGTAAACGCAACCCCAACTGGAAAAAAGGATTCTACTACATCGCATTGAAAGCGCAAGTCCCTATCGTGCTGATCGGAATCGATTACAATACGAAAACAGTTACCTCCACCAAAGCAATCATGCCCAGCGGAGACATTGAAAAGGATATGCGTGAAATAAAACTTTATTTCAAAGATTTCAAGGGAAAACATCCCGAGAACTTCTCCATTGGAGACGTTGAATGATTATTCATGAAAATCTCGATTGTACAGACAGATATTATCTGGGAAAATAAACAGGAAAATCTCCGTTTGCTCCGCGAAAAGCTATCACCTCTTCGCGGAACAACGGAGATTGTTGTTTTACCGGAGATGTTTACAACAGGATTCAGCATGAACAGCCGGCTATTAGCCGAACCGGTTTCCGGTACCACGCTCCGGAGTCTCAAAAATTATGCCATAGAATTTCATTTGTCATTGGCCGGGAGTTTCATTTGTGAAGAACAAGGTTCTTATTATAACCGGGCTTTCCTGATCACTCCCGATGGACAGGAATTTTACTATGACAAACGCCACCTCTTCCGCATGGGACACGAAGCGGAACATTTTTCGGCAGGCAGCCGGAAAGTGATCATTCCCTACAACGGTTGGAACATCTGCCTGCAGGTATGTTACGACCTCCGCTTTCCTGTCTGGAGCAGGAATGTGAACAATGAATATGACCTCCTTATATATGTAGCCAGTTGGCCGACTCCACGTATTCAGGCATGGAATACATTATTATGCGCACGTGCCATTGAAAATCAATGTTATGTATGCGGTGTGAACCGTATAGGACAGGACGGCAACGGGCTCTGTTATCCGGGGTATTCCGCTTTATATGGACCTAAAGGAGAAAACCTGGCAGGAACTCCCGATTCGGAAGAAAAAATACAAACCATTGAACTTAGCCTGGAAGCCCTCACTACTTTTCGTCATAAATTCCCTTGCTGGAAAGATGCAGACCCCTTTCTCCTTTACTAAATATCCAAGCCTAAATTTCCGTATTTACTAAAAATATCTCTTGAATTATAGTATATAAATGCAAAAAAGTATCTAATTTTGCCAGACAATCAATTTATTGTACCAAAAAACAAACCCTAATTTAACTCATAACACGAATGTTAACCCAATTAATTAATGCACGTATACTCACCCCCCAAGGATGGATGAAAGACGGTTCCGTGCTTATCAGAGACAATAAGATTTTAGAAGTCACAAACTGCGATCTGGCCGTTATCGGAGCTGAACTTATTGACGTCAAAGGTATGTATGTAGTCCCCGGTGGAGTAGAAATCCACGTGCATGGTGGTGGAGGCCGCGACTTTATGGAATGTACGGAAGATGCTTTCCGGGCAGCGGTCCATACTCACATGAAACATGGCACAACAAGTATCTTCCCCACACTGTCATCATCTACAGTCCCCATGATTCAACAAGCTGCAGAAACCTGTACCAAGTTGATGGAAGAGAAAAACAGCCCTATCCTGGGACTGCACCTCGAAGGTCATTACCTGAACATGAAAATGGCAGGAGGACAAATTCCGGAAAACATTAAAAATCCTGATCCGAATGAATACATTCCGATCGTAGAACAGTATCATTGCATCAAGCGTTGGGATGCTGCTCCGGAACTTCCGGGAGCCATGCAATTCGGTAAATATATTGCTGCCAAAGGCATACTGCCTTCCGTAGCACATACACAAGCCGAATTTGAAGATATCCGTACAGCTTATGAAGCCGGATACACTCATGCAACCCACTTCTATAATGCAATGCCCGGCTTCCACAAACGCAGAGAGTACAAGTACGAAGGTACAGTCGAAAGCATTTATCTGTTGGATGACATGACAGTAGAAGTAGTAGCCGACGGTATTCACGTCCCCCCTACGATCCTGAGACTCGTATATAAAATAAAAGGTGTGGAAAGAACCTGTCTGATCACCGATGCCCTTGCATGTGCCGATAGTGATAGCAAAGAGGCTTTCGACCCGCGCGTAATTATCGAAGACGGAGTCTGCAAACTGGCCGACCATTCTGCTTTGGCGGGAAGTGTCGCCACCATGGACCGCCTGATCCGCACCGTTGTGCAGAAAGCAGAGATCCCACTGGAAGATGCAGTTCGCATGGCTTCCGAAACTCCGGCACGCATCATGGGGGTATATGATCGCAAAGGTTCCTTGCAAAAAGGTAAGGATGCCGATATTCTGGTACTGGACGAAGACCTCAACGTAAGAGCCGTATGGGCCATGGGTAAGTTGGTACCTGAAACAAATACTCTGTTTTAAACGATAAACGTTTTTGAGCGATAACGATTAACAGGCTGTGCCGGTGCAGCCCGTTAATCGTTTATTATTTATCGCCTGTTACTTATCGCTCATTGTTCAAAACCGTTCATCGTTTATCTCCCATCATTTATCGTTCCCTCCTCCCTATTTATAGGTAAAAAAAGATTTTAATTTAATTTCCCTGTCAACCTTATCGCATAGTTGATTGTTTTTATATATATTTGTTCAGAGTTTCCAATAACGACAAAGACTCAGTCAAACTTAATTAATAACAAACTTATGAAGACAAATCTTAGTTCTCAGATTACTCTCAACAGGGTCTCCCCCAGGTATTACAGACCAGAGAATGCATTCGAGAGATCGGTATTGACCCGATTAGAGAAAATTCCTACAGACATCTATGAATCTGTAGAAGAAGGTGCAAATCATATCGCTTGCGAAATAGCACAGGTTATTCGTGATAAACAGAAAGCAGGACGTTTCTGCGTACTGGCATTGCCGGGTGGAAATTCTCCGCGCAGCGTATATGCCGAATTAATTCGCATGCACAAAGAAGAGGGACTCAGTTTCCGTAACGTAATTGTATTCAACATGTACGAATACTATCCGTTGTCTCAAGATGCAATCAACAGTAATTTCAATGCGTTGAAAGAGATGTTCCTCGATCATGTAGATATCGATAAACAGAATATCTTTACTCCGGACGGTACGATTGCCAAAGATACCATCTTTGAATACTGCCGCCTGTACGAACAGCGCATCGAAAGCTTCGGCGGTATCGATATCGCTCTGCTAGGCATCGGCCGTGTAGGTAATATAGCCTTCAACGAACCGGGGTCACGCCTGAACTCCACCACCCGACTGATTTTGCTGGATAGCGGTTCACGCAACGAAGCATCCAAGATATTCGGCACCATCGACAACACTCCTATCAGTTCTATTACGATGGGTGTAGCCACAATTCTTGCTGCTAAGAAAATCTATTTGTTGGCATGGGGTGAAGAAAAAGCCCACATGGTGAAAGAGTGTGTAGAAGGTAACGTAACAGATACCATTCCGGCATCTTACTTACAGACCCACAACAATGCACATGTAGCTATCGACCTGTCAGCAGCTTCCAACCTGACACGCATTCAACGTCCATGGCTGGTCACTTCCTGCGAATGGAATGACAAACTGATCCGTAGCGCAATCGTGTGGCTGTGCCAATTGACCGGCAAACCAATCCTGAAACTGACCAATAAAGATTACAACGAAAATGGCTTGAGCGAGCTGCTTGCCCTCTTCGGATCTGCTTATAACGTAAATATCAAGATATTCAACGACCTGCAGCACACCATTACCGGATGGCCGGGTGGTAAACCGAAAGCAGACGACACATATCGTCCGGAACGTGCAAAACCATATCCGAAACGAGTAGTCGTATTTTCTCCGCATCCCGATGACGATGTGATCTCTATGGGTGGTACGATCCGCCGCCTGGTAGAACAGAAACATGAAGTCCATGTAGCTTACCAAACTTCGGGAAACATTGCCGTAGGCGATGAAGAAGTAGTTCGCTTCATGCATTTCATCAACGGATTCAACCAAATCTTTATAAACAGTGAAGATCAGGTGATCAGTGAAAAGTACGCCGAAATCCGTAAATTCCTGAAAGACAAAAAAGACGGCGATATGGATACACGCGATATCCTGACCATCAAAGGTCTGATCCGCCGTGGCGAAGCGCGCACAGCTTGTACTTACAACAACATTCCGTTGGAACGTTGTCACTTCCTGGACCTCCCCTTCTACGAAACCGGTAAAATCCAGAAGAATCCGATCAGTGAAGCCGACGTAGAAATTGTCCGCAACCTGCTCCGTGAAGTGAAACCTCATCAGATCTTTGTAGCCGGTGACCTTGCCGACCCGCACGGAACACACCGTGTATGTACAGATGCCGTATTTGCTGCCGTAGACCTTGAAAAGGAAGAAGGAGCCGAATGGTTGAAAGACTGCCGTATCTGGATGTATCGTGGCGCATGGGCCGAATGGGAAATTGAAAACATCGAAATGGCTGTACCTATCAGTCCTGAAGAATTGCGTGCAAAACGTAACTCTATCCTGAAGCATCAGTCACAGATGGAAAGTGCTCCATTCCTGGGCAACGACGAACGCTTGTTCTGGCAGCGTAGCGAAGATCGTAACCGAGGTACTGCCGCTCTTTACGACAGCTTGGGACTGGCTTCTTACGAAGCAATGGAAGCATTCGTAGAATACATCCCACTATAACCAAAGCCAATTAGTGAAATAAAAATAAAGAAGAGTGAGGAGTTTGGAATTCTTCACTCTTCTTTTGTTTAAACAGAAAAGATACAAATTATATATGAAACAAGAAAAATTCTTCCGTCTTCTTCCTATAGAGGGAGCTTATAATATTCGTGATCTGGGAGGTTATCCGACATCAGACCATAAACATGTAAAATGGAAAACATTCATCCGTTCGGGCGATCTTGACAAACTGACAGAATCCGATCTGGACTATCTTACCTCCTTGCACATCCGAACCGACATCGACTTCAGGAGCATGCAGGAAAAAAAAGCAGCGGCAGACAAAATTCCCTCAACAGTTACACAATATATCCCCTTATCTATCGAAGCAGGCGACATGACCGACATGACACACTTCAACCTGAACAATATACCGGGCATACTCGAACAGGCATACGTTTATATCATCCAAAATGCTCAGGATACTTATCGGGAATTCTTCCGGATTGTTTCGGAAGAACGGAATACTCCTCTTTTATTTCACTGCTCAGCGGGAAAAGACCGTACCGGAATTGCCGCGGCCTTACTACTGGGAGCATTGGGTGTCGACAGGGAAGTGATAATGGAAGATTACATGCTGTCTGCCGAATATATAAAAGGGAAATATGATGCAATCGTACAAGCTCATCCCGGATTTGCCCCTCTCACCACAGTACGGAAAGAATATCTGGAAGCTGCTTTCCAAACCATTGACACTGACTATCAAGGTATGGATAACTACCTGAAAAATCAATTGGGAGTAGATACCCACAGATTGAGAATGCTGTATACCGAATAAATGGACAGTTAGCAACTTCCTCAGCCAATGACTTATCGGCAATTGCCGGTTTTTCATTTATTTCTTCTACTTTTGCACCCGATAATCATTCAACCGAGCATATGAAAAAACTATGTATATTTCTCCTGCTGCTCTTTGCTGCGACAGGAATCTTGTTTGCACAAGAAATAGAAAAAAGCGTGAAAGAGCGGCTCAGTAATTACTTTGAGACTTACACCCCGGCATCTGCCAATACCGGAAGCTGTAAGTTAAAAAGCGTAGACATAGACTTCGAAGGCAGGAAACTATCTATCTATGCTTCCGAGAGTTTTGCTTATCAGCCGTTTGTACCGGAAACAGTAGACGAAATCTATCATCAGATAGAAGAATTGCTGCCCGGCCCGGTACGTTTTTTCCGAACTACAATTTATGCCAACAACCAACCTATCGAGGAGTTGATTCCCAATTTCTTTCGCGGGAAGAAGAAAAAAGATAAATCGCGGCTTTCAAACGCAGAATATAAAGGAGCACCTTGGGTGATAAACACCTCCCGCCCTTACGAAATAACCAAAGGATTGCAGAACCGGCACATCTCTTTGTGGCAAAGCCATGGCAAATATTACAAGAACGATAAAGGCGAATGGGGATGGCAACGTCCACGTTTGTTCTGCACTACCGAGGACCTGTTTACGCAATCTTTCATTCTGCCTTATGTCATCCCTATGCTCGAAAACGCCGGAGCTAATGTCTATACCCCCCGGGAGCGGGATACTCAAAAGAATGAGGTGATTGTGGACAACGATACACGAAACGGTTCCATCTATCTGGAGATGAAAAGCCGCAAAGCCCGTTGGGAGAAAACCGACGGTTACGGATTCGCACAAAGAAAACCTGTATATGAAGATGGAGAAAACCCTTTCCTGACAGGTAGCGCACGCTTCACCCGGACTGAAAAGAAAAAGAATAAGGCATTTGCCGAATGGATTCCTACAATCTCCGAAACAGGGAGTTACGCAGTATATGTATCCTATCAGACACTTCCAAACAGCGTCAGTGACGCCAAATATCTGGTATTTCACAAAGGTGGTGTTACAGAATTTAAAGTCAACCAGAGGATCGGCGGTGGTACATGGGTATATCTCGGAACCTTTGAGTTTGACAAAGGCAGCAATGATTATGGCATGGTGGTACTAAGCAATGAGAGCAGCGAAAACGGGGTTATCTGTGCCGATGCCGTTCGTTTCGGCGGAGGAATGGGAAATATATCCCGCGGCACAGTAAGCGGACTGCCCCGTTATCTGGAGGGAGCCCGTTATTCTGCCCAATGGGCAGGTATGCCCTATGATGTCTACGGAGGCAAACAAGGAACAAATGACTATGCTGACGACATCAATGCACGCTCCAACACCATCAATTACCTGTCCGGTGGTTCTGTATTCAATCCCGGACAAAAAGGACTGGGTGTCCCCTTTGAAATGAACGTAGCGCTGCATAGTGATGCCGGATACAGTAAAACGAACGATATAGTGGGATCACTCAGTATCTATACCACCGATTTCAATAACGGACTGCTTAACTCGGGAAACAGCCGGTATGCTTCACGTGACCTGGCAGATCTCCTGCTCACCCAAATACAAAAAGACATTCGTGCCAAATTCAATATACAGTGGACACGCCGTAGTATGTGGGATCGCAATTATAGCGAAACACGCCTGCCTGCCACTCCATCCACTATCGTCGAATTGCTTTCACACCAAAATTTCGCAGATATGAAACTCGGTCACGACCCGAATTTCAAGTTTACCGTAGGACGTGCCATTTACAAAGCCGTATTACAATTCATCAGCAGTCAGCACAACAAGGAGTATGTAGTGCAACCACTCCCCGTCAGCAACTTCGCCATCGAGTTTGGCAAAAAAAGAAACACCCTGGAACTCTCATGGCAGGGTGAAAACGATCCGTTGGAGCCTACCGCCCGTCCCCGCGAATACATGGTATACACTCGTATCGGATACGGTGGTTTCGACAATGGAGTACGTGTGAATAAACCTTCGTACACCCTGAAAATAGAACCCGGATTGGTCTATTCATTTAAGGTTACAGCTGTCAACCACGGAGGCGAAAGTTTTCCATCCGAAATCTTATCTGCCTATAAAGCCAAACAAGAACATGCACGAGTGCTGATCATCAATGGTTTTAACCGATTGAGCGGACCCGCAGTAATCGACACACCGGACGAAGCCGGATTTGACCTGGAACAAGACCCCGGTGTCGCTTATCAATACAATATTTCACTTTGCGGGGCACAGACCGGCTTTGATCGCTCTCAGGCGGGAAAAGAAGGAAAAGGAAGTCTGGGCTATAGCGGAAACGAACTGGAAGGAATGAAAATTGCCGGAAACACTTTCGACTATCCTTTTGTACACGGCAAGGCAATCCAAGCTGCCGGAAACTACAGTTTCGTATCATGCAGCGATGAAGCCGTTGAAAACGGGCGTATACAACCGGAACATTATCCCATTGTGGATTTTATCCTGGGACTGGAAAAAGATGATATTTTAAGCAATCCGGCACGCAAAACGTATTATAAGACATTCTCTTCACCCATGCAACGGATATTAACCGCTTACTGTCAGTCAGGAGGAAACCTTCTCGTCAGCGGGTCTTACATTGGCAGCGACATGAGTAATTCACAGGGTAACCGGGAGTTTACGGAAAAAATTCTGAAATACGGCTTCCAAGGTTCACTCAAAGATACCCGTTCGGGACAGATCACCGGATTGGGACGCACCCTGCAAATCCCCCGTTTGCCCAACGAGAAGGCTTATGCAGTAACAGCTCCTGATTGTATCGTTCCCGTAGACTCCGCGTTTCCGGTATTTGTCTATCAACCCGGACAATACAGTGCCGGAATCGCTTATAAAGGAAATTACCGGGTATTCGCAATGGGATTTCCATTCGAAAGCATCGAAAGCGAAACAGACCGTGCCATAGTAATGGCGGCAATACTAAAATTCTTCGGAGAAAAATAAATATCCCAATCCACTTTGCCGAAACCTGATGGGTGATGTCAGTCTTTTGTCTGCAAGAAACAAGTTTCTTGCAGACAAAAGACTACATGGATAACTCTTCCAAGCAAAACATCCATAGGGAAAAACACCTTGTGTTTTCTTTCACTCACCGATACATTTTGAACATCATTTTCGGCAGCCCCCCTCGGCTCTACGGTCATACCTGACACTCTTAAAGCTTATACTGACATAATGTCTGCTATCCAAACAAGACATATTTAACATTAACTGCCACAATGTCTGCCATCCTCTTATTCTTCTTCTTATTCGGTTGCCCCTCTAATCCGGCTGTTTTCGTTCTATAATATTTTTCTAATTTCATAATAGAGTCTTCTAATCTGATTATTTGTGCCCGGATAATCATTTGTAGCGTACTACATGAACCAATTTTATATAATTATGAAAGCAAAAATGTTTTTTTTAGTAGTAGCCATGCTACTTTGCAGAGGTGTATCCTATGCATACAGCCCTTCGGCGAACGATCCGATTTCAAAGTCGGGAGGAATTGAGCAAGATATTCCACCTCCCCATATTCCACCGCCTCCGTTGCCGAGTCAGATATTTCTTCATGTCGGTGAAATTTCCGAAACTCCATATCCCATGATCGGGGCAATGGTATGGGAATGTGATAATCCACCGGTAGGTATAGAACAAGAAGAATCATATATCTTTGGAACTATGATTATCCTGCGTATAAAAGGAGTTGCAGCGGGAAGATATCAAGTGGATATGAAATGGTACAATCCGCTCAATCCGGGCCAGCCTCCATTAGGAAGACAAACCATTGAGGTCATCGTTCAGCCGTGGCCTTAACAAGTGACAAATAAATTGTCATAGAACTCCCTCCGCGATGCGCACCTGCATCCGGAGGGAAAATAAAGACAAATACAAACCGGACATAAACGACCATTTAAAAGTTATTCGGGAGAAAACTAAAAAACAGAGATAAGGAAGAGAAAACATTGGAAATATATATTCATCAAAAAAAAATCCTTGCCACTTACTCCATTCTTCATTTTAAATTCTATCTTTGCTCCTAGTAATAACTATTAAAATAAAAACACTATGTACACAATACAGGCAAATCCAAGTGGCACACGCAACATGGAAATATCTGAAGAGAATTTGGTAACCATTGAAAAATACTCTTTATTCCAGCATCTGATAGACAGCAATGGAATTGTAGATGAAGCTGTTCTGGAAAAGCTGAAACTCAATATACGTTCTCTGATCGCAAGTCAGGAAGAAGACAGTAAAGACCTGCTCGACCTTTGTATAGATGTGATTTATCACAACAATATGAAAGCATTCGGGTTGCAGCAACTCATCAAGCTCTATCTCACCTGGTTGTCAAAGCAGGAAGCAGAAGAAGAGGAGGAGGCATGATTACCGTCGATACCTGTGGAATGACGAACTATAGCCCGTTGATTCCGGCCATAAAAGCGATGTGTAATGCCAATCCCGGTGACAAGATGGAGATTGTAACGGATCAGGTGGCTGCATTCCAGGATCTTAAGGAATATTTATCAGAACAAGGTATCGGATTCCGTGAAATATATGATGGAGAACGGATGACTTTACAGTTTACTATTTTATGAGCGAAATACAAAATCAAATTAAAAAATGGCCGGTAACGGCAATCAAAAAAATCAAAAGTACATTCGGTAGCGTAGAAAAGTTCTACGCTACCGTTTATCTTATAGCCCGCAACGAACATCATTGCCAGATGATGGGAGTGGCCGGAGCGGAACAACGCTTGAAGACGATTCATGCCTATCAGGGTATGATTCGCTTCATGCTCGATGAAGAAGGACTCAATGGTAAGGAAATCCTGGACACAATAGCCGGAGAGTATCTGGAAGACTTTGTGAACTATCGCGAACAAGACTTCGGAATGACCAATGAAGAATTTATTGCCATTATCAAAAGAATAGGCTGAACGCATGGATATATTCCTGATTATTCTGGGTAGTATCTGCCTGCTTGTCGGATTAGCCGGATGTATCGTCCCTATGCTTCCCGGGCCTCCTGTCTCCTATCTGGCACTGGTATTTCTGCATTTCACCGATAAGGTTTCTTTTACCATTCCACAACTATTCTTCTGGTTGTTCATTGTGGTACTGATACAAATACTCGACTATTTCATTCCGATGTTCGGTGTAAAAAGACTCGGAGGTACCCCATGGGGTAAATGGGGTTGCATCATCGGTACCTTTGCCGGCATTTTTCTGTTCGCCCCCTGGGGCGTATTTATCGGCCCGTTTGTGGGCGCAGTTGTAGGCGAATTATTGGGTGGAAAAGAAACGAAATACGCGCTGAAAGCAGGATTCGGAGCATTTGCAGGGTTCCTGTTGGGCACCGTACTGAAGGTAGCCGTATGCGGTTGGTTCATCTTCTGCTTTATCCGTGCCCTCGTATAGCGAAATTATCCGTATCTTTGTCCCCATGAAAGAATATCGACTTACCGATTGGTTACCCACTACCAAGAAAGAAGTAGAGCTTCGCGGCTGGGACGAACTGGATGTTATCCTCTTTAGCGGCGATGCTTATGTGGACCATCCTTCATTCGGAGCCGCCGTTATCGGTCGTATCCTTGAAGCCGAAGGCCTGCGTGTAGCCATTGTGCCCCAACCCAACTGGCGTGACGACTTGCGTGACTTTCGCAAGCTGGGACGTCCCCGACTCTTTTTCGGCATCAGTGCAGGTTGCATGGACTCCATGGTGAACAAATATACAGCTAACAAACGCTTACGTAGCGATGACGCTTACACCCCGGACGGACGTCCCGATATGCGACCGGAATATCCCTCGATCGTATACACCCAAATTCTGAAAAAACTCTATCCCGATGTTCCCGTTGTTTTGGGAGGTATTGAAGCAAGTATGCGCCGCCTCAGCCATTATGACTATTGGCAGGATCGGTTAAAGAAAAGTATACTTTGTGAAAGCGGTGCCGACATGCTGATTTACGGCATGGGAGAAAAGCCTATTTGTGAGTTGGTCCGCCGATTGACAGCCCTGTGTGATAATCAGGATGGAGTGATTTCATCATCCGACATTCATTCTCCGGCATTATCCTCTATCCCGCAGACGGCTTATCTGACCAGGAAATATGAATCCGACGAGAATGATATCACCCTCTATTCACATGAAGAATGTCTGGCTGATAAAAAGAAACAGGCAACCAACTTCCGTCATATAGAAGAGGAAAGCAATAAATACGCGGCAGCCCGAATCGTACAGGCTGTCGATGGTAAAACAGTGGTTGTAAATCCACCCTACCCTCCTATGACAGAGAAAGAGCTGGACCGTTCGTTCGATCTCCCTTACACTCGTTTGCCTCATCCCAAATACAAAGGCAAACGCATTCCGGCTTATGATATGATTAAATTTTCCGTTAATATCCACCGGGGATGTTTTGGCGGATGCGCTTTTTGTACCATCTCTGCCCATCAGGGAAAATTTATAGTCAGCCGAAGCAAGGAAAGCATTCTGAAAGAAGTAAAAGAGGTAGTTCAATTGCCCGATTTCAAAGGAAATCTGAGCGATTTAGGAGGCCCTTCTGCCAATATGTATAAAATGGGCGGGAAAGATCTCTCCCTTTGCAAACGTTGTAAACGCCCCTCTTGCATTCATCCCAAAGTGTGTCCGAACCTGAATACGAATCACCGTCCGCTACTGGATATTTACTATGCAGTGGACTCTTTACCTGAAATCAAACGAAGTTTCATCGGAAGTGGAGTGCGATACGACTTATTGCTCCATCAAAGCAAGGATGCTACCGTCAACAAAATCACAGCAGAATATACTCGCGAACTAATAGCCCGCCACGTCAGCGGGCGCCTGAAAGTTGCACCGGAACATACCAGTGACCGGGTACTGAGTATCATGCGTAAACCCGCTTTCAGCCAATTCGGAGCATTTAAAAAGATATTCGACAGAATCAACCGGGAACTTGGCTTGCGCCAACAATTGATCCCTTATTTCATCTCCAGTCATCCGGGCTGTAAAGAAGAAGATATGGCGGAACTGGCAGTCATCACCAAACAACTGGACTTCCATCTGGAACAAGTGCAGGATTTCACCCCTACCCCTATGACCGTAGCCACCGAAGCTTGGTATACAGGCTTTCATCCGTATACACTCGAACCGGTATTCAGTGCCAAGACTCAACGGGAAAAGTTGGCACAAAGACAATTTTTCTTTTGGTATAAACCGGAAGAACGACGGAATATCATCAATGAATTGCGCCGCATCGGACGGGCGGACCTGATAGACAAACTATACGGAAAGAGGAAATGACAACTTCCTCTTTCCACACTTCACTTACTCTTTCTCTTTCACCGGTAATGCCACAATTTCCAGTAGTACACTGACAGCCGTTTCCACATTCGGAATATCTTTTACCAACATAGACCGACGTCCGTTCTGCTCTCTCAAATCACATCTTCGGGTATACTTCATCATATAGTCGATCATCTTACCGAAAGCAGCACTCTGATAATACGGGCTTTCTGCATTGTTGACAAAGAACAGTGTCATACGTCCTCCTTTCAAGAACACTTTCTCCACTCCCAATCGGGCAGCCAGGCGCCTTAACGGTACTATACGCAACAATTCTTCAGTCTCAGGCGGAATAGGGCCGAAACGGTCTTCCAATCGTGAACGGAAAGCATCTACATCTCTATCGAGAGTCAGTCCGTCCAGTTCCCGATACAGCAACATACGTTCGCTACTGCCCGTCACATAATTAGCCGGTAACAGCAATTCCAGATCGCTTTCCACCTGACATTCTTCAACAAACTCTTCACCACTAATGACACCTTCTCCTTTTAATTCGTCAGCATAAAGTTCAGCAAATTCATCCGTTTTCAGTTCATGCACAGCTTCCGACAATATCTTCTGATAAGTTTCATAACCCAGATCGGCGATAAATCCACTCTGTTCGGCTCCCAGCATATTACCCGCACCGCGAATGTCCAGATCCTGCATGGCAATATGAATACCACTACCCAGATCACTGAAATTCTCGATCGCCTGCAGGCGACGTTTGGCTTCGGGGGTTAACGAAGACAACGGAGGAGCCAGCAAGTAACAGAACGCCTTTTTATTGCTACGTCCCACACGTCCGCGCATCTGGTGCAGATCGCTCAATCCGAAGTTTTGTGCCTGGTTGATAATAATCGTGTTCGCATTCGGTATATCGATTCCACTCTCGATAATAGTGGTTGCAATCAGTACATCGTAGTCATAATTGACAAAGCCGAAAATGATCTGTTCCAATTCCGCCGGCTCCATCTGTCCGTGTCCGATGGCTATCCGGCAATCCGGAATGTGACGAAGAATCATTGCTTTCAGTTCCGGAAGATTGGCTATACGGTTGTTTACCAGAAAAACCTGCCCATTACGACTCATCTCAAAGTTAATGGCATCAGCTATCACCTCTTCACTGAACGTATGTACCTCCGTCTGTATCGGATAACGGTTGGGAGGTGGAGTTGAAATCACACTCAAGTCACGCGCTCCCATCAGCGAGAATTGCAAAGTACGCGGAATAGGAGTTGCCGTCATTGTCAATGTATCCACATTGACCTTCATCTGCCGCAGCTTCTCCTTGACCGACACACCGAACTTCTGCTCTTCGTCAATAATCAGCAGTCCGAGGTCTTTGAACTTGACATCTTTTCCCAAGATACGGTGCGTACCGATCAGAATATTCACGTCTCCAGCTTCCAATCCTTTGATTACCGCCTTTGCCTGTGCCGCCGTACGGGCACGGCTGAGATATTCTACCCGGCAGGGAAGTCCTTTCAGGCGATCACGAAAAGTCTGGAAGTGTTGGTATGCCAAAACCGTTGTAGGCACCAGTACGGCTACCTGCTTATTGTCTGCTACGGCTTTAAATGCGGCACGGATGGCCACTTCAGTCTTACCGAAGCCAACGTCTCCACATACCAGGCGATCCATAGGCATATCCCGTTCCATATCCTGTTTCACATCCGCCGTAGCCTTACTCTGATCGGGGGTATCTTCATAGATGAACGAAGCCTCCAATTCCCGTTGCAAAAAACTATCGGGACTGTATGCAAACCCTTTCTCTTCACGACGTTGTGAATAAAGTTTTATCAAGTCACGAGCTATATCTTTAATCTTTGTCTTTGTACGCTCCTTCAGTTTCTCCCAAGCGCCCGTACCCAATTTGTTCAGTCGGGGGGCTTCTCCTTCTTTACCTTTATATTTTGAAACTTTATGCAACGAATGGATAGAAACAAATACCACATCTTCATTCTGATAGACCAGTTTCATGACCTCCTGTGTCGTATCTCCGTTAGGAATACGTACCAGACCGGAAAAACGTCCCACACCATGATCGGTATGTACCACATAATCACCGGGGGTGAACTGATTCAACTCTTTCAGCGAAAGGGCGACCTTTCCCGAACGGGCTTTATCACTCTTCAGGTTATATTTATGGAAACGGTCGAACAACTGGTGATCGGTAAACAAACAAAGTTTCAAGGTATCGTCTGCAAACCCTTCATGCAGAGTCCGCTCCACAGCCGTAAACTGAATCCGGTCTCCCCGATCCTCCAAAATGGCTTTGATACGATCCGTCTGTTTCGTACTGTCACTACAGATATAAAGTGCATATCCCCGGTTCAGATACTCTTTGAAAGACTCCGCCACCAAATCGAAATTCTTATGAAAAATAGGTTGTGCCGTAGTATGAAATGTCAAGGTAGCATCCGGTGTGCCGGTCGGCTTGTTACCAAACTCCATCCGCCGGAAATCGAGCGCACGAACAGTGAACTCACTCCCATCGATCAATTTTCCTTCCAAAGTAATGCCTCCATTCTCTTCGGCCTCCTGAGAAGCAAGAGCCTGCGGTGTGAGCGATTCATCGTGAACAACCTGAATACGCTCCCGCAACCAAAGGAAATCACGCATCGCCAAAGTGGTATCTTTCGGGATAAAATCAAGAAAAGAAGTTGTAACCTTTCCGGTTACGGCAAGATCGGGCACAATCACAATACTCTCTTTCTTCTCTTTCGACAACTGTGAATCGACCTCAAATGTACGGATACTCTCCACGTCATTACCGAAAAAGTCAATACGATAGGGATACTCGGACGAAAATGAAAACACGTCGATAATACTTCCACGAACGGCATACTGCCCCGGTTCGTATACATAATCCACGTATTCAAACCCGTAACTATGCAATACATCCGTAATGAAACCCGTATCCACCCGCTCACCAACGTGCAGTTTCAGGGTATTCTCGCTCAACTCCTGCCGTGATACGACCTTTTCGGCTAATGCATCGGGATAAGTGACGATACACAATCCCTCCTCACCTTTCTGAAAGCGACTGAGCACTTCGGTACGCAAAATCTCGTTAGCGGCATCTTTCTGTCCGTACTTCACCGAACGACGAAACGAAGAAGGGAAAAACAAAATGCGCTCTGTACCCAACACTTGGGTAAGATCATGATAAAAATAACCGGCTTCTTCCAGGTCACCTAATATAAAAACAAACGGGCAAGGACTCTTTTCAACCAACGCCGAAGCGAACAAGGAAGCAGCGGAAGCATATAAGCCGCCGCAATAGATATGTCTGACTGCGGGCTCCCCCAACAGTTTATTCAGGGCCTCTACATTCGGATGCCCCGCATATTGATGTTGCAGTTCAGTAATTGTCATAAATGCAATTTTAGCCCATCACCGATCCTATGGATTTACACGGATGAAACATGTTTCCGAACCATCTATGCAAATCCCTGTAACCTGTGATGCAAATTCACCGCAAAAGTACTAAATTATCCTTAGTTTTAATGCGCTATCTTTGGTTAGTAGCGGAAAAGCATTACATTTGTCTTCAAATTTAGACACAATATGCAGACATCGGACAGCATCGTAATCATCCCTACCTACAACGAACGGGAAAACATAGAGAACATCATCCGCGCCGTTTTCGGACTGGAAAAGACCTTTCATATTCTGATCATCGAGGACGGTTCTCCTGACGGGACCGCCGCCATTGTAAAGACCTTGCAGCAGGAGTTTCCCAACCGCCTTTTCATGATAGAACGTAAAGGTAAACTGGGATTGGGAACAGCCTACATCACCGGATTCAAGTGGGCACTGGAACATTCATACGAATACATCTTTGAGATGGATGCCGATTTCAGTCATAATCCCAACGATCTGCCACGGCTCTATGAGGCTTGTGCCGTTCAGGGAGGCGACGTAGCTATCGGCTCTCGATACGTAAGCGGAGTGAATGTAGTAAATTGGCCGATGGGACGTGTGCTGATGTCTTATTTTGCATCTAAATATGTACGAATCGTTACCGGACTGCCAATACACGATACGACTGCCGGATTTAAATGTTACCGTCGCCAGGTACTCGAAACCATCGATCTCGACCACATACGTTTTAAGGGGTATGCTTTTCAGATAGAAATGAAATTTACGGCCTACAAATGCGGATTCAAGATTATCGAGGTACCGGTTATCTTTATCAACCGCGAACTGGGTACTTCAAAAATGAACAGCAGTATCTTTGGTGAAGCGGTATTCGGTGTCATCAAACTGAAAGTGAACAGCTGGTTTCACACATTCCCCCAGAAAACAAAAATGAATTAAGATATGAAAAGAACATTAATACAAAACGCTACCATAGTAAACGAAGGACGTTCTGTGCGCGGTTCGGTAGTTATCGAAGGGGAAAAAATAGCCGAAGTACTTGAAAAAGGACAGAAACCTGCTATCCCCTGCGAAGAAACAATCAATGCCAACGGATGCTATCTGATTCCGGGTGTGATCGACGATCATGTACATTTCCGTGATCCGGGACTAACCCACAAAGCCGACATCTCTACCGAAAGCCGGGCTGCCGCAGCTGGAGGTGTAACCTCTATCATGGACATGCCCAATACAAATCCGCAAACGACCACACTGGATGCGCTCAATGCCAAGTTCGATCTGCTTGCCGAAAAGTGTAGCGTTAACTATTCGTGCTATTTCGGGGCAACCAATAATAACTATACCGAGTTCGACAAACTGGACAAGAACCGTGTATGCGGAATTAAGCTTTTCATGGGATCGAGTACCGGAAATATGCTGGTAGACAAAATGAACAGTCTACTGAATATTTTCAATGGAACCGATCTGCTGATTGCCGCTCACTGCGAGAATCACGAAACGATTAAAAAGAATACGGAGAAGTATGTAAAAGAGTATATTGAAAAATATCCTCATCAATATTACCATGTTCATCATGAGACCCTTCCGATGGGTTATCATGCTAAAATACGTTCGATTGCGGCTTGTTACGAATCGTCCGAACTGGCTGTACGCCTGGCACGCATTGCAGATGCACGCCTGCATATCCTGCATATCTCTACAGCCAGAGAACTTTCACTGTTTGACAATGATATCCCGTTAGAGGAAAAGAGAATCACAGCAGAAGCTTGCGTTTCACATCTGTTATTCGACTCTTCCGATTATCCGGAACTCGGTGCACGCATCAAGTGTAATCCTTCTATCAAAACAAAAACCAACCGGGATGCGCTCCGCCAGGCAGTCAACTCCAACCTGATCGATGTAATCGCGACAGACCATGCCCCACACCTTCTCAAAGAAAAAGAAGGAGGGCCGTTGAAAGCAATGTCCGGTATGCCTATGATCCAGTTCTCTCTGGTCAGCATGCTCGAACTGGTGAACGAAGGTATCTTTACGATAGAAAAGGTTGTCGAAAAGATGTGTCACGCCCCTGCTCAAATATACAATATTCACAACCGCGGCTTTATCCGCCCCGGTTATCAGGCCGATCTCGTATTGGTTCGTCCGGATGCATTATGGACGGTAAGCGCGGATCAGATTTTAAGCAAATGCGGATGGAGCCCGCTTGAAGGACGTACGTTCGAGTGGAAAGTAGAAAAGACATTTGCCAACGGACATCTATTGTATACTGACGGACAGGTAGACGAAACCTATCGCGGACAAGAGATCTATTTTGAACGATGAACAATAAACGAGGAACGGGGAACAATAAATGCGAGGAGAATGGGAAATATATTGAAAGATAAAAGTATGGCTTTCGCGATGCGAATCGTAAACCTGCATAAATATCCGGACAAAAGAAAAGCTTACTCTCTATCCGACCAGATTCTAATATCCGGTACAGCCATCGGAGTTCTGCAAAAAGAAACGGAATGCGCCGAAAGCAACGCCGACTTTATTCATAATATAGCATCGCCCCAAAAGAACGTAATGAAACCCTTTTCCGGCTTGAATTGTTATTTAAAACAGAATATTTATCCGAAACAGAATATTCAAGCATGTTTGCAGACGCAAATGAATTAATGAAACTTATGATTACCAGTATTAAAACAGTCAAATATGGAAAAGCATAACCCGTCATCATTCACCGTTGATAGCTCCTCCCCCGCTCATCGTTCATCATTCGCCGTTCATGATTTAACCCCTTATATCAACTGGATTTACTTCTTCCACGCCTGGGGATTCCAACCGCGTTATGCTGCCATTGCCAATATTCACGGATGTGACTCTTGCCGTGCTATCTGGCTGACCACTTTCCCGGAAGAAGAACGGAGCAAGGCTTCAGAAGCGATGCAACTTTATAAAGAAGCTAACCGGATGTTGAACGAACTGGACAGAAATTTTGAGGTAAAAACTATTTTTAAGCTCTGTCCTGCCAATGCGGATGGAGATAATCTGATTATAAACGGTATCACCTTCCCATTGCTCCGGCAGCAAGTCAAGAAGAAAGAAAACGAACCGTTCTTATGCCTCAGTGATTTCGTACGCCCGCTATCTTCAGGCATCACCGATGTGGTAGGAGCTTTTGCCTCATCCATCGATGCGGACATGGAAGGACTTTATGAGAAAGACCCCTATAAGCATCTTTTGGTACAAACACTATCCGACCGCCTGGCCGAGGCCGCTACCGAAAAGATGCACGAGTACGTCCGCAAAGAAGCCTGGGGATATGCCAAGGATGAAAATCTTTCCATACCCGATCTTCTTGTCGAAAAGTATCAAGGCATCCGTCCTGCTGTGGGATACCCTTCTCTGCCCGACCAATCCGTGAACTTCATCCTGGACGAGATTCTCGATATGAAACAAATAGGTATCCACCTGACCGAGAATGGTGCCATGTATCCTCATGCTTCCGTATGCGGATTAATGTTTGCCCATCCCGCATCCCAATATTTCTCCGTGGGGAAGATCGGTGAAGATCAACTGGCAGACTATGCCGGCCGAAGGGGAAAAACCGTAGAAGAGATGCGTAAATTTCTGGCAGCAAACTTGCAATAAAAGTTTTCTTTCGATATATTTGTAACTGATCCTATTCTTTATAAATAGAAGAAGTTATGAAAAAGGTTCTTATTCTGTTATTATGGTTACTGCCCTCATGCAGCGTAGTGATCTTTGCACAGACTCAGCGCATAGCGGGTACTGTCGTAGTTGGTGACGGCCAGCCTGCCGTCGGTGCCGCCATCGTTGTCAAAGGAACCAATATCGGTGCCGTGACGAATGTAGACGGCAAGTTCGTAATAGCAGAAGCACCCGCTTCGGCACAACGGCTCGTAGTGTACCATGTAGGTATGGAACGCAAAGAGGTAGATGTTGCTCCCAACGTATACATTCAGCTTCAACCCGTAGAACAAGGCTTTTCGTGGAATGTGAAAGCCGGTGTCAGCCTGTTCAGTTATCGCCGCCCGGATGGACTGGACGAACGGACAGGATTCAGTGTCGGTGCCGGTGTGGAATATAATTTCAGCAGACACTGGGCCATACAGTCGGGATTGATGATCACCAGCAAAGGAGCAACTGCCGAATACGAAGGCTACTCTCCACTATCTTCGTCTACCGATCCCATCTCCTACAAAGCCAAAATATCTCCGATCTACCTGGATATCCCCATCCTGGCAGCTTTTAAAATAGATATATCGAACCATGTTAAGTTCGCGATCAATATCGGTCCCTATTTATCCGTAGGTATGGGTGGAAAATACGAACTGACCAATACAGGCGGACATAAAAACGAATCACACAATCCTTTTAAATCCTACTCCTCCACAGCCGAAATGAAAGATAAGGACGCCTTGTTGAAACGCTTCGACATTGGAGTGCAGGGAGGCATCGGATTTGAAATATGGAAGCATTATCTGATCAATGCCTCTTTCCAGCACGGATTCATGGACCCGATCAAAGGAGGAACATTGTATGCCGGTGATACCGAAAAGCACTACCCGATCGGTGGAATCCTGACAGTGGGCTACAGATTCTAAATGAATACTTTATTTAAGCATTGAAAACACACAAAAGAGTGAAGAGAAAAGGGGTGTGCCAAAACTCGTATTCACCACAGATTACATGGAATTTACACAGATAAATATTATGGGTTATCAGTAGATTAAAAATCATTCTGTGTAAATTCTGTGTAATCTGTGGTGAGTTATGAAACACCCCCTTTTCATGGTCTATTATCTCAGAAACGATATCCTATTTCAAAAGCTACATCTATAAAGCCCTCCGAATGATTCCATGAAGTACATCCCACTCTTCCGGTTCCTCCTATCAGGAAACGACCGTATTCTACTCCGATTCCATAGGCGAATCCTCCTGTAAACCGTTTACCGAACAACGACCGGCTATTGGTAACAGATTCGGTTTTATTGCCCTCCATCGTATCGTAATAATGCTTGATATATTCTCTCTTTTCATCTCCACTAAGTCCCAGATCAATGTAAGGGCCGAAACTGAACACCAGGTTCATATCATTCCCTACCCTGTATTTCAGTGCAAACAACAGAGGAATCTCCAAATAGAATGGATTATAAGTGCCACTGACCTGCTCATAAGAAGCGGATGAAGAACCATCTCCGTTATTTTCGGCATAATAGCCATAGAAATCATACCCTTTCATTTTACGGGAAACCAGCAAAAGTGACGGCTGAAAAGCCCAATGTTTCGACATCCGGATATCGGCTCCCACCCCACCATAGATACTGAATCCGTCTTTCAGTTTCGATTCGGGCCCCTGCATGAATTTCCCTGCTCCAATTCCTGCCTTTACCGACCACGAGAAGCGTTGCATCACCTGTGTACGCATCTGTATGCGCATCGGAAGATCTATATATCCGCTACGTTTTCCTTTTTTCACTTGTAACGAATCAAAATATACCGGTACCTCCTCCAGTATAAATACTCCGTCTTTATCGGTCGTCGCATTCTGATTCGTACGTTTCAGGGTAACGACCGCACCCTCTACCGGATAGTAATCTTCGTCCACAACCTTCTCTACTACCTTTTGCTTTTGTGCCATTACGTCGGTCAATGCCAGGCAGACCCATGCCAATGCTATATATTTTTTCATATCTTTCTATTTTTTACATTCAACATCCAGTTATCCGTTTCCGCTTCATCAGAAACGGTAAGTGACTCCCAAGGTAAGTACCAGATTGTGCTCTTTTGCTTCAAAGCCTTCATCATCCTGCCCCAGACACATGCTCTTTCCTGAAATACCGGCCAGCCACTTTTTGTATTCCACCCCTATGCCATAGGCTACACCAAAGCTGAAAGGATGCAGCAAAGAATGTTTCCCACCGGAATAGTCGTATTCATACTCACTGCTATAAATATCATACTCTTCATCGGGTTTGCCTGTCTCGCTAGCTTTCACTTTCCCTGCAAAACCATACGAAAAAACAGGTCCCATAGAAAATGCCAGATTCATTTTGCGGGCTATCGGACAACGAAGAATGAACAACATCGGCAAATCCAGTGATACCGGATTCCAAGTCTCCTGATATTTCACGCCATATCTTTCGGCATTGAACTCAGCTCCGTGATTACAGATTTGCAAGGTAGGCTGAAAAGCCCAACGCTTCGACATACGCACCTCGATACCCAGACCGAATTCATATCCCACTTTAAAGTCGGAACCATATATCGTATATTTACTCATACTAAGACCGGCATGTGCCACAAACGAGACCTTCTTACGTTTTCCGGTCAGCTGTACCGGTACATTCAAGTCAACTTCCCGGGTCTCCATCCCGATGGATGTAACGACTACTTTCTTTACCGAAAGAGGAACCTCCTGCAAGAGGAATTTGCCATCTACATCGGTGATTGTACTGATATTGGTTCCTTTGGCGGTGACCAATGCTCCCACAATAGGTTGCTGTCGTCTATCGAATACTACTCCTTTTACGTCGTGTGTCTGAACCTGAGCCATTACGGTGATTGCGCAAATGCAGGCAATCATTCCTATTATTATTCTTTTCATCTGTTTTCGTTCTTTAAATCCATTTTCTTATTCTACGGGAATCTTAACGGTCTGGTAACCACTGTAAGTAACCCCTACTCCATTTTCCGCATAAACACGGAAAGCATAAAGTATTCCCGGACGCAATCCGGTAATGACTTTACTAAGCTGTTGTCCGTGATTATCCTCAAGTGGAACCTCTATCTTCTGTTCATCCGTCACCGTTCCCGTTTCTGGAGAATAAATGCCATAGCTGTATCCGTAGTGCGTAATCTGATAATTATCTATATAGAAAGTGGCATACAGGTTTACCGACCTATCGGTATCTATATACATCGTGAAATAATCAATAATCGGTTCCGTACCCGGTTCGGTTGTAAACTCAACTACCGGTCCGTAGCCTGTCCCTTCCTCAGTAGTCACATAGGGACGTATATAATAATGTGTATTGGGAAGCAGATCGGTCACCTCTACTTCTAAAAACGAATAGTCATAATTCCGGGTTTCCCGTGCCAATGTTTTCTGATCATCAACCGTAGGGATTCTTTTAGTAGAACTGTAACAAGCGCCCTGTTCTATAATTCCGCCATTGCTTTTGAAACGGACCTCCGCAGATAAATAGAAACTGTATCCTGTAAAATGTGCATCGTGCACAACCAATCTTGGCAACCCTGAAAGGCGGAATGGCTTCACTTCACTGTAACGTTCGCCACGCGTATTTCCGCCCAATACATGGTCCAGCAATCCCGGACGTCCGTTATAGCCATAATTATAATCAACCATGGCGCAATAATAAGTTTCGCCCACGGGGAGCATATTCGATTCCAGGAAAGCATAAAAAGTCCCTTCTGTATCACGATGTACATAAGCTTCCGTAAGCACTTCTTTCATCTCTCGATCTTTAGCTATCAGGAATCTGGGATACTGGTAGAATCCGGTTTCTTCACTTGTCACTTTCCCTATCATGACCACGTCTGTCCGATACAGTTCTTCTGTATTCATCCCCAGAATATTGGACAGTAATTCCACGGAATCTTGTGAAAGCGTAGCCATATCACAAATCCGCTCCAACGTTAATGTTGCTTTAGAAGATTCCATAGCCCCCCAATAATCTCCTTTATTATCACAGGAGGTAGCCAGCAATGTCATCAGACAGAGCAAGCCTAGTAATTTTCTCTTGTTCATCTTTGTCTATTTATAGTGTTAATCGTCCGCAAAGTTACAATATTTATCATAAATATAACAAAATAAAACAATTTGATTCTCTACAAATCCGGAGTATCCTCCGGCCGATATAAAGGAAACACAACAAATAACATCCCCCCGGCCGGAAACCGTCCGATGTTGCCAACCGGCATATACTTTGCTTCAGGCAAGAAAAGCCCCCCGGAATAATAAATATTCAATATTATCTCCCTATATTTACAGACAGAGGTACCCCCCTGAAGTACCCCCATTGCAAACACCCATAACGATATGATGCAGAACCCCGATTATTTTGAACGTACCCGCAGCCGGTTACATCCCAAGAAATACCGATTTTATTTCTTTGATTACCTTTACTATTGCGGTGACCGGTGGTCGAAAAGAAATTCTCGCGTATGGGGAAGCGGAGTGATATTTAATTATTGGACATTTTGCATATGGGGTCCTGTTGCCTTTTGGACAAGATTAAATGGGATTCATCTTTTTAGCGAGAGCATAGATGTGACAATTGTTTTTGCCGGCATGTTACTCCCTTTCGTTTGTACCCGTCTACGATACCGGAAAGACCGGGTATCGGCTATCAGGCACCATTACCGCCGGAGTGCCTGGAGAAGCATCATTCCTCCCCGGCTGGTGGTGTTCGGATGGTTTATCATCCTATTGCTTGAAGTGATAGGAGCAAAGTTATGCGAGGCATAACGAGAAGGTAAACAGGATATATCCGGAATCTGAATATGACCGATCATTGATGTATATAGCCACACATTCAGCCTTTATCGTAATACTTCAGGTTGCTTGCAAGCCTGTCAATCGCTTTGGCCATCCTGGCTACTTTTGCCCGATCGGTCTTTGCAGAATAGATCCATTTCACATAATTGTGCCGCTCGTTTTCAGCCAGTGAATTGAAAAATTCCAATGCTCGAGGTTCGTCTTGCAAACACAATTGCAGTTCTTCGGGAATCTCCGACGGCTCTTCATCAAGGTACAAAACAACATGTACATAATCACCCGCCTGCTTTTTGATCTTCTTACGGATTTCAGCTTTTACAGAAAGTCCTAATTCTCCATTCCCCATTGGCATCAAATGGTGCTTTTTGATTTCGACACCATCAATACTTCCTTTTACTTTCACCCAGCCGAAAGGTGCCTTTTTATCTTGCGGCACTTCGGGAATGGGTGCATAAGTCCATCCTCCATTGCCGGGAGTTCTCTCAAGCAAGTAATCTTTATCCACTAAGGGTACTTCCATTTGTCAATGACTGTTTATTTCTATTCTATCTTTTCTATTTCCCCATACTTTCCGCCCCGCATCACTTCTCTTCACCCGGCAGAACGAAAGACCAATGGGTATGGTATGGGTTGATAAAAGCCTTCTGATCTTCATGCCAACGCTCCATTGCTCACTGATCCATATGGCTTCCAAATTTAATAAATATCCGGAGACGAACCCCAATTACCACCAATTTTCACTCTTATTCTGTGATTATTTCCTTTTCTTTGCGACTAACCAAATAAAAGTAATCCTAAAAGAAGATCAATGAACCTGAATCCGGCGCATATCAACGAGCCTGTACAAAAAGAGTTCCTCTCGGTAATCAAGGAATACGAGCGGGTTATCTACAAAGTATGCTATCTGTATACCACCCGGAACGCTACGCTCGGCGATCTTTACCAGGAAGTGATTCTCAATCTGTGGAAAGCTTATCCCAAATTCCGGAAAGAATGCAAAATATCGACCTGGATTTACCGGATAGCCCTCAACACTTGCATCAGCTTCATCCGCAAGGAAAAGAATGTGCCGGAAATCGTCGCACTGACCCGCGAAGCCGACTGGATGACAGAAGAGAAAGACGAACTGACGGAAATGCTGCGGCAACTGTACCGGATGATCAATCAATTGGGACAACTGGACAAATCGATCGTACTGCTTTACCTGGAAGAAAAAAGCTACGAGGAAATAGCCGAAATCACCGGACTGACTGTGACCAATGTAGCCACTAAGCTGAGCCGGATCAAGGACAAACTTAAAAAGATGAAAAAGGAGGAATAAGATATGGAACTGGATGACTTGAAGAAATCGTGGAATGCTCTGGATGAACACCTGAAAAACAAGGAGTTCATTGAAGAAAAAGAGATAGCACAACTGCTGGGACGTGCCCGTAACAAGATGAACAGCATCGACCGGTTCAACAGGAAACTGCGTTTTGCCTCGATCGGCATACTGACATTAGCGGTGCTCTTCTGGATATGCGCCGACACACTTACAGACCTTTTTTATTGGATAGCCCTCTCACTGTGCATCCCGGCTCTTTGCTGGGATTTGTACTCCGCCCATTACCTGAGCCGGACCCGGATCGATGAGATGCCTCTGGTCACAGTCATCTCCCGCATCAATCGGTACCATAGATGGATGGTTCGCGAATGGATCATAGGTATCCTCTATCTGCTTGCGATGGCTACTTTTTTCTTTTTCCACAGGCAAGTCTGGCAATATGGTGCTGCGGGAATTATCGTCAGCCTGATCGTCTGGGCCATCGGGCTCGGAATCTGCCTATGGGTGTATCGCCGGAACATAAGACATATAAAAGAAATAAAGAAGAACCTCAACGAGTTAAAAGAATTAAATCATACAGCTTAACTTAAACCATACTTTACAAATTCTCTCTAACTTTGAAGAGGCGTTCGGAAGTCCCCCCCAAAAAACTTACCTGCGCCTCTTTTTATGTATTCAACTCCATAGTTAAGAAAATATGCTGCAACGAGTTTTAGGCTTTCTGATAGTAATCCTTGTACTGCCGGACATTTATATTTACCGGACATTTATCAAACAACTGACTCTAAGTCTTTTCTGGCGGATTCTGTACTTCTTCCCCACTCTTTTCCTGATGGCAGGAGTCGTGTCACTGGCTTTCTTTGCCAACTATGAATACGCCGAGCAACATACGTTATGGATAGGGCGTTTTGCCGTTGTCTTTTTCCTCTTTGCTTCACCGAAACTAATTTTCACGATCTGTTCCATCATCGGACGCCCGTTTAACCGATGGTTGCACTGGTCCCGGAAGCCCTTTGTGGCAACCGGACTGGTACTTGCCACACTCAATGCGGCGCTGATTCTTTACGGATCGATGGTCGGCAAAGACCGTTTCGAAGTAAAGGAGGTCACTTTCCGGTCTCCCCGTCTACCCGAAGCCTTCAACGGATACCGCATTGTCCAGTTGTCCGATATCCACATCGGGAGTTGGCAGGGAAACGCCAAGAGCCTGCAACGGATGGTGGACCTGGTGAATGCACAAAAACCGGACTTAATCGTATTCACGGGTGACCTGGTGAACAACCGGGCTGCGGAATTGGACGGATTTGAAGAGATACTGTCTCAACTGCATGCCACAGACGGCGTCTACTCCATATTAGGGAACCATGACTACGGACCTTACTATCGCTGGAAAAGCAAGCGTGACCAGGTAAACAACCTGAACGACCTGAAGAAAAGACAGGCCGATATGGGCTGGATACTGCTGAACAACGAGCACACCCTGCTACACCGGGGAAATGACAGCATTGCCCTGATCGGGGTAGAAAACGAAGGAGAACCTCCTTTCTCCCAGCACGGCGACCTGCCCAAGGCACAGGCAGGAACAAACGGGCTATTCAAGCTGTTACTAAGTCATAACCCTACCCACTGGAGGCGTGAAGTGTTACCTCAATCGGACATCGATCTGATGTTGGCGGGACATACTCATGCCATGCAACTGGCCATCGGACATCACTCGCCTGCCTCCTGGATTTATCCGGAATGGGGAGGTATGTACATGGAGGACAACCGGGGGCTGTACGTAAACGTCGGCATGGGATTCGTAGGTCTGCCTTTCCGCTTCGGAGCATGGCCGGAGATTACCGTGATAACACTGGATAAATGAAAAAATACTGGCAAATACTGAAGAAGTACAAAATAAGCCTGCTGGCATGCCCGTTGCTGGTACTCGTGTCGGTGATGTGCGAAACCGTTCAGCCGATGTACATGGCGGATATTATAGACAACGGAGTGATGCAAAGAGACCTCTCCGTCATCACTGCCGTGGGCGGAAAGATGATACTGATCTCCATTGTCGGACTGATTTTCAGCATTGCCAATGTCTACGTATCTTCCCATGCATCCATTGGTTTCGGAACCGATCTGCGCACCGGCCTTTTCGGCAAGATACAGCAACTCTCTTTCTTCGACATCGACCGGTTCAGTACGGCTTCGCTTATTACCCGCCTGACCAGTGACATCAGCCGCATCCAGCAAGTCATCATGATGTCGATGCGCCTGATGCTGCGCTCTCCGCTGATGCTTGTCATGGCGGTGTTTTTCGTTGTACGCATCAATCTCGAACTGGCGGGTGTCTTGCTGGCTGCCATCCCTATATTGGGTTTCAGCGTATTCTTTATTCTCCGGCAAGGTTTCCCCTTCTTCCTGAAGGTTCAGCAGAAGGTGGATCAACTGAATGAGGTGGTACGCGAAAACCTGATTAACATCCGGGTGGTAAAGTCATTTGTACGAGAGGACTTCGAAGCACATAAGTTCAAAGACAAGAGCGAGAGCCTGCGTGATACGGTGATTCATGCTTCCAACATCATTGTCTCCATCTTTCCGGTAATGCAACTGGTGATGAACCTGTCTATCATCGCTATCCTCTGGATGGGAGGCCACAAGGTGATGACCGGAGAGCTGAAGGTAGGCGAACTGATATCGTTTGTCAACTACCTGGGACAGGTGTTGATGTCATTAATGATGCTTTCCATGATCATCATGTCTTATGCCCGTGCTTCTGCCTCGTCGAAACGTATTTTAGAGGTACTGGACACACAACCTTCGCTGACCGACACACCCGAAGGCATGCGGAGCACCCGAGAGATTGAAAAAGGAGAGATCGCCTTCGAGAAGGTCAGCTTCCGTTATGGCGGCGGAGAGACGGACGTATTACGAAACATCAGTTTCCACATCCGCCCGGGCGAGACAGTGGCCATAGCAGGTGCTACCGGATCGGCAAAAAGTTCACTCGTGCAACTGATCCCCCGCCTCTATGATGTCAGCGCCGGAGAAATACGCATTGACGGCATCCCTGTACAAGACTATAACCTGCGCGAACTCCATGCCCGCATCGGAATGGTGCTGCAAAAGAACGAACTCTTTACGGGAACCATCGCCGAAAACCTTCGCTGGGGAAAACCGGATGCCACGCAAGAAGAACTCGAAGTGGCAGCCCGTGCCGCCGAAGCCCATGAGTTCATCTGCTCGTTGCCTGCCGGATACGACACACTGCTGGGACGGGGTGGAATCAACCTTTCCGGCGGACAGAAGCAACGCATCTGCATCGCCAGGGCCTTGCTGCGTAAACCCAAGATATTGATACTGGACGACAGTACCAGTGCCGTAGACTCTGAAACGGAACTCCGTATCCGGAACAACCTGAATGCCTGGCTGCGGGATACCACGGTGCTTATCATCACCCAACGCATATACACCATGCAATCGGCCAACCGGGTCATTCTGCTGGACGACGGGGAGATAGAATCCATCGGCACCCCGGAAGAGTTGCTGGAACGGTCGGAAATGTATCGGGAAATATATTACTCACAGCAAATCGTTATCTGACCATGGCACACGGAGATCATCTGAAATACAGCGGAAAGCCTAAGGCGGGAAAGAAAACATTTCTACGCCTGATATCGTACGTGGCCTGTGACCGGCGGTTACTGATTGTGATCGGTGTGCTGATCGTGATCAGCATTGCGGCCAACCTCACCGATCGTACATGCTTCGCCCGATTATCAACGACTACATCCTGCCGGGCGACTTTCAGGGACTGGTGCGCATCCTGCTGTTCCTGGCAGCTATCTACCTGACAGGAGTGGCGGCTACTTACATCGAATATATCCTGCTGAACAAGATAGGACAACGCACCGTGACCCGGATGCGTGAGGAACTGTTCGGCAAGATGGAGCGTCTACCTGTCAGATACTTCGACACCCATCAGCACGGTGATGTCATGAGCCGGTACACCAACGATATTGACCGCATCAGTGACGCATTGACCGACAGCCTGTCCGATATGCTGTCCAGTGCACTGACGGTTATCGGTATTTTCTGCCTGATGATCTTTATCAGCCCGATACTGACAGCGGTAACGCTGATTACTGTCCCCCTGATGTTCCTCAGTGCCAAAGGCATTGTGAAACGGAGCCGGAAATACTTCAAAGCGCAGCAGGAAGCACTGGGAATGATGAACGGCTATGCGGAAGAAATGATCAGCGGACAGAAAGTGGTGAAAGTATTCGGACACGAACAGAAGGTGGAAACAGACTTCGGGATACTGAACCAAAGCCTGAAGGACAAATCGTTGAAAGCACAATTCTACTCGGGGCTAATGATGCCTGTCATGCAAAACCTCAATACGCTGAACTATGTGATCATCACCATTGTGGGGGCTTTACTGGCCATCTTCCGCGGATTCGACGTAGGCGGACTGGCAGCTTTCCTGCAATATTCACGGCAGTTCGGCCGCCCGATCAATGAACTGGCAAGCCTTTACAACAGCATACAGGCTGCCATAGCCGGAGCCGAACGTATCTTCGAAATCATAGATGAAGCGCCCGAGAAAGCGGATGTTCCGGAAGCCGTCACACTGAAAAATATAAAAGGAGACGTAGCCCTGAAGAATGTGTATTTCGGCTACCGTCCGGAGAAAACCATCTTGAAAGGAGTGTCCCTGCATGCACCGGCAGGAAAGAAAATAGCCCTGGTAGGCGCCACCGGAGCCGGAAAGACAACGATATTAAACCTGCTTCCCCGCTTTTTCGATATTCAGTCGGGAGAGATCACCATCGACAATCACCCGATCGACCGGATCGAGCGCAACAGCCTTCGCCGTTCAATGGCTATCGTGTTACAGGACACCCATCTCTTCACAGGTACGGTACGGGAGAACATCCGCTTCGGACGCCTCAGTGCGACGGATGACGAGGTAGTGGCAGCCGCCCGCCTGACCGCTGCCCATTCGTTCATCAAACGCTTGCCGCAAGGGTACGATACTTTGCTCGAAAACGACGGAGCCAACCTGAGCCAAGGGCAACGGCAGCTATTGAACATTGCCCGTGCCGCAGTGGCCGATCCGGCCATCCTGTTGCTGGACGAAGCAACGAGCAACATAGATACACGCAGTGAAATCTTGATCCAGCGGGGATTGGACCAGTTGATGCAGGGACGCACCAGCCTGATCATCGCCCACCGCCTGTCTACGATCCGCAATGCAGATACCATCCTGGTACTGGAGCACGGAGAAATCATCGAGCAAGGCAGTCATCAGGAATTACTTGCATTGAAGGGAAAATATTATTCGCTGAATGAAGAGCAATTCAAATAAACGGACTACCACGGAAACCGCGCCGGGGATGGAGCAACCGTAATCCCGATTCGGAAGAGGTATCAGATAGAAAGTGATTGATGCAAATAGCGATACATTAAGAAAGCAAATACCCGGTTTCACAAACAGCACCTTTCGATAAAAGCAGTAAACCGGAGAGGGAAAGTCCCCAAAAGTGGGGTTACGGAGGTGAAGAGCCGGGATTGAACAGGTGAAGAACCGGGATTTTTCACAAAAGAAGCAAGCATTTCAGGAAAAAGAAGTAAGCATTTGGTCCGAAAGAAGTAAGCATTTCCCCAATATGCTTACTTCTTTTTCAAATATCTCCTATTGTTTTTGTCCATCAGGTCTATTGTCCTGTTTTTCTCCCCTGATTCTTGCGTTTTCCATTCCGGTTGTGAAGTGTCCGAAGCACTTAAAGGAACAACAGAAAGACACAGCTTTCCTTCAAGGAAATACTTCAGCGAAGCAATCGCACCTATCTTGTGACATTCTATCAGAAAGCGAGCGGAATCACCGTCCATAAGACAAACCCATAACTCCCTACAGGACGTTTTTTCCATTCGGACCGCACTCCGCCCCGAAAAAACGCAGCCTGACGATTTCCAATTATCAACTTGTCAAAGTGATAGCACTCTTCCCATTCGCCGCACGATGGAGTTGCACTTGCACGGCGATGCGCTCACTCATCTCCTGTACATGGGAAATGACTCCGATCTTCCGTCCCTGCATCTGCAATTGCTCGAGAGCTTCCATCACCGTGCGCAAACTGTCGGCATCGAGCGAACCGAAACCTTCGTCGATGAAAAGTGACTCCACTTTCAGGTTATTGCTCGAAAGAGACGACAGGCCAAGAGCCAACGCCAGGGAGATCAGAAAAGATTCTCCGCCGGAAAGAGAATAGACGGTACGCACCTCGTCACACATATCGCAGTCGATCACTTGCAGGGCGAGCGTTCCCGGCACCTGCTGCAACCGGTAACGTTTCGATAGATAAGACAGGTGCTTGTTGGCATGCATCAGCAACAGATTCAACGTATAGCTTTGGGCAATCACCTTGAACTTTGTCCCGTCCGCACTGCCAATCAGTTTATTGAGTTTTCCCCATCGGTTGGCTGTCTCCTGTTTTTCGGTCAGTTCCTGCTCCAGTTGCTTCAGCTTCTTCCGGTTTTGCTCCTGTTGCAAAAGACGTGCTTCGACGGTCGACAGACGCCGTTCGGTCTCCTGATTGGTGGCTTGCTGGCGGGCGATCGTCTCCGGCAAATGTTCCGGATCGGCTATCTGTTCTTTCCGAAGCATCAATTCGTCGATGGAGCTGTTCAGTTGCCTGATCTCTCCCTGCATACCGGAAATACGCGACTGGACTTCTTCTCCCTCCTTGCGCACCTGTTCCACGGAATCGTTTAATTGTTTCTCTTTTTTCCGAATAGCGGCTTCCGCATCCTCAACAGATTTGCCTTTCAACAAAGGAGCCCGTTCCTGACGGAGAGTTATCAATTGTTCACTGACCACTCGGAACTGCTCCCGAGCAGTCGTTTCGGCCGTTTTCAGTAGTTCAAATTGCTCTTTAGCAGCCAGAACTTGCTGCATCAACAGATGGCAACGGGCCACCCCTTCGCGCAAAGCCTCACAAGCCGAGCGAGCCGTCCTGATCTGCCCCTCATGCTGTTGCCATTCCTTGTAGAGCTGATGGTATTGGTGCATTTTCTCCGCGAGCAGATTTAGCTTCCCTTGCACGGTATGCAATTGTTTCTCAAAATAGTCCGGATTTTGCTCCTCCTCAGACGAAGGACGTTTCTGCTCAGCCTCTTGGAGGAACGCCTGCAACTGTACGGTTATCTCTCCGGACAATTCCGACAGATGAAGCAAATCCTGTTTCAAGGCAATATTCCGGTTATTTAGTTGCTGATACTCAGCAGATGCGGTTTGATATTCCTGTTCGATGTTCTGATACAGACTATGGACTACCTGTTCCTCATTCCTATAAGGATGGTCAGTGCCCCCACATACCGGACACGGTTCATTCTCACGCAAATTCAGCCGCAAGGTCCGAACGTCTTTCCCCATCGCGATACGGACATTCTCAAAAAGGCGTTGCAGCACTTTCAGTTCAGCCTCCTTCTCTGACAACCGGGTGGTCAGAAGGGTTATCTCTTTCCGCATCTGTTCTTGTTTGTGCCCCATCTCTTCCTGTTGTGCTTTCAGACGTTCGGCCTCTGTCCCCGCTTTTCTCCATTCCAACATCTGCTGGCGGGCATTCTGCAAACGGGTTTGTTCCTGCATCCATCGGGCTTGCTCGTCAGTCACCGCTTCAATCCCAAAAGCATTCAGACGGTTCACACGCGCTTCGTTCTTTTCCTGAAGAATGGCAAGTTGGTCTTCCTGCTCTTTCAGCCTGTTCCGGACAGATTCAAGAAATAGCCCGGTCTCTTCCGTAACCGGTAGCTCGATCTCTCCCGTCAGATTCTTCAACGAAAGGCAGGAAGTATGCAGGGCTCCCTGCACAGATTGCAATTTATTGGCTTGTGCATTCGCTGCCTTTTCAGCACCTTGCAGTATCTCCTCTACCTGCTTAGATTGGCTGACCAGTGATTGAATCTGAACATCCAGTTCACGTGCCCGGCTAAGATCGGGTTGCACAGCTTCACACTGTCCCCTGAAGCGAATGAGAGAGTCGGACTGGCGTGTATATTCTTCCCGGAGCTTCTTACTTTTTTCTTCATCCAGCCGCATATCCTGCACTTTCTTATCACGCTGCTCCTGCTGCAATTTCAAAGTATGCAGCACCGATAGCTGTGCATTCAGGTCTATCAATGCTTTGCTTCCCTGTTCACGAAGGTTGGTCAGACTCTCTTTTTCGGTCCGTAGAAGAGTGATTTCCTCTTCGGAAAGCAGTTCGATCAGAGTGGCATTGCTCTTCAGCTGATTCAGTTCTGCATCGGCTGTTTTGCTACGCAGATAGATTTCACTGGAAATACGGGAGTATATCTCCGTTCCGGTCAGCTTCTCGAGCAACTCGGCTTTGGCAGACTCACGGGATTTCAAGAAAGTAGCGAAGTCATTCTGGGCAAGCAGCACCGTACGGGTAAACTGTTCGTAAGTCAAACCGACCAAAGTCACCAATTGTGCCAACAACTCTTTCCTCGTTCCCTGTAGTTCCTGATTGGCAGTCAGATCGGTCACTTGTATCGTCTGCGACCGCAAAGCACCGTTAGCCCGGCTTCCTGTCCGGCGTACCGACCAACGAGAACGATAACAGTGTCCGGATGCTCCTAAAAAATCAACTTCGGCAAATCCCTCTCCCGTCCCTCTGCGAAGGATATTCTTCACATCGGCCTGATTCACCCGACTCTCACCGATATCTGACATATAAAGACTCTCGACCGAAGCGGAGAAGCGGGGTGTCTTATCATACAGCGCCAGACAGAGCGCATCCAGTATCGTAGATTTTCCGGCTCCTGTAGGTCCGGATATCGCAAAAATTCCGGCAGAGCGTAAAGGCTCGGCTTGGAAATCAATTTCAAAAGTTCCTTCAATGGAAGCCAGATTTTTTAATCGTATGGTTAGTATCTTCATGGTTATTCGGTTTGCTTTCACCACAGATTACACGGATTAACACAGATCAATAGATGATCTCGTTGATAGTAAAGATTAAAAGATCTGTGTGAATCCTAATGGTGATCTGTGGTGAATTCCTGTGTAATCTGTGGTGAATTCCTATTTGATTCATTCTAAATTGATGGTCCGGCAAGCCTCCTGGAACAAATTTACCAGTTCTTCCGGCATCTCCGTCTGGTAGCTGTTCTCAAAGGTTGCTTTCACAATCTGTAAGGGATTCATCTCCTGCAATCCGGCGGTCAGGACTTCTTCTTCCACGCTCCCCTCTGCCGCCTGCCGATAGAAAGAAACGATACGGGCCAGCCGGACCGGCTTGCCTTCCAGTATTTCTTCCACTTGCTGCCGCAACATCGGCTCCGGTTCGCTTAGTTTCACCTTGACTTCCAGATAGGGCATCGGTTCATCTTCCGGTAGTTCCAGCCCGCGCAATTCATCCAGCACCTCGTCCGGAGCCGCAGCTTCTGTGGCAGGGATACTTAGCAAACGCACCAACGGAGTATATTCAAGTTTCTCTATCTCAACCGCCCAACCTTCATCCAGAGTCACTTTTACCACTCCGTGGTGATAATGCTTCTCGGCAAACGACATAGGTAAGGGACTGCCGGCATAACGGATATTCTCCCTGCCCAATACGCGCTGAGCCTTGTGGATATGCCCTAAAGCCGTATAAACAATCTGTTCGGGAAAAGACTCGGGCGATACACTCTCCAGACCACCGATGATGATGCGCTCACTATGATCTTTCTCGGCAATCTCCGAACCGGTTGCCAGCAGGTGTCCGACAGCCACCAATGCCTGTCCGTCAGTCCGCTTCTTCAACGCATATTTCAACAAACGGGCATACAGTTCCTTCACCCCTTCCGCATACGGATTGCCTTCAGTCTCTACCACCGGATAGTCTCCCTGTCGCAAGAAAGGTACCGCCAGGCATAGGGCTTCTACCTCCCCCGCCGCATTCTTCAATTCTACCAGTAAATGCTCATAATCTATTTTGCCATTCTGTTTACGGACAATTCCTTTAATCTCCGTACGCATCTCCTGCAACAAAGGCAGAGGAGATTCCAGCCGGGCGGCCGAATCGTGATTGCCGGCCACAACAACCAACTGCAATCGCGGATTCTCAGTCGTCACCCTGTGAATGAAACGATAGAACATCCGCTGGGAAGCAGCAGACGGATTGGAAACATCAAAGACATCTCCGGCAACAATCAGTACATCAATCTTGTTCTTAGTGAGGACACCGGCCAGCCAGTCCAGAAAATGTTCGTGTTCCTGCGTGCGGTCATACCCGAAAAAGGTTTGTCCCAAATGCCAATCGGCTGTATGTAGTATACGTATCATGCTATTGAAATTTGAAACAAAGTTAGCAATTATTCAGGACAGCAATATTATTTTGTTTATTTTTGCACAAGCTAAAACCAAAATCATTATGAAGATACTATACTATATTTATCAAATCTGCATTGCATTGCCCATTTTGTTAGTATTGACTATCCTCACGGCGGTTGTCACAATCGTTGGTTCATTGCTGGGAGGAGCCCACATCTGGGGATATTATCCGGGGAAAATATGGTCACAACTGATCTGCCTTTTTCTGTTGATCCCGGTCAAAGTGCATGGGCGCGAAAAGCTACATGAAAGAACTTCTTACATCTTTGTCCCCAATCATCAGGGCTCATTCGATATCTTTCTGATTTATGGTTTTCTGGGACGTAACTTTAAATGGATGATGAAAAAAAGCCTTCGCAAAATTCCTTTCGTCGGAAAAGCATGCGAAAGCGCAGGACATATCTTTGTAGATCGCTCGGGACCGAAAAAGGTACTTGAAACCATTCGTCAGGCTAAAGACTCCCTGAAGGACGGAGTATCATTAGTGGTCTTCCCGGAAGGAGCCCGTTCTTTCACCGGACACATGGGATATTTTAAAAAAGGAGCTTTTCAATTGGCAGATGACTTACAGCTTGCCGTAGTTCCCGTAACCATAGACGGCTCTTTCGAAATCCTGCCACGCACCGGCAAATGGATTCACCGTCATCGCATGATTCTGACCATTCATGATCCCATCCCTCCCAAAGGACAAGGAGCAGATAATATGAAAGCTACTATGGCCGAGGCTTACACAGCTGTAGAAAGTGCACTTCCCGATAAATTCAAAGGAATGGTGAAGAACGAAGATCAGGATCGATAGACGTTCTTAAATAGAAAAAACACTGGTAAAAAATGAACGATGAACAAGCTGCATTGACTATCGCACAGCTCGTTCATCGTTCATCTTTTAAGAGCACCATTGCTCAAAGCATTCACTATTTAAAAGGTATTCAACGCTTACCAACCCTCTTCTTCAACACGAATACCGGGAGGAAGAAAAAGATTCCGATGATAGACATCACCAATCCTCCGATAGTTCCTGCCGCTAATGGGAACCAGAATGCCTCCTTATCCGTACCGACCATAAAGGGAATAAAACCCAGGATGGTGGAAACCACCGTCAGGAAGATAGGAAGGATCTTTGCATTCCAGGCTTTGGTATAAGCTCTCAAAGCCGACATTCGTGGATGACGCCTCCGGATGGCATTGTATTCGTTGAGGATATAGATACTGGCGTTCACCGTAATACCACATAGCAAAACGAACGAAGCAAAGCCACCTTGGTCAAAGTTCAGCTTAAACCAATAGAACGTCAGGAATACCCCGATATACGACACGGGAATGATAAATATGATGGCCAAAGGCTGCTTCAAAGAGTTGAACAGAATGCTGGTAGTAAAGAAGATAATGGCAATCACTACCAGCAAAAGCAAGTATTGCTTGTTATCCTTTTTTCCCCAACCCCAGCTCTCTCTCTCCGACTGAGCCGTATACCCCATCGGCAACTCTTTATTGAATTCTTCCAGATCCCGCTTCAGGATTTTGTTTCCCTGCTCGCCCGAACCGATATATTCGTATTGCAGGCATAACCTGTACTGCTGGTTCTCCTTGGCAACCTGTTGGGGCATCTGCCCTTTTTCCATAGTGGCCAGTTCAGACAGCTTATACTGTTTATCGTCTGTTCCATACGGAAAATATTGCATGGCCCAGATATCATATTCCTGAGACTGCTTGGAAGAAAGCTTTATCTTTTCCGAACCATTTTCCGCCACTACCGAGCCGATCTCCATATTCTTACCATATATCGGCCGGATGGTGGAGAACAGAATATTGGCATTGATATTCTCCTGCGCCATACGTTCACGGTTCAGATTAAAATAGAACTCCTGATAATCGTCTTTCCAATAAGAGAAATACGAATTGATGATGACTTCCTTGATCCGTCGGTGGGTCAGTAACTTGGCTTTCAACTTTTCAGCCCATTCGTACAGTTCATCATAATTGTATCCGTACATCTTCACCTGAAACGAACCGGCTCCCTCACGAACATCATTACTGAACCCTTGATCCTGCAAGCCGTATACACCCCAGCTACCTCCACCCAGTTGCAGGGCCTTACTGATAATGTTGGCTTTCAGTGTATAAGGGAAACCGCTATTCTGATGCTCTTTGGTAAAATAGATATTGATATTACCCCGACGGGCATTGTATACCGAGGTCTGGAACTGCTTAATTTCTTTAAACTGGCTCAGATAGATTTCCATCTTCTTGATCAGTTCGTTCATCTGCTCCAACGTACTGCCGTTCGGAAGATTGGCATATACATACAACACGACTTCTTCGTTCCGGGTAAAATAGCTGCCGTTGTATACCTTCTGGATAAACAGGCGCAAACTACCTCCCAATGCTTTGTCGACTATCGGCTTGATCTTCTCTTTGTAAGTGGACGATCCCAAGGTTTTGTTGTACCACTCCGTGGCACGTCCTTCACCCTCCACTTTATCCGGAAGCATAAACACCGGAAGTCCGAACAATAGTATCAACAAGATGCAGACAGCCACACGCCAACGACACAATTTACGTATCATCCAGCCATAGAAGCGGGTAAAGTAAACCGTTATTCTTCGCGGAAGAGAGGCCCGGAGAAGGAAGAAGCGGGATTGGGTCCGACGGCGTTTCCTCTTTTTCAACCCGATCTTTTCGATCAGGGCAGGTACGAAGAACAGAGCGACAAACAAGGATACGGCGAGGTTGATAATCACCACGGCTGCAAAGTCCTGCAAGTTCAACCGTATCTTCTCGTCAAGGAAGAAGATGATCACCAAAGCTCCCATTGTAGTCAGAGTAGCGGCCAGGATAGACATAAAGGCTTTCAGGTTACGCCGGTGCAGGATATGGTCGGTCATCACAATCGTATTGTCTATCACCAGATTGAGCGAAACCGTAATACCGGCCAGCGAATAGAGCTGCATCTCCAACCCAAAAAGATAATAGAAAATGACTGCTACCGCAATATTGATGCTCAGGCTGACTACAATCAAGAATAGGTAACGCGGATTCAGAGTGATAATCAGCACAAAGAACAGCAAGATCAGAACCGTAAGGCCGGTACGCAGATAAATCTTGTTCAATTCTTCGTGAATAAATTCCGTCGCATCATAACTGGTGTGAATTTCATATCCGGCAGGCAACACCTTTTGTATGGCCTCCATCTCTTCTTTCACTTGTTTGCTCAATTGCAATTGATTGGCAGTTTCTTCTGCTGTTATCGACAGATAAATGGAGTTAAGTCCGTTGATGCGATAATAGCTTTGGGGGGCCTCTTCCATGTGGGACACAGTTACAAGCTCGTCCAGACTGATCAATTTACCTTCGGCACTCTTCACCCGGATACGGGATGCATCAAAACCCTCATCTTTTGTTTCAGGCATCAGCGCCAACCGGATCCACTCTTTACCCCCTGTAGATGATTCGACATTATAGGTACCGAGGAACTCTTTCAGATAATAGCGGCTGACAGCCTGCTGGATATCACTCAAAGTAATTCCCAATCGTCTCAGTTGTTCGCTATCATACTCCAAGACCCACTCCATGGGAGTAGCTCCGCTCAGGTCTATCTTATAGATGCCCTGAATCTGTGCCAGTCTTGTTTTGATATGCTCATCGGCATATTGCTGAATCAAGATAGGAGTAGAAGGAGCGTTGAGTGTAAACGACATAAAAGGGCGGGAAGCATTCTCGTCCGGGCGCTTCATCCTGATATAAGGATAGCTCACTCCATCGGGAAGCTGCGGCCAGGTCTGCCGGATAATAGTAGAAGCCTCAAAACGTACCGCATCTATATCCGCATACTTATCCAATTCAATGGTGATGCTTCCCGAACCATTATCGGAGGTAGAATAGATATTCTTTATGCCCTTGATACGTGCCAACATAGCCTCCAGTTTACTGGTAGCCTCTATTTCCACCACCCTCGACGAAGTACCGGGCATACTGAACTGCACCGTAAAACCGGGCAGGGTTCTCGAAGGGTTCAGCTTTACGGGAAGCAGGGGGATTAAGGCCAGACCGATCAACGCCACGCATATAAAGGCGACAATCAGCGTAAAAGAAGAGGCTTTCGTCTGCGTTTTTATTTTAGAAGGATTATCCATCGTTTCAATGTTAGTTAGCACTATCGCACCAATTGTCCTCCCGCATAGTCAAACTTGTCAGTCAGCGAGATTCCGGTAGCAAAGTCATGTAACGTCAGTTTACGTATCTTATAATAGTTCAGCCAATAGTTTTGCAAGGCTGAAATGTAATTCTGTTGTGCCTCTTGCTGACGGTTCAGAGACAGCGTCAGACTGTTGATATCTGCTTTCCCGATGATAAACCGCTGACGAGTCTCGTTATAAGCCAGGATAGAGAGGTCTAGTGCTTCTTCGGCACTGGTGATCATATTCTGTTGAATATTGAAATCGTTCACAGTCATGATCACTTCTTCGTCCAGGCTGATTTCATCCTGGCGGGCAGAAGTTTTCACCACATTCAGGTTATTGCGGGCCATGTTATATTTACCTTTCCTTACCCCCCAGTCAACCAACGGAATACTGACACTGACTGATACCAAGTCCTGCTGCATGGGTTTGTGGTACACATCTCCAAAATTATCAGCCACCTGGTTGAAACCGATACTGGCATTCACGCTCGCATTGAAACGCGACTCTTTTTTCGTCTTGTCCACATTGCGTTCGGCTTCCAGTACGTTCTGCTTTAACCCCAGTAACTGAGGATTGTTTTCATGTGCCATCTGCAATGCCTTGTCCACCGGTATCACCAATTCCTGAGGCCGGACAGGCAAGTCGATATCGATAACCGTATTCTTATCCAGGTTCAGGAATGAAACCAGTGAAAACATGGCGCGTTTCAGGGCACTAGCCTTGTTCTGCAACGTATTGCGTGCATTCACCACATCCAACTTCAGTGTCAATAAGTCGGCTTTCGAGATGGCTGCTATCTTCTGGCGTTGCACTCCGATGCTATAAAGCGTATCCGAAGAAACCATATTCTCCTTGGCCAGGTTATACTCGGCCTGCGCCATAGCCAGGTTAAAGAAATACGTAGTGGCCTGCACGGATACGGCTTCCACATTATACACAAACTCTTTCTTTACTTTTTCATATTTCAAGGGTTCAATCTTTCTCTCCCACTTGAACGAATTATATCCGACCAGGCTCTGTGAATATCCCAACCGGATAGGTACACTGGTAAACTGCGTTGTCTTGTTCCCACCAAAACTACGCATATATCCCAATTGCGATTGCAGGTAGAAAGTACCGCCGGTCAAATCGAAGTTCTGCTGGATAGCCAGATTACCCGATGCATAGAACGACTGTTGGCTACGATAAACATCCAAGTCCTTTTCCGAATCGTATCGCTTGGTGATATCCCGGTTATACTCGGCAGGAGTCATATTCAAAGTAAGGCTCGGCAGGCGATTGGCCTTGTAAGTCCGATACTCCCAGTAACCGGAAAGATACATATTCTGCGTACGGAATGCCTCCAGTGAACTGTCATTGGCCAATTGTATCGTCTTCTGCAAATCGAGTTTTATATGATCCTGAGCCTTCGCTACAGAAGCCCCAAACAGCAAGGCTGCTATTACTATATAATATCTTTTCTTCATATCTATCGTTTTTCTTTATTTCTATAAATAAACCAATACAACAAAGGGATGATGAACAAACTCACCAGGGTACCGATTGTCATAGTACCTATCATGGCTATGGACAGCGGTTTCTGAAGTTCGGAACCAAGGTCGAACGAAAACAGCAACGGTACTATTGCAAAAATAGTGGTCAACGATGTCATGATAATCGGTCGTAATCTTCTTCGTCCAGCTTCATGAATGGCCTCCAGTAATGGTACTCCCTCCTTACGCAATTCGTTGATGGCATCCAGCTTCAGGATGGAGTCATTGATCACAATACCGCAAGTCACAATCAATCCGATGGCCGACATCAGGTTCAATGTATGTCCGCACACCCAAAGCAATACCAATGCAAACGCCACGTCAATCGGTATTTCCATCAACACCAGCAAAGGCTGCATGAAACTCTCGAACTGAGCCGCCAAAATGAAATACATCAGCAAAAGGGAGATGAACAGAATGACCACCAGTTCGTCCAGCATCTTCTGATTGGAAAAGAAGCTTCCCGAAAAGGCGATGTCCCAATCTCCTGTCTCGCTAGATGTTTCTTTAACCTGGGTCATCAACTTCTCCGCATTCTCCACTCCATAGAATTTATAAGGAATATACTCCCCATTTCTTCCGGCTGTAATACTCTTCAAATCTTCTGCGGGAGTTACTTTTATCAGCTCCCGTAAGGGAATAAAGTTCACCTCTCCCGTCTTGCTGTCCGGTTGTGTCTGAATCAAGGTTTCCTGTAAAACCTGGTTAACCGTCTTTTCGTCTCCTGCAATGCTGATAGGCAGATATTGCTGATAAGAGTGTAACATAGCTACACTGTTTTCCTTGAAAGCAGTTCTCAGCACACGATACAACTCGTTATAAGAGATTTGATACAACAATAGCTTTTCCTGATTAATACTGAGGTTCAATTGGTTTTCGAAAGCAATACCTGTAGGAGGTATTCCTGTCTTCTGACCGAATGTTTGCTCCAATCCACGCAAAGTACCGGGGCCGGGTGCCCTGTCCTTATTGCGGGCATATAATTCGGCCACAATATCAGCCTCACCGGTCACAAACAGTTTCTCAAAAACTGTTTCAGGAGGAGAGAATGAAATCACAGCCAAAGGATAACGTTCTTTCAACTTCTGATAAATTTGTTCCTGCAACGGAGCAATCTCTTTCGAGGTTTCGGTCTTAAAATAAAGTTCCGCCTCCGATGACGACAACTCTTGTTCCCGGTTCAAAATGTAATCCTGCAATCCGATGGACGCTGTCTGCTCCACAGATGCTCCCTGCAACTCACGGAACAATTCGTCGACCCGGCGTTGATTCTCGTCCACATGAATGTTTTCGTTCCATTCAATACGGGTAATCAATTCATTTTCGTCGATATCCGGCATTCTTTCTTTATCGATAAAGTAGAAAAAGAAGATACATAACGGAAAAGAGATGGCACAGAACAATACACTCAACGTCTTATGACTGAATACCCAGTCGACACCCTTATCGTAGAAGCGGTCCAGAGTATGTTCTTTCAAAGGATTATTAATTTTCAGCCTCAACCACTTCGGACCACCTTTGATCCCGGTACGATAGACCAACATATACAGAACAGGAAGCAACATGATACCGGTGAAATAAGAGACCATCAATCCTACCGTAACGGCAAAAGCCTGATCGTAGAAGATAGCACCCGCGATACCACTCATAAATACCAAAGGTACAAATACGGCAATCGTCGTAAACGAAGAACTCAGCATAGGAGTCACCACCTCACTTGTTCCCGCCACGCAGGCTCTCCGCAACGAATACCCCTTTTCCCTGTATTGCGATATATTTTCCGTTACGATAATCGAACTGTCGATCATCATACCCAGTGCCAAGATCAGTCCGGACAGGGAGATGATATTGAGAGACATTTTACACAGGTAGAAAAACAAGAAACTGATGACAATAGACACCACCATACTCAGCCCAATAATGAATGGAGATTTGACATCTCCCAAGAAGAGTACGGCAACGATACAAATGAAAACAAAACCGAGTGAGAGATTCTGCTGAAGATTGGATATTGTATAGTCCAGCAGTTCGGTTTGATTACGACTCACGCTAAACTCGATATCCGGATAGATCTTTTTGAAATAATCCATTGTTTCCGACAGAGCATCTTTCATATTGTCCATGTTTTCGTCGGCCTGCTTAATGATGGCAAGCGTCACGGCCCTTTTACCGTTCGACACAGATACTCCTTTTTCTTTGACCGGTACTATCGCTATCCGGCAAAATTCTTTCAACTGTATGATGCGATCTCCTTTACGGATATATATATTCTCCACATCTTCCGCAGTACGGAGCAGAGTTGAGAACTTGATGTTATATTCATAGTATCCATCCCGTACGGTCATGCTTCCCGGCTCTACATTGTTTTGCGCCAGAGCCGTCTCAATATCTTCAATGGATAATTCAAGCATAGCCAGTTTATCCATATCGGGTACAATCTGCAATTGTCTTTCCAGCAAACCGGTAACGTCTACCATTGCCACTTCCGGCAACTGCTCGATACGGCGTTTGATTACCGATTCTGAAAACTCACATAAATTCAGGAAAGCCTGCTGATCCGTCTCTTCATAAGCACTGTCTGTCTTTAAAGTCAGATTCAGATAGAATACCGGAATATCGGTAGCACTTGCCTTGATCACCTTCGGACGATCGGTATCTTTAGGCAAGTAGTTCATAGCTGCGTCAATCTTTTCGTTAACCTCTATGAATGCCAGGTCCGTATTGGTACCAAAATCAAAACTAAGCCGGATAATACCCGCACCGTCACGCGTTTCACTGGTCATGTCTTTTAGGGCAGCCACCTGAATCAATTGCTGACGGACAGGCTTCACGACTGTGTTTTCCAATTCACGTGCCGAGGTATTTTTAGCTGATACCTGTACGGTAATCTCCGGGATGGAGATATCCGGCAACAGCGATACCGGTAATGTGAAGTACGTCACCAACCCCACTATGAAGCAAGCCGTAAAAGCCATCAATACGGCAATGGGACGTTGTATCAGGAATTTAATCATAATTGTTCTGTGTTAGTGATTCATCCTTATTCAATGATTGTGACCGGAGCTTCGTGTGCCAGGTTAATGTTTCCGCTTACGATGACCGTATCTCCTTCTGTCAGTCCGTCGGCCACACTATAACTGTCTGCATTTTCCAAAGCGGTATGAATATAGTTCCATTGGGCCATCTTCCCATCTTTCAGGGTAAATACAACCTGCTTGCCCGAACGAAGTACGACTGCGCTTTTCGGAATCACCAACTGCTCTCCCAACGAACGATGTACACTGACACGTACATTCATCCCGCTAAACAGCTTACCGGCCCCGTTCACCCGGGCTTTCACCTTCACCATTCCTTTATCATCTACCAAAGGGTTGATTTCCGAAATACTTCCTTCGTGTACTGTTGCGGCATCCGAATAGGGCTTGATCACTACCTTATCTCCATTCTTTATTAATGGCAACTCACTTTCAAGTACAGTAAAATCTACTTCCATCCCCTGCATATCGATCACCGTACAGAATACATCCGAAGTACTGGCCAGATTGTAGGGTTTCGAAAACAGGTTAGCAACTACTCCGTCAAAAGGTGCGGTCAAAGTAGCGTGCTCTGCATTGTATTTCGACATTTCATATTGTGATTTGCTCTGATCATAACCACTCTTCACCTTTGCCAGCTTCATTGTCTCTTCGGGTACCTGACTAATGTCGTCTGCCGGATAGCCCTGACTGATAAGTACATCCCTCAATTCCAATTCCGACTTTTTTAAAGCGTCTTCCGATTGCGACAACTGGTTGTCAAGTTTGAATTTGTCCAACTCCGCCAACTTCTGCCCCTTTCGTACCCGGTCTCCGTTCTTTACCCAAATATGGGCTATCACTTCACCACTTTCAAATCTCAGGTCAGCCATTCCCCGGGCAGAAATTTTTCCATTACTCACCAATTCATGATTGAATATCTGCTTTTTGAGTGTCATGACAGACACCTCGTTTTTCGTGTCGGGCAACACGGTTTCCACTCCTTTTTCAGAAGCACTCTCTTTCTTCTCACCGGAACAAGCTGTCAGCATTGTCAATGCCAGACAAAGCGTATAGAAGGGATACTGGTTTTTCATAATGTTATTAAACTTTTTCTCTATTAATTATGATTGCAAATATAGTTGGTTACTTTCTAAAACTCAAAATAAATGGTGGACTAATTCCGGATAACACAGAAGCTTAAATCCATTAATTATTAGCAATTTACGATTTTTACGTTACTTACATAGGTGGACAAAAAACTTTTCTTCCAATTAATCCGTCAAGATTCGGATAGGAAAACTGCATTTCATTCCCGAATCTTATTTGTAGTTCGTTTATTCTGTTTATCATAGCAAATTCTATTTATTTGATGTCTTATTCCCAATACATATATATATGATGTATTTCATATTATTAGCATACAGTCACAAATATAATTGCTAATCTTCAGAAACGCAAAAGAAATTGTATACTTTTTCTTGCATTTAAAACATATTAATCATTTACATTTCTGTTATTTACGATTTTTTCGTTACTTACATCTATAACTAATTTCCTTATTTCATCCCTCATTTCCCGTACGGCTGTCGACTGTACTTTGGGTTCCTTGGTTAAGACCAAGTCCGCCATTTCATGGAATTTATCGGGCTGTAAATATCCAGGCGAGGCATACAGCTTCGCCAACAAGTAATATGGATAAATCCTTCCCGGCAATAAGTGAGTAGAACGCAAAAGCCATTTTTCAGCTTGAGCATATTCTCCTTTTTCCTGAAAATTCTTACCAATAATATTTAGTATCATCGGATCGCAACTTCGGGTAGAAGCTTCTTTCAATAATAGAATCGAAGCATCCGCCTCCTTTAATTTATGCAAACAATGCCCATACTCAAACAAAAAGGCCCCTCTTCCCTTTAATTTCGGATACAAACGTTCATAGCCTTCTTTTGCACTTTGATAAGCACCTGCCTGATACAACATACGGCAGTTGGCCCAGTCCTTGCACTCTTGATGCACATCTGCCTGCCACCAATGGTATCCGGAAAATCCCAACACACAAGCAAACGCCAGTTGCCAGGCAAGAAAGCGTCCTGCAATACAAGCCATCAGTAAAATCAGGAATGCAATAACAAAAGCAGGCAATTGCATCGGATAAGAAGAAAAAGCAAATACCAACAAAGAGATCACACTGCCACAAGGCCCCCAACGTTTCAGTTCCACACCTCTCCGTAGACAAAATCCTGCAAAAGCCAGGCAACAAAGCAATACGGGTATCCCCCACTCGAGTGCTATCTGCAAATATTCATTAAAAGCATATTCCGGACTTCCTGCCACCAATTCTTCCTGAGGCGAATAACTCCCTTCGGCAAAATAAGCTTCCTGACTTGTCCCATATGCCAGTGCAAAATTTCCTTGCCCATAGCCTGTAAATGGTTTCTCTGCAATGGCCCGGCTACTGATTTTCCACATGAACAGTCGCCCGCTGGCCGAATCTTTTTTCAGGTTAAACAAACAGACTCCTCCGACCAACACAACTATACATAACACAGAGGTGACGGCCAGCACCTTTGTCTTTTTGCGCATCCACACTCTTTTCAAGCGTACCGGCCAGGATTTATGCACTCCATATACCCAAATACCTGAAATAAGAGCAGCCACCCATGCCGAACGACTCATTCCCGCAGGAAGCACACAGAGTATAAGAAACAATACTGCCACGGCCCCATAATATCCCGTCCATTCCATCCAATTCTTATTCTCCCTTTTCCGTAATCGTAACCATTGATCCAGACAAAGAGGAAATATCATAGCCAGATAACCGGAATACGGTCCGGGATTAAAAAAAGATCCGGTCAAGGAATACAGAGAATGATGGGAAGAAGTAAAACCATAAAGCTGCCTCAAGCCATAAATAGCCTCAGAAGCAGCCAAAACAATAAAACTCCAAATAACGACCTGATAAAAATCAGCCCCCATATCATACCCCTTTCTATAATAGAGAAAGGCCGACACCACCCAACCGACAGCAGCTCCCATAGCAACTTTTGCCAGATAGAGCCATTGCCCCGACAACTCACCTGCCGGAAGCATCGGATCATTTACCCATACCACAGACAGCAGTGCACATACCATTGCCAGAAGTCCTCCAAGAAGTATAATATGCATATAATCTACTTTTTCTCTCATCATTTTATTCTTTTAAATACCCGGTTCCAACGAATCTTTCCCCGTAAAGGATCGTCCGACCGCCATATTGTAAATGCCCTACCTACAATATATGATTCGGGCAACATTCCCCAATAACGTGAATCCTTGGAATTTTCCATATTATCCCCCGATACGAAATAGTAATTCTCTGTGAACTTATATTCCGTTATCGCACTATCGCCCAGACATACCGCCCCTCCTTTTTGCCGCAGTCTCTTCTTCTGCTCCCAATGGATCAATCTTCCGTAAAGCAAACAAGACAATGTATCTATTTTCACCACCTGCCCTTTGGCTGGTACCGGAAGAGGTCCGAATTCCTGAATGGTCCATCCCAGACGTCCGTCCCACGGAAAAGCATCCATCACGATCCCATGTGAATCTTCCCTTCTGACACGTGCAATCCGATGTTGCGCCTGCACATTCCCCACACTGTCTGTGATTCCTTTTATATGATAATAGCCCTTACGTATTTCCAAAGTATCACCCGGCAAGGCAATACACCGTTTCACATAATACTTCATTATATCAAATCCGATGCTGTCGCTCCCATCCTGATAAGGGAAATTAAAAACAAGCACATCGTCCCGCTGAAACGATCCGAAACCCGGTAGACGATAGATATCCACTTCTTCTCCTCGCAATGACGCAAAGATATTAAACAGACGTGCCCCACCGGTCCATTTATCCACCAGTATTTTGTCTCCCGAAAGCAATGCCGGTTCCATTGAATTGGAGGGGATTTTGAAAGAAGTCAGGCAAAACACCTGCAATACCATCCAGGCAACAAAAGCCACACAAGAATAGAAACAGATATTCACAATCCAGTTCCCGATTCGTTTCACCAGTTTTATCCAAACCTCTTTCTTCATATATATACATTTTAATGCGATCCCCTGTCAAGAATCCAAGGAAAAAGAAACCAGATAAAATTCATGAGTTTCAGAAAAAGCAATCCCATACAGTTTATTTGGTTCCTGAGTTGAAGCACAAATTCTCAAAACGAGGCAATCAGTATTATATTTGATTAATTCCTGGCCATCCCAATCAAAAACGGATAAGTTATTAAATAAATTGGGATTCTTGTCACCTATAAATACACTATAAATCCTTTCATCTGTAGCACATAACGCAGAAAAGCCCCAAACAGTCTCCTCTGTGTTTTGGATAGTTCCGGATAAATATTGCACGACCGGAGGATAAAATTTTCGGATTGCTCTTAATTCTATGTTTTGTGATAAATCAAATAATTCAAGGATTCCTCCATATAAAGTTCCTACGGCCATCTTTTTACAATCCGGAGATATCGCAATTGCTGGCGATGACCAAACGGAACGTTCTTTCGGAGTATCTATAGGAAAATCATTGTAATCAGCCACCACTTTTGCATCTGCCAACATCTGAAAACGTTTTTGCTGATCCGACTTTGTTCCCAACTGACCATCTACCAAAAACCTACCATTCCGAAGTTCCCACACCCGGCGTAGTGTACCTCCTAAATCATAAAAAGACCGTTCTTCTATCAACGCTCCCCAATTATCAGCGTCTTTATCAAACTGATAAGTCAATAACTTCATAGAAGATTCGTCATACACAGAAATTTTCTTTTCACGTGCATTATAATAGCACATGTTCGCAGTAGTCGCTTCACCCGGTCCCTGCCCTCTTGTTACAAAACTTCCAAGCAGTTGCCCTGTAGTCTTATCATATACCTGCAACCAGGCATTATCTGCCAAAGCCAATATAAAGATATAGTCCTCACTAACAGCCATATCCAAAGGATAGCTGATCAGGAGTTCGTCCGACAAACGATGAGCATGTATTTTCTTTACTTCCGGAAACGTAGGAGGTACATAAGCACTACGTTGTTTCTGACAAGAACACAAAATAGTTATTAAACAAACATACAGCGACAACTTCTTCCACATATATTAGTCAAGGCTACTTATTGCGATATTCTTTTCTATACTCGCAAAAATAATACATTTTAAATTATAAACACATCTTATTCGTAAAAACATTACCAAATGTTTTACTTAAAGTTCCTTTAACGACGCCACAATATCTTTAATCTGCGGTAGCAGTTCTAAAAACAATGAGCAAGACGTAAAACTGATATAATATACATTTTCACGCCCCTGCAAATACCATTCAGCCTTTTGCAAAGCAGATAATTCGTTAGTTTCCGGATGACGCTCTGCCTTATACGAAGTAAAAGCCATCTTTTTAACCCCATTCTTACTATTGACAGACTTATATATCACCTTCACCTGCGTAGTATCCGTCGATGCCCAAATACTGTCTTCCTTAAATATTTCCTGAAAAGATACACATTTTTGTATTTCCATAATGGTCAATACCGCACCACAACGATCTTTACGTTTTGAATATACTCTCATAAACTTTGTAGTTTCGTATTTCCCATTAACGCGTTTCAAAGGTTCATCATTGCAAGAATGCACAGCAGAAGGACGTTTCCATCCTTTCGGCACCTCAATCACATACGTCTCACCACGCAAAAGGTTTCTATCGGGTCGTGATACTTGCCCAACCAGTTGGGCACAAAACAAAAAATTCAAAAAAATCAAAATCATCCATCTCATAATCGGGGTAAATTAAATACATAAATATGATCTTCGTCTTCAACAAAAGCTCCATAAATCTTATTTGCAACCTCATCAACGACAAAAGTGTTAATAAAACAATCGAGTTTATATTGTGTAAGTGGTTTTCCTTCCCAATCGAATACTTGGATGTTAGGAGTAGTTTTTCGATTCTCAATTTCCTCTGTTGTCATATCCAGATTTAATGTATAAATATAACTGTCCGTTGCATAGATACTTATAGGATGTATGAATCTCAAATAATCATCCACATCAGGACGTTCTTGCCCGGGAAGAATATCTAAAATAACATCTCTTTTTAATTCTCCATCTTTACCATAAATTCTGAAACGGCGTATATGTTGGTAGAACGAAACGAAACAACTCTTATCAGGCTTAGCGACGGTCATCTTTATATACGCTTGATTCCTGCCCAAAACAGATCCGAAACGTTCCTCTGTTTCAGGATATTCTCCCCATGATTCATGATTTCCGTCAGGATAAAGAAACCTAAATTCTTTTTCATTCTCAAAACCTCCATTACAACAATAACTGCTATCGGAAATACTTATCAAGTCATTAAAACAATTCAATCCATAATTTAAAGTCGAAGTCTGTACGATAGCTTTGTCTTTCTCGACACTAATATGTTTCAGGTTAATTCCGTCTAACACGACAAATCCATTCTTTTGATATTTCACAGGGGTAATAGAAGGGAGAACGAAATCATTCGGTCCCTGCCCCTGTGTTCCAAAACTATATTGAAAAGTCAAATCCGGCAAATGGAAACATTGAAACATAGTATCCATTTTTTCATTGAATACTATCAGATTACTATCACATAAAACTAAACTTCGTGGATACAATAACATCGAAGGAACCTGTATCCTGTCGGATTTCAAATTTATGGTATGTTCAAATCGAACATAATGCATAATCCTATCAGATTCTATACAACTTGATACAGTTATCAACAAAATCCCCCATAAAAAACATCTAACATTCATTATTTATCTCTTTTAAAATATCTGGCTCTTGATTATAAACCGAGACAGAGTCCGGCAGATATTCTTGCTTTAGTAATGACGACATACCATCCTCATTCTCTTCTACCAAAACTGTTGTCTCCCATCGGTCTTCTTAAAGATCCGTTCGTCCTTTCCCTCCGTATGATTCTTTAAAAATAAGGCTACCCCTTTCGGAATTACATAATTTAAAGAATCTGCTTTTGCCACTTGCCGACCTAAAGAATTCCATTTCTTGTCATGCCAATAGAATAATTCATATACATCTCCTTTATGGATAAAATTATCCGAATTACGAGGAATATAGGCAAATTTCTTTATCCGGCGAGGAATGCCAAAATCTAATCCGACCCACCCCTCATCAGGAGTCTTATAATCCATATAAGTATAGGGATTGCCATCATATACTTTGTAATAATCATGCGAGCCGTCTTTCTGAAAACAACCCGGAGTTCCGATGATCCGCCCTTTCAACGCCAACGTATCCGAGGTATCTTCAAAGAAAGCCATCTCTGCTATATTGCAATAACTCCCCTTCGGCCCCTTGTACCGAACATAGCGATAAGACTTTTCTTTCTCCGGAAAAATAGTGTTGTTCAAGCGGAAAGGCCATTGTTTTACATAATACAATGTATCTGCAGAGCGAAACTGCGAATCATTACTTCCTTCAAAAACTCCTCCGGGCATACGAAGGATACCTAAGTCGCAGAACAGCGGAAACTTAAAATACAAGGTTATATCTTCTTTTTCACTTTGAGGAGTGAGCAAAGCAATCGTTCCTGACATTTTATCATAGGTAAACGGCTCGGACTGCATCACAAGACGTTTTCCATTCCATGTAGCCAAACAACCAATCACACTACCTTCCGTATCTTGAAAGCGCAATGAGTCTTCTTCAAAAACAGTCCATGCTATAGGTACCCAATCCATCCTTGTGGAAAGGCAAAAATAGACAATATCTCCTTTGTGAACTTCCTTACACAAAATATCAGAAGACACTACCAGATCACGATTCAAGCTGTCGGCATACACAGCCGTGACATCCTGATATAGAGGTTTTCGAAACGCCGGATGCATCATTTTTCCCTGTTGTCTCTTTACATCTTTCCAGTTTAAGCCATACGTATTCCGGTATACCTTTGCCTTAGGATTATACATACTCACAGCCCGTTTCCAATTAGGATCGGGAAATTCCGTAATATACGTTTTTCCATCTTTATCCAATGTAAAATTCCAGAAATGCGGCACGTTATTATCTCCACGCATCGCCATATAGTCTGTCCCGCAAGGAATACCCAAAGCACGCATTACATACACTACCAAATCGGCGAACTCGCGACAGCTCCCCGCACGCCATGACACTACTGAAGGACCTAAATGAGGACCGGCGGGAAACAGACCGGTAAAATGGGATTGTTCCACAACAAGCGAATCCATCAACACCTTTGCAGCAACCAACGGATCCTGAGCTTGAGGCAACAACCGGATACTATCTAATATTGGATTATAGCGTTTATAAATATCTTCTCTCCAGAATCCAAGTGGTTCATCTCCCAATCGATAAGGTAGAACAAACTCACAAAAATTATCAAAACTTACATTCTTGCCCCAAGGCTGCTCTCTCCACACCTTAAAAGCCCAATCCACGTTCTGCACCAGTAAAGAAGAATCAATATTGGCAATATCCTCTATCCGTTTTAATTGCGAAACAGAAAACGAATTTTCTTTTAAAGAATCAATCACTTCGTGCGGTCCTAATTTTCCTTGCGCGTAAATATCAAAATATTGGTAATAATGCTTCAAAGCATTTCCCTCGTATCCTGCATGAAAAGGCATATTCCTGATCAGAAAGCAAACGGCCTGATACTTCAGGCTGTCATCTTTATAATGATCCAGTACTTTTTGTAGTTCTTCTTTATTGGCGAGCGGAAGAGATAAAACCTCTTCAAGACGTTTCTCTTCTTGAGTTCGACAAGATATGATGCCCCACATCATAATTACCAAGGTTAGCCACATCATCCCACGAACTCCCAGTCTCAACTTCATTATAGTCATACTTTCTACATTGATTTACCTTACAAAGTTTGAGAAAAAATAAGATTAAGGAAGCTAATATCCGGTCAAAAAACAACAAAATCAGACCATTCAGCGATTTACAGTCTATTTTACAAAATAAATAAAAGAAATTCCTCTTTTTTTAATCTGTTTCTTTCCTGTTTTTACCACTTTACAAAGAAAACCTGCCGACCGTCCTCGTTTCGAAATACGGTTTCTTCTCTCCCTCTTGATAAATTCCGAAGCCAAAGTACTGAATTTTGGGGTATATTGTCATAGTGCAATGTTAATTCTGAGGCTACTTGCCTGCCTAAAGAAATCCAACCACGAAATCCATCCTGATAAAACAGTTCATACTGATCCCCTAACCGAATGAAGTTATCATCGTTACGAGGCATATAGACTATTTTTTCAATCTTTTCCGGCTTACCTAAATCAAGTGTAACGAATGCTCCCTTCTCTTTCGTAAGAAAAAAGGTTAATCCATCACCGTCATTCACTTTAAAACGATCAAACCGGTCATCTGCAATAAAAGCATTACTGCCATCGATGACCTTAGCCGTTATTTTCTCTTGATCATCCACTTTTCGGAAAAGCTGTAATTCCGCCAGTTGAAGTGTTTTTTCGGGGGTCGAAGTATAACGTATATACCGGTATCTCTTCCGGGATTGTGGATAGGCTACCTGATAGCTTACCTTAGGTGTATCCACTATCTGATGCAACAGACAGGCATCCGAAAAATCCGAATGATTGGCTCCCTCTATCTTATCCCCCACTACAGCGCTGAGATAATCTTTCAGATATTGTCGCAATAAGAATTTACGGTTCAAATCCATACTTCCTTTCACAGCGCAATCGGGTTTATGATACTTCACCTCTCCCTTTTCGTCTACAAGGAAAGGGTATCCGGCTGCCACCCACTTCATCCCGTTATCATATAGCGGTTGAAACAAAATTCCGGGTTCTACATTCATAAAGGTTGCTTTATTTCCTTTCTGCACAGTTATATCTATGGGCATACATCCTTCCAATGTAAACACACCCAGGCAGATATACTTTTTATCAACCTGAGGATCAATTTCTATTGTAACCTGATTTGCCGGGAAATAGTCACTTGTAACATCTTTTAAATATGGATCTTTCAGCGGAAACGGAACAGACCGATCGCGGCGGATACCTGATACTTTCTCCTGCTGTGCTCCAAAACACCGCCTGTATACCTTCCCTTTTTCTCGTTTATCACTTCCGCCCCGCTCCACTTTAGTCTGAATAAACCAGAAAGGAACATAGCCACCGGTTGTATCCCTCAATACATTCCAGACATGACCGGCTCCCTTACCGGGTCCATAATGATAAATATCCGTTGCAGCGGGAATACCAAGCGCACGTAACACATAGACCGTAAAATCACAAGACGCCTCACAGCTTCCAACCCTGTTAGCTAGCAAAAAACCTGCACCTAAATGGGGTAAGTCCAGCTCAACACTATACCTGAAGTCTTTTTCCTGACGCAAATAAGCCCCTAAACGATCGGTGGCTTCTACCACATCTGTCCCTTGATAGAGCGAATCCAATATAGATTCATAACGCTCCCTATACCAACCACGCCATTCCTCCAAGGGTTCATCACCAATCCGATATGGCAAAATCAATTCACAGAAATCATCAAATGGCAAATATTTATTCCAGGATCTTTTTTCAAAAACTTCAAAGGCTTGATCTATGTGATGAATCAAGAACTCAGCTTTAATCACTTTAGCATCATAAACTTTCTTTAAAGTCCGAAAAGAAAAATGTTCCCATTTTTTGCGATCTTTTTTATTCACCCATCCATCCGTATGTTCTGTGGCTGCATGAATTGCTTTTAACGTATCCAATTGCCATCCTTCATAACTAAAATAGCGGGGCATATTTTCAATCAAAAAGCGTGCGGCATCCTGTTTCAGTCCGCTATCATTATAGTGTTCCAAAACTTTTTCAAGCTCTCCCCTATTCTCCCCGGCAAACTCCAACGCATATTCCAATCGTTTATTTCCTGTACAAGAACAGCACAAGCTACCGACTAACAGCACCCATAATAGGTAAATCTTTATCATTCTTTTTTTCTTTTCCGCTACTCCTATCATATACTACCCTTAATCATAAAAAGCCGGCTTTCGGTGAATTGCAGCAAGTTTATCAACTACTCCTAGAAATAAACCATTGAACAAAATCGCCCCCCATGGTTATTTGTCCACTGCGCCTCAACCGTCAGCCGGCAATCTCTTAACTTTTATTTAGCATCTCCTTTTATTTTCAATTGCAAAGGTGAAACAGGCGAGTTACAGTAGACAGTAATCGTCTTGTTAAAATGCTCCGGATATTCAGCCTTATAAACGACGGTAATATCTACCGTCTTTCCGGACTGAACCGGTTCTCTCGAATACTCCACCGTAGTACATCCGCACGAAGTATTTATATCATCAATCACAAGCAACTCTTTTCCCGTATTCTCAACGGTAAAAATACATTTCTGTTCTTTTTTCCAATCAAACATACCCAAGTCCATAGACAGAGCCTCTATCTTCACCTCTGTTTGAGGACGTTTTTCATCTGGAAGAGAAGTGCCACCGGAAATTATATTCAAAAATAAATCTCTGATATTCGGGTTATGAATGGGGTTACCTACTGCTACAACCTTATTCTCCTTATTCAGCAAAAAAGTCTGGAATCTTACATCGTCAGGAAAATGATTTAACTTATTAAAAGAATCGAGTGTGTCAACACAAACCGGATAGGTAAATTTATCCATTCTCATTGTATGATATATGTCTCTTCCATTCTTGGGAAAGAAAAAAAACAAAAACTGTACACGCTCAGACTGAGTAGAATCCACATAATGGATTAACTCTTTCCATTTAGACAAGTGTAATTTACAACTGGTGCAACCGGCAGAATCAACATAGGCGACAATCTTATATTCGGTATCTTTTATACGAAAATCAACATTCTCTTTACCCTGAATACTAAAATACATTTTATTCGGGAAAACAATTTCCTTATTCATCCATTCCCTCAAAACAGATTCCGCATGTTTTTTATTCTCATCTTTACAAGAAAACAAAAAAGAAAAAGCTAATAACACATATAAGTATTTCATAAATATCTACTAATTTATATCTAAATCAAGGAAATAAAAAGACTGCCCATTATTTGAGTTAATACCACAAAAAAGATTTCTATCCGGATCTATAAAAAAGAAAAAAATCTTTTCATCCAATCGATAACGCGCTATTGGTCTACCTTCCCAATCTACTATAACCAAACTGGATTGCTCACCCTCCGGACATAGCAAATAAATGTATTTATCAGTAACAAAACAATCTCTAATAAACGTTGTCCAACGTTTAGGATCTGCATCCACAACATATTTATTAGATGCATAATCAAGACATACATCGTGCAATAATCGGGCACTCAAATCATAAATCCGAAAACGGCGAGTCCTCACATAATTAACTAAGATGCGACTTCCGTCCGGTTTTGGCCATACTTCGTGCGCATAGGCAAACTTAAAGTCAAATATCGTTTTAAATCTTACCTCAGTACGCTCCGGATAATGCCCTTTAGGATATAAAATATTATTCTCAGCATCAAGCATGTAGAACTCATTTAACCTAATATCATTATAAGAAGGGTCCGTATATGCATGAGCTGTATACATTTTATCATTCAATTTCTTAATTTTAGATAATCGAATCTTATTGCTATTATAAAGGAAATGAGTTGTCGTTTTCTGCAACAAATCCTTATCTGTTAAATGATATGAATATAACGAATCATCTTTTACCAAGTAAAAGCCTTCATTGCATTTGGCTAATATCTGTTTATATTCTGACAAACTACCGGTATAGCTCAAAAATTTCATTTCCGGATAAGCAAACACAGCATAAATAGAATCTGTAGTTGACGTACGAACCAATACCCGCTTATCGCCATCCCACACCATACACCGTGCATTTACCTGCATAGGATCCATTTCTACTTTAGAAAGCATAACAGTAGTATCTTTCAAGAGAAAAGACGAATAATAAGTAATAGGCACGTCAACCTCCGTGGGTTTGCATGAGACAAAAAGTATACAAGCTACCCCAATAATCCCAAGCCAATTTCTATAAATCATATTTCGCCAATGCAAAATCAGGACTAACTCCTATCACATACAGAGCATTACTTCGTCCGTCAGCAGCAATGCGCATTACAGGCATGCCCAAATTTACAATTTTCAGTAATTTACCATCATAATCATACACAAAAACCGTACGGGGACATTTACTTGCATTACGTCCGACAGTCCTTTCATCCAACGGATCAACTTCCCGGTCACGCTCCAGAGTAACAATATAATCTTTAGTCATGCATATATCTCTCACTCCCATCACGCTACGATCAAACCTAATCGCCCCATCAACAACAGAATAGTTTTCTTTTTCAGGCATGCGTTCCCATAATAACTTAAAATTATCCCCTTCCTTTTTATACAAAGCCAAATAAGAAAAATTAAAAGGACCAAAAGCAAGGAGTCCACGATCTTTATCGTAAGTTTTATATGTACCCATATGGTGTTTCACTTCACGAATCGGATAAACCCCAAATGTAGATTTTTTCCCATTTGAACTCACTTTAAAATAATCGTTCTCACCATTTTCGGTTTCAGTCAGATACAGTTGTTCGTCCAATTTAGCCATTCGTATATTCCGATCAAAATCTGATAAAGACATAAAAGGTTCTTTTCCGACAATTAAACTGTCAATAGATAAATAGCCTCTGGTTTTCCCGTTAGCATCATGAGCAGCAATACAGCGATTAATGGAAAAACGATTGATTAAAGGACTTACAAATTCCTGTGGCCCTTCTCCCTTTTGCCCCATAGAACCGATATATTTTCCATCGGAAGAACGATGTACATGCAAAAATTTGTTATCAGAGAAAGGATCAGAGCAAACTAAATAATCGTCTATCAGCAATAAATCACCAGGCATAGTTGTCAAAAGACTATCATTCATTACCTGGGGTTGCAAACTCACCTTATCAGGTACATCAGTAGTTGTGCAGGAAGTAAACACTGTTAAAACAGAAATAATATATAGAATTATCTTATGCATAACTTTAATAAAGTTACCAAAAGATGTGTCACAAATATTACAACTGACACATCCTTTTTATTAAATTTTAATTTGTATAATGGCTACATCCACTTACTGTATAGCAGCTATTACCAGTCACTTCTATTGCACAAGCATAAGTATAATGAATATAATCACACTTACAACATTCTTGTGACCAAGAACCTTCACAATTTCCATTCGAAAGTTCTCCATTTGCCAATGCTTCTACGTTAGCCATTGCCAAATCAGATAAAGAGGCATCCGCCTTTTGACTCTGATAAACATTATATCCCGTAAATGCAATAACAACTACAGCTAATAACGCTGCATAATATTTCTTTTTCATTCTTTTTATTTTATATTGATAATAATAATTTTGTCTATGTCTCCTTTCTCGGAAGATGTACCTGTTAAACCTCCTTTTCTAAAGGTTGTCAGGAGCGGGAAAATAGCTTCCATATCGACAAGTTGGCTTTACCCGCTCCTTTTCGAACCTGTTACACTTGACTTTAGCCAAAGCGGAACTCCACAATGGGTTGGTCGTTATTAACATCTGTTGCTGTAATAGTCTTATTTCTTTCATCAACATGGAAACCTGTGATATAACGATCTAAGGTATATTTACATAAAGGTTCCCCTTGTAAGTTGAAAACATAAATATATTGTCCACCATCTGTAGCTCTTCCCTCCTTTTGGTGCTGTGCCATAATCTCTTTAAAAGTGTGACCATGGAAAACAGCATAAATAGCCTCATCCGTAACCTGCACATCCGAGAATCCCATGATCCCATCCGGAATAGCATACCCGCCCGCAAGTTTGAATTCCGGTTCCCCTTTAGGACCTAAACAGACCCTATGAAAACCGTTTTGAAGATTATAAATCTCAAGAACTTCACCTAATTGAGTAGCAGCAACCAACACTCCGTTATGAGGATTATAATCTATAAAACTGCGCCAAGCTTGTGCTAAGGCAGGACGCGCCTCTTTCAATGCTTCTTCGTTCAATGAAGGAATCACTCCACTTTTCTTCAAAAACTTCCCTTGTCGGTTCACCCAACAGAATCGGCTATCTCCCGAATAGTCAGGTATCAGAAAAGTCGTATCATTGAATGCCACAAAATCAAGAGCACGCAGAATGCTGTCTTTATCGAAAGAGATCGCTTCTGCACGCAGAAGCGAATCTCTATCCGAAACAAACTCAAACCTAGTTAACTCGCCTTTGTTGGCATCTAAAGTCCAAAATGAACCATCTATACATTTCACTGTTTCTACTGAAAGCATCTCTTCCGGTGAATCCCCTCTCCTGCCAAACGAAGACAGGTAATGGAAATCAGGATAATGAAAAAGATGGCAATACACATCAGTACCATGTAAATCCAGGACAACAGCCTGATCACCGGACACATGTACCCGAAACGGATAACGCATATAAACCGAATCAAGCTGAATTACCTTAGAATGTAGTGTCTCCTCCTTAGGAAAAGAAGCATACAACATCCGATCTTTCGGCAAATCTGAAGTGCACCCAGTAAAGATTACCAAAAGAAAGAGAAATGTCAGACAGTATTTCATGATTCTTATTACCAATAATATAATACTTTGGATCCATCATTGGGACAAACCACTGAGCCTGTTCCACAACATATAGCAGTTGATCCTCCTTCACCTGTCGCTAATGCCTCTATGTTCATCATTACTAATGACGAAGGTTCTTCTTTCTTTTCTCTCATAAATATAGAGACTATAACTACTGTAACAACGGCTAATACCGCCAAAATCTTTATTTTCATTTCATCAATAATTTAATAAATATCAGCAAAGATAAGCGAGCGAACAGAAGCATGCAAACATTCTATGTCAACACTTTTATTGATAACGTCATTTTATTTAATGACGTCTAAATATCAACATATTAAGCTCTAATAAGATAGTAATTGTTTTCATCATTAATCCAACAAACAGGGTGGTAAATTCAAACTTTTAAAGTAACTTTGCAACATCAACACAAGATCTGGCAAATATGAATAAAAGAATATTTTTAGTAATCGGAATCATTATACTATTTATTATGATTGCTATAGGTGCTTCAACCTATACAATTATTCACTCTCTTATTCAAAAAGAAAAAGAAACATTCAAACCACAAGTTGAAAATATCCTAAAGGAAGCAGTAATCAACAACATAGCTCAAAAGACTAAAGGCTTAGCATTAAATGGACTTAGTAATTCGCCTAAAAAAATAGGAACATATGAAACTCGAACTTTTTGCTCAAAAGATACACTATTTACCTATCAACATAAAATTCAAGATATCGATACAGAAATCTTATTTACCCGTCAACTCGGGTTACTTATAATGGATAGTTTACAGAGCTGTGATATACAAGCCCTAATAATTAAAGACTTAAATAAAAACGATATAAAAGGATATATCAATACTGGAATCATTGTCTCCAAACATTTACAAAGAGAAATATGGAGTCAACCATCAAATAGCATCCCTCGCAATGCAGAAATGATTACCTATCGTCTAGAAAATGAAATTGTCAATGTGGATTACATAATGTATATCGACTATAGTTTCTCAACTTTGTGGAAGCGAATGCCTAAAACCAATATCTACATCAATTTAGTAGTCGAAGTGATTCTCATCTACACCATTACTCTATTTGTACTATACTATAGGAAACAGCAAAAGAACAGATCTGTATCTACTGTTGATATAACATCAGATCCCAATATTATCACGGACCCCATATCAGTTGACAATACTGTAGAAACAGAAAAGCAGACTAATTCTACCATAAAAAAGGAGTTATCATTCAAGGATCAATTTGTCTTTGAGAAAGACTTTGTCCTATTCAATGACCGTCCGATCAAAATGCCTAATCAACAACAAAAGATATTAATATTTTTCTTAAATAGGCCTAATTACAGAGTGAACAAACACGAATTGAAGGAAGAATTTTGGCCTAAAAACAGTGATCCAACCAATAATATGACAAGCGCAATCAATAAATTAAAGAAAATTTTAGAGGAAATCAACAGTAAGTATACAATTATCACCGACAAGACTAATGAGGAATACTATGTACTAATCAGGGATAAATCAGCAGAAAAAATATAGATATATAAGGATAAGATAATAAAAAGTATGCGGGATACATCACGCACCCCGCACACAACAACCATTTAAGTATTAAACAATTAAACTAAAAACATATGATAGTACTATATAAAAAAACAAGTCCAAATCCAGTGTTGCATCAATGAATGCTAACATAGAGATGAAACTACTCTTAGAATCTTTTCACATACCTGCTTATCTTCATGGAGTAATTTGCTATTGAAAAATATCCATCATCTGATTTAACAGGTTTGTCTGTAAAGTCTACAACATATTAACTCGGAAGCTCAGCATCTGTAAGATTAATCCATTTTTCACGAGGGGTGGTAAACAAACATCTCCAATTGTCCCACTCTCGTTCACTTACTTCCGACATATAGCTTATCTCCCTTCCAGTAAATGAGCTATATCCTCTTGATTGCCTGATTGCTTATACGTTCCATCGCCGCAGATAATAATATGCTTTTCATCTAAACTAAAATTATTTATTCTACAATAAATTGTCCATATACATAACCGCCATTCGAATTGGTAAATTCAAGCAGGTAAGTTCCCGGTGCTAAATCGGCAATAGAGAACGAAGTAGCTTGATTAGCAGCAGTTACATCCACAGAAGATGAATAAACTTCTTTTTTGGTATCATCTTTCACTGTAATATCCACATTACCTATAACCTTTGTAAACTCAATAAATAAAGTAGTGCCATCAATATCTGCAGAAATAGGAATCAACGGGTTGATGGAACGACTCGCTTCTTCTTCAATAATTTCACCATCTAAAATAATGGGTCTACGAAGAATTTGAGTGGACATAGCACACATGGACTGTCCAATGAACAATACCACAATTAACGATAAAATAACACGCAATTTCATATCTTATTTGTTTTGGTTTCGTCAAATGTAGCGCATATTTTTCAGACAGCCAAAGAAATTACCCGGACAAATTCAGGTAGGGTTAATGGCATCTAATTATCTTAAAATCAATAGATAAAAAATAAGGAACAGATATTTACCCGGACAATTTCCCCTCAAGCCAAACTAATATTTTAGCAAAAAAACGTCCAAATCATCCGAAGCAGATAGATTCAGTCGTTTTTTCATACGTCTTTTAGCTTTTGTCACTGAATCAGTCTCCGTCAGAAAAATACTTCCTAAGACCTCATGTTCAATACCAAATCTTAATAGACAGCAAATTTCAATATCATGTTTGGTAAGAGTAGGAAAATCATTCTTAATACGCGTAATAAAATCACCATGTATAGCATTAGATAGATGAAATAACTTATCCCAATCGGCATCCAAAAGCAATTTCTTACCTGAAGTATTCTCTATATTTTTCCCTCTTAACATTATTAGTATATGAAGTGCTTGCATATAAATAGCATAGAGATCATCGGCTTCACTTTCCGGTATATCATGCTTCTTCTCTGTTAAACGAAGAGATAATGCTTTATTCTGATCTTCAAGGACAGACATTTTCCCATGCAATTCTCCTATCTGATTTCGATAATCCTGCAATGTTTCTTTTTGCAAGTCCTGATAATTGAGTATTTGCCTTTGATACATCTTTATGTCAACATCATTTTTACGAATTCTTTCATTGATATCCTTAACCAGTTTTTGATTGGTTCTATATTTATAATAAATATAAATAATAACCATTACTGCAATAAAACCCACAAACGAACTTATTAAAAGAATATTCTTCTTCTCAATACTGGATTGTAGACTTTCCCTCTGCCATTTTTCGTTATTATATCTACCCTGCAAATCTGCTATGGCATTTTGAGTATCAATATCTTGTGTCATCATTCGTAAGGAATCCGCTATATCTTTATAGATCACAGCTTCTTTAAATTTATTTGATTCTTTCTCTAAATCATATAAACACTCACACGCATCTCTCTTAACAACTGGATCAGGGCTATCCAAACATAACATAAGAAAATGTTCTGCATCTTCAAAACGATTCATGTATAAATACAAATTTCCTAATGCCAAATACCCAGAATACAATTTATTTGGAGTTTTTTCTTTCTCAAGAAACGTCAAAAAATATCGTTCAGCACCAATGTAATCTTTTTCTGAACGATGAATCACTCCTAATTCCAATAACAACGACCCTACAGCTACATATTTATTTGCATTAGAAATATAAATTGCTTTATCATAATAATAGTAGGCGCTATCAAGCCTATTTTTATATAAAAACACTCTACCAATATTCCTATTAGCATATGTCATACAGAGAGAGTCTGGTACTAGAGAATAATAAGTTAAAGACTCCTTATAGCTATTTAATGCAGTATCAAATAATTTCTGTTTCCTATTAAGAGTTCCTATTCCCTCTGATATTAGTCCCAATAATTTAAACTGATCACTGCTTTGAAGTACATCTTTCGCCTTTAAATAAAACGTCATTGCATCCTCTACTTTATCAAGGCTTTCCATCACCCTTCCATAATAATAAAAAGATTTTCCTTTAGCTACAAGATCTTCAGTATGGCCTCCATAATAACCAACAGCAAATTTAATCAGCGAATCTGAAGTAAAATTTATGTAGTTTTTATCCATAGCCTGTGTCATCAATAGGCTATAGTCCGCCTGCGCTTTACCATGAAGAGTTTCCGGAGTTGGGATATGTTGCAAAATAGCCATTGCACTATCCGGGCGAGATTCCATTATTTTCTCAGCCTGAGACAGAGATGACATGACTCCATCCGGCGTCGAATAACATGATACAACTAAAAGACTGAATAAAGCAATAAAAAGGTAACCAAATAGTGAGTGCGTGTTCATTTTCATTAAGTTTTTTCGCAAAAATACGAAAAAAACTTATTAGCTAATGGTTCAAGGTCGCATTTTGTTCCATGCGCTGATGCTCTTCAATCAGCTCCATATTCGATTTCGCTTTTGTAATAAAATCCTTCACTAATTTGTTATTCTTAAACGAATAAGGAGCATCTTTCATGATGTCCTCTATTTGGGGAGTCATAACAGGATAAGGTAGTGTGCTGCACAGCATCATAAATACACTCGGACCTAAAACTGTTTCGTAGTTATCTGAGATAAATTTTTTGATAAAGCCATTCATATCTTGCATTAACGAATCGCCCTCGTGAGTCAATTGCTCATGAATATCAGCCAAGTCGGCACCATCCATCACCATGCGGGCTTCTTTACGTTGCAATTCTTCTATCTGAACATCCAATGAATTCTTTTTATCAATAAAAGCGTAGAGGGCATTGTTCAGAGCGGTTCCTTTTGCTACCAATTCTGTATTTGTAATTGAAACCTGAATATTACCTTTTTCAATCACTAAAGGCATGATGCTTTCGTCACCGATATAGAGTGTAGCCATTACTACCGAATCGACTTTACCTTTCATCGAAAATAGTCCATGCACCACTTCGGCAGAATCAATATTGAGCCACTCGCCATTCTGAAGCACTTTAATAAAAAGCATTTTACCGTCCAGACTGGTTACAGAAGAGGCGCCTTCAATCTTATACTTGCGACTACAAGAGGTAAAAACAAAAAGCAAAAGTAAAAAAGGCAATACTTTATTCATAGGATACACAACTTTTTCGACGACAAAGGTACAACGGATTCGTATGCAAATGAAACATTTTATCAATATTTAAAACTTGTAAGACTCTTTTCTTTAATAATCCTTATAAACATCTACATAAGGACGGATTTTTCATTTACTTTACCTAAATTTGCACTTTCGGAGTTGACAAATAGTCAATGAGTTATTGAAGCCGTCAATCCGTTAATCCGTAAAATTGTAACCGTATATTATAGAAATGTCTACCTACGCACCCTTTGCCAAGCCGCTATACGTAATGCTCAAGCCCGTAGGGGCTGTATGCAACCTTGCATGTGATTATTGTTATTATCTGGAAAAGTCCCGGCTTTATCAAGAAAATCCCAAACATGTGATGAGCGATGAACTGCTTGAAAAGTTTATCGAGCAATACATCAATTCGCAAACCATGCCGCAAGTACTCTTCACCTGGCACGGAGGAGAGACATTGATGCGTCCACTCTCTTTCTACAAAAAAGCAATGGAGTTGCAGAAGAAATATGCCCGTGGAAGAAGCATAGACAACTGCATACAGACTAACGGAACCCTGTTGACCGACGAGTGGTGTGAGTTTTTTCGTGAAAACAACTGGCTGGTAGGAGTCTCGATAGACGGTCCTCAAGAGTTTCATGATGAATACCGGAAAAACAAGCTTGGCAAACCCTCGTTTGTGAAAGTCATGAATGGCATCAATCTTTTGAAAAAGCATGGAGTAGAATGGAATGCCATGGCGGTAGTAAATGACTTTAATGCTGATTATCCGTTGGACTTTTATCACTTTTTCAAAGAATTAGGTTGCCATTATATTCAGTTCGCTCCCATTGTGGAACGGATCTTCCCGCATCAGGACGGACGTCATCTGGCCTCACTGGCACAGCGCGAAGGAGGAGAACTGGCAGAATTTTCCGTAACACCGGAGCAATGGGGAAACTTTCTCTGTACACTCTTCGATGAATGGGTGAAAGAAGATGTAGGCGACTATTATATCCAACTCTTCGATTCTACCCTTGCCAACTGGGTAGGCGAACAACCGGGAGTATGCTCCATGGCAAAAACATGCGGACACGCCGGCGTAATGGAATTCAACGGAGACGTCTACTCATGTGACCATTTCGTGTTTCCGGAATTCAAACTGGGCAACATTTACAATCAAACTTTGGTAGAGATGATGTATAGTGAACGCCAGACTGCTTTCGGACAAATGAAACAAAAGTCACTTCCCACCCAGTGTAAAGAGTGCGAATTTTTATTTGCCTGCAATGGTGAATGCCCCAAAAATCGTTTTTGTCGCACAGCAAATGGTGAACCGGGACTAAACTATCTGTGCAAAGGATATCATCAATTTTTCAAGCATGTGGCTCCTTATATGGATTTCATGAAAAACGAATTGATGAACCAGCGGCCGCCGGCCAATGTGATGGACGCTATCAAAGAAAACAAATTGATCATAGATTAAAGTAGTAAAACAACGAATCATTCTAATTTTTTTATAAACTAATGAACAGACTCAAACTTTACTTACTGGCGCTGACTGCGCTGGCCGTTTGTTCCGCAAAGGCGGACGAGGGTATGTGGTTACTGCAATTAATGCAGCAGCAACACTCTATCGATATGATGAAAAAACAGGGACTGAAACTCGAGGCACAGGATTTGTATAATCCTAACGGAGTCTCACTGAAAGATGCCGTAGGTATCTTCGGGGGAGGATGTACCGGCGAGATTATTTCACCGGAAGGATTGATATTAACCAACCACCACTGCGGATACGCTTCCATCCAACAACATAGCTCTGTAGAGCATGATTATCTGACAGATGGATTTTGGGCAACTTCAAGAGACAAAGAATTGCCGACTCCAGGACTGAAATTTACATTTATCGAACGCATAGAAGACATTACGGATATTGTAAATTTAAGAATTGCCGCTAAAGAAATCACTGAATCAGAATCATTCAGCAGTACATTTCTTAATAAACTGGCTAAGGAGTTGTTTGAAAAGAGCGACTTGAAAGGAAAAAAAGGAATCGTTCCTCAAGCTTTGCCTTTTTACGCCGGAAATAAATTCTATATGTTTTATAAGAAGGTATATCCGGACGTACGTATGGTTGCCGCTCCTCCTTCATCAATCGGTAAGTTCGGTGGTGAAACAGACAACTGGATGTGGCCACGCCATACCGGTGACTTTTCAATGTTCCGTATCTATGCCGACGCGAATGGCGAACCGGCAGAATACAGTGCTTCCAATGTCCCCCTGAAAACCAAGAAACACCTGAATATCTCTATCAAAGGGCTGAAAGAGGGAGATTATGCCATGATTATGGGATTCCCGGGAAGCACCAGCCGTTATCTCACCGTCTCGGAAGTGAAAGAACGCATGGAAGCAAGCAATGCCCCCCGTATCCGTATCCGCGGAACCCGTCAGGACGTGTTGAAAGAAGCGATGAATGCCAGCGATAAAGTACGTATTCAATATGCCAATAAATATGCAGGTTCAAGCAACTATTGGAAGAACTCCATCGGCATGAACAAAGCTATCATCGATAACAATGTTTTGGGAACAAAAGCAGAACAGGAAGCTAAATTCGCTAAGTTTGCCAAAGAAAAAAATAATACCGACTACATGAATGTAGTGGCAAAGATCGACGAGGCTGTAGCTAAAACTTCTCCAATCAAATATCAACAGACCTGTCTGACGGAAACATTCTTCGGCGGTATTGAATTCGGTAGCCCATTTATGGTAATGGAAAAACTGAAAGAAGCATTGGAACAGAAAAACGATTCAAGTATTGAAGCTAACATCAAAGTGCTGAAAGAGGTATTCAACGACATCCATAATAAAGACTATGATCACGAAGTAGACCGTAAAGTGGCCAAAGCCCTGTTGCCACTATACGCAGAAATGATTCCTGCCGGACAGCGTCCTGCCATCTACGATGTGATTGAGAAAGAGTACAAAGGCGACTACAATGCCTACGTAGATGCAATGTACGATACTTCAATTTTGGCCAATCAGGCAAACTTTGATAAATTCATCAAAAAACCGACTGTAAAAGCAATCGAAAAAGATATAGCCACTCAATATTCACGTGCCAAGTTTGACAAATACACCAATCTGGCCGAGCAAATGGGAAAATTGCCGGAAGAACTGGCTTTATTACACAAAACATATATCCGTGGACTAGGTGAAATGAAATTGCCTGTACCATCTTATCCGGATGCCAATTTCACTATCCGCCTGACCTATGGCAATGTGAAACCATACAGCCCGAAAGATGGTGTATATTACAAATACTACACAACAACCGACGGAATCCTTGAAAAAGAAAATCCGGAAGACCGTGAATTCGTAGTACCTGCCAAACTGAAAGAGTTGATCGAGAAAAAAGATTTCGGACGCTATGCATTGCCCAATGGTGAAATGCCGGTTTGTTTCCTGTCTACCAATGACATCACAGGCGGTAACTCCGGAAGTCCGGTACTGAACGAAAACGGCGAATTGATCGGTTGTGCATTCGATGGTAACTGGGAATCACTGAGCGGTGACATCAATTTCGATAATAACCTGCAACGCTGTATCAACCTGGACATCCGTTATGTACTCTTTATTCTCGAAAAGCTGGGAGGATGCGGACATTTGATTAACGAAATGACGATTGTTGAATAATGATGAAAAGAAACTTATTATCTGCTGCGTTTGCACTGATGGCATTGGCCGTCAGTGCTGACGAAGGAATGTGGATGCTGACTGACCTGAAAGCACAGAATGAAGCTGCCATGATGGATCTCGGGTTACAAATCCCTATAGAGGAAGTCTACAATCCGGATGGAATAGCTTTAAAAGATGCTGTTGTACATTTCGGAGGCGGATGTACCGGTGAAATCATCTCGGCGGAGGGATTGGTATTGACTAATCACCACTGCGGATATGGAGCAATTCAACAACATAGCAGTGTAGATCACGATTATCTGACAAATGGATTCTGGGCAATGAACCGGAACGAAGAGTTACCCTGCAAAGGGTTGACAGTAACCTTCATCGACCGTATCCTGGACGTGACAACCTATGTAAACGAGCAACTTAAAAAAGATGACGATCCCAACGGCATCAATTATTTGTCTCCCAAATATCTGGCAACGGTTGCCGACCGGTTTGCAAAAGCAGAAAATATCCAAATCACTCCGGCAACACGTTTGGAGCTGAAACCATTTTACGGAGGCAACAAATACTATCTATTTGTAAAGACAGTCTACAATGACATTCGCATGGTAGGTGCCCCTCCTTCTTCGATCGGCAAATTTGGAGCTGATACCGACAACTGGATGTGGCCACGCCACACAGGAGACTTTTCTTTATTCCGCATTTATGCAGACAAGAACGGTCAGCCGGCTGAATACTCTAAAGACAATGTTCCTTTACAAGTAAAGAAACATTTGACAATCAGCCTGGCAGGAGTTAAAGAAGGTGATTTTACATTTGTCATGGGATTTCCCGGACGCAACTGGCGCTACATGATTTCCGACGAAGTGAAAGAACGAATGCAAACAACCAACTTCATGCGCCACCACGTACGTGAGGCACGGCAGGCCGTACTGATGGATCAAATGCTGAAAGATCCGGCAGTACGCATACATTATGCAAGCAAATATGCTTCCTCCGCTAATTACTGGAAAAATGCCATCGGTATGAACGAAGGTTTGGTCCGACTGAAAGTGTTGGATACCAAAGAAAAGCAACAAGAACAACTGTTGGCAATGGGACGTGAGAAAGGCGATGACTCTTATCAAAAGGCTTTTGATGAGATACGCTCGATTGTGGCGCATCGTCATGATGCCATGTATCATCAGCAAGCCATCAGCGAAGCATTGGTAACGGCACTCGATTTCATGAAAATTCCTTCAACCGACGGATTGAAAAAAGCACTTGAGAGCAAAAATACCACAAAGATTAAAGAAGAAACCGATAAGCTGAAAGCAGAAGCAGATAAATATTTCGCATCTGTTCCGTTTCCGGAAGTAGAACGACTCGTAGGAAAGAAAATGCTGGAAACCTATGCCGGATATATTCCGGAAGATCAGCAAATCGGTATTTTCAAAGTAATAGACAGCCGTTTTAAAGGGAACAAGGATGCCTTTATCGATGCTTGCTTCAAGTACTCGATCTTTGGTTCGAAAGAGAACTTCAACAAGTTTATCGCTCACCCCACTCTTAACAAACTGGATAAAGACTGGATGGTCCTCTTTAAATATTCCATCACGGACGGACTGTTGAAAACGGCACTCGCCATGAAGGATGCCAATAAGAACTATGATGCAGCTCATAAAGTATGGGTAAAAGGTATGATGGATATGCGTCAAGCTGCCGGTACGCCTATCTATCCGGATGCCAACTCAACCCTGAGGTTAACTTATGGTCAGGTATTGCCGTACGAGCCCGCCGACGGGACAGTATACAATTACTATACAACACTGAAAGGGGTAATGCAAAAAGAAGATCCGGATAATTGGGAGTTCGTAGTGCCTCAAAAACTAAAACAACTGTATCATGCAAAAGACTTCGGACATTACGCGATGGAAAACGGAGAAATGCCTGTTTGCTTCATTGTCAATACAGACAATACAGGAGGAAATTCCGGAAGCCCGGTATTCAATGGAAAAGGGCAATTGATCGGGACCGGATTCGATCGTAATTATGAAGGCCTGACAGGAGACATTGCTTTCCGGCCTTCTTCACAACGTGCCGCAGTAGTAGACATCCGCTATACTCTATTTATTATTGATAAGTATGCAGGTGCCTCACACATCATCAAGGAGCTGGATATTGTAGAAGAATAATAAAAAGACAGGGTACACTTCCGTTCAAACGGCGTACCCTGTCTCTTTTGATTATCAATGAAGTTTTTTCTCAGTTTCAGCATCTGATATGCTATAAACTCTTGTCCTATATAAAATCCTCTACCAAATACATTTCTTCAACCAGGTCTTCCATGGTCTGTTCCAGGTTTTTTACCGCTTCTTCGGGTGAATCCCCATACGCATTACACTGCATATTTACAGTAAGCCAAGCATAATAACCGCCATCGGATGTGCGCTCAAGCATATAATCAGTCTTATTCAATTTCATATCGGAAAATAATTAGTTAATGTAGGTACAGTGACAGCCGAATGCTGATCAGCAAGTCGTTCAAGTTCTCCAATGATCTGTCGTTCACAGCTACGAACCCAACGAATAAATTCCCGGTTGGGAACATACGTTCCGGCAAAACGAAGCAACGACTCCAAATCGAAAGATTCTCCAATAATTCCGGCACCGGCCTGCCGGGCATCATAAGCATTGCAATCCTGCTCAATATGAGCAGGAACCATCAGTACCGGTTTGCCCAGATACATCGCTTCACAGATAGACTCAAAACCGGCCGTACTGGCATATGCTCTGCAACCGGCCATTCTATTAAGAAATTTCACATCATCAATCTGATGAAAACTCAGTGTGGCATCCACTTTAGTCACCTCGTCAGCATCCTGTTTATCCCAGAAAAAGTGCATAGGAATTTCAGGATGCAAGGCATGGAAAGCCTCTACACTATCTGCAAAACCTGAGTTAACCATATATCCGTGAATGTAGTTACCCTGTTCCGGCTGCATAGCGGTCACTTCCCTGCGAAGCAGAGGAGGAACAACGGATATCCGTTCAGTCCGGTCCGATTCCATTTTACGAAAAGAGAGTGCCAACCGCCTGCTGGCGCGCAGACTCGTCATCCGTGTGAAAAAGCGCAACATGGAGAGTTGAATCACACTTTTTCGGGGAAACTCAAAGTGGTTGTGCAAAAACAGATATTGGTGTCCGATGCAAACATAAGGAACGGAGGGACGGAAGAGTGCGTAGGTAAGTCCGGTCAGAAGTTCGTAGAAGTTGATCACAACTTCCGCCCCTGTTTCCTTAATGCGCTGATTGATATAACACATACTGCGAAAATATTCCGGTACGTGTATCAGATTGTATGCAAAACTCTTTTTCAGATCAGCCCGTTTATTTTCGGCTGTAGGCAAAAAATTCGGACTGGTGAAACGCTTTACCGGTGCCTGGATACTCCGGTTGAAAAAGCCGGGCAAGGTACGTGACGAACTTTTGCCGACAAGAACCTCCACTACCTGGTGCCCGTTACGTAATAACATGTCTTCAAGGGTAATGGCCTGGGTGAAATGCCCTCTCCCCTCTCCTTGCACAATAAACAGAAATTTCATGATGCTATTGTTATGGATATAGTTTGTTTTTCCTTATGATTATCTTCCTTTAGTAATCCACTATCAAAATAGCGGATAGTCCAGTTACCATCTTCATCTTCAGTAAGAGCCGAAAGTGTTTCTACCCAGTCGCCTGAATTCAGATAATGGATATCTTCATAAAAAGTATTGGCAGGATGGTGAATATGACCGCATATCACGCCATCACACTTTTTAACCCTTGCCAGGCCAACAAGCTCTTTTTCAAAATCAGAAATATAAGAAACAGCAGTCTTTACCCTATTCTTAATAGACTGGGAAAGGGAATAATAAGGTTTTCCCTGCTTCGTTCTGCGGAGATTGTATACCTTATTCAACCATAACAGAAAAGTATATCCTGTGTCACCCAACTTAGCCAGCCATTTCATTTGAGTAGTCACCGTATCAAAAATATCTCCATGTGTCACATAATAACGTCTGCCGTGGCTTTCGTAGATACAGTCTTTCACAATCCGGATATTATAAAAATTCAGAGGTGCCAGATTATCTAGAAAATCATCATGATTACCACGAACATAAATCACTTGTGTCCCGAAATTCTCCATCATCTTCATTATTACTTTGAAGAAATCCGTATGTTTAGCTTTCCATTTACCCAAACCGCTTTTCTGCAAATGCCATCCGTCAATGATATCACCATTCAGAATTAAGCGATCACAATTTATTGATTTCAGGAAGTGAGTGACTTCCTCTGTCTTGGAGTGTTGAGTTCCCAGATGAATATCCGAGAGAACTACTGTGGGATAATACGTCCGTAAATGCATAACTTTTGTTTTTTTCGTTACGCAAAGATCCCGTTTCCGGATTACAGGAGGATGAATGTAAGGTTACTATATGATGAACAAAATCGGGACTTCTCTGTTATTATAATAAAACAAATAACTATATTTGCCCCCTGTAAACGAGGGCTCTATATTTATCAAAAGAAAGGAAAAATTATGGAAAAATTTGAAGATTTAATACAGTCACAAAGTCCCGTTTTAGTAGATTTTTTCGCAGAATGGTGCGGCCCCTGTAAAGCAATGAAACCGATTCTTGAGGATCTGAAACAGCAGGTAGGCGAGAAAGCCCGTATTGTAAAAATCGATGTGGACACACACGAAGAACTAGCTGTAAAATACAGAATTCAGGCTGTGCCGACTTTTATCCTTTTCAAAAAGGGAGAAGCTGTCTGGCGCCATTCCGGTATGATTCAAGCCAGCGAACTGAAAGGAGTTATTGAACAATACACATAAAAACAAAGAATGAAGAAAGTATTATCATTAGTAGCTTTGGCCATGATCAGCACCATTATGTTTGCTGTAAACGATGGAGTCAAAGCAGATCAAAACAAAAAAGAGGCAAAGAGCGGTGAGGTTATCGTGATGAATAAAGAGATGTTTATCAACGATGTCTTTGATTACCAGAATTCAAAAGAGTGGAAATATAAAGGTGATAAACCTGCCATTATCGACCTGTATGCAGATTGGTGTGGTCCCTGCCGCATGACAGCCCCGATTATGAAATCGCTTGCTAAAGAATATGACGGAAAGATCGTAATATATAAGGTGAACGTGGATAAAGAAAAGGAACTGGCTGCACTATTCAATGCAACAAGTATTCCCCTCTTTGTATTTATCCCAATGGAGGGCGAACCCCAACTGTTTCGTGGAGCAGCAGATAAAGCCACTTATAAAAAAGCAATCGACGAGTTCCTGTTGAAACAGAAATAGGACTGAATAAATTCAATAATAAAAAAGGCATGGTTTTCTCAACGGAACCATGCCCTTTTTATATGCTGCCGTCTTCACTATCTTCACTCCGAACGAATATCAAGTTATCAATAAAACAATTATTCCCTACATCTAAGATCGGGACATAAAAGCTTTGCCTATCTGATGTGTTTACCCAACCATCTAATATTCACCAGTTTGTTTCTTTTATATTTTGCTATTAAAAGCTTAGAATTAACATAGTGTTAAAGTTAGTCTTTTAACTGCAAAACATTAGTTATTTGGTAGCAAAGATCAAGTCTTTTGGCACTAAGAAAATCAAGTATCTCCTGATAAATTAACACTGTTAACGAGATTGGCAGAACATCTGCCAAGACACCTCATTTAAAATATCCAACCGGATGATTCATCATCGGCATTTGAGTATCCTTTAATTTCAAAGCAGTTTTGAGCCGTACCAGATCCATCGATGCACGCGGGACTGTGGCCAGACGTGCAGCCGAACAGAACAACGAGATGTTTTGCGAAACAATCCCTGCATCCATAGCTCCCATCAATTGAACATGATTACTCTTCGCATCACCCAGCTTAGACAGATCACTGACCAGCACCAACGATACCGGTGCATTGTTGACAAAGGCCTGACCGCCAGCAACCGCAGAACGGTGATCTCCCTCAGAAATCAGATTGAGCTTATGCCCTTTAGCATCATACAGGTAAGTTCCTTGCGGAAGCACCACATATATGTCGATATCCTGACGATTCATGGCTGACGGAGCTGTACGTTTGCCTTCAGATGACCGGTTAATGCCATTGGCTGCCCAGAGTAAATCGGATAAATCGGTATTACTCAAAGCCTTCGAAGCATATTCACGAGTAGAATGACGTTCGGATAACGCTTTCATTAGCAGTCCGGCACGATTCATGTCGGGCTTAGGTAACTGAATCGTCCGCTCGGCAGCATAACTTACCACCGACAAAAGCAGGAAACACACTAAAAACTGTAACTTTTTCATAATTATGTATCTTTTTTAGTAAAGCACAAATATAAAAGAATCATCAGTCAACATCTTTATTTCAAAAGAAAATTTAACAAAAAAGGCCTGTATCCCAAACCGGACACAAGCCTTTCTCTATAAATCATTTACGTAGATTATTTCTTACCGAAATAGCGGTTATAAAGTCCTTCGAAACCTTTACCATGACGAGCCTCGTCTTTACACATTTCGTGTACGGTATCGTGGATAGCATCCAGATTCAAAGCTTTAGCACGTGTAGCGATACGTTTTTTGTCTTCGCAAGCACCGGCTTCAGCATTCATTCTCTTTTCAAGGTTTGTTTTAGTATCCCATACGCAATCACCCAACAGTTCAGCAAACTTAGAAGCATGTTCTGCTTCTTCCCAAGCATAACGTTTGAAAGCTTCAGCTACTTCAGGATAGCCTTCGCGATCGGCCTGACGGCTCATAGCCAAATACATACCAACTTCAGTACATTCGCCCATGAAGTGATTGTTCAGGTCTTTAATCATTTCTTCGTCACAACCTTTAGCTACACCGATTACGTGTTCGTCAACAAAAGTGAGTGCACCACCTTCTTCTTCAACAACTTCTACGAATTTGCTTGCAGGAGCTTTACACAAAGGACATTTCTCAGGAGCTGCGTCACCTTCATAAACATAACCGCAGACAGTACATCTAAACTTTTTCATTTCGTCTTAATTTTAAATTAATTAGTCAATACGTATATTATTTAAACATTTCTTACAAACACCTTTATAATAGTAGTGCACTTCGCTTACTTCATGTCCATCCATTTGAAGACCTTCCACTTGTTTCATCTCAACCTGGCATTTCAAATCATAAATACGCCCGCAACGCTTGCACAGAAAATGGGCATGTTGTGAAGTGTCCGCATCAAAATTGGTGTTCCGCTCGTCAATAGTAAGCATTTGTGCCGCTCCCTGCTCAGAAAACAGCCTCAAGGTATTATAGACTGTAGTCTTTGAAAGTGTTGGCATAGAGGGAGATAACTCCGTATATATTTCATCAGCCGATGGGTGTGTCTTATGTTCCATCAAATAATTCATGATAGCAATTCGCTGCATGGACGGTTTGATGTTGTGCTCTAGTAATCGGTTGTATGATTCCATTTTCTTTCTCCTTTCCAAAATTGTATTCATTACAATTTTAAATCTGATGCAAAGATAAAGAGTTCTTTTATTTTCGCAAACAAAATACGAATATTTTTTTGATTAAACAGAAAAACGGCATACAAAATTGCTTTCGTATGCCGTTTCTTATGACAATAATATGTACGTATTAAATTCCTTTAGGGTTTTCACCGTATTGGTTGCTACCCGGCTGTCCGTCCTGAATAGTCAGGAAGAGATACCAAAGGCTGCCGATCACCGGTACGAAAGTGATAAATAACCACCATCCGCTTTTGCCGATATCGTGCATACGACGTATGCTAACAGCAATCATAGGCAGAAGCATAGCCAAATAATAAATACCTACAAATACGCAAATCGTACCCAAAATAGCGTCAATAATACTTGCGACAATAGCAAAAATAGCCATGAACAAGACAAACATCCAGTATTCACGTCTTCTGGCTCTACCGTCGAAATCTTTCCACTTCTTTAAAACATCAATGTACTCTTTCATCTTTCAAATCTTTTAATAGTTAATAATTGTTGGTATTTTGTGTTTATTCCTATAAACTGCCACAAATATACTAACTACTATTTATATTTTTTATATTTTCCGCATTTATTTTTAGCAAAAAATAAAAAAAGAGCTAGCCTCTCACCCAACAACATAGTGCCAAAGCCTTATACAAGCCGATCTATAGTCCCCTATTCCTCAACAAAGGTTCTATGCCCGGTTCTTTACCCCGAAAGTTCTTATACATATCCATCGCATCGTCGATGCCTCCGGGAGTGAGAATATAACGACGGAAACGGGAAGCCACTTCCTGATTAAACAGATCACCGGTTTCCTTATATGCTTCAAAAGCATCGCTATCTAACACTTCGGCCCAAATATAACTGTAATAACCAGCCGTATAGCCGCTGTTCATGATGTGATTGAAGTATGTAGTACGATAACGAGGAGGTATCTGACTTAGCAAGCCACGCTCTTTCAGCACAGCAGCCTCAAATTCAGTGACATCCATATTCCGGGGAATCTCTTTCAGTACATGGTAATCCATATCAAGCAGAGAAGCGGCAAGATATTCGGTTGTGGCAAACCCCTGGCCATACTTTCCACTCTTATCGAGTTTCTCAATCAATGCAGCAGGAATCACTTCACCGGTCCGATAATGTTTGGCATATATTTTCAGCACCTCCGGTTCGAATACCCAATGCTCCATAACCTGAGAAGGTAATTCCACAAAATCACGCGGTACACCGGATACGGCATGAAAGTGTACATCTTTAAACAAATTGTGGAGTGCATGACCAAATTCATGGAATAAAGTACCGGCCTCATCGGCACTAAGCAGGGCAGGCTGTCCCGAAGAAGGCTTGGTAAAGTTACACACAATCGTAACTACCGGCGCCAAACGTTTACCGTCACGATAGGTTTGAGAACGATAAGTTCCGCACCATGCGCCTCCCCGCTTACTATTACGAGGGAAAAAGTCCATATACAGCACACCAAGATGGGTTCCGTCTTTATCTTTACACTCAAAAGCCTGTGCCTCTTCATGCGGTTTCGGAATGTCTTTAATTTCGGTGAAAGTAATGCCATAAAGTCTGTTAGCTACATAGAAAGCACCTTCACGCACATTATTCAATTCAAGATAAGGACGCACTTCATTCTCGTCTAAACTGAACTTGGCTTTCTTCGCTTTCTCAAAATAATAGCGCCAATCCCATCCTTCGGGGGTAAAGTTAGCGCCTTCCTTCTTTATTTCAGACTGAATATCAGACAATTCCTCCTTGGCTTTCGCCACTGCAGGAGTCCAGATCTGATTCAGTAAACGATATACATTTTCCTCGTTCTTTGCCATGCGGTCTTCCAAAATATAAGAAGCATAATCGGCATATCCCATCAATTTGGCTTTCTCCAGACGCAAAGCAACCAATTTTTTCACGATTTCATTATTATCGGCCTCATTGCCATTGTTGCCGCGATTGATGTATCCTTTAAAGATTTTCTCACGCAACTCGCGATTATCTGCATATTGCAAGAAGGGCATTACACTCGGATTGTGCAAAGTGAAAAGCCACTTCTCTTCCATACCTGCCCCTTTAGCCGCTTCGGCTGCGGATGCCACAAGACTTTCGGGTAATCCGGCGAGATCTTCCTTCTTATCAATCACCAACTCAAAAGCGTTGGTTTCTTTCAGCAGATTCTGTCCAAAAGTCAATTGCAACATCGAAATCTCACTATTGAGTTGACGCAACTTCGCCTGATCCACAGAATCAAGATTGGCACCTCCACGAACAAACTTCTTGTAAGTTTCTTCCAGTAACTTATTCTGCTCCTTATCCAATCCCAGTTTCTCCCGACGTTCATAAACTTCTTTCACACGGGCAAAAAGAGCCGGATTCAGACTAATATCGTCCCGATGTGCCGAAAGCAACGGAGTAATCTCTTTATTAAAAGCCTGCATTTCATCGTTCGTGTTACAACTGTTCAGACCACTAAACACAGTACTCACCTTATTTAACAACTCTCCACTCTGATCGAATGCAGCGATGGTATTATCGAAATCGGGAACCGAACGCTGATTGACAATAGCATCTATTTCTTTTTTCTGTTCTTCCATTCCTTTCAAGAAAGCTTCTTTGTAATGCTCTACTTTAATCAGGTCGAACGGTGGAACACCGAAAGGAGTTGAATACTCTGCCAGAAAAGGGTTTCCGGCATCGGTGGCTGCTTTCTGTCCGGCTGTGCCGCAAGCAGTCATCACGGCAGCCATTCCGGCAGCCATAAGCATCTTCTTCATGTTTTTGTGCGATTTAATAATATAATGTATCAATTCAATTTTGACAAAAATACAAAGATTCGATTAAAATGTCTACTTTTGCAACAAGAAATGATAAACTCTAATAGAAAATGAACTACGGATTCGTAAAAGTTGCGGCGGCCGTTCCCCGCGTAAAAGTAGCAGATTGCAAATTTAATTCTGAAAGATTGGAGGGTCTTATTACCATAGCCGAAGGTAAAGGAGTACAGATTCTCACTTTTCCCGAAATGTGCATTACCGGATATACTTGTGGAGACTTGTTCGCCCAGCAACTTTTGCTTGAACAGGCAGAAATGGCTTTGATACAGATTCTAAACAGTACCCGCCAACTGGACATCATTTCCATACTGGGCATGCCAGTAGTAGTCAACTCCACAGTAATTAATGCTGCAGTAGTTATCCAGAAAGGCAAAATACTGGGAGTAGTGCCCAAAACTTACCTGCCTAATTATAAAGAGTTCTACGAGCAACGTTGGTTTACATCCGCCCTACAAGTCTCGGAAAACAGTGTGCGGCTTTGCGGACAGATTGTCCCGATGGGCAACAATCTGTTGTTCGAAACTGCGGAAACAACTTTCGGCATAGAAATCTGTGAGGACCTTTGGGCTACCGTTCCGCCCAGTTCCTCACTCGCACTGCAAGGGGCTGAAATCATCTTTAACCTTTCCGCCGATGACGAAGGTATTGGTAAACACAATTATCTTTGCTCTCTGATCAGCCAGCAATCTGCACGCTGCATCTCCGGTTATGTTTTTTCGTCGAGTGGCTTCGGTGAATCGACAACAGATGTTGTTTTTGCCGGAAACGGACTTATTTACGAAAACGGATATCTACTGGCACGAAGTGAACGTTTCTGCATGGAGGAACAGTTGATTATCAATGAAATTGATGTGGAATGTATCCGTGCAGAGCGTCGGGTCAACACAACTTTTGCTGCCAACAAGGCTAATTGTCCGGGTAAAGAGGCTGTCAGAATTTCTACAGAGTTTGTCAACAGTAAAGATCTGAACCTGACCCGTACATTCAATCCACATCCTTTTGTTCCGCAAGGAAGCGAACTCAACAGTCGCTGTGAGGAGATCTTCTCGATTCAAATAGCCGGACTGGCACAACGTCTGCTACATACCGGAGCAAAAACAGCCGTAATAGGTATTTCCGGAGGACTTGACTCAACACTCGCCTTATTGGTATGCGTCAAGACATTCGATAAATTGGGATTATCTCGCAAAGATATTCTGGGTATAACCATGCCGGGATTCGGAACAACCGACCGCACTTATCACAATGCCATCGACCTGATGAATTCCTTGGGAGTTTCAATACGGGAAATCAGTATCAGGGAAGCATGTATCCAACACTTTAAAGATATCGGACACGATCTCAATATACACGATGTAACATACGAGAATTCACAGGCACGCGAACGTACCCAAATCTTAATGGATATAGCCAACCAAACATGGGGTATGGTGATCGGAACTGGAGACCTGTCGGAACTCGCATTGGGATGGGCAACGTACAACGGAGATCATATGTCGATGTATGGTGTCAACGCAGGTATTCCCAAGACACTGGTGAAACACTTAGTACAGTGGGTAGCCGAAAACGGTATGGATGAAGCATCCAAAGCAACTCTGCTGGATATTGTGGACACTCCTATCAGTCCGGAACTGATACCGGCAGATGAAAACGGAGAAATCAAACAAAAAACGGAAGACCTCGTCGGTCCTTACGAACTACACGACTTCTTCCTATATTATTTCTTACGGTTCGGCTTCCGCCCGTCAAAAATCTACTTCCTGGCACAAACTGCATTCAGTGGAGTTTATGATGATGAAACAATCAAAAAATGGCTGCAAACTTTCTTCCGCCGCTTCTTTAACCAGCAGTTTAAACGCTCTTGCCTGCCGGACGGACCGAAAGTAGGAAGTATATCCATCAGCCCCAGAGGAGACTGGCGCATGCCAAGTGATGCCAGTTCGGCTGCATGGCTGAAAGAAATAGCCGAATTGTAACAAAGACGATACCTCTTTTTAACATGACACTGCGATCTTTGCAGCATCATATTAAAAAGAGGTAAAGTTATGAAAAGACATCTTATTTTAGCATTTGCTTTATTGGCATCCAGTGTTGCCTTAAATGCAGTCAATTCATTGCCGGACGATGATAAATCCGACAATAAGAACAAAACAGAACTCAATTCTGTCGTCAAAAAGACATGGGAGTTCTACTCCGCCATCAAACAACCTTCTGCCGATGCACTGGCTAATGCGGGTAACTACAAATTCGGGCAAGAAGCCGGCTATCTCTATAACCAATTCATGAATATCTATGTAGTCAGGGAAGAAGTGGTTCCCGGAGACCCTACCCGCCGTACCGTAATTCGCAAACCCACTATCTACAACGCAGTACGCTCCATCGAGAAACAGCTGAATAAAGAGCTCAAAAGCAACAAAATGACCAGAGAGCAAGTAGCTGCAGAATTCACAAATGTACTGAAAGTAGCGATTTCTGCCTATGATTCCGAAAGCGAATCATTTGAAGACGCTTTACAGACAAATCGCAAAAATGCAACCGACCTTCTCTCCGTATTTCAAAATGTAAAACTGACAGAAATCTAAAATTCTTTTTTTCAATAGGTAAATAAATATTAATGGCAAGTCTTGGGCAAAAGAAAACTTTTGCCCCCGCACTCGCCATGACTAAACACTCAATGATTAGTACTTATGAACAGTAAATTTCTCCTGCTACTCTGTAGTATGTTATTGTGCACTTCACTTGCATTCGCACAATCAATCAAAGTAACAGGTACAGTCACAGACAAAATGGGGGCAGTAATCGGTGCCACTATCATGGTGAAAAACTCATCAAACGGAACTGTCACCGATATAGACGGTCGTTACAGCATCGAAGTTCCTAAAAACGCAACACTACTATTCTCTTTCGTAGGTTACAGCACAGTAGAGAAAGAGGTAGGTAACAACACTGTAATCAATGTCGAACTGTCCGATGACATTCAGGCCATCGACGAGGTAGTGGTCACTGCAATCGGTATCAAGCAGCAAAAGAAGAAGATCGGTTACACAACCCAACAAATCAACAGTGAGGTATTGAATGCCACTCCCAGTCTGAATGTGGGCTCGGCCCTTTCCGGACAAGTAGCCGGTCTGTTGGTAGCCAACCCTACCGGTATTTTCCAGGCACCGAGTTTCAAACTGCGCGGCAACGCACCATTGGTTGTACTGGACGGAGTTCCGGTAGAAACCGACTTTTTCGACATCTCAAGTGAGAATATTGAAAGTGTCAATGTGCTAAAAGGTACGGCAGCCTCAGCTTTATACGGTTCACGCGGGAAAAACGGAGCAATTCTGATCACCAGTAAAACGGCCAAAAAAGAAGGCTTGGAAATCAACTTCTCTACCAACAACATGATCACAGCCGGCTTTGCAGTGCTTCCCGAGACACAACATCAATACGGTAGCGGTTCAAATGGTAAATATGAATTCTGGGACGGTGCAGATGGCGGCATTTCGGACGGTGACATGACTTGGGGACCCAAATTAAATGTAGGAACCAAAGTAGCTCAGTGGAACAGCCCGATCAGGGATAAAGTGACTGGAAAAGAGATTCCCTGGTGGGGAGATGTAAAAGGTACTCAGTATGATGACAAATCGCGCTATGAACGTATACCTATCGACTGGGTATCCCATGACAACCTGAAAGACTTTCTGCAAACCGGACTAGTAACCAACAATAATATCTCAATAGCTTATAAAGGAGAAAAAGCACGCTACTTCGTCACCGGACAATATGCTTACCAAAAGGGACAGGTGCCTTCTACTGAAATGCACAGTGGAGGTATCAACTTCAACTCTACCTTTGATCTGGCTAAAAACTTGCAGCTGGATGCCAATCTGGCCTACAACAAAATAGTTGCCCCGAGTTATCCGCGCTACGGATACGGACCTAAAAACCACATGTACACCATCGTTGTATGGATGGGAGACGATGTGAACGGTAAAGAACTCCAAAAACACAAATACGTTCCCGGGCAGGAAGGGTATCGGCAGGCAAGTTACAATTATGCATGGTATAATAATCCTTACTTTGCAGCCGAAGAGCTCCAGCAATCCGAAAGTCGGGATGTGGTGAACGGGCAACTCCGCCTGAATTATCAAATCCTCCCCAATCTGAACATACAGGGACGTGCCGCCTTACGCCAGAAAACAATTCTCCAGGAAATGAAAGTACCCAAAACTTACATGAACTACGGTGACTCCCGGGAAGGTGACTACAAAGTATGGAATGACCGTCAAACTAATGTAGACGCTGATGTACTGGCTACCTACACTCAAGATCTGACTCCGGATATCCTCTTCACCCTGAATGCCGGAACTTCGGTATTCTACCGTAATTACCGTCAGGAATATCAGTCTACTGACGGTTTGATTGTTCCATTCGTATACAGTATCAAAAACACACAAGGTCCTTCCATTACCGATGCCAACCGAAATGAAAAATCAATCCGTAGTATTTATGGATCAATCAACCTTGATCTTTACAAATATGCCTATCTGACGTTGACAGGACGTAATGACTGGTCATCTACTCTGGCAAAAGGCAGTAACTCTTACTTCTATCCTTCTGTCGCACTGAGTACTATGGTATCCGAATACATCAAATTGCCAACATTTATGGACTATCTCAAAATGTATGGTTCATGGGCGGTTGTCTCTACCGACCTGTCTCCCTACCAGATCATGTCCACTTATACAAAAGATTCCAATTACGGTTCGAATCCATCTATTTCCTACCCTTCTTCTCTGGTCAACTACTACATCAAACCTCAGAAAACGACATCCTGGGAAGCCGGATTGTCAACTGCATTCTTCCGTAACCGGTTATCTTTCGACCTGACTTATTATCATACGATCGATGAAAACCAGATTATCGACCTGAATATTTCGAATGCATCAGGTTTCACCAGCCGTAAAGTGAACGGTAACCAATATACCACCAACGGATGGGAAATCATGGCCAATGTACAGGCTATCAAAAATAAAGATTTTCAATGGGATTTCTCCTTGAACTGGAGTAAGAGTGTAAAAAAACTGACGGAAATATATGGCGGACAGAAAAAGTTCGGTGACCTGAAAGTAGGCGACCGTGCCGATGCATTTTACGGTTCACAATGGCAGAAAAGTGCTGATGGAGAATTGATTCTGGATGAAAACGGTATGCCTACTAAAGACGCATATAAACAATATCTGGGACATCTGGATCCGAACTTCCGAATGGGTATGCAAAATACTTTCCGCTACAAAGACTTCACACTGTCTGTCGATCTGGACGGCGCTTATAAAGGAGTAATCTATTCTGTATTGAGCGAAAAGTTATGGTGGGGAGGAAAGCATCCGGAATCAGTGGAGTACAGGGATGCACAATATGCCGTCGGACATCCGATATATGTACCCAATGGGGTAGTCGTAACCGGAGGAGAGCTGAAACGTGACATCGACGGTAATGTAATCTCTGACACACGCACCTACAAACGTAACACGACAGCGGTCGATTGGCAACAATGGTGCCAGAACTATCCTTATCAAGCTTATGTATCTTCGAAAGAAAATGCCAAATTTGCCAATGTATTCGACCGTAGCTACATTAAGCTCCGCCGAGTGGCACTGACTTACAACTTCACCAAACTACTTTCGAAACAAAGCCCCGTGAAAGGACTTACAGCTACAGTGTTTGGCAACAACCTAGCTGTCTGGAAAAAAGTCCCCTTTGTCGATCCGGACTACACCGGAGACAGCAACGACGGAGGTGCCAACGATCCAACCGCACGCTATATCGGCATGGGCGTCAACATAAAATTCTAAACGAATAAGAAACTAATAAGAAATTATAAAATGAAAAAGATAATATTACTCATCGTATCTGTGTGGATGTGCGTTTCCTGTGGAAATCTGGAAGAGATGAACATTGATCCGGACAATGCCACCCAGACCCACCCCAAACTCCTGCTTACCCAAATCTGCATGAATGCTTTTAAAAGAGGGACTGACGGAATGTATGCTACCAAAAAGGTAATTCAAGCCGACGGAGAGAGTGCAGATCAATATTACAAATGGACCCGCGGAAGTTTTGGCTACTATGACAATCTCCGCAATGTACAAAAGATGGGTGAAGAGGCAGAACGTGTAAATGCTCCGGTGTATACGGCACTCACTAAGTTCTTCCGCGCCTACTACTTCTATGAACTGACTCTCCGTTTCGGAGACATCCCCTACAGTCAGGCCTTGAAAGGAGAAAAAGAAGAAATATACACTCCTGAATATGATGCACAAGAGGATGTTTTTGCAGGAATCCTCCAAGAATTGAGAGAAGCAGACGAAATACTGGCAAATGACGCATCTGTCATTGACGGAGACATCATCTATAACGGAAATAGCACCCAGTGGAGGAAACTGATCAACTCTTTTCGTCTTAAAGTGCTGATGACCCTCTCCAATCATACAACAGTAGGGAATATAAATATCGCTTCTGAGTTTAAAAACATTGCGACAAACAGCCCGTTGATGAATAGCCTGGCAGACAATGGACAGTTGGTTTACCTGGATCAGCAGGGCAACCGATATCCTCAATTCAATGCCCAATGGTCCGGCTATTATATGGATGATACATTTATCCAACGTATGCGCGAACGTCGGGACCCACGCTTGTTCATCTTCAGCGCACAGACCAACAAAGGAAAGACTGAAGGAAAACCTATCGACGACTTCAGCTCTTACGAAGGAGGAGACCCTGCCGCCCCTTATAGCGATGCTATTATCAAAGTTAGTGAGGGTACCATATCGCCCATCAACGACCGTTTCCGTACAGATCCGATTGTAGAGCCCACCATGCTGATGGGATATGCCGAATTACAACAAATTCTTGCTGAAGCTGTTGTACGGGGATGGATCAGTGGCAATGCACAAACGTATTACGAGAAAGGTATCCGCGCCTCATTCTCTTTCTACGAAACCCATGCAAAAGATTATGCCGGCTATCTGAACGAGAACGCAGTGGCCCAATATCTGAAAGAACCATTGGTCGACTTCACCCAAGCATCGGGTACTGAAGAGCAGATAGAACGCATTATCATGCAGAAATACCTGGTTACATTCTACCAAGGCAACTGGGATTCCTTTTACGAACAACTACGTACCGGCTACCCGGACTTCCGTCGCCCAGCCGGAACAGAAATCCCCAAACGATGGATGTATCCGCAAGGAGAATATGATAACAACGGTACTAACGTAGAAACGGCTATTACACGCCAATTCGGTGCAGGAAATGACAAAATAAACCAAGCTACCTGGTGGCAAAAAAAATCATAAAATAAAATATATACTCTTAACCCATATTTATAATGAAAAAGATTATTTTAAGCAGCGTATTATTGCTATCCGGCTTCTTTATCCAAGCGCAACAAGCTCCCGATAAAATCAGCTTTAATTCCAATGGTGAATTTAAGATAGCACAATTTACCGATATGCACTTGGGACATGATCAGGAGAAAGACCGAATAGTGGGAGATATGATCAAAGAAGTACTTGATTCCGAAAAGCCTGACCTCGTGATATTTACAGGAGACAATACTACTATGGATGAAGTCCGGCAAGCTTGGGAAGCCATATCTGCCGAACTGTCGGCCCGCCGGATCCCCTGGACAGCCGTATTGGGAAATCATGATGACGAATATGCCGTAAAGCGTGATGAAATCATTCGCATCATCCGGGAACAACCGTATTGTATGATGAAACAAGTGGCAGAAGGAATAAAAGGAGAAGGTAACCATATTCTCCCTATTTACAGTTCGAAAGACGGAAATAAAACAGCCGCATTGCTTTATTGCATGGACACAAATGCTTATTCGAAGATAAAAACAGTAAAAGGATATGACTGGATCGGACGATCTCAAATAGACTGGTACTCCCGCGAAAGCCGGAAGTACACAGAACGGAATGAGGGACAACCATTACCTGCATTGACCTTCCTCCATATTCCGCTACCGGAGTACACCCAAGCATGGGAATCGTTCGAAACCAAACGTTACGGAGACCGTAACGAAAACGAATGCAGTCCCCATATAAACAGCGGTATGTTTGCCAATATGCTGGAATGCGGTGATGTTATGGGTGTTTTTGCCGGACACGACCACGTAAACGATTACATCGCTACTCTCTATAACATCGCTTTAGGATATGGACGAGCTTCGGGCGGAAAAAATACTTACGGAGATAAAACACCAGGCAGTCGTATCATCGTATTGAAAGAAGGTAAACGTGAATTCGATACTTGGCTTCGGGAAAAAGGAAATATGGCAAAACTGAATGTATGTACATATCCCGGCTCTTTTGTAAAAGAGAAATAGAAATCACTTTTATGAGTATTCAAAAAGAAACGGCTATAAAAACTTTTTAGGTGATTTACAGATTATCCCTCCAACCTATAATAAACACTTATCGAATTATAGTTGGAGGGATAAATTTATTTGGTAAAAAGTGAATTGTTACAAAACTCCTTTACTGGACGGCAGTTCGAAATGATAGATATCCCTCTTCAACGCCATCTTCAACGCACGGGCCAGCGCTTTGAATATTCCCTCTATCTTGTGATGCTCATTCTGCCCCTCAGCCTTAATATTGAGGTTCATCTTGGCTGCATCACTCAGAGACTTAAAAAAGTGTAAAAACATCTCGGTAGGCATTTCTCCTATCTTTTCACGCTTAAACTCGGCATCCCATACCAACCACGGACGTCCTCCGAAATCCAGGCATACCCGGCAAAGGCAATCATCCATGGGCAAAGCATAACCGTAACGTTCAATTCCTCTTTTACTACCCAGCGCCTGATAGATACACTCACCCAATGCGATAGCCGTATCTTCGATGGTATGATGTTCGTCTACCTCGAGGTCCCCCTTCACCCGGATCGTTAAATCCATACCGGAATGTTTACCAATCTGCTCAAGCATATGGTCAAAGAAACCTAACCCGGTAGAAATGTCACAAGTACCCTTACCATCCAGATTGAGAGCTACCAGGATATCGGTTTCTTTCGTTGTCCTGCGTATTTCTGCTTTCCGTTCTCCTGCAAAAAGGAACTCAGCCACCCGATCCCAATCAGTAGTGGCAAGAGCACAATAAGTTTCCAGTCCCTTTTCTTTCAGCAAATCAATGGATTCCTGAAGGTAAATGGCACGGCAACCTATATTTTTGGCCAATTCTACATCTGTCGGACGATCTCCAATGACAAAGCTGCCCTCCAGATCATATTCCGGATTGGAAATATACTTAGTCAACATTCCTGTACGCGGCTTCCTCGTAGAAGCACAATCTTCGGGCATACTGCGATCTATCAGGATATCATCGAACGTAATACCTTCTCCGGCCAGAGTTTTCAACATCAGATTGTGCGCCGGCCAAAAAGTTTCTTCCGGGAAAGAAGAGGTGCCCAAACCATCCTGATTGGTCACCATGACAAACTCAAAATCAAGTTTACTGCGAATAAAGCCCAAATTGCGGAAAACTTTAGGATAGAATTCAAGCTTCTCCAGTGAATCGAGCTGATAGTCGACAGGCGGCTCAATGACAAGCGTGCCATCACGGTCAATAAAAAGTACTTTCTTTTTCATTTTTCCTATTGATATTTTTTCAGTGCTCCAATCAGTTTGGCATTCTCAGCCCGTGTACCTACAGTCACACGAAGGCAGTTGCCACACAATGATATGGAATTTCGATTACGTACAATAATACCCTCTCCCACCAGATAATTATAAATTTTCACAGCATCGGTCACACGTGCCAGAAAGAAGTTGGCATTCGATGGAAATACCTGTAATACGCAAGGCAACTCAACGAAAGCTTCTTCCAGATACCCCCTCTCCTCCTTCAATGTTTTTACCCAGCGTTCTATCTCGTAGTATTTGTGGAGCATTTCTATAGCTTGTTGCTGAGTCAGCTGATTCACATTATACGGGTACTTGATTTTATTCAAAACACCGATAATCCCCTCGGAGGCAAAAGCCATCCCCAAACGAATAGCTGCACAACCAAACGCTTTTGAGAAAGTCTGTAAGATAATCAGATTCGGATACTTATCCAACTCTGACAAAAATGAGGGTTCATCGGAAAAATCATTATAAGCTTCGTCCAGAATGACCAATCCTTCGAAATCATTGATCACCTTTATTATCTCAGACCGAAGCAGATCATTTCCCGTCGGATTATTGGGTGAACAAAGGAAAATCATCTTAGTCCGTCCATCCGCAACTGCCAACAACTCATCGGCAGAAAACTGAAAATCATCATGAAGCAGCACTTTGCGGTATTCCACATCATTGACATCGGCACAAACCTGATACATGCCGTACGTAGGATCGATAGCAACCACATTGTCTCTGCCCGGCTCACAGAAAGCACGAAACACCAAATCAATAGCCTCATCACTGCCATTTCCCAGAAAGATATGGGCAGGAGCTACTTTTTTTATCTTGGACAATTCCAACTTCAGATCCCGTTGCATCGGATCCGGATAGCGATTGTGCGGCAGGTTATACGGGTTTTCGTTAGCATCCAGAAAAACAGATGCTGCCGCCCCACTATATTCATCACGGGCCGAAGAATAGGGTTTTAGTCTCCAGATATTCGGACGGGTTAATTCTTGCAATGTTTTCATTTTCTTATCTCCTCCAATCTAACAGTTACTGCATTTTTGTGTGCATCCAGGTGTTCATTGGCAGCCATCACCTCGATAGCCGGGCCAATAGCCGACATTCCACTGGGAAGTATCTCTTGAAAAGTGATCTTACGGATGAAACTGTCCAGGCTCACTCCACTATAGGCTTTGGCATAGCCGTTGGTAGGTAAAGTATGGTTAGTTCCCGAAGCATAATCACCTGCGCTTTCGGGAGAGAAGGCACCCAAAAATACCGAACCGGCATTGACTATCTGTCCGGCTACTTCCATATAGTCCTTCGTCTCAATAATCAGGTGCTCAGGAGCGTAAGCATTGGTAAGTTCCAAAGCTTCCTCCATATCCTTCACCAATATCAACTTACTGTTGGCCAAAGATTTTTCGGCAATATCGCGACGGGTTAGATAGCCTAATTGGCGTTCGACCTCGTAAACGACTTCCGTTTGTAGCTTCTCAGAAGTCGTAACCAGCATCGCCTGGCTATCCACTCCATGTTCCGCCTGAGAAAGAAGATCGGCAGCCACAAACACCGGGTTGGCAGATTCGTCAGCCAGAACCTCTACCTCCGACGGCCCCGCAGGCATATCAATGGCGACATCCCGCAGGCTGACAAGTTGCTTGGCAGCGGTGACATACTGATTGCCGGGACCAAAGATCTTATAAACTTTAGGAATACTCTCTGTCCCGTAAGCCATAGCGGCAATGGCCTGTACTCCACCAACCTTAAAGATTTTGCTGACTCCAGCCAGACGAGCGGCAAACAGGATAGCAGGATGTACCTTTCCATTCTTATCAGGCGGTGTACAAAGTACAATCTCTTTACATCCGGCAATCTTAGCAGGTATAGCCAACATAAGCACAGTGGAGAATAGAGGGGCTGTCCCTCCAGGGATATACAATCCGACCTTTTCAATAGCAACAGCTTTTTGCCAGCAAGTAACACCTTCCATCGTGTCCACCTTTTTCCCCTCAAAACGCTGTGCAGAATGAAATGTCTCAATATTACGTTTAGCCAGATAAATAGCTGCCTTCAGTTCGATGGGTACCTCCTTTTCAGCTTCTTCTATTTCCGCAGAAGTAACAGCCAATGAGGTGAGTTCAGCTTTATCAAACACAGCCTCATATTCCATGACTACCCGGTCCCCTCCGGCTCTCACACGGTTAATAATATTGCGTACAGTATCGAAAAGATTTTCTGTCTCAAGCACAGGACGCTTCAAGATCTCATTCCATTGCGACCGGTCCGGATATTTAATCAGTTTCATAATTTTTAATTTAAGAGTTCAACCAACAGATTTTCCTATATAATCATCTTCTCAATAGGCAACACCAAAATACCTTCCGCTCCCAGCGCTTTCAGCTTACCTATGATCTCCCAAAACCGTTTCTCATCGAGCACTGTATGTACAGAGCACCAACCATCTTGTGCCAACGGCATCACAGTAGGACTCTTCATACCCGGTAGCACAGCAATAATATCTTCCAGTTTATCTTTAGGAGCATTCATCAGTACGTACTTTTTATCTTCAGCAGTTTTCACAGCATCCATGCGGAAAAGCAATTCGTCCAATATCTCTTTTTTCTCCTTACTCATATTCTTGTTGCCTATCAGCAAAGCTTCTGATCTCATTACGACCTCCACTTCTTTCAGACGATTGCTGACCAGAGTAGAACCGGAACTGACAATATCGAAAATAGCATCCGCCAATCCGATGCCGGGAGCAACTTCTACAGAACCGGTAATGACATGCACTTCAGCCTTCACCCCGTTACTTTTCATAAAAGCATCTAAAATTCCGGGATAGGAAGTAGCTATCTTCTTTCCGTTAAACCAACTCAAACCGGGATATTCAATGTCTTTGGGCATAGCCAAAGACAAACGGCATTTGCTAAACCCGAGACGCTTAATGATTTCGGCATCTTCCTGCCTCTCTACAAATTCGTTTTCTCCTACTATACCCAGGTCGGCAACTCCTGTAGCTACAGATTGGGGAATATCATCGTCACGGAGAAAAAGTACCTCAACCGGAAAGTTGGACGATTGTACGAGTAAAGTACGTTTGGTTGTGCTCAGTTTGATGTCTGATTCTTCAAGAAGGGCCATCGTTTCTTCAAAAAGACGCCCTTTGGCTTGTACTGCGATTCTTAACATAATTACAATATCTTAATTTACAATTTATAATTCGATATATAGAAAATAAAAAAGGCTCACCTTATCGGTAAGCCTCGTATTCTATCATATATATATACACAATACCATCTTGCCCACCGAGTTATTCGATTGAGTAATGATGATGGCGATGTGTAATAGTAATGTTCATATCTTTATTGTTTATGCGACAAAAATAAAGTATTAGTTCTGAATCACCAAACAATTATCAGAAATTCTTCTATTTTTCTTTCAAATTAAAGGAAGAATCTCTTCATCTTCTACTTCGCATGACAAAAAATGCATCTCTTCTCTGGCTTTCTCCTTCGGAAAAGTAAAGTAAGTGCAGAGAGCTTCTGTACACAATTCCTCATCTTTATTATAAAGACGTGCCTCAATTATCACAATGTTACGCTTCACTTCTTTAATATGTGCTTTGAGCACTACATGTGAATCATTAGTACTGATTGATTTACGATAACGTGTCTCCATTTTTGATGTCACCCCCGTAGTCTGTAACTTCCGGAGAATAACCCATGCACAGATTTCATCCAAAAGTACGGCCTGGATACCTCCATGTAGCGTATCAATCCATCCCTGGTATTCGGGACGGGGACGCCAGATGCTAATCACTTCATCGTTATCCTCATAAAATTCCATTTTCACACCGGCTTCATTGTTAGGGGCACAACCAAAGCAATTATATCCTTCCATCCCCTTCCACGGGTTAATAATCTTTTTCATACCTTTTTCGTTTTAGAATGCTCAAAGATATAAATCTTTTCGCAAAATGCACCCATCTCACCACCAGAACTTTATCTATAATCCGTTTGTTATACAGATGTTCTATTAAGAAAGGAAAAGTATGAAAACAGTAGTAGACAAAGCCTCTTCAAGGGGTTATTTCAATCATGGTTGGCTGAAAACCCACCATACATTTAGTTTTGCAAACTATTATAACCCGTCAAGAATGCATTTCGGCGTATTGAGGGTACTGAATGATGATAGCGTTGACCCTGAAATGGGATTCGATACACACCCTCACCAGAATATGGAAGTCATTTCTATCCCCCTGAAGGGGTATCTGAGACATGGCGACAGCGTAAAAAACACCCGGACAATCACACCCGGCGATATCCAGGTTATGAGTACGGGGAAAGGTATCTTCCACAGTGAATATAATGGAAGTGACAAAGAGCAATTGGAATTTTTGCAAATATGGGTATTCCCGAGAATTGAAAATACAGAGCCGGAATATAACAACTACGATATTCGTCCTTTATTGAAAAGAAACGAACTTGCTCTAATTATTTCACCGGACGGTAAAGTACCCGCTTCCATTAAGCAAGATGCATGGTTTTCTATGGGAACATTTGACGCAGGAAAGAGTTTCGAATACAAGTTGCATCAGGAAGGTAACGGAGTTTATCTTTTTATCATCGAAGGAGATGTGGAAGTTGCAGGCAACCGATTGTTACGACGTGACGGCATCGGTCTTTGGGATACAAAGAGCTTTAAAGTGGAAATAACCCAAGAAGCGACCTTATTGCTAATGGAAGTACCAATGCGATAAAAATGAGTATTCATTTCGCAAAAGAATAAAAGGCTGCCTCCAATAGCGAAGACAGCCCTTTATTTATTGAGAACACTGTATTATCTATTTCTCTTTCCGATAATTTTCAAGTCCTGTTTGCAAGAAATTGATATACTTGGATATATCCTCATCATAAGCATACGACTTGTTCAGCGGATTACCCTCATTGTCTATCAGAACATAGAAAGGCTGGGCATTGGCACCAAACTTCACACGCTGCAGATAACTCCATTTATCACCTACCGTACGCAAAGTGCGTTCTGTACCATTTTCCATGATCTTCACCGGTTCAGTAAGCGGAGTCTTATTGTCAACATAAAGAGTAATCAGTACGTAGTCATTATTAATAATGCTGCTAACCTTCGGATCGGTCCATACGGCAAGCTCCATTTTACGACAGTTCACACAACCATATCCTGTAAAGTCGAGCATTACCGGCTTGTTATGCTGACGGGCATATTCCATACCTAAATCATAATCATCGAACTTGGCATGTACCTCATTGGTATAAAGATTAAAATCCTGGGTTTTCATAGGCGGTGCAAAAGCACTAACCGCTTTCAAGGGTGCTCCCCATAAGCCCGGAACCATATAAACAGCAAAAGCTAATGAAACCAGTGCCATGAAGAAACGAGATACACTTACTTTCGTATCATCGTCATCATGAGGAAATTTAATCTTACCCAACAGATAGAAACCAAGCAGAGCAAAAATAACAATCCACAAAGCAAGGAAAGTCTCACGATCCAGAATTCTCCATCCATAAGCCAAATCGGCAACAGACAGGAATTTTAAAGCAAAAGCTAATTCCAGGAAACCCAATGTCACTTTAATCACATTCATCCAACCGCCAGACTTAGGCATTGACTTCAGCCAAGACGGAAATAAAGCGAATAAAGTAAATGGCAGAGCCAATGCAATGGCAAAGCCCAACATACCAATCGCGGGAGCGACTACACTACCTGTAGTAGAAACCTGTACCAACAAAAATCCGATAATAGGACCTGTACAAGAAAAAGATACAAGCGATAATGTAAACGCCATCAAAAAAATACTCAGTAATCCGCTTGTAGCTTCCGCCTTGCTATCCACTGCCGTACTCCATTTTGCGGGAAGTGTCAGTTCGAAAGCTCCGAAGAAAGAAGCAGCAAATACGATCAACATCAGACAGAACAAGATATTGAAAACAGCATTAGTGGAAAGGGCATTCAAAGCACTGGCACCAAATATCAAGGTAATGGCAAGGCCAAGCGCTACATAGATTACCACGATGGATGCCCCATAAGTCCATGCATCCCGGATACCTTTCTTTTTGTCCTTGCTTCGCTTCAGGAAGAAACTTACAGTCATCGGAATGATAGGCCATACACAAGGAGTGAACAAGGCCAGCAAACCTCCTAAAAATCCTGTAATAAAAATATAGATCCATGACATATCTTCCTGAGAGTTTGCCTCACCGAATTTCTTCAAATCATTAATTACAGGCTTCCATAAGTCAACACTGCCTATCGCAGTGGTAACAGTTGTAGCTGTCGGTTCTACAATACTGTCTGTAACAGTGGCGACTGGCTCTTTTACCGGAGTTGCAGGGGTTTCTTTTGCCGAGACTTCGGCAGTAGCAGCGGCTTTACCCGAAAATTTAAAGGGAACTTGTGTAGGAGGCAGACAATTTTCATCGTTGCATGCACCATATTCCAGATACCCTTCTATTGAATAGTCACTGCCGGTAAACTTTATCTTCTGTATAAATTGAGCCGTTTTTTCAAAATAGCGTACTTTCATTTCGAACAGTTTGTCAAAGTCCGAAACTTCTTTTCCCCGAGGGGTTAATTTACCAACAACTTCGGCACCTGACATCTTCTCTACATTAAAAGTAGCGGAGATAGGACCACCATCACCTAAATCGGTAGAATATACATGCCAACCGGCATCGATCGTACCTGTAAAAACGATTTCCGCTTCGGCTCCCGACAGGGTTTTCAGCTCCGTTTTAAACTTCACAGGCTCTTGTATCTGTGCCTGCGCCGTAAATACGACCAGCAACAAAAGCAGAAAAGAGGATAATTTCTTCATTCTTTAAAATTGTTTATGATGTTTCTAGAAATATAACAGCTATCGGATTTTCCCGGTTTGAGGTTTTGGCTAATCTTAAAAAGCTATTATTTATTTATAACTAAAATTCATAATCTACACAAGCCCGACTTTCTTTTGTCTCTGCCAAAATCTTACCGGCAGCCACATGCTCGGGATGGGTAGCATAGAACTTCACATCATCCAGATTATCAAATTCACTATACAACGCAATATTCCAGGTTTCTCCCGGATTCATATTCAATCCGACTTCAATTTTGCGGATCACAGAGATTTTAGCAGGTAATGCTTCAATAGCCTCCTTAAAACTATTCATCACAACGAGTTTCTCTTCTACAGGAACGTCGTCTCTTAACTTAAATAATACAATGTGTTTTACCATTACGTTGTTATTTTAATTATTTGTTTTTATATTTGTCAGCCAAAGCTGTTTTTTACAGTTGCAAAATTACTCTATTTGTTTCAAATATACACTATAAAAGGATGTTAATAATAGGAATAGCAGGCGGAACAGGCTCGGGAAAGACCACCGTCGTACGGAAAATCATTGAGAGTCTACCAGCTGGTGAAGTAGTATTGCTACCTCAGGATTCATACTATAAAGACAGTAGCCACGTACCGGTTGAAGAACGCCAGAATATCAATTTTGACCATCCCGATGCTTTTGAATGGAGCCTTTTGTCTAAACATGTTGCCCTCCTTAAAGAAGGCAAGTGTATCGAACAACCCACCTATTCTTATTTGACTTGTACCCGCCAACCCGAAACGATCCATATTGAACCACGTGAAGTGGTCATAATCGAAGGTATCCTGGCTTTATGTGACAAAAAGCTGCGCAATATGATGGATCTGAAAATATTTGTAGATGCCGATCCGGACGAACGGTTGATCCGTGTGATCCAACGTGACGTAGTGGAAAGGGGCCGCACTGCAGAGGCTGTAATGGAGCGATATACGCGCGTGCTGAAACCTATGCATTTACAGTTCATCGAACCATGTAAACGCTACGCAGATTTGATTGTTCCCGAAGGAGGGAGCAATCAAGTAGCCATCGATATATTGACCATGTACATAAAAAAAAACATCGGTAGGCCATGAAACGGCATCTGATAATTTACTCCCTGCTTTTTTTTCTTTTCTGTGTATTGTCTTGCCGCAACAAACAAGCAGTAGCTACAGAGGAGTCCTCTGCACACGATCTGGAACAAATCAAAGATAGCGGAGAACTCGTTGTTCTGACTCTTTATAGTTCTACTTCTTATTTCATCTATCGTGGGCAAGACATGGGTTTCCAATACGAACTCAGTGAACAATTTGCCAAAAGTTTAGGAGTGAAATTGCGAATAGAAGTAGCCAAAAACGTACCGGAACTCATCCGAAAGTTACTAAATGGCGAAGGAGATATTATCGCATACAATATTCCGATTACTAAAGAATTAAAAGACAGCCTGATCTATTGTGGCGAAGAAGTAATCACCCACCAGGTAATTGTCCAACGAACCAATGGGAAAACAAAACCGCTAAAAGATGTAACTGAGTTGGTCGGAAAAAATATATATGTGAAACCGGGCAAATATTACGAACGATTGGTTAACTTGAATAAAGAGCTGGGAGGAGGCATTCTGATTCATCAAGTAACCAATGACAGCATTACTGCCGAGGATTTGATAACCCAAGTTGCACAAGGTAAAATTCCTTATACAGTGGCTGATAATGATGTCGCTAAGTTGAATGCAACTTATTATCCTAACCTGAACACCAGTCTGTCTATCAGTTTTGACCAACGCGCTTCCTGGGCCGTACGTAAAGATTGTCCGCAACTGGCAGCAGCAGCAGACGAATGGCATAAACAGAATATGACTTCGCCGGCATATACCGCAAGTATGAAACGATATTTTGAGATCAGTAAAGCAATGCCTCATTCTCCCATTTTATCCTTAAAAGAGGGTAAAATCTCTCATTATGACAACTTATTCAAGAAATATGCGCAAGAGATAGGTTGGGACTGGCGTCTGTTGGCATCCTTGGCCTATACCGAATCGAACTTCGATACAACTGCCGTATCATGGGCCGGAGCAAAGGGACTGATGCAATTAATGCCTGCCACCGCCCGTGCAATGGGGGTTCCACCAGGCAAAGAGCAAAACCCGGAAGAAAGTATCAAAGCTGCGGTGAAATACATTGCAGCGACAGATCGCAGCCTAAGCATGGTGCCGGATAAACAGGAACGGATTAAGTTTATACTCGCTTCATATAATGCCGGGCTGGGACATATTTTTGACGCAATTGCACTGGCAGATAAATACGGTAAGAATAAAACCGTATGGACAGACAATGTGGAAAATTACATCCTACTAAAAAGCAATGAAGAATATTTCACTGATCCGGTATGCAAAAACGGATATTTCCGTGGAATAGAGACCTACAATTTCGTCAGAGACATTAACTCAAGATATGAATCGTATAAGAAGAAAATAAAAAGTTGAAATAGGGCAAAAGCTCGCAATTATAAGAATTGCAAGCCCTTGACAGCATATAGTATATTTTATTTTTTCCCTTTCTCTGTTAATAAACTCACAATAATAACGGCTGCTACCGATAATGGCAATGCAAACAATATCGGATCTATCATCGGAAAAGGATAGGCTTCGATCAACACATCCTTACCGAAAAGCCACCTGCATACCCCCATTGCCGCAGCCTCTTTCTGGTGCAGAAAGGCCAGCGCAAACAAACTACCTATAGTCCCTATCCAAAGGCTTGCCATCACTCCCTGACGGGTAGCACGTCTCCAATATAAAGCACAAAAATAGGCCGGCAGGAAAGCTGCAGCACAAATACCCATAAAAATAGAAGTTCCACGGGCTATAATATCGTTGGGCAACATATAGCAGATAATATAACTCACTAAAATTGAAAATAAAACTCCCAAACGGATCACATTAGTCAATTTACCACGTGAACGAGGCTTGTAAGTACCATAAATATCGGAACCAACCGAAGCTCCCATCGTATGAAACTGTGAACTCAGTGTAGACATGCTGGCAGAAAGGATACAGAGCATAAAAAGAGCGGCAAACCTCGTGAGGCACACTCTTTTTTCGGACACAACGTTCGTAAATGATAGAAATATTTGATTGATAACAAGTTAGATAATGACACACGTACGGATTTATTTGTATAAACATTATTTCGCTAAGGAAACTACTCTTTTCATGTAGGTTTCTATGTAGGTTAATTAATACCAATTGATTCCTACTAATACGAATTAATAATAAGCCATTAACTAACTCGTTATCAATCTATGTATACGATTAACATTAGGGGTAAGCAGAACCCGAAAGACACCAAGATGGTCAAGCTGGAGATGATTTTCTTCAAGACCGGTTACGCCCGTGTGCCGAAGGTTATAAACATTACAGGGCTATTAAAAGACTGGGATGTCAAGTCTCAGAGTTTCCGTGTAGGGAGTGCGGAAGCCACTACCAAGAACAAACTGCTTTTCGATTTGCGAACCAAATATCTGCATGTCGCTGATACCTGGGAGATGGAAGGCAGAAACTGGTCGCCCGTCCAGTTGTCACATTGCTTCGATGAAATCAAGGCGGCAAAACCCGAGGTCAAAGTAAAGAGCGTCCAGCAGATGATCGATTATCTTGAAGAGACATTCAAAAACAAGAAACGCATCAAGAACGGGCAGATCGTCGATAGTACGACCAATGCCAAACGGTATGTCTATCTCAAGCATGAACTGCAGGCGTTTACAAAAGAAAAATATGCAAAAGCCTTTTCCTCTTATTTCTTTGCTGACATTACAGAAGAGTTTCTTCTTGACTTTGCATTTTGGCTTAAAGAAAGAGGTATCAGAAACGGCAACAAGGCCGGACTCACGCACAAATTGAGGTTGCTCCGTGCCGTATGCAGGCAGGCGGAAAAGAAAGAGATGTACGGGGTGAATATGGAGAACTTCCTCTGTCTCGGTGATGATATCAATTGGCCGGAAAGCACTTCAAGAGCAGTCCCGGAAACAGTCATAGCAAAAATTGCAAATGTTGACCGTACCCTGTTTACGAAGAAAGAGCAGTTGCATCTTGATTTGTTCCTGTTCAGCTACTATACCGGAGGTATGGCGAATGTCGATGTCTGTAACCTGACATGGGATTTGGTCCAGGAAGACCGCATCGTCTATGAACGTATCAAGTTTCCCAAAACAGCCAAACCGGAGCTTCTCAGCAAAGCAAAAGCCATCATGAATAAATACCGTGGGCAAAGTTACGGAAATTATGTATTTCCTGTTTTTACACATAAACACACGACCACTTCCAAGAAGACTACACGTGTCAAGCAAATTTCCACACGTCTTTCACAAACCTTGACGAAAGCATGCAAGATACTACGCATTAAAGAAAACATCACCTGGTATTCCGCCCGTGGTTCTTTCATATCAAAGATGGTAGATGCCGGTAACAATCCATATGTGATTGCAGAGATGGCGGGCAACAGTCCATTGACCATCTATAAGCACTACTACAAGAATACGAAACGGGAAGAAATCAAACGGCAAATGGAAGAAATGTTCTGATTGTGCATGTCCATATACTCGCAAATACCTTGGCAATTCCCCTGCAATCCTCCGGAATACGGAGGATTTTCTGTGTTGGTGAATAATTACACTCTACAATGGGTGTTAAATCTTACTGATTACCAGAAAGATAGTTATTATATTGACAAAATCGCTTTTATTTTCGAATAATTTCACTACCTTTGTAATCAATAACTTAAATAGAATTTATATGAAAGAATTGGTTTCAAAAATACAGGAAGTATATGCTACATTCTCCACGGATGCGGCACTTCAGATTGAAAAAGGCAACAAGGCCGCAGGTACCCGTGCCCGCAAGGCTTCGTTGGAACTGGAAAAATTGATGAAGGAGTTTCGCAAGGTTTCTTTGGAAGAATCCAAGAAATAGCCTTAACACATCGGCCGTTGTCATATAATGGCCGGTCTTCTGCAGATACGGCATAAAAAGTGTATTGGCAGAACGACATAATAAAAAACGGAAAGCGTTAACTTTTGTCATGCATCGAAATCTGGTAAAATTCACTTATCCGCAGGACAAACAGTTTTCGCCTATGCTTTTGCGTGGGCTTAACTTGTTTGCGGATAGGTTTACCAGAACCTCGGTGCTACGAGTTATGTCCCACGCTTTTTGGTCTTGGTATACTGAACGCTTGACGGGACTCAAGCCAAATACGGAGATATTATGAATGACATGAATCTGATGGATGAACTTATGAAAATTCCTGCAGATGCGACTGCCGCCACAGTACAAGGCATAGAAATGCTGCTTATCGATAAAAACAAGGCGGAGTCTTTATTGGAATCGGATCCTAATGACAACGCCATCCACGAATGCCTTTTAAGCAACGGCCGTTTCCTGTTCCAATCGGACAATGCCAACCTCGTTGCCCTGTATAAAGTAACAAGAGCATCTGAATAACGCTCCTGTTGCATATAATCACCTTATTTATCTGATTTCATCCTTTCTACAAAGGCTTTTGACGGTTTGAATGCCGGGATATTGTGGGCAGGCACTATTATCGTGGTATTCCTGCTTATGTTGCGTGCCGTCTTTTCCGCACGGTATTTGATGATAAAAGAACCGAAGCCGCGAAGATAAATCTCCTCGCCGTTTATCATGGCAGACTTTACGCTATCCATGAATCCTTCAACAATTTGCAACACGACCTGCTTCTCCAGACCGGTCTGCATTGCTATTTCCCTGACGATATCCGCTTTTGTCATATCAATTCTTGATTAAATACTGTCAATCCGGTTACAAAGATACATCATTTTCTGAAATATCCTCTTTTTATAAGCACATATAACAAACATTAGCCGGTGTCGGTCTCTACTCTTTCGATACAAATAGTATCGAAGTATGAAACTGACACTCAACCGCAAATTCAAAGGCCAGACCTACACTATAGGCGACTTGTCTATCGATGGCAAGTTTTTCTGTAACACCATCGAAGATGTCGTGAGGGAACTTCCGGCAACCTGTCCGGACACTTCCTGTGGTCGCTCCTGTACCTGCGCGGAAAAAGTCTATGCCAAGACAGCCATTCCTGCCGGGACTTATAAAGTCACCCTTCAGTACAGTCCCAGGTACAAGAAGAAAATGCCATATCTGCATGATGTGCCACATTTCCTCGGCATCTTGGTCCACTCCGGCAATACAGAAGTCGATTCCGCCGGCTGTATCATCGTGGGAAAGAATACGGTCAAAGGAAAAGTTTTGGAATCCCGTGCCACTTTCCAAGAACTGTATGCCATACTCGAGTCCGAAGGGGACATAACCATTCAGATTGTATAAAGCGAATGGCGATCAACAGGCTCAAACCACCCAGAAACCTGCGCATCGAGTTCAAACCGTCCCCACGGCAATATGAACTCTGGAAACTCTTGCAGCCAAACTATTGTCCCCATTGTGGCGGGGAGATCGAGCAAATCCTTGTTGGCTATGATCCGCAAGGTAACCCGCAGTACAGGCCGCAGTGCAGGCATTGCAAGTCGCAGAACCTGCCACAGCTGATACTGGGAGGCGGAGCGGCAGGCGGCGGGAAAGCGGCGCCATTGGATTCAACGGTATGTACTCCTTTCGGTTTCCGCAAAGTTCGGGATTTGAAAGTCGGGGACATCATATCCTCTGCCACAACCGGAGGGCAGCAACGGATAATCTGGCTACACCCTGTTGAAAGACATGATTACTACCGTATCCACTTTATCGACGGGACATATTTCGACTGTTCCGCGGGACATTTGTGGAAACTTCATCAAAGTCACAAAAGGACGGAACGGAAAGATACGGGGTGGAACCGGAACAACGAGAGACTTTGGAGTACCCGGATTATTCACGATTGGATGCAGCGTAAGAAACACGGGATGCATAGAGGTAGTAATTTGACTATTCCCCTGTGCGCCCCGGTACAGTTTACTTCGGGAAAACGGTACAGACATCCCAACCCCATAGAACCTTATATTCTCGGGGCTATTCTCGGCGATGGGTGCATTACGAAATCCGTGACGGCGGCCAATTCTGTGTTACTCACGACAACGGATGATGAAATTGTCCAAAGATTCATGTCCGCAGGATATGATATGGGCCATTATCAGAGAAAAAGCGGGAATAAAGCCCAAAGTTATGTGATTTATGACCGTAACTTAGTGGATGCGCTGAGGGTGCTTGGCTTGGAAAGATGTGATTCTGCCAACAAGTTCATTCCCCGGCAATATAAATACGCCCCTGTTGAAGAGCGTAAACAGCTCATCCAGGGGCTGATGGATACCGACGGCTATGTCGTTGGAAGGGGGTACATGTCTTACTGCACGACAAGCAGCCGGTTAGCGGAGGACGTGGCATTTGTCATACGCTCTTTGGGAGGTATAGCGACAATCAAAAAGCCTCCTGCAGGATATAAGGACAAGGCAGGAAACTTCATCCAATGCAAGGATTGTTACAATGTGTACTTCCGTACCCGTATGAATCCGGAACTGGTCGGTTTGTCAAGGAAAAAAGCGAGATGTCGGTATGAGTTCAACGGTGGAGCGTCAGAACCCGGGAAAAGGATTATCGATGTCGAATATATCGGGAGACGGAAGGGACGCTGTATCACGGTTGATGATCCTTGCGGTCTTTATGTCGCTGACGACTTTACTGTAACGCACAATTCCTTCATCGGCAGCGTTTGGCTGGTGTCTTCATGTATCCGGTTCGAGAATATCCGTGCGGTGGTGGCCCGTAAGACACTCAAGTCATTGAAGGAATCGACATGGAACACCATCAAGTCGATACTGAAGGACTGGGGACTGAAAGAGGACATAAACTACAAGATAAACAATCTCGAAGGCACGCTCACATTCTGGAACGACTCGGTCATCATCATGAAAGAGATGTCGGACATTCCCAGCGACCCCAACTTCGAGCGTTTCGGTTCTTCCGAATACACCATCGCCATGGTGGACGAGGTGTCGGAAATCTCGGAGCGGGCTGTCGAAGTGTTGTTCTCCCGTCTCCGCTGGAGGACCCATGAGACATTCAAGACCCCGAGAATGCTGCTTACTACCAACCCGACGATTAACTGGGTGCGTTCCCGCTTCGTTCAGGGCGAGAACGGAGAAAAAGTCATCTGCCGTGAGGGTGAAGCGTACATTCCATTCTCCGTGTTCGACAACCCGAATATCGCTTTCCGTCAGGTGTACGAGGCGGCTCTGAACAAGATCCGGGACCAGGCGACAAAGGAACGTCTGCTCTATGGTAACTGGGATTTCGTGGAAGCCAATGATATGGCGATTTACAGCAGTTTCGACGGCGCCCGGCATCTCGTTACCGGACTGAAAGAAAGGGCGTACGATCCGACCAGACCGCTCATCACGGTGTGGGACTTCAATGTCGCTCCCCAAATGTCGGTACTCTCTGCACAGATAGATTATGAAAACAAGAAGGTCTATATATTGGAAGAGATACTCGGCAGGCCGGAGGAGAAAGAGAACAACACCCCGGCACTGGCACGGAAGGTTCGCCTGAAACTTTACCGGGACAAGCATATCGGCGGAGTGGATGTGACCGGTGACCCTTCCGGGTTGCAACGTTCTACCACGAACGAGGACGGTGTAAACAACTACACGATTATCGTCGGGACGTTCGGTAAAGGCGTCCTGCGACCGAAGGTGAAGCTGCTGCGTAAGCAACCTCCACAGGTTACCCGTTGCGAGTTCGTCAATGAGGTATTCGATGGGTATAACGGTTGGGAAGTCCAGATTGACGTCAAGTGTCGCAATCTCACACGGGATCTGATTTACCAGCTCCGCAACGAGGATGGCACCAAGTCCAAGCAAAAGACAACCGATCCGAAAACAGGCGTGAAGTACGAGCGTTACGGTCATCTGTCCGATTGTCTGGACTACCTGCTTTGCTACTATCTGCGTGACAGTTGGTACAAATTCAAGAGCGGTGATGCGAATGGCTATATCGTATCGACCTCGGTCATCCAGGAAGGATTTTCATACTAGATAATGAAGCAAAAATATGTATAGACGGTTTCTCAATAACAACGATTACCTGGGTATCATCACGCCCGAAGTACTCGCACAACTTACCCGCGGTAACGGCGAACACTTTGTCCGGGCGGAAGAAGCGGCCGAGGCATCGGTCGTGGAATATCTCTCGGAGAACTACGAAGTCGAGAAAGAACTGGCCAAAGGAAAGTGTATCGCCGACTACGACCGGCGCGTCACCTATCCCGTGGGCGTGCATATCTACTTCGAAGGACAAATCCATGAGGTCATTCGTTCCATCAGCGGCTACCGCAAACCTGCAACAAAGACTTTCTGGGAGAAGTGCGTCGATACCTGTATCGATATGAAACAGGTGTCGGGCTATACCCAGTTTAAGACCTATTACCCGGGCGACAAGGTGAACTACAACGGGGTGATCTACAGTTGTCTCGCAGAAAACGGCTACAAGTTCGACGATATTCGTATCCCGATGGTAGCCGGTTGGCTGGAAGTCGAAACCTCACTCTGGCATCCCGTTGAATACCCCCTGTGGAGTGTCGTGGAGTATGAAGATGGATTCTTCACGCTGGTATCGCTTGATAACTTTGACTCTAACGTCGACCCGATGGCTTCAAGCTGCTGGGGAGCCATAGCCGATTACGATTCGGCGTATAACGCATATGAACTGTCTGAAAATGAATACGTGGTTTATGACAGGCATGTGTTCTATCCGGAAACCGACATCAATGCGGATGAACCCTCCGTTGGTTTCAACTTGGCCCTTCACGACCCCAGAAATTACAACTTGAAAAAACACTTGGTACGCTTAGCTGTCTATGAGTTAACCAAGCTTATTGCCCCGAACAACGTAAGCGTTGTCAGAATCCGGGATTATGAAGATAGCATGAGATGGTTGAGTGATGCGGCCAAGCTGCGGCTTACCCCACAGATACCGCGCAAACTCGATGAAACAAGAAAACCGGTAACCGATTGGCAATTGGCTACTTTCCAGACTGATTACGATCCATACAAGAACCCCTGGATGATATAGCTAAAAGCGGAATCTACATTGCAAAAAAACGGCAAGTACCAGTCTTCTTTTCCGCTTTGATTAAAAAGAAAAAGACATCTTCCCGCAGTAAGATTGACAGTTCCGCTTCCATCTTGATTACTTTCGTCAGAAGATGTTATTCAAGGCCCGCCACCGGCGTATAGCGAAAGAAAATCAAATTAACGGCGGGCGTTACGGCTTGGACGTAATTGCGTGTCTGTGGCTTTGATACGGGTAGAAACGGTGTATTGGAAGCTATAGACTTATTGTCAAGCTACTACAAAAATAGGGATACGACAGGTGACAAATCATTATTTTAAGGTATTGCAACAGAAAATATATGTAACGAACTTTGTAACTAAAAAAAGGACCCCGTTCCCGCCTATGTTAACAACTAAGAATTATACACGCGAGCTGTTACCGACTATAGCGCGGAGAGTTTTTCAAGAAGATAAAAGAAGTGTACAGCACGAATTTATTTTCGGTGAGGTGAACAAGTGTTTCACCAACGCGTATACCTCTGCTTTAGGAGGGACGGAAGAAAATCATGATAAATAATGAAAGATGGAAGCAAATCGTTTTAAACATCCCGTTAGCCGTGAAATAACGGATCAATACATCCGTTCTTCATCTTGTCTGCAATGTAAGCCTTGTGGAGCGAACTGCATAGTCGTGGACAATCGTATCTCCTTTGTAGTCGATCCCGAAACGAGACGTGTCAGGCATCTTTTGTTCGATTCAACTCCCATCGCCTGTATGGGAAAATGCATAAGGCCCTGCCAGGAATCTTTACGTTTGGTGCGAAAGTTAAAGCCCGTATCGAAACAATTAGAATTTCTAAAAAACAATCAGCATATATGAGTATCATCAACATCATCAGCAACGACGAAGTTACACTCGTGCAAGGAGTCGACGGCCTTTTTTTTTGCGAAGAGTCATGGATTACGCAAAACAAGGCGGCTTCCCGGTCGGAAGAGGCGTTTCCCGAAGAAGTCATTGAAATAAAAAATGAAGGTATCAGCATGGAACAACTTCAGACTTAACTATTCTGGCTAAACTTAGTTGCCACGTGAATGAAACGCTTTGTCTCCAAACCAGGCCATTCCTCCTGCCGGGCGTGCCATTCTTTGCAGGTGGTTCGGCCTGTTTTTCGAAACATAACCGTATTTTGCTCTCTTTTGATACACTAACTCCCAATCCGTCATAGCCATGCCTCTACCTGTGTTCACAGCTTTTCTTCTTACGTTGTTTGCCGGCCTATCTACCGGTATAGGTAGCGCCATCGCCTTCTTTGCCAAACGTACCAACACGTTGTTCCTCTCTCTTTCGTTGGGCTTTTCGGCAGGAATGATGATTTACGTTTCGTTTATGGAATTCCTTTTCTCTTCCGTGCAAACCCTTGTCGGGGTACACGGCAAAACCGTTGGGACACTCTATGCGACACTCTCTTTTTTCGGAGGTATCGCGTTGATTTTACTCATCGACAAGTTCATTCCCCCCTACAAGAATCCGCACGAGATGCATTGGGTGGAAGAGATGAATCAAGAGGATAAACCGCATCCGAAAGTAAAGCCAAAATTATTGCGCGTGGGTTTGGTGACAGCTCTGGTACTGGCTGTCCATAATCTTCCTGAAGGCATGGCTACATTTCTTGCCTCCATGAAGGATGCAAACATTGCCATCCCCATCACTATCGCCATTGCCTTACATAACATTCCGGAGGGTATTTCGGTTTCTGTACCTGTTTATTACGCCACGGGCAGCCGCAAGAAAGCCTTTTGGCTCTCGTTTCTGTCTGGTTTGGCAGAGCCAGTGGGAGCCATCATCGGCTACCTCGTATTGTCTCCCTTTCTCGATGACAACGTGTTCGGAATCATTTTCGGTATGATTGCCGGAATTATGGTCTTTATCTCGTTTGACGAGTTGCTGCCCGCTGCCGAAGAATACGGCAAACACCACCATGCCATTTATGGCTTGGTGGCAGGCATGGCTGTCATGGCACTCGTCCTGTTGATGCCGGGTTAGCCAAACGAAACGGTATAAAAACAAGGAATAACTAAAAAACAGAAAAGATATGACTCCTCCCATTATGCGAAAAACACCGATAAGTTTTTTAGACTCAATGGTGATAAAGATTCATATAATGCTTTAAGACATAGCATAATCTTACAAAGGAAGGGATAATGCGAATTGTTTATTCTTGGTAAATACACTGGCTCTACCGGTTTTTCTGCATTTTTCAATAATGTTTTGACGCACATTTGATTACCTGTAATATAGTGTATACATCATCAGCCCCATTTAAACGTATATTTTCTATATTTATTTTAAGGAATGACATGGTAATCTGCAACCAACGGACCATACGACATCTATTCTTTCCAAAAAAAACGCATGTCTTCAGACAAATCAAATCAGTTGCTTATCCGCGAGGCTATCCGTAAAATAGCTCTCGGCCGTAGCATGGAACGTATCAGTCTGGCTCCGGGTGGTATGTCCGGTATCGGTACGGCCCGCATGATACACGGCTATGTCGCCAAGATACACGATGACCCTTCGGACGAGGAGTTTTCCGACTACGGCGGCACCATCGATGTCGGCGAGTACCCGGACGAGACGGCCTCCGCCGAACTTGTCATCCATAAAGGCGTGCTACTTTCGGCTGCAACCAACAGTGAAGGCGGCTTCCTGATCGTACCTACACTCTTTTCCGATGTGACCATCTTCATGGATGCTGCCACCCGTTATGCCTATGTGGTGAATTTCTCCCATGTGGACATCCTGCGGCTCAATGCCCGCACGACAACCGTCATCGGTGTGACTGAAATGGAGGATTTGGATCCGGATAGCGATTCCTCTCCGGATTACGACGAACTGGATTCTACCGGCAACGAGACCTCCACCCGCTATACACCGACCGCCGTCACAACAACTGTCAGGAATGATAAAAACAAGGAAGCGACAAGCGTTATCGATGCGGAAAGCATCACGCATGCGGTGGACAAGTCTGAAGTCAGACAGACAGCTGATAAAGTGGTGCAAAAGGTCAATTCCACGACCGTTGCCGTTGCCGACAACAAGGTGACGCTCGGTGACGAGAATGCCAGCGAGCCGCTGGTTTTGGGTAATGAGCTTGCCCGGCTGATGCTCGACTTCCTGACGGAATGTTCGAAAATCATGACCCCCACACTGATGGGCACGATGTCGCCGATCAATATGCCGAATTTCATCTCGCTGACATCACGTATCCAGAATTTTCTTTCCAAGACCTGCTACACCAAATGAGCGTACAACTGCATCCCGATATAGAAACCCTCGACAAGGAGAGCCTGTGCTATTCCATCTACGCACAGCTGTACCATAACTTTTTCAATACCCAGCAGAAAAAGGACGACGAGCATCCTTACGGCATCGAGGAAGGCGACGAGACCAGCCTGAGACTGAAGAATACCGCTTACGGTTTTGCATCCGCCATTGCCGGAGCCGTTGCGGGAGAAGGCGGTTCCGGAAGCGGCGGTTTGCTGTTGGGTTACCTGAAGAAATCGGGCGGTGACATGACCGGCAGGCTCAGTGCCAATTACGGCTTCGAAGCCGGCATTGGAAACACCCGTATCCTGGAAACCTATTTGCAGGATATTACCGATCCGGAAGGTGTGGTAACTGCCGTCGAGTACGGTATCAGGATTACCGGCAACCTGAAAGTCGGGGGTGACAGCCTGTACATCGGTGGCAGGCAGTTGCTCCGTTACGACGCGGACAAGGCCACCGCTACAACCAATGCCTCCCATATAGACTTTCTGGATGCGACGGTACATTCCAAAGGGGCATGGATTATCGGGGACGAGGATACAGGAATATCCATCTCCCCGACACGGCTGGCCGTGGGCGGGCAGGATGTCTACCATTGTGGCAACGCCAATACGGACACGGCGGATTGGACGATGCGGGACGGCATGGTGAGACGGAATCTGACGGTGCGAGGGAGTACGGTCATGGACGGCGGGCTGAAAGCCCTGCAGGGTGTGGAACTGGGCGACAAAGGGAAATGTCTGCTTTCGTTTTCGGAAGAGGATGTCGCGCTCGGCGGGTTCCTCTCGTTCCTGGACGGGTTCGGCATCCGGATCAGAGATGTTCCCGTACTGCTCCGTACCGACAAGGACAAGATACAGTTCGGGAGTATCGGCGGTGACCTTCTTTTAGGTGGCGACCATACCCCGAAGATACGCCTGTTCTCCGGCATATCGGACGTGGACGGCGAGTGTCTGATGCTTTCCCCTTACGGAAAGGCGTGTTTTCCGGGCTCGCTGACTGTCCGCCACAACTACGGTGCCGACCTGCTCTCCTCATACCGGGTAGACACTTCCGATGAAGGTATCGTTATCCACAAGCGCTTGCGGATGGGCACGGCAGAGGGATTCATGCTCATAGGCGACAGGGAGCGCGTATCGCTTTCTTCCGAGGTAATCTACGAGGAAGAGGACGCAAGGACGGCTATCCCTCACAGTACGGATTTTTCACACCGTCCGTCCGTGAGCTGTTATGCCCCGCAGAACCGTCACAGCGAATCGTTCCATATCCGCACCGATGCCGATTTCGTTACGGTCGGTGTTCCGTTGGAAGCAGCCGGGCATATCGGAATTCATGCGTCGCCCACCCGGATTACTGACAGAACCCTATACTTGACAGAGGCGTTACGCCTGCAAGCGGAGAAGGACGATATCCGGCATTACGGAAACAGCGCCTTTACCGGGTCGCTCTCTTCGGAGTTCTTTTCCTCGGGCCTTTCCGGAAGCGGATGGGCTATCCGTCGGAACCGGACGACAGGAGGCGTCTCCGCCACATTCGACGAAGTGGTGGCCCGCCGTAAGTTCCGCGCCTATGAGTTCGAGGTCCAAAAGACTTCGGTAACCAACGGTTCCTTCTGGATCAGCGACAGCTGTTCGGGAGACACCGTGGAAAAACTGTCATAATCCATGTCCGTATTCCGTTATCCGACATACAAGATCCGTATCGCCCCCGACTCGCAGAAGATACAAGGACTGCAAGCCGGGGATATCATCCGCAGGCAATATGCCGAACGGGAGCGTACCGTCTATTCGCTGATGTGCGTGACAGAAACCGGAACGGAGCTTGTCGGGGACAGGGACGCCCCTTATTTCGTCGGGGCATTACTGGACGGGGACGAGCCGCAGGGCGGTGAACTGCTGGACTTCGTGCGGGTTACCAACCTGTTCGATACGGCACGCAGCGGGGCCTTGTACCTGACGGCTTCTGACAGCGATTCACCCTATATGGATGTCATCGACGGCATGGCGACCGAACGCTCCCTGTGCTATCCCGTTATGGACGGAGGCATGGCGGGAGTGCCGGACAAGTCCAGGTACGCCGTTTATGGCAGCATGCTGCAAACGGAATATCCGGATGCCGTTTCGGAAGCGACACGCATTGTCCGCATTATCCGCAACGCGGAACCGGCAGGAAACGCATCTTACGGGCTGATACTGACATTGGAAGAACCGGTCGGGCATCCGGAACGCCTGCTGGTATCGTTCAAGGCCAGGTCCTCCAAAGCATCGGACTCCGTACCGATACGGTTCGGCTATACGAACCGTGAAAAGACGGATGCGGAAGATGTAATCTCCATCGATCGGGAATGGAAGTACAAGTTATGGGTCATCACCGTGGATTACCCGGCACAGTACAGCCGGAGTCTGTTTCTTGACCTGACATCAAGCCTGACCGCTGAGGGGGACTGGTGTGAAACCGCCGACCTGAACATTGTCCGTCTTGCCTCCGTATCCGCCTTCAGCGAGGCGAGCAAGGCCCGTGTGGGAAAGGTCAGCGGCATCATCGATCCGGTCTTCGGTATATTGGACGGTTACGGGGCCTATTTCCAGAATCTCTATGCCACACGCAATGTCAATATAGCCGGCACGCTTACCGCAGGAGATGGGAACGGTTTTTCAAGCACGTTCTATGTGGGCAAAATCCATAAGAATGTCATACCCGACAGCCTGTCCTGCCGGTTCAGCCATTCGGAAGAACTGGATGAAACATCTCCCGCCGGACTCGGACGGTGCATACGGATAACGGAAGAGAGTCTCCTTACCATGCAAAGTGCCGCATGGCGAGAGGCTCATGCCGGAATCTGTTATTGCTTCTCGGTCTGGATAAAAACGGAAGAGACGGCGACTATCCGCTTCTATCAGGACGAACACCTTGTCGGAGAGCGGACGACGACCGCTGGCAAAGGGTGGATACGCCATAGTATCCCTTTCCCTATACGCAAGTCGGATTCACCGGTCATGTATCTCGGCATTGCCGCTTCCGCCCCCTTGTCGTTGTCCGCCCCCCAATTGGAGGCCGGAAAGAACGTGACCCCCTATCAGGCGACCGATGAAGCCTTGTCCTACACGGACGATTACGGAGCCTGGTTCAATAAGGGAGGTATCGGAGGTACCATACAGAATCCTCTGTTGCGGCTGAACGAAGACGGCTCGATCGCTTCACGGAACAGTTCTTTCGTCATCAATCCGGACGGGACGGGGCATTTCGCTTCGGGGCGTTTCAAGTGGGGCAAGGATACCATCGAACTGCGCGATGTGACCATCCGTTGGGAAGACCTCGATGAGGAGGCGCAGGAACTGCTCAAGCCCCGTTCCGTCTCCCTGACAGGCGGCACGGCGTTCCATTTCACGGACGGGCTTTCAGGCGCATGTGAGCCGGAGAATATCCCGCTTGTGGCGACCGAATACAATTTTGAGCCGGAAAGCCGGCAGTGGGAATACCTTGCCGCTGACGGGATATGGAAAGATGCCGGATGCAATGCCGCCGTGTTTGAAATGACACCCCCGTTTCATGGATGGGAAGGACGAGACGTGCTGACCCTCCGCTACACGGCAACATACCGCAATGAAAAAGTCAGCGCGACCCATACCTTTTTCAAACTTTACGACGGCTCTCCATCCTATACTGTTTATGTGGAGTCTGAAAACGGCACGACATTCCGCAACGGGATCATCTCGACGGTGCTCCGTGCCAGGGTGTACAGGGGCGGTGAAGAGATCACACCGCTCATTCCCGACGGCAATTTCCGCTGGATACGGACGAGCCGCGATACGGAGAGCGACAGGATATGGAACGCCGCACCGCATTCCGGCAGAGAGATAGAGATAACCGGCGGGGACGTATGGCGCAAGGCCGTTTTCGACTGCGAAGTGAATATATCGACAACATTACAATAAGCATATGGCAATCAAAGTAGCACGCGGACAAGTCACCATCATCGACCAGAATGATGCTGTCTCCTTACAGGCGTTTATCGGTTCCTCGCAACCGCTGACCCAGGTATTCAACAAGGATACCGGCGCGTATGCCCCCTCGTGGGCGGCATCCCCGTATCTGATATTGACCCCTTCTCTGTTTGTCAGCGGCAAGGCGGCCGTAGACCAGATCTCATCCGTCGGCAACGCGGCGACATTGACAGCTGGTGTCAAGAGCGGCTCCGCCAAATGGTACAAGGACGGCAAGGCCATAACTTCAGGACAGGACAGCTGCACGATCGGTGCGGCTTCCGCCAAATACGCCCTGACCGTCAAGGCAAACCACATGACCGTTTCCGCCCCACAGGTACGGTATACCTTCGAGGCAATATACATCGATGCCAACGGGTTGGAGATCCCTTTCCGGGCGGATATCCAATTCACCCAGCATCTGAACGCGGGGGCGATGATTGCCGCCGTGGCTTATGCTCCCGACGGCATTGTCTTCAAGAACGATGAAGTGGCTGCGCTCAAGGCGCACTGCGACCTGTGGCGGGGCGCCACCATCGATACGACAAATGTAACCTATGCCTGGGGCATCAAAAATTCCGCAGTGTTCGCCAACACGACACTTACAGCTACGGCAACAGCCGGCGCAACCACCGTTACCGTCGCTTCCGTCACCAATATGGAAGCCGGGGGTAAAATCTCGATCGGTTCCGTGCAGTACACCATATCGGCGGTAAGCGCTTCAACCAAAGTGGTAACGCTGACTTCGGCACTTACGGGGACCAGTGCTTCTGGCAGTCCGGTATCCTGCCCGTATTACAATGCAATGCTGGGTGCCGGATGGGCCTGCCTGACTTCCACCAATCCCTGTGGAGTGACGGCAGGCTGGACCACGAACGAGATTACCATTACGGCGGATGCCGTGCTGAATTTCGAGACATTCAAATGCGCCATCAAGGATACGGATACATCCGCAGGCAACAGTTCGGCAAACAAGGTGGTCTGCGACATTATCTCGTTCACGGACATGTCGGATCCCATCACGGTGGATCTGGTCAGCCAGAAAGGGTTTACAATCAAGAATAACGGCAACGATGTCGATGCCAAGGCGGTACTGTACCGTAACGGGGAGGAACTGGATGCCGGCGGCACAGCCTACACTTACACGTGGAAACTATGGAACCCGGCCGGAACATCGGTCATAAAGACCTATACGGGAAAATCCATCACTGTATCGAAAGCTGATGTGACCGGTAAGGGCGTGCTCATGTGCGAGGTGTCGAAATAACAGGAAACTTTACAGTCTTTTATGGAGACGACTGATGCGGACTTATCACCGGCTCCGTGTATGGACATGACATGACGCTTGTTATATATTATAAAATATTGATTAGTATTAATTTGAAAACAAATATCCGGTTTTACTCCCCAAAACGTAAAACCGGATATTTGTTCAGATCGGTCAGTTCCATGTATGCTATATAAGGAAACAACCGGCACCATTTCTGTTTTATACCTTCTTTTTTCATCCGGCTCACCACCGGAAGCCTGTTTTTAGAAATACACGTTCAGCATAAGATATATGTATGCCTTTTTATCTTTTCCATTTGGATGCTGGAGTTCAAACTGAATTTTATCTTCACGTGCCAGCCATCCGATCGCGCTGGCCAGTTCCATGTCATCCATACCAGTACCTTTTTTAACTTCCGCGATTTCTCATCTTTTATGGGCGTCTGTACTTAGGAAACGCCATAAGATTCCTGCATTTTCGCCAATAATGTGCTTGTTCATAATTTTCCTTCTTATAAAGTTGTTTTTTATACATCAAATGTACTGATATTTATAATCCATTGACACAAATTTACTGTTGGATTGCAATTTACCCTCCCCCTTTTGTGTTACTTTAACATACTAAAGAAAATTTAGTATTCCGCAAGATTGAATGTATGTACCGGTCAGCCGGGGATGTTCCTGTTGTACAGTTATCCTTTTACAGGGCTTGTTGTATAATATTATTCCCGTCCGTATTCAAATAAACACCTGAACTTATATCCGCTTTTATGGTATCCATCCTTGAATTTTTATCCTCTATTCCCTGGCTTTTGGCCTTTCCGCTGTCCAAAGGGAAACTTATCCTGTCCGCCACGGTTGTGTTGATATTGCTACCCTCCCCTTCATGTTCTGCGTGTTGATTTCCCAGTTTAGCGGCAACCCGCCGCCATTCTTTCGCCCTATACTTTCCGTAAAGAACATATATGGCAAAGACATTGGTTGCCCGTGGCCAGGCGACAATCCACATACAGAAAGACGGCTATACCATCAGCCAGTCGCTTGGAGAATATGTCTTCCCCGCGGATGCGGACGGGAAGATCCTCTCCACCGTATCCGTCACTTCCGCCGTCAAAGTCACGCTCGGGGATTCGGGCTTTACCGGCTTCTCCATCGGTACGGTCGTCAAGCCTGCCGGGTTCTCTTCCATATCCGTCAACAACAGCAACAAGACCATCACCTATACTATTGCGGCGGGTACGGCCACGCTGGCCGACCATGGTACGGTTTCCATTCCCGTCATCATATCCGGAGCTACCTATACCCTGTCATTTGCCTGGTCGAAAGCCAAATCCGGTACGCCGGGAAAAGACGGTGCAGATGCCTCCATGCTCGGCTGGGTCAAGGAGTGGAACACGGGCAAGACACTTATCAACAACAATACGGTCATTACCCCGAAACTGTTCACCGGTATCAAGAACAGCGACGATACTATTTCCGGTATTGCCATCGGTTCATTCCCGCTTTCCGTCAAGACAGCTTCCGGAACGGTTACTGTAGAAACGGTTGGTGGCATCCATGGCTTCAAGGACGGTTACAAGACCTTTTACGTAGACAACGGGGGCAATGTGCAGTTAGGCAACGGCAGCCAGTCCATCAAATACAACGCTTCCACCGGCAAAATCGAGTTCGGAGCTGATGTCAGCCTGAACTGGGTCGGTGCAACCTATATCAATAAGGACGGTATCTTTACCGGAACGCTTTCCGCCGATACCGTGAAAGTGTTGCATCTCGATGCCTCGCAAATCATCTCGGGAACAATTTCAGCTTTGCGTATCGATGTAGTTTCCCTGAAAGCCTCGCTCATCACCGCCGGAAACATCAATGCCCTGACCCTCACGACCACCAAGGGAACCATCGGAGGATGGAGTATCGACAGTGACAGCATCTATCGCGGTACGAAGAAGAATACTGCCAACACCTATACGGCAGCATCCGGATCGATGACTGTCGGGGCAACAGGTATCCGTGGCTATAAGTGGCGTCTTGAATCGACGGGAGCCGGTGCGGTGGCGGGCGGCAATATCGCGTGGGACGCTTCCGGAAATGTTACTTTCGCCGCTTCCGTTTCCCTTCAATGGACAGCCCCGATTGATTCCATAACCACCGCTCTGGGTGGTAACACCTATCCCAAACTGACAAAAATCACCGCGGCAGGTATTTATACCGGGAGCATTACCGCCGGTCAGATTACTGCCGGCACCATTTCCGCCGACCGTATAGCGGCGGGCAGCATCAACGCCTCCAAACTGGATACGGCCAGCGTGAAAGCCTCGCTGGTTACGGCAGGCAACATCGAAGCCCTTACGCTGAATGTCACCAAAGGCAAGATAGGAGGCTGGACGATCGGAGCGACGGCATTGAGCGGCAGCCATATCCTGCTTGACAGCGGGAACAGGCGCTTGGTGGTCTATGGATTGAACTCCAGCGCGACATCCGGACAACGGGTACAGCTGTATTATGGCAGCGACAGTGATTTCGGGCTGTACGCGACCAACAGCGCGGGGGCATGTATTGCCCGTCTCGGCTCACAGAACAATATCGCCGGGTGGACGATAGATGTGTCTTCCATCCGGAAAGGCAACGTGGTGTTGGGCAGCGACGGTTCGATAACGAACGGTACCAAATGGAAACTGAACAATGACGGCAGCGGTCAGATCGCTTCCGGAAACATTTCGTGGGATGCGGCCGGAAAAGTCTCGTTTTCCTCCGCTGTCTCCCTGCTGTGGAAAAACGACATAGAGGCGGCCAAGAAATCAAATTACGGCTATCCCTACTACCACAAAATCGTCATCAACGGAGAAGAAAATGTATATTATCCGGTCATTTTCAAAGGCGGCGAACAAACCGTCAAGCGCGATATCCTGATCCGTCGCGGTTACAGCGAGCAGGCTCCTGCCAGTTGGAACACCTCCACCCATAAAGGCGGACTGATCCTGCTTATCAAAGCCAATTTCGGCGGTTGGGGTGGTATTGCCTATTCGTGGGACATCTATGAACTTTCCGAGATGTACTGCCGCATGTTTGCCGGGGCAGCCCTATGTGGCAACAGCTGCATGTTCGCCGTGTTCCTGCGTGGCGGCGGGACAGGCGGTGCGGTCTACCATATCTATTCCGACCAGCCGATTGTCAGCAGTGCCATGAGCCCGTCCCCCATACCGGCGGCTCCCCAGATCGCCTATAACTCGGATTTGATTTTCCAGAGCGGCTCCACGAAGGCAAATGCCCCGGCCCCACGTACATTGACCGCCTCCGTGGAGGAAGAGATACGGCGCAGGCGCTTTATCGCACTGGCACAGGGCAGCGACAGCACCCTTGCCGCCCATCCGTTGACCTATATCGGTTCTACGGGAATTTACACCGGAACATTGACGGCGGCGCAGGTCAATGCCGTCAGCATCAATGCATCCAGTATCAAGGCCGGGACACTCTCGGCTGACCGTATTGCGGCGGGCAGTATCAATGCCTCCAAACTCGATGCGGCCAGCATCAAGTCCTCTATCATCAATACGGCCTATATCAACGGACTGAGCTGTACTTTTACCAAGGGGAAAATCGGTGGCTTTACCATCGGGAACGACAACATCACCGTCGGCAGTGTCGGAACAGCGGGTGCCATACCCTTGCAGATCCGTTCGGCATCAGCCGGAAGCGGTTACTGGTACACGGGAGGATACAAACCGTTGGGCATTACGCTGACCTGGCATCAGAACAGCAATGCCGGCCATATTGTATTCGGACAGATTGCGGCAAACGGGAATACGGTCAAGACGGGATTCATCGGCATACAGATGATGTCCTGGGACCATCTGGAATACTTCTGCCTGTCGGCCAATTATACCAAAAGCGGAGCGAAGGAGGTCTATAACCGTATCGCCGGGTGGGCATTCGACCATAACCACATCTGGAAGAACAACATCTCGTTGGGCTCGGACGGTTCGATCACGAACGGTACAAAATGGAAACTGAACCACGACGGTAGCGGGCAGATTGCGGGCGGCAACATCTCATGGAACGCTTCCGGTTCCGTCACCTTCGCCTCTTCCGTGTCGGCACAGTGGACGACCGGTATTACGACCGCCCAGGAACTCGCCTCGGCCATGGCGTTCGGCAAGATGCTTTACCGTGACCCCACTTTCTGGAAAGGGAACAATGGTGTCGGTATCTATAACAATTCCGGTAACGGTATGGTGACGATTATCCGGGAGCAGAATTCGACCGCACCCAATGACAGCAAGTATGTACTGAAGATACAGACCAAGGGTACGGCCAGCCCCGGCAACGGGGGATTCTATTTCGGAACGACTTGCAGCTCACGCAAGGTGCTGGTAGCCCGTATCATCGCCAAGATACCGACGGGACGCAACATCTGTTGGGCGAGCAACAATATCGGTACAGGCGGATCGAGCCGCTGGCTCACCCCCACAGCCGGAACGGGAGACTGGAAAGAGTATGTCTACAAGGTCGTCTGCGGAACCTCGAATTTCTCCACCACCCATTTCTTCTATATCGACGGGGCACAGGGAACGGCTTCCGCACCGCTGACCTGGTATGTGGCCTATGCAACAGTTTTTGATTTGACATCGACGGAGAAGTATACCACGACCATCGATGCCAACGGGATCTATACCGGTACGGTAAAGGCGAACCAGATAGTCGTGGACAGCGCACTGGTGGTAGGCGGCAGTTCCTATAACGGCAGCATATCGGTCAGAGATGCGGGCAATTCCGTCAAGGTCACCCTTGACAGGACTGGCATCACAGCCGTGGCCGGCAAGATTGGCGGATGGGCGTTAGGTACCAGCTCGCTTACGGCATCGGCTCCAAGTTCCGGACACCGCATTGTCATCAGTGCATCCGGCTATATCTATCATGACAATCCTTCCTCGGGAAAAGATTACTGGGGATTGAAGGCTGACGGTTCCGCCGCGTTCGGATGCGGGAAGATCTCGTTTGCAGCTGACGGTTCCGGGTATCTTGCCAACCAGAATATCAAATGGGACGCCGGCGGTAACGTGACCATGACCGGAACCATCAATGCCAACGCCGGAAGCGTCGGGGGCTTCTCCATCGGTCAGGGACGTATCGGCTCTACCGCTTCGGGCAGTGGTTCCGGTGGCGGGCTTGCCATCTACAATGATTTGTTCCGTGTGGGAAACACCACTTCCTACGTTCTGTTGGGAGCCAACACTTTTCCTGCCACCTCGGGTGGAACCTGCGCAACGGGGCGCATCGTCAACAGCAAGGTAAATTCATATACGAACAACTACGGGCTGTATATTGATGTGAAGAACGGTCACCGGAACTATGGGGTATGGTCCAATGCCCCATTGGCCGCACCAGCCATCATCGGTCTCAAAATGAAAAGGATCTATTTCACAGGTTCCGGCTATAGCATTGATTTTTCTGACAATAACATCTTTTGCCTTTACGCCAACGCCACTTATAACATCAATCTACCGAACGCATCGTCAGTCGCGAGCATGTTCGGGTATTCGAGCCTTCCATCGGATTTCGCTTACGTGTTCACATTGTTCTACAGTTATAACTGGGGAGGACACGTGAATATCATGAATGTGAGGAACCAGAACGGGGGCACGACAAACTACGGTATGGAGAGAGGGGATTCACTGACCCTTCTTTGCTGCAACTACCCGTCATTCCACTATCAGGCATTAAATTACAACAGCTAGTAACCGGAATCCATAGCCTTGCCCTATACTTATTAAAAAGCCAAAGCGTATGAACATTACCAACATCACTGTCACCAAGACCGCCGAAGAAAAGACAGAGAACGCCTCCTATGTATTGGAGTATTCCATTGTCAATGAGGAGCTGAGCCGTCTTCATGTTTCCGTGAACGAGAAGGAAGCCGATACGGAAGGGAACATACCCCCCGTCGGGATTATCTACATGGAACAGGGGAACATCTCCTGTAATCTTCCCGCTGGAAGGGAACTGGGCCCCATATTTCTGGACTTCGACAAGATGCAGCAATATATCCGTGAAAGTATCAATCCTAAAAAAGAATCATAATGGAACTGAGTGTCAAGGACCGCCTTTACCTGCCAACTTTTCTGCCGGCACGCGGCAACTTCAAGGAATTCAACCTCAAAAAGGAAATCCTGCGTAAAATCGCCATCGGTGACGAGGAACGTAAAACCATCAACCTTCGTGAAAATGCGGAAGACAAGCGTATCGAGTGGGACGTAGAGAAAGAGCATCCCTTGGAGGTAGAGTTCTCCGCCGACGAGATGGCCTACCTGCAAGCCGCCTGCGAGAAGATCTCGGACGAGGAACTGCCCGACGACATGTGGGGCACCGTGGAGGCGGTTTATAACGAAATCTCCAAAGACGCATAAACCGAAATTTCTGTCTGCCGCTACTCTTTCTTGGGTGCGGCCGGGATTTTTATATCAACACCATGGCCAGAGAGGATATCATAATGGATGCCGAATACGGGGAAGTGGAAATGTCCGGACGGGTTGCCGGAAAGACTTTCCATAACTTCCGCCTGCTTGACAGCGTGGAAGATGCCGACAATGCGGACTTCCGCCACGGGGAGATAACCGTACCGGCGGACTTCCTCTCATCGTATAGCGATGCAAAAGGTATTCATATCCGTATTTCCTATACGCCCGACAACCGGTTATTGACGGTACGGATTGCCATGGAAAGCGGTTCCGGCGGCGTGGAATATGTGCGTTGCGCAGCCACCGGCAAATGCTGGTTCCCTGTCATGCAGGAATATGATGACGGGACGAGGCAGGCGGTGACCCTGCCTTCGCTCTATGCCTTGAATGAAGACGGCCTCTATAACCTGCTGATCCGGGAAGACTGCCTGGTTGTCTACAGCGGCGAGGAGACGGACTTCGGAATCGGAGCCTCCAAGATGCAGAACGGGACATTCCTGCTCAAGGCCGTGGCCGGCAATCTCTACCAGCATCCGACTACCGGTGTGGGGCTGATAGACTTCCTGCACTCCAACATGGAGAACAACGGCCTGGCCGCCAAACTGCAGGCGGAGTTTGGTGCGGACAAGGTCGTCATCAAGAACGCCTATATAGACTCGGCAACGGGAGAACTGTTGCTGGAAACCGAGGAGAAGGAGGACAATCATGGGTAATTACCGTGTCATCACCGGACAGAACATCTATGATGTGGCCCTGCATCTGTACGGAAGCATCGAAGGGATTGTGGACCTGCTTGTCAACAATCCGGATCTTTCACTGGAAACGGAACTCCGCACCGGGCAGGAATTGACCTATACCGACGGATTCATCATCAATGCCGATGTGGTCGCCTATAACGGGATGCACGGCATTGTACCCTCCAACGGTGAACGGCATGTCTATCCCAAACATTTCACCCTCCCGCAGGCGGCCGTATTTTCGTTGTCAGCGGCACTTGTGTCCGTGCAGTGCGAGGTTTCCGGAACGGGAACGTTGGAAATCGACTGGGGCGATGACAGTGCAGCGGAAACCGTCATTCTCGGCCATATACCGTACACGCTGCACCATACGTTCGACAGCCGTGTACGCCACAAGCGCAGGATCCGGTGGTTTGCCGATGCCTCGTTCCGCCATATCGACTGGAGCGGCATGAACCCCTCGTCCGTCATCCTTCTCCGTGAGCTGCACGTGGAAGAACTGACGCTCCGGGATTGTGCCCTTGCACTGGACGGTTTCCGGATTTTCTCGGGCACTTACCGGATAGACCTGTCCGGAAGCATGGTATCCGACCTCTTGCCGCTCGTCGAATGCCGTGGCCTGATGGAACTCGACCTGTCGGAGGCGCGGATCAGGCCGACCGTATTGGACGAATACCTGATGGCTATCGTGGAACGCTACGGCAACCGACGCAACTGCCGGATGACACTGCCTGTCTCCCCGACGGGGACTTACAGGGAGCCGGACCGGGACGAAACGACCGGGCGTTACCGTATCATATCGGGTATGGAGGCCATATGGGTCATCCTGCATGAGGAGAGCTGGAACGAGGGCGGAGCCTGGGAGTTTATCATCGACTATAAAACCTATACAGTGGAATGAGCCGTACGATCAAGGAAATATACAACGAGGCCGTTGCGGAACGCAACCGGAGGCTGGAGCTGGCGGAGTTCGCCAGCGACTCCAAGCTGTCTGTCATGACCGGCACCCTCGGGGTAGTGGCGGCAGCCATATACAGTTTCGAGACCCTGCTGGATGTCTTCGCGGTGGATATTTCCGAAGCCATCAACGGGCGTATCAACGGTACGCCTGCCTATTATGCCAATGCCCTGCTGCAGTACCAGCAGGGGGACGAACTGACGGTGCGGGAAGACGGGCTGGCGTTCGGCTATCCGAATGTCGACGAGAGCAAACGCATCATCACGCAGGTATCGTATGTGGAGAGTACCGATGACCGGAATCTGGACAGCAAGCTGATCCTGAAAGTGGCTACCGGCACGAAAGGCAACCTTTCCGCCATACCGCCTGAAGACCTGGTACCCATCAACGCCTATATCGGCAAGTTGAAGTTTGCCGGAACACGGGTGGAGGTCATCTCCACCAAGGGCGATGTGCTGATACCGCGCCTGACGGTCTTCCATGACGGGGCCGTACCCGAATCCGAGATATATGACGCCATCGAGGAGCAGCTGAACGCCTATATGATGGAAATCGATTTCGATGCCGCCGTCTATGTCTCCCGTCTGACGGATGCCGTACGTCGTGCGGAACATGTGACCGATGTCCATATCGACGAGGATGCGGTACCCGAACAGGGAATCTTCATAGCCAGCCACGATACCGACGGCCATATCCGGCCCCCGCAGCGTGTCGCCCGCATGACCCATACCGCGTCGGGATACCTGAAAGAATCATCCGGCAAGGACGAGGAGGCCGGTCTGCCCAACTTCCGTGAGGCCATCATCCTGAAAATAGAGAACCATGAGGTATAAGTTATCCATAGACCGCACCGTAAACCGCCTTGTCCCGCACTATCTGTCGGGACGGAAATTCATCCTGTTCGTGCAGAGCTGCCTCTACCCGCTGCAACGCACCAACGAGTGGTTCCGCAGTTTCACGAGGAAACGGCACATCGAGGCGCGCATGACCTCGCAGGTCATCTATTTCGAGTGGTTCCTGAACTACCGGTTCGGCAAATACATCAAGGACGGCAAGGACCGCATCTTCATCAAGGACAGCACGAGTGTCGGTGTGGACCTGTACCACGAAGGAGCGGAATACCAGCGTCCTTTCACCGTATGGTACAATGGGGAACAGGTTACAACGGACAACGAGGCGGAACGCCCCCGTCCGTTCTACCTGCTGGCGGAAGAGAAGCTGATCAACAAGGTCAGCTTCATGGTCTGCGTCCCGCCCGTCACCATACCTCCGCGGGAACTGGTCTATATGCTTTCCTATGTGGTGAATACCTACAAGACAGCAGGCAAGACCTACCTGATCAAGATCGACGAAGACGAATACACCCCCAATAAGAATACAGGACAATGAAAGAATATATCGCGGAAACCGGCGGACGGTATACCTACTCGGACGATATCCTGAACTTGCAGGAACTGGCTCTCAGCATGAGTGCCGTTTTTGACGGCTGCTCGGACTTCATCATCTCCGGATGCGAGATCGAGGGTCCCCGCGTCTCCCCGGGTTATGTCTGGCTCGGCGGGAAGGTACGCCGTTTCGACGGCTGCGCCGATGCCGTCTATCCCTATTATATATACGAAATCAACCGGCATGAATCGGTGGTCTACGCCAATGAGGTCAACAAGCGCGGGCGTACCTGTTATCTCTGTGCCGGGGCCAGGGCTGTTCCGGATACGGTCGATCCGGTTACCGACAAACTGCCGGCGGCTATCGAGGTGACGGAGAGCTACGCGCCCCGGTTCATCGACAAGTTCTTCGGCCGCTATGCCGTCCTGCTCGATACACCTTTTGCCCGGCAGACAGTCAAGAAGGATCTGGTGCTGGCCGGAACGTTCACCGGGCAGAAAGAAATCAGTTCCAAGACCGCCGTCTCCGTCAGCGGCGGGAACGGCTACCTGCTCAAAGGCATCGTCAAGGCGGACGGCCATGCCGCCATCGGTGCCTACCTGCACGGTCTGCTTGTCAACGAGATTGTCATCCGGACGGACGGCACGTTCAGTTTCATGAAACAGGGAAAGGAACTGGCCAGGGTTACGGAAGACGGCATATCCTGCGGTACTTCGCTGAGTGAAAACGCCCGGATCGGGGCTGTCCGCATCAAGGGATACGACATCTATAACACCTCGGATGTGACGGATGAGGGTTGTATCCGTATCAATTACCACGGCACGGAGGGCGGCGGAACAAAATACCGTGACTTTGCCGTGCATGACGGAAAAGCCTGCACCACACCTGTTTTGAAAGTCATCGGGCGTACCGCCACCCTGCAGGTCGGCGGACTGCTCTCCCTGCAAAGCACCGGACGGGGTATCGATATTCAGAATACCGCCTATACGAAAGACAATGCCAGGCTGACAAACCTGATTACCTGGCGCGACAGTGCCGCCGCGCTGCTCGCCACCGTCGGCTTCGACACCGCTGACAGTTTCCGTTTTGCGTTGAGGAACGCTCTGGGCGACATCGTGCTTGCCCCTTTGGGAGCGGTGGATGTGCTCGGTACACTCAAAATCAACGGAAAATCCGTGTCCGACACCTATGTGACCGTCACGGCCTTTACGGAGGCGATGGGAAAGAAAGTGGATGCGGTAGAAGGCAAACAGCTCTCTACCGAAGACTTCACGACTGAATACAGGAAGAAACTGGCGGCTATCACTACCGGAGAACTGACGGAGGGCGGCGAAGGTTATGTCACATCGGGAACCGTCGCGGCGGCCTTGAAAATGAAACTCTCCGCCGACGGGAACCTTTCCGATGTCATGGACAAGGCTGCCGCCCGGAAGAATATCGATGTCTATTCCAAAGCGGAAGCCGGGGAGGTATTTTTGGAAATCTCCGAAGGATTGAAGGAGCTGGTGCGCCTGACGGCGGACGAGATCAGCGGGCTGACGGCAGAGGAAGCCGCCGAACTGAAAGCAAAGCGGCAGGCGACCGTCAGGGATACCCTCGATGCCGAAAAGAAAGGTACCGGAGAGCTGAAACTGGCCAAGATTTCTAACCTGTCCGACCTTCCGGACAAGGGTAAGGCACGCAAGAACCTTGAAGTCTATTCCACGGTCGAGATAGACCGGATGATGGACGGCAAGCTCGGGACTGACTCCGCTTACGAGGGCATTGTCTTCACAGCCGAACTCAGGGACAAACTGCTGGAAATCAAGACCGGTTCGTTCGCCTACATGGATGAAGGTGGCATTTCGCACGCGCAGGTCGAGGGATACGTGATGACCTCGCAGGTTGTCAGGGAACTCAAGAAAAAGGCGGAACGGCTGATGGGCGGCTACAACGCTTCCGAAAAGGATACCATCGCCACCAACCTGAACCTGTATACCAAGGCCGGGGCGGACGCCCGCTTCGCCGCGCTTGAAAACCTGTTCCAGGATTACATCGACTTTTTGACCGGGAAAGGGAAATCCCCCATGGAAGCCCGGCAGCTCCTGCGGAACAAGTTGGACGTGTTGTCCAAGGACGAAATCGTCAAGGACTACCTGCGCAAGGACGGCAAACTTTCCGACCTGTCCTTGCCGACAGCGGAGGCGAAACGGCAGGCCTGCCGCGCTATCGGTGCCGCCTACGCGGAAGAATACCAGCCCCTGCTGGCGGATACAGGATGGATACGGATGGAAAACAGCGGTTCGGGAACAGATACCCAGGGGCTGTTTGTCCGCCAGATCGGGAATATCGTGTCCATACAGGGGTATATCAACACCGCACGCAGGGACGGCAGCAACTGGGGCGGCATCGTGGCCGTCATCCCGAACAAGATACAGCCCCCGAGATACAGCGTGCGCTGCAGCGCCGCTGACTGGAACGATGACCACAAGTACAACCGGGGCTCCTCGTTCACCATCTACGGCGGTTCGCGCAGGATACAGCTTTACGAGCGCGGTATGTACAATGTCAATGTAGAACTCAACTTCACCTATTTTGTATAGTCATGAAACATAAACTCAATGTAAACGGCGATATCGAAAGCCGCCGGAGGATTGCGGAGCGCAGGAACGTTCCCGTCCGTGAAACCGTACAGCAAACCATTCAACCACAACATCATGAAACAGAAGAAAATCAGGCGGCAGCCGCAGAAGAAACCGTCTCCCCGGCAGCAGAAGCCCCGAAAGCGAGAAGACGGAAGACCGCAGGGGACGCTTAAACGCTTTCCATTCGACGAGACACGGATAGGCTTCATGCTCCGGTATGAGATGCCGGTAGTCTATCATCTGCTCCGCAGGTTATGCGCCACGCAGCAGCCCTTCGAGCCGGACTGGCAGGTCATACGGTCGGTGGCGGAGGCATCGAAAGACCCTTCCTGCGGCAAGGCGAAGTTCCGCCGCTACCTGGACGAGTACCGCCGGGACGGGGTCTATTGCCGGCGCGGGAAACGGCTCACGCCGGGGCGCAAAGCCTACTATGAAGGCATATGCCGCCACAAGAGAGAAGAGTATATCCGCCGGAACCGCAGGAGGCTGCTTGCCGAAGCGCGGAACGCGCCGGGCGGCGACAGACTGCTCGGGGAGATTAAAAACATTCTTAAAATGAAACGGTAATGCGCTGAAGGACAATGCCGGTGACAAACATTCATGTACATGTATGGCTGTTCCGGGTGATTTGCCTAATTTTGTATTCCACGGTCGCTGCAAGACCTTTCCATATTGTCAAATGAGTATCCTCTTTCGGGATACGGTCAGCGAGACATCCTCTCCCAGTTTTATCAGTTGAACGCGGACGGTGCAACCGAACCCGTCCGTCCTGTTACCAGTTTCTTTGCGATGCGGGTATGCCGTGTCGCATTCTTCGGGCATTTTTAAATCCATAAAACAAAGCGTTTATGCAAGAAGAAGAAAAGAACAACGGCATGGAAAGCATGTCTGTCGAGGAAATGTTCCTCGGCGTTCAGGAATCTTATCAGGAGGCACAGTTGCGTGCCCAGGAGGAGAACAGGGCGTTCGCCCGTACGGAGTTCTTCCGCATGGACAAGTTCGGGACTTACCGTCTCCGTATCCTGCCCATCGCTCCCAATCCGGACGGCTCGCCGACACGTCCGGGCTATGAGTATCCCGTCCACCAGCTGCTTCTGGAGCTGGAGAAACCCGCTACGGGGAACAAGCCCCAGAAGATGTATGTCACTGTCACCCGCGCTACCGATGCCGGATATAGCGTTGATCCCATCGAGACTTACCGCCGCATGGCCGTCGAAGCCGCAAAAGAGGACGGGGACGACAAACTGGCGGAAAAGATTGCCGGGGGCTCGTTCGGCGGCGGTCTGAAGTACAGTTACGGCCACTGTCTCTATGTATTCGACCTGGGTGAACGTGCTAAAGGCGTGCAGATGATGACCCTTTCCCATGCCCAGTTCAAGGACCTGGATGAGAGGAAGTTCAAGCTGTGGAGCAAGAAACTGGCCAAGAATCCGTCTTACCCGTGCCCGGTTTCCTCGGTGTATGACGCCTATCCGGTGGAGATTGAAAAGCGCAAGAACGGAGCCAAGACCGAGTATGTCATTTCCATTGACAACGAATCGGAACCGGTACCGTTGACCAAGGAGGAACTGACCGCCCTGATGGGTGCGCCGCGTATCCCGGAAATCATCTACCGCTACACCCATTATCATCTGGGAGCCACCGTCGAGTTCCTCAAACAGTGCGACGGTATCTACGGCATGTCGCTCATGGAGACGGATGAAATGAAGACGGTCATCGACACGCTGGACGGTGAACTGCCCAAGGAGGACACATCCGCGTTCTCGTTCGACCGCCGTACGAAAGATAACAGGGAAAACGGGCGTGAAGGCGGAGGCATCTCGCTGGACGACCTTTTCGAACGTTATGACGAGCTTCAGCGGCAGGAACTCGGTGACAAGACCGAGGAGGGCCAGGAGCTGCGTGCGATGATTCGCGGCTACATCGAGCAGGAAGGGCTCTCCGTACGTGTCACACGCTCCACGAGCAACCGTGAACTGCTCGACCTGATCGAAAGCGAGATGGAGGGTCCGAAGCCCGGTGACGAACCGGAGGATGCCCTCGGGGAGGAAGAAGAAGAAGAGCAGCCGGAGGAAACGGAAGAACGCGCCGGGCGTCCCCGCCGCCGCAGATAAGCCTTTCACAAGTTCTTGAATTCTAATCCAACGGGAGGCATCCGGGCCTCCCGTCCTAATCACAATCGCTTAGTATGAAAGAGAACAAACCCTGCCTTTTGTTATTGAATGACATCCACATCTCGAAAGACAACACCCCTGCATTCCAGGCCAACTGGCAGGAGGCCATGGGAATTTGCAGGGAACGGGATATCCGGGAAGTGGTTGTCGGAGGAGACCTGTTCTTTTCCCGCGCCGCCCAGACACTCGATGTCCTGCTGGCCGTCAGGGATATGCTTGTATCCGCCGCAGACCATGGCATCCATGTCACGCTGGCGGAAGGAAACCACGACAAGGTGAACCAGGAATCCCTGTGCGGATATTGCCATGTCTTCGACCGGCATCCGAATGTGACTGTTGTGGATGAATCCCTGACCCTGTGCCGTCCGGAATGGAAGTTCGTGCTCCATGTAATGAGCTATTTTCCGGAAGACGGCTCTTTTGCCGAAAGGCTCGGACGATTGGCTGCGGAAGCGCTTTCCGGAGAACCGGAGCACTTCCTCTACATCCATGAGGGTATCAACGGGGCATTGGCACAGCCTTCGTAGAAGGAGCTGCCTGCCAGGATATTCTCTCCTTTCGACAAGGTCTTTGTCGGCCATTACCACAACCGTACCGTCATTCCGGGGACGGGAATCGAATATATCGGTTCCTCGCACCAGCATAACTTCGGGGAGGACGAGGAGAAAGGATACACGGTGCTGTACACGGACGGCACGCACGAGTTTGTCAAGAACCGCGTGAACATGCGGTACCGTGTCATGGATGTGCCGGCGGAACGTGCCGGGCTGCACCTGATGGACGAGCTGCGTGAAATGGAGGCCGACGGCCGCTACAAGGTCAAGGTGCGTGTCCATGCACCTGCCGCCGCGATGAAATCGGTGGACAAGGCCGCCCTGCTGGAAGCCGGAGCGGCGAAGGTGGAACTGGTTGCCGATGACGAGCAGCTGCCGGAGGCGGTATCCTCTTCGCTCTTCGAGAAATGCGACAGCCGCCGCATCCGGGAAACCTACGAGGACTTCTGCCGGGAGAAACAGATCGAGGATGTGTCGATGGGATTGGAGTATTTATCTAAAATAGAAAACAGATCATGTGGAAATTAAAGACGATAGAAGCCGAAAACCTCTGCGCGTTCCGTTCGCTGTCCTACACGTTGCGACAGGGCGTGACGACATTGATTTTCGGCGATAACCGGGACAATGACTCCCAGCAGTCGAACGGGGCCGGCAAGTCTGCCCTGTTGGAATGCATTGCCGTGGGTATCACGGGCAGCCCGCTTAGAAAGATACGCTCGGAGGAGATTATCAACGATGCGGCGGAAGAATGCCGTATCGCTTTGCGTTTCATCAACGATTCCGCCGCCGAGGAACTGCTCGTTAACCGCCGTATCCCGCGCAAGGGGGCCTCCTCTGTCAGCTGTACGCTTTACCGTGGCGGCAAGCAGGTAGTAACCGATGAAGCGGTACAGCCTTCGGTGGATGCCTATAACCGGTATATTCTTGACAAACTGGGTATCACACGCGACGAGCTGCTCAACAATTTCATCCTTTCCAAATATCGGTATGAGGATTTCCTCTCGTCATCGGACAAGGAGAAGAAAGAGGTCATCAACCGCTTTTCCAACGGTATCCTGGTGGATGAAGCCATCGCCAAAGTGGAGGAAGACATCGTACCGCTCTCTGAAAAGAAACGGCAGGTGGAATTGGAACTGGCCGGGTTGGACGGCCGTATCGGGATGTTGCAGGAGCAGATACGCAAAGAGGAGGAAGCCGGAGCCGAGCGGGGACGTACCCGTGTGGAACGTATCGCGGGACTGGAAGCGGCCATAGCGGGCAAGAGGGAGCAGATCCGTACCGGGCACGAGACCGTGGACAGGCTTGAGGAACAGCTTGCCGGAGTGCAGCGGGCGGACGAGGCTTTGCAGGAACTGGAAGCCGGAGATACCGCATTGGAAGCGTGTTTGGAAAAGATAGCGGAAATGATGTCCCTCTTTCCCGATGCCCGGCAGACGAAGTGGGACAAGGTCATTGCCGAAAAGAAAGGACGGTTACAGACCGCCACAGAGCGGCTGAAGGATTGCGATGCCGTCTTGAAGCAGGCGGAACAGGGACTGAAAAACAGGACTGACGGCTGGGAACAGTTCAAGAAGGAGTATGCCGCATTCTGTGAGGCATACAGGGATCAGTCCGATACGACTGCGGAGAGACTGAGGAAAATCGACATCCGTCTGCGCGACCTGTCCGGCAGCATCGAGGAACTGCGTCATAAACGGCGTATCGTTTCTGCCGGTATCGACAGTCTCTCGAACAAACTGGCCGGCTCCATCACCTGTCCTTTCTGCGGGCATGAGTTTCTGGTGGCGGAACCGCAGTTCGACATCAAGGCCGGCATGAAGGAACTGAAACTCCGTCAACGGCAGCTCACGGAAATCAACGGCCGTATCGATGAGAAGCAGGAGGAGACGGATGCCGTGGAGTTGCAGCAGAACCGGCTGAACCATGAGCGCCGGACATTGGAAGGCAGACGCACCGGATGGGAGGAGCAACTGGCCGGGCACGAACGGGCCGTCAGGAATGCCACCCGCCACATGGAAGAGGTGGAAAGCGGGCATAAACGCATCGCTTCCGAAATTACCGCCCTGCAAAGTGAAATCGAAGGTGTCCGCCGCAAGGTATTCGACGAGGTATTCGGATTCATAGACGAGCGCAATGCCGCACTGAACCGCGGCATACGGGCAGGCAAGGAAGATATACAGGCCGCGGCCTGCGCCATCGACACCTTGCAGGCCACGATCCGGGAGCTGGATGAGGCGGCTTCACCCGACCTCATACAATCGCTCAAGGACACTCTCCGTGAAACGCGCGGGAAATCCAACGAGGCGGCAGGGCGCAAGACGGCCGTCGATGCCCGGGTCCGTGCCCTGGAGATACAGCGGGAACGGTTCGTGCAGTTCAAGACCTATCTGGCCAACACGAAAATCGAGGCGCTCAGCCGTATCACCAACGAATTCCTGCAAGACATCGGCAGCGACATCCGTATCCGCTTCGACGGGTATACCGTCCTCAAGAGCGGTAAGGTAAGGGAGAAAATCTCCATCTCGCTGTTGCGCGACGGCATGGACTGCGGCTCGTTCGGCAAGTTCTCGGCAGGCGAAGCCGCCCGTGTGAATTTGGCGACCATCCTTGCCATGCAGAAACTCGTGAACGGCAACTGCGACGGGGACAAGGGACTGGACCTGCTCGTGCTGGACGAGATACTCGAGGCGGTCGATGAAGCGGGGCTGGCCTCCATGTTCGAGGCGCTGAACTTGCTCGGCGGTACCGTGCTGGTCGTTTCGCACGGGAATGTGGCGGAGGGGTATCCGCATAAACTGGTAATCGTGAAAGAGAATGGCGAATCGAGACTCGGAGAATAGCGTACTGACCCGGGAGCAGGTACTGGCGCTGGACATCGCCACGCATACCGGATACTTCTCCCTGCATGAGGCCGGGACATGGAACTTCACCGAAAGCAAACGGCGCAACGGCAACAAGATGCACGGTGCTTTCAGGACTACGCTGCTCTCGCTGCTCCGCCGTTATGGCATCCGCCGCGTCGTGGCCGAGGATGTGAGCGTGAACCGCCATTTCTACGACATGCGGCGGCTCTCGGAACTCAGGGGCATCCTGCTCGAAGTGTACGATGAACTGGATATCCCGGAACCGGAGTTCGTCAACCCGGCTGTCCTCAAGAAATGGGCGACGGGAGACGGACACGCCACCAAGACGCAGATGGTTGCGGCCTGCAAGGACAGGTACGGTATTGTCCCGGTGGATGACAACGCGGCGGATGCCTGCCACCTCTTCTACTATTACATCCGCAGGCACAGGCTGTGACAAGCCGACAACGGTTTGGATTTTTTCCGGGCGGCGGTAATGCTGCCGCCCGTTTTTTCAATTGACGCTCACGGTAGCTGACAGATTAGGACATGAGATTCATTATCAACATTTTCAGTCAGTGGAAACGTGGAAAAGAAAGATGTGTTTATTGCGGTTCTCCAGCCTGAAGACGAATCCGCGAGACAGAGGGCGGAACTTCTCAGAAAATATGTGATGCCGCACAGGAATCTGATATACAGCATTTGTATCAAATATACCTATAACCAGGAGGACATCGAGGACAACTACCTCGAGGCGTTGGCCAACTTCTTCAAGTATATGGACAGTTATGACCCGGCCCGGCCGGTAAAGACCTGGATCTATGCCGTGACCAAACGGCTTGTGGCGGACCTGAACAACCGCAACAGGAACCGTATGCCCTCGGATGACAATATCGACATTTCGGAAATATCCTCTTCGCTGTCGGATGAGGACGAACCGTCGGGAAACAGCATGGGGATGGACAACTACCGCGAGTTCTATAACGATGACATCCTCTGGGCGTTGGACCGGCTCAAACCGATTTACCGGGAAGCCCTGCTCTTGCAGCAGGCCGGTTACAAACTCGGGGAAATCATGGAAATCACCTATAACAACGGTACTTTGCAGACCAGGAACGTGGAGACGGTAAAAAGTCGCATCTTCCTGGCCAAGACGCAGCTGCGCAAACTATTGACACGCGATGGAGAGAAAAGAATGGATTGACGGGTGCAGGAGACTTTTTGCACGGCTGGTCCGCACCACGGTGTGGGCGGATTTTGTGTTCCCTGCCGGCGGCAAGTCGGACAGGCAGCTCGGGATGTGTTTCGACGGCTTGTGCCGGGAGGTCGTCTCCGTCAGTGCGGAACGCCTGTCCGACTTCTGCATCTGCCAGGCATATGCCATTTCCGGATATGATACCGCGTATCGCAGGAAATGGAACATCTCCCATTCATTCGGAAAGAAAGCCGTCGGCCGCTATCTCCGCTCGGGAAAGGAACGCCGCTACCGGGAGGACCGGTGGCTGAAGAGTTTCGGGCTGTCACGGCAGGATTTGGTGCGGGCGGTGGAAGACCGCCGCAGCCATCCGTTCGGACGTTTTATCTATCCGGAATACGAGGAGACGACCAAGCGGCGACTGCTCTCCACCGAAGCGGGATATCTCGTCTGTGCGCTCTCCACACTGATGTGGACGCCTTTCTCCCCGTCATGCTCAAAATGTGCGAAAGCGGAGCCGTGTCGCAGAAGGATACAGGCGCGCTATCCGGAACTGTACCGTATCCGCTGTGAGGCGTGGCGGAAAAAGGAGGCAAAGCCATGAGTGCCGTCAATCCGCTCAGTGCCGAGTTCCTGTATGAACTCTATGCCACGGCGCTCAGGCAGGAGCCGTTGTGTGCCGTCCTAGCCCGGCATATGCACAAGGAATACCTGCCGGACCGTTCGTTCCAGCGGGTACAGGAGGCGATAGCCGCGCATTTCAGGACATACAAGGCACCGCCGTCGTATGCCGTGCTGGCACAGACCTTCCATGAGGATTACGACGCCATCGAGCTGATAGACACTTTCCGGGAGTATGACGAGGGACAGAGTGCCGAGGTGATGACCGACATGCTGGAGTCCTACATCAAGGGGGTCCGGTTGCAGTCGGTCTATGCGGAGGTCGGGAAACTGTATAACGAAAACAAACAGGACAAGGCGGAGAAGACTCTTCGGGAATATGCCGAGTGGCTGGCAGGGTTCACGCTGAAGAGCACCTCGTTCGTCGATGTGGCCGCGACTTTTACGGAACGTTTCGAGAGGAACCGCCGGCGCGAGGAGGAAGAGGAACGCTCGGTCGCTCCCCGTGTGTCCCGCTTCTACATCCCGTATCTGGATGCGCTCAATGCCGGACGTAACCTGCGAGGGCAGCTGACCTGTTTCCTGGCCAGCACGGGCGTGGGAAAGTCGCATATCGCCAAATGGATCGGTGTCAGGGCGGACATCGATGACGGGCTGCATGTGCTGCATTTCCAGCTGGAAGGTTCGGAAGAAGAGGCGTTGAACGCCTATTCCGGCGGACTGATTTCCAGGAACGCCTACTATTACGAGCGGGGAAAGATTTCGGATACGGAGATGAGACATCTGGAAAAACTGGTCGCCTCGTATGCCGGAAGCATCACGGTGCGCAGTTACCCGCGTTTCAATGCCCAGGTCTCGACACTCGACATCAAGAACGGCATTTCGGAATACAGGAAGCTCAAAGGATATAATCCGGACATCGTGATTATGGATTCGATGGACTTGCTGACGGATGCCAACCGCCGTTCATGGGGAGCCGACCATGAACGGGCGAAGCGTATCGCGGTGGCCAATGACCTGAAGGACCTGGCGGCGGACGAAAAGGTATGGATGGTGGTGACTTACCAGTCTACCATCGAAGACCGGGAGTGGCTGAATGACGAGCGGAACGTGCTGACCGAGTACAACTGTTCGGAGGCCAAAGGTCTGGCCCGCCCGTGTACACACCTTGTTTCGCTCAACCAGTCATCGGCTGAAAGAAAGGAGAACGTGATGCGCCTGCACGTGGCCAAAAGCCGGTTCTTCAAGAAAGGAGACACTATCAGGATTGCCACCGACTACGACAACGAGGTGTTCTATGACGGGCAGAGGACACTGAATCTGAACAGGGAATAAAAAGCCATCAATCCTGATGCAGTGTGTCGGTGGCTTTCTGACTTGTAATAGGAATGTTGAGTATATATGGCAGATTACATGCGTAAAAACCAATTCCGAACAGATACGATTTTTATTGTATGCCCTTTGTATTCCGCCATATCGTCCGTTCCCCATGTTATCAACAGCAGGGTTTCACTTTGCAATTCTCTTGCCGCCTCCTCCAAGGCTTTCAGTTCACGTTCACGGGTCTTGGCGTCCGAGATATCATACGACACCTGTACCAGACAAGAAACCTTGTACCCGCCCTTGAGTACAAAATCAATCTCTGTGTCATTTTTTGTGTGGTAATAGAACAAGGTATCGTAGCGTGTGATCATTTTAGAAAAATGCAATAATTGCAATAACATAAAATGAATTGCCATTGAGTTTTCACAAGAAACGACCGACGGCAGTTTGGGTAAAACTTTGATCTCACAGTAAAAAGTCTCGGCATCGGTAAGAGAATAACAGATTTGGATAGCCAGTTCCCCTTCCAGGATGTAAAAAACGCCTCTACACCTAATAATCAGCCAATGCTGATTCAGTAATCTTCTACCTAAGATACTGATCTGGATAAGGACAGATTCCCATTGACTGGCAGCTTGTTGCACCGTTTGAGTTTAACAAGTGCCAATTAGGCCGTTCGGATGGAAACTCCAAAAGAACATGGAAAAGAGCATGCAAAAACATACTTTCGGAAAACATATCCAAAGTACTACATTGGCAGTCGTTTAGAGGAAAATGTATTCTTTAGGCGGATTCCAGTATATTAGATTTCCTTTCCTTTTTGTTTAAGAAGGAAAGAGTCAAAGATATCTCCAGCACTTACTCCTATTGAAATGGTCCGGATTTGATGCCCTTCATTGGGAAAAACAGTTACAGTCATTATATTTTTCTCAATCCTGATAGATATACAGTTATCTTCATATTTTTGCCCATTATCTATTATATTTTCAGTTCCATTGATAGCATATACCCAAAAACTCTCATAATTATAGTTCATAAAGATATAACTCTTGCCTGCTTGTGGAACTTCTATATTGTTTTTATTATTCCAAATCATAGGGTCCCAATCTCCATCTTTATCCGTACAAGAAAAAAGAAGAATACTTATTGTTAAAAGGAAAAACCTATTTCTCATATCGAAATTATTGAATATTCAAGATTATACTTATACATTTTTTTAAAAGATAATACTTTTATTAAGTGCGATCAATCTCATTTTATGGGTAATTAAAAAATATATTGACTTTCATTTTCCCTGATTGTTACTCACCACGCACTCGGCACACTTCCCAGTGTGCCTTTTCCTTGTAGGCTTGCAAGGGAGGGGGAGAGTTTCGCCCCCTCTCTCCTTTATATTTATCCTGTCCCGGACAAGCCTTTTCACGCTATTCCCTGACTGGACGTACAGAAAATCCGCCGGCTCGTCCGAAAACCGCCGACCAAAAACTTCCCGGGCTCTTCCCCCCGGGAGGCGAAACAACATTGTTGCGTAAACAAAGCACCGGAGCTGCATTTTGATTCTGTGCTGTTGCTGTCCAATAATAACTGGTAGTTGGTATTATTTTCCCACTTTTATTATGCCTGCCGAGTGAGTTTGGAAAAAAGAGGGTCCCTCCTGTAATATCCCAATTCCCGGAAGCTTTCATCGGTTTACAATAAAAGTAACCACCCTGATTATTGGCAAATAGGGTTATAAATCTATCGCCATTTATATTCCTGTCTGTACTTTGATCATTCCCATTAATTGTAGTTGCCGAGAAGGCTCCTGATGCAGGCAGACAAAAACCACTTGGCGAAGGGTCATAAATGGTTTTACTGACCGATGCATCGATACCTGTGTTGCTGGAAGTCCTGCATCCCCAAAGATCAACTCTTGTCTCTGAAGTCCAATTCTGATTAGCATTGGGATTAGAATGCGGATCGGTGTAAAACACATGTGGATTCATAATACCTGTAGATATAGGAACCTTACCTTTTTGAACTTTAAATGTGTAGTCACCATGACAAGGTTTAGAGGTCACAGAGGAAGGTCCTGTAACTACTCTACCGGGCATCGGGTCTTTACGTCCGAATTGGAAATAAGGATTATTGCCGCTTTGTTTGACGATATGTTCCTCCTGGACAAGTGGCACAATCTTTGTCATCCCAGTCACAGCCTGTGTGAAGCGCACCAGCACCTTCCGTCCGGCATAAGTCGTGGTCTCGCCGTCACACCAGCCGATGTTCACCGGCATCATAGCATATCCTTTGTTATTTTTACTATACATGGTCCGGATATCCTCACCGAGTTTGTAATCCGTAACCCAGACATGCCAGCTCCACATGATTTTCCCATTTCCCCTCACGGCCACAACGGCGTTGCCTTGCCTGATTGTCGATCCATCCACTTTGAACTCCAACCTCTTCTTGTCAGACGAAAGCCGGACCTCTGTCACCAAATTCTCCTCGTCTTGCCAGAGCAGGATAGCATCGGTAGGATTACATTGAGAATTATTATAGATATATGGATTAGAAATCTGTTTATCGAGGTGATTCCTGAAATGCGGCTTATTATAAGCAGGGGTATTGAAATTCCCGTTCTTGATTCCATTGCCGTAAACCAACGGGAGTGAATAGATGCCCGGAGCGTTTACCAGATAACAATTTGCCGTATTCTCCACCGTCTCTTCTCCACTGCTGTTGGAGAGGTTATAGGGTGTTTTTCCCGTTTGGACATTGATGTCTTCTGCTATCTGTAACTTACTGTTGTGCGGGTTTTCTGTCACGCCCTGCTGGGCTTCGGCCGTTGCCCTATGCTGCGATACACCACCATTGCCGCTCTCGGTGAAGCCCGTGAACCAGAAGGGGCGGGAAATTGCATGATAACCACCCACGCCGTCCTCCTCTACAAACTCAGCCGACCATTTCATTTCGACTTTCTGCGAAGAACCATCCTCACCGGAAACGGTAGCAAAACTACGAACCGTATAATTTACAGCTCCCCCTTCGTGGGTAAAATTACCGGAAGATGTTACGGAAAATTCCGGGACCACAGATATACTTGTCGTGGAAATCCGGTAGGTGATTGTTTTACCCATGGGCCAGATTTTCCCGGCAATAGAGGTGCTCAGAGTACGTGGCGTCGAGGAGAGCCCGTCCGTGTAGGCTATCTCAATAGAAGCTCCTGCGGGAAGATGCTGGGGAATCATCATAAAAGTAGTTACTCCACCTGTAATCTCCTCGCCGGGCTGCCCGCTCACTTCTTTGTCGGGGGTCTGGGAAAAGCTCTTCACGCTGCCGAAATCCCGCCAAGAGGTACCGCCCACCGGGTAAACAGCTTTCCCGTACACGTTTTTTAGTGTGATTTTCGTGATACGCCCGGGCAGCATGTCGTCACCCGTGACAAATCGCACGGCGGTAAGCACGTGTCTGAAATTCAGGGGAGCTGTGGACGAGGTGTTGCCGGGCATCTCACCGGAAACGGCCACTAGCAGGTCTTTTTGATCCGGGACATCATCTGGGAGCGAACAGGTGATTGTCGGGGTCCCCGCCACGTCTTTCCCCGATAGGACGATCCCCTCCCAATTGTAAGGTGCGTAGGCGAAGAAACGCACGTTGCGCCCGCCCCCGGGCCAGTAGTAAGAGGTTGTCCAGGAAGAGGATTTCGTGACCATGACATTGTACATGTAATCCGGAAAACATGAACTCTCATCCCATGCACCGGAATACACAGAGGCCAGCACACCGAACGAATCGTAGAAGCCCATACCGTCGACAGGCGCGGCCCGGGTCAGCACCCGCCCTTCTCCGGCACGGTCGCTCCCGGACAGGAAAGCATGCAGGTAAAGCTCCCGCCCGCCATCCTCCGTCTGCAAGGGTAGTACCCCCAGAAGAGAATCCACCACAACCATGTCCGTATCCTCCCGATCCCCGCCCGTACGGGTAATCGGCCGTACTGTAGCATCAGATAAAGAGAAACTGATTTCAGGACCCGGATGCATGGTTGTCAACGACTCATCCCGGCACGAACCGAGCAACACCATCACGATTGGCAATACCAGGAGCGCCACCCTCCTAAAAAGCGCGCTCCTGAAAAAACGGTATAAATTCTTTTCCATCGTCATTTACTTTCTTTATTTGTGGTTGTTTTTCCGCACACCACAATGAGAATATCCTCTCATGTACAACAGGAGAACAGATTTTCTACATACCAATATTTTCTGGTTGATCGGTCCAGCCAGTCACATTTACAGTAAACTTGATCGGTCCGCCCAAAATATTGTCCCCAGGCTCGTAATGATCCTCCGGAACCGACGGGTCCACCTCTTTCTCGGGATCGACCTTACCGGCCCCGTTCGAGAAGTCGAGCGTGTAAATGTACTTCTTGCCGGCCTCCCAATTCGTGTTGATAGGAACGGCCACCCAGTCATAGTCAACATTAGGGGAAACCGGATAGACACGTGCCCCCGCCGCTGTAGAGATTTTAACTTTCACAGCCAGATAAGCCCCCGCCGCAGCATTGGTTTTGTCTGTAGTAGCAGCCCATGCAATAAGTTGCTGCGGAATCAACATGGCGTTATCACCGGCCGTTTTCATAATGGAAACAGGCGAATCCGTCAAGGTTTTTTCCTCGTCACAGGCAGCCTCGTAATTAGCCTTCTCCGTATTATTCAAGGACCATGCGTTAGCCTCAAAATCGAACGTTCCTTTAGAAACGGGCTTTCCGATACGCACACCTTTCACCTTGTACACATAACCGTCATTTGCATTTTTGGCCTTGACCTCGATCTGGACCAATCGATGCTCGAATTGCAACGAAACACCTGTCGCTTCATTATTTGTTTTATTACCGGTAGCCTTGATTGTAACGAAATCTTTCTGATCGGTGATACTTGCTTTGGGTGAAAAATCAGTAAGTTTCTGGGTCGTAGAAGTGATTTCCAACGTCCCACCAAGATCAGTTTTTGAAGGCGAGTAGGCATAAAATGTCAGGGTGCTTCCATCTCCGGGCCAATGATAAACAGGATCGGAAACAAAGAAGCTTGTTGATGATTCTTTTGAGAACAACTGATCCGAGAAAAGATTTTCATTGCGTGCGTTCAGGGCAGTCACGTAAATACTACTCATATTCGCCGTGGTCGTTTCCTGGGCACGGGTTCCCATAGCAGCTCGAAAATCAATTGCATTTCCCCTGTTGGTATCCAACACATTTTCTTCCGAACACGATACCATGGCAAGTGCAGCCACAGCAGTTAAAAATAATTGCTTTTTCATACGTAAATAATATTAAATTAAATAAATAAATAAAATTGATTCTTACATTTCTATATTTTCCTCCTCCGTTTCCCACTCGCTGACGTTTGGCCGAAATCCACCACCATTGGCGATGGGTTTCGGCACGGGAAGGCCGTACAAAAGGATGTGTACGTTACGGGGATCCGGGGCCGTGTGGACCTGCTCCGTTACATCGTAGGTATGTTTCCACTCGCTCCCGTCGGACAAAACGGCACAGACCGTCAGATGATGCATGTTCCGTTTCGAGTGGCATTGTCCGAAAGTGAGCAGCTCCCCTGTAACGATGGTTTTATTATCAGAGATGACTCCGTCGAAAGGTATTGTAACCCGCTCGTCCGTCGTTTCTTCCCTGCCGGCAAATAACCCACTTGCCAAACTTGACAGCACACCACTTATTCCCGACACATATTTAAGATTCTCGGCATTGCGAATCTCTATCGAATAACGACATACAGATACTTTAGGATATAAAGTAATGGTTTGCAACTGTTTTTGAGTCAGCTCTACATGTACTATGTAATCGCTCCAAATCATATCAGGCGGGAGCATTATAGGCTCCGATTCTACCGCTCCGCTTCCATGCATATTCTTTACATCCATCATGTTCATGAAGGCATAACCTGAAGTAAGAGTTGCCTCCCTTGTAGTTACACAAAAAGTTTCCCTTTGCCTCGTGTTCAGGTAGCGAATATTTTCCGTGTCACTGTTTAGGCACAACACGCTATATGCCCCGTTAGAGACACGAAAAGTTCCTCCTTTTCGGTCGGTAAAATCATAACGTACTACCTCGCCGCCTCCGACAGGAAACAAATAGAGCGACATAGATGCCGGATTGGCATCAGGAGCCTTCTGCCAATCAAATATCACTCTTGCATTCACAACATGAGGAATACCATTATAAAGTTCTTTGTGTTCACAAGAAAGCATGACAGCGAGCATCACCACTGAAATAATTGCAAATGCACATTTTTTCATTTTCTGCCTCCTTTCTCATTAAAATAGCCTTTCCCAACCAGCCAAACAAGTGAGACCTCCGCCTTCGTGGGACCAAACCAATGACGCCGTCCAGTCTCTTTCCAAACATAATATTTATTTTCTGGATAGTATTTTTGAAACTCTCCACCCCAATACCCGGCTCCGATAACAAAATCAAGATTTAAACGACGTCCGATAGATAAAGAGTAGCCGTACTCCACTCCAACTGTATAGTTCATCTTATCCCAAAGTGTACCTCCTGGTATACCACCTATATATCCCCGACTTCCGGTCTCGAAATCATAAGTGAACCCTTGCGAATAAATACCAAGATGATGTCCGGTTAGCGGCTTTTGGTTAGCACGGGAACCGAAATACTTTCTAAAAAACAGTTCTCCTCCGTAAATACGCCAATAATGATGACGTTGATCATTTTTCCACCAGGCGTACATCCAACTCCCTCCAGCTGACCATCCCTTCCCCAAATAAAACTCCATACCCAAATTTGGAACGAGAGCAACGCAATAGAGTAAATTGGTTTTCAGTCCGATATAAATGGAGCGTCCCCCTATAGGTTCAACTGGTTGAAGCGGTATCGAAAGTGGGGTGGATATAGAACCTGTCGAATCATTAAAGAGAGACCGATAAATGGGAATAGCCATTCCCGGTTTCAGTATTCCGACTGAACAAGGTTCATAAACGAAAAGAATCTTTGTCCTACGTAGTTCAGGAAAGAAAAACTTTTCCATATATCGCCAGACCCGTCCTCCATACAGACGCTGTAAACGTTTTTTGCGACTGTCAACAATTGCCCCGTCACGAATGACCCACTCGGGAGTGTTGTACAAGATATCCAACGCTTCTGTCCGGTGAGGCATGTCAGACATGGCAATCTGTCCCGCCAGACCAATCCAGTCCACTCCTCTGGACTCCATCTTGAAAAAGCAGGTATCCAGTGCCAGTTTTTCTTTTAAATATGCCCTCGCAGCTATACCCCTACGGTCGGAAAGGTATCTGTTAATCTCCGTCCCTCCTTCCGGAGATGCTCCTGAAACGATACAAACCTGGCGTAAGCGGTGTTCCGATTCCTTGTTAAACAGCCTCGTGTGGTGCAGCAAGGAATCGAAGCGGATACCGTTATCCCGAAAGGAGGAAGACAACGTATCATATCCTTGTTGGAAATATAATTTCACGCTTACCGTATCACGGGACACCATCTCCTGCCCAGTCAGATACCTGACATTCGAAAATGGCATGAGAAGTAATAAAAATAACCTTATGTTTATTTTCACCATTCTATATATTATATATTTAAAGTTGTTTTTCTGAAAAGCTATCTGCTTCACTCGATTTTGTTATTGTCATGCAAATGTATTGTTTGCAGGTATAGAAAAAAAAGAAACAATTAACTTTTTTTTGCTTATAAGTGCTTAAAAATTAATCTTAATAAACTTAAACATACTTTAGGTATATTGTATAAATACTTATTTATACTTTTCCTCTATCTTTGCAGTAGAATATTGAGATTAAACGTTTCAAATTAGCATAAAAGTGTGCTTAATCATAATTGAATTTCTTATTATCATTAAAATTATTTGTATGTTTAAATGGTATAATTATATAATTTCCAACTCTATCGAACAAGGAACGCTGATGGAATATCAGCAAAAACGTGTATTTCATGTTTTTCTGGTCCTGCTGGCTTTGTGCATACCAGCATACATGTATATGATCTCTTTTCCCAATAAAATATATTATTATTTAAACGGGGCACTTTTTATTGCAACAATCCTGTTCGTTATAGCCTACTTCACGAATAAAATAAAGTTGAATACCGCTTTCTATTTTATTCTGATTTCAATACATATTGAAATTGGCACGGAGATTATCTATTGTTCCACAATTGACGAATATCCGTATCAAAGATTGTTGATCATGGGCAATATCATTTTATCCGTCTTGTTTACTATGTTTTCCGTGTGTGCCTACATGAGCAAGACCACCATTCAGATATCGCTTATTTCTGTCTTGTCGTACACCGTTTGCGTATTTATCACCAATGGTCCCTTTCTTACAAACTATCTCCCTATCATTATTATTATATTCACGGTGAAATCCTTGTTCGGTATTTTACTGCACAGAAACATAAGTTGCCTGCAGCAGGAGAACGACATGCTGAAAAAGGAGGAGTCAACGTTGCTAAAAGTACTTCAGGTGAATAGGGAAGAATTGTTTGCTCTCGCGGAATTGATAAGTAAGGAAATTTCGGAGGACAATATCAACTCGTTGCTGGATGTTGTCGGGGAAAAGACAAGAAAGACACTTTTTATGGCTCTTCACGCCCATCTCAAAGAAGAAAAGAGTAGGCTTGAAATCATCAGAAAAATATATCCGGAACTCTCTCCATCTGAATTATCCATCTGTCGCCTGATTCTACAGGATAAAACCGTCAGTCAGATATGTGAAGAACTGCATAGGAGCAGCGGCAATATCACCAGTCAGCGTGCGAATATCCGAGCAAAATTTAAACTTAAAAAAGGAGACAATCTAAAGGAATATTTACAGGAACGGATGAAACAGTATGAAGAACAGTACGAATCAACGACATGATCACACTCCTTGTTTATGAGGATTGACTACATGAACTATCGCTAAATCTTTAGTTTTGCAGTAGTTCACATACCATGTTCTAAATCAAAACTCTTTTGAGGAAAAAATGAAGGTTTTAAGTTCTATCCGGAAGTCAATATTGTTTTTTTACAAATCCCATCTGTATAAGTTAGGATGTTTTTTCTAGTTTTTTGGGGGAATCTGATGATTTCATGTCTCTGAAAATGTTTAGGTACTGTGCTTTTGAAATAGGAGTTGCTGTTCACTGCACGGGTGTGCCAGTCCTTTTCCTCCCTGCTCAGTTTTCCGCCATTGTTCAGTTTGATACGAAGTCTGTACACTTTGCTGACTTGCAGGTTCTTCAATTTCGGGACTTCCCACGCTACGAATTTTGTTGCTACCGTTGCTCTCACATCCGTTTTGTTTTTTGTTTTAATGCGAATTCAAGAGCTGAAGGAGTTGAGTTTCGGGCGCTTAAAAAGGTAAGGGAGTAGAGGATGCAAGGTTTTTCGGAAAAATACGACCCGCAGGGTTGGAGATTTTTCCAGAAAACAGGAGGCTTGACCTTGCATTCCCGTCAATTCCCGAAATTACCTTTGCAGCCAGAACGGAAATGGCTGCCAAATGCGGCTGCTGAAAGGCACAAAAATTGAGGGAAACGAAAATAGAGGCAGATCCGGAAAAAAACTTCAAGGAGAGAAATCCACAAAACGATAAAATCCAAAAAGAAAAGGAAACACAGCCGGGGAGAGTGAAAACATTCTTCCCGGTTTGCCTGCTGTGGGGGACGGCTTGTTTCATTGATTCTGTCATAATCTCCCGTTTTATTTGTAATTTTGTACTTGAAGAGCTCTTTGAAGGTTACGCAACGCATAGAAATACATTGCAATAGATAACTAACTCAATCGTAACCTATTACCATAATGAGCAAATAACTATGTCCATTCTCAAGAGTTCAGACCTTTTTCATAATTTCATTGTACCAATCCGAATTCTTTTTCCATACATTTCAAACCAACCTGTAGCGATTGCGACTATACCTTAGTATGGAACTGTCTGTACAGGAATATCAATACTTGGTTTCGGAGATAGCCCGCGAGACGGGGGCCAAACGGGACGGAAGCGGTAAGAACCTTATCGTTCCGCACTGCCCGTACTGTGGCAAATCGGGCGGCAAGTTCGGTATCTATATCGGCAAGGAGACTGCCCACCGCCAACCTTTCATGGCCCACTGCTTCTCCTGCGGGGCATCCACCCGTACATTGGAGCGACTTCTGGAGGCTATCGGCCGCATGGACCTGATGGTCTCGCAAACAGCTGACATAGCCTCACCGTTGAACCTGCACCTGCTGGAGGAGGACGAGGCGGAAGAGATAGACGACGAACTGGTGCCGGTCGAATTGCCGGACTTTTACAAGCGCACTTTCCGGCATCCGTATCTGCAGCGGCGCGGCTTCTGTTTCGACGATTACGAGTATTTCCCGGTCGGGATAACCGGCAGGCTCAATCCGCGCTACGCTGACTATGTCGTCTTTCCGGTCATCGACAACAATACCGTTGTCGGTTATGTCTCCCGCCATACCTGGCCGAAAGAGGAGATAGATGTCCACAACCGCAAAGCCAGATATAGCGGCGGGTACAGGATCCTGCGTTACCGGAACTCCACGGAAAACGACTTTTCCAAACTCCTCTATAACTATGATGCCGTCCGCGTGGACGAAACCGACACGGTCATCCTCGCGGAAGGCATTTTTGATGTCATCGCCCTGACCCGCAGACTCGAACTCTATGACAATCCCCATGTCGCAGCCGTGGCCACTTTCGGGAAAAAAATCTCCGATGTCCAGATTTACAAGTTGCAATCGAAAGGCGTGAGAAGCGTAGTCATCGGCTACGACGGCGATGCCGTCGAGTCGGTAAAGCGGACGGCGGAACGGCTGAAACCCTATTTCGAGGTTTTCATCGCGGACATTGCCGATGCCGCCAAGGACTGGGACGAACTCACGGAATCGGAAATCTACGGGATTTTCGCCTGCCGCCTGCTGTCCGTCCTTGAATACAAACTCAAAAAAGTACAGGAAAGATGATACAGGAACTTTTCTCATGGCTCGATGCACAACGGATAACCTATATCCCGGTCGATACGGAAGTGGTGGATATTCCCGGCTTCGGGCGGTTTTTCGCGGCTGACCTGTCGGGAGTGGAATCCATTTTCCGCAGCGACGGGGACAGGCTCGTGTTCAACCTGATGGAAAGTCCGGATGTGCTGATGGAAGAAGGAATCTTCCATGTAGCCTTCCCGTTCGGCAGGAACTGGTACTACTATGACCTACGGGAAGAATTCAGTTTCAACCTGCTGAAATATATCGGCCGGCCCAAGCCCCTGGTACACGATGTACCTTTCGTGAACCTCGGCATCCATACCTCCTACGAACTGCTGAACGCCTGCGGCTCGCCGGAGGATTTGTGCCGCAAGGCGAAATGGCTCGGGCATACGGCTGTCGGCATCTGCGACCGTAATACAATGGCCGCCACGCTGAACCTTCAGAAGGAGTGCGCCAATACCGGGCTGAAACATATATTCGGCTACTCGCTGACAATGATGTACGAAGAAGAACGTGTCGGGCTGAAGATTTATGCCTTGGATAACGAGGGGCTGCATAACCTGCTGCGCATCCAACGGGCCGTCATGGTCGATTCGGAAGACAACACCCTCCGCTATAAACAGCTGCTGATGTATGCCGCAGGTTGTGTGGTGGTTTTCGCCACCCGTTCAGTCTACTGGATGGCCGGACATCCCAAACAGGTGGAGCGTATCCGAAAAGGTGCCGAAGCGGTCTATTACCAGGTAGACGCCAACGAATACAAGGCGGACCGTATCGACCGAGAGCAACTGGAAGCCCTGAAATATTATTTCGGCAACTGCTATGATGCCGATACGGATTCATTTACAGTAGAACCGATCCTGATTCCGGACTGCTACTACATGGACAAGGACGATGCGGGGTACAGAATCGTGGTGAACAAGATTGCCACGGGAGCCGCCCATGAACAGAGCGATGACCAGTATTTCAAGACGGCGGATGAATTGTATGACACGCTCCGTCCTCTGTTCTCCGGACAATGGAACTTCGATTCCCTGTTCAGGCGCATGTGCCGTCCCACGGTGGAGATCGCCGGACGTGCGGATGCCTCATTCGAGACCGGACGCATGTTCATGCCGGAATACCGTATGCGACCGGAAGAGCGGGAACGGTATGGTGACCGCCGTACGATGTTCCTCCGACTGCTTGACGACGGGCTGAACCGGAAAGTGCCGGAACCGGAGCGGGAACGCTACAGGGAACGGCTGGACGAGGAAGTCTATATCATTGAATCGACCGACAATGTGGACTATTTCCTGATGCAGTGGGATATGGTGCGGGAGGCACACCAAAGAGGCATCGCAACCGGTATAGGCCGCGGTTCCGCCGGGGGCTCGCTGGTTTCCTACCTGCTTGGTATAACCTCCATCGACCCGCTGAAATACGGCCTTATCTTCTCGCGCTTTCTCGTGCCGGAACGCTGCGGGCTCAGCTGGAAAGACGAACTGACGGTGCTTGCCCCGGACATCACGATCAGCAAAGGCGAGCGTTACGTGGAAATCGAGTCCGAAGGAAAGACCTGCCGCCTTTGCCCGGATGCCCGCCTGCGGGTAATCCGGGCCGGAAAAGAACGGACGATATACGCAGATGAATTGATGTGTGGCGACGAAATCCTTTTTGACCGCCGAGATTGCTTGTGGAACCTAAAGGAACTCGAAACCCATGAATCCGACCTACGAACACCACCGTCCCTATGACGGTTGCGACCTTTACCGGGGCGATGCACTCGATGTGCTGCCCCTGCTGGCAGAAGAAGGCATCACTGCCGACATGGTATTGTCAGACCCTCCATACGATACGACACACTGCCGGTGGGATGCCGTGATAGACACCCCCGGGATGTGGAATGCCGTACAGGGGATATCCAAACCTGACACTCTCATACTGCAGTTCTGTCAGCATCCTTTTACGAGCCTGTTGGGCAGCTCCAATCTCCGCAGACTGCGGTATGCCTGGGTATGGGAGAAGACGCAGGCGACAGGCTTTTTGAACGCTAGGCGTATGCCGATGAAGGCGCACGAGGACATACTGGTCTTCTATGACAGGTTGCCGAAGTATCACCCGATCAAGACGGACGGGCACAAGCGCAAGGTCGTGATGGCTGAGCACCAGCGGAAATGCGATGCCGGCGAGATATACCGGAAGCACGACAATTTCCGGGACTACATATCCACGGAACGTTATCCGCGCAGCGTGCTGAAATTCAAGACCGACAAGCAACAGTCCTGCCTGCACTCGACACAGAAACCTGTCGCCCTGCTGGAATACCTGATACGCACCTACACCAAGGAAGGAGACATTGTCCTCGACTTTGCGATGGGTAGCGGCAGTACAGCCGTGGTCTGCCGGAATACGGAACGCCGGTTCATCGGCGTGGAGATAGACCGGGGAATTTTTCAGACAGCGCTAAACCGTATAGCCCATGACTGATACCCGGGAAATCTGGGTGGATGTCAAGAACTATGAAGGAAAGTACAAGATCAGCAACCTCGGACGTGTCAAGATTCTGGAACGGCAGGTTTCGCATGACGGTATCACCTGGACACAACCCGAACGCATCATGTGTCATTGGCGCGGGACGACTTCGCTCTATGACTGCGTCCGGCTCTACAAAGACGGTGTCGGGAAGAAGTTCTCCGTACACCGCCTAGTGGCACAACACTTCCTGCCCAGCTGGAATCCGGGACTGGAAGTGAACCATATCGACGGGAACCGCGACAACAACCGTGCGGATAACCTGGAAATGTGTACACATCAGCGGAACATGGAGCACGCCATAGCGGGTGGCCTCAAACGGGATTACGGCGAGAAAAGCGTGAACGCCAAACTGACCAACGGGCAGGCGGAAGAGATACGGGTGAGATATTCCTCCGGCCAGGCTTCCCAGAACAGCCTGGCAAAACAGTACGGTGTCAGCCGCCAGACGGTAAGCGCGATAATACGATACAAGAAATATATCAGATGAAAGTAACACATATAAGAATCAGGAAAGCAGACGGGCCGCTGACGGTCATGGATGCCTTTGTGGACAAAGGACTGACGGAAGGCGGCCACGCTTCGCTGCCGGACATAGATGTCGACTATGCCTCCGACCGGCGGCAGGAGATCAAGGATTACCTGGAAGAACGGTACAACGCGGACGGCTGCCAGCGTGTCTTTTCCGCCGGCACCTTTACCACGATGAAACTGAAAGCCGCCTTGAAGGACGTGGCACGCGTACACCGCGTGCCTCACTCCATCGTGAATTATATCACCGCCATGATAGATGACGGCACGGACTGGACAGGACTGTTCAGACAGGCTGCATCCAACAGGAAACTTCGGGACTTTATCCAGACCTATCCGCTGGTCATCGAGGACGTGCAAGGATTGCTCGGACAGCCCAAAGCGGCCTCCATACACGCCTCGGCCATCGTTGTCACACCGGACACGCGGGACGGCAGGCCCGCCGAATGCTTCGATTTCCTGCCGGTCCGCAAGATGGACGGGGCACTGGTATCGGAGTTCGACGGCTATTCGGTCGATGAGATCGGATTGCTGAAGGAGGATGTGCTGGCGACAAAGGAGCTAGCCAAACTGAGTGCCGTCATCGCGTTGGTCAACCGGAATTTCGGGCAGGAACTCACCATCGGGCGTATTACGCAGGATATGCTGGAAGACGGGAAGACCTACCGGCTGCTCTCGGACGGCAACACGCAGAATGTGTTCCAGTTCTCTTCGCCGGGCATTACCCGGTTTATCCAGGATGTACAGCCGGAGTGTATCGAGGACCTGATCGCCATCAATGCCCTGTACCGTCCCGCCACACTCGACATCGGCGCCACCGATGATTATGTCTGTTTCAGGCGTGGCGAAGTGGTCCCGGTCTATAACTACGGCTGTTATGAAGCGACGAAGAACACTTTCGGAATCATGGTCTACCAGGAGCAGTTCATGTCCGTTGCCCATACGCTCGGGGGATTCGACCTCGGGAAGACCGACTACCTGCGCAAGGCCATAGGAAAGAAGAAAGCCGACCTGATGGCCACGCTGAAGGCGGATTTCATTGCCGGAGCCGTCGGGAACGGATGCCCGGACTATGAGGCGGAGGAAATCTGGCACAAGATAGAGGTGGCCGGGAAATATTCGTTCAACCGTTCCCATGCCGCTGCATACGCCCTTACAGCCTATTGCGGGGCATGGTTCAAGGCCAATTACCCCTCGGCATTCTACACGGTGGCATTGCAATGGGCGGACGACAAGGAGATTCCTTCGTTGATGGCGGAGATGGAACGCTGCTCGTCGGCCAAGATCGTGCCGCCGGACATCAACCGCTCTGGGACGGAGTTCTTCACCGACTATGCCACCGATGAAATCTTCTGGTCGCTTACCCGTATCAAACAGGTCGGTGTCAAGACAGTGGAATACATCGTCACGGAACGCGACCGGGGCGGGGCATATACCGGTATCGAGAACTTCATCCACCGCATATTCCGTTACAAACTCAAGAAATACAGTTACTGGGACGACCCCGACAACGCGGAAGAGGCCGTGAAAGTCCCCGTGAACGCCCGGCATGTCAAGCACATGATTCTTGCCGGATGCTTCGACCGTATCGAAAAAGTCGGGGCGGTTACCGAACGCTGCGCGCTGCTCGAACGCGCCGCACGGGAACTGGGATTCTCCCTTTCTGAAAAAGACTTCCCGCAGGACATGCGCGGGCGGCATTTCTTCTGGTCGCAGCAGCAGATTGCCGTGTCGGGTATAGGCAACATCGATTACCGCCGCATCTTCGACAATTCGGAAGCCCGCGGGCAGGTCAAGGGAAAAGCCTCTTACCTGACTCTGGACGAGGTGGCACGGGACGAGAACGACGGCAGGCGTGCGACTGTCTGCGCCACGGTGGTGGATGTAACCGAACATACCTACAAGGACAGGGAGACGGGAAGCCGGAAGCGTTTCGCCAAGCTGACACTCTCCCAGAACAACCGCCTGGCGGAATGTGTATGCTGGAACGACTATTACATGGAACACCGCACCGAGATCCAGTCGCTCAAAGACCGGGTGGTCATCCTCATGGCCGTCATCCGTTACAGCGACTACAACGGCTGCAATACATTGCAGACCTATAAGAACTCATTGTTATTCATTCAATCCTGAAAAGATATGGCACCCAAGACAGAACAGAAGATATATGTAGGCATCGGGCTGGACTTCGAGACCGGAGGGCTGGACTGCCGTGAATGCGCCTGTACACAGATCGCCCTGCAAGCCGTCCGTTTCGACACATGGCAGGTATTCGACCGCTATCAGGCGTATATCGCCCCCTACGGGAAACAGGACGCGGGGCTTCCCCGACGCAAGGTGTTGCGTACCCGCCACGAGCAGGCGAAAGAACCGGAATATGTCCCGATGAAGTACGAACAGACGGCATTGGACTATTCCGCCATTACCATGGAGATGCTGCGCACGCAGGGTGTGGACATGAAGAAAGTGGCCGGAGAAGTCATCGCCTTCGCCAAACGTAGCACCCTCTCGAAGGGCTATCAGTGCAAGCCCGTGCTGGTCGGACAGAACATCGCTTTCGACATCGGATTCCTGCAACAGCTGATGAACTATGCCGGACTGGCCGCCGAGTTTGAAAAGACCTTTTCCGGGACCAGGGACTATTACGGCAACTTCCAGCCGCACTACATCGACACGCTTGCCGTGGGACGGTTGGCTTTTGCCGCTGATCCGGAGGTTACTTCGTATAAACTGGAACTGGTAGCCTCAAAATTGGGTGTGGAACTGGACGATGCCCACGATGCGGCTGCGGATGTGACGGCCACGCTTGACATCCTAGGGGTCTATACCTCCCGTCTGCGCCAGACGGAAGGGGCGGCAATCGCCATGCAGAAGAAAGAGAAAACCCGTAAATATTTCAAGATATGAGTATGGACACGAATAAGGAAGCCCAAGGCATTGGCCGGGAACAGATTCCCGAGACCATTACATTCCGTACGGCGGACCGGATGACCTACGGGGCGCTGGGCTATGACGGGAACGAACTGATGGCGTTCATATCGGGCTACGACCTGGAAATCAAGTTCAACCTGCGGCTCATCAACTCGCTGGCGGATGCGGAGGCATGTGCCGACGCGTTGGCCCAAGTATTCTATGACGCATTAATGGAGCAACTGCTCAATGAAAAGGCGGATTTTGTAAAACCTCCGGGATACAAACCCGCTACTCTTTCAGAAAAGGAAGGAAGAACCGATGTCAGACAAGATAACGAACACGCAGGATAGGGCGGAAGAGAAACCGCTCACGGAGCAGGAAATGCAATTCTGCAACCTCTATGTGAACGGCGGGCTGGAATATGCCGGACGGCCGAAAAAATGCTTTATGGAGGTATTCGGTAAGGATACGGTGAAGAACCCGTATGCTTCGGCCAATTACCTGATGAACAAACCGCATGTGCTGGCACATATCAAGGCATTGCTATCTTCGGAACGGTTCGAGATGGAGACGATGGCCGTAAAGCTGCAGGTGACCGAGACACTCAAAGCCGTCATGGACGAGACGGCCACTTCGGATTATACCGACCGTTTCGGTGTGCCGCTCTCTCCGGCACCGCTCAGGGCCGTTTCGGTCAATGCCGCCAAGGCGCTGATGGACATTTTCCCGATCAAACACAAGGAAGAGAACAGTCTACGTATTGAGGGGAGTAACGGGAATGTGATATTTAACGTGATTGTCCCAACAATTTCTCCGAAAGATGAAGAAACGAAAAATTGATAAGAAAGAAGTGACATGGTGGGTGTATCTGGTCATTCTAATCACGCTTGTAATTTATGGATTCTGGGACAGTGTCGCAGCTGAATTGCTTTTGAGGGCGATAAAGGAAGCTTTTTCAATACTAATCGAATAAATACCAACATTATGGAGCAGATGAAAGATTTTGTAATCAAATATTTCAAGATCATAGTGGCGACACTGACATTCGTGCTGGCCTTGTATGTCCAGCACGTCAACAACACTGCCCAAATTGCTGCGCTTGAAATCAAATGCGCCGGCCTTGAATTGACAATCAAAGAGCAGTATGACCGTATAAACGCCATGAAACTGGATAAGTCCGTATTTGAAGCGACCATGAGGCAATTCAATACCCTTCAGAGTGATTTGCACGAGATCCGAGCGGATATACGGGAATTGCTCAAATGTCAGTTACAACATTAAAAAAAGTATCTTATGATAAAGAATACATACGTGACCATTGTTGCTTCTGACGAGCTGACGGAAATGTCTCTCGACGGACTGATTGGACATAAAGGTCTTGTGGTCGAAGACCTTTCCTTTATGGGATCAGATTCCAGAGGTGGCATGGTTCTTCTTGAGGAGAAATATCTGGACGAGTTTATATGGTTTATTCCTGAAACTGCCGTAATTTATGAATAAAGGGTTGTCAAAGTATTTACTCTTGGGCGTACTGTCACTTTCGGGCATCATCTATATCCAATATCGTAGGAACGTCCTTCTGGCAAGCGAAAGAGACCGTTACCAGGCTAACAATTCAACCTTGCTGTCTGAACTAACCCGTGTGCGCATCGATTCCATGACGCTCGCTGTCGATGCCAAAGGGTTGCGGCTGACTGTGGAGGAGTACAAGCGTTTCCGGACGCAGGACGCTGAGACTATAAAAAAGCTTGGGATAAAAATCAAAAACCTTGAGGCGTCCGCCAAACACCAGTTGGAAATGGGTGCTCCAATCGACGCCGTCGTGAAGGATACAGTCATTATACACGATACAGTTCCGTTACTCCGGCAGAAGGTAGAAATGATCACCCCGCACATTCAAATTACAGGGATAATCGAGAACTGCCGCTTAAAAGGCCAAATCCGTGTTCCCGCCACCTTGAATCAGGCCATTTGGGTGGAATACAAGGGATGGTGGCTTTGGAAAAGAATCAAAGCCGTTCATCAGACCATTTCTAGTGATAATCCTTACTTGAGGATAAAGTATACAGAATATATAAAAATTGAAAAAAAATAGAAATTTTGATGGATTCGTATATGAGCAGACTATTAGCTTCAGGAATTTCTTCCCTTTTTGATTAAAGACAAGAGAAGAAAAACATTCTCAGAAGAGGGCTTTCAGGTTGGAAGAGGTAGCAAATGATTCTTTCGATCTCTCGCGAACATCGTTAAGTCTCATTTTTTTACTTATCAGGACATCGGCTACCGGGAATGACTGGACTGCTAAGATGATCCCCGCTAAAACAATAAAGCCGGAGAAAAATGTTGAAACACTTCTCTCCGGCACTTTCAGCCACGCTTCGGGAGAACCCTTCTCCTGCGTAAGGGACCGCCTACGGCAGGTCCCTTACGCAACGCACGTATCCCCTCCTGTTATTCACAAGCCTGTCTTTGTCACCTGCCCACTGGGTATCCACGGTCGTGATCCATCGGACATAACCATCGAAATACATCTGGTAACCGGCACGGAACGATCTTGCCCCGTTCATGTTTCGCTTGGAGAATCCCGTCCGGGAATGGTAAACCCGGGCATCTGTTGTCTTCAGAGAAGGAAGGCTGTTCCCGAATTCGTAAACCTCCTTTTCTCCCTGTCATCCCAGTCGAACAGGCTCCCGCACATAATTCGCAATTCCACCTCGTTGGGCACGCGCCAAGTCCCCAGGTCGCTCTTGTCTGCCTCCTGATAATAATAGGCGCACGGACTGTTTCCTTGTTCGATGTCCGTCACCAGCGTGCTCCACTTCTCGTAGTAATAATCGCTCTCCTTGTTAGGATTATTCAAATCCTTGGGCTTGTCTTTCTTATTGGCGATATACTTGGCTACCTCGAACCCGTTCTTGTAAATAGTATTGCTTTGGGAGTCCTCGTCATGTGCGGGCAACTCGTAAATGGCCCTTGTTGGTCTCGTCATGCTATAGTGCAAATGATCTGCCTTGAAGACCAGGTATTCCTCTTTCGTCCTGTTATTGACAAGAGACGTGTTCAGTTCCTTGCCCAGCTCCTCGATATGATAGCTTTCTTCCCCAGACTCCAGTATCCCCAGATCCCTGATCAACCTCACCTCCGAGTAGGGAGTACGGTCTCCGGGTGACTTCCCCCACTTGTAATAATCAAAGTTTAGGAGGGGGGACCCGCTGCGGGACTCCAGGATACAAATATAGGGACTTCCCATAAAGGCCCTTGATGTATAAAATGCCGTGGCGTTGTCCGAGGGGGCGTGCCCGTGCAGCCTGGAATGTAACGGCAACGCCCGTTCCCCCACGATAAGCATACCGCTCTCGCTCACCGAGGGAATATACCACTTCATCTCGGCGGCCTGCATCCGGCCATCACGGTTATCATTCCGGTTCCGTAAAAACGGGGTAAAACAGGCATATTCGGCGTGGTAATTCTTGGCTCCCCAATTATAATGGTCTCTGCTGAGAGTCAGCTTCGCGTTGTCCACCTTCGTCATGACCTGCCATAACTGGTCTTGTTTACTTCTTCTCATCGGGTCAATCATGACCTCTTGACTGAAGTTGCCCGACCTTGCCATCACCTTCCAGGTATTCGACCAGCCGTTGGAGTAATATTTATTATAAAAAGCATCCAGTTCTGTCGGCTTCTTCATCATAAAGTCCAGGTCCGGTGTCTCGTTCACGTTTTCCACCCCCCAGACACGCATGCCTTCGGGTCCCTCCGTAAACACCGTCTTGATGGACATCTGACGGATGGAAACGACAGCCTGGTGATAACGTGACTGCCCGTCGGGGGAGATTTCATGCGACGTGTTCACTAGCAGGTCGAAAGTCCGGTCCGGGGCGTTGGCAAAGGTTTTCCACAAGTTCTTGTTCTTGGGGGCATTCGCCTGCATGGGGTTCTGCTCGTAGAAATACTCGTTGGCATAAACGGTCACTTTACAAAGTTTTATAGTAGCATTGAACACATTGTCAGGATCGTTCATCAATCTGTAAAGGAACTGTTCAAGCGACAACAAATTTGCACCGGTGTTTGAGAAATACTCCATTGTCTCATTACCGTTGTCTGCCAGAGTACTCGGATGGACATAGAATTTAAGCCAGCATTTTGACACAACCCCTTTTTTATATGCCCGCCCTGACGGGGTAAACCTTGACGCGATAGTAAGTATGTTTTTGACCTTTGATTTTATCTCCTTACCCCTTACGATAGGGCGTATAATGACAATACGGTCACTGACCTTCCTGTCTTCAGACATTTCCTTTTCCTGTACAAGAACCTTTTTAATTATGAAAAGTCGCATTTGATAATCCTGTGTATATTTGAGTGAAGGTTCATATTCTCCGTGAATCTCACCCTTTGTATGATGTTTTTTCCAGGAGGCTGATCATACGACGCTTCAGCATCCTCGTCTTTGAAACCTTCCTCTTTCTTTTCTTGCAATAATACAGATAAAATTCCGTAATACCTGTGTATTTGTTACGAGGGCGCTTTATACCCAGCCTCCTGTAATGTATGCAGATATGCCGGAGAGTCATTCGAAACTTTCCCAAAGGCGCTTAATATCCATAAAAAACACATGTAGCTTTCATAACATATAGCATCAGACATACACACGTGAAGGTTCTTGAGGTAAGACTTCCAGTGTGAAGCGAAAATGTTCTGAAGGGGATCAATGCTAGGACGGGGATATCATGATACCGCAGAACAGCTGATAATGCACGTTTCCATCAAGGTGTTCTACCAGCTGCCTGTCAGAGAATCCGGTGTAGGCCTTCAGTAGCATAAAGGCTATCTTTGCTACTATTCCTGCGTTCTAGAGGTGCTGTGGCAGGCTGATCGCTTTTGCTATACTGCCCAGAAACACGAAATGAAGCCTTCCAAATTCACCCTCATTAAAACTCTTACAATATTTTTCTAAAATATCGAATTCTGTAACTCCCGAAGTAGGATAGACTTCTGAAATATTTTGTATCTTAGCCACATCTTAATTTTGATATTTCCCCTGTTTTGACCGTCAAACCTTATTTTCGGGGGAATACCTAAAGATACAAATTGCCAACTAATTCGCAATAATTTTATTATGAACCAGTTGGCTATTTTTATTTACTGAATATCCTTAAGTAACGGTAAATTCCTGTTTCAAACAGAACCCGCGTTTCTCTGTATAAAGTACTATGAGTGCCAAAATAAAACAGTAGTATTCCACGGATAGAATCTTGTTCCCCTTCTCTTCTTAGAGATATTCAGCTAATTTTATTCCGAGCATTTTATCATAAAAAGATCTGCTTTGGAGCTTTATTGTTTATTACCTACAAGTCCAGATAACTACCGTCCCTATTCGTCTTGGTCGCCTGATTTACAAAACTGTTCTACTTTTCAAAATTCTCAGTGCTTTTTTTAAGAATTGCAACTGCTCCCTAATGAAGACTGTTATACATATGCTGCTATGAAATGGACCATACATATCATCCGTCTTTCCTGAAACAAGAGCTAATCTGATTTAACATACGGATTAGGGAAGGTATTTGCGATAATCAGCGACTGACTGGTCCTCAACTGAACGTATCAACATTCCTCGCGCTCTATTCCAACTTCTATTGCTAGTATCATTCCCTTTGTTACCACAAACGTATCCAGCTGCCTGATCGGTCTGATATACAGATGATGTAAACCGGAAAGTTTCATAACTTGTGTATGTACACTTGGTAATACCCCCCAGGGGATAATAATAACATCCTTTTGTAAGATATGGTCCATAACCATTCCATTTGGACTCAAGCCCGCAACTGGGTATCTTCCATCCGTAAGGACTAGGATCAAATACTGTTTTTTGTGTTGGAATAGCATTATTACTTCTATCTGAAGCAATAATCTTTCCTCCCCAAATATTAAACCACACATCTTCCCCTTCGTTGGAGTTGCCAGACTCATACAACCAATTTCCTGTATTATAAACCATATAATCTGGTCTTTGTATGGTTTCTTTCATTGTTAAAGATTCATTGGTTGCACCTCCTTTATAAACAAAAGCCCCCCCATCTGCATCAATCAGTTTTCTATCAAGGGAATTAACTTCGATTCGAAAAGGATCCTTTCTACCCCACTGATATAACATACCGTGTAATCCTATGTCATCACTCAAATTATAAGTATTAGTAGAATTAGGCAGCAATGCTCCCAAATCACGATTCAACCATTTCTTTCCACTATAAGTACTGCCATCGAACGGGTATTCATGGACTATCCATAAATGCCAACTCCACATGATTTCACGAGTTTTTCCACTCCGTAAGGCAATAACAATATTTCCACAATTGTTTATATTATTTCCGGGATACACAAATATATATCCCTTTTCTCCTGTACCTGCTTTCTTAAGAACCTTAATCACACCAGTTCCATCTGCCCGTACTACCTTTCCTGAATAATTTGCTGGAACGTCTGCCCATAATATTTCCACATTCCAATTGTCATCATGTTCTAATTTGGGTAATTCAATTCTATTAGACCAGTCACTTTCCTGTAGTTTATATTTAGCATACCCATCCCTCAATTGCGTTTTGTTTTGATCATAAAATTCCTTGGCTGTGTTAATTCGTGAAACAGGAATGAGTATGCCTATTTTACCAGGTTTCATCAAGTAGCAATTAGCTTCCGGCTGTTTTTTTCCGCTAGCCAACAATATTGAAAAATATTTATCCTCAAATAACCTGTCGGGAGAAGATATCTTAAAACCTGCATACCCCATAAAGCGGGTCAACTCTGTCAGATCATCCGCCGGTCTGAACACAATTTGTTCCCCTGTCATTTTTCCTAGTTTATTTATTTTCAACCCATTGGGGATAAGTTTACCAATACCTACTCCCGGTTCCGGATCATTCTCTATTAATTCGATGGTATAACGTGTATTTGCCTTTATAAAAAATTCTTTTTCAATACCATCCATTACATAAAACTCACCATTATCTTCAACAAGCGGGTTGTTTAACCTTGAGTCGGCAAAAGGGATGGCATTGTACTCTGTCTGAAGCAGGACAAGAGCTTTCAAGGCTTTCTTTCCTTCATTAGTTATACTGAAACTGACAGTATTGTTCAAACTTTCAAAGTCCTCTTGCTCGTTTACCATCTTTTGTGCAGTAACCTTATAAACAGACTTCCCGGCAGTACTTTCCTGCTCAATCTTTTCCCACACAAAATCATCTCCAGATAGATTTTCAGGACCAACCAGATTACCTTCAGCTGGTTCATATCTCACTACGACTTTCTTTTCACCTCCCTGTCCAGAAAACTGAAGCATCGAAAGGGGAGTAGCCCCATCTTCCTCAAAAAGTTCAACAGAGACTTCGCTGACAGCAAGCTGGGTAACACGAACTTCCCACTTCATCCTACCTGCAGTAATCATGATTTTGCCTTCCCGATCCTGTTCCGTCTCATTGTCAAGGACAGAAGCAAACAAATTATTGTCACTCCCTGCCTCTCCTTCAGTTGGATTGATTGTAAGCCATGGAGCCGCGTCGGTAACTGTAGCTTTCCACCCTTCAGGCCAGTCTGTGCGCACCACGATTTCTTTTTCCCCTTTACTCTTTGAAAAAACAAGATGGTTCTTGTTAACTCCAAGCATGTATTGACCATCTGTCATTACATCAGTCACGGAAGATTCATTCCATACAATCACCGTATATTGGAAGTTCTCCGGCTTGGATTTCAAGGCTTCTTCTTCTGTATCAAACCCTGGTCCGCTGACTTTAGAGATGTTAAAACGATAACGGTAATTACGCAGAATATCCAAGTATTTTGCTGTGTTGGAAATTGCGTCTTTTTCCATAAAGTCAGCCCGATAGTAGGTAATCTTCTGGCTATCCTTATAGAATCCTCCAATAATAAGACAAGGAGCGTTATTATTATCATTTCCAGCCATACGTTCAGGAATATATATTTCCCTTACATAACTGTCACCAGCCTTATCCAGCACATAACGTAATGGAATATCATCGGTTCGGTACTGCATTGTAGCAGGAATAAAAGGGATATTCTCCAAATAAGACTTTTGAGTTGAAGGTACGGAAAAAGAGGTTCCGGTACGATATACAGATACGCTTTTCAGCTTAAAAGGAACCAACATTCCCGGTTGGGTTGTCTCTGATTGAGGATCATTATTGAATGCTATACCTACATCAACCCTCGCTAGAGAGCGCAAGAGCTTTATTGGAGAAGAAACATCGGAGGATGATGCATTAAAATCCGTAAACTTGACAGACTCCCCGTTAATCCTCACTAAATTGGACTCTCCCCACATGGGAATGGTAGAAATTTCATCAGTTGCATCCCAGTTGTTTTCATAACCGGCTTTGAGCAAGGCAAACACTTCACTTTTTTTTCTTCCCTTATAGCTTTCCATATCCATGGGAAACGGTCCCGGATGATTGGCAATCAGTACCAACCGTTTCTTTTTATTCCGGTCAACAGTCAGCTTCACTCGGACACTCGTTATACCTTCTTCAGGAATATTCACATTCTGCTCCAATACAGCTGCCGCATATGCGAATTTCTCATCCAAATCATTGTACTGCAAAGAGCCCGAATCCGCCTCCTCAAACACGAGCACCTTAAGAGACTTCACTGCTTTCTCATCATCCTCAGTCATGGCACGTGTAGCTCCCGTATACCTTAAATGTGGAGCTTGTATTTGTAATACAAGCTCTGTATTTTGCACCTTGGAAACATTATTGCAAAAAGAATCATCAGCACATCCTTCTATAAATAAAAACAGTATTCCGCATAATAAGATACACAAATGATATGTTATATTTTTCATTATCTATCTTTTTTATAAATTCATATTATAATCCAGGAGTTATTTCCCCTTCTTTCCATACAGGAGGTCTAACTACGATACCGATTCCTGTAAACTCGACCTGTATCAAGACTCTTACTTCCTGTCTGCCATTTACAAACAATGCTGGAGTACTTCCTTGTAGATATTCCTTTAACCGGATTTTCTTTAATACTTCACTCGTATGAGGATGGGAAATGGAAATAAACACATTATTTTCATCTTCAAAACGAAAAGCATGGAGAAAAGCATTATATTCTTTCTTGTCAGCCTTATAGAACACGGGCAATGAATACAGACCATTTTCCGATGCAACAGGAATCCCTTCTTGATTTGAAAGATATCTGCTTCCTGAATTTTCAATTTGCACAAGAGGAGTCACTTCTGTACCGTAAATTGTTTCAAAATAAAGACAGGAGACTTGTATGTCGATATGAGCTGAAAAAAATGGAACTACAGCAGTTGTAGGGTGTTCATCTGTAATCAGTATATCCACTGTTCCCAAATAAAGCGGATCATTTGTTTCCAACCTACCCTCCTCATTCTTTTTTGAATGAACTGAAAAAGTCGTCAAATGAGACACGCCTTCTGCCAGAGTATTATCTCCCATATTTCCCCACACTACAACATGATAGTTTCCAGATTCGAGATATGGAAAACGAAAGCCATCCGAAGATGTTAATTCCTCCTTTTTCACAGAACATTGGAATATATTTTTGTCATTCGCATCAAAAATAAAAAGTCGTGCTCCATCTATATAGTGTTCAATGACATTCATATCTCCATCTGCCTTGTAACTGAAAAGCAGTTTCCCTGAGTAACATCCCTCATAATCATCATACACAGAGCATGACAACAACAAAATTACAGATAATACCATCAGGGAAGCCGATATATATATTAGGTATCTCATATTGTTTTGTTACTTAAGTTACAAGCTTAAGCATTATTCTACTAGATTTCCATAAGAAATGAGGGAATACGATCATCCCCCCACATTTTTATAATTGTCTTCTTTTTACAGTTCCGGTGTTATATCAGAAACAGACCATGTATATGCTGTTATCAATACATACAAATCTGTTTTCACGGCTTCCGGAACTGGATCTGTTGGATCAATGGGATTTCCACCATCATCTGTACCGAATGCACTGTTCAAGGCAGCCAAATCGAGTTTATATATCTTACCTTCTATAAACGATGTTAAAAAACTTGTATTCTCCTTATACTTCCTGATTGTAAGATAACGACCGGATACTTCTGTTGAATTGACGTCGTTCAGTACATAACTAACTTCCACTATTATATGAGGTAATTTATCAGTTTCTTTTGCCGGGAACACTTGATAGGCAGCAGCTTTACTCTTATCTGCAAGATTGGAGCGGTTTTCATCTGTCAGAACATCATGCATGGATACTTCATAATTTTGCCAATCACCGTCAGAAGCAGTAAAAGACACGTCAGAAGCTTTTGCTGTAGGATAATAATTGTTCACGTAAACTGCTTTGACTTTTACTGATTTATATGCGCATTTTTTTCCATCAGCCCCTACAGGTGCCTTCGCATTCTCTTGTGGCGTAATACTTCCTGATACTTCTATACGTGCCAAATCTGGTACAGGAACCAAATTAACCTGTTTGGCATTAGCAATAGTAGAATGGGGGGTTGGAACTGCTGCTGGCGAACTCATAGGTACCTTAGAGAGAAATCCGTCTCCTAAACTCTGAAATCCAGTAACAGGAGAATCCTGCATATTACCACCTAAGATATTGTTGGCAGTCATAGAAACATGAGTGGCTCCTTCAGGCATGCCCACCAAAGCCCCATCACTGGTTTTTGCTTTTTGAATTTGTTCCGAAGTCAAGACTTGCTTACCCTTAGAGATTGTTTTGTTGGCATTTCCCCAAAAGTATAAAGTCACATCATTAAACTCTGCGGTCCCCACTCCCTGAGAATTTTCAACAGCACGTGTTATTGAAGGTTCGGAAAATTTGATACTAAGAACCTGTTGTTCCTGTGACTTTTTTGTCAGTTCTTCTTCGTTGCTACATGCTGCCAGCAGTGCTAAAGACGTCACAGCAAAATACTTCATTACTTTCATAATTTTTAAATTAATAAACATTAAAAAATACTAAATTATAATTACATCAGTCCAATATTTATTGTGGAGAAATCGCATTGAACATCTGTTCCGCTTTTTGCCAATCTCCTTTCATATTATAGGCGATGGCCATAGGAAGCAGCGCTCTATGATCATTCTTCAATCTTTTTAACACTTTCAGGGCTGCGTTTGCATCTTTTTCATATTTTAAAAGAGCATTGGCATAATTGAGAACTGCCAACGGATCAAGCACAAACTGCTCATAAGCCTTCCTGTATATAGCCACCGGATTCTTTCCACATTCAACATACTGTTGTGCCAACTTGTACATCTCATACTGACTCAGGCATCTGGGTACAGTGGCAAACATTTCCTCCAGTTCGTCATCCGTATAAGGACGAATATCAAATCTCATGCGAAAAATGGTACGGCGCAAAGTGGGATAAACTGTGGCAAGCAACTCTGCATAGACCTTTCCCCCATCTAAAGAACGTATAGCCGCTTCACGAGCCACGTCCGTATTATGCCTCTTAATAGCGGATAAAATTTCATCTTTATATGCCAAAGAAGATACTTTTATAATATTTTCCAAGCCTTCCCAGTCTTCACCGCCCCCATCTATTTCGTATATGGAAGCTTTCTTGAGCTGCGGGTACTTACTCAGTACATGATAAGAAAGCGTATGAGTACGACGTTCCGCCAAATATTTATTATAACTAAACTCACCTTCCGGAGAAGCGTATCCCATGATATGTACCTCACGAAGCCTAGCCCCTTTGATCCGAAGCCCTTTGGATACAAAATCATCCAGACGAGCTAATTCTTCCTGATTTTTACCAAAGTCAAGAAGAAGTTCATCCTGTGCGGATTTGAAAGTGACTTTACACTCAAATTCTTCTTCATAACATTTTATCTCCACCTTTTCAGGAGCATAAAAAATGTATTTATAGTCTTCTGGACCAAAAAGCTCTATTCCAGTCACCGGTATATTCGATTGGCTCACACCTTTACCGCACTCGGCACAGCCGTACACCTCCTCACGGAGAGAGAGATGACCAGAGGCCATCCAACGCTCAAAAGGCAGTGTTTCCTTGACGGAGATTCCAGACTCCCTCAAATTTCTGGAGTTGCGAATATCCTTCACAGGAAGTAATGTACCCGAGTTACCGCCCAATCTTTCCTTACGGGCAACAACCTTGTATCTTTTCTTTCCAGATATACACAGAGGAGAGAAATCAGTCCTGACATTGCCATCAGAAGATACCAAAGAAGGATAGATATAGACGATTTCCTGTGTCCTTAACCGGTTGATGGATTCTACTATATTGAAAGAAACAGTAAACATTTTCCCTTCCGGGCTACGTTCAGTTTTCACATCTGTATATTCCAAACGAGAATTCCCCTTTCTGACAACCTTATCCCCTGCCTGTCCTACCACTGGCAAACAGTATACATATCCCAGAGCAGAGAGTATTCCTATATAATATTGTATTGGTTTCATTGATTCTGTTTTTAATGTTTATATACGCAAGGCGCCATTCATTTAATTATATAGATAATCGAAACGGCAAGCTTTGTAGGTCCCAAATAATCAGCCTTCCCCTTGCCTGCCTTCTTTCCACAAGAAGTACATTTGAACCTGTCATATTTAACACGTGCATAACCTAATCCTAAGGATGTTTCCACACTGAACCTGTTAGACAATATCCAATGATAGCCTGTACTGATACCTCCGCCATAAAAATACCCTTCATAACGGTAATCTTTCATTTTCTTAGAGTGATTCTGAAGGATAAAAGGAATATTTACACCACCCACATTCATCTGTCCTCCGTGTGTATGGAGACCGAAGAACCAGCCGTTGAAAACGTCACAGGTCCAGTAACGGAGCTCCGGCTGGACAAGCCAGTGACTGAACTTCTTTGCCTTGTATCGGGAAGACGTGGCGTTCCGCGTGTAGAAAAAGAAATTCATGCCCACCTGTGTATCAAGGGTCCATTTACGCCCCATGGAGAACTCCAGGGAGATATTGGGAGTTTTCAAGGCATCATAAGCCAAATTGTTCTTCAAGGCAACCTTTTGAGAGAAGGTACCAGCCGAACAAAGCAAAAATACCAGAAGAAAAAACGATTTCATCATACTGTTATTCATTGTTTCGTTATTTTATCTTATCTTATCAGAGGACAAGCCAAAGCTATCCTTATGTAATAATCATTAATAAAAATGCTGCTTCCCGGAAAAGACTCCAGAATCTTCCTTGCGCGTACGTAGTGGACAGCCGGAAACTCCTGTCCGCACCAGAAAGACCTGCGGGGACGCAACCCGCCCACGAGACTTAAAAGCCTTTCAGCCGATCCGGCGAAAGCCGAATAGTGGACACCGTCCCGAGTATGCAGGTAAATCGAATCCCTGTTGGACCATTCCATGTTGAATATCTCATGACTCATTCGCATAATGTCAACCGTTCTTGGATGATTTTCTTATTTCCACTCTCTCCCGTAGAGAGTGGAAAATTGTCCAAAATCCGCTTTTGGAAACGGTTGTAGATGCCAAAAAGAAATAAAAGATGCAATATGAACAGATTTTATTATATAACTAGCTGAAAATAATATTACTAATATTTTCATTAGGCTACAAAAACAGAAACAATGGAACTTTTTTATTTGAACGAGCACACATCCTGTTATAATTACTCGAAATCTGTGCAGGAGGGATTCCGGTATTATAAATTTGATGAAGGATTGAACCACGAGGAGGAATTGGTAAAAGATTGTATCCTGTTCGTACTTAAGGGAAGTCTGCAATTCTCCTGCAACGGTTTTCAGTTCACCGTTTCATCAGGAGAGATGGTCTTTTTTTGCCGTGAAAGCCTGTTTAACACCCAATCACTGGAAAAATGTGAAGTCGTGGCAGCCTTGTTCGAAGGGGGGGCATGGCCCTGTCAAAAGGCTTCCTTTTCAAAGTTATACCACCTGAGGGAAATTGTCGAATATCGTATGGAACCTCTTGAAATCAGGGATCGGTTACGTAAATTTCTCGAACTTCTGGTGTGTTATCTGGAAGACGGGGCGAACTGCATCCATTTTCACGAAATAAAACTCAAGGAACTTTTCTGGAATATTCGCTTTTACTACTCCAGGCAGGAACTCGCGAATTTCTTCTATACGATTATAGGCTGTTCGCAAGACTTCAAAAACAAGGTCTTGAACAATTATAAACGTTGCAGGACCGTGAAAGAACTTGCATCGGCCTGTGACATCTCCCTCTCCGCCTTCAAAAGACAGTTTTCAGCGGAGTTTGGAGAGACTCCAGCTGAATGGATGCAGAAACAGATGTTGGGAGAAATCAAATACAAACTTTCAGTTACAGACCTGCCGTTGGGAACCATTGCCAATGAACTGGAATTTTCCTCTCTTGCACACTTCTCCAGATTTTGCAAGAGATGCCTGGGATGTTCTCCCAGAAAGTTGAGACAACAGATAAAAGGCGGTTAAACGATCTCTGGAGGGCGGGGCTGATAAGAATTTGATAAACAATAGAGCCAAAACGGAAACAATTAATAAAATTATTGTCTTTAAATTTGCAGCGTAATCCAAACAAAAAAGGATTACGCTATTTTTTTTACATGTTATGTATAATTCCTTTATTTTCCACTCTCTACGGGAGAGAGTGAAGAGACAGAAACAAATATACGTATATTATTATAATATATCAAAATTAAAGTCAAAAATGTCTTGTACGACTCTTTCCGATATAAAAAATGTTTTGTTCAATTAATCCTATTTACTAAACAGTTGATAGTTCAATACGTAGCTCCCATAACCTGTAAACCGTTCTCGTAGCCTATTTTCAATAGAAAGAGGGGATAGGATAAATTTGCTTAATAAAAGTGTTTCCTTTTTTGCATGTATATCCCGCCACATGCACCAGGGCGGGACTTACAGAAACATCCGGGAGTGGTAAATTTATCGGCGGTTAAAACCACTTTGGGAGTGATTAACCGCCGTCCATCGTCTGGACGGGAAATGAAGAATAGGAACTGATATCTTTCGCGGTCGGGCCCGGCCAATCATTCACCGTTAAAATGAAATCAGCCACTTGATTATTAACTGCATCCAGTGCGGAATGATCCAGCTCTTTCAGATAGATTCGGGTCGTTTTTTCCGACGTATGCCCCAGACATTCACCAATAACATGAACCGGGGCCCCGTTTACCTTGGCTATCGTGGCCCATGAATGGCGGGCCGCGTGAAGTCTCAGCGGGAATTCCAAACCAATGACCCGGGAAATCTTTCCCAGGGAGTAACGAATCCTATGGTAGGCGCTTCTATAACCGGCGTACGGATCCCGTCCTGCAGGAAACAACGGGAAGACATATTCACCCGGTACATTCTTATATCTTTCCAGGATACGACTGATCTCTCTGTTTATACCTACCCGCATCAATTGGTTGGTCTTGTGACGCCTATAACAGATTTCACCCGGAAAAACATGCCTCTTTTTTAGCAATGCAATATCGACGAATGACATTCCACGCGTGTAAAAGCTGAACATGAAAATGTCCCGGGCAAGAGATAACGGGCTGTCCTTTTCCAATTCAACTGCGGATAGTGTTTTAATCACAACCGGATCAAGGGAACGTTTGAGAGTTTTTTCCGTTTTAATGCTTATATCGCGAAAGGGGCAAGGCAGTTCCAGGTCCATCTCCCGACATCCCTTCCTGAAAAGAGCCTTGATATTATGCAGATAAAAACCAATGGTGTTATCACATATACCCGAAGCGAGCAGTTTCCCCTGATAGTCGGAAATGATCCGGGAAGAGAGTTTTATGAAGGGAAAATCCTTTTTTCCCAGGTACCTCTGCATGGAACGCAGGCTGGAGGCGTATGCCCGGGCTGTTCCTTCGTGACCGCTTTCACGAAGTTCCCGGATTTTCCGTGAAAAATAGAAATAAAAACCGGCTTCACGGGTTAACACGCCGTAAGTCCTGAACACGTCCTCTATTTCATATTCCCGGGATTTCTTCTCTATCATTGAAATACACTTTAACAGTACCCTTGAGATACTTTCACACCTGTGGTTGATCCGCCGAATCGACTCAGGGGTGTTTTCCCCGCCTTCAATAACCCTCCCTTTTACGGGATCAAACAGGGTATCCGGGATGCTGAATCCTGTATAAACAACCTTTTTCCTTCGCTTGTGAAGAACCTGCACGACTAACGGGAATTTGCCGGACCGGTCGCTCCTTCCTTTTACCAATACTGTTTTAACTGTTGCCATAAGTTTTTTATTAATTAGACATTTGACGTTTCTCTGTTTCCTGGAAAGGAAGCATAAACTTATATGCATCAAATCGGAAAAAGGCCTAAAAAGTTCAGTAACCAAGCGGGAAAATTGCACGAAAGAGGGGAAGTCGGTTCCAGACCCGTCGGTAAGGAAACGGTACGTCTTGTATGTATAGGATTTTTTTCAACCTGCCAAACATGAAAAATGGAACGGGGTGAGATGGTAAAGCATGTCCCAATACATCCCCAAGTAAACCATGGGGATTAAGCATGGCAGATGGGATTTTTTCGCTGCACAAGACAAAAAAGGCGGCCCCACCTGCCGCCTGTAGATTGATAAAGAGAGAATTCCATCCTACGCGAGATGATCAAAGCCATATGGATCCAGCTTCCACATCCCCTGCCTGGTAGGTATAGGAGATGAACTCCTCAAGTGCCTCCTTCCATGTAAGATTGAAGGTTTTCATGATGGAGTGTAGCGTGCGGTTGCTGTCTTCATCCAGGCTATCCTCCCCGATCAGGTTCACATCTGCCTCCGGGTCCACATCAACAAATTCCTCGCGGCTCCAAAACACCACTACCGGGATGCTCAGGTTAATATCCCATGTTCCGCGCTGGATCAATACCCCGGAGGGCTTGTAGAACGGGTCAAAGCCGTTTGTCTGCGGGTTCTTTTTAGAGTTGTAGCCGTGATACAGGCGGAGTTTCAGGTCGAACTCCTTGCGGTCCTTCAGGAACCGGATAACTCCTTTTAATCCTACCGGGTTAGTGCCTCCCGTAATTTCCGCCTCGTTGTCATGTTTGGTCTTGTCCCAGGGCGTGGTATCCACGTAGAGATAATCCACCAGTGCCTCCGGATCATTGTCGTTAGCTTCCGGTTTCCCGTCAAAGGTAGGTCTCACGTTTTCCGGGGTGAAGAAATGCTGGTGGATATTCTCCTGCCCGTTCTCCACGAACTGGCCGTTCATCAACTCTCCTTTGGAATTGTAGTAATAGATAAACATCAGGTAAACCGGGGCCGGGGTAAAGTTGTTTCCATTTTTATATTCACCGTTTTTCTGAACGTAAAACTTGCCCTGGCTTCCTTCAGCAAGGGTCCATCCACTGCCGGTCTTCAGTTCATAAGTGATCTCCTGGACACGTTTCATATACCTGGCTGGGGATTCCGGATTTTGGTGGGGACCTCCGGCCTTCTGTATCTCGTTCCAGTCAGCGTGCAGGTGGCATTCAACGAGGCGGACGGTCATTTTTGCCGGGTCCTCATGCAGCTTGTTCTTCGTCTCGTCTTCTGGTATTACAGGATCCTTGCTGCAAGAGTTCAGCGACAGGACAAGGGACACTCCTACCAGAAGTGCCCACACGGTTTTACATGCAATTGTTCTCATTTTTCTTTTTATTTATTAGTGTTGATTATAGTTGTTATAAATTAAAAAATCCAGTTTACACCGCAACGCACATCACGTCCCATATCATGCGCATAGTAACGCGAGCGGTTGGTGTATTCCTTGTACTCACGATTCAGGAGGTTGTCTGCCGACAGCATGAACCGGACCTGGTGTCCCCGTTTCACGGGAAGTTCAAGAGCAGCGTCGAACCCGAGGAGATGGTACGCCGGGGGAGTATACGGGATAAGATCCGTGTCCGGATCAAACCGCCTCTGTTTTGCGGTGAAACGGTGCCTGATGTTCAGACGCAGCCTGAGATGCGATTTCGTCTCGTGTATCCACGCAAGTTCATGGCTGAAACGGAAGGAGGGAATATAAGGAAGATAATTACCCTTTGTCCGTTCGTTTGCCCGTATAAAGGAGACGACGGCATGGTAGTCCCATGAACCGCCCGGAGTGAAACGCAGGTCAAAGTCCATACCGCGGAAGAAAGCCGGGGTCTGCCTGTACTGGAAGACCGGGTATGCTCCCGAAATCACGGTGACTGTCTCTTTCTCCGGCCCGTCATAGATATAGCCGTCCACCCATTGCAGGTAACCGTCCAGACAGACGCTGAACATCCCGTCGCCGTAACGGAGGGAAGATATCCATTTGTAGCTTCTTTCCGAGTGCATCGCAGAGTCTCCCCTGACAAACATCCCAGACCCGAGCTCGTTCCCGTTGCTGTACAGTTCATACACGTGAGGGGCACGCCAGGCCAGACCGAAGTTGGAGGTGAGCCTCCAGCGTCTGGAAAGTTGATAGTGTCCTCCCAGGCTGTAGGACACGTTGTTAAACTTTCTTATCCCGCCATAGGGGCTTCCCGTCCAGTCATAACCACTGGCACGGGTTTCCTGCATATCCAGGCGGAGGCCTGCTTCAACGCCTCCCCTGGCCAGGTGATATTTCCCGATTCCGTATATCCCTGCCTGTGTCTCCGTGTAGTTCGGGATAACGGGCACGAATCCGGTACCCGCGCGGCTGTGGTTCTCGATGAACATGACCTGACCTCCCGCCTCGACTTGCCAGGAGCGGTAATCCCGCTTCCAACGCAGAAGATGCTGGAATGAATTCAGGTGCAGGGAAACCGCCGGAATGTTAGAATCCAGCCGCCGGACACGGTTTTCCTGCCTATCGTCCTTCTGCCAGGTACTCTGCCAGTGAATACTTCCCCCCTTCTTCATGCCGAGCCGCATCCTGCCGAATGCGATCTGATGGGTGACCTCCTGGCAGGGAGGCCTGATACCACGGGAGAAGGGATCCGTGTGCAGGGGGCGACCAAGCCGGATACGTTCCGCCAGCAGGTCCTCGCTACCCATCTGGGCGCTGAGCATCACCCCTGTCCGGCTGTAGAAGCGGCTGTAGGAACCTTCCACTCTCAGACGCCCGCGGTCATAGCCCAGGGAGGCGGAAGCGTGATACTCCCTGGTTCCCGTGTTGTTCAGAAGATAGTGCGCGGTGGAACGGTCCCCGGAATTTGACCAGGTTCCCTGCAGACGCCAGGCGAAATCACCGGGAAAAGCACCTTCGAGCTGTCCGGTAGCCACGTAGCGACTCCCGTTACTTCCGTAAAGTGCGGAGATTCCCCCTTGAAGGGAGCGTTTTCTGAAAGGAAGCGGAGACTGCTCCATGACGATAATCCCTCCAAGGGCATCCGAACCGTATCTTACCGCATCGGAGCCCTTGATTACCGAAACGGAGGAGCTGCCGTTCATGTCCACTTCGGGAGCGTGGTCGGCCCCCCATTGCTGCCCGGTCTGGCGGGCACCGTTATGGATGATCAGTATCCGGTTCCCGTACATTCCTTGGATAACGGGTTTGGATACAGTGGTTCCCGTGCTGACGGAACTTACCCCGCTGACACGTTCGAGCAGGGTGGCAAGCGAGGTTCCCAGCGCGTTCCTGATCTCGGGAGATGAAAGGCGCCGGCTCACCACGTTGGGTGACACCCCGGCACGTTCACCGGTCACGACCACTTCCCCGAGTTTTTGTATGTCCGGGGAGAGACATACGGTATGTATGCTGCTTTCTTTGAATGCCCCGTTCAAAGGCACACGTCGGGAACTGTAACCCAGGCACTGCACGAGGACCGTATCCATGAAACACGTTCCATGACCGAAAACAATCATTCCACGGGGGGAACTGACAAGTAACCGTTCCCCGGTCAGGATATAGGCCCCTTCAATGGGAAGCCCGCTTTCCTGGTCAATGACCAGCAGGGTATCGCGTGTACCCGTCGATTGCCGGTCAGCCTGTACCCGTGCTTCCATGGGAGAAGGGAGAGTACATAGGCAGACAACAAGCAGGCACACATACTGGAGATATGCATGAAATGTCATACTTGAAAAAATATAAACGGGTTATAATCTGTTAAGACGGGACATGAAAAGCCCCTGCACGCAATCACAGTGATGGCATGCGAATCCCTCAAGGGAGTTATGACAAACACACAGGGGGTGCACGGAGGAAATGCGGGAAAAGAGTGACGATGACATCTGTTTCCCCGGAGATAAGATACCTGACAGGCCTGCCAGTCGGAATATAATCGTATATAAAAATCCCTGCCTCGACAAACGGGGAGAGCGTAAAGAGACAGATGGTACAATTTTCAGGAGAATCGTGACGGGAGTGCCCCTGTTCGTTATGGGATACGCACGAATGTTCCCCGTGAACATGAAAAGCTTTCACGAGGAAAAAGGGCATCAATGTCAGCAACAACATGCATGCTATGACAGCCCGCTGTCTCTGTCTTTTTTTCGTACGATCCATTAGTTTACAAAATTAACAGTTTTAATCATCACTCGCAATACCTACAAATAATGATTTGCAAGCATAAACACCATGTATATTTGCTACGGATACCAGACAGACCGTTTTATTCCTCCAACCACTCGTCTGAGAGCCCGAAACTCCTGTCACGAAACAATTCAGCCAGACCTGAGATTTGTTTGAAACGGAGTAACTCGTTCTTGTCCATGCCTGTGTTGCGCATGATCCAGCTGTCGGACATACCCGATTTTGACAGTTCCGCCACAATACCTGTCATAAGTTCCAGCGAGTGCATTCCCCTGGCCCTGTTATGACGGATAGTCGAGGCCATCCTGTTCGAGATGTCCTTGTTTATGACCGTTACAGGCAGCAATCCGTTCTCGCGCCTGTAAATCCTGACGGATGTTTTCATAACCAGATAGCGGTGGTAACCGTCAACCAGCTCGTAGATATCCTCTTCTTCCCGGTAATAACACACGAGGGGCATCGTGTAGCCGTCTTCCCAGATGGACAGTTCCAACAGTTTCATCTCCGGGGGAGCAACGACATTCGGGTTATAGCTGTTGGCCACGATTTTCTCGACCGGCACGGCCTTGACGTTATACGCCGGACTTTTAAAACTTGACATGACAATCACAATTTATATCTTTTCAAAACTCTCTCTTTCATCTCCCTCTCCCGCTTGGTCTGCGTGAAACCCATATACTTGCAGGTATGATCGTTTTTCAGGATGCAGACGCACATTCGTTTGTAAGTGGGTATTTCACGAAATTCAGGGATATCTATCTCGTCTATATACTCCATGCGGACGGGCCTCTTGTCGGTTCGGTATGCCGTGCATTCCTCCACCGTGAACGGTACACCGGCCGCACGCAGTTTCCCGATCGTTTCCTCTCCCAGGCAGCCTCCTTTTTCCCTCCAGAATTTCTGGCTCACCCTCAGCTTCTCCAGGTAGTTCTCCCTTGTCGCCCGGGGAAGCGTGTCAAGGAGGAAGTACATGTACTCTTTCCACGTGAACCCGTCCGGACGATTGATGGAACGCCAGCCCATCGCGACCGTGTTTCCGTACATCCCGGCGAAACTGACGCCGTTGACCCGGCTGACCATGCGTCCCCAGGTATCCGGGTCAATAACTTTATAAAGATGCAGGGTCGAAACGGCCTGTGAGATAAACGGGCTGGCCAGCCTCTGGCGGGACAAGGGAATCCCGGCCTGGTAATACAAGTCATACAAACGGTTATAATCCCAACCATACCGGGCATACCCCGTCCACACGTCCGTTGTCTTCCAGTCGTATATCGGGTAGGCGTTATAGGTATAATACCCTAACCGATGGGTCCACTTGTAGTTGCCCAGCTTACGGTAATTCTTGTCGGAATGAATCGCCCGCCACCGGTTGAAGCTCTCCTGCGTGCGGATCCCCACGAGGCAGCAAACGCGCTTGCATCCCTTTTCACGACGCACCCATGAAGGAAAAAGGAACTGGAAATCGTAATCCCACAGGTTGGCGTCCCAGAAATCAAAATCTTTCACGGTAAGGGCGGTGCCCGGCATCTGGCGAACCCAGATATTCTGGTACCCCTCTTGCCAGGGACGCCAGTATTGCTGGTACATGGAAGTACATGTGGATACCTTGAAGGGGACACAACAGTGAAACACTTCAAGGATATCCCGGTTATTGGAAAACACCCTTTCCACGTACTCCGTGCTCTGGCGGTACTGCACCTCATAATCCATGTGGAACACTCCCAGTTTTCTGCCGGGAGCATGCCTGCGAATATAATCCATGCACAAATGAAGAAGGACACCGCTATCCTTGCCACCGGAAAAAGAGACATACACGTAATCAAAAAAGTCAAAAATGATCTTCAATCTCCGGTTGGCGGCCTCGTAGACGTCCAACCGGCGTATCATGACCTACCTCCTTCATGATAACGCATTTTGATATATTTCTTCCATTCGAAATAGGGAATGAACCCCTTCGTGGAAAAGCCTTCCACGTGGCGTTTGTGTACAACGGCCACGAGAGAACCGTCAGAAGAAAAATCATGGATAATACGGTCCAATATCCCCTCTATAACAGTGGGGTTATCCCCGCTAATATAGTAGTTATCTATGCAGTTGTTCATCAAGGTCATTTTCACGGGCATGAATCCCAGCACCCGTCCTTCGTTCACGGCAATGTACCAGACATGGTTACGCGTCGTTTTGAAAGGGTAATTATTATTTTGCCGCAGCACGGCAGGGCTCATCACTAAAGGGGCGACAAGGTTAAAAAGCCGGCTGTCCAACCCCTGCAACTTTAGAATATTCATGTCTCCAATTTTTTTATAACAGAATAAATCAAGCTTAATTAACATGTAATATACAAGATATTATATATTACAAAGAAAACCAATTAAAAGAATAGTCAATTATCATTTCAGCCCTATTACTTATCAATATAGTTGTTGCCAAACTTCCGTGAACGGGTATTAATTATTAAGAATTGTTATTCTTTTGAATAGTTCATAAAGGATAGTCCTATCCTTTAAGCCCGAAACGCCACATGTGCTTGATCGTTTCCTAACGCTTATTCGACACTACTCCCAAGAATTGGTATAATCTTGCTATGGTTATATACCGCCTGATTTTATCTTTTTATATAATCACTCGCTCTGGTAAGGTAGTAAAAATTTATACCCTTTCCCCCTCAGCATGACTTCCGATTCTCGCACCTCTTCTACATAGAGGCGGTGTATCCCTACTTTTATTTTTCCATGCGCAGCGGAGTAACTGAGGACATTCAAGTCGATGGAATCGCCTTGTACGGGATTCACAATGGGGGCGATCTTGATGTGAGAGCCTTCGTAGGTTGTAATAAATCCTCCATAAGGGCGGGCGCTGTCTATGATCCATGTGCCTGCTCTTTTTCTTCTGACTATCATTTTGTTGTTCAACATCACGTAATATGAACTGTTGCGGGTGTCGTACCATCCGGGCACGGTCAATTCTCCTTCAGGCTTCACTTTGATATGGATGGTTTTCTGTTCTTTTCCGTCTTCGGATATGGCGGTAACTTCAGCCTCTCCTTCGTATTTGGGCATTATTTCGAGCATGCCGGTAGAGCCGTCCCATTTTATATCCATTACGTCTGCCGGATCGTTTTCCTGTAGTGTGACGCGTTCTCCTCCTCCCGAAATGCTCACGAACTTGCTTATGTCTTTAGGACGGAGTTGAACAATGGGATGGCTTATGCCCAATTCGGGGAAAGTCACGTTGATTTTCAGCCGTACACGCTTGTCGTGCGAGAGGACAGTGGCAAACGTTTCGCCCTCCAGCAATCCTTTCACCTTTAGCGTGTCCATGCTCATTTGCGCAGCGGCTATTTGCGAGTTCTCCACGTTGACGATGTATTTTCCGTTTCCTCCCGAAACGAGGAGCCTTTTTTCCGTTTGCTTATTCAGCGACAATTCGTCAACGTTTTTTTCTTTTCCTATCCGGATGTCCGGATACTCCTCTTTCCGGTCTTCGCAGGCAAAGCTGCAAATAATCGAGAAAGCAACGCACAGTGCGGTTATTCTATTCTTGCTCATAAGTTTGTAAACAGTTTAATAGTTTCTTTATTCTTAAAAATTCTGCACACTCAGCTCATTATACAGGATTTCCCACTCTCGCCCTTCTCCTTCATCGATATGGATTTCCAGTTGAAATTTTTTGTAGTATCCTTCGAAAATGGGGAATTCCAGCGTATTATTTGCAGGTTGAACAGACTTCCCATCGAGTTTGTAAGAGATTTTTGCATTCGGATTCGCCAATTCGTTGTAGTAGAGCTTGAGAAAACGTCCTTTGCACGTAGCATCGGCTTCGATAGTACGCAGATAGGGGATACGGTCTTCTGAATCGACCGACTTTTCGAGGTTTTTCGTTCCGGCGGTCGTTTTCGCGTATTCAGACCTCACTCCGTCTTTTACGGCACATACTTCGATATCGTACGTCTGTCCGGGTGTCAGTTTTTCTATCGTGAACGAATTGCCGGTGATTCCGGTAAATACATGTGCATCGGTTTTTACTTCGTAAGTGGTTCCTTGCATATTGCTTTTCTTCCATGATACTGTAATTTCTTGCTGGAAACATTCGGTAGAGTTCAGCTCGGGCTTTTCCAGCTTTTGTGTTTCGGGTGTTGAGGAGCCTCCCTCTGATTTTGTCAAAGAGATATCATCCAAATAAATTTTCCCATTTTGTTTGAATGGGAAGATTATACTCATTCCTGCTACGTCTATGTTTTTGTCTTCAGGAATTTTGACCTCCTGCTCGAATTTCACCCATTTGTCTTTTTTGGTAGTGAAGCTGTATTCTTTATCGCCCTTCCAGTCATCGTCATCCTCTGTTCTTTGGTAGAAGTTGAATATGACATTGAATTTCAAATTTTCGTTTGTGCATTTGTGCCAAACGGTCAGTTTATAAGTAGCTCCTTTTTCGACAGGCAATGCTCCTATACGCCAACTCTCAACAGTCTCATCAATAGGGCTGATGGATCCTCCATTGTCAAGATATGCCATGAATATTTTGCTTCCGCTTCCTCCGTCACGCTTTTCGTTTTGAAAGTTTCCTATAGCTTTGTACACTTTCCAACCTTTAGGTTTTCTCTCGAAGTCGGATCCGATCCATTCTCCTTCAAAATCTCCGTTTTTCAATAAATTCTCTTGTGCGTTCGCTGTGGGAATGATCCACACCCACATCATTGCGAGTAATGCTATTCTATGAATTGTTCTCATGTTTATTTTATTTTTTTATTTCTTCAGGTGACACTCCGAACCTCTCGCCTATCTGTGCTGCCAGATAGTGTAACGAGCCTTCGTCTTTTTCCTCTCCCAGCAAGCGATCCTTGTCCCATAGCCCGCCTTCTTGTTCCAATGTCTGTAAAAGTTTCCGGGTTTCCTCGTATGTGATGAATGGTTGCCCTTGTACGTTTCGGGCAAACTGCGAGGCATAGATGAGTCCGTAAGCTTGCGATAGAAGTCGAAAAGCATGTTTGGGATTTTCTTTCAGATTGGCAAAGGTGTTGGCTCCTACCAGCAGGTTCATTGCTCTGGCAGCCACCACACGTCCAAGCTCATGCCTGATAGTATCCGCTTGTAGCTTGATTTCATCGTAACGTGATGTTTCCATATAGGTACGTCCTCTTACAAAACATTGAAAGATGCGGCGGTGCGAATCTTTCAATGCCGGCAAGCCTTCAGACTGGGCGAGCGGTTTCCAGAATCCGTAATATCCATAGGCTAAATCCCAGTGGTGTTCCAACTCTGTATAGTTGTGTCCCGCAGACAGTTGGGTCAAGTCGTGCGCGGAGCGTACTTCCGGGTTTTCCGTTACATCTTCACTCAGGTGCACGTTGAGTATTTTGTCCAGATATATGGCACCCATGACGGCATATCTGTAAACTTCGGCTACGGCAATTCCTCTTTCATCCACAAAACAAATGTCTTTGTCGCCTATATTGATTCCTACATATCCCGTTATTCCTTTTTGAGCTTCCGTACTTCTGCGTTCATGCGGTTTTTCCTGTCCTAATCCGGCTATACGTGTCGACATGTCAAACCAACTGTTGAAATCTTGCAGGATTTTTCCTCTGTCGGTAAGGTGTAGCGTAGAAGTGGCTATCTCATTTTGCGGCTTCAAACCGTACTCTCCTTCGCGGAACATTTGCATCGCTTCATCATAGTCCATTTTCGTGCCCATGCGTGCTCCGCTCATGTATCTCGAAAAGATTCTGTCGATAGGAGCCTTCAAAAATTTACACTCCAACGTGTTTACGCTGCTCTCTCCGTTTCTTGAAAACTTGTACGACGGTTCCGGCAATACAGGAGGCCGGTATGCGCTTTCTACCGTTTCATTCGTCCCTTCGGTACAGGCCGTTACGCTTGCCAGCAAACAAAGGGATAGTATATGTTGTTTTATGTAATTCATTTCTCTCTTTTTCTAAGGTAAAATAAAATATTCACAATAAGGGTGCTTCAGCATATTCGGTCCTTCTTCATTCTGATATTGCTCCGTCCGCAGTTCGGGAAGTTCAATCAACCCGTCGGCGGAAACAGCCTTGATGCTTGCTCTTACATTAGAATTCCGAGGACCTACTCCGCTGACACTGAGGTATAAGGGAAATCCGGAGTAGACCTCAAAGGTAATTTCCAATTCTTCGCCATTGCTCATTACATTGATGTTTTGTTCTTCCTCTTCTTCATCGTAGTCCTCTTCCGTATCTTCTTCTGCAGACTCCGAATCCTTTTCGAAGCAAGTGATGGTTATCAGCTCTTTCTTTTCGTTAATATACTTTACTTCGTATCGAGCTGTTACTTTAGGATCATCTACAAGATTTCCTCTTCGGTCCGTTTCATTAAATTGGCATAGCAAAGTCACTTTATATTTTTCTGCACCCTCGGGTGTTTCGGTACCGGGATATTTGTAGTTTTTCAATGCCAAGTCAGGGTCACATAACTGTATCGTCAACTCTCCTCGTTTGTTCTCCGGTTTTTCTATTTCTTTTGGTGGAAATATTTTTTCATAATCTTCGTTTATTATGGTGTCTTCTTTCACCGTGTTGCAACTGCATACCAGCAGCAATACACACATTATCCATATATATTTCATATCGTTTTTTTGTTTTTTAATTATCAGATTTATCCCAAATTTCGGCTATAACTCCGGTTACTTCTCCACCGGGGGCAAGATGTTTGCTTATCCAACGCTCGGTCTTGCTGTAGGGGTCGAACACCTTCACGAGTTCACAAACAAAGCGGTTTCCTTCTCTGCGGAAATCGTAAAACGTGTAGTTTTTGCTGTATCGTATGCCGGGTCTGAACGTCAATCCGTCTGTTGTGCCCACATATCCCGATCCCAGACCTACTACCTCTTTGGGCCATCCGTGAGGCGCATAGGGGTCTTTGGCAAAAAGAAACAGATGATAGCGTTGATATTCCTCCTGCTTTTTTCTTTTTTTTGAGTTTTCATCTCTATTGTCAATAATAGTTCTGGTCTGCATGTCGCTGCGGAAATATATCCGGCCTGCTTTCCGGATGACCAGTTGCGGATTTTTCATCTCTTGGAAAAACAGGTTATTGGCATAAGCTTTATGCATGTCTTCCACCCAACTGTTTTCGCTTTTCAGTTTTGTGAATACCATATACTCGCGAGCGGGTTCTATGTATGAAGCTGTTCGAAAAACGAGATTACCATCAGCGTCTTTTCCTGTATAAAGAAAATCGGAAGAGGCGGCGAATCGGTCGTTCACCAGACTATGCAGATAATTGTAAGTGGTGAAGCTCAGTTGAGTGAATGTGTTCTGACTTACTTCAAACTCGCTTTTGCGGCTGTTCTTCCCGCTTTGCTCGTCATAATCGGCTATGGTTTCTACCGTTCCGTCGTCTGCGAACTTCATGAAGAAGCAGTGTCCGCCATATCCATATTTGTTCCGGTATTCGAATTGGGTTATCTGCTCGTTCACGTTTGTAAACAGTAGCGAGTCTGTCCGGGGAAAGTAGGTGACACACCACCCATGGGGAGCATCTATAAGTTCCTTCCTCAGTTCGCTGATATGTTTTGCGCTCCGCTCGGAAGGAGATGAATCGAAAATATTCTCATCCTTGCAGGAGAAGCAGACCGCTATCAGAATAAGTAGTTGGAATCCTGTTTTCATACTCTTTATTTTTGTTTCATATATGCTTTTAATTGTTTTATGCTTATCATTTGTAGATAATCGAGCGAGATTTTGATTTCTTTATTGAAATAGTCTTCTACAAACGCCTCTTTCTCCGTCAGTTCTTTATATGCTTGACGTGCCTCTTCATCATACGCCCGCTGAACTTCCGGATCTTCGTCGGAGTAAGGAGTTTTGGCTTCTGCCAACGCTTTAAGCACCTCTTTAGGGGTATGCGTAAGCTTAGCGCTGATAATCTCGGCGAAATCATCCTCGGCAGAAAGGAAAGAGTGGAAAGTAAAAAAGCCTCTCTTGCTCGGATATGGTGAGAAAGTAAGCAATCTGCGTCCTTGTATCTCTCCTTTGAATATATCGGCAATGAGTTTGGTCGATTCGATATATCTGTTTCTGCTGATGGTCAGGAACTTGTTTCTGTCGTAAGGGAACAACTCCATCAATCGTTTTGCGAATTGATGATGCACGCTTCGCATCAGGATAAATACCTTGTCCTCATCTTTCGGGTCGAAGTCGTTGACGTTGTACAGAAACATCTCGTTGGTCGTTGCTTCCGTATTTCCTAAAAGCTCTACTCCGTTTCCGTCTATGTTCTTTCCGCCATACATGTAAATCTTAACGGGGTTCTTGCTCAGAAAGAACTTTTCTCCACCCAGATCGGAAGCTGTATAGAGGTCGATCCACAACGCTTTGATCGTTTCGAGCACACTTTTTACATTAGCGGCTTCCGGCGGATAGGTGTAGCTTCCGTTCTGCGCCACGTTTTTATCCCAACGATATTCGATTTCGATACCGTAAGGACGTGTGAATGTATTTAATATCCACTCGTCGAGTTCTGTCCTATTGCGTTGTACTGCTCCCAAGTCTACTACGCTTTGGTCGGATAAGGCAGCTTCCTGTTCGCAGCCCGCTAACAGCAGGCATGTGGCAAACAGGTACAAGCTTCGTCCGATAAAGTATCTGAATCTCATTCTTTTGCTTATTGTTTTCATGTTTTTAATATTCTCTGTCCATTATATTGTCAATATACTCAACGGGGGTTAGGTTCTAATCCCCGGTTGATGGCTTCGGCAGGTATTTGCAGGAGCTTTCTCGGGTCTTCTTTTTCCAGTTGCTTATAAAACTTATATTTCGATGCACGTTTCACCGATATATAAAAACGGCGGATGTCGAACCACCTCAATCCTTCGTGAATGAACTCTTGTTGTCTGAATCCTAAAATGGTTTTTACCATTGCCAGCTGCTTGATGCTCATTCCGTAGAACGGAGTATAGGTCTGGTAATTGTCGCTGCTTGTTTGCGTGTAGTCCGGACGGCTGCACGGAGGAGTGATTCCGAATTTGGCAGAAAGATAGATAAGCAGGTCGTTTATGGATTTGTCGTATTCTCCGATCATGGCGTATGCCTCCATCCGGTTGAGCATTACCTCATCGGTGGAGAATAAAACGTTGGTGACATACAGTCCCTTCGGTCGTATGTCTGTATAGCCCGATAACGAAAGCTCGTCGAATTTACCGATATATTGTCCGTCGCCTATGCGTCCGTCATTATAGTTGAAAAGGAAAACCGGTTCCATATTCACTTTCCGGAAGTTGGCGCATCCATCTATCCCATGCTGGTTGTATACTTTGTCTGCACTTTTGCTTGTCACTCCGTACTTTTCTGTGGATATGTTGCGGGCTACCCTTGACTCTGTTGTGGAGAGTAGCAAATTGGCGGGCTCTTCAGTGCTTGTGTATCGGGTATAGAGATGCTTGCGGTTGAAGTAAAACTCTTTTTCGTACTTCTGCCAGTTCCGAAGAACAGGTTTGGGGTCTATGCCGAGCACGTAGTCTGAATAGGCAATAACGAGTTCCCATTCTCCTTTAATCAGGTAGAAGCGGGAAGCGAAAGCGTATGCGGCTTTTTTATTGAAGTGGAATTTCGGTTTGCTATAATAACTATCGTCTACCAGTGAAATACCGAGTTTCAGGTCTTTCTCGATCTTTTCGTACACCTCCTTTACGGTTCCGCGCTTGTAGTCCACCAGCGCATTCTTTTCAGGCTTTGTCAGGTAAGGTATGCCGGGTGCAGTCTCCGACTTGGATGTACCGTACGGCTCCGCCCAGATGTTGACCAGCATAAAGTGCAGATAGGCACGCAATAGGAATGCTTCACCGTACAAAGCTTTCACACGGTCGGTTTTAGGATATTTGCTCAGAAGCTCCAACGCTTGGTTGGCTTGTGCGATGCCCGCGTAGCATGCGTTCCAATAGTTCAGCGGAGTGTCCAGGTCTTCCTGATCGTAATCTTCCCAATAATACATGGCTTCGTTCAGCCGTGAATGTGTGCCGTTCACCCGTTCGCCTACATTGTCGGTACGTGTTTCCAAGAACGCGAAGTAACTGGCTTCGGGGTAAGCTCCGGCGAGCAATTCGGCTATTTTCTCTTCACTGTCTATCTTCACATCGAGCGTAGAGTCGGGGGTTGTTTCCAGATAGCCTTGGCATGCCGTGAGCAGCGTGAGTATGATACTTAAGTAAATTATTCTTTTCATTTCAATGCGATTAAAATTCAACATGCAGTGTCATCGTATATTGTTTGGGAGTAGGCAATGAAACTCCTCCCGATTTGTAGAATTCCGGATCTTGCCCTTTCAACTTCTTGTCTGCATAAATCAGGAACGGATTGGTTACGTTTGCCTTCACACTCATTTGCCTGATCTTGAGTTGTGAAAGAAGCTTTTTGGGCAATCGATACCCCAACGAGATGTTTTTCATGCGCACGAAACTTCCGTCTGCCACTCTGTTCTGAGAGTAATTATAAGTGTTGTAAGCCTTTTCGATGTTTTCTTTTCCGATGTTGCGAATCAAATCCTGCGAAGGAATGACGGGGACGTTCGTTTTCCACTCGTCGCCCGGATTGAGCCAGCGGTCGTAGTACTCCTTCGAAAACACGTTCAGATCGGCGAACGAAGGATCGAATGTCGGATTGAGGCGTATCTTGTTGCCCGCTTGCATGGTGACGAAGCACGAAAACTCCCAGTTCTTGTATTTAAACGTGTTCGATACTCCGCCTATGTAAGTGGGTTCGATAGGCCCGTGGTAGATAAGGTACGACTTCGAATACTGCGCGTCGAGGAAATCCGCTCCTGATATTTCGCTGTTCACACCTTGGTTGGAAGGGTAAAGTCCGAAGTCGAAGGTAGGCAGGCCATTGTTGTTGAGCCCTTGAAAGTTGAAAGAGAATAGAGCCCCTCGTGGGAATCCGAGGATATTGCCGCGTCCGGTTCCCGCCACCATATCAAAGGTGTTCGGCGTATTCAGCAGGCGGGTGATCTTCTGCTTCATGCCGCTCACGGTGAAAGCCGTAGTCCAGCTGAAGTTGTCGGTTACGATATTCTTGGTTTGCAGCGCCAATTCCACTCCTCGTGTGCGCATATCTCCGAAGTTTGCGTACTTGTAATACTGTCCGCCCACACCGGAGGTACGGATGAGGTCTATCAGGTCGAATGAACTTCGCTGGTAGACATCGAATGTTGCGCTTATGCGGTTGTTGAACAGCCCGAGTTCCAAGCCGAGATTCAGCTCATACATTTTCTCCCATGTCAGGTCTCGGTTCTCAAGATGCAGGATGTGCAACGCATTCTCGCGATCCTTCAGCAGTGTGCGGTTGATGATGAGATGCTTGAACACAGCTGTGGAGTTTATCGCCTGTTCGTTCATTTTGGCCGTCAGTCCGTAGCTGGCACGCAGGGCGAGCTTGGAAACGGCAGGATACTTTTTCATGAACTTCTCTTGATCCATGTTCCACTTTGCTCCGATATTCCAAGTAGGCAACCAGCGCGAACGGCTGTATTTGCCTGCCGTATTCGACCCTTCATAGTTGAATACGCCGTTGAAAACGTATTTGCCCGCATATCCGTAGGTAGCGCTGGCGGAGAGGGTCACCCCTCTTTCGTAGCGTTCGGTAAGCGAGAAATAAGTGTTTCCTTCGTTAGTGAGCTTATCGAAAATCAAAGGATTGGTGAACACCTGATTCCCTCTGTCGTATTGTATCCCATAACCTTGGAAAGGGTTGATGATGCGGTCGGCATAGCGTATTTCGGTAAATCCGAAAGCGCGTATGTCGTGCTCGCCCATCTGTTTGTTGTAGTCGAGCGCAAAGCGTCCCAGATAGCTGCGCAGAGAAGTCTCGGTCTTATTGAACATGCCTCCGTGGATGAGTGCCACTTGCGGCAGTTGCAAGGGATTGTCTTTATTCTTCAACAAATAGATATTCTCTTGCGCCACGTAGGGAGTTTCGTTGGCGCGGAAAGCCTGTATCACGTTCGATTGTTCGGTGATGAAATGCGAACTTTTGGTTACCGCATGACGTACCGACGCCAATCCTTTCGCTTCGATGTTCTCGTTGAGTCTGTATGAAAGTTCGCCTTGCAGTTTGAAGTCGAGCACTTCGGTTTTCAGGTAATTGTTGTCAAACTCGTTCAGAATATTGAACGGAGCCCAGTTATTGCGGTAGTATTCCGGTTCACCGTTGGCATTGCGGGGGCGTAAGGTACGGCTTGTTCCCAGAGCATAGGCAAAGGGATTGATGTCGAAGTCGCGTTCGAAGGTTCCGATTACCGTATTTTTTCGCTGAGAAAGCGTACCCGGGGAGTTTTGGTTACGCAAGTTTCCTTGTGCGGATATGGTAGCCTTTATCTTGTCCTCTTTCCAGTAGAAGGAGTTTTTGATGTTGGCGGTGATGCGTTTTACATCATCGGCAAGCGTCCAGCCCCTGTCGTTATAGAAACCGATGGAGGTATACATGGTAGAATTCTCTCCTCCTCCGGAGAACGTTACGGTGTGCGTATGGATGGGGCTGTGTGTAAACAACTCCTTGAACCAATTGGTGTTGGCATATTCCCGCTCGCGCATGAACGCGCGCCTGGCTTCGTCCGTGTTTTCCAGATAATATCGCCCGGTAGACGGATCAACGGTTCCGAGAGCCTTATACATCTGGTGGTAAACACCACTACGGCGTCCGTATAATGTGTTTTGTACGGAGAAGTATCCCTTCCTGTCCATCTCCTGATAGATGGACATGCTCTCTTGCGAATTGAGCAGATCGAAGTCCGTATATGAAGGAATGGCCCGCATACTCAGCTCGTATGAGTAAGAAAATCTGTTCGGCGTGTTTCTTTTACCTGCACGGGTGGTGATTACGATTACCCCGTTCAGGGCTCTGGCTCCGTAGATAGATGTGGCGGAAGCATCTTTAAGCACCTGTATGTCTTCGATGTCCGAAGCGTTCAGGCCGGCAACGGCGGAGCTGATGAGTGTCACGGCGTCACCCGAAGCCAATTGGTCGAGCGTGAGCGACACTAGGTCTTCATATACAGCTCCGTCGATAACCCACAAAGGTTGAACGTTTCCCATGATGGAAGCGCCGCCGCGTATGTTGATGCGGGGAGCCGACCCGAAGCTGCCGGTGACATTTTGTATCGACAGTCCCGCTACACGCCCTTCGAGCATGCGTGATACATCCGCCACGCCGTCAAGCTTGATGTCGTCCAGCTTCACTGAAGCGGCTGCTCCCGTAAATACCCGGTTCTTTATGTTCTGATAACCGGTCACTACCACTCCTTCTATCTCCTGCACGTTTTCCTGAAGTGTGATATTCATGACGGTGGAGGTGATTTTCACTTTCCGGGTTTTCATTCCCACGAAGCTCACTTCCAACATTTGTCCTTTGCGGGCTTTGAGTGTGAACCGTCCGTCGCCGTCTGCGATGACTCCCTTTGCCGTACCCGCCACGATGGCAGTGGCGCCCGGCAGAGGCTCTCCGGAAACAGAACACACTGTGCCTTTTATTTCCATTAGTTCCTGTGCCGGACAAACCTGAGAGAAGATTGCCGTGAACAGGATGCTGATTACTAATTTTATAACCGATGATATATTCATTGCCTTATCTTGTTATATTTCTTCTTTTTTATATATGATTGCATATATTTGTTCAGAACCGGACGTTGGCTCCTGCGTAGATGCCGAAAGGATGTCCTGCCCTCAACCCTGCCGGATGGCGTGAAGTGAGATAGACCTTATCGGTCAGGTTCACGGCGTTTACTTTTACCGTCAGGTATTTGTTTACATATACGCTGGCCGATGCATCCAGCACGAGGTGCGCAGGCACCTTCTCTCTTTCAGCGATCCTCCCCTGTCCGGGAGATGTGCGCATATCGCTGTTGTAGCGTGCTCCTATGTTCGCGTCGAACCATTTGTGCTCTATTCCCACCTGTATGTTCAGTGCGTGTTTGAAGATGTAGGGGATCTCGTCTCCTTTCATCACGTTGCCCCATGAATGGCTTGAGAACGAGTTTCTCATCTCCGTATCGGTATAAGTATATGATACTTGCAGGGGCATGCGCACTTTCCATGCTTCAGGCAAGGGTTGGTATTGCATAAGAAATTCCACGCCTTTTACGCGGGCTTCGCCTACATTAAACTGTTCGAGCGTTCCCAATCCGCCCGAGGCGGCGAGGTCGCTTCCGAGCATATTGCTGTAATTGTTGTAGAAACCGATCAGCTCTGCCTTGAAGTTGCCAGCGGAAACGCGTGTTCCCAATTCCATATTCACACTGCTTTCGGGTTTTTGATACAACTCCGCGCTCGGCGGTGCGAATCCTTTGTGAACTCCGAAGAATACCGACGCTTCGGGAACGAGTTGATAGTTTACTCCCACGCCGGGAATCCAAACGCGCGCATGATTGGGGGTTTCGATGCGTACTTTCCCCGTACGCTCCAGATCTGCTTTCGTATAATCTTTTTTCAGCAGGTCGATGTCTTCGTAGCGCAATCCGGCAGTGATAGTCCATGAGTTATATCTTAATTTGGCGAGCAGGTAACTTGCCAGTGCGTCCGCCGATGTGACGCGGTTAGCATTCGTCCCGTGGATGCCTTCCATAAACAGCACCATCTTCTTGTTCTTCATGGAGTAAGCGTCGTCCCATTGGAAGCGGTCTTCCTCATCGTGATGATAGCGCAGTCCGAACTCTACATCGAAGAAGAACTCATTCAGGTTGAAGCGGTATTCCGCTTTGGTTTGTATGCCTCTGGCACGATATGTCCTGTTGTTGGCTCTTACCAGCAGCGCTTCGCCTTCACGGTCGACTTTCCCCGTCAGTATGTTGAAGTAACGGATGTTTGTTTCCGGATCGATGAGCACATCGGCGATAGACCTCTTCTCTTTAGAGGTGATTCCCGCCCGTACGTCGTTCAGTTTGTACCAGTTGCGGTGGAAACGGTTATAATATGCGCTGGTGACTATTTTTAGCTTGTTGGAGAAGTTGAGCAGGTAAGTGGCTACCCATTGCCGGTGATTGGTTTTCAACTCGTCCATCTGTGAGCCGGCATAGCGGAGGAAAGGAGTTTGTTTGAAATCCTCTTCGGAAAGCCCTACATACGTTTCATCCGAGTTCTCGCCCGCGTATCCGAACTTCAGTTCCAGCGCATGGTTTACCCCCGTGCCTTTATCCGTTTTTATCATTACTTTAGCTATGAGGTCGTCTCTGTTGAATCCTTTGACGGGATGGTCTTCGTATTTCTTGAATCCGTCCGACTGATAGCGCAGATATTCCACCATAAAACCGAAATGCTTCCACATGTTTCCGATGTGCGTATGCGACTTGAACGTGTTCTTGCTTCCGTAAGAGAGGTTCGCCGTGCCAGAAAAAGTGTTCGGTATGGGAGTCGATACCATGTTGATGGCTCCTCCCGTAGTGAACGGGCCGTACTGAACCTGACTACTCCCTTTCACCACTTCGACGGCTTCCATGCGGGCAGCATTCGGAAAGTAATAAGCAGCCGGGGCGGAATAAGGGGCCGGAGCTGCCAAGATGCCGTCTTCCATAATAGAAATCCGTTCGCTTCGCTCGGCTTTCGTCCCCCGCAGGCTGATATTTGGGCGTAACCCGAACCCGTCTTCTTCATACATGTTTACCCCCGGAACGGCTTTTAACATCCGGTTGATGTCGGTGTACCCAAATTTACGTATCTCTTCAGGAGAGATATAATATGCTGAACCGGTGCGGTTTCTCGCCTTGAATTTACTCCCTAATATTTGTCGGCCCGATACCACCACTTCTTCAAGCCGGTAAACGGTGTCCCTGTCAATATCCTCGTTTCCCTTTTCCTGCTGCTGCGCGTTCAAAGAGTGATTCACCATTTGAATGCTGAAAAAAGAGATACTGATTATCTTTCTCAAATTCGTCATATAGAATCGGTTTATTATGTAATAATGTTTGCCGCAAAGATAGTTTATTATGACATTACCGGTCAATCGTTATTTTTAGGTATTTTCCACGGGAAGAAGGTATGAGGCAGGCAGTTCTTGAATGACATGGGAACACGAGGGACTCGGACAACTCAACGCTTATTGTCAATAAATAAAATCATCCTTTTTAGGTATTGTGCAGGAAGGCAGACATGGGTAACTTTGCACAAAATGACATGTCCGGTGTCATGCGAACGAAAAAGAGAAAATATGAAAATAAAAAAGATTAATGCCTGGTTTGCCTTGCGGGGCAGAGAAATGATACAGAAACGTTGGTGGATTCTCGGGATTTTCACCCTTGTTTTTACCATAGGTCTCACGGGGTTAAAACACTTCAAGGTGACCGCTTCGTGGGAAGACTACTTTCTCGAAGACGATCCGATGCTTGTCAAAACCGATGAATTCAAGGCCATATTCGGTAACGATAATTTTATAGCGGTGCTAACCCAATGCGATGATTCGTTTACAAGAGAGAATTTGAAACTTATCCGCGAACTCACGAACGAGATGATGGATAGTCTTTCGTATGCAGACAAAATCACTTCACTCACCGACATCGAGTTCATGGTTGGTACCGAAGAGGGTATGAGTATCGAACAGATTGTGCCCGACAGTATCCCCTCTGACGCCGCGGGTTTAGAGGAGATACGCCTCAGGGCTTACCAGAAACCGTATATCGCCGAGCGGCTTGTCTCTAAAGACGGCACACTCTCGTGGATCATTCTCAAGTTGCGCGCTTTTCCCGAAGATTCGGTGTGGAATAAGGGGGGTGGTGTATCTCCCGAGGTGCTCACCGGTAACCAGTTGGAGCATATCATCACCAAAGAAAGATACAAGGATCTCCACCCCAGAGGGACGGGGCTGCCTTACGTCACGGCTGTAAAGATGAAATGGTTCAACAGCGAGATGCCGCGCGTGCTAGGTATCGCCGCTCTTGTATCCATCTTCATCCTGCTCCTGGTAACACGTTCCCTGAGAGGGGTTGTCGTGCCGCTTGTTACCGCCACGGGAAGCATCATAACCGTGTATGGCATGTTGGGATACTTTGGCCTGTCGATAGATAGCGGAATGCTGACAATACCGATGCTGCTGGCGTTTGCCGTCTCGATAGCTTACAATATACACGTGCACTCTTATTTCAAGCGACAATTCCTTATGCACGGGGAACGGAAGCGGGCCGTTGAGGAGACCGTGGGGGAGATGGGTTGGCCGGTATTGTTCAGCGCGCTGACTACTTTCACTGCTTTGCTGTCGTTCCTTGCCATACCGATGCGCCCCATGCGATTTATAGGTATTGCCTCCTCCGCGTGCGTCATGTTTGCCTTCCTCATCACCATAACGTTGATGCCCGTGCTGTTGAGTTTCGGTAAAAATGGCAAGCCGCACCCCGGGGTGCGGGAAACCGGAGAACGGTGGCTCGATCGTAAGTTGGGACAAACTGGTGGGTGGGTACTCAAGCACGGCACGTTAATTCTATACATTTTCGGGCTGTTTACAGTATTTCTCATTTACCAGTTCTCCAAAATAGAGATGGCCTTTGACGTGGAACGCACCATGGGAAGAAAGATAGCCTATGTAGACAATCTATTACGGGTGGGGGAAAGCGAGCTTGGCTCTGTCTACGCCTATGACGTGATGATAGAGTTGCCCGAGAACGGGTTGGCAAAATCTCCCGGAATTCTTGCACGCCTGGACTCCCTCATTCAACAAGCCGACGGTTATAGACTGACCAAACGCACGACGTCGGTGCTGAACATCCTCAAGGACCTGAATCAAACCTTACACGATGGTGATACCGCCTATTACACACTCCCCCGAAATCCCGACGAGGTGGCACAGTTACTGCTTCTTTACGAGAACGCGGGAGGTAGTGAAGCGGAATATTGGATTGATTACGATTACCGGCGTCTCCGTCTGATGGTGGAAACGAACACCTACGATTCGGGGGAGACGGAACGCGACCTGGACGATATCGTGGCGCGTGCCGCCAAACTCTTTCCCCGGGCAACAGTTACAGCCGTGGGAAGCATTCCTCAATTTACCGTGATGATGCAGTACGTGGCCCGCGGACAAATGATTTCATTTGCCATCGCGCTCTTCCTCATCGGGGTGTTAATGATTTTTGCTTTCGGCAGCATGCCCGTCGGTCTTATCGGCATGATACCGAATGTCACCCCGGCACTGGTTGTCGGGGGATTGATGGGCTGGCTGGGATACCCGCTGGATATGATGACGGCAACCATCATGCCGATGATTCTCGGTTTGGCCGTGGATGACACGATTCACTTCATCAATCACGGACATTTGGAATTTGAACGCGGGGGCAACTACCGGGAAGCGATTCTTAGATCGTTCCGCACCTGTGGGACGCCGATCATCCTAACGAGTATCGTGATATGTGGCAACTTCGCCACCTACATCACCTCCGAGGGCCTCTCCTTTGTACACATGGGTATGCTCTCCGTGGCCGGTATCGTGTCGGCATTGCTTGCCGACCTTTGCGTAACGCCCGTTTTGCTTCAAAAGTTCCGCGTGTTCGGGCAAGAAACAAATAAAGGCAAGCAGATAACGGATCAATAAAAGAGAGAGAAGACAAGAGCTCGCACTCGAGATGCTAGTTATAGTAACAAATTAACAAATAAAGAATTATGAAAAGAACAATCTTGGCCGTTGCAATCGTCGCGGTATTCATGACCGTAGCAACAGCACAAACAGGCAGAGATATCGCCCAAAAAGTAAAAGACCGTCCCGATGGAGACACCCGTCAATCGGAATTGTCGATGAAACTGATCAACAAGCGCGGGGCGGTGCGCGAGCGCAGGCTCGTTTCCTATTCCATCGATGTCGGCGAAGAGAAGAGAGACCGCAAAAGCATCATGTTCTTCGAGTATCCCGGTGATGTAAAGGGCACGGGATTCCTCACGTGGGATTACGATGAACCGGGTAAAGACGACGACAAGTGGCTTTATCTGCCCGCGATGAAAAAGACCCGTCGCATCAGCGGCTCGTCTGCCAGGCAGGATTACTTCATGGGTAGCGATTTTACATACGACGATATGGGTAGTCGCTCCGTGGATGAAGATACGCACGAGCTACTCGGGGAGGAAATCATCGATGGGTACAAGTGCTGGAAACTGGAGTCTGTTCCAAAAGACAAGCGCGATATTTTTTCCAGAAAGATAGCCCTGATACGTCAGGATTGCCTGATACCGGTCAGGGTGGAGTACTACGACAAGCTGGGCAGGCTGCACCGCCGCCTCGAAATGTCAGATATCGCCAGGGTGGACGGTTTTTGGGTCGCCCGGAAGATGCACATGAGCAACGTGCAGACGGGGCATCAGACGATTCTTGAAATCAAGAATCCGAAATACAACATTCCCGTGGAGGAAGCAAAGTTCAACGTCACCGTTTTGGAGAAAGGCAGGCTCTAATGACAAGTGCAAGCAATTTCTCTACAGGATTCCTGCCGGTACTTTTCCTGTTCTTGTCGGTGCATGCCGTAGGGGGCCAGGAGAAAGGAGTGGTACCGTGGCAGTTCAAGGGGTTTGTCGATACCTACCACGCCTTCCGCACCAGGGAACCGAATGACCTCATGTCTTCCCGTGCCCGGGTAAGGGGGGAGATAGGCAAAAGCTCTGGAGGATCATCGCTTTACGTCTCGTTCAACATCACTTACAACGCTTTGCTGAAGGAGCGCACGGGGGTTGAATTACGGGAGGCGTATCTCGATCATCGGGAGGAGAATTGGGGGGGTCGTCTAGGGCGGCAGTTTGTCATTTGGGGAGCGGCAGACGGAGTGCGCGTTACCGACTTGGTTTCGCCCATGGATATGACAGAGTTTCTGGCACAAGATTATGATGATATTCGCATGCCCGTCAACGCCTTACGGTTCTTTGTCTTTAAGGACAAGATGCAATTCGAATTGCTCGTCGTGCCCGCTTTCGAGGGATACAGGCTGTCCACTGATGCCGCCAACCCGTGGAGCGTGCTACCTAAAGAAAATCTTCTGCCCCTTGTCTGGAACGAGAAGGGAAGCCTCCCCAAACTCCGCCTATCCAACATGGAATACGGGGGAAGGCTCTCTTTCACCTTGCCAGGAGTAGACTTCTCTTTGGCCGCACTACACACGTGGAACAAGATGCCCGTTCTCACGTACCAATCCTCAGCCACGAAACTCTCCGTCTCGCCCCACCATTACCGCATGGGGTTCGTCGGAGGCGATGTCTCAAAACCCTTGGGGCAATTCGTGTTACGCGGTGAAGCGGCTTTCAACACGGGAAAACATTTCAATTACATGCCGCAAGCCGAATCCTCGCGCCAAAAGGGGTTCAATACCATAAATTGGCTGGTGGGGGTGGACTGGTACGCTCCTCGCGAGTGGACAATGATAGTCCAGTTTTCTTCCGAGCATATTTTCAAGAGCGAAAGCTATATCGCCCAGTCCCGGCACAGCTCGCTCCTGACGCTCAACGTGTCGAAAAAACTATTGGTCAACACCTTGCAACTTTCCACCTTCACCTACTTCGACCCCAACCACACGGGCTGGTTCAGCCGCTTTGCAGCCGATTATGCCTTGAGCGACCAACTCCGCCTCTCGGCTGGCTATGACTGGCTCGGGGGCAACGGGGGCATGTTTGGCTTATACAGACATAATTCGGGAGTGTGGGTGAAGGCAAAATACAGTTTTTAAAATTTATAATGTCTCTAAAATATAATCTTCAATGACAATAAACAAAGATACACCTGTACACCGTATTTGGGCTGCTTATCCGCAACTGATACATCGGTTGGTAAAACGAGACCACCGGTATGCTTATCTGGAAAATTCACCGTCGACCTGCGCATCGGGTAAACGCACCACCGTCGAGAACATTGCCTTTCTCGCGGGAGATGACACAGACGCGCTCTTGACTTTTCTCAAAGAAGAGATCGAACGTAACGACATTCAGTTCAGGTATTGATAACGACTGAAAAATCATCTTTAACACCCCCTCCCGAAAAAGGTACAAAAAGAGATAATTGTTATATAAATAAACAATGGAACAGAAAATTCTATTTTATCTATTGGCACCGATACTTATGAGCATCAGTGTATCGGCTCAAACAGGGCGAGGACGAATCGCGGGCGTGGTCATTGACAACACAGGCGAAGATCCACTGCCTGGAGCAACCATCTTTATTGAGGAACTGAAAAAGGGCAGCGTAGCCGACAAAAAAGGCGAGTTCTCTTTTTCAGGCGTTCCTTTCGGTACTTATACATTAACCGTAAAGTTTATGGGTTACCAAACGGCTATCCTAAAACATACTGTGGCAAAGGAGAGTGCACAGAAAACCATTATCAGCCTGAAAGCCGAAGCCAAGAAGTTGGACGAAGTAACGATAAGGGCTAAAAGTAAAGCACGTAGACTCAAAGATTCTCCTATGCCAGTATCAGTCATTGCAATGGACGAAGAGAAAGGGGTCGTGTCAAGTGTGGATGACATCCTTTCACGCATGGCAGGAATTACCTTGAGGTCATCCGGCGGAATGGGGAGTGTATCAAGGCTTTCGGTAAGAGGGCTTGAAGGCAAGCGTATCGGCGTATTTATTGATGAAATGCCTATGAACGATAACAACGATTTTATCGACCTAAACGACATTCCCACAGACATGATAGACCGGATAGAGATTTACAAGGGCATTGTACCGGCAAAACTTGGAGGTTCAGCAGTAGGAGGAGCGGTCAACATTGTCCTCAAAGAATATCCAGCCAAGTATCTAGATGTGGGCTACAGTATCAAGTCGTTCAATACACACCAATTCAATACCGTGTTCAAAAGAAACGATCAGAAGAGTGGATTGGAGTATGGTTTGGGGGCGGTGCTCTCACATTCCGATAACAGCTACACAATGGAATCGCCATTCCGTAAAGGGCAGATGATCCGTCGCGACCACGATCGCTTTAACAAAGTGATGGTGGGAGGAAGTATCAAGTCGAAAAAATGGTGGTTTGACGAAGTAAAGTTAGAACCTGCCTTTACCAAATCATCACAGCAGATACAGGGCATTGAGTACAACATACAAGAGGCTCGAAATTTTTCTGAAGCATACATCTTTGGAGCAAAATTGGAGAAGAGGGATTTCCTTTTTCCTCGCTTGTCATTCGAAGCCAATACGCAGTATTCTTATACTTTGTTTCGTTTTGTAGATAAAGCACCTCATAGCTATAATTGGGACGGTACGACATCTAATCCGGTTAGCGATTTTGGAGGAGAGATAAAACCCTATCCCAGTGATTTGCATAGCGGTAAACACACCGTGTTGCAGAAAATAAATTTGGATTACCCCATAGGTATCGGACATAGCCTAAACCTGAACGTTGTATATAACTACACCAAGGGATTGCCCAAAGACCCCTTACGTGACAAGGCTATGGGATATCAAACGAGATTCAATAGCGACATGCACAGCTTGGTAGCAGGTGCTACCCATGAATGGACATCAAGCAACAATAAGTGGATGAACGCACTGTCGGGTAAATTCTACTATTACCACATGAAAACAACAACAGCGGATATGCTGGGGGCAGGCAGAAGAAAAGGAATAGATTTAAGCAAGACAGATTTCGGATTGAGCGATGCCTTTCGCTATGCTATAATCCCTGAATTTCTAATCAAAGCGTCCTTGGCGTACGACGTGAGAGTCCCTTCCGATTTAGAACTGTTGGGCAACGGATTTCTTGTTGTACCGTCTCCTGACCTCAAGCCGGAAAGAAACATGAATCTCAATGTCGGATTCTTTGCGGAAACGTTCAACCGAAAAGACAACCGCTTTCAGGTAGAGATGAATTTTTTTGCCATGTACCTCAAGGACATGATACGTCTCACGGGCGGAGCATTGCAATCACGTTATCAAAACTTCGGAGAGATGCGCACTTTAGGCGTTGATTTGGAGGTCAAGTGGGATGCCACAAATTTCCTCTACCTCTACGGTAATGGAACCTTTCAGGATCTGCGGGATACGCGTAAATATGAAGCGTCGTCATCTGCTCCCAACCCTACTAAAGGAAATCGTATGCCCAACATTCCTTACTTGTTTGCCAATGTGGGATTAGAACTTCACCGAGAGAATCTCTTCGGGGGTAAAGATCAAGAAAGTCGCCTATATACAGAAGGGGCGTACATCGAAGAGTATTTTTACGATTTTGAGCAAAGCATTTATCAAGAACGTCGTATCCCCCGCTCCTTTACGCTGAACCTTGGATTGGAACATAGCTTCCTGACAAAAAAAGTCATTCTTGGAGTGCAAGTAAACAATGTAACTAACAGCAAGCTCCTTTCGGAGCTTAACCGTCCGCTACCCGGACGAAGTTTCCTGGCTAAAATTCGCTATATACTGAAATAGCATTATAAATAAAGATGTATTAATCATTAAAAAGAGAAAGTATGAGAAAAAGTATTTATTCCGTGTTGTTACTGGTACTGAGTTTTACCTCTTGCCAAAAAGAAAATCCCGAACCTGCCTTGCCGGTCTCGGACAACTTAATCATTACGGCATTGCCTAATCCCGGAGGAGAAACAGGCGTCTATTACATGCAAATGATAGGCGACCTGCTCCCCTCTTCTTACGACAATAAGAAGGCTATTCCGACCCCATTCATGGCGGGTCCCTGCTTACATGGCGATGACGTGTATGTAATGCCCGGTTGGGACTCTCAACAAGAAGTTGTGAAATACACCCGAACAAAAGATGGCAGATTGCAAAAACAAGGGGCGTTACCCATCCCTCCAAAGAGTGGGGCTTCAGTGGTCACTGTACAAAGTTCGGAAAAGGCTTATATGTCGCTGGCTCATATCGGGAAAATCATGATTTTCAATCCATCCACAATGGCTAAAACCGGAGAGATTGACATTACGGAGTACGGTGTAAGCGACAAGAATCCAAACCCCGCGGCGATGATCATCAGGGATGGATTGCTCTTTGTAGGGCTTAGGCAAACTGGCAGTGGCTACTATCCGAAGCATCACCAAGCAGATATGCTACTCATCGATACCAAGACCGATAAAGTGGTAAAGTTGATCAGTCAGAAGGAAGCAGGCTTTTCCGATATTACTCGTGCCGTTGACCAACGTTCCATCTTCATGGATGAGAAAGGCGACATCTATGTCAACTGCTATGGAGGATATGGTGCAGAAGGTCATAAGGCAGGAATCCTTCGTATAAAGAAAGACGAAACAGAGTTTGACCGAAGTTATGCCTTAGACCCATCCTCCGTGAAGGCTGAAGGTGTAAGTGAAGCGATCGAAGCGTTCCATTGGTTGCAATATGCAGGCAATGGTAAAATGTATGCCATAGCCAATGTTCCAGCTTATGCTTCATCCTCAGATTGGGTGAGTAGCCGTTCGGCAATTGCGGTGGAGGTTGATTTGTATCAAAAGACCATTCGCAAGCTTGACTTGCCTCGAACTTCTGTATGGGGATCGGTAGGATTACATCAGAACACAATCGTATTCGGATTGGACACTGACAAAGATCAGGGTTTCTATCTGTATAATCTCGCCACCAAAGAAGCGAGCAAGGAAGCTGTTGTAAAAACTGCTGGAAAGCCGATACTATACCGACATTTCGGAGAGAAATATTGAGTTCTTCAGAGGTCATTATAACAAAAGTGTGTTGAGGGCAAAGCCGGAAGCTAAACATCGGTTTGGGCTTTGCCCTCTTCTTTTTCACTTCTTACTCAAATAACATTTTTATGAACGCTCTCTCTCAAATACTCAATTCCGCCACGATGGGGCACCCCCGTCGCTTGCGTCCGCTGATAGGCTGGACGATTGCGGAGTACTTTTTCCGTGGCGCACCGTACGGGGCAATGCTGCTCGTGGTGTGGGAGGTATTCAAACCTCTGCAAGATCCCGGCATGTCGATAAACCTCGTGAACATCGGTTGGGCGTGCTTGTTGCTCTTCATCTCTCTTATCTGCCTTTGGTTAATTGCCAAGAAAGCCTACCTCGTAGCCTATCGCGACGGTTACGAAATATGTTGTAACGGCCGTTTGGCTGTGGTCGATCACTTGCGCCGCCTGCCGATGAGTTTCTTCAACAGTCGTGATCCCGGCGACATCGGGGCATACATTGTCAGCGACTACAACAATGTGGAAATGCTTACCACTCACCTTATCGGTCAGTTCTTTGGCGGGCTGGCGATGCCCATCGTTGCTTTGGTGTCGCTCTTGTTCTTCAACTGGCAATTGGCTTTGGCAGCAGCAGCTGTCATTCCATTGGCATACCCTATGATGTTGCTTACCAATCGTTTTGTGGCAACCTTGGGCAAGAGGCATCAAAAAATAAAGACCAATGCCGCTTCGCGCATGATCGAGTATATACAAGGTATCCGCCTGATTAAGGCTTTCAACCTGAGCGGCAATAAGTTTGAACGCTTGGAACGAGCTTTCCGTGATCTCAAGCGGGAGAGCATCCGTTTGGAAGCGGCTCCCGCACCCAGCATCACGCTGGCTTCCACTCTACTCAATGGCGGCCTGGTTCTTATTATGCTACTTGGCTTCTCAATGTTGTTAAATGCTAAAGTCTCCATGCCCGTGTACATCATGTTCCTGCTGGCAGGGTCGGCTATCTATGCCCCACTCATCAACGCCTTGACCTTTATCGCCCTCATCAACTACATGAAGCTGGGAGCCGAACGCATTGATGCTCTTTGTAAAACGCCCGTACTTCCGGAGGGTATAATAGAAAATGTTGTCAACTCGGAGATAGAGTTCCGTCACGTCAGCTTCGGCTATAATGCCGACACTCCCGTACTTCGGGATGTATCGCTTACCATTCCCGAAAAGGAACTGACCGCTTTTGTGGGGTCATCGGGTTCGGGAAAAACGACATTGACACGACTCATTGCCCGTTTCTGGGATGTAAGCGAGGGGGAAATCCTATTTGGCGGACGAAACATCAAAGACTACACCGTGCATACACTGATGCAACAAGTTTCCATCGTCTTTCAGGATGTGCATCTCTTCAATGATACCATTTATAACAACATCCGCGTGGGACGTGAGACAGCTACCCGCGAAGAGATAGAAGCTGCCGCACGCAAGGCGCAATGCCACAACTTCATCACCGCCATGCCCGACGGCTACGAAACGATGGTGGGCGAAGGAGGCAGCACACTATCCGGTGGAGAGAAACAGCGTATCTCTATTGCCCGTGCTATTTTGAAAGATGCACCCATCGTATTGCTCGACGAGGCAACTGCTTCGCTTGATCCCGAAAACGAGGTTCACATCCAAGATGCTATCAACGACTTGGTGAAAGAAAAGACTGTAGTCATCATTGCTCATCGCTTGGGCACAGTGATAGGTGCTAATAATATTGTAGTGATAGACCAAGGACGGGTGGTGCAGCAAGGCAAGCATCAAGCTCTTTTGGCAGAGGAAGGACTGTATCGCAATCTTTGGGAGGAACAACAGCGGGTAAAAGGATGGAAGTTCTAACAATCGAATAAACAGTAAGGCTATGGATACAAATAAACGTAAGACCGGGCTGGCACGGTTGATAGAAATTGCCGGCACTAAACGTCGGCTACTCATCGGAGCGATGTTGCTGGCAGTTATTACCGCCATCATGCAGTTTGTGCCGATCATAGCGGTGTACAATATTCTCATCGAGTTGGCTGAGCATGCGCTTGATCCCTCATTAATTGACAAGGCATACATCTGGCAGTGGGGGTATATTGCCTTGGGAGCTTTCTTCGCTTTCGGAGTGCTCACGTTTGCTTCCCTCATGCTCTCGCACATTGCCGCTTTCAACATTCTGTATGAAATACGAATGCAACTAGCACAAAAAATGGTTCGTTTGCCCTTGGGGTTCTTTTCCCGCCGGGCTTCGGGAGAACTGAAGAAGATAATGGGCGACGACGTGGAGCGTATCGAACTGTTTATTGCCCACCATATCCCAGACATCGTAACTGCCGTACTTTTTCCGCTGATTCTCGTCAGCTATATGTTTGCCGTAGACTGGCGGTTGGCTATCGTAGTATTGGCTGTGCTGGCGGTGGCATTCTATGTGATGGGAAGAATGTACACCGGCAAAAAAATCCGGGAGGTTTCCGGGCGATACGTGGAGACCTTAGGTAGAATGAATGCCAGTATTGTGGAATATATTCGTGGTATTCAGGTGGTGAAGACCTTCACCGAATCGACTAATGCCTATCGCAAACTCAATGACGACATCAAGGAGTACCGCAAATTTGCCAACGAGGTAAACGTACAATACCAACCCACATATGTAGGTTTCCTTACCATACTCTCTTCGGCACTACTTTTCATCATTCCCGTGGCGGTATGGCTACTGGTGAGAAGTGCTTCGTATACGGCTTTCGTGCCGGTGATACTGATGTTCCTGCTTTTTGGGGTGACGATCTTCTTTCCTGTGCTCAAGCTCTTGTGGATAGGCGGTTTCCTGAACCAGAATAATATGGGTATACAGAAGATAGACGATATTCTTTACATGGATGAAATCGAAGAGCCTGCCGTTCCCCGGCAACCCCGAGACGCTTCGGTGGAGTTTCGCGACGTCTCCTTCGCGTATGACAGCACGCCGGTTCTCAAAGCAGTCTCTTTCATAGCTCATCCCGGCACGGTAACAGCATTGGTCGGTCCTTCGGGGGCAGGCAAAAGTACCGTTGCCATGCTTGCCGCCCGATTCTGGGATATTCAAGAAGGAGAAATACTGGTCGGAGGAGTACCTGTCAAAGAAATTTCCATTCCGGTATTGATGGACAACGTGGCTTTTGTTTTTCAGGACAATACGCTCTTTTTCGATACCATCGAAGAGAATATCCGCATGGGCAATCAAGAGGCAACCTTTGAAGAGGTGACACGGGCTGCTGAAGCAGCACAATGCCATACGTTTATAGAAGCCTTGCCCGATGGTTACCAGACGTTGGTGGGCGAAGGGGGTACATATCTCTCAGGTGGTGAGGCGCAACGTATCGCCTTGGCTCGTGCCATCTTGAAAGATGCGCCTATAATTCTGCTGGATGAAGCCACCGCTTTTGCCGATCCTGAAAACGAAGGCAAGATATTGGACGCCTTTTCTCATTTGACAAAAGGTAAAACGGTACTGGTCATCGCCCACCGTTTGGGTACAGTCACCAATGCCGACCGCATCCTGTACATGGATAAAGGAGTGATAGCCGAAGCGGGTACGCACGAGGAGTTGCTCGCCCTTGGGGCGCGGTACGCACAAATGTGGAAAACGTATAACCGGACCAAAGAATGGACGATCGGGGGAAAGAAACAGATGAAAACTCATGCCCATAGAAAACAATGACCGCGATGAAAAGACTGTATCTTCTTCAAAATTGATGGTAAATTTCTTACCTCGTTTTCAAGTCGGTAATTATCCTTTTTTTACTTACTTTAATAAGAAAAAACAAGCGCTGACCGAACCAGATAAACAACTAGAGGAAAACTTGCCACCAAGTTTGAAGAAGAACCGAAGTCTTGTGCAGATTACTCGTTTCGAAAGAATTGCATCAATACAATCTTCTACAGAACAACGCAAGGCATCAATAGCTGACATTATTGATGAGGTTATCAGTTTTTCCAATTCGGGAAAGAATCTTGAAAAAACTTCCGAACGCCGGGTATATTCGCTTTCACATCCATGCGCAGTTTGGAGGAGACGGTAAAGCAAGCCGAACTTGAAAAGAGAGAGTTTTGCACTCACGGGGACCAACGGGCAGCCTGACAGCAAAGTCATACATCCTCCCCGTCGTGTAACCTCCCCAATTCCCGCCTGAGCGGCATTGTGTTTGCCCTCCTCCCTTGATGTTATTCGTGAAGGTTCCTGAAAACAGGAGATGTTCTGTATCACCATGAAGATTTTAGCGGGCAGGTAATTAGGGATATTCAGTAAATGTCTTTAAACAGTAAGATGGCATATGAAGATGACTTGCTAATATCATCTCATATGCCATTTTTATTATCTATTTTTTCTCTCTGACCTAAAATCTTCTCCTTTTGGGCACGATGTTCCGGAAGAAGCCTGAGACTTCTTTTAATAGATTCTTTATACTTATACTATGCAGCTTTCTTCTGTCTGTATTTGATTTTATCAATCATCAATATGGCATTTGCCGTATGTATTCCAAAGAAAATCCACAGGATTTCTGTTTTCCTGTTCCGTGCTTTGATTTTCGATAGTGAGTAATGCTGTTTTTGCGTACCGAAACTGCCTTCAAGCCTGGTGGCTCTTTCCCTGGAGAGTTCACTCCTGAGAACCTTCCTCACCGCCTCGTCCTTTGCAGCTCTTCCCTTACGTACAAAGGAGGTTGATATCCCATATTTTGTACAGACTTCCTGCCCCGATTATTGGCGTATATGGAATCGGCGGCCACACATCTTACCCTCACATTTATCAGTTTCTGATGCATACGGATACAATCCTTCAGACGTATGCCCTCATTGAATACCTTGAAAGAGATGTGCTCGATGAACGAGATTCCGTCTATCTGTATGTTATTAGCCTTTGCACCGAACTCGACAGATTTTGTCTCCTAGCCCCTTACGATAGGGCGTACGTAATGACGGTCAATACTGACAATACGGTTACTGACCTTCCTGCCTTCAAAGAGTTCCTTTTCCTGTACAAGGACCTTTCTGATGATGGAAAGCCGTTTCTGATAATCCTGTGTATATGTGAGTGAAGAGCCGTATTCTCTGTGAATGTCATCCTGTTGTGTGATGAGTTTTTCCAGGAGTCTGATCATGCGACGTTTCAGCATTCTTGTCCTCGAAGCCTTCCTCTTTCTCTTCTTGCAATAGGACAGATAGGATGCTGCAATATCTGTGTATTTGTTACGGGGACGCCTTATGCCGAGTTTCCCACAATGCATGCAGATATGCCGGTAGAGCCATTTGATGCTTTCCAAAAGGAGCTTCATGTCCGTAGGAAAACGCATATGACTTTCATAGCATGTAGCATCGGTCATACACACGTGAAGGTTCTCAAGATAAGGCTTCCAGTGTGAGGCAAGAATCTTCTGAAGGGAGTCGATGTCAAGACGGGATGCAACCTCATTACGGATAGCGCTGATTATCTTGTAGTTGGTTATAGGGAAGGACGGGTCTATCATGATACCGCAAAACAGCTGATAATGTATGTTTCCGTTAAGATGTTCTACCTGCAGCCTGTCAGAGAACCCGGTATAAGCCTTCAGTACCATAAGGGCTATCTTCGCGGAAGGACTGAAACTGTTCCTGCGACCCAAGCGGGATTGTGAAAGGCCTACCTCTTTAGCTATACTCTCGAACGGAAACACGGAATGAAGACTGCCAAGTTCACTCGCATGAAAACTCTTACGATATTTTTCCAGAATATCGAATTCTGTAAACCCGAAAGTAGGGTGAATTTCTGAAATATTTTGTATCTTCGCCATATCTTAGGGTGGATATTCCCCCGTTTTGGCTGTCAAACCGTATTTTAGGGGGAATACCTAAAGATACAAAAAAGCCAACTAACTCGCAATACTTTTAGTATGAATTAGTTGGCTAATTTTATAGGATTTAATGAATATCCCTAATTATGGTCCATTTCCCGAATACACGAGCCGTTAACGTGTATGCCACTTTCCGCGGTTCCAAAAACGGAACTGCAGTTTTTTGTTGAGGGGGGCTGGCGTCCTTGACGCACCGACAAGTACTGCAACTGTCCGCCAAGTAGGCTGTTTGTTTTTTTACACCCCGTCTTCATGTTTACAAAAGTCCGGCATATAACCATATTTCCAGTTTCCGTTTATTCATTTGCCACTTGAACCCAACAGTGTAAAAATAACATTCGACAAGGAGCCCTGTGTCTGTCCCTTGTCAAATGCACTATGGTATTTATGTTTCCGTGATTTATTCTACGGGGACTTCGATGGCCAAGACGCTTGAACCGGAAACGGACCTGATCAGAGTTTCCTCCACTTCCCACACCCCGATGCCATCGCGACGAGAAAGTGGAACATCCTGTACATTGATGCTGCCTTCCAGCACAAAAATATACACTCCGGTATTTTTTTTATTTAGCCGGTATGTTATCTCCTGCCCGGCATCGAAGGTTCCCATGGAAAACCAGGCATCCTGCAACAGGTGCGCCGGTGTCTCCCCGCCTTCCGGGGAGATAAACGTGCATAATTCATTATGTTTCAAAAAGGGACGGATATCATAATTGTGATATTTGGGCTCCGTGTTCCTTACCCCAGGAACTACCCATATCTGCAGGAACTTCAAGACCTCGGTCATACTCCCGTTATACTCGCTGTGGAACATGCCGGATCCCGTACTCATGACCTGAATCTCCCCGGGAGTTATGGTACGTTCGTTTTTCACGTTGTCCCCGTGCCGCAAATACCCTTGCAGGGGAATAGAGACAACCTCCATGTTGTTATGCGGATGCATGCCAAAACCTTTACCGGGAGCAACCGTGTCATCATTCAACACGCGCAACGCGCCAAACTGCATCCGCCCGGGATTATAATAATCGGCAAAACTAAACGTGTGATACGTTTTCAACCACCCATGATCAAAATAACCTCTCGTTTCTGCTTTATCAACAATATACTTCATATTTTCAATTTTTAAATTCTCAATTAATGAATTCGATCTATTTTACAACAAATCAGTTTACCCGGAAACCTTCCGGCAGAAGCCGTTTCCATCCCGGATACTTTTGTATACACATGACAACAAACGTGCATAAAGAAACCAACCGCCGGCTCTGTCGCCCGACATTTGCCAGAACCTTTTCAACAAGCCGGTAGCCGATTCTACGCCTTTTCAAATCCGGCGGGACTTCGGTACGCGTCAAATACACGACTCCGTTTGAAGATTTTATGTATCCTATTTTTTGCCACATGCCTGCCGGTATAAAATTTATACTGGCGAGTGTAGCTGTTATCGACTAACTTATAATCTTCTTCCATTCATCTCTTGTCTTCCGGTAAAAAACAAACATGTTTTTCTTGTCATTAGCATTTAATCAAACACGATCAAGCGGTCATCAAGAGGGGTAAACTCCTTGTTCCCGGGCTGTTGCAGGGGAGAGCCGAAAGGCATCTGCGCGATCAACTCCCAATCCGGATTTATTTTCCACTCTTTCCTCACCTCTTTATCTATCAATGGATTGTAATGCTGCAAGGAAGCCCCGAAACCGGCGTCCTCCAACATGGTCCAAATGACCAGTTGATGCATGGCCGATGTCTGTTGGGACCAAACAGGGAAACTTTCCTTGTATGTCGGGAAAGATGCCTGCAACTTCTTCACGACTGCTGTATCCTCAAAGAAAAGAACAGTACCGTAACCGGCGGCAAAACTCGTGTCGATTTTCGCTTCCGTCCTAGTAAAATCTTCCGCAGAACGCGCCATTTTTCTTAAAATCTCTTTCGTGATCATCCACAATTTTTTATGATGTTCTCCCAGCAACAACACGACCCTGGTGGATTGAGAATTGAAAGCGGACGGAACGTGAAGCAATCCGAACTCAAGAATCTCTCTTATTGCCTCGTCCGATACAGGTGAAGAATTTGTCAGGTGATAATAACTTCTCCGGTACTTCAATGTTTCTTTAAAATTCATTTGCATAATAACAATAATTAATTTAACAAGGTTGATGTATTTTTTTTCAAAGATACGGAATGGCGGCCTGTTTTATCAAGTATATTACAAACCAAAATTTGTCAAAAACAAAACTAAAGCTATATTTGCAAACAAAAAACGCCAACATGTCTCATCGAACTATGAACCTCATCGAACATTTTGCCCGGTCAAAAGACAAGTGCATTTTGACCGACTCTCTTTTTTACGATACAATCATGTATTCCGGTTTCTCAAAAGAACTCGTGTGCGAGAACGCTTTCTTTTTTCTAATGGTCACAAGCGGGAAAGCGAAAGTCTACACCCGGCACACGCGGGATTACACGTGTCATATCGGAAAAAATGATTTGCTTGTTATTCCTGCATCCATGACGGCCACATTTCAACAATTGAGTGAAGATTACGCCATGCACTGCCTCGTGTTTACTCCCCCGTTTTTCTACAGCTTGCCTTCCAGCCAATTCCTGTACGGGAAATTGTGTGAGTTTGTCACAAGGTATTCATTCGCGTCCATACATTTGAAAAATGATGCCGGCACCTATTTTAAAAAGACCTTTTCACTATTTCGGGGATACCGTACAGGAGAACTCTTGCACCAGGAAGGAATTTACGGTCATTTATGTAATTTTTTTATTTTAAACGTGGGGGACGTTTTTTTTTCCTCCATCGAAGACGCCTCACCCGCCATATCCAACAAAAGCTGGATATACTACAAGTTCAAAGAGCTGTTGTTTGAGCATTACCGCCGCCAACACAAGATACGTTTTTACGCGGAACGCCTGTCCGTCTCTGGCATTTACCTGTCGAGAATTGTCAAAGAAGAGACGGGTGAGACTATACATGGACATATCACAAGATTACTCTACGTGGAAGCTAAAAAAATGCTCTCCTGTTCAAAAAACGACATCCAGAAAATAACCGATGCCCTCGGTTTTACAGACCAGGCGTCCTTCAGCAAGTTTTTCAAGCGATTCGCCGGGGTTTCTCCCACGGAATACAGAAACAACATAAAAAACAATAAGAACTCCTGTTTAGAAAAATATCCTAAGTAGAGATTTCAGCAAATATCAAAGAGTTTTTTTGAGATCCAGAATATTCATAAACAATCATTCATGGTTAAATAGCAAAGACACTAAAAGATAAAAAAGTGATATATAAAACTCAAGGCTGACCGGCATATTAAAGGCCGGTCAGTCATTGTATTCGAAAGGTGGGGATATAACCACTACAACATCCATCGTCGGGACGTTCATTCTCATTCATGCAGACATCCGTCCCACCTTCCAAGGTCCGATGCTTTCCGGCAAAAGGAAAAAGCGCCACCCTTGCCTGACAAGGACTTACCTGACCTTAGCTACCCTGAATCTTTGTGTCCATATTTATCCTTTTTAATTTTATATATGTAATATCTTGCAGATAAAAAGCCAATAGAAACCCTTTTTTCGGAATCACTCCAAGCACGGGAGCGTATGGCAGCCTTCTTGGCAAGACCTTTAAAACTATAAGACAAGCTATCCATAAATATATCCATTATACCAGAGTACTATTACCATTCATAATATAAATAATTTATGCAAACTTATTATACCAGGTGCACAGATTTGAATAATATCTGAAACAGGTTTTCATTATTTACTTACCACAAATTAGGGCTTCTGATAAATCCTGTACGGAATACTCAATTGCTGCCTGTACCCTCCAATCCCGAACGTAGTCGTGACCTCCTCCACGAGATACACGCCGTTCTTGGACGGGTTACGGAAATCGATCAGTTCCACCTGTACGGCAGGAGACAGCCCGAAATCCCCGAATATGGTCACATTGCCGGTGATTCCATTCAGGTTGTAATTCCGGAAGTATTCAGTTGTCTCTTCCACAAGCCGGTCTGAATTGATGCCTACGTGCGGTGACATATACGGTACGATGGTATAGGTGGACAAATCCACCTTTGTTTTGGTCTTTGCCCCCGAAGCCGTCGTGTTTCCAGTCACCTTATGTGTCTTTTTTGAAATTTGGGTGGCATTTACCGTTTGGAACTCCTTGCTGCCCGGTACTGCCGGATCATATTCCGGATTCATGCGTACCGTCACCTCAAAGAACTTCTCGTCCGTTCCAAGCGCCTTGCCCGTCACCGCCAGAAACTTCGGGTCGGTCTTGACCACTTTCAGGTTGCTCTGCGCCACATGTTCGTTAAAATATATCTTGAACGGCCCGGCCGGGCCGTCTTCCGGAAATACCGGCTGCGCCTTGCTGGACGAATAAGGACGTCCGACAGCAATGGAAGGCATGACGCCTTCGTCCTCAGCGTCGTATTTCAAAAAACAATAAATCTTATATTTCGACCATTCGGAAAGAATGTCCGCTACCGTAAAGTTATCCGTCACCTTGATCTTGCCGATATGGATATCAAATCGTTTTGTATCGGAATGTATCTTGAAACCGGTATCTTTCAAGATATTGTATTTCCCATCCAGCACATCATTCACGGTTGTCCCTTTTGCCGGAGTTTCGAAATGGGGCGCCTGTTTCAATTTAAGTTTGTAGGCCATATTCTCACATTGTATTTCCAATGTACTGTCCGAGTTGTAGCCGGTAATGTAACCGTCAAACATATTTTTCAATACACCGTTATACCCCAGCTTGATATTGATGCGTTGCCCTACTTTAAAAGTTGTCTCATCAACCAGGCGTTGTGTGCTGCGCTTTTCAATAATCACACCATCCTGCATGACCTCTGTCGTTATCCGGGACACGTCTTTCCCTTCCAGTGTCATATTGCCGATAATCGTCGAACGGCATACGGTACCTTTCGGGAACGTGACTTTGGCCGTCCCGATCAGCTTCTTGTAGCTCTCGTTAATCTCAAGCGTATGAACCTCCGTTATCTCTACTCCGCTTCGAATCTTCATCGGATTGGACGGATCGGCATCTCCAATGGTAATACGACAGCAGAGAACATCCATTGCGGCTACACCCATAGGCGTGTCAGTTTAAGCAATGAGACGGGATCGATGATCTCCGTACCGAATTTGACATATTTGATCCATTTGTTCGTGTGCCTGATAGCCGTATCGGCCTTTTCCTGCCCGGCCAGTTTGAGCTCCACCGCTTCGGACGGCTCAACGGCGACACAATTGAGTGAATATGGCTGCACGTTCCTACAGTCCGTCGGGTGAAGCGTATACCCCTGTATAATCAGCTGTGAGATATTGAACTGGCGCAATACCGTATTGTCACAATCGACAACCCCCTTGTATTGTACCAGTTTAATAAATCTGGAAACTTCCGCTTCCGGATACACATCCGGATATTTGGATGTGATTTTACCGTTGATGGTGATCTCAAGGTCACCGCCGGATATATATTCCTTACGGGTATAATCACGCCCCTGCACTTGTGTCAACAGGATATTGTTCCGGCTGCCGACTTGTATCTGTGGTCCCAGGTCCACGAATGTAACCAGGCCGTATTGGCTGTTGGGCAGCACCTTGCACTCACTGTTGTCGTAATATTTGCCCTCTTGGGATATGGAGAGTTCCAGGAAATCCGCTACCGTCCGTCCGACAATGGAATCGGTATGGCTTTTCTTCTGTGCCACGGCCTGCTGCTCGCTGATAAGACGGTAGTATTGTCCGGTCTTGTTGGCCAGGCTGGATTGTGATTGTGTCTGAAGGTATTTATCCCGTACCTGCTGTTCCCAATATTTAAGGTATCTGGGATATGAACGCAACAATCCGTAGGCCGTTTGTGAGGTTATTTGTACCGCTGCCCGTTTGAGCAGGTCATGATGTTTGGAGAAATAATGCACCTGCCCGTCCTGCAACTCGGCCAGCCCCATGCCCATGGCAAGACGGGCTGAGTTGCTGATATAGCTGCCAATCGAACCGTTTCCAAGTATCCCCCCGCTTAACAAGGTCGAGGATGCAATTTGTATCAGTCTTCCCATTTTTTATAGTTTTTTTATGCGTTCCATGATGCGTCAAAGTCGTGGACAACATCAATAAGCGCCTGTGCCAGTTGTTCCTTCAGGTTCTGTATCTCCTCCGTCTGTCCCTCCTTTGATTTCATCAGGTCGATAGTCCTTACACTCAGCAGGCTGTCGATATTTACGATAACTTGTTTGGGGGCTGCGGATGACAGTTTGCCCGTGCCCGAGTAGTTTCCGCCGGCACCTCCATCATCCAGGTGTGAATTGGTGATCGGATTCGTGTCGAACGGACGGGTATCGTTGGAGTCCGGTTCGTTGCTGTACTGTCCGGGTGTAAATCCTGCTGCACGAAGGATATTCTCGGCCGCCTCCGCTGACCCGCCAAACGTTTGCCGGAGTGATGAAAAGAATTTGACAAGGACATTGTGCGCCAGTTTACGGTTGGCAATATTGTCTATACGCTGCTCGTCCGTGGCATCCTGCCCCAATGTCCGCTGTTTCCACCGGCCTTTCTCATCCTGTTCGAACCCCCAGCTCCTGAGCCTGTTAAAATCGAAACCGCCCTTACGCATAAACTCCTGCGCGTCTGCGGCGCTCGAGATGGCGTTACGGTAGGCTGTTGCGGCCCGTATAATCTCCGGTACGGTCTGCGTGTTCATGTACCGGGCGTAATCGTATGTCCGGGCGGCCACCGCTTCCGGCTTGTCACCAATATCATCCACATAGACGATTTTACCGTCCCTTACGTTCCATAGTGACTTGTCCAGATCCTTGTCCTGCTGGCCGAAACGTTCCTGTACCGTTTTAAGGAAGGCATCGACGTCCAGTGCCGTACCCATCTTGCCGAATTCGGCGTAGGCAGCGTCAATGCGTGTCTGGCTGTCCCGCTTGGCGAGGGTCACAAGCGCCTCCCTTATGTCGTCCTGACGTGCCTTGTCCATATTGTATATATGCTCGCGCGACACCATGCCTTCTGAGGAGGCAATGGCAAACTCTCCCAGAAATCCCGTCCACCAGTTGGATGTGAACGCACCGATCTTACGTCCCGAAGCCTCTTCGATGCTCTTCCCCGCTACAACCTCGTCCACGGCACGTTTTGTCTTGAGCGCCATATTGTAGGTCTTACTCAAAGAGGAATGGAGGCCTTCTATGGACGGATAGCGGTACTTGCGGTTCGAGGTGATTTCTTCCAGTACGGCATCCTTCGCCTCCTTTATCTTCCAGGTTTTATATGCCACCCAGCCCAGAGCACCGGCCAATGCGGCGATTCCCGCCGTGGCAGCCACCGCCCCCGTGCCCATGGTACTCAGAGAGGCGGCTGCGCCTGTCAGGCTGCCACCCGTGGCCACCTGTGTTGCGAACAGCGACTGCAATACCCCTTTCGCTCCGACAACACCGCCTCCGGACATCAAGGTACGCGTCATAGCTCCCCGTCCTGCCACGCCTGCGGACTGCATGGCCGAGACAATGGCCCTCTTTTGTCCGAAAGACATCTTGCTAGGACTCCCCATATCCAACAATCCCTGTACGGAGCCGACGGCCGCCGTCGCCGCTGACTGTTTGCCGATAAAGCCCATAGCGATACCGATATTGGTCAGGGCACCGGCCACCTTGAACAGCCGGACAGCCACCGCTCCTGTAAAAACAAGCGGTTCTATCCAATGGAAATTGCGTGCCACCCAGACCCCGATATTACCTATGACGGCAAAGATGTCCAACAGGGCGTTTCCGACAGAAACCAGTCCGCGGGTAAATTCCGGAGTCTTGAATTTATCCAAAAAGGAACGCAGAACGGCACGTACCGAGGGTTCCAGCACCTCGAATGCGTGCATGAACCCTTCGCTCATCCGGGAGGTAACCTGCGCCCACAATCCCTTAGTGGTACCCTGCTTTACAAGTGCCAGTTCCGCCGATATTCCCTGGGAACCTCTATTATGGGAACTGAGTGCACGCAGCCGGTCGTAATTACGGACAAACATCATAGCCGCATTCCCCCCGATTTTTCCAAAAATCGCCTGTATGTCCGCCATTGAGGCGCCTTTCCTGTTCAGCTCCTCGAAGATGTCCGCCATGGGGCGCAACTTCTCCACCCGCACACCCTCCACGTCCCGCTTTTCCGTGAATTTGACGCCCAGGCGGTCCAAAACCTCCTGCCCCTCTTTCGTAGGCTTGGCAAAACGGGTGGACATGGCCCGCAGCGAGGTACCCGCCAGTGTGCCTTTCAACCCCATGTTGCCCAGCAGACCTATGGCGGCACTGGCTTCCGTGAACTCCACACCGACCATACGCAGGTAACCGGCGGCCATTTTATAGGATTCCGCTATTTCGACGATATTGACATTCGAACGGGAGATGGTCGACGCAATAATGTCCGCCACACTATCCATACTGTCGTTATGGATATCATAGCCGGCCATGATGTTCGTGGCCAGGTCGGCAATATAGGACACGTCATTGTCCCCGATGAGCGCCAGGTTCGTGACCGGCCGGATGGATTTGTGGATTGTCTCGATATCCATGCCGGCCATGGAAAGGAACTTGACGACGCCGGCGATTTCCACAGCAGTATATTTCGTATCGATTCCTATCTTGCGGACATGGCGGGCCATGTCATCGAAGCGGGTCTCAAAAGAACCCAGATCCATGTCGGCCACGCGCAGGATGGATCTGGCCGACTTCATGATATTGGCATATTCGACAGCGTCAGACAGTTCCGAACGTACCAGGCTGTAGCCCATGTAGGCGTTCAGCATGGAAGCGAAAGGCAGACTCCTCAGCGAGGGTGCCTTCGAGTATTGGATACGGTTGATGGCCGCACGTCGCTTGCTACGGTAAAGTGTCCCGGCAGCGGTATGTTCCCGCTGCATCAGCCGTACGGCCTGTATCGCATTACGCTGTTCCTGTTTTCTTGCCGCCTGCTCCGCCTTGCGCTGTTCCGTTTCGGCTTTCCGGCGTGCCTGTTCTGTCTGCCGGCGTAACTTCTCCGCTTCGCGGGCGGCATCCTTACGTTCCCGTTCCCTGATACGGGCCTCGTCGGCACGCCGTTTCTCCTCTGCGGCGGCCCGGGCCGATTCCGTCTTGCGACGCTGGTCCGCAGCAAAAACCTCCTCGGCATGTGCAAGTTTCTGGCGATGCAGCTGCTGCCGGACATAAAGACGCCCCATCAGTTTCTTCTGTTCCTTTTCCGGCATGACGAATGTTCCCGGGGCATAAGGCACGGGAATGGAAGGGAACAAGCTCCTCACGGACATTCCACCCTGCATGCCCAGGCTCAGGCGGGATTCCCTCTTGACACGTTCCAGCAGGGAAAGCACACGTTGCAGCCGGTTTTCCGCTGTATCGGTCCTGATTTGCAGCTCCCTGCCGCGTTCCACGGAAACCAGGGCGGAATTGATTTTGCCGATGGCCTTGGTTATGCGCTTCTGGGCATCGACCATCGTACCTACTGAAGAGGCCGCATTTTTCTCAATTTCGGCCTTGCGAATCTCCGCCGCTTTCTTCTCGTAGAGATTTTTAGCGGCGGTCTTGATTTTTTTGCTGCCGAGTACCTGTCCCGCATTAATGGTCAGGCTGATTCCTTTGGAAAGGGCCGCAATGTCCGTAAGCAGGTTCTTGACACGTTCCAGCTTCTCCTCACTGCTCCTCGTGTCAATAGTCAGCCGATAGTCAAAACTACGCTTCTTCCCATTCTTGGTACGGAAGACACGGTCAACTTCGTCCATCATTGTCTTGATGTTGTTTACCGCAGGGGACAGCGAGGCTTTCGCCTGCACCAGCTTGCCCACAGCCTCACCGAAGGCTATGACCTGTCTGGTACCTTGCGAGGCGTCGACGTTGATGGTATAATTGACCTGATAGTTTTGTTCCTGAACCATGATTGAAGGGAATGTCGCATTAAAAGAGCAGTGTCACCGGAAAGGGCGGGGGTAAAACGAAGCCGCCGTACCCCCGGAGGACTACAGCGGCCGTTCAGGGTATCCTCTCCGGCATGGAAACCGGCAACGGCATGCGGCTGGCAAGCATCTGCTCGTGCAGCCACAGCGCCTCTTCGGAGAACATGGCGAACTCCTCGTCAGAGATCGTGTCAAGGTTGACGCCGGGGAAGTAGTGGCGGATATAGACAGTCCGCTGGCGGATACGCTGATCGTCCGTCACCACCCACCGGCCTATAAGTTTACCAGAAGACTCTGCCGCGTGGTGATAAGTTCGGAAAGTTGTCCCATAAGTCCGAAAAGGAAAAGTGACTCGTCATCCACAAGTTCCTTGTCACCATCCACAAAACAGTCCCGGGCAAGTGTGCGCATCGCCATGACCTCGTCTTTTTTGGATGCGGCCATGAATTTGCTGAATTGTGGAAAGTTCGGTTCGGACATATAAACTACGTAGGTCTCTTTCTCGCCGTTGGTCGTGTCTCCGAAGACCACCATCGGATAAATTTTACGGAGCTTCCTCTCTTCTTTCAATTTGAGAGCTTTTTCCTTGATTTTAGTTTCCTGTTCCAGTGAAAGCATTTTTTCGTCCATGTCGAATATTGTTTTGATTCATCAAAAGAGTAGGGCAAAGAACGGTGAAAAGATTATATGGGCATACATTTTATCCGGTATGGACCAAACATAGGGTTTTATTATCCATAATATTGTGATGCAACTACCGGCTGATCGTAACACTGCATGTCCTGTCAAGAGTCCGTTTGAACCAGATCCCCAGAAAATAAAAACAGATAATGTGTTATATTTATTTGTAAAACAAGAAATAATCACTGCATTTGCACATTTTCAAACATGAATGGTTATGTGCAAATCAAATGATTATATACATAAAACAAGCCAATAGCCAATATATCAACGATACACAGGGTGCTGCCGTTTTTGGCGCCCCCCATCGAAAAGGAACGGACGAAGGGAAACAGCGGCGTGAGCATTACAGGTTCAAGGAGTTGGCTGCTTCGGAATTCCCATATCAGGTGAAACTTTTTTCCAGAAATCTCGGACTTGTCAAGCTTGTCCTCCATTCTGACGGATGATGATGATTACAATTGCCCACAGCAGACAGGAATATGGGTGCATATGCAAATATTGAAACCATTATCTATCTGAAATACAAGACTTTTCCGGGAATGATCGGACGGAAAAACAAGGGATAACAGGTGGACAGCAGGCATATTGCCAAACATAGGAAAGATGTCTTCAGACCGGTCGCAATGCTTGCCCCGACAGGCACTTATATGGTGCCCGATACTCTCAAAAAAGATGTTGACGATTTCTGTGAGGTTGTCAAAGAGGAATTGCCTAATGCTGATTTTTTCAAGTCGGCAGGAGTTAGAGGGGGGCACAGAAGAACAATCATTGAAGCAACTCGAGAGTACTTTTATGTTATTACCCGTAATGGCAGTTTACTTAAATATTACGATAATTCTGGTTATTATTACGATTTGTGTTTTATATATTACGATTTGTGTTAATTATGGGTTAAATCTTTGATTTTACACTAATAATAGAAAAAGTCATACTATATTTGTATCGAAATAAACGATAAGCAGTAAGATGTCAACAGATATATTAAGAATCATTGAAGGCGGATTGGCGAATGACAAACGAAAAATCATCAATTACGCAATACGTTTGGCTGAGAGGCTGAAAGCCGACGGAGATGTTCAGCTATCTAAGTGTATAGTTGAACAGATAGAATCGTCCACGCATAAGAATGTTGCTACAGCTGACGCTATGCGCATGGTTCCGCTGGACATGGACAGTAAATTACAAATAGTGGAAATTGTTCCGGAGAGCTCGAGCAGGACTGATATCGTATTATCAAATATGGTACAGAAGCAAGTGGAGGAGTTCATTAAACTGATAAAGAATGATACAGAATTGGAGTTGGCGGGCTTGAATATCAGGAAATCATTGCTGCTTTATGGCGCACCGGGATGTGGAAAGACTTCCATTGCCCATTACGTTAGTGAGAAGACAGGACTCCCATTGGTGGTAGCCCGTCTTGATGCCATTGTGTCTTCATTATTGGGCAGTACAGCGAAGAATTTAAGCAGGATATTCTCTTATGTCAACAGTATGCCGTGCATTCTTTTGCTTGATGAATTTGACGCTTTGGCTAAAGCCCGTGATGACAATCATGAATTGGGAGAACTTAAACGTGTGATAAACAGTCTTCTTCAGAATATTGATTCAATGTCACCATCCACTGTGTTGATAGCGGCCACCAATCATCCAGACCTACTTGACAAGGCCGTATGGAGACGTTTCTACACAAGGCTTGAGGTGGCCCTACCTGATGAAGACAGTAGAAAACAGATTGTCAGAAATACATTGAAGGGCTTCAAAAGCATGATTCTTGAAGACGAAAACCGAATGAAGATTATATCTGAACTCATGGCCGATCTGTCCCCTTCGGACATTTGTACGATTTTAACCAAATTGAAAGTCAAGAGCATTATTGATGGCAGCAAGGAAATCAACTATGAACAGATTCTGGCATCTATTTACGAATTTGGAGGTAAAGATGAACCTATGGATAATTTTATAGTGTACCTTAATACCTATGGGGTTACACAGAATACAATCTCAAAAATGTTGAATATCAGCATACGTCAGGTACGTAATGCATTGTCGGACAAAAAATAATATAAAGAAGATGTCGAAAACATTACCTATTCAGCAAGTACAATTCCGTGGGGAACGAGACCGGTTCCTAACGGAAGGTGGCGGAGGCTCCAAGCTGCCTAAATGGGTCAACGAGGAAAATATAAGAGCCAATATTCTTAGGGTCAATGCTCACATAGCCGAATTGGAACATGTCTTTGAAAAACGAGATGAAACATCTTTGCCAATCCTGACTATAGTTGATATCAACAAGGAAGCTACAGCGAAATCGCATAGGTTCGCCATACATTCCATGGTGGATGTGAACAAAAAGCGCAATGTCTTGGGCACGACTGACGTTGGTAAACTGCTTGTTAAAATAGATACAAGAACCGATTTAAAGGCGATTGCTGAGAAATTTAATCCGGAAAACAAGAATCTCAGCAAGAATCTGCAAAAAGGATTGGCTGCTGTTGCGAACATCACTAAATATGTACCTATAATCGACACTTCCATTGAATCTGCAGAAGTCTTGAAAGTTCAATTAGCCGATTATTTAAATTCGGAGATGAATCTACGCTCCAAGAGGTTATTGCTTAATTTCTGCAGTAAGAATAATGTCGAAGTCGAAGAATTAAACTATGCGAGTGAACTGCGGTTATTCAAGTTGAAAAATATCTCCAGGGAGAATGCCGGTGAACTTGTTGGAATGGATGGCGTGCTGTCTGTCAGAAAAATGCCGACTATCGAATTTCAGGCGGCTCCGGAACCGGAAGATAGTGAAATAGAGATAATGCTCCCTCAGGATGGACAGGATTATCCCATAGTAGGTTTGCTTGATTCCGGTGTAACAGACATAGAATATATGCGTCCGTGGCTGTTGAAAGAAGAAAATGTAGCTGATCTACTACCTGATGAAATAGATAAAAGGCATGGTACGGCTGTAGCCAGTATCATTAATTATGGTGATTTCTTGGAAAAAAGAGACTTGACACAATGCGGACCTTGCAAGATACTTAGCTGTATCATCAATGGGCAGACCCGGATTTATGAGAATGAACTGGTGATGAACATACAGCAAGCGGTGGGACGCCATTCTGACGTTAAAGTATGGAACTTGTCACAAGGAATAAATGCCCAGATAGAAGACAATCGTTTTTCTGATCTGGCTGTAGCGCTGGACAGCCTTCAAAAGCAATACAATATATTGATATGCAAGTCTGCTGGAAATATTGACAATCCAGCCGATACCAGTCAATCATTCCGGCTGAACAAAGGGGCGGATTCTGTCATGAGCCTTGTGGTCGGTTCGATAGCTCATGCAAAAACGACGGAACGGGACGCAGAGGAAAATGACAGGAGCCCATTTTCTCGTATTGGTCCAGGGGTGGAGAATCATACCAAGCCTGATCTTGTCCATTATGGTGGAAACTGGGATACTCACATTTCTGCTTTTTCTATTTATGGCAGGCAGTTCTGTATGTGTAGTGGAACCAGCTTTTCCACACCACGGATCGCATCGTTGGCTGCAAATATTCAATATCGGTTAGGCGTTCCTTTTAATCCGCTACTGATTCGTGCCATTTTAATACATAATGCTTTTTATCCTTCAAATATAGCTAAATCAACGGACAATTTCAAATACGAGATGGGTTTTGGTCTCCCTGCCACCTTGGACAACATATTATTGAACGATTCTGACGAAAGCACGATGATATTCTGTCATACAATGGATAAGGGTATAGATGTCCAGTCGCTGGACTTTCCTTTTCCGAAGAGTATGGTTGACGATGAAGGATACTACTATGGGGATATTACTGTTACACTGGCTGTTGATCCTGTATTGATAGCAAGTCAGGGAAGCGAATATTGTCAAAGTCAGGTGGATGTTTATTTAGAGACGTTTACGGAAGTTGACCATGCAGATCTTTCACAATCATCAATGATGAGGAATGAAGAGAGGATGTCCAAGGATTCTGCCAATGTATTGAACGACTTGTATTATAAGAAAGCCGCCTTTAAGGCGGAAAAAGCTAATGAAAGGATTCTTATTGAGAAAGGAAACAAGTATCAACCGATTAAGAAGTATCATGTGTCATTGAGCGACATGACACCTTCCAATAAGAGGAATATATTGCAACAAGAGAAAAAGTGGGCACTGAAACTTGTAGGACTTTATAGGCAAGCAGCTGAGGTATCCAGAGAATTGGACGGAATAGACATATCGCAAAAGGTTGTTTTGATAGTGACTATAAAAGATCCTAAGAAAAGAGGGGTTATCTATAATGAATGTAAGAATTTGCTGGCAATCAGAGGTTATGCCCATAATGATATTGAGATTAGAAATACAATACAGATAGAAAACAGTGCTTCTGAAAATCTATAAATGAAGATTCTTTATCTTTATAGGCAATAAGAGTCACCTGCTTATTTAGCAGTGGCTCTCTGATAATGAAGCCTATGCATTGCCTATTCAGTCAGGTGATTTTATAGCAAACAGACCGATAGAATATTGGATTCGTGGATATTTCTACCATACTATAAACAAGGTTATTGGCCATACCCGATATTTTTGCAACCAGATGAGATATATTTCTAGCAATGAGGGGGACATAGCTTTCAGTATATATTAAAAAGAACAATCCTGTCATAAATACAACCGATTTATTTGCCGGAATTATACTTCCCACAAACAGATCGGTGCCCGAGTCGAGAACCGGTAACCGGTTACAAAAGCCTGGGGTATACCAGTTTTCCTTCGATACCGCAGGTTTCCAGAACGGCAGTATTTTCTTTGTTGAAGGAGATCAGGCAGGATGGCGCCCCGGCAGTGCCTCCCTGCTCTCTGGTGACATGATAGAACCTGAGCCGTCCCTTGATGAAAAGTATTGTGTCCGCATAAGGGAATATCAGTTCATGAAACAGCCGGGTGTCCGTGCGGGCAAAAGTGAGCGCAATAGCATTCCGGTGCTCCACACATTTACGGATAAAGCGGACAATCAGTGGCGTGTCATAGGGAGGATTACAAAACACCCGTCCGAACCATGGCTGCCGTAACCCGTCATCCTCGACGGTGTAGTGATGCCTCGCCGTATCCCATAGACGGTTTACCGGTGAACACGGGTCCAAATCGAATTCTCCCAACCTGTCAAGCAAACAAGGAGGTGTAAGCCATTCATTTTTTCCGGTGGAAGATTTTCCTTCAAAGGTCACATTCATGACAAGTCAGATTGTATCGCCGTTACCTATCTGGATATCAAACGGATTCAAGTCGAACTCATGCGTGATGTTGGTATCATCCTGCTGCGACTCAAGACAGTCCTCCGTAAAGATACATCCTTTGAGTGTCACCGTTGTGGTCGTCCAGTCATCACTGGCCATGGGGTTGGCAAAGCTGATGATCAGGTCGAACTCACCGATTTCGAGCAACGAGCCATAGACTGAACGCAACAATTGTTGCGTGGCATAGTCCATTGTGATACTCGCCGTATAGGTAATGTTTCCGAATCCGCGGCTGACAGGTTTTCCACCCATGCCATAGTTACTTTCCACCTTACGTTTTTTCGACCATTTGATAGCGGACACACCTTCAAGGGTCGTGGATCCCTCGTCAATTCCCAGGGCGGTCGATGACAGGGTTATCATAGACCATGAATATGCCACATTATTAATTATTGCCATTTTCTATGATTTGTTTGCGGTTAATGAAAGTCCTTCCTCTACATAAATCTCCACAGCCACCCCGACAGGCACAAGGACATAGGAGATGCGGAGCGTATCATCCACCAGTACATTCTGGTTCGGATCGATAGTGACAGCATATCCTGAAATTTCCTGTGCCGCCTGCATCTTGGCCAATATATCCCCGATGAGTGTTTTGAATGCGGTGATCTTCGACGGGGCAAGGAACCCGGTTGAAGGATTGACCATCAGCGGGGAATTCACATACGGCAACAGTGCGGCACGCACGGCTCGGCGGCTCTTGTTGATAGTACGGTTCCTTGCGATAGTGCGGAAATCACCCGTTGAGCAGGTCTGGTCCTTTGAAATATAAATACCGTTCTCACGGCCGGCGTACTTGATGGGGAAAATATAGCCCTTGTCATCAAGTTCGTCAAGCAGTGACGGGGACAACGACTCATACCGGTTCAGGCTGATAAAATGTTCCTCCGCCTCGTCAAGGCTGATATCACCGAACCCCAGCTCTATCTCCTGAAAATCATCCGTGAAGAGGTTGAACTGTTTGACCCATGCTATGGATTCATGGACGTTCGCCTTGGCAATGGCACCCATGACCGCGCCCAAGAATCCTACCGGTGTGTGATTCTTGTTGCGCATCTGCATCGTGGAGATCTTTTCGTGATGCGCCTGGCCGAATATACAGCTGATACGACTTGATTCACAGATACATGACGGTATTCTATTCAAGTCAATCTGACGTCCCTCAGTCGTGTCCGCCCCTGTATTGGATGGATTGGCGGAGAGTATGAGTGACAGGGGCTGGTTCTGTCCGGCAAGCCCTACAGCCACATCATTAAGCCCCTTTACCAGGTTGAGATTGTACTCTCCGGAAGTCCCGTTCGCTTTCCACAGCGGTTGTTCCGTCCAAATTCCCATCTGGTTGATCATGCCTCCGGCGGCACGCTGCATGATTTCGAGTGCGTCCCAGTTTGCAGAACAGTCAGCAAACATCACATAGAGTTTTCCTGAACCGTTCAGATTGCCTGACATCCGGAAAAACTCACGGATATGGTAGGCAGGAATACCATGTAGAAAATTGACGTTCATCTCCTCCTCGTCGGTAGCCTCCACACGCTCAACAATACCGAAATCCTTAACGGCGGACTTGAATGAGGTGATGTAGCATACATCTCCCGGGTTAAGCTTCGTTTCATTGGTTTTGCCATACCCTTCCGTAAAGAGTGTGGGTTGGAGGGAAATATCAAACAATAATCCCGTCACCTTCTCGTTGGAAGAACCGGTCTCGTAAGGGATATTGCCGTCCACATCCTTGATAAAGACATTGCCGAGTGCCATTATGGTTTTGTTTTAAGTTCGTTATAAAAAGGGTTTTTGTAAAGTACAGCCCCGCCTCTGACAGTTGCCGCCGTGTCCGGAGTGTAGGTTCCACCATGCCTGTCGATATACAGGGACGGATATGCAGGGAATTTTTCCAAAAGGGCCAGTATATACGGGTCTGCCGCCTCGTCCTCCGTATTCCCTGTATTCTCAGCCGGGACGGGCCGTTTGTCTTCAACCGTAGCGGATATTTTCTCGGACGTTTCCGGTATTGCTTCCGCCGGAAGTTCCGGTGCGGCAACCTTGTTGCCTTCTTTTTGAGGTCCCTCCTCCGTATTTATTTTTTTTGCCATAACAGTGGAATAAAAATGGGGAACGGGGCTCTGACCTCCGCTCCCCGGGTGGATATTGAAAAATGAAGAAAGGTGTGTTATTCGCTCTTTTTGTAGGCGGTATGCACCACGATCTCCGCGGGACGGACAATGTTCACGTCCATTTTCATGCGCATCTGGAAAAAGAACAGTTCGGAGTTGGCCTGCAACCGGTCAATTTTCAGAATATCCGTATCGTTGGCATAATCCACCCCCATCCAAAGATTGGAGTCCATCCCGGTGGAAAACTCGCCGAGCACCATCGTATGTTCGGGAATTCCCACGATCGGGATAATCCTCTTGCCTTTAAAGCGATAGCGGTTGACCTCGGTATTTTCGGAGTATTTGACCTGTTTGTCCGAGATATACTGGTCATACGCGTCCCAAGCATCCCATCCTACCACAAAGGCCAAGGATGTCTTCTTGCGGATTTGTTTGGGACATTTTTTCCACATCGCATAAAGAGCCGCTTCCACCGCCGCACCGTCCGTCAACTCGGTCGTTCCCGAAACGATACACTGTCCGCCGGCAACTACCTGCGTGTCCGTAGAGCTTACATTGTCGAGGATGCGTTTGACAACACCGTCAAAAAACTTCTCCTTGTTGGCACCAATTTTCGTACAGCCTTCCGGTGCGGTAATTTTTGCTGCCGTATCTCCGCCACGTGCGGAGGTCCATATGGCATTACCGATGTATTCGTTTTTTTTGTCCATGAGCAAGCGAAGCATCGTGGCTTGGATTTTCGGGTCAAGTTCCCGGAATACAAGACTGCCCTCCGGTTGTGCGAAACGCCAGTACTTTTCATAGTCCCTGGGATTGAATTCAAGGTAAACCATAAAATCGGAGGGCTCAAGATACCGTTCGGTGAACTGGTACTCGTTCGAGCCGTCATCCCCTTTGGAACCGTGAATGGGCTGTGGGGTCGGCACATTGTCCTGAATGATATTGCCCAGCTTGATGGCAGGGAGTGTATAACGGTGCTGGATGCCCGTCTTGATATGGATCAGTCCTTCACGAACCGTATCATTACCCTGCACGGTATAGGTCAGCAGGTCCTCAAGAACCTCGCCGCTATATCCATTTTGAAGAAAATTTACTGTATCGGCCATTGTCGTTTTAAGTTTTTCCGTTGAAATGTGAAACTCGGCCGACTGGCGGATACTTGTGTTTCCGCGCGAGGCCCTGCGGCCTCCGGCATGTCAATTAAGATCGGATGTCTGCCTGTCAGAGTTTGCGGAACTTAAAATCCGCACCGACTACCTCGGCCACCTTCTCGGCCATCATCTGCTCGGCCGTCTTGGTCGCCTCCGCCGTGGCCTGGATGTTGGCCGGGTCATTGGCGATTTCTTTGGAGATGATCTCACGCGCGGGGATGGAAGCCAGTGTTTTTTCCGCCAACTCGAAGTTGGCCTCCGCCATCTCCACCCATTGCGCTTTTGCCTCACGGTCAATCTTGCCTTCGCCAATGGCGTTTTCCACCAGCGTTTCGATGCGGGATGTCCTCTCGTCCTTCTCCTTTTGTTCGTAAGTGGAAAGACGTGCCGTGGCAGCGGACAGATCCTTCTGCAAGTTCCGGATTGCAGCATCCTTACCGGCTATGACCGTTTGTGCGTCACTCAGGGCTTTCTGCACCTCTTTGTATTTAGGTTCCATCGCTGCCAGTTCGGAGATACGGGCCATCACGTCCTTGACTTCTCCGTCCTTCATGCCCAGCGAGGCGGCAATCGCCCCGTACTCAAAACCTTGTGTCTTGTTTTCGTTTGCCATATCGTTTTCTGTTTCTGTAAGAGTAGGAAAAATATCCTCAAAAGGTTTATTCCCCTCACTGACGCGGTCCATCAACTCCTGAATGGCCGCCGTGTCCGCCAGTCCGGCAATCTCGTCATGTACTTTGCGACAGAGCTGCTTCGATGTACGAATAATGTTCTCTGATGGAATGATGCCCGCTTTTACGGCAGCCTGCGCATCAAAATAAGTCCCGTCCTTGCCGGCCAGCCCGTCCATAATGGCGCGCACATGCTCCTTGGTCAAACCGAACCTTTTCCGATAAATCGTTTCTATCTGCCTGGTGAAAGCCAACAGCATGTCCGAAGGCTCTTCCCCGTCATTGTCCGGCAGTATAGGATTATGGATCATTAAAATGGCGTAGTCCCGCATAAGGGAACGTTTGCCCGCAGCCCAGATAATGGAAGCCATTGACGCCGCCACGCCCTCGATGACACATTCTGTGTCCACTTTGGCATTGGCGATGGTGGAATAAGTGGACATGCCGTAAAGGACACTGCCACCTTCCGAATTGATTAACACTCGGATACAGGATGGACGGATAATATTTTCAAGAAAGTCGAACTCGTCATTGAACCGGGAGGTGGTTTCTTCCGTTACGCGGCCGAAGAAACGGATAACGGCAGGTTCACCCGTTTTTGCTTCACCCACCACATATTGCAATTCTTCTGTACTCATGTTTTTCTTTTTATGGAAGAGTAGGCGTCAAGCAAGATTATGGGTTGAAAACAGTACCGGACAGGCTGTTCCATCTGCACTCCACGTAACTTCAAGATCATTTTATAAGACATTGGGATATGGCAGCGGGACTTACCTTCCGGAATAATGACATTTAATCGAAAAATGACCATGCATTACTTGAACAGACTAAGTGCCGGGCTACCCCTTCGGATATCCATATCGTGAATGTGCAAAGCCCCAACCATCAAATGCCGGAAATGTCATCCTTGTTTCCGTCATGTACGTCTGTTTCCACCGCCCGACTGAATCCGGTCACCTTATCATAGCCCGGTTCAGGGTGATATCCGTGCCCGCCGCCGTCATGCTGCGGCGCATCGCCATGCTGCGTGAAAGGCGGCATGACCAGATAGCGTCTTATCCAATCCCTGTATTTCCATGCGGAAGACTCCCGGAACCATACCTCATAGTCCACCCAATACGCCTGGAGCATATTGGTGGTTGTCGGCATGTCAAAATAGGTCAGGTTACACCGTTCATTAAGGGCGGATTCCCTATTCTTGGCATCCTGAATGGCCACGTTCAGCCTCTGGAATACGATGAATGACTCGCACTCCCTATCCTCGTCCCCATTGTTGAGCGTATTAAGAATGAAGCGTACACGCATGGTGGCGCGTCCTTCGCCGATTCTCTGCTGTTGCACCAGGTACCTCACGTTGACGAAATGGATAAAGACGGCCGGAAAAAGGGTCTCATATTCCGTGTTTTCCCCACGTACGATACGGGCGAACTGTCCGTTGTCAATGGCTATAGTCTTGAAAAAGGGAGGTGAGAGCGGATCGTCCGGATCCTCCCTTATGGTCTGTATGGCCCGCTTCACCGCCTGATACATGTTCACAAACGGATTTTCAGACACTTCTTCCGGCAGGCTTTCCTGCACGGGAGCCAGTTGATGCGGTTGCCTTACGGAATGCTTGTCCTTTATCATACGCCCGGAAATCCTTTAAAAATCATATCCATAAAGTTATCAGCGATGTAATCCTCTATCTTCGGGGAGAAACCGATGAACTGGCGGTGTACGGGACGCCGTGCAGAATGCTGGTTCACAGTGTACAGGCCAAATTTCGGGTCGGTATTGTGTACGGCGGCATAATGCCCGTAGCGGTTCTTGCTACGTCCCCGTTTGCCTTTGACCGGAATGCTCTTCTCGGTAGTCCATATTGAGTAGCGGGCCCCTTTACGGAATATCCAGCTACCGTCGCTGCGCCGCCCCCTGATATCGGTCCTGTCCGCTTCTCCCTTGATACCTGCGGCAAGAGCTCCCGTGTCATTCATGACCGGATGTGTAAACTTCCGCCCCCAACGGGAGGTACGTGGCGTCCATGTGCCGCCGCAGAAACCTCCCGAGGGAAAGGAGGCAAGAAATTGCCGCCGGCTGTACTGTCCGGCCTCGGTGGCAAAATCAAACGTGTTACCCGCCAGACGGCTGGGCAGGAACGGATCCCAGCCTCCCTTTTCCCTTTCCCTCACCCAATGGGCGCAAAATTCATCGAGTGTTATCTTTTGCATGAAATTTTTCTTTTATCCGTTTTACAATTTTAGTCATGTGCTCCGGCAGCGGCATGTCGAAATAGCGGTGTGCCCTGGAAAAAATGCGTCCGCCCGTGGCCAGGCTCTCCCAGAAGACAGGATCAATCCTCTTCCTGCAATTTTCCGGAACGGGCAGTGCAGCCCGTACTGCGGCGAACCCGTCCGCTACCAGATAGCAACGGCATCCCCACTCAATGGGCGGTATCAACTCCGGCGGGAATTCCGACTTACGGTACGAGAGTCCCTCGAGGGACAGATGCCACGCCCGTACCCGTTCGTCTCCCTGCGTCACATAGGTCAGCACCGTGTCCGTATCCACTGTGAGCCACCATGCCGCCATCGAAGCGGCGAAAAGCACCTGGCTGTTCTCTCTCTCCGCATAAATAAAGTTATACCGGTGACATATCTCTCCGTATGCCTCCATATCCCGCTCATCCACTGTTTCAGGCATATCCTTGAACATCGCATACTCTTCGGCCGCCGCAAAATCAACCAGGTTGTCTATGGCAGCGATGAGAATATCACGCTGCAGCCGCTCTCTCTCCGTCGTAAAGTCATTATGGTTTCTCAGAATCTCCAATGCATGGTCCAGGTCAATACGTAAACCTGTCAACGCTCTGTCTATCAAGAAAGAAGCACGCAAAGTGATGATATCCTCCATAATATCAAGGCGTTCGGCACTGTTTTCGTAGTGGAGAATGAACCTGCGGAATGCCTCAAATATGACACGGTACTCCTTTTCCGTACCGGATTCCTGAGAAGCGGACGCCCTGACAGCTCCATATGGAACACCGTTTGGGAACGGAAGCCGGGCCATCACTCCGTTCCCCGCAAAAAATTTTCAACCTTACTCCCCCGAGGATGCCCGTAACGCCGGAAATACTCTTCGTCTGACATGATACCACGGTCGTTATGGCCGGGAATGTACCGGCCGCCATCCGCTTCAAGCCCCATAGCCGGGATGGCATTAAGCTGCCTGCCCACATTGATTCCGAACTCCTTCTCGATTTCGTCAGCCGCGACCTCGTATTTTTCAGTAATGAGCGAATAGAGCCTGATACGGTCCTCGTTATTCATCTCTATCCGGTTTGAATACCTGAATTCCAGTCCTGCAGGAATATATCCGATGGCTACCAGCCGGGGGATTATCTCCTCATTCATGACATTCTCGATATATCTGCGGTAAACCTCGATACGGTCACGGAAAATGTCCTGATGCGCCTTGGTCGAACCCACATACGACTGCATTCCTCCGGCCATGGACTCGGAGCCGAGCACAAGGTTGGCAACCTCCTTGTTGACAAAGTCAATCAGTCCGGTATATATCTTTTCCGAATTGGACATGGTGAAGGTCTTGATGTCCACCTCATCCTCGATGCCGGTGACCACGACCTTGTTCTGTGCCGCATTGGCTATTTCACCGGCCAGCCGTTTGCGGTCGGCATTGCTCTCACTGACCGTCTTTCCATGAATGATCGGTTGTCCGTAGGTGTGGGAGAAGTTAACATAATTGGCCACCGTGAACTTTTTGGCGAGTATCAATGGCGTTGTGGCAGAAAAAAGCCCAAGGTCCCCCGACGTCACCAGCACATAACAACGGTGGTAGGCCGGATTGCGCAAATCCCAATGCGGCTCCCATAGCCCCTGCCTTTTCAATACGACTCTCTGGTCCGGCAGTACATTGCGCCGTTCGATGATGTTGACTTCCGCCAGCCTGCCTGTTCCGGAATCAACATACGGCATGATTTCGAGTAAAGTATACCCGTAAAGCTTGGCTTCCACGATACCCTTGATTATCTTGTCAAATTGCGAGCCCTGTATCTTTTGCGAGTTCACCACGTCTTTGGTATATTTCCCTTTCCCGTTCACATGCGCAAGCATATAACGGTCACCAAGTATCTGACTCTCCAAAGTCTCGACCACCGACCGTATATGCGCATCCTGTTGCAGGCAGGCCTCGTATAAGTCAATGAGCCTGGCACGGTCATCAAGGATGTATCCTGAACTTATATCCTGGCGGCATGAACGGTAGCGGTTGTTGCGTTCGATTTCGCGGACATACTCCTGAATGGTTTTCTTGGAGGTCCTGAATATGCTCTCCAAAAGCTCCCCGTTGAATGAATTGTCCGATGTCACCATATTTTTTTGCTTTTTTACCTAAAGAGTAGAGCGCAGGCAGGAGAGAAGTTTTGTACAAAAAAAAGTATATGAAAAACAAGCTTCTTAATGCTTGATTTGCAAAACGAAATAACACAACCAAATATATAGATATTTCGATTTAAATTTTATGTAAACTGCTTATTATCAACGACAATTAATTGAATAAAAACAAAAAAAACAGTCTTGTTTTTTTGTGATATTTCACCATAAAAAGATATATATTTGCACAATGTTGAATACAAAATTGAAAACAAAGGAAAAAAGAACATGAAAGAAGAAAAGATTTCCTGCCGGACAGTCCGGTACAGGGAATTCCCCGATTTGCTTTTTGGAACGTCACAGGAGGACGGACCGGTCTATTTCGACGCAACACATTTTATCCGGGTCCGAGGAGACGCATGCCGGCACAACGTCCGTGACTTCCGCGCCTCTTTCCATCATTGGATAACAGCGCTGACGGATGTTTACGGAATAGACAAGGAGAATATGATTATCCGTGACGAGGCGTCGGGACATCTGTTAATTGATGAATGTCTGGCTCTATTATTTGTCGTTTACATCGATCCTGCATTCGGTGCCTACCTTCTGGAGCGCATGTCCGAATTGCTGTCCGGTGGATTTACCGTTTCAGACACTTGGCTGGTACAGACTGCCTGCCTTAGATTTACAAAGGAGGAATTAACGCAAATATTAGGACAACATGAGACGTAGTACATTTAAACGGCCGAAAATGGTGCTCATTTTCAACGGGGCACAGGTTCTTGTCGCCATTACGCGCTCGTTGCATAGTGCGGCGGAACTGACAAAAGGCAACTTGCAGGCCATTTCATTTTGTTGCACGGGCAAGTACGTATGCAGCGGAGGGCTCTATTTCAGACATCTGCATCCGGATGTCGAGATCGAACTGTCCGACCTTGGCACGCTGATGCTGAAGGATTATGATGCCCTTTGCGGTGAAAAACGTACATACTATCCGGTACGCAAAATGGCCCACAAGCGGGCCTTGCTTGAAAATAAACATAAATCTGACAACAGGAAGAAAGGAGGAAATGACAATGAGAGAGAATAGGAACATTCCGTTTCGGGACTGGAACATACGGGTTTCCCGAGACCACAGCGGCCATCTGCACATCTGTGCCATGGACGTATGTAACATACTTAAACGTAGCGAGCTGCTTGAAGACGGGGCTATCGCCCGCATCTGCCCGACGGCATTGAGGATCAGTTTCCGGAAGAACGGACGGGAGCAGTGGAGTTTCCGGCCCGTTGATATGCGCAGGCTTTTGCGTATGGTGTGCAAGGAGACTATTATACCCCGCGACATACTCGACGAATTGGAGGCATGGGGCAACCAACTTCTGGAACAGGAGTCTGATGATCGGCACGCCGCAGCCCGGAATGACATAATCCTTCATTTCAAGGAAGGGTTTCCTGTCACATTCCGGCGCATCGGCGACAAACTGATGATCAACGCCACACAGATCACGATGCATTTCGGGAAGATACCATCCGAGTGGCTCCGCATTGCCTCTACAGATATGCTCCGCAGGGAGTTGGCGGGTAACGGACGTACCGGAAAGTATGAGTCGCAAATCTTCACCACGCGTGGACGTGGGCATGGAGCGACCTGGCTGGAATCCCCCCTTGTCATACCGTTGGCCCGGTGGGTCGCACCGGAAGACCTGTCCCTGGCGGAATGGTGTGGTGAAGCTATTGAAAAACTGTCCATGAGACGCCCGACGCCCGCCATTCGTGAACATCCGAAGCCGGCGCCACCCAATATGCCTTGTCTGGATTGTCCTATGCCACAAGACATGGAGGGGGCAAAGGAACTGATCCGGGAACTACGGAAAGTGGTGCGCGACTCCATGCCCAAAATTGTCTTCTACGAGGAGTTCATCGAGAACAGGGAGTGGTTCAAGAGTACACGTATCGCCGACGAGCTCGGTATCTCCCCGCGACAGCTGCATCAGTTTCTTGCCGAGGAAGGAATCTGCAAGTACGAAAAACGGCAGTGGGTGGTCTTCCCCTCCTGCCGGGCATGGCAATGTGATGTCCCCTACACATGGGAGAACAGCCGGGGAAAGGTATATACCTTCGGTTCGACAAAACGTTGGACGCAGGCTGGCCGTGAATGCATCATAGAGTTATGGCGGAAAAAGAATCCGGAATACCATTTACCGGGTGCATAACGATGGAGACAGCATTACAGCGGATAATCCGCAAGACAGGAAGGACTCCGGTGGAATGCCGCTGTCCGCTATGCCGGCAGCAATGCCGCACCCCGTGTCTTGGTACGCCGGAAGATGTACATTTTTCCGGGACGGCTTATACGGGCTGCACTCCGTCGGATTCAAACCTACGGTAGGAAAACCGTCATACACACCATCACAAAGGAGAACCTGAAATCCAGCCAATCACTCTCCTGGAACGAGGCCGGGGAGTGGGGCTGGACGAACGGAATGCCGGTACGATACGGGAGACCTGCCAGCTGATGGAGAAATAGTCAGGAGACGGCTCCGTGAATGATGCAAAGATATAACCCGTTAATTCCTCCGCGCCGATTTCATGGAGCCGTCTTTTATCAATTCATATCAATTGAAAACAATTTGCACCAGTCATGGCTATCCTTACCATGAAACCAAATAAAAGCAATGATATGGAATTAAAAAGCAGAATGACCGTCGAAGAGATGGCGGCACACCTGAGGGAACATACCGGCAAGTTCGCCAACCGGGTTTCCGTGGGACGTTATGCCAGGAAACTGGGTTACTCCGTGTATAAACCGATGCGAAACGGCAAAATATGCCACTTCTATGTCAATCCCGCAATAAGGGATGATGAAACGGGAAATTCACAAACGGACGTGTCCGGGAAATAGCGCGCCATGAAAGGGAATAATGAAAAAAAAACGGCCGTGATACCGTTTCTGAAATGCTTCAGCGGACTGCTGGGAGCGTTTTCACCGGAAGAGGTCATATTCATGATGTACATGGCGGACCGCACACGTCTGCGGGAGAAGGGATATGATACTTTGCGTAGCAAACGATATCATATGGAGAGTATGGAGATCGGTTCGCGCCTTTTTGATAAATGCGTGAAGAAGGCAACATGCATGGGGTTGCTTAAACGGGTTCCGCTTGGCGGAATGTATGACTATCTCTGGGATATGTGCGCTTATGACAGACTCGTGAAAATACTGGCGGAACTGAAAACATCCTTTTGTACCAAGGCATTCTGCCGGCAGGTGTTTGATGTGGAAAAAAGAACTGTGATGTCCGTCTCTGACAAGGAGGTTTACCGCTGGAAGGAGAACGGACAAAAGCACGGAACATGTCCGCCCTGAAAAGAGGCACATGGAAGAATAACAGACGGTATCATTGCATTGCCGTCTGTTTTTTTATGTCCGTATCCATATGCGACAAACAACAGATGTCAATTTGAAACAAAATATGGCGCCAGGGAGAGAAGCCCCGGACGCCCCGTTTTTTTACCTTGAAGATGATACAAATGTACCGGATGACTGAGACGAGGGGTGTTACAAATGTAGCAACAATACTATAAGCAGTATTATACAAGAAGAAGATGGTAGATGTACTTTTTTCTTTGGAGCAAAGAAAAAAGATACCAAAAAAGAAACAAATGGATGTCAGACGGCATCGCCGTCTGTTTTTGTTTTTATAAGGGAAAGAACCAAAAAAAGAAAGGGCTGCTCCCCCTTCAGATTCCTAAAGGAGAGAACGATAAAATAATATTCTACCCCTGCTGTCGTGCTTATCGCCTGACATCCTTGCCCCGGTTCAGCTTGACGATGGAACGCACACAGTCACACACCAGTTCGGCATCCTTACGCTCCCTGAAATAGTTGCCGCATTCCAGGCGCTTTCTGTCTGACGGCCGGCTGCTGTCCCTGCATTCACAAATTTCCAGGACATCATTCAGGTAATAGTATTTCCCGCCACGGTTAATACGTATTTCCAGCGGTTCAAGGCGTTTCAGCCGTCCATTCCACACAATCCCTTCCCGGTGCAGCGCATCGGCAAACCGGCTGCGGGCACTGGTTCCTATCGGGGTAATCTGCCAATTCTCCGCAACGCCGATTTCCTCATGCAGCGAATGACGCAGGGTACCGTCCTCCTCCATCAGGCAATACAGCACAAGATTTCCTTTCCTGTCGATCTCCTTGAACGCCCCCAATATGACATGCCCGTCCAAAAGACTCACTTTCACCTGCTGCCCGTCTTTGGGTATGTACATGGATTCCGACAATGCGCCTTTGCGCCTGTCCCATACCAGATGCCGTTTGTTCAACAGACGCTGTACCGCAATCTTCTGTTCCATATCCGCTTCCCGGCAATCTTTCAGGGGCATTACGACATCGTCCGTAAGAAGCTGTCTGTCCGCTGTCACCCTGACCGGGACTGAAATACACTCGCCGGAAACATCCCCCACAAGCCCCGTCTCCAATGTTGCCTCATTGAACACGACCACCCCCTTGCTTATGCAGAGTTTGCCCGGAATATTCCTGATATCCTTTCTACGATATGGTTTCATTATTCATCCTTTTCTTCGCTTCCTTCCTGTAACATTCAAAAGCCATATTTTATACATAAGAGAAAAATTATGGCAAATATACACAAATCCATCAAAAAAGACAGGCGTTTAAATACCAATTATCAAGATTCTTATACAAAAACACAAAAAACATACAAAAAAGTCAAAACTCATACACATGCATTACTGTATATATTCTATATGGTTAATAAATAGGCTGTTACATTGTAATCCTTACCGATGGGAATCCCTTTTTAACATGCTGTTTTACAGGATTCAACAAGCCGTTTCTTATCGGTACAATTAAGAATATACACCAAGAGCCGGAGTACTTTGGCACTATATATTTATGCCTCCATTTCCGATATTCCCCAAAACCGGCCTTACCCGCAAGAAACGAAAGTCTTCTGAAAGTCTGTATATCCATGAAAACCGGAAGTATTTGTATCTGTGGCTTGGCATGTCTTATAAATACCTGAATAACAGTTATGGTTGTATTTAAATCCGCTGCAAGTCCATGTCCCGTTACTATATATTTTTTGACGTCTACTTACAATTTTATGACATGGCCCCATATTGGGTCGTTTTAGAAAACGGGATTTGGAAAAATGCCCCGAGGATAGAAATCGAATCCGCACCTTGGAGTACACCCACCCGTTTCTTTTTAAAATTGTTACTATATTGATTTATAATAAGTTATTTGTTTTACTTTTATATAAAGTAAGCATAAAACCGACTTTTTTCTTATTTATGCTTACAAATTGAAAGTAAAAAAAAACTTTTCAGTCCTATTTTATCCATTTTAAATATTTAATAATCTGATAATCAATCAATAACGAATGTTTTGATTTTATATACGCATTGAAACGGGGCTTTTTTGATTTTTGCAAAGGAAAAAATTTTTTTCATTGAAAATCAATTTGACTATTTTATTGATATTCAATTGTTTATAAATAGGCTTCTCGCGCGTGCGTTCCATATTTGCAAAAAGGCTGTTTTTGGAACGTAACAAAATTTTTTTTCTCAAAAAGTTTTGCAGTTCTGAAAAACAGTTTTATAATAGTCATGTACTCGAAAGCCAAACAAACGGCAAACAAGTACGGAGAAAAAAAGAAAAAAAATAGATAATTAAAAAACAGATTTAAAAAACAGAAAAACAAAGACCGCCAAGAGCGAGAAACAAAAAGCCTTTTTTGTGGGAAACCTATTTTTGAGGCTTGGAAAATCAAAAATTCGCTTGTTCGCTTTGGAGCGATTAAATAGGGTGTTAAATAACCACACCGAGCAAGACTACAAACCAATGTAGCAAGTTGGAACGGCTAAAAACGTGTTTTTAGACCGCATACACAAAGCACGCAAATTTGGGAGTGCAAGTTGTATGAAAAAGGACGTGTAAGAATAATGCCATAATTGCGCCCAGTGCGCTCGGAATAAAATGCACGATAGCGGTAAAAACTATCCGCATAGAGGACGCCGGTAAATGTATATGCCAATGTTATACCCAATACCCGGCTCGGGAGTAACGCCTAAATGCCTCACCTTACAGTTAGCTGCCGGATTGGGAAAGATCCGGGACGTGCCAAAGAAACGTCTTGTCGAAATTGGAGTAAGCGAGCGTTTGCCATGATGCGAAGTTACAGGTATTTGTCATTTAACATTGCAAATATAGTATTTTTTGCGAGCAAACTATAGGGTACGTTAAGAAAGTTGCGGAAATGAATTAAAACCCGCGCATGTAGGGTGAAATACATGGGCGGGTTATGGGCACGTGGCAATGGCTGCCACATTTCGCAGCAATGTGAGATTTCCGGTTCGATTCCGGAAGTGCTCGCAATACGCACTTTTGCGTAGTAACTAATACTTTATCATTATGGCAACAAGCAGATTAAATTCAGAAGAGTTTGTAAATTTGGTGAACGGGTTGAAAGGTGTGATCCTTGTGTACAAAAGTACAGACCGTGACGGCAATGAAAAAGAAACCGCCCAACAGTTCTTCGGTGCGGATTATGAACCGAAAGACAAGACGCAGGATGAAATTTTCCGTGTGTGGAAAAATGTGGTGATGACTTTCTGGGCTGTCAAAGCCGAAGAAATCAAATTGCGTGAGGCGAACGACGGTATCCGCTCGAAACTCCGTGCCACAACTCCGTGTGCCGTCATCTTCCGCACCGAAAAGGGTGAAACGGTGAAACGCTTCGACTTGGAGGAGTCTGTATGGGCAAAAATCGGTCTTGTACCGACCAAAAAGGACTTTGAACGTACGGCACGTGACTACAAGAAAGCCATCCACGCCGCCGCAAAAGCGTCCTTTGATGCGCTTGGTTTCCGTGTGGCGCTGCCAAGAGAAGCGGAACAACCGGTATCACAACCTGCCGAAGTCCCGGCAGCAGTGACCGTAGAAACGACTGCCGGAATCGTGGCGGAACAGGCGGGCGCCAAAAGCAAAGGAAAAGGCAGAAACGCAAGCAGAAACAAAGCAACCGAACAACCGGCTGCCGGACAGTCCCAAGAACAGCCTGCTGAAGTAACCGCTGAAACAACCGCTGGAGCTGTTTCTGAACAGGCGGCAGGACAACAACCTGCCACTGATATGAAAACTGCCGCCTGATTCATTGGAATTTCCGGTGAATTGCAGGTAACATGCCCGCATTGTATGGCAGTGTGCCGACTTTGCGGGCTTTTTCCGTCCAACTGTCTACATATCACTGTATGCCAATGGCATATCCTGCAACAAAGTGGTTTGTGAGAGTAAAGATGTTGCTATTTGCCGTATCACCGCCATTGTTATACAGCGTGGCACATCCGGGCAAACACTTGCGGTCAAAATGCCGCCACCAGCATAACTCCCGTTTTACAGGGAGATGCCGGATTAAATTCACGGGTGCTTCAGGTCTTGGCTGAAAACGGGTTCGATTCCCGTACACCCACACTTCCAATTTAACTTCCACAATTTACTTCTTTGCGTCGTGAGATGCCGTTCCCACCCCCGACATAACACGGTTGACGTAGTGCAGCAGGGCTGCCTTCAAATCACCCTTCACTGGGTGAGCTACGTCCCGCTGTTATCCCCAGTTTGGAACGTGAGGTAAAAGGAAACACCGAAAAACAGATAACTTATAATATATTTCAACATGGTAGAGATATTCTCCACAGACCGTACCATGAGTCTGGGCTGCTTTGTAAATTTCAAGGCTGCCAAAGGTACACTCAGCGGGCTTGCTGATGCCGGGATACTCAGCGAAAAACCGGCTGTCATGGTGTGCAGCTACAAGAATGACGAACCGCAACAGGAATATGTCGCAACTTATTCCGGCGGGAAATGGCATACGCCACGGATACCCAAAGTTCCCCATGCCGTCGAAAACAGGACAAAAAGACGCCACAGGAAACGTTTGCGCAAAGAATACCCGACTCCGGAACACTGCTTCCGTGAAGGGTTTCCTGACTGGATGAATAGGTCATACCCGGTGCCATATGCCGACAATCTCAGAAGTTGCAACCGGAAATGCCGGATACATGCGGTATAATGCAATAATCAAAACAAGACATAATCACATGAGAACATTAGCAGATGTAAAAAGAAAAATGGAACTCGGTTCCAACTGGCACTGCGTCAGGCTGTCCGGAGGCAACGAGGATATGGGCGTACGTGAAGTCGGCAAAGTACAGGGCAATGCCGTGGCTTTCCTCAGCGGTGGAAAACTCTCGTGGCTCTGGTGGCCAAAAGCAAAGGACGTGCAGGTACAAGGCAACTCGTTTACCATATTCCGAAACGGGAAACCGGCACTTCGGTACACCCTTGTGGAACAGGCGCCACAGACAGTCAGTACAAAATAATATGAATTAATAACAACCATGGGGGCGGAATGCCCCTATGCTTTTACAAACAGGAGAACCATGGGAACAAACAACTTATCCACCCACCGGCGTGGTGTAATCCTGCGCGGTATCTGCGGCGGAGCCGCATTGAAAGACAAGTCACCGCAGATTTCAGAAGACAATACTGTCATAACCTGTGGTGCGGAACTCAGTATCTGGGATATCTGTGCCATATCGAGCGATGCCGAAGCCTTTGGGCTGCAGGTCAAGTTCGGTTATGACGGACATACGAGAATCATTTTCACCCCTAAAGAACAACCGGAATGAAATCATATTACTACATGGACTGCCTGCACCGTGAAATCTTCCTTGAAGAGGAGGATATTCAGGCCGTGCCGGAATCAGGTAGGGCGGACGAAGCCTGTTCCGCCATTGCCGGGAAGCCGTATGTCGTGGAGCAGTTCATGGCGGACTCTTTCCGGACCCTCAAAAACGCGGCCAGCCGCCTGTGCGATTCCCCCGATGTTAAAAGCCGCCACGACGCTCTGATGTATATCGTGTGGACGGCGGCACTGGACATCAGGGAACGGCGGACCCTGCGCTATGGTGAAGCCGCCGTCAAGGTAACCCGTGAAGACGGTTTCGTGTGGCTGCTTGTACCGGCGGAAAATGCCCGGAAGCTATGGGAGGCGGATGTCTTTGCCCTGTATAGGCTTTATGCTGATGATTCGGAATCCCTGATCGAAAGCGAGGCGGATTTGGAATCGACCATTGAGGGCGGATATCTGATAGGTATCGAGGTGGGGTTCGCCTCCGTAATGGGCCATGCTGCCCGGATAAAGCAACAATAAAAATCGGAAACAATCAAATAATCAAGAAGAAAGGTATGGAAACAACATTATTGACAAAGGAAAATGCCCACCGTGTGACCATGGTGCGGCGTGTGGATGCTCCGGAAAGCGAGCCGGTGGCGTTTCTTTTCAGGGGAAAGAGATACGGGTATTACAGCTATTCCCACCTTGTCGGGAATCCGGGCGGGGAAGAAATCCTCGCCCCGGCGAATTTCAAGGACTGGGAGGTTGTGGAAGTGGCGCATCCGGGTTATCTGGAAGAATACTTCCGCCGGGCGTGCGACTCCTATAACCTCACCTCGTTCTCACCCGAAGAGCGGGGCGAAACGGACATCGCCTCGCACGAAAAGGAACTGCACGAGGATTTGCAGTCTATGCCCGAACAGCAGCGGGAACGTTACATGGAAAACTACAAACGCTATTTCTCGGCAATGATTGTCGCCAACAGCCGCTGTGCCAGCGCGATGATCACGGGACCTGCTAGATTCAACACCGCCCGTAACGAAAAGGCCTGCAACAGCCACAACAAGAGCGTTACGGCATTCAGAAAGTGGCGCGAACGTGCCCTCGAAGCGATACGCAAGGCCCTCGAAGCCGCCAAGCCCGAAGAACAGCGTGTCGAAGAGGAATGGCAGAGGGTCAAAGCTGACATCGACGACACGGCCTCCGCCATCCGTGGCATTGATACGGGCACATCACGCGGTTATAGCCGCTCCCTTTTCGTCAGCAATCTTGCCGGACGGCTCTCCACATATGCCAACCATGGCAATGTCGAAATAATCGACCGTGCCGTCGCCCGCCTCCGCGAGTGGAACGGCAAGGGCGGGAAACCCGTCGTCACGGAGCGTCATTCCATCTTCAAATACCCCGAGATCGCCCGCAAGGTGCGGGAGAAACAGCAGGAACAGGCCGGTCGTGAGAACCGTGAAATACCGTTTGACGGCGGCAGACTGGTATGGAATTACGGGGAGAACCGACTGCAGATACTTTTCGACGGGAAACCGGACGAGCAGACCCGGACACTGTTGAAAAAGACCGCATTCAAATGGGCGCCGAGCCACCAGGCATGGCAGCGGCAACTGACACTGGCGGCAGAATCCGCCGCACGGCACGTATTGCGTATCGACTTCTAACATACCGGCATCATGAAATACATCATAGATTCACGTTATTTCGACGGGACATGCCTCACGTCGATGTCGGATGACATGCACAGCGACTACGGCGGCGATACGCTGGAAGCACTGCGCGAAAGGGAGAAGAACCCGTACCTGGTCGCTGTATCACCGGTACGCATGACACTGCTTGTGAAGCGTTATACCCGGGCACTTTGCAAGCCCTTCCATGAAATTACGGAGGAACGTTATTACGAACTGCTGGAATGCCTGCCTCCGGCCCGCATGCAGAGCGATTGGTTCTTTGTCGGGGAACCGTATTACCGAAACCTGTACGCGCTCTGTTTCGAGTCGGACGGCAGGTATTTCCGGGCGGAACGTCCCATACGTCTTTCCAATGCGGAAATCTACCGCCAGATCCGGGAACACATGGAGAAAGTGAACCTGCATCCCGCTCTCGTCAAGGACGTTCCTTCCGTCCAGTATGTCAGCTGGTACCGGAAGGCGGTCACCTACATACCGTACCATTTCGAACATGATGGCAAGAGGTATTTCTTGAAAAGCCTCGCCACTCGGACGGGATCCGAGTTCGACAACCGCCGGGAACGGGACGAGATGGCGGCATTGCTACGGAACCTGCGCGGGAACCGCTACGAATACTGCACTTTCTACTCCCAAAAGAAGGACATCTTCGAGTTCTTCGACTGGCTGCGGCAGAACAAATACACGCTGGAAGTCCAGGGCGAATTGTTCGACTTCGCTCCGGACCGTTCCTATGTGGACTTTCACGGCAACGTGCGTGAGTATTCGGCCGTGTTCTATTACCGCATCTATTCACGCGAGCTTTTCAGCCATATCATTAACCTGCTGCGCACCGTGAAACGGTATCACGCGTGGCATAAAAGGAGGGAAACACGATGAAAATCTCAAATGAACCTACCCCATACCTCCTGCTCAAGGCAGGAACTGACAGTGCATGGGATTGCTGCGACTTTGCAATCGTGTACTTGTCAAAAGAGTGGAGACAGACACAGTCCGTCAGGCTGGAAGCCGTCAAGTCATTCAAGGATGACATCAGTTTCCAGTCTTTGAACTTTTATGACATATCGGTTGGTTTTTACCAGCCGGACGAGGACGGGATACTAGGCAGCGAGGACTTGCCGGAAGACAATAACTGGTGCTTCGTGGAACTGACCGAAACGGAACTGGAAAGGTTGGTTCCGCCGGACAATGTGCTGGACAGCCATATCTTGGCGGTATTTGCAAATGGGGAAGCCAGATACCGGGCGTACGGCAAACATACCGACGAGCGATTCTGGACTGAAAAATTCCCTTTGCAACAGATTTTGGATATACTGGCGGTCATGAATCTTAAAATTTCAAAGCAGCCATGACAGAAATCATCAAAACGGACGGAACACGCCAACCCGTGCAGCCTGCCAATGGCTCAGACTTCACGCTGGAGGAGATGCAGGCGATTGTCGGCGGTTACATCGAACTGGTGGAACTGGACGGGAACACGACAATGGTCGTCAACGAGGAAGGCAAACTTATCCCTCTGTCCCTCAATCTTGAAGCGAGCAGGATATTCCGTGCCCATCACCCGGCGTCGAAAGACTTCATCGTCGGGGACGTACTTGTGTGCAACAACAATCAAATCAGATAAAATTATGGATAAAGAGAAAGCAAAAGCGCTCAGCGAGACCCTCGCATGCTACAAAGAATTACAAGAGAATGACAGTGTAAACCTGATCGAGTTCCATACCGCTGACGGGCAGAAACACGGTATCGGCAACCCGGAAGCCATCAAGCTGTTGCTTTCGGTGGCCGTCATCGAACTGGAACGCCAGCTCTGGGCCGCACAGTTCGGTGATATTCCGGAAAGCCTGGAGAACAGCCGCGAGTACAAGGCGGCCAAACAGCTGGAATACGCCATGAACGATTTGGGATTCAAGTCCGAACGTTTCGCCCAGGCTCTTCCTTATTTCCACAAGACACTGGAACAGACATTCTTCCGAACTGTAAAAGCCGGTATTCTCGCCATGGCGGAGCGTGACCCGCACCGTATCGACGGGCGCAATGAGGCTTCTTACGAAATGTGCCGGATGCTGGCCCCCATGTTACAGGATACCGGACTTCCATTCATCTAAAAGGGCATGTTCATAGACGAGAGGACACAAAACCGTATTCATGCCAATCCGGGAGAGAGCGTCTCCCATGGCACGATGCGCCCACAAGACCTGATTCCGGCGTTCATGGATGTTATCCGCGACACACCGGAGTACGTGCAGATGATGAATGCCGTCCCCGCCCATGCCATGGATGACAAGGATGCTGAATGGTGGGACAGTGACGAGGCAGCCGGGCTGCTGGAATCGCTGTTTGACACGCTCGATGCCTACTCCCTGGAAGGACATTCCTTCGGCGCCCACCCCGGTGACAGTTCAGATTACGGTTACTGGGAGGAAGAACATGAGAAGAAACAAGATGGCAAAGGCAAGATGACACTCGAAAAGCTAAAGGAAGAATACCGGGACAGCGACGTATGCATGGGGGAAATGCTGCTTTCCATGCCTGCCGACGGACTTTCCATAGAGGAAGCGTTCGAACTGGCTATCGCCGCCAAGAAATGGGCGGACGGGGACCGTTTCTACCGGAGTATCAACGATGGAGAACCGGAAGAATTGTAAACAACAGGACAATGAAAACAAAGAAAAATGGACAGATATGATTTCATAAGATTCGGGGAACAGGTACGCTGGTACAACGAAAGCGAAAACCTGATGGAAACCATGCAGGTGTGCTGCCCCGTATATCCTCCCGTACAGGGCGACACAAGGGTACAGCTGGTATCCGCCGGAATAGAGGCGCTGCAATCGGGATACGGGTCGGAAAAGACGGTCAGGGCCTCGCAGCTCGTGCCCTTCGTAAGCCACTTCGGCAGGGGATACTGGGAGGCACTCACACAAGCGGCGGACAACGGGGCAGGTACGGACCTGCTCGAAGTGATAATCAGGAACGGCAATCTGGGCCTGGGAGAACAGATATGCCTGTTCTGCAGCAGGGCGTCGGCAAGCGTGCACGCTGCATTCTGCAGGGTATATCCCGAAGAGGGAAGCCTGCTCGACGTCATTGAGTGGCAGGGAAAGGAGTACCCCATAAGGAAGCTGACACTGTTCCGGGGGACGGAACAGGAAATGGAAACAGCCGTATCGGTCACCGCATTGCAGAGGAAGCTCATCGGACGCAGGAGCGGCGCGCCCGTTTCAAAGGCCGCAGAAAGGATCGACGAAGGTATTTATTATTACTGTGAACAGGAAAAGGAGTTCCTTCTCCCGCAAGAAGGCCTCACCGCATTTGTAGAAAGGGGGTGAGACAGGAAAATGATACGATATACACAGATAAAGACAATTGAAAATGAAAAAAGAACCGAGTAAAACGCAAGAAAACGGCATATCGGATACCGGCATTCCCATGCCGGACGACATCCTGCCGGAACTTGTCAAGGAAAAAGACGCCGGCAAAGAATATATGGCCGCTACCCGTGAAAAACTTATGTGCCTGCTCAAGGAATACCTTGGGCAAAAATACGGGCGGAAAGTCCGCTTCATCCTTCCGACGGGTGATCCGGCCGGTGACCTGCTGGACAGGAAGGGATTCTATCCCTGTTCGGTGACCATATACGACAAGTACGGTTTTGCAGCCTGCAGCAGTGCCGTATCGGTAGAGCTGACTGCGGAAGGAAAAATCCTCATCCCTACCGACGAGACCGGAAAAATCCACGACGCGGAAGAGTTCCTCTCAAATGACGACCTGCTGTCCTTGTGCGAAACGGTAGAAGAATACGAACGGCTGTTGCCTGAAATCCGCGAGGAACTGGCAGAAAACGGGGACTGGAAAGAATTTGCCCGAAGAGTGCTGGAGGAAGAATTCCCGCAGGCAAAAGCTGAGGTACGGGAGGAGTTTATCCGGGACTGCTGGGAGAACCTGCAGACAGAAAGTTATAACCTCCAACACTTTGAACGGTATTGTCAGGAAAAATAACAAAAAACATACGAACCATGTCAGACAAGATATTACAGATGTTCTTCGACATCGGCCGGTGGAAAAAGGCCATTGAGAAAGGCGTGCTGAAAGACATCCGGAAAGACCAGCTTATCCGGCTGACCGACGAGCATACCCGTATGGCCATGGCCGATGCCATGATACGGGGGAAGTACGAAATCGCTCCCCCGCATACCGCACAGATACCGAAGGAGAACGGCGAGTTCCGTACGGTATACATCAACGAGCCCGTCGACCGGGTAGTGCTGGGCATTGCCAACGACCTGCTCTTTGAACTCATGCCGGATATGGTACACCCCTCGTGCAAGTCCTACCAGAGCGGTATCGGCTGTGGCAGCGTAGTCACCGAGGCCAGCCGCCGGATAGCGGAAACGAGAGGCGGCGGCATTCTGGGCTGGAAGTCGGATCTGAGCAAATATTTCGATAGTGTGCCGATACGGTACATTGACGAGGCGTTCGACAAGGTCGAGGCCAGACACGGACGCTCCTCCTTAATTGACGTGCTCAGGAAGTACTACCACAACGATCTTTACTTCGATGAAGACAACCGCCTTCAAGCCAAGTACCAGTCCCTCAAACAGGGCTGTCCCGTGGCAAGCTGGCTGGCCGACGTGCTGCTCCATGATCTCGACGAGGAACTCTCAGGAATGACAGGCTACTACGTCCGATACTCGGATGACATGTTGTTCATCGGGAAAGACTACGGGAAAGCAATGCAAGTGCTGGAACAAAGGCTCGGCGAGAAAAGCATGAAGCTCAACCCGAAGAAGGTGGAATACCTGATGTCCGACCGCTGGTTTAAGTTTCTCGGGTTCAGCATCAAGGGGGACATGATCTCCCCTTCGGCAAGCCGTATCAAGACCTTCCAGAAAGAGATTGAGTATCGCACGGTCCGTAATCCCCGCACGACTCTGGCAAAAGCGGTAAATGCCGTCAACCGCTACCTGTATAAGGGCAACGGGGAGTTCAGCTGGGCGACCCAGGTACTTCCGGTATGCAATGTCCGCAGGGACCTTGACGAACTGAACAAGTTCGTGATGGACTGCCTCCGGGCCGTAAGTACGGGCAAGCGGAAGGTAGGCGGTCTGGGATATGTCAGTACCGGGCAGGACGGCTGCATTGTCCGGGGCAAAGGACGCAACGTGAAGGCGAACCGGGACAAGTCCCCGGGAATCATTCCGGGCTACCTGACCATAGGATGCATGCGTAACGCCCTGTTGACGAGCCGGGCGGTGTACAACACGCTGGTGGCATCATTATAGGGCATGCCGGGCACACGGCAGAACGGGTGAACCGACAGGTTATTCAACGTTACAGGCTTATAACCAGAATCCATATAGGAATTAACCGGTCTAACAGCCGGTTAATCCCACCTTGATTCTGGCTGCGCCTGTAATGTATCGGGAAATTAAAGTCATGTGCCGTCTGTCCCGCACCCGTTACCGGAGCACACCGGGAAAGTTCAAGGAATAGGTTTGGGCATCCCGCGCGCTGACGTCTTCTTTCCGAGTCTGAAGGCGGCTGACCACCGCCTTCGGACTCCGCAGAAGACCCATACGCGGGATACATCAGAAGCGTAAAGCCATGTGCCGGTATTATGAGAACTTTCAGTCTTTTCCAGCACGGGAACGTGCGGTTCGGGGGAATGGATTCAGCCTGCTGTCCCCGATAAGCCCGTATCGCGCCGTCGTATCCCTAACGTTATACGACGGCGCCATTCCGGCTTCCGCCACAGCAGACATCGGACCTGTAAAGGAACGTGCCGGCATTCCGGGAACCGCAAAAAAAACAGCACAGGACAAAGGGGCAAGGCCGGGATTTCAACAGAGCCGCGATTTACACGGCTGGAACCTTTGTCATCTCCTGCTAACACGACAGATGACACAGGGTCCAGCCGTACTCGCAGCCCGTATCAGGTTTTTAAAGGGATGTGCCGTCCGGATGAGCCCCCCTGAACAGAAGGTAACGCGACCGCATATGCACGAGGAACCCAAATTCAAGATACAGTATTCAAGCTTGGTCCTGAGCCAGGCTACTACCTGGTTCAGGACCGAAGTCATACTGTATTTATCAGGACTATAAAGATACGCGTCAGGGGTTTGAGTGCCATTAATTGTAAACAGGTGAGAAAATGGAAGATATTTACCGAGAAACCGTCACCGCCATAGAGAACGGCGCAAATTTCCGGATTGATTTCCGGTCCAGAAGTTTAAAAGTAAACGGGAGACACATGATACGGAACGGCAGGCATGATGGCGCTCCGTGGTTGCCGGAGTACGGCTGCGGGGATTTTTTCACGGATGTGGAGGAGCTGTACCGCCGCTATAAACATTCAATACCATCGGAGCGCAGCCAGAGCAAGTCCCGCCGGTATTTCATGGCATTGCCCGAAAGTGACCTCGAGGACGGGGACATGCTATACGGGCAGTACCGGGATATCGCCCAATTCGAGCTGGAGTTCTATATCCTCTGCCGGATTATGGGCGGGTTCACATGGAATCCCGAAACGATGGGCAGATGGTTCTGGCAAAGCGAAAAAGACAAGGACCTGGTGATACTCAGAGAATGGGTGGAACCCGGAAGTAATCAACTATTAACAAATTCACAATGAGCAGAAAGAAACAAGAGACAAAAGTCCTGTGCCCCGGATGCGGCACGGAATTCGCCATCGCGGACAAGGAATTTACCGCTACGGGCACTGTCATCGGCAAGGGTTCGGATCTGGACACCGTCTATCCGGCGATGGCCGGTCATAATCCCCCCACCGGACTTCCCAAAGGGGCGCGGGAACGTATCGAGGCGCTCCGCGATGCCGGCGTGGACGTGAGCTGCCTGTTCGCCATGCAGGGAGCCGAGGGCGGCGAGTACGTCGCCTCCAACAAGGACGGGAAACTTACCATCCTAGAGGACAACGACCCGATATTCGGCAGCATCATGGCACAGGGTACCGTTCCCAACAACCGCCTCTTCCGCCGGTGGGTCATGGCGCAGATGTTCCACATGATGTCATATACGCATCACCGCCGGAAAGAGCCGGCAGGGGTGACCGAGATGATCCACAGGAAAGGCTATGACTACCAGTGGAAAATGCTCCTGAACGAGCTGCACGCCCAGATGAAGATGGAGTACAAGGACATTACGGGTTTTACCGAGAGGAACCGCTGGTTCAACCGTAATGTGGTCCTGTCCATCGCGGAAGACTATGTCAGCGCGCTGAAAAAACACGTGGGCAACCTGAAAACAAAAAAATGCAAGGGAGTTCCCTACAAGCGTGTGCACGGCCGCAACATTTTCGTGGTGGACCTGCAATCCAAACTGTACTATCCGCTTTCCATCGCAATAACCCACATCAGACACGCGACGGACGCCACACAGCTTTACAATGCGGTCAGACAGTTCAATGAGCACCGTATCCGGCTGCCATGGGACACACCTCAAAGCAAGGCATGGATGGACGCCTATAAGGGAGCCGGGGCATTCTTTACCATGCAGAACCTGATCCGCTTCCACGACTGCACGGCCATTGACGACTCAGGACGCAGGCTAGACAAGCATCAGTCACTGGCGTTCCTCTCGGCCAAGGCGGAAGCGTACAGGGACGGAGAAGGATGGCGGTTGCTGGCGGTCCTGAAAAAGATGCTGGCGGACAACAATATCAACATCAAAAAGAAGATGGCGGCATGGCGTAAGAAGTAGGCCGCCAACCCGGTCCGTCCGGTAGGCGGCACGGTGTGGCGGGTCAGAATAAACCAGTACTCCCTCCACTAAAATGATGCTCATCCCTGTTAACACAAGATGAGCATCTTTCAATGGAGGCATTACATCGAAAACGTAAAGAGATGCCCCCGTTTGACGACCACACCACTATTCTAATCAAAACGACATAATCCTTTATACGATGAGCAAGAAACAACTACGACGCAGGGCTTACCTGCTGTACCGGCTACGAAAACAGGGTATCCGATGCCTGACGCGCTGCCGGACCATCTTCTATCCTTACGGGGAAGATCCGAAATCAGTTCCGTACATCCGCAGCCTGATAAGCGAGTTCCATTTCCAGGTCCAGTTTGAAATACCCGCCTGACATGAAACCGGGAGACATTGCAACGCTGAAAGTGCCCTACAAGGGCTATCGCCGTATAGAGCTGCTGGAACGGCTCCAATACACATGGCTGGTACGCATCTGCGAAAGCGGTAAGGAGATCGAGGTCTATGAAGACGAGTTCGAAACGGATTAAAGGAACGGAACAATGAAAGGCAAAGAACTGGAAGAACGCATACCGAACTTTATCGGCAATGCCGTCATTATCCTCACAGCCGCCCGTCTGGGCTGCGAGGTGGAGATGCTCGCCACCGCACAGGAGGTGTGGCGGACGAAACGCCTGCCCGAGCCGGTACTGCTGGGCATGTACGAAAAGGCCGCACGCAATGCCGTGTCGGCTGTCAGGAAGAGAGGCCTGGCGGAACAGGCGGACCGTCTCGGAGAGACATTTTACAGGACGGGGGAATTTCCCCCGGACGAAAAACGGAAAAACTAAAAAAGACACCAGCATGAGAACAAGAACCTTTCAGGAAATCTACGACTTCTGTCGTAGGGACAACACCTACCGGAGCTATTTCGAGGCATCGGACGAGTCCCGCATCACCGGGGCAAGGGCAAGAAAATACTATTACGGCGACATCCGCCGCGGCCAGTGCCGCGTAGGGACATTCATCTACTGCCAGTCAATGCGGCAGCTTGAAAGGTTCCTCGGGGGTGCAAGGCAGGACCACTACATCCATATTGACCCGCTGACCTGCCGGGAAGTGAGCCTCAAGGACGATATGTTCCCCCACCGGACCGCCTATATCGTGGTACACGTCAGGCGGCAGGGTGTGCAGTTCGAAATCGAGCATCCCCTGCACAAAGGATGGGTAGATTTCACGGCACGTTCCCACCGTCCCTTCACCAGGGAGGGGATCATAGCCGAGGCGAAGTCCTACATTGACAGGCATATCCTGCTGGCACCGAGCAGATACCGGGACTTGCAGCTGGAACATATGGTTTCCAGGGAACAGTTTCCCACATGGTACAGGCAGTATAAAAAGAGACTGCATGACCGGGCGGAAGCCGAACATCAGGACATGGTGGAGAGATACCGGTACAGGAATGACATCACCTATGGGGAAGCCCGTGACATGCTTGCGGCTTCAGGCATATTCTTCGACCTGAACTGCGACGAATTTGAGCGGGACGAGATTACGGAACAATTTGTACAACTCTGTAACAGGACTTGAAATGGAAACGGACATGGTTAGAAAATACACTGCGGACTATCTGCACAAGATAGACAGGTACAGGCAGCAACGGGATGAGCTGCAAGGAAGGATTGATGCGGCCCGCCGGAAAATTGCCTGGCATGAAAAGCGGATCATCAGGCTGTCAGAACAACAGAAACGTATCGGAAGGCCGTACTGGACGAAGGAAATCGTGGCTCCCCTCATGCGGGAAGTGGCACGCCTCACCCCGGAGGTGGCATGGAGTGCCGAAAACCTGTACACCCATGGGCTGAGAGCAGCATGTTCCGTTTACGGGAAAACACCAGACGGCGGGACCGTCGGCCTGACTTTCACGTTCGACGGCGGTGTCCTCAGTTATGACACCGGGGAAGTCACACGCCGCTTCGCTCCGGGTACGCTCGGTGAGATCAACGGCATGAACAATGTCTGCGCCCCCGTGGAGAGCGTGGACACACTGGTTGCAAAAGTAAATGGACAAAGAGTGGAACTTAAAAAACAAGCGGATGAACCTGTATAATCAAATCAAATATAACGGATACCACATCAACATCTACTATGATGACGATGCCGGAAGCCCGCGAAAAATGTTCGACAACCTCGGTACGCTCTACACGGCACACCGTCGCTACCGCCCGGAGAAGGAGTTCGATGAGCACTTTGATATCGACAAGGTTTTTGACGGGCGCATCGGAAATTTCCGGGGATCGTTCCTGAAGGAGTATATCGCCCTGCCGGTCTATCTCTACGAGCATAGCGGCACTACGGTATCCACCTCGCCGTTCAGCTGCCCGTGGGATTCCGGATTTTTCGGCATCATCGCGGTACCGTTGGACAAGGTGCGTCGGGAATACGGATGGAAGAACATCACCGTGGAACGCAGGAAGCGGATCGAGGAATACCTGCAAGGTGAAATCAAAACCCTTGACGACTACTACACCGGAGAGGTCTTCGGATATTGCATAACACCGGAGGATGACGACTCCAATGAACTGGACAGCTGTTGGGGATTCTACGGAACAGACAGTCTGAAAGAGATGGAAGCCGAATGCAGGCATATCATCGACGGACTGGACAAGGCAGCATAAAATAGAAAAAATGATTGATATGGAAGAAAAACAAGATTATAAGGAAATTAAGGTACGCCTGCATCATATAGATCGCGGAAACTGCACGGAAGTCTGGGAAGTACAGACGGAGGAAGGCAAGCCCGGGCGCTATCTGGGACGTGATGACGGTTATGGTCCGAAGGAGTGGTACACGCTCTGCGATGCCCCCTACGGATATTGCGAGAGGGACTGCCACGTAAGGACGGACCTCATCCTTGTCATATGTGACAAGGAATGGAACGAGGTACTGCGTGACGGAATGGACAGGGGACGCTTTCCCGAAAGTTTCCCTTCATTGGACGAGGCGTGCAACGAGGCATGGGACAAGGTCGTGAAAGGGCTTCCGCATGTCACACGCAAAGGCTTCGGGCAGTGGATTACCAAACAGTCATTCCTTCCGCTCAGCCAGACCGAGGAACTGAACTGGCGGGATTGCTACTGTGAGGAAGAGGTAAGCGAGATACTCTCGCGTTTTACATGGATCGGTGAAGAGTACGCAATCTTCAAGGTCACCCGTCGGCACACCAAGTGCGATGCACGGTGGTACGAGTATTACGCGGGAAAGACAAACCGGCAGGAACACGAAAGTTACGTCCGTTTTTTCGGATACGAGTTCCATGACCGACATATCAGCGACGTAATCGGAACACTCGGCAGGCGGTGTGACGACATCTTCCGTACTGTGGTGGAAACCCGCACGGACCACTACTACGGGCGCACGGTTTCCTATTTCATGGATGAGATTATCGGTTACGACCTGTCCCATGAACAAGTCCGTGACGCCAAGGAATGCAGGTTACGAAAGGCACGGGAAGATTATGATGAGGCGCTCGCCTATTATCATTGGCTGGAAAAGAATGAGAACGGTATCCCACAGAACAGGAAAACCAGTCACAATAACTAAAAATACAATTCAAAAGTATAACTACAATATAAAAAACATATATAATGAGAACATCATACGGACTTGAATTCAATACGGTAACAGAAATCAATCCTGAATGGAGCGATTATGACAAGACAATAGCGGAATGCCACCTGGCCAATACCGGTGTGGTCATCGTGGATACGGAGTACGGGCAACCGATAGACAACGAATATGACCTTGAAGAGATCTACCGCCTTCTCGAAAAGGAGAATAAAAAAAACGCCGCCAGGGTAATCCGGTCTCCCTTCCAGCTTCTTGACGAGCTGTGCCTGTTGGAACCCGGGAGCACCATCCACTGTACCTGTCTTCACGGGAAGGACATGGACAATCCCCTGACACTGAAGGAGAAGAACTGCCGCATCGGCGACTGTCCCACGTTCGTACTCGCACATAATGACGGGAGCACGGTCAGGGTTGACGGCGAGCAAATCATGGAAGGCAGCTGCCGTTTCGATCTTCCCGGATGGGAAACCCCTCCCGCCGGGCAACTGCGGTATGTAAACAGGACATACCTTGACGGCATTCCGGTACGGCTGGAAGTATTTTCCTACGATTCTCCCGGAAACCTCTACGTGGGACTTCTCTCACCGGAGAATGACAACGGGACATCATGGGGATCCTTCACCGACGTGACGGTAAACATGCGCCCCCTTCCCCCGTATTATGCCTTCGTCAAGGAGTACAGCGAGAACGAGGGAATGGGCGAGTTTCTCACCCGGAACGGCATCGCCTGCCGCTCCCATGTCATACCCGATATCCAGAACGGATTCGTCACGATGCACGCCTACCTGTTCGACAGGGAACGGCTCGCGCTGCTCGCGCCGGACACTTTTCCCGATTACGAGAAAAGCCTTGTGGAAGAATGATACCGACTACCATGGAAGTAAAGCAGGAAAATAAAGGTATCAGAGTACGCCTGAGCCATATCAGACACGAAGAGCGTATGGAAGTCTGGCAACTACAGACACCCGAAGGCAAACCAAGACGCTACGTCTGCCGCGATACCTACGGTGAGAATTGCTGGTACTGGCTGTGTAACGTCCAATTTAACTATTGCGAACGCGATTACGCGATCAGTGACCACATCGTTATAACGGTGTGCGACCAAAGCTGGCGGGAAATCACGCGGGACAGCAACAACCGCAGACGTTACGCGAAAAGTTTCGCTACGTTGGAAGACACCTACACCGGGGAATGGAGGAAGATTGTCGGCAACTATCCGGGAGTGACACGGAAGGGGTTCAGGGAGTGGATTCTGAAACAGTCTTTCCTGCCGCTTGACAAAACCGGGGAAGGCAGCTGGCAGTATTGCCTGCATAAGACGTTGGCAAGCGAGACGTTGGCGTGCTTCACATGGGTCGGCGAGAAATACGCCATCTGCCGGGTCACCCAGCAGCACACCAAATGCGACGCCCGGTGGTACGAATATTACGCGAGGAAAGTACAGCGGATATATTACGGACACACCCATTTCTTCGGTTACGAGTACCATGACCGGCATATCAGCGAGGTGCTCCGGACGCTCGGCAAGCGGTGCGGGGACATCGGCAGCACCGCGGTGGAGACCCGATACAGGAGGGACGGACCTGCCATGTCCTACTTCATGGACGAGTTCATCGGTTACGACTTGTCCCATGAACAAGTCCGTGACGCCAAGGAATGCAGATTGCGCAAGGCATGGGAAGACTACAGCGAGGCGAACGCCTACTATTACAGACTGAAAGAGAACGAGGTGAGCGTCCGCGGTATCGAAGCGATGCTGCAACGCATAAGACAACAAATCCGAAAAACGAAAAGATAATGGCCAAAAAACTACATGTAGCCAAACTTTGGCAAATCGAATACAAGCGCCCGGGAATGAGCGGAAGTACCGGGCAGGATGCGCTTTACCGTATTCTGCGAATGTTCGATGTCGACAACTCGGCAGAGGACATCTGTACGGACGAGTTCGTGCTGAGACGTTCCGGCTTGCAGGAATTGCGCCTGCATATTGCGGAGCGTGACGGGGTGTTCCGGGAACACGCAGGAAAATTCAGTGCGGAACTGGAGAATTCCGGAATGGACAGGGAGAAGTTTATAGAAATACTTGACTCCCTGATCAATGACAGTGACCAGAGCGATGCCTATGTGCATGTCTCATGGTTTTAATGGTTAATGATATGCCAATGAAGAAGTTTTTCAGACAAGCCTGCCGTAAAATGGCAGATTATTTTAAACGTCGGAAACGCACAGCCTGTAACAAACGGGACAAGAAATGCGCGGATTTCCTTCGGCCGTTCGCTCTGGAATACCAGCGTTCGCGCCCCGCCGCCGTGGAATTTGTTGCTGTGGATGGCAACGGGGATGAACAGTTTGCCATCAGTTGCGATGCGGAAGGCGAAACCGGACCATTCTGTCGGAAGTGTGTTGAAAAAGGTGAAGCCGGCAAAGAACTGCTGAACCAAATCCGGAAACGTCCGGAAGAGTTCCTGCGGATACAGGGCATATCCGTTGGAACGGATATGTTACAAACGGTTGCGGCTGTGGAAATCCGCACCATCCCTTCCGATACGGACTATTACAATATCCCGAGCTGTCCATATTGCGGGGAAATTCTTGATATGAATTGCATACCTGAGAACACGGACGAGGAACTTACAGCTTATAACAGGTACAATAGCCTCAAACTCCAGAATCTCCGTCTGTTGGACTTCTGGTATATCAACCGTCTGCTTGCCACTGCGGAAAAATCCAAAGACAAGCCGGTACGGATACTTGCCGATAAGCTGGCAGGACGGATTATAGCAGAAAATAACCTGTAACAGCAAGCCTGTATGAAACCCAAAGACAACGGACTGGCCAACCTTCATGACCGGAAACGTGAGGAACGCGGTTTCTGCTGTATGAAACTGATAACCTTTTTGACAGCAGACGGCGTGAAGGAATGGGACGAGTGGCATGGAGAACATCTCAATGCCGCCCGGGGCGAATGCAAATACCGGACACGATGCCCGGTTTACCGGCGTAGTAAAAACAGGACAGAATCGGACAAATAAATACCGCAATGGATAAAACAAGACCCGAACTGTTGGAGCGGATAAGAAAATCCAACGAGGAATATAAGAAGATTGAATCCCTGCTGACACCATTGGGATTCACGCTTTGCACGGGAGCGGTCTTTTACGGAGAACGCCCGTTCAGCATGTACTGCGGTAAAATGGAGGACTACCGGTCCTTCATCGACAATATCGGCAGTATCAGGGAAAGGTACCGGAAACGGAAAAACGAGAGCCTGGGAATTTATGAAACAACAAGCCCAAAGTAACACCCGCAGAACCGAATAGATACTGTACTGCATAAGAAAAAGAAAGACATATGATACTCAACATCGTTAAGAACGAAACAGAAAGCATCCGCATAGCGGAAGCGGTCAGGGAGGTATTCCCGGACTCGGAAGTGAAAGTAAAAGAGGATTACGGCATGTCCGTGAACATAGAGATAAGCTCCCGGGAAGGGCTGCACAGCCTGGAAGGCCTCAAAGAGCTGGAAGAGTGTTTCAAGGACTATGACATAAGAATATGGTGACCGCCACGCAACGGGCGACAAACCGGAAATTGTTCAATTACAGATAAAAAACAAGCAACATGAAACAAGAGAATCCCACAATACCGGAAACAAGTGGAATTTTTCCGGAAGATGGCTATCAAGCATTCGTTGACGTCTGTGGAATATGGTGGAAAAATAAAAGTTATGATGGGAAACGTAAAATCTGGAAAGAACATAACAATTATTGACTCATGGTTTACAATCTTCTTAAACGCATACAGAACCTGTTGGTTTCCAAGCCGTCCGGAGCAAAGGAGGAATTGGAAATCCTAAGTCTGGTCAACCAGGCGCTTTCTACAATGCTCAATGGGCGTGACACCGAAACACTTGCCCCCAATGAACTGCTGGTACGGATATGTCCCGACACCAAACGGCCGGTCCTCGTATGCCATGACGGCAACGGACAGTGCCTGTGCCTGCATAACGGGACAACGGAAGAGGATGCCGTCGACGTGGACTTATGGCTGCGTTCCAACAGCAGGGAGTGTAACGGCTACAACAAGTTGCAGGAGGCAGTCGTGGACCTTGCCTACAATGCCGGAGCGGACAATCTATGGGAAGATATGGATTCCCGTGCCGTCAATGCCGAGATCATCCGGTGGGCGGAGGAATTCGAGACTGAACATGCGGGCACTGATTGGGATGCGGAGGACTACTTCCTTGCTATCGACAGGTTTTACAGGGAAAAGACGAAACAAATGAATCCGGTCACAATACCGGCAAACTGAAAAATGACAGCCCAATGGACAAGGAAACTGCAGAAGAAATCATCCGGGAAAACCGTTATCCGTCCGGATATGACATACAAGACTATCTGTCGGACAATGAGGATACGGTGCTTTCCCTAGAGGACGGAACGGAGCTGCTTGACGACTTCGACCTCTGGAAAGAACATTCCGACCTCGAACTTGAAAAAATCATGGCCCGGAACTACTGGTCCTCGACAGGTGGGTATTAGATTAAACACAAAAACAATATTATGGTAAGAGAACTTTATCAACGGCTCAGGGAATATTTCAACAACTTACCCGAACCGACAGAAGAGGAAAAACAATTTATCCGGGAGCTGAACGCCGGGGATTTCCCCATCACGTCCGTCCATCGCGATGACCTGGAAGGGAAAGGTTTCGATGTGAAAAAGATCAGCGATAACGACATGCAGAACCTGGCGAAAAAGATGGCGGACGATTATCATGAGCAGTTGTTCTGGCCCAGCATGGAAATTATCACCGGAGAAATCCTGGGTTTCCCGAAAGTAAAAACAAAAGACATTGTCTGCCCGAAATGCAATTCGGAAAATATCCGTTATGATATTCACGAAAGCCGGTTCCACTGCGACGAGTGTCCCCTGGCATGGGATGACAAACTGTATGTGCTCGTGGAATTCCCCGAGGACAGCGCCCCTTTCGAAGAGGAAGGAACCGGTTACCCGGCATGGGAAAGCGTGGACAACGGGGCGCTTTACGTGTCCGAGGAAGACTATGTCCGCCATACCGGCAAATCTCCCGAGCGGGACAAGTGTTACCGGGCCGTATGCTGGCCGGACTCCCAGAAATACATGGGGACGAAGGGCTGTGACCCCATACAGGATGAAAACGGGATACGGGATTTCGGAACATCGGCATACTGGGTACCGCTGCTTCTGATGGAAGAAGCGGCTGGTCAACGAACGGACAAGAAAAAGGCACCGGTATGCCCCGAATGCGGGGGCACCGATATTGACATTCTTAGTGACGAGGGCGTGGCTGTATGCAACGGCTGCCACCTTGAATGGCCTTACGTGGAGGATTAAGGGATGGAGAAAATAATGACAGTAGACGTATATGCAATCAGTGGTGATTTTGTCACCTGCTCCGATTGCGGCAAAGTGATGCTCCTGCCGCACGGTGCGGACAAATGTCCCGCCTGCCGTTCGGAAGGGACCCTCGCATGGACGGACGACGCATTGCAGGAAACCGATATCGACGGACTGGTCGGACGGCACTGCAACTTGCACCAGAAGGCCGACCTCGCACCGGAGGAATACCTGTCGCTTTCCATACTGGCGACCGAATATATCCCGTATCTGGCCGGTAAGCCGCGGACAGCGCGTGAAACCCTGTCACTGCTCCTTGAAACCGGTTCTCTTTTCGAGAAATACTGGCGGGACACAAGATGCTTCCAATCCAAAAATATCTACACGCCCGCCATCAAGACACTGCTTGACAAGCTGGACGTGAAACTGCGAGAGGGCGACACGATTCCGGTTGAATACCAGGATTGCCGCTCCCTGGGGGACTTCTTCCGGGTCGTTGCCGACGAGCGTCCGGCAAAGGAAGAGGTATCGTTTTCTTCAGATGAGGAGGGAAATTATTATTTCAACGGGCGCAAGGTCAAGGTGGAAAATTCTGACGGGTACGCCTACCGCCTGCTGAAAACCAAAATACAGACGAGCTACCGGCGTCCGGTAGATTTTTACTTCCGCTTCCTTGCCCGTTTCGGACCATACGGAACTTATGGCAACGTGTATTACCCGAGTATCACGGACCTGATATGCAGGTGTTACCTGCCTGAAACCACAAAATGAATCCTTTGGAAGGCGATGGACAAGAGTCCACCGCCTTTCTTATTGTATAACTTTTTAACACCAATCATTATGGCAACAGCATTAGCAACAACGGCTGCCCCCGTGCAGTTCGATTTCCAGAACAACAATGTCGAGGGGATGACACTCGACACGCTCCGGCGCACACACAAGGAAAATGACATCTATGGCAACCCGCTCAAGGGAATCTACCATTACGAGGTGATAGAGCGCATGGCGGGTCTCTGCCAGAAACACAACCTGAACTACGAGGTGGAGGAAATCTTCGCCGCCCAGAACAAGAACAAGGCCCAGCCCGGCGTAGTCGTCCTGCCCCAGGTGGAACAGAAGTTCGGAACATCGGCTGTCGAGGCACATATTCTGCGCCGTGTCTACACAACCATCCGCATCAAAGAATGGGAAACGGACGAGTTGACCACCACACTGGTCGTTGCGTTCCATCAGGACGGCATACAGGCTGCAATAGGCCCCTGCGTTAAAGTGTGCCACAACCAGTGCATCCTCTCTCCCGAGCGCAGCGTTTCGAACTATGGGAAAGAGAAGGTCTCCACCGAACAGCTTTTCGAGCGCGTGGATGAATGGTTGTCCAACTTCGAAGTGCAGATGAACGAGGACCGGGAACGTATCCGCTGTCTGAAAGCGAAAGTGATTACCCCCGTGGAAATGTATGCCTACATCGGCCTGCTGACCGCCTTGCGCGTATCGCATGACAGTTCCGACAAGCGCCTCTCGTCCAAGGTGGAAACCTACCCGCTCAACCAGTCCCAAATTTCAATTTTTACAGAGGATCTGCTCAAACTTGCCGAAGAAAAGAAAAAACTTACGGCGTGGGACATCTATAACGTGGCAACCGAAATCTACAAGCCCGGCCGTACGGACATCCCGGCCATGATTCCCCAGAACGGGGCATTGGCCGAGCTGATGCTCTCGGAAAACCTGCCTGAAGCCTGACCATGACACGCATCAGAGGACAACTGACAACAGCGGACTACCTTCCTATGGATACGTTCCGAAAATTGCTCGATGCATTGGAAAAAGACGGTGAATATCTGTGGGCGACCTACTGCTGGCTGTCATTCTGTACGACATTCCGGGCTTCGGACGTACGTACACTCCGATGGAAAGACGTGCTCGGCCGCAACCGGCTGGTAAAGACGGAGAAGAAAACCCGCAAGAGCCGCATAGTGAAGTTCAGCCGGTATGTACAGGAAAAGACGCGGCATCTGTACGGGCTGCAGGGCATCCCCGATGTGGAAAACCTGATTTTCATGAACCCGCAAACCGGCAATCCGTACTCTCTGGAATACATCAACCGGTTGCTTAAGGTGTTCCGGGTCAGATATCGGATTCCCATACACGCTTTTTCCACACATACCTTCCGCAAGACCTTCGGGCGCTATGTTTACGAGATGATGGGGCGTTCGGCGGAAGCCCTGATCCTGCTCAACCAAATATTCCGCCATTCCAATCTGGAAACTACCCGACGCTACATCGGGCTGGCACAGGAGGACATCGACAAGGTATTCAATTCCATACATATCTGACAACAATTTCAAGGACGCCCGGAAACCGGATGGTTGGTTTCTGGGCTATGCTTAATATGACAACATCTAAAAAACAACACTGTAAAAATGGATAAACCGATATATACAGACACCTACTTCCGCATCGAATCCGGTTACGAATGGGGACGTGGTATGTCAGAGGAAAAGACAGAGGCATTTTTCGCCGAAATCAGAAACCTGTTCTCGCAAAACGGCTTCACAATCGAGGAGCGCAAATACGGCGGTTGTCCGGATGTCGTGCTGGATAAGACACGGCTCTACTGCCACCCGCAAGAACTCTCCGGTCCCGTAAGGAAAGATTTAATCGAGCACATCGAGAAGATTTTAACGCAAGGAACGACTTTCCAGTACCTGCGCACCGACACGTACGGCGAGCTCCTCGACCTGACGGAAGAGGAAGAACTCGCGTATTACCACGAGACTCATGACATGACTATCGGGGGTGTCTTTCTTGAAGCATTCCGTACCAAACGCCGTAACCTGTATAAGATACGGGAACAGGTGCTGGAAATAATCACCGGAAAACTGCAGGTCAGAACACTCCGTAAAAGTTCCATTTATTCGAATACCTCCCCGGCATACCGCTATATCATGGAAACGTACGGGAAAATGGTGTCCGAAGGACGGCTCGTCGAGGGATGCAAGCAAACCGCTTCCGGAAAACTGCCGCTCTGCCGCACGGCAACCGGCAGGGAACTGAAAATGAAAAGACGGGAAGACGACAGGACGGAATGACACGCGGTTCCGAGCTGGGCATGGCCGGATACCGGCCAGAAGACTCCTGTAAATCATAATTTCCAAGCCGGACTGTCAATCGAAAGAAGGATGCCCCCGGCTATACTTCAACAACAAGAGATAGCACTATTATGAGCATACAAATCGGAAAACTGTTGCCGGACGGCAGTGTCCGGCACATCAAGGCGCTCCACGAGACGCTTTCAAAAAACCTTGTGAGGAAATTCCGGGTGTTCTATCCCAATGACAAACGGGTAGATGCCCTGCTGTCGCTGGGCGACATACAAAAACTGGGACCGTCACCCTATGGAAAATGGACAGGAACCGGCGATGCCGTCCACTGTTTTTCAAAGATTCGTGACGGACGGGAAACACCGCGGCAATCCGCACCACGCATCGCGGACAACGCAGACATTTTCGGCCGCATGGAGGACACGTGCCTCCTGTTCGATGGCGGAAGATGGCATGTCATGGACAAGGGTGGCCGCTGTGAGATGTCGCCCTCCATTGAGGACACGCCCTCTCATGACAGCATGAGGCCCATAACCGTTTATGTAAACAACCGTGCCAGGCTCGAGAAGATCGAGACGCCGGAACATTGGCAGGGGCTTGAGGAACTCGCCGAACGTGAGCTCCGGATACTTTATGTCTACCGGGGCTGCCGCCTTGTAAGAATCGTACGTTCGTCCAACCTTAAAAAGAAACTGTATGGGACATCGTAATATCGTATCGGCCATAGAATGGCTGCCGGAGCACCTGTTCACGGAAGAGATCGTGGAGGCAGCCACCGAGAGCGAGGAAATAGAGGTGCTGAACCATATTCCGGGACGTTTCCTCACGCCTGAACGTATAGGACGCATCATTGCGGGCTGTACGGAGAGCTGGCACAGCTTCGAACTGCGTAATATCCCGGAGGCGTGCCGTTCGGAAGCTGTCTGCGACTACGCCATGCGCAAAAAACCGAAGAACATCACGGCCGTTCCCGAAGCGATGATTACCCGGGAAATGGCGGAAGCGGTCATCCGAAACGGACGCGGGGATTTCGACATTCTCGCCTTCATACCTGAACGCCTTTGGGACGCGCAACTGACATACCTGGCCTTGCGCAGCTATGTTTACGACCCGCATTACGCGGACAGCAGGACAGACGCCGTCATGAAAACGGGTCTTATCCTCGGATATGTCCCCGTTGGGGTAAAGACTCAAGGGTTCTATTACGGGATGCTCGACGAGATGAGAATATTAAGTACGGTTACCGACGCCGTTGTGCCGCCGCCTTTCAAAAACGCGGCGTATTACCGCAAGATGGCGGAACATGACCTCTCGCTTGTTCCCGCCCGGTTCTATTCCTATGGGATTCTCCATGCGGCTGTCTGTTCGACCGAAGGGAAAAACTTCATCACAGCCCCCCAGTTTTTCAAGCCGTTGTCGGTATATCTGGACGACATGCTGGCGGACCGGCTGATGGAAAAACACCCTTACATGTTCGGGGAGCTGCCGAAGCGGTTCAAGACACCGGAAAGACTGGTCATTGCCATCGATAACAGCAAACGGGAGACGAACTGCTATATCGACGGGGAAACTGAACAATCCCTGCTCACGGTGGAAGTGTGCAAGGCATTCGTCCGAAGAAACGGCAACTGTCCTGAATTTCCTGAAAATGTATGGACGCGGGAATTTGTCGACTACTGCATGGAGCACGGGACGTGTTTCCGCTGGTTCCGCCAGATGCCCAAAAAGTTCCAGACCTCCGCGAATACGCAAGCGGCGTATGATTACGGTCATTACCATATCTGTGACTTTGCCAAACGGTTCATCACCCCGCAAATGGCGAAGGAGTGCTACCGGGAGCGCAGTTATGCACATGCCATCCCCGGACATTTCCTCACGGAGTTCTGCCGACAGACCGGACTGCCCGAGAAGTTCTACGGCGGGGGAACCACGATGCTGTCGCTGAAAAACAGCCGTGACGACTATACTTACTGCAAAGTCGGCAATACCTGTCTGGCCTTTTACCTGAAAGAACAATACGAGCCGTCCTCGGCACATCTGATGATGACGCGGTCGGATTCAAAATACTGCACGCCGAAGAAGGTGTTCGACGTGCCTGTCGGAACCTTCCACCGCACGTGGCTGGAAAAGATCGTGTCGGAAAACGACCCCCGCTTTGTCAAACCCCGTGTGGACAAAGCGTTGAAAGCCGTACAGGCGGTCTGCTATTACGGCGTCGAGAAGTTGAAGGACCTGAACCGTACGGAAATCTTCCGCAACACCTTCATGGGCGAGACCATCGGTTACTGCGCCCGCCGCGGGAACCTGACCTACCACAGCGACAACTGCGGGACCCTTATCGAGGGCTTGAAGTTCAAGATCCGGGGAATGGCTGTCCCCGTAACCCTGGCGGAAGACATGACTCCTTATACGGCCGACATGCTGCACCGGAAGTTCGGCTTCTGCTATATCGGAATGACGGCATTCGCCACGGACTACGGTCTGGACATGGAGAAGGCATACACCTTTGCACAGATGCGCCAGATCGTAAGGGAGAAAGGGCACAAGCCGTCATTGAGAAACTACAAACGTGAACTGAAACAAATAAACATCATACAATGAAAAAATACCGGATAGCTATCGAAGAGACGCTCCGTAAGGTCGTGGAGATCGAGGCGGAAACGCCCGGTCTGGCCGTCTGCAGGGCGGAAGACGAATACAATGAAGAGAAACACGTGCTGTCAGCCGACAATTTCGCAGGAGCTGACATCGCGCTCTCGACTGATGACATCACGGTCATGGAGACTCTGGAAGACGTGGATTTCATCGGATACGTGCAACGCCGTTTCGAGGAATGCCGGGAGTCCATATCCGTCGAAGACAAAGTCCGGCTGGCATTCGGAAGTTTCGACAACGCCCTGTATGAGTTCGGCGAATACCGTAAGGAGGCGGCCCGGAACCGCCCGCAGGTCTACCTGCTGTACCGGAGCGATGGCTGGCACAACCGTTCTTCCATGGAGCTCATAGCCCCGTTCTCCTCCCTCGAAAACATGATGGAGTACCTGCGGCGTAAGAAGAAGGAATTCCGCCTGACGGAAAGTGATCTGGAAGAGTTCAAGAACAACCGGCAGACGCAGGGGCGCGACGAAAACTACCTGTACGAGTCGGATTATCTGGATGTGCTACCGGAACAGGAACCCGAACTGCCGCCGAAAGATGACGCTTTCTATGACAAGGTTTTCACCTGCGGGCAATCCGAGCTGTCACGCAGGGAGTTGGAATCTCTGCCGGAGCCGTTCGATACCTACCATGTTACGGACGAAGAGATGGAACAGATTGTGTACGAAACGGAAATGGAGACACGGGACCGGCTGCGGCTCGGCACAAGAAAGCCCATAGATTTTGACAATGACCGCCATAGTGAAATCTGGTGGGAAGAAATGGAAAAAGCAGTGGTAAGGCACGGCGTACCGTACTACGAGGACGAATAACGAAAATAGAACCTGTTCATCACATGCCATAATGATGACGGGCCGTCGCGGCTACAGCCGCGGCGGTTTTTTTTTTCAAAACGAGGTGAGTATTCCACCCCTTATACAAAACGATTACCTACTCTTAAAAAAACGGATTTATGAAACAGACAAGACAGGATTTCTTCACGGCGAACGGGGAAGGAATCAAAATCATGACATTTACGGAGTTCGCCCGGCATATCCTGCGTATGGAATGCGGGGAAAGTCTGGGACTGTATGCCGTTGTGAACCGGCAGACACGGGAATGCTCCCGGCCGCTCTCTGTCAGAAAGGAACAATGGAACGGTACGCCCTTTTACCTGCTCGGCGGGCACGGGCAGGAAGTCCGTACCATCAATTTTGCGGGTCGTCCGAAAGAGGAGTTTGAAACGACCTGCCATGATGCCTTAGACAGCTACGATGCCGTGGAAAGTATCGGGGCGGTCGTGTCAAGACTGCGTGAATTATCTCCTGAAGAACTGCATAAGCGGATTGCGGAAGAGATGAAGACCGGCTGTAAATACCTGTTGGTCTACCGCAGCGAGGAGGAGATGACGACCGCACTCGACGGCAAGATATACGCTATCAGCGATACGGACGGCAAATTCCTTTGCGACCTGTATCAGCCGGATTATCTCCATCTGGAAAACGGGGGCGATATTGTGGACACCGCATCCATTCCGGACATGCACTTCCATTCCGATTGGGCAATCGCCAACCCCACGGTACGCGACAAGGTGCTCTCCTCCCGGATGGTGATTATATATACCCACGAAACGGTAACGCTATGATAGAGATTGGCAACAGGATAGAAACGCCGGAAGGTGTGTTCTATGAACTGGAATACGGAGGGGAAGGAAACATCTACAAGAACGAGGATGCCTTTCTCAACCGCCCCGATGAAGTGTGCTATATACCCGAATACGCGGCAGAAGACCATGAGGGGTGGCGTGTGCCGGAGAGCAGTGACGGCTGTTTCACGCATAACTCACTGCTCGCCCTCTGCAAGGGTAATGCAGAGGTGTGCCAGGATCTGTTTTACAGCCTTGAATGGACGTACCCGACCACCTTGCTGGAAGAATGGGACTCGAACGGCTATTTCGATGAGATCGAGGGCTGGTATGACAGTAACGATTAAATGGAACGGCATATCATGGACAGGAAATACAAAACAATAGTTATGGAAGACCTGGAAGGACATAGGGACTGGCAGATGCTGGCTCCCGTCACAAGTCCGGCACCATCATTCCGCACCGGGGATTTCGTACGCCTGACGGACGAGGTGGTCGGTTCGATACGCCGAAGTTTTGGAGACGGACCGGCGGATTACCGCAAAGAAATGCTGTTTGAAGTCATATGCTTACGGCCGAGTAGCGAGAATCCGACCGTAGGGGTGCGGGATATACACGAGGACGACGTCCAGGAGTTCAACGCCGTTTCCCTCCGTCCCCTGACCGCCGAAGACCTGTTGGGAATTTTCTCAACAGTATAAGTTCACTAATAATAGAAATGAATGGCATATTATACCTTTGAGATTTTTAAATATAAGTGGATAACCGACAAGGACGGAGATACTTATAGAGATTATATAGATGAGATGCCACACTTTATTGTAGAAGCGGAAAATTATATCGAAGCGACTTTTAAGGCACAAAAGAAATACCCGTCGGATAAATACACGCATATGCTTATAGATACGGACGTGGAAAAATGGCCTGCCGATATATCAATGTTTTAGTTTAAATACGAACAAAAAGGAGATAAAGTATGGAATCAGAAGTATTAAAAACAGGAATGAATTTAATCATGGAGAAACAGATTATTCCCAATCCTATTTGTCCGAATGGTTGCATCTATCGATTAATACACAACAAAAGAATTAAGAATGAAAATACAAACTACAAAAATCACATTACCGCCGATTGGCCTTGACACACAAATTCAAGATGCAATCGAAGGCGAAAATGAAGAAACTAAGTTGGCCGTTCAGGACAAGAAAGAAAAGGTAAAAATCAATCTCAACAGGATAGTAAGTATTAATAACTCTCCGGTACGTGAGTGTTGGATAAAAGAGGGAAATCTCCACTATTATATGGCTAATGGTAAGGGTGTTGAATATTACTTCCCTATAAAGTACGCTTCGATTGAAATTGACATTGACTCAGAACCAACGATAACTTGTTTGTGACAAGAAACTCTCAAATGACATGAAAGAAAAAGATATAAATAATTTAGTAATGAATAAAGATGTTTTAGTAGCACATGCCTCCGATGGAATGGGATGTGCTTATGAAAAAGAAGTAACTTCCATATCTGTATGGATAAACGAAAAATGTAGGCACTGCGTTAATGATGAAAGTGTTTCCGCTTTACTTAAAGAGGCGAAGAAGTCCGGTAAAATTCAAATATACATCTGTGGTAATAAGAAAATGGACGGAAATATAGATGCGTTTGGAAGTACTCCTCTGTACACTAATGGGCAATTCAGCGTAAATGAGTTGATATACAACGGAAATGCTGTTTGGTCAAGAATTAAATCAAAATCAAATAGATATGAACTGTAAAAAAAATCAGGCTATTACGACTTTTATTCATGGAATGCAAACGATAAACAGACACAGCCATGCCATACAGAAGCACGGGAATAACCATTTGCGGGACACGGTATGACCGCAGGCAAAAACTGACACCCGAACAGCGGGTAGAGATTTTCCACCGTTACATGACGGAAGATGTCAGTCAGCGCCGGCTGGCACGCGAGTACGGTGTAAGCCGCCGCCTGATTACGTTCATCGTGAATCCCGAAAGGGAGAAGCGTAACAGGGAGCTGCTGAATAAACGCAAGGCGAAGGGGCTGTACAAGCCTGACCGAAAAAAGCACACTGAAATTATCCGTGAATACCGGCGCTACAAACAGAAGTTATTCAAAGAAGGCAAAATCCAATTAAATACTGACAGAAAATGAAATTACAGGAAAAACAGAAAGAACTGGAACAGGAGATTATCGCCAATCTCAGGGCGATTCCAAAAATGCCGGAGGGCTTGCTGCCCCACACGGTCTATGTCGAGGAGGAAGGCGAGGACGATGAACATCACGGCATACCGGTATATACCGCGTACAAGCTGGAAGAGATCAGGCCGGACGGGAGCTGCATGCTCTATAATCCCGACAGCCGTGAGCGTTTCCCCTGCCGTCATCTTTACGAAATCAATATCGACTGGCTGGTTACCGTTTGGGAACGGTATCTGGAGCTATGCGTCGCGCAGAAACTCTGGAAACAGAACGCCGTCGCTTTCCTGAAAGAAAGCACGGATAAAACGGAGGCGGAGATCTCCGCTTTCGTGGACTCCGGCTGGGACAGATGTTCGGCTTACACGGACAACCTGAAACGATTTCTCGGGAAAGACGAGGTCAAAGAGGTGTGGGTGTTCTCTTTCCCTATGGATGATTTCGGACGTGACGCTCCTGACAAGGAGATCATTTTCGATTACGAGAACAACCCGCATACAGAGGTTGAAAAGATGACACCGCTGGAGTTCACGGCAAGAATCAATGACGAGATGTTCAATGACCAGGATAATTGGGTTCGGGCCATTGAACTTCCCGAGCATAAGTAATAACCACAAAACAATTTAATATGATTACCCAAAGAAATATTCAAGACGAGAGCTTTGACTCTATGACTGTCAACGGTATGCCGGCATTGTTCACCAATTTCAGGATTGACCGCAATGCCGTGCCGGAAGGGCATGCGTATGATATCCGGGAGTCGGATGATGGCGGGCGTTTTGCGACCATTGAACCGGAGGTAATGGTAAACCATGCCGGAACAATCCTTACAAGAGAAAAGCTGGTCATGGGAGAAAACGGTTACGTGCGGATTGAAGAGTACGGATTTGAAGATTCCATAACACTGGACGAATGGCTTGCAGAGTATAATTAAGACGATGGAAATGGATATTAAAGAACTGACAGAAAAATACCGTGAACGCTTTGAGGCTTTTTACCATACGGAAGGAAACAATACCGACAGAAAAGGAAACAGGAGGAAAAGAACGGAAGAAAGTCCGAGCTTTCTTAAAGAGGTTATACGCCCGATACTTGATATGCTACCGGAACTGTTACCGAAGTATGGCTTTACCAAAACCACGGATGAGTACGCCATGTACGGGAAATATTACCGTATTAAGGCAGGCGTTGTACTTATTGGAGGATTTTCTATAAACGAGGACTTTGGGTTGTTTTTTACACCTCTGTTCCATGGTAAGGCCTGTGGTAAAAGCCATAGGATAGACAACATGAAACAACTCGTTAAAACCATCAGCGAGGAGTTTGAAAAAAGGGAGGTGAAAATGAGAAAATAGTTCCGCTTACAAAAAATGGGGCGAATCCGCAAATTATTGTATATTTGCCCAATAAAAAAGTCTGTATATACCTTTCGGACGAAAGACCAACAGCTGAATTGGTTGCAGGCGCTTTTTATGTTTGGCAGACACCAAACCATATACATATATTATATGAAAAAGGAACAGATTATCCGTCAGTGTTACGGAGGTATGAAAGAAAAGCATGGCATGGAAACCGTTACCCTTTTCCATGTAGGTGATTCATACGAAGCGTATTTTGAAGACGCCGAAACGATTACCCGGATCATGGAAGCGCCTCTTTTCAAGATGACGGCGGCGAATATTCCTGCTGTCAGGATATCAGATACTGCCATGGAGGAATGTCGAAACCGGTTGTTGGATGCAGGACATGAAGTATGCGTGTCCGAATTTCGGGGGGCATCCGGCCGCCACATCCTCAAAATTCTATGAAACAGTTAAGAAAGCAGGCTGATGAGTTTGTTTTCATGACAACCACAATCGGTCCACGGGCGATATTGGTATTTCTTGTCATTGTGGTAGGGCTGTTACGGATGTGTATTCCCGATAAGACTGATCCAATGGACAACAGTATCAACAAATCTTCCGAGATAGTGGCCCATGTCATGGTCAGGGACAGTACGAACAATGGCTTCCGGGTGGTATATGCAACAGCCGAACCTGTAACGGATGAACGGTTTGCGGAAATATGCACACGGACAAGCGTACGGAATGGTTTTGAAAGTCTGGAAAAGGAAGCTCCGATACATTTTGGAAACAATCTTTTGGAGACGGATATTTGCGACTTCGCCCTATATGTTTACAGGTTTCCGATTGACAAGGATATCCGCGTACATAACATTTTCGTGACAGGGAAAGAGAAGATGGATTTTTATGTCCGGGACAACCCTAATCTGCCGGGATGTGCCAGATGGATGCACCACGGCACAGAACAGGGTAACCAATATCTGAACGCCAACGATATAAATTACTATATACCTAACGGCGGACGGATTTACCGGTATTGGAAATGCCGTTATCTTCTGCAAACTTCTGATACAGACGAGCGTTTCAGCCATTTTACAGAGGAAGAAAGACTGTACTAAGTGCAGCCTTTCTCTATATATTCGTACATAATTCCCTGAAAACTAATGATTAAAACACTTTGTCAACACACTTATTTGATATATATTTGCATGACAAAGTGAGTTATTAAAGACATATTGTTAATTGAAAGTAATAGATTGAATATGAAAGACCTGTAATATGACATCGGAAAAATCGCAACTGAAGTTTGCGAAATCGGAGCGGACAGGCGAACTGATCGGATTCGTTTCGCGCCACTCCAAAACACGTAAATTGATGGGAGTTCGTGAAGACTCAAGATTTGGCAAACAAATATGTGTTCTTTCAGAAGATCTGAAAGGAACTATTGAGCCAAACATCCTCTATTCGGTAGAGTTGAAACCTATGCACAACGCCAAAGGGTACGTAGTGGTTGCTGCTACCCCTGTCTTGTTTCAAGCGCATGTGGAAACAATAATTGTCCCGAAAACGTTGTATCAAGTAACTGTGACATTCGGCAACAAAAAGATTTTCTTCGATCCCAAGGATGGAAAGAGTGCTATGAGCCGTATAATAGACGGTGTATTGGAAATTCTCAAAGGACGCAAGGATATCAGGCATCAGGAGAGTGTAATCAACGATTATCTGAACCAAGCACAGGCTTTGGTACGACGCATGGAATCTGACGGATTCATCTATACGAAAAATGGACATTCGGGAAGAAGCAAATGAAAGGAAAACCAAAGGTAGGCATAGCGACCGATGGAACCCATAAGGCAAAAGAGAGATTGACACGCTTCCGGGCTGTTGATCTCTCTTCCGGAATGGAACTCTTTTCGGAATCAATTGGCAACTGGACAAACAATATCGGGGAGTTTCTCGGTATTGTGACAGCTGTCAAGTATATTTTAGAGCATCCGGGGACTCCGCGAACAATCTACTCGGACAGCATTACGGCCATCATATGGTATCGTAACAAACAGACGGTCTCTTCACGCAGATGCCCGGCATTGCAGAAAGCGGAGATATTCCTCAAAGTGATGGAGGCAAGAATCAAGGACATCGAAGTGCTGTACTGGGACAATCGCCTGTGGGGTGAGATTCCGGCCGACTTCCAAAACAAATAAAATCAATATGGCAAAATTAAAATCACAGTCACAGAAATATGTCGAGTTGAAGGAGGAAGACTACCTACTGCTTATCGAGAATACTATCAAGATGGAAGCCCTGAAGATTGCCGGTATCGAAAAGATGCCCATATACAAGGCAATGGAACATATTCTTGAACACGAGTACATCGATCTGCTCGTCAAACCCGTTTCAAGGAGATATTCCTGACTCTTTAAGTGGACAATAATACACTCCACAAGCAAAATCAATGTTTAGCAGTGTTAAATAATAGTATATAATAACTATTAATGTAAATCAATGCAAATCAGGAAATTAAGAAAGTGGCACATGTACGGAATTATCTATACCGTACATGTGCCACTTTGCTCTATACACTTTTTGATTTCCTTGATTGATAAAAGAAGCTCTTTTCCAATGCTTTACAATCCGACTTTTTTATATACTTTTGTCTTCAGTATCAGTTGGTTATTGAAACCCGCTATGTATGCTTATAAGTATAGATTAGCTTTTTTAAGCGAAACTAACCGTTGGTTATCAATCAATTATCAAACAAAAAAAGTTTGCCAATCCGGCATTGCCTTATTTATAAAGTATGGGATGATTTTATCCATATCTTTGACTGCTTCCGTAGCTACAACACCTTCGGTCTTAAGAAAGAAAAGATTGCTCAATGCACCTGCATGATAAATAGCACCTACGGTAATAATCAGAAAAAAACACCCGATAAAAACCCCACGGTTTAGTTGTTTGCTACTTTCAACCGTCATAAAACGCACAACCAACTGAGGCTGCGCAAGACAACCGATTCCAACTCCCAAGATAAGAGAAGTGACTAATGTATACCATTGAGGTGAACCGGTAACAGGCATAGCCGTCCACCCTTGATGTCCCAACGCCTTAAATTTTTCAGGAACTAAGGGAGCTATGTCCGTCAGAGCCTGATTGGCTTCAGTAAAGCCCATATCCAGTACCCGATACAACGAAAAAAGCAGAAACAGCATACAGCCAAACATAATAACTGCCTGTAAAGCATCTGTATACATTACTCCTTTCATACCTCCTGCGATCACATAGGCAGCTATTACCAATGTAAATATTAAAAGTGAAATATTAAAATCAATCTGGAAAATCTGTTCGATAAAGACAGCACCACCTTTCATAACCACTGCGGCATACAAAGGCATTCCGAGGAAAATCACTGCGGCAACAAAGACTTGTATTCCCCGTGAACGATAATGCCTGCCTAACAATTGAGGAAATGTACTTACATTCAATTTAGCACCCATTCGCCGCGTCCGGAGTCCGAAAAAAATAAAGGCAATCACTACACCTATAAACATATTCAAAAAGCAGAGCCACTGAATACCCATACCAAAAGCTGCTGCTACCCCACCAAAGCCGACAATAGCAGAAGCTGATATAAAAGTGGCACCATAAGAGAGTGCCATGACAAACGGATTCATCTGTCGACCTCCTACCAGGTAATCACTGGCGGAGGATGTTTTCTTATAACCTAAAAAACCAAGATAGGCCAGTGACAGCAGATAGGCTATCACAATCAGTCCAAGTGTAAATGTATTCATCGTGTTTTATCTTTTTCGTCGTCTTTATTCCAGTATTTGAAGCCAAACCAAGCAGCAAAGAGCACACATACTACCGAAAGCAAGTATGGCAAAATGATAAGTGAGTCGCTAATTCCAAACATTCGTGTATCAGATTTCGATTAATATTGGTGCAAATGTAAGGAATTTATTGAAATAGAGAAACAAAATGCAGAAATTATCAGAAGGAAAGGAATAAAAATAAAAAAGCTGCCTCGTTTTATCAGAAGCAGCTTTCAGAAAAGCCAATAAACGGTTTAAAACTTATCGTAATGAATTTTTTTCTCATCAAATTTCTGTTTAGGCTCTTGGGTAGTTGCCGGATAACCAAACGGAATCACACACAGGGGCACTATATTCCCCGGAAGCTCCGTATATTTACGAACAACCCTGATACGGTCTTCATAAGGATAAGCAGCTGTCCATACCGCACCCAGCCCCTGTGCTTCGGCAGCCAATAATATATTCTGTGCAGCAGCCGAACAATCCAGATACCAATAGGAAGATTGAGCTACATCTCCACATACAACAATGGCATAGCGAGCTTGAGTCAGCATCTTTGCATAAGGTAAAGCAGCGGCCATCGAATCAAGAGCAACCCGGTCGGTGACCAATACAAACTCCCACGGACGAATATCTTTTCCGGATGGTGCAGCCATTCCGGCACGTAGCATCCAATCTATTTTTTCTTTTTCTACTTCCTTGTCTAAATAAGCCCGCACACTTTTACGTGCAAAAATATTATCCAACGCAGCATTGGATGTCGAAGGGACTTCTCCTTGAGAAGCAGATGAACAAGCTGCGAATGAAATCATTCCCAGTATCCCGATCACCCATACATAAACCGCTTTCTTTATTACCATAATTTCTTTTTATATCAAAAAAGTTTCAATCTGTTTTCCTGAGCTTCTTTCAATGAAACGGTTTCACGCTTCATCATGCCGCTCTTATCACGAAGGGCTTCATATTCACCGGATAATTCTTTTGCCAACTCTTCTTTCGATTTCGGACTCATCAGCCGAGCAGCAACGCCCGCATTCTGCGAAGCATCCTTCAAGTGAACAACCGGAGCGTGATAAACCGGAGCAATCTTCAATGCTGTATGTAGTTTAGAGGTAGTCGCTCCTCCTATCAACAATGGAATATCCAATCCGGCTTTTTCTAATTCCATAGCCACATGTACCATCTCTTCCAGTGAAGGAGTAATCAACCCACTAAGTCCGATCATATCCACTTTCTCCTCAATGGCTTTTTGGACAATCGATTCAGCCGGTACCATCACTCCCAAATCAATAATATCGTAACCATTACATGCCATCACAACCGAGACTATATTTTTGCCAATGTCATGCACATCCCCTTTCACAGTGGCCAGCAAAACTTTTCCTGCCGAAGCAGTACCTTCCACCTTTTCCGATTCTATAATAGGTTGTAAGATTGCAACGGCTTTCTTCATCGTACGGGCTGTTTTCACCACTTGTGGAAGAAACATCTTACCTGCGCCAAACAATTCGCCCACATGATTCATTCCATTCATCAACGGTCCTTCAATCACATCCACCGCTTTATCATATTTAGGCAAAGCCTCAGCAAGATCTTCTTCCAGAAAATCCCCGATTCCTTTTACCAAAGCATATTGCAAGCGTTCTTCTACCGTACCGTCCCTCCAGGCATCATGTTTTACCGGTTGCCCGGCCGAAGTATTACCCGCAGAAGCCTCCTTTAACCGGTCAGCCAATTCTATCAATCGTTCTGCGGCATCACTTCTCCGGTTTAATACTACATCTTCAATCCTCTCGAGTACATCCGCCGGAATATCTGTATACAATACAGAAGTACCCGGATTCACAATCCCCATATCCATCCCTTTCTGAATGGCATGGTAAAGAAATACGGCATGCATCGCTTCACGAATATAGTTGTTTCCACGGAATGAGAACGAAAGATTACTTACTCCCCCACTGATATGGGCGCCCGGAAGATTCTTTTTAATCCAAGCCGTCGCCTCTATAAAATCTACCGCATAGTTATTATGTTCCTCGATCCCTGTTGCCACAGCCAATACATTCGGGTCGAAAATGATATCATGCGGATTGAATCCTATCTTATCTACAAGCAAATGATAGGCCCGTTCGCAAACTTCTATTTTACGGGTGGCTGTATCAGCTTGCCCTTTCTCATCAAAAGCCATCACTACCACAGCCGCACCATATTGGCGAACCGTACGCGCATGTTCAAGGAATTTCTCCTCTCCCTCTTTCAACGAGATGGAATTCACAATTGATTTTCCTTGAAGACATTTCAATCCGGCCTCGATAACTTCCCATTTCGAAGAATCAATCATTACAGGAACACGAGCAATTTCCGGTTCCGAAGCCACCAGATTGAGGAAAGTTGTCATCTCCTCCTTTGCATCCAGAAGACCATCGTCCATATTTACATCGATAATCAGTGCTCCGTCTTCTACCTGTTTACGGGCAATGGATAATGCCTCGTCATATTTCTTTTCATTAATCAAACGAAGAAATTTGCGCGAACCGGCTACATTGCAACGTTCCCCCACGTTAACGAAATTTATTTCAGGTTTCACTTCCAACAGTTCTAATCCCGAAAGCCACATACAATCCGGTTTACAAACCGGAATATGCGGTTTTGCTCCGGCAATCAATGCAGGATATTCTGCAATATAGGCATCGGTAGTACCACAGCACCCGCCTATGATATTGATCAATCCTTCATGAACATACTCTTTTACTTCATGGGCCATATCTGCCGGAGTCTGGTCATATTTTCCCAAACTATTAGGTAGACCAGCATTCGGATAAGCACTAATATAATAAGGAGCCCGAGCAGCCAATTGCTCTAAAAAAGATTTCAGTTGCCTGGCACCAAACGAACAGTTTAACCCGACTGAGAAGATATCAGCGTGTTGCACTGAAGCCAGGAAAGCTTCCAACGTCTGTCCGGAAAGAGTACGTCCTCCGGTGTCGGAAACCGTCACAGATAACATAACAGGCACTTTTACTCCTGTAGCCTTCATTGCACGTTCTGCCGCCAAAATAGCAGCTTTGGCATTCAGCGTATCAAAGATAGTTTCTATCAATAAAGCATCTACCCCACTTTCAAGCATAGCTTCCATCTGTTGCTGATAAGCATCAGCCATTTCATCATAAGTCACAGCACGATAAGCCGGATTATTCACATCCGGCGACATAGAACATGTTTTATTGGTAGGACCTACCGAACCGGCTACGAAACGGGGTTTATCGGGATTTAGTGCCGTATATTCATCGGCCACTTCACGTGCCAGCTTTACAGCCGCTTGATTCATTTCACGCACATACTCTTGTACATGATAATCGGCCATAGAAATAGTGGTAGAACTAAAAGTATTCGTCTCAATGATATCTGCACCGGCTTCTAGATACTTACGGTGTATATCCCGAATCACATCAGGGCGTGTGAGACAAAGTAAATCATTATTCCCCTTCAGTTGACCGGGAATATGCGCAAAGCGTTCATTACGAAAATCTTCTTCTCTAAGATTATATTGCTGAATCATTGTACCCATAGCGCCATCCAATATAAGGATACGTTCGAGTACCAGCTGTTGAATAGTTTTTTTCATTGCTAAAGGTACAAACCTATCATCGTTTAAACATCCTGTCCATATCACGACGGTCGTCTTTTTCTTTCAAAGCCTCCCGTTTATCATATTGCTTTTTACCTTTAGCCAAAGCTACAACCACTTTGGCCAAACCTCTTTCATTAATAAACAAACGCACAGGGACAATGGTGAATCCGGCGTCTTTCGTCCCTCTTTCCAATTTATTCAGCTCCTTTTTGCTCAATAGCAACTTACGGTCACGTCGGGCCGCATGATTATTATACGAGCCATAAAAATATTCGGCAATGTGCATATTCTTCACCCACAACTCGCCTTTCGCAAAATAGCAAAACGTATCTACCAAGCTTGCCTTACCCAGACGGATGGACTTAATCTCCGTCCCGGTCAACACAATACCTGCTGTATAAGTATCGATCAACTCATAGTCGAAAGTAGCACGTTTATTCTTTATATTTATAGGAGCCAGTTTCATTTTATTTTCTTAATTTAATATAGCTGTTAGCTTGTTGAACACAACTTGTATTACCGCCGGACATAGTATTAACAAAATCGACGAGAAAATGGTGTAACGCAACCGATTCTTTTCTTCTACCAGCATCACAACCCTTGCTCCTTCCCATACCACATAAACGATATAAAATTGGAGCAGCCAACCGATAATACTGAAATCAGGAAGCAATCCGGTTACTATATGTAACAAAAAAGTGACAACTAACGCATAACCTGCAAACTGCTGTGCCAAAGGGATATCATTGGTCATACCAAACATTTTTATCCCCATCTGATTGATAGCATAAGCCGCCAGAAAATAACCTCCGAACAAAGCTACCGCCACCGCACAACACTGCGTCATGGCCAACTGGAAACTTTGTGGTCCTCCCCAACCATTAGTCCACAAAGCACCAATGAATACGGATAAACCACATAAACCAATCATAGGATAGACAAAAACAGTAAGAACTGCCCGTCTATCCTCTAAACGAATTTCCTCCCAGGCCTTGGCCGGAGAGGAAATCAATGACATTGCTATTTGAAATAATGCTTTGTAATTCAAATTATTCCGCAGTTTTATATTCTATTTCATATACCTTCTCTATAGTAGAAGTATCTTCCAACTTATTGTTGTACTCATTTTGCTGTGCTACTATAGTTATTTTAGCAGGTTTAGTTTGTCCACTCTTCAGAGTATATTCTCTTAAGATTTGGCTGATTTCATAAGCCTTAAAGCTGGAAGTACGTGTTGCACGCTCAGCAATAGCAGCAGGTTCATCCTCAACTTTATAGCGTAAATAAAGTTTCAAAATGGTATCACCAGATTTAATATCATCTGTATAGCAGACAAGAGTAAAAGTATGTTTAGCAAGCTCATTTTTAATATCTTCTGTAGTAGTCACATTTTTCACACGATAAAGTACTGGTAATACAATCGTATTTTCACTAAACTGAAATGGGGCCACAGTTGAATATCCTGATGCAAAACTCAACGAACCAACAGGTGCATTAGTAGTCACATCACTTGATTCTACTTTCGGAGTGGTTATTGCTGTAGCATCAATTCCTGTAGGATCTGCTAAAAGTGTAATTTTAATTGACTTAGGATTTGTTGAGAGGTCCTGACCTTCATCAACCTGGCAATAAATGTAAGCCATTCTTGCATTCAAAGTTACAGGAATCGTGTTAGTAGGGATCAGCTCTGTACCGGCAGCATCTGTGAATGTAACATAACCCATTCTATCATTCACTTTCACCACACCGGCCCACTGCTGAGGACCGCTTTCTCCGGAATCCATACATGAAGTAAACATAGTACCCATCAACAGGGTTAAGGTCAACACCATTAATTTCAATTGTTTCATAAATCTATTTTTTAGAGTTTGCAAAGATATAAATTCTAATTCACAATAAGTAAATGCAGAGACTTAAAAAATACTGCATCTATTACTTAACTATTTTTGCAAACAACTCTAAATGATCGTCTACATAGCTTGCTACCAGTGCTGTAACCTCCTCCTCAATATCCAGATATTCTTCTTCAAGATCATCAAAGGCCTCGTATTGCTCGTACATAGCCATAAATTCATCCTCTGTACGCTCTTTCTCCAGATCGTGGCGATGAGCATCGTATATCTTCTTAGCTTTATAAACCAACTTCGAGAAATCCTCGGCTCCCCACAGGCGCATTACCTTTGCAAAAGGATTATCAAAGATATAACCTCCATACCCATTCTGAATCAATTGACAAAAGCCGCCGAACATGACTTCATCCCGAAAAATCTGATAGGCCAGCAAAGAGTGCTGCTCCCCTGTCAACAGTGGCATTGTTTCGGCAGTAAGTTCCCCGCCAATCACTTCTTTATACTTGTCTGTAAACACCTGGATAAATTCATCCATTCCCTCACCCGCAGCTTTTTGCAAAGAGGCATCCGTAACTTCTATCATTTCCACTATATATAATAAGGTGAATTCTATATTTATAAATATCAGGAAACAAAAATACGGAAATATATGGTTCAGAAAGGCTTTTTGATAAGTTTTTTAGAAACCCGTTTAATTTTCTTCAATAATAATCCTATAACGAATAATTTGATCACCTTCTCTGCCGGATCGCATGTCAGTTCATTGTAGTTCGGTATTGCAACAAGCGTTATCAATTAACGTTGTTAATGCCATCTTCTTTGCATTCTGTGCTTGAATGCAAAGGACAAGTGTTTTACATTTAAAAGCCTTCTTCTCTATCATCAAAACATTTGTTTTAACAGTGTGTTAAAACAAGCCTTTTACCGACAAACAGCAAGTCATAGTAACCTTCTAATTTACAAAAGAATAACAGGTTCATCAATTTGTTCTCCGAGAATTTCACTAATACCTTCTAAAGGTAGATAATTAAAGATTTGACAAGTATAGCATCTTATTCAAAGCAATCTACACAATACAAAGAAACAGACGGGATTCAATTCTCAATCCTTATAATTGATAATCAATGATGCAATGACATACCAAGATATACGCCTATGCAGTAAGGTATCAACCAAATGCACCACACCACAATACTGAAACGGTTGAAATGTTCCTTGGCTCTTTCACTCCCTTTCACATACGTCCAGATAGCCCACATAGCGTGAATAAACATCAACAGGATAGCGATAATACCGGTCACAGTATGTATTTCATCATGCAAGTGTGTGAGTCGCGCAATATTCTCCATTAAAGCCGTTCCCACAGAATCGGCCAGCAGTCCCAACAAAAAAAATACCAGATGCCAAAATTTCAACCTCTTCTGCAATCGCTCTCCCCACACTCCTATTGTGTAAAACACCAATGCCGAAGTTATCACACTAATGGCTGCAATTAAATAATGTATATCTACCTCATTCAAATTCATAACCGATCAATTTTTCTCAGAAGAAACAAAGAATCAGAGTAATAGTTCAACAAAACAAAGATTATCTAAAATGTCATCTCCACATTACAATCTAACAAAACCACAAATTCTATTTTTCTCTTTTCATAAAAAAGTAATAAAACCCGATTTGCAAAAACAAATAAAACGACTACCTTTGTGAGCGATTTGAGAATCGTGACTACGTATTTTTAATTATATCACTTAAAAAAGAGCTAATTATGACTTATTCACACGAAGTGGAACACATGTGTGTTGTAAAGAAGGGTCCTAACCACGGACCGGCTCCCATACCCGAAGAAGGCAAATGGGTAAAATCTAAAGAAATCGTTGATATTTCTGGTTTGACACACGGTATCGGTTGGTGCGCTCCTCAACAAGGTGCTTGTAAACTGACACTGAACGTTAAAGAAGGTATCATCCAGGAAGCCTTGATCGAAACAATCGGTTGCTCTGGTATGACTCACTCAGCTGCTATGGCTTCTGAAATCCTTCCGGGTAAAACAGTTCTTGAAGCATTAAACACTGACCTTGTTTGCGACGCTATCAACACTGCAATGCGCGAACTTTTCTTGCAAATCGTATACGGACGTACTCAATCAGCTTTCTCTGAAGGTGGTTTGATTATCGGTGCAGGTTTGGAAGACTTGGGTAAAGGTCTGCGTAGCCAGGTAGGTACTCTTTATGGTACTTTGGCTAAAGGTCCTCGTTACCTTGAAATGGCAGAAGGTTATATCAAACAAATCTTCTTGGACAAGAACGACGAAATCTGCGGATACGAATTCGTACACATGGGTAAGTTCATGGACGAAATCAAGAAAGGTACTGATGCTAACGAAGCTTTGAAGAAAGTTACAGGTACTTATGGACGCGTAACAGCAGAACAGGGAGCAGTTAAATCTATTGATCCACGTCACGAATAATATAAGGAGGAAAGAAACTATGATTAGAGAAGTAAAATTCGAAAGCCAAGACCGTCGTATCAAAGGTATCATTGAAGCCTTGAACGCTAACGGCATCAAAGACATCGAAGAAGCTAACGCAATCTGCGAAGCTGCCGGACTTGATCCTTATAAAACGTGTGAAGAAACTCAGCCTATCTGTTTTGAAAACGCAAAATGGGCTTATGTGGTAGGTACTGCAATTGCTCTTAAGAAGAACTGCACAAACGCTGCTGAAGCTGCTGAAGCTATCGGTATCGGTTTGCAGGCATTCTGTATCCCGGGTTCTGTAGCTGACGACCGTAAGGTTGGTATCGGTCATGGAAATCTGGCTGCTATGTTGTTACGTGAAGAAACCAAATGTTTCGCTTTCTTGGCAGGTCACGAATCTTTCGCTGCTGCCGAAGGTGCTATCAAAATCGCTGCAAAAGCAGACAAAGTACGTAAAGAACCTCTGCGTTGTATCTTGAACGGTCTTGGAAAAGATGCTGCTCAGATCATCTCTCGTATCAACGGCTTTACTTATGTTCAAACACAGTTTGACTATTTCACAGGTGAACTGAAAGTAGTACGAGAAATTGCTTACTCTGACGGTCCTCGTGCAAAAGTAAAATGCTATGGTGCAGATGATGTACGTGAAGGCGTAGCTATCATGTGGAAAGAAGGTGTAGATGTATCTATCACAGGTAACTCTACTAACCCGACGCGTTTCCAACACCCGGTTGCAGGTACTTACAAGAAAGAACGTGTACTGGCAGGTAAGCCATACTTCTCAGTAGCTTCAGGTGGTGGTACAGGTCGTACTCTTCACCCGGATAACATGGCTGCCGGTCCTGCTTCATACGGTATGACAGATACAATGGGTCGTATGCACTCAGACGCTCAGTTCGCTGGTTCTTCATCAGTTCCTGCTCACGTAGAAATGATGGGATTCCTGGGAATTGGTAACAACCCGATGGTAGGCTGTACTGTGGCTTGTGCGGTAGATGTAGCTCAGGCATTGGCAAAGTAACCACCGTTTCTTGATCAAATGATATAAACTCCTGTAATTTTGACAATTACAGGAGTTTCTTTTTATAAACAAAAACGTGAAAATTAAATACTTTCGGAATAACATAGGCCATTTACTAAGCATTAACGAGAAATACAGAAACAGACTAAAGTATGGTTACCCAAAGAAGTAAAGAAGTAGCAAAAACGCTTGAACCAACAGATACACAAATCAGATTAAGACCTCACTCTTACTAAGAAAATCAGACCTGATTATTTCTTTCTTTTCTTGCAAAGCAACCTATCTTCCTTCATTTAATCATTTCCCTAATTCTATTTCTGTATTATAACTTATCCTAATCTCACTAAGAAATTCAACGCATTTAGATTACAAGATATTGAATAAATCTTTCTTTTCTGTATATTTGCGCCCGGTATTTTAGATGCAATCCGAGAAGTTGTAAGTTTTCGGAGTCATTTTATACTTCCCCCGCTTAAGAACTTACTTATTTAGACAAAGTTAATGAAACAAATCAATGCAGTAATTACAGGAGTTGGAGGATATGTGCCCGATTATATCCTGACTAATGATGAGATATCCAGAATTGTAGATACCACCGATGAATGGATCATGGGACGTATCGGAATCAAAGAAAGACGCATCCTGAATGAAGAAGGACTCGGCACCTCATACATGGCACGAAAAGCTGTCAAACAACTGATGCAACGTACTCAAAGTAATCCGGATGATATTGACCTGGTAATTGTAGCTACCACCACTCCCGATTATCGGCTTCCTTCAACGGCTTCCATTTTATGCGAAAGAGTGGGGTTGAAAAATGCATTTGCCTTCGACATGCAAGCGGTCTGCAGCGGTTTCTTATATGCATTAGAAACCGGGGCTAACTTTATCCGTTCGGGAAAATACAAAAAAGTCATTATTGTTGGTGCCGATAAAATGTCGTCTGTGATAGACTATACCGATCGTGCCACCTGTCCTATTTTCGCTGATGGTGCAGCAGCTTTCTTGTTGGAACCCACAACAGATCATTTAGGAGTTATCGATTCCGTTTTAAGAACAGACGGCAAAGGACTTCCTTTTTTACACATGAAAGCCGGTGGTTCAGTTTGTTCCCCTTCTTATTTTACAGTTGACAACCACATGCATTACCTTCACCAAGAAGGACGTACAGTATTTAAATATGCTGTAGCCAATATGTCAGATGCATGTGAGTCGATCATCGAAAGAAACCAACTGACAAAAGATGAAATAGACTGGGTCGTTCCCCACCAGGCCAATCAACGTATCATCAGTGCTGTTGCCCAACGTCTGGATGTACCATTAGAAAAGGTTATGATCAATATCGAACACTACGGCAATACCAGTGCAGGTACGCTTCCATTATGCATTTGGGATTTCGAAAATAAACTCAAAAAAGGTGATAATTTGATTTTCACCGCTTTCGGAGCCGGATTTGCCTGGGGAGCTGTTTACGTTAAATGGGGATATGATGGCAAGACAAATAACGCATGTTAGTCTAATCACAAACGCCGATATCTTTTCTTTCAGTGCTTTTGGGTAAACACAAGAAACCTTATCATACACTTCTTTGTTATTTTCCGATAACTAAATGCATTGGATAATGGAAAATGGTGTAATGATGCAGTATTTTGAATGGAATCTGCCAAATGACGGAAATTTATGGAAACAATTAAAAGAAGATGCATCACATTTACATGAGATTGGTGTGACAACAGTATGGATTCCCCCCGCTTACAAAGCCGACGAACAACAAGACGAAGGTTATGCAACCTACGATTTGTATGATCTCGGCGAGTTTGATCAAAAAGGAACCGTAAGAACGAAATATGGTACGAAAGAAGAACTGAAAGAAATGATCGATGAATTACATAAAAATCATATTTCCGTTTATCTGGATGTAGTACTGAATCATAAGGCAGGAGGTGATTTCACTGAAAAGTTCATAGTTGTAGAAGTCGATCCCAATGATAGAACCCAAGTATTAGGAAAACCGTTCGAAATACAGGGCTGGACCGGATACAGCTTCCATGGACGTAAGGATAAATATTCAGACTTCAAATGGCATTGGTATCATTTTTCAGGAACCGGTTTTGACGATGCCAAAAAGCGGAGTGGCATCTTCCAGATACAGGGTGAAGGCAAAGCGTGGAGCGAAGGGGTTGACAATGAAAATGGCAACTACGATTTCTTATTATGCAATGATATAGACCTGGATCATCCTGAAGTAGTCACCGAATTGAATCGTTGGGGAAAATGGGTTTCCAAAGAGCTGAACCTCGACGGAATGCGTCTGGATGCCATCAAACACATGAAAGACAAGTTCATTGCACAATTCCTGGATGCGGTAAGAAGCGAAAAAGGAGACAAATTCTACGCTGTTGGCGAATATTGGAATGGTGATTTGAACACACTCGATGCATACATAAAATCCGTGGGTCACAAAGTCAACCTATTTGATGTTCCATTACATTATAATTTATTCCAAGCATCACAAGAAGGCAAGAATTATGATCTGCAGAATATCCTAAAAAACACATTAGTCGAGCACCACTGTGATCTGACAGTCACTTTTGTCGACAATCACGATTCGCAATCGGGCAGTTCCTTGGAATCACAAATAGAAGACTGGTTCAAACCATTGGCCTATGGTCTGATATTATTAATGAAAGACGGTTATCCTTGTTTGTTCTACGGAGATTATTATGGTGTCAAAGGAGAAAACTCACCTCATACCCAAATCATTAATATTCTTCTGGATGCCAGAAGAAAATATGCTTATGGCGATCAGATTGAGTATTTCGATCATCCTTCCGCCATCGGCTTTATTCGTACGGGAGATGAAGAACATGTCGGTTCCGGTTTAGTCTTTTTAATGTCTAATGATGAAGCCGGCAGTAAAAAGATGGATTTGGGCGAAGAACATAAAGGTGAAATATGGCATGAAATAACCGGAAATATTCAGCAAGAAATCACATTAGACGAAAAAGGAAGTGGAGAATTTTCTGTTAATACCCGTAATATTGCTGTTTGGATAAAAAAGAATTAAAATGGAAATCCATTCCGAAAGAAAGAAAAGACTTAGTTTATCCCTGCTCTTCAAAATAATAAAAGATACAGTTTGGGGATTCATAGACGACAGCGTTATGAGGTTGAGCGCTTCATTAGCCTATGCGACTTTGTTTTCAATTATTCCTTTTCTTTCCCTTCTAGTCACTGTCGGTGTCTTTTTCCATATGGATTTGGCCAATCAACTTTATGTCCAACTACAACCGATTGTGGGCCCTGAAGTTACCGAGGCCCTTCGTTCTATTATAGAAAATGCAGAAAATACAGACTCCTCCAGGTCGGCCGCCTTTGTCAGCTTAGGTATCTCTATTTTTGGTGCCACCACTATTTTTGCAGAAATACAAAGTTCATTAAATTCAATTTGGGGAATAAAAGCCGTTCCTAAAAAGAGCTGGCTTAAATTTATTAAAAACCGGATACTTTCTTTCTCAATAATACTTGTATTTGCCTTCATTCTCCTGATTACATTCACCATTACCAATATAATCGGAGAACTCAGTCAAAAATTCATCTTTAAGTATCCGGAAGTAGCCGATTCGTTGGTAAAAGTGGTAGGAATCATCATAAATATGAGTGTCACTACCATCATCTTTACACTCATATTTAAAATATTACCCGATGCCAAAATCAAAAGCAAAGACGTTTGCATCGGAGCTGTTGTAACCACCACACTGCTACTGATAGGTCAATGGGGAATTTCCTTTTATATAGGAATAGCCAATGTGGGGACCGTCTATGGGGCTGCTGCGTTCATGGTGGTTTTCGTCACTTGGATTTATTATTCTTCCATCATCATATATACCGGTGCAGAGTTTACCAAAGCATGGGCAAACGAAATGGGAGGTAAAATTTTCCCCGACGAATATGCAGTAGCCACCAAAACCATTGAAATACACGAAGACAAGCCTATCGAATAATCTAGAATAAAAATCACTTCTTCCGTGACGATTCATTCTCAGTATCACGACATGTTTTCGTATACTGTTTCAGATGCTTTCTCATTTGTTCGAAACGGACAAAGCCCAAGAAAAACAAGAAGATTCCGGCTATAATACATCCCCACGCCAGCCCATCCAAACGTGAAATGCTTTCAATTTGAAATATCCCTATCCCCACAGTCAAAAGGTAAAGTGCCATACGGATATATGCAAACAAAGTTCTTTCATTAGCCAGCTTGGTTCTTTCAAGTGCCAGATGATCACGAAGTATCAACTCTTTATCATTCTCAAAGTTATCGGTAAATGTCAGCATAATTATATTAAGGTAACTGTATCTTAAACGTTTATTTAAAACAATAATTGAGTACAATAGTTCAGGAAACAGAATCTCCATTTATCAAATGACACTGACAGATCCCCCAATCCTGACCAATTTACCGTACACTAAAATCATTTTTAGTTATACTTTTCACAACTGGCTAATTAAATTTATGTAAGTAGAAAAATCTCTTCATAAAAAATAATTCCTGGGATACAAATAACAAGTTATTAAAATACAAAAGACTTGTTATTTGCACACAAGAATCAAATTATAAGGAAATGACGTTAACAATGTTAATTGAAACAAACTCCAATAATAAGTAAAATCTTGCACAATGCTATGCCACTAACCTTTTTTCATTAAACCAACGTACAGGGATCTTTCTGCTTAACAAAACATTGCGACAGTAGTACGGCAAACGGGGTATCATATACTCTGGCTTTCTGTGGGCATCCCTTAACACAGGCACAACATTTAATGCAGCGTTCGGCATCCGTATTCAACTCGTCACCTTTGGCTATGGCGCTTACAGGACACATTTTCGCACACGCACCGCAGTGAGTACACAAAGATTCATCTTCCACCCAAGGAGTACGGGGAAGGGGAACTCCACTTTTACGCAAGGCAATCACTTTCCGCAAAAAGCGAAACAATGGAAAAAAAGGCTGACGCGGACGCCGGATTTTACGGACATCGACCGCATATAATTTTTCCGGTTCGGTAGCAGATGCTATTTTATCTGAAATCTGCTTTCCAAAATCGGCTGCCACAGCAAGGTCACGTTCGTCAGGACGTCCGGCAGCTACGGGATATTTTTCTGTACTATAAGAGTGTTCTCCTATGAAAGTAGCACCGGCAATCACTTTAAACCCCTGTTGAATAGCCCAATAATCAAGTTCCATCAACGATTTTTCGTAAGCACGGTTACCGTATACCACCACGATAACCGCCGGAGTATTACTTCCGCGCACACTTGCCAGACGATCCATGGCCAAAGGGGCTACACGACCTCCATATACCGGCACGACAATAATAGCTAATGCAGATTCGGCAATCACTAAATCCTGAGTTGCCTGTTGTGTTAAATTCGTGTTTATCACATTTGTTATTCCGGTTCCACGAACAATTGCCTCTCCAACTTGTTTAGAGGTGTGGGTAGGCGAGAAATAAATCAAATGGACTTCGTTTGCTGTCATAATAGTTACTTTTTATGCAACAAAGGTACACTTTTATGAAGAAAAAAAGAGTAAACGAAGACAAAAACCAAAATTATTTATTATCTTTGCGGCGTTGAAACATTCCGAACCCCTCCAACGGGAGACAAATTCGGATTTCCGATTCAGCCAAACATCCCTAATTCATCATTTAAAGATTATTGCGTTTGTTAAGTTTCCGACCCCTGCGTCGCAGCTTCAGCCGTACGTATTTCAACGAATAAAATTAAAATATTTAAATAACTCACTATACTGTATGTATAACATCATTCAATTGAACGACAAGAATTTGTCGGAACTACAAGCTATTGCCCAGGAATTGGGTATCAAAAAAACAGACTCACTTAAGAAAGAAGAACTTGTCTACAAAATCCTCGACGAACAAGCCATAGCCGGAGCTACTAAAAAGGTAGCTGCCGACAAACTGAAAGAGGAACGCAAAGAAGATAAGAAAAAACGCTCTCGGGTGACAGTAAAGAAGGAAAACGCCGACAAGGTTTTCTCTTCTACCAAGAATGGAGAACTAACTAAAACAGATGCCAAAACACCCGCAGCCAAAACACAGCCACAACCTAAAACAACAGAACCGACCCCAGAAACAGCTAAAGAGGCAAACGCCGAAACAAACGCCACTCCGGCCGAATCTGTCAAAGTGACACCTTATGCCACTCCGAAAAAGAAACCGGGACGCCCCCGTAAAAATCAGGTAGAAACAGAAGCTAAACCCGCAGAAGAAACTACCGAAAAACCGGAAACAGTACCATCGGCACAAGAAGAAAAGCCCGCTGCCCAACCGGAAACAGAAAAACGTCCCATCAGCAAACCGATTCTCAAACCCAAACCGGCCGTTGTAGACGAAGAAAGCTCGATCCTCTCGGATATAGATGCAGACGATGATTTTATCCCCATCGAAGACCTGCCTTCGGAAAAAGTAGAATTGCCAACCGAACTGTTCGGCAAATTTGAATCGACCAAAGCCGAAGCAGCAACAGCCCCCGAACCTGTGGCACAACCCCAACGCCCGCGTGTGATTCGCCCACGAGACAACAATAACAACAACAATAATAATAACCAACGCAACAATAACCAGCGTCAGCCTGTACAACAGCGTCCCATGCCGCAACAAAATGCCGCCGAAGCCGCACCCGTTCAGGAACGCCGCGTGATTGAACGTGAGAAACCTTATGAATTTGATGATATCCTCACCGGAACCGGTGTATTGGAAATCATGCAGGATGGTTACGGATTCCTCCGTTCGTCAGATTATAACTATCTCTCTTCACCGGACGATATCTACGTTTCGCAATCCCAGATCAAACTATTCGGTCTGAAGACCGGTGACGTAGTAGAAGGTGTAATCCGTCCGCCCAAAGAAGGCGAAAAATACTTCCCGCTGGTAAAGGTTTCTAAAATCAACGGACGTGATGCCGCTTTCGTACGTGACCGTGTACCGTTCGACCATCTCACTCCGCTGTTCCCGGACGAAAAGTTCAAGCTTTGCAAGGGAGGCTACTCCGACTCGATGTCGGCACGTGTAGTCGACCTCTTTTCACCAATCGGTAAAGGACAGCGTGCCTTGATCGTGGCTCAGCCCAAGACCGGTAAAACCATCCTGATGAAAGAAATCGCCAATGCCATCGCTGCCAACCATCCGGAAGTATATATGATCATGTTGTTGATTGACGAACGTCCGGAAGAAGTAACCGACATGGCCCGCAGTGTCAATGCGGAAGTGATTGCTTCTACATTCGACGAACCTGCCGAACGCCATGTGAAAATTGCCGGCATCGTACTCGAAAAAGCTAAAAGATTGGTAGAGTGCGGACACGATGTAGTGATCTTCCTCGACTCTATCACCCGTCTGGCGCGCGCATACAATACTGTATCTCCGGCATCAGGAAAGGTACTCTCGGGTGGTGTGGATGCCAATGCACTACACAAACCGAAACGTTTCTTCGGAGCAGCCCGTAACATAGAGAACGGAGGTTCGCTCACCATTATCGCTACTGCCCTGATCGACACCGGTTCGAAGATGGACGAAGTAATCTTTGAAGAGTTCAAGGGTACAGGTAACATGGAGTTGCAGCTCGACCGCAACCTAAGTAACAAACGTATCTTCCCTGCTGTCAACATTGTGGCATCGAGCACCCGCCGCGACGACTTGCTGCTCGACAAACAGACACTGGACCGCATGTGGATTCTACGCAAGTATCTGTCGGATATGAATCCTATCGAAGCAATGGATTTCGTAAAAGACAGATTGGAAAAAACCAAAGACAACGACGAGTTCCTGATGAGCATGAACAGCTAAAGAGTTCCTTTTGTGAACAAAATATAGTAAAAAGAGTGAGATTCTGTTTGATTCTCACTCTTTTTATTTAGCTTTGCACTACATGCATCATAAACAAGCATAAAACAAACATCGGGAAAACAACATTTACTGTGGGAAGGTCTTTCAATATAGCGCTTATAGTAATAGCAGTAACCTTATACTCTGTCACTACATATGCTGCCGATAACAAAGCAACAAGGCACGTGTCAGCGCTGCTGAACCTGATCGACAACAGCCTCAACTATAGCAAAGAAGCTCCCAACGACAGTATTATCCAATGGGGCAACGAATTGGCTCCTCTCCTGAAAAAGCAGAAAGAATATAAAACTCTATTTCAGTTGAAACAACTGATTGTGACAGCTTATGCCTCACGAGGAGACATGAACATGGCCATCGACCATGCCCGCCGGATGTATAAGGAAGCCAAAGAATTGAACTCCCCCATCGGTATAGCTCTTTCCAGCCGTGCCATTGGGGATGCCTACTTGAATGCCAACATGCAGCAACCCGCCATCGAATCTTATAAAGAAGCTCTGGAATTGCTTGACAAAATACCGGGTAGCGAAATCCTCGAACAAGAGATTCTTCCGAAATTCATCCTGACCCTGATTCAGGCCTCCCACATGGACGAGGTACGCATCTATCTGCAAAAGTTTGAAAGCCTGTATGCCGGTAACCCTAATCCTACATTCCACTTTTTCATATGTGCGTGCAATGCCTACTATAACATCGAGTCCGGTAATCCCGAAAAAGGAAAAGCCGAACTGGACAAAGCCGGGAAAATCCACGAACAACTGAATTCTCTCTACCTGCGTAGTATCTACAACTATATATTGGCCCAGTACTATCAGGCTGTCGGGAAGTATGAACTGGCCCTGCAACAATACGAACGCCTGACAAAGGTCCCTAAAGCACCTGCCCCCAACAAACACATCGGTTTGCAGCTTGAGTGTGCCCAACTGCTGACTCAAATGGGACGAACGGAAGAAGCCTATCGTATCTATCAAAAGGCCAACCGGCAAAAGGACTCTTTGAACGCTCTGAGCTATGCCCGGCAAATCAATGACCTACGGGGAATGTACCAGATAGACCGGATGGAAATCCGGAACCAAATTCAACGAAACCAAATCATCTTGTGGATCATCATAGCTTCCATCTTTATATTGATGCTTGTTTTGCTCTTGATTGTCCGCATCCGGCAGGAGTCCAACCGACTTCTCCGCTCCAAAGAAGAATTGGAAATAGCCCGTAAGTATGCCGAGAACTCAATACGTACCAAAAGTCTGTTCCTGTCGAACATGAGTCACGAAATACGGACACCACTGAATGCACTTTCCGGATTCTCATCCATCCTGACCGACGAATCCATCGACAATGACACACGGTATCAATGCAATGACATCATCCAGCAAAACTCCGAACTGCTGCTAAAGCTGATCAATGATGTAATAGATCTGTCAAACCTCGATCCCGGCAAGCTGACTTTCAATTTTAAAGAATGTGACGCCGTCAATATATGCCGTAACGTAATCAACACCGTAGAGAAGGTGAAGCAGACACAAGCCGGAGTCAGTTTTGTCACTTCACTCGATAGACTGACTTTGCGTACAGACGAGGCACGCCTGCAACAGGTATTGATCAACCTGCTGATCAATGCCACCAAGTTCACTACCGAAGGAAGCATCACCCTGACATTAGAAAAAGAATCGGAAACCATGGCTCTGTTCACTGTGACAGATACCGGATGTGGTATCCTCCGTGAAAAACAGGACCAGATATTCAATCGTTTTGAGAAACTGAACGAAGGTGCACAGGGAACAGGTCTGGGACTCTCGATCTGTCAACTTATCATCGAGCAAATCGGAGGGAGAATATGGATTGACCCGGACTACACCGAAGGTGCGCGATTCCGGTTTACACACCCCGTCCGGCCCGCAAAGGAAAAGGAGGCAGAAAGATGAAGCGACTGATACTTATCATCATAGTATGTTGCCGGGTCTTAGGATGGTGTCATGCAAATACACAAACGGAAACGGACAGCCTGTATCGGGTGGCACAGTCACTTCCGCATGACTCGACTCGTCTGGAAATGTTCAAGAGACTGGCACAAATAGAGCAGCTGACTCCCAGGTGTATCACCTTCTCGGGTCTGTTGCGCGAGGAAGCCACCTTGCAGAAGAATGACAGATACAACGCCATAGCCGCCTATCTGCACACAGTGTACTACTATAACCAAAACAACCGGGACAGCGTAAAAAAATGGCTTGACACAATGGAGCCTTATACCCGCAAATCGCAAACCTGGGATCTCTATTTCGATGCGCTCCGCTTTCAGATAGACCTCTGCACCTACGAAGAGCAGTATGAACTTGCCATCAACGAAGCGAACCTGATGTACGAAAGAGCCCAAAAAGTGAACTGCGCCCGCGGACTGATCGGAGCAAAACAATGCTTGGGCAACGTCTATATCAGTACAGAGAGATGGGACGAAGGAATGAAAGCATTGGAAGCTGCCTATCAACTCTCTTTACAAACAGATAATGCGGTAGTACGAATCTCGATTCTCTGTCAACTGATTTCCATAACCAAGGATCAGAAAAACAACCAATTACTCTCCGAATACCTTGCGAAGCTAAAAGAAACACTGCATCACCATACCTCCACGAACCCGATGCTCAAAGAGGCATTTTATGATGTTTACCTGTTCTGCGAAGTATATTACACCTATTATTATCTATATGCAGGCCAGCCGGAACAAGCACATAAAAATTTGGTTAACGCGGGCAAATTTCTCAATGGCAACACCTTCTTTCTCTACAGGGTGCTCTATTACGATGCCTATGCAGCATACTTCCGGGCTTGCAAAGCGTATGACCGGGCACTTGCCAAGATAGACTCCACCATCATACTGCTGCAAGAGGACTTCAACAGCAATTACATCCACCAAAAATTGACAAAAGCCGACCTCCTGGCAGAAGCCGGACGAAGTGCAGAAGCCATTCCCCTGTACATCGAAACACTCCATCTTAAAGACTCTATCGAAACGACCGTTCTCGACAAACAGATGCAACAGATAAAAGCTAAATACAACATCGACAAAGTGGCATTGGAAGAGGAACGGCTGAAAAGCTACATCCAACTCGGCACCTTAATAGTGGTGGTCATTATCCTGATAATTCTGGTTGCTTTCATGCTCCGCATTTCACACGTACGCAAGGCTTTGGAACGATCGGAAAAAGAAACACGGGAAACAACCCGCATGGCGGAAGAAGCCAATGAAATGAAAAATCGCTTTTTGTCGAACATAAGCTATCACATCCGCATCCCGCTGAACGGTGTAGTGGGTTTCTCTCAACTGATAGCCTCCGAGCCCAACATGCCCGATGAGCTCCGTAAAGAATACTCTTCCATCATTCAGAAGAACTCCGAAGAGTTGATGCGCCTGGTTAATGATGTACTCGATTTATCACGGCTCGAAGCCGGTATGATGAAGTTCAACATTCAGGAGTACGGACTGGCGGAACTCTGCAATGAAGCTACCTATATGGCGCGCATGCATAGTGAAGGGTGTACCGTCATCCGTTTGGAAAACGAAATTGACACAGACCTGAACATCCGGGTAGACACCGTCCGTTTCACACAGGCGTTGCTGAGTGCACTGACATATCCGCAGAAGTACAAAGAAAAACGGGAAATCGACTTTAAGGTGACACTCGACACGGAGAAGAACTTCATCAACTTCCGCATCACCAACTCTCCGCTGGCTGACGAAAGATTTACTTCGCAAGAGGTATGCATCCGTCACGAAATCAACCGCCTGCTATTTGAGTATTTCGGAGGAAGCTACAAAGTACAGACAAATCCGGACGGAAAGCCGACCATCCTCTTCACGTTTCCGTCAGGAAGAAATTGACTTCTTCCCCTATCCGCTCGTCTACTTCTACAGAAAGTTGTATCTTTGCAACCTGCAAACTTAAACCCTTCTTTATGTATACCAACAAACAGATCTGGAGTGTCAGTTACCCGATTCTCCTGAGCTTGCTTGCGCAAAATGTCATCAACGTCACCGACACTGCCTTTCTGGGACGTGTCAGTGAGATAGCCCTCGGTGCTTCTGCCATGGGTGGGCTTTTCTATATTTGTATTTTCACCATTGCCTTCGGATTCAGCACCGGTTCCCAGATCGTCATTGCCCGCCGCAACGGTGAAGCACGTTACGGCGATGTAGGTCCGGTCATGATTCAGGGAGTCTTGTTCCTGTTGGTCATGGCTCTCCTGCTCTTCGGATTCACCAAAGCGTTCGGCGGAAACATCATGCGCCTGCTGGTCTCTTCCGAAAGCATTTATGATGCCACGATGGAGTTTCTCGACTGGCGCATCTTCGGGTTCTTCTTCTCATTTGTCAACGTGATGTTCCGGGCACTCTACATCGGAATCACCCGCACCAAGGTGCTCACCATCAATGCAGTGGTTATGGCGCTGACCAATGTGGTGCTGGACTATGCCCTGATATTCGGACACTTCGGGCTTCCGGAAATGGGCATCAAAGGAGCAGCCATTGCTTCCGTAATCGCCGAAGCGGCTTCTCTGCTCTTTTTCCTGATTTATACGTACATCACCGTCGACCTGAAAAAGTATGGCCTCAACCGCTTGCGGTCGTTCGACCCGGTTTTGTTGATGCGCATTCTCAGTATATCGTGCTTCACCATGCTTCAGTATTTCCTGTCGATGGCCACCTGGTTTGTTTTCTTTGTGGCAGTGGAGAGGTTGGGACAGCGCGAACTCGCTATTGCCAACATCGTGAGAAGCATCTACATCGTTATGCTGATTCCGGTAAATGCACTGGCCACCACGACCAACAGCCTGGTGAGCAACGCCATCGGCGCGGGAGGCATCAACTACGTGATGCCGTTGATAAACAAAATCGGGCGCTTCTCTTTCCTGATCATGCTGGGACTGGTCATCATAACCGCCCTGTTCCCACAAGCATTGCTCTCGGTATACACCAACGAAACGGCATTGATCAATGAATCGGTATCATCGGTATATGTCATCTGCGTGGCCATGCTGATTGCCTCTGTTGCTAACGTCGTCTTCAACGGAATATCGGGTACAGGCAATACTCAAGCAGCCCTGATGCTCGAAGCCATCACGATTGCAATCTACGGATCGTACATCATTTTCATCGGAATGTGGGTGAAAGCTCCCATCGAATGGTGCTTTACGATTGAGATTCTGTACTATACACTGTTGCTCGCCACAAGCTATATTTATTTCAAAAAAGCAAAATGGCAGAACAAAAAGATATAAAGTACGAGAGATTTTTGTACATTTGCGGCTGATTTCACCGCAGATTGCACAGATTAGCACAGATATTCTCTATGTCAGATATAAAATCCGTGTCGATCCGTACAATTTGCGGCAGGCTTTACACATCATTAGTAATTCATAATTCAAAGATATGTTCGACAATTTAAGCGAAAGACTCGAAAGGTCGTTTAAGATTCTGAAAGGTGAAGGCAAAATCACCGAGATCAACGTAGCAGAAACCCTGAAAGACGTGCGCAAGGCACTGCTCGATGCCGACGTTAACTATAAAGTAGCCAAAGGATTCACTGATACGGTGAAGGAAAAGGCACTGGGACAGAACGTGCTCACAGCCGTAAAACCGAGCCAGTTGATGGTGAAGATTGTTCATGACGAACTGACCCAGCTGATGGGTGGAGAAACTGTCGAAATCGACACCAAAGGTCAGCCGGCAGTCATCCTGATGTCCGGTTTGCAAGGTTCGGGTAAGACCACTTTCTCGGGTAAGCTGGCCCGCATGCTGAAAACCAAGAAGAACAAACGCCCGTTGCTCGTTGCATGTGACGTTTACCGTCCGGCAGCTATCGAGCAGCTTCGCGTACTGGCCGAACAGATTGACGTACCGATGTACTCGGAGATCGACAGCAAAGATCCGGTTTCCATCGCCCAGAATGCCATCAAAGAAGCACGTGCCAAGGGATACGATCTGGTAATTGTCGATACGGCCGGACGTCTGGCAGTCGACGAACAGATGATGAATGAGATCGCTGCCATCAAAGAAGCCATCCAGCCCAACGAAATTCTGTTCGTGGTAGACTCTATGACCGGACAAGATGCGGTCAACACAGCCAAAGAGTTCAACGAACGCCTCGACTTTGACGGCGTGGTGCTGACCAAGCTCGACGGTGATACCCGCGGTGGTGCGGCCCTCTCTATCCGTTCGGTAGTGAACAAACCTATCAAGTTTGTAGGTACGGGCGAGAAACTCGATGCCATCGATCAGTTCCACCCTGCCCGTATGGCCGACCGTATCCTGGGTATGGGTGACATCGTTTCGTTGGTGGAACGCGCACAGGAACAATATGACGAAGAAGAAGCTAAACGCCTTCAAAAGAAGATTGCCAAGAACCAATTCGACTTCAACGACTTCCTCAGCCAGATCTCCCAGATTAAGAAAATGGGTAATCTGAAAGAGCTCGCTTCAATGATTCCGGGTGTGGGCAAGGCCATCAAAGATATCGATATCGACGACAATGCTTTCAAAAGCATCGAAGCCATCATCTACTCCATGACTCCGGAGGAACGCAGCAATCCGGGCATCCTGAACGGTTCGCGCCGTACACGTATCGCCAAAGGTAGCGGTACGACTATCCAGGAGGTGAACCGTCTGCTGAAACAGTTTGACCAGACTCGCAAAATGATGAAGATGGTGACCAGCAGCAAGATGGGCAAGATGATGCCGAAGATGAAATAAGACTGCACTTTTTTTCCCGAAAGCTTGACTTTGGCTTCGGGATGATGTATCTTTGTCTATGTAATCATTCAATAAATTCAATTAGAATGCAATAGAAGGAGGAAGCCGCTGTTTCCTCCTTTTTTTATGTACCTACCGGAGTAAGAAACCATAACCCGCCGCTTGAAGTCCCGGAGACGGTTGCTCCACTCCCGAATACCGGCTGCATTGCAGTCAGATGCTTACTGCATTTCAGTAAAACCCCGGCTCTACCCGCATCGGATCCCGGCTCTATTCCCAGAAGTTCCTCTTTGCCTTCGGAACTCCTCCCCACCCTGTTAATAATCTATAAAGCTACTCTTGACAAAAAACAGGGGATGGTAAATGATATTACTTTTGCCTGATACCATAAAAGCATTGAATCAATGAAACACATTCTCTTCACTCTGGCGCTTGCTTCCATAGCCGGGATAGCCAACGCACAACACAATGGGCACTCCTATACGGTAGAAGGTTTGATAAACGATTCTACCCTGAACGGACAGACACTCTATATCAGCCGTTATGACGACGGAATGAAAGTGGATAGCACGCAAGTGACCAACGGGCAATTTAAATTCACCGGAAAAGCGGACATCCCCTGTTTTTGCCGCATCGATGCGGGGAGAGAGTATGCCAACTTCATCCTCGAAGGGGGCAACATCCAGGTCAATGTACTGACTCACAATGACCCGAAGGGAACGCCAATGAATGAGGAGTATACCCACATATCTGATAAGACATCTGAGCTGGTCACAGAGTTGAGAAAAAGACATGCGGCCATCGAACAGCAAACAGAAGACAAATCGGAACAACTCCGGCTTAAAAAAGAATACGCCGATACTTACTGGCATCCGACTTATACCCGACTATACAAAGACATGTTTATGAAGAACCCGGACAATGCACTCGGAGAGTTTGCCATCAGAGAGCTTGCCATGTGCGCTTCGCCCGAAGAGATGGACACCATATTTGCGGCTTCCGGCCCCTGGTTGAAGTCACTGAGCGTATATCACCGCATCGAAAAGCAGTTTCAAGGCATGAAAGCGACGGCAGTAGGACAAAAGTTTACCGACTTCAGCGGTAAGACCATAGACGGCGCCGCAAGCTCTTTATCCGATTTTGTGGGCAAAGGTCAATACACTTTGGTAGATTTCTGGGCAAGCTGGTGTGGCCCCTGCCGTTCCGAATCGCCTCATATAGCCGAACTCTACAACACATACAAAGACAAAGGACTGACTGTTCTGGGAGTAGCAGTCTGGGACAAACCGGAAAATACTAAAAAAGCGATCAAGGAACTCAATATCGACTGGCCGCAAATTATCGACACCGGTATGACGCCCATGGATCTGTACGGTGTAAAAGGTATCCCTTTCATCCTCCTCTTCGGACCTGACGGAACCATCATCGCACGTGACCTCAGAGGAGAAGGAATGAAAAATAAAGTAGCCGAAGTACTAAACAATAAATAACTCAATAAACGAATAAGAAATGACACTGATTGATGGAAAAGCCATCTCCGAACAAGTAAAGCAGGAGATTGCAGCCGAAGTGGCAGAAATAGTGGCTCATGGAGGCAAACGCCCTCACCTGGCAGCCATCCTCGTAGGACACGACGGAGGCAGCGAGACATATGTAGCCGCCAAAGTAAAAGCTTGCGAAGTGTGCGGATTCAAGTCGTCACTGATCCGTTACGAAAGTGATGTGACAGAGGACGAGCTGCTTGCCAAAGTACGCGAACTGAATGAAGATGACGATGTAGACGGATTTATCGTACAACTTCCGTTGCCCAAACACATCTCCGAACAAAAAGTGATTGAGACCATCGATTACCGCAAAGATGTGGACGGATTTCACCCGATCAATGTAGGACGCATGTCTATCGGACTGCCTTGCTATGTATCGGCCACTCCGAATGGAATCCTCGAACTGCTGAAACGCTACCGGATAGAGACATCCGGGAAAAAGTGCGTCGTATTAGGACGCAGCAATATTGTTGGCAAACCGATGGCTGCACTGATGATGCAGAAGGCTTATCCGGGAGACGCTACGGTGACCGTATGTCACAGCCGCTCAAAAGATCTGGTGAAAGAGTGCCGGGAAGCCGATATCATTATCGCTGCATTGGGACAACCCAATTTCGTAAAGGCGGAAATGGTGAAAGAAGGTGCCGTGGTCATTGACGTAGGTACCACCCGGGTGCCCGATGCCAGCAAGAAGTCCGGGTTCAAGCTCACAGGAGATGTGAAGTTTGACGAAGTATCCCCGAAGTGTTCGTTCATCACTCCCGTTCCGGGAGGAGTCGGCCCGATGACCATCGTGTCACTGATGAAAAATACATTGCTGGCAGGTAAGAAGGCGATCTATCAATAACCCACTCCTCCGTTTCCCTCTTCATAGAAGGGGAAACGGAGAATTTGCTTTTCAATACCTTAGTATCATGAATACGATATTTAAAACCACAGGCTTGTGCGTCTTTCTCTTCACATGTACCCCATGGGCTACCGCACAAAATTTTTCTATCGACTATCCCTCATATCAAAAAAGAAATACTGACGCACTTGAAATCAGCCGGATCGTCCGTAATGACACAGCTACCATTCTGTATATGGATGCTTACTCGCGCCCTAACTATTGGATACGGCTGGCTTCGGAGCTCTCTCTACACGGGGTACAAAGCGAGAAGAAATACCCTGTCATCCGATCGCAAGGTTTCGAACTGGACAAGCAGGTATACATGCCAGCTTCGGGCAATGTGACGTTTACTCTGCAATTTGCCCCTATCGATCCGCAGGACCGGACGATAGACTTTGTAGAAAGCAACAATGAAGAAGACTTCCGGATCGAGGGAATTTGCCTTGACGCATCTGTCCCCAAAAAGAAAGTACACTGCCACCTGGCCGGCAAAATGGCAAACCGACCACAAACCAGTCGCCTGATACTTATAGAAAGCAACAAGAATACACGCGGTACCCCGTGGATTTCGATACCGGTGCGCAACGGTGTCTTTGAGTACGACTTCTATACCGACCACGAAAAGGCTTACGAACTTATTTGCTGGGACGACCTGTTAAACGGTTGCTGGTATCCGGTCACTTTCTTTGCAGAAAATGGAACGGTATCTTTCACCATATCTGCCATAGACGCACGCCCACCCTATCGCATAGAGACCCTCAACCCACTGACGACGGCCCTCCGGCTATTTGAAGCGGAAGGGGAGGATAAGTTCAGTTTCGATGAACTCAACGCACGAAGAGATACACTCGAAAAATACGGACGTTTTGAAAGTGAAGCCATGCAAGCACTCTGGAAAAAATTCGATCAGGTGAAAGACAATCCCGAAGAAAGAAACAAGCTTTTCAGAGAAAGAGACCGCCTGGAAGAAAGTGGCGAAGCATTCACAGAAGAAGCAAAAGCACTTATAAAGGAAAGGGAACAACTCTTTCGAAAAAAAGTAATTTGGGAAACGGAACAAGCCTCGCAACACCCTTCGCTGGTGGGACTATTTATCCTGAAAATGAAGGTGGAGAACGCACGGAAAGATGAAGACGTCATCCCCTATCTGGAAGTATTTCAAAAAGTGTATGCCTCCCGCTATCCCGAACATCCCTATACCCGGGAAATGCAAATGTTTATCGACAATAACCAACCCAAGACGGGAAACCGTTTCATCGACTTCTCCGCTCCCGACCTGAATGGTAACATGGTTCAGTTGTCCGAACAGATACGGGGAAAAGTGGCTCTGATCGACCTATGGGCTTCCTGGTGTGGCCCGTGCCGTACGACCTCCAAGCAATTGATTCCCATCTACGAAAAATATAAAGACCGTGGATTCACCGTCATCGGCGTCGCACGCGAGCAGAACAGCGATATCCGTATGAGAGAAGCCATACGGAAAGACGGTTATCCCTGGCTGAACCTTATCGAGCTGAATGACGTTCAACAGATCTGGTCAAAATACCGGATACCGAACGCTGCCGGCGGAACTTTCCTCGTGAACGCCCAAGGAATCATTCTTGCCGTGAACCCTACAGCCGAAGAGGTGGAACGTATTCTCCAGAAAGAACTTTAATATCGGTAATTTATGAAACATCTGATTCTTCTTTTTCTCTTTTTTTGCTCTGTATCTTGCAGTAGCAACGCGCAAGAGCAACCTGTCCCTACCTCATCGGCCGACACAATACCCGCACAGAAGATCACCCTCCTCTTTGCAGGCGACCTGATGCAGCATCAGGCACAGATAGACGCAGCCCGGACAGCAACCGGGTACGACTATACAGACTACTTTAAACTGATAAAAGAAGAAATCGGCAAAGCAGACATCGCCATCGGAAATCTGGAGGTAACCCTCGGTGGAAAGCCCTATCGGGGGTATCCGGCCTTCAGTGCTCCCGACGAATATCTGACCGCAATCAAAGATGCCGGCTTCAACGTATTGATAACAGCCAACAATCATTGCCTCGACCGAGGCAAAAAAGGGTTGGAAAGAACCATCCTGATGTTGGATTCCCTACAAATTCCGTATGCCGGCACCTACACCGATAGTACGGCCCGTGCCTCGCGGTATCCACTCTTGCTGGAACAGAATGGCTTCCGCATTGTCCTGCTCAATTATACATATGGCACTAACGGCATCAAGGTATCTGCCCCCAACATCGTCAATTATATCGATAAGGATATCATGGCCCGGGACATCGAAACTGCCAAAGCATTGAATCCGGATGCATTGATTGCATGTATGCACTGGGGCATCGAATACCAATCGCTGCCCAACAAGGAACAAACATCTCTTGCCGACTGGTTGCTTAGCCGGGGAGTCACCCATGTGATCGGCTCCCATCCACACGTGGTACAGCCCATGGAGTTGCGAACCGATACGCTCAGCGGACAGCAAAATGTGGTGCTTTACTCTTTAGGCAATTTTATTTCGAACATGTCTGCCCGCAAAACAGATGGGGGACTGCTCTTTAAACTCGAATTAACGAAAGACAGTATAGGCACATCTGTCAGCAATTGCGGGTATAGTCTGATATGGACTGCACGCCCCACACTCTCCAAAAAGAAAAATTACGTTTTATACCCGGCAAGCATTCCGACAGACTCTTTATCGGCAGAAGAACGTAACCGCCTGAAAATCTTTATTAATGACACCCGGGAACTCTTCCGCAAGCATAACCGCGGAATTAATGAATACATTTTTTGAAGAAAAAAGTTCGCAGAATGTTTGCAGATTCAAAAAGAATCGCTACCTTTGCATCGCATTTGAGAGAGATGCTAACATGGTGGCTGTAGTTCAGTTGGTTAGAGCGTCAGATTGTGGTTCTGAATGTCGTGGGTTCGAGTCCCATCTGCCACCCAACAAAGAGAGGAAATTCATTATTGAATTTCCTCTCTTTGTTTATATAAGGCAATTAAGGATCAACGTAAGTGAAAGACCTGTCTGCCAAAGACACAGGATTATAAAAAATCTGCAGAAGCAGGATCAAAATCCCGCCTCTACAGAAAACTGTAAACCATTAAAACAAAATGCACCTTGTCAGACCACAATTAAAAACGAGGCATAACAAACTTGTCATCAGGGGATGTAAAGGATAATCCCGGAACAGAGCGGCGCATATCTTTATAAGCGTATTCTTTAATTAGTGAATAGTCAGTAGCATCCAAAGCATAATAATAGTCATCTTTATCCGTTGATAACTTTACAGTCCAATCGAACATATTTCCAAAGATAGTCAACTCGTCTTTGGTGGGATCGAAACCGGGAAGAGCTGATTTAACCAAACTTCCATCACTGTTGATCACATAAAAATGATGCTGGCTGTCTACCATATACCCCAAAGTCCGGCGACTGCGGAACTCAGTAATAAATACATATTCCGGCAAAACGCCTTCAGGCAGCTGAATCAGTTTCACATACGGACGTCCCTTGGTACACTTCAGATGAAACAGTTTATGGTTGGCATCCAAAACCAGATACCCCTCATCATAGTCTTTACGGGTAGTCGGATTGCCCGAAGCATAGCTTGCGGGAAAAGCAAACCCTTTCTGAACCAGCATCTCCGTAAACAATTTACTCTTCGCCCCATCTATACGATTCGTCTCCATACGAATAAATTCGATACCTTTATCGGTAAAGCGAAAAGCATCTTCGGGCATTTTCAAATCCACCCGCTTGGACATGGACTCCATCAGGAAATAAAGTCCTGTTTGGGGAGCATTGATAGCTGACGGCACACTCTTGAAAGTAAAGTTAGTCAACTGGATGTCTTTCGGACTAACTGCCCTACCGCAAATGGTATCGGGAAAACGTTCGTCTGCCGTAAGCTGACGTACGTAAAGAGAAGGTAACAGACTGTCGACCTGTTGTTGTGTATATGTATTGCCTTTCGTATCATAACGGTGAAGCTGCTTATTCTCATCCAGTTGCGTAATGACAAAATCACCAAGCACGGAACTATACATAGTAAAAGGAGTCTTGGCAGGCTTCAATGTGAGAAAAGCATAGCACCAAGGCAACTGCCATACAAGCAGCACAGCCACAGTAACATAAAAAAACATTTTGCTGAATCGAATCATGTTCGTTTAATTTTTTAGTAATAAACATTCGGTTAGTCTTGCTTACCGGCTTTGAACCGTACCACAGAAATCCATGAAAGAGAAGCGATAAGCAGCGTATAAAGTGTCAGGCAGGGCAAGAAACTGTTATAAGCCTCTGCTCCCGGAGCCAGGAAATAGACACGAAAAATCAATGCGGCAATAATCAGATTCAAGACCCTCCGCTTCCATGTAGGTTCCAGGCAAATCCATGAAACAAGCAGATACCCGGCAAATCCGGCCAAAAACCACGGAGCAGCCGAGAGTAAGATACGCTGTACCAGCTCACTTGTAAAGTGTTGCGGCAAATAAACTCCCATGATAATAAAACTCGTAGCAAAACATGTAAACAGCGCAAGTACTCCAAAGGCTAACATAGCCATGACCATCTTCTTCTGTGAATAAGGTAAATGTAAGGTAAGTTTCAAACACTTGCGTTGCATCTCAGGGAAAAACTGTACGGCTGCCAGCAATATACCGGTCAGTAAAGGAACAAATTGTAACAGATCGATAAATATAGCATCCTTCTGGACCATTACCACCCATAAATGATCGATTCCCTGTATGGCAATGGTACGACCAATACGAAGCATGGAATATCCTGTGATTCCTATCATAAAAAGGGTTGCCAGCAACAAATACCAGCGCGTTTTTATCCACTCTTTATAAAATATGGCTTGTATCATATTTCTTCTCTATTTATTTACATTATTAATACTTTCCGGTGAGACCGATAAAGGCATCTTCCAGACCTACATTTTCGTGCTGCAAACCAGTAAAGGGAACTTGATTTTCCTTCAATAGCCCCTCGACATCCGAAGGGGGCAAAAAAGAATATGTTTCCAAAGTCTGACGAATAACAGCCGGATGATAGCAAGTCACCGGCAATTGAGGCTGATAACCTTCGGGGACAGTGCAAGTATATTTTCTCAACCCTTTCATCAACGTTTCAATAGGTTGCTGGATAAGGATAGAACCATAATCCATAATAATACAATCATCAATCAGCCGCTCCATATCCTGAATAATATGGGAAGTCAGAAAAACCGTCTTGTTCTCGGAACGGGCATAATCACGTAAATAATCTACAAAAAGACGACGATAACCCGGATCAAGTCCTAAAGAGAAGTCATCCAGAATTAACAACTCCGGATTTTGTGCCAGAATCAGCCCTAATGCCACTTGCGAACGCTGTCCGTTCGACATTCTCGAAATACGTTGTCCCGGAGCTACCTTCAATTTGTTCATCAAGTCATAATAAGCTTCTTTCTTCCATTGTCCCGGATAAAAAGAAGCATAAAACTTTTCTATCTGTGTGATATTCATAAACTGATATTGGACATGCCCCTCCAACAGCAAACCGATGTTCCTACGTAAAGCAGGATCCATGGTCTGAATGTTCTCACCAAAGATGCGACATTCGCCCGAATGCGGCTGAAGATAACCGCTCAATATATTAATGGTCGTCGTTTTCCCTGTACCATTCTTACCCAACAGTCCCAAGATACGTCCTTGAGGCACTTCAAAGCTCAAGTTCTCATAAATCTTGCGCTGACCGTAATAATGGGTCAGGTTCTTACATTCTATAATTGCACTCATGCTTTATAAATCATTTTTCGTTTGCTATTAGAAACACGCCAGGAAAAGAATAGGAATCAAGATACCGGCCACCAACTCGATTCCTCCTCTGCCCCACAATCCTTTAGGACCTTTTATCATCACTATACCGCTGACAGTGATAATAATCAGACAGACAGCAAAAGCATCGGCAAACCAAGTCCACCACTTACCCGGATTGAAATGGAGTTGTACCATGGAAGAGATCAGCGGACGGCGCTTCACCCCCTCGTAGACAGCATCTTTTGTCCGGGTGTTAATCACCAGACTTGAGCCTCCTTTCAGAAAAACCTTAATCAGATCCGGCTCCGGGTAATAATATTTAGTAAAATTTCCGGCTTCTCCCAGCGGTTCCAACAAAGTCAAAATCATCTTCTCATTAACTTTGCTCTTGTCCGACAGATCCTCTGTTATTTTATATTCCGTTCGTGTAACTGTATAATGGGGATTTATGCTATCCCTATGGTTCATCACGATACCCGAAATAGCATAAATCAAAATCATTCCCGCAAAGAAGAAAGACAGATCACGATGGATGATCCGGCTCCACTTACGGAATGCAGTACCTTTATTCTGCGATTTCATAAGAACTGGCTTCCATATAGTAGAATGACAGATAATCTTTTCCGGTAGCAGCTTTTCTTTCTGCTATCTTTGCGCGAAAGTCCGCAATACGGGCTTCAGGGGTGCTGGCTGTTTCACCGCGTGCTTTTTTTTCCGAATCACACCCGGCAGCAGTTTCTCCATGAGATTTTTCAGTCTGTGCTTTCAGTTTAGCCTCCCAGTTTTGCAAGTAAGCTTCATCTACCCGCTGTTCCTTTAACGTTCCGGTCACTGTGACAATAGCGTTGATGCATTTGGTATCAAACGAGCCCAAAGGTCCGGCTTCCACACGAATCGTTTTGGTATCATCACTGCCCATCAGGAATATTTTTGTAGCTCCGTGCTTGCAGGTATGTGTGCAGATTCCTTCGATAGTCACCTCCTTGTTGGCCAGTGAATCGGCATGCACCAGCAGATTATCGATACTCAATGCCGCCGGAGCCGCCTGCTCCGTTTTTTCAGACTGGCTCTGTTTGTTACTGTTTCCACAAGAAGTAGTAGTTACTAAAGCTGCCATTAAGGTTGCAGCGACCATAAACTTAATTTTCATATGCTAACTGTTTTTATTTTTTAAAAAAAGATGCCCAATGAACAAACGGCATACTGGGCCGTTCCGCATTTTTTATAATATGCCGCCTGCCATTGAACAGACAAAGACAGGTTATATTGTTTCATGATGGGATAATCCCCTTGCAGACGAATCCCCACCATACTATAACTATCAGATAAATAGTCAATATTTGCCAATAAAGTCTGGGCGGACGACTTCGCGGTATTCAATCCCGGTAAAGAATATTCAGCCGATAAATTGGCATAATATCCACCGTTAGCTTCTGCGGTCAATCGTAGCAGCCTCTTCTGATACAGCAAACGGGCACGCAAAGAACTCTCCAAAACAGACAAGTGAACAAACCGGGATACGGCGTTGTAATCCGTTTCCAACCGATGGTAGATTATGTTTGGGACAATTGCTCCTCCCCATACACCTTTATCGGTCAAAAGCTTCTCCCACAAACCACTTACGGCAATCCGACTATTCGTGACCTTCATTCCCGGAGATGTACTAATTAATGCTCCATAGGAGCTTCCGCCCGCCTCTCCGTAAATATTCTCCATTCCTTTACGAACTATATAGCCTGCATCCAGTTTCACAGCAAGGTGTTCTGCCTGCTGAAGTTCCCGCATCCAGGTCACGTTTCCTTTCAAATCAGTCGTATTCAATTCCAGCAAAGTGAGATTATTGGCATTGCTCAATTTCTTGTCCATTGACATACGGTCAATTGAAACTGTGGCCGATATCCCCTTTTCCGTATCAACTGGCAGAATGCCTATGCTTCCTCCCCACCGGATGCCTTGATGCTTCGTCCCGGTCTGGTTTCCGGCGAAACGCACATAATCCATGCCCAATCCCAACATATGGTATACCGAAGTAGAGCCTTTATCTGCAAGGAATGAAATCTCACTTTTCTGCTGATAAAGCCGGAAATCTGCGGAAACTCCCAAACGATATGTCCCCAGACGATATCCTGCTCCCAAAGCAAAAGAGAGATCGGAAGCTGTATTACGTGGACGCGGATCTTTATCCCGATAATTATGAGACGCTCTGTAACCACCGGTGATTCCCCATGTCCAGGAACCTGACTCACTGGCGTAACCTCCATTGAAATAATAAGTTTCTCCCTTCAGGAAACCACCAATGGAATCACCAGTCACGTAAGGAGCGATCAATTTCCAGTCTATATTTTCATTCCATAACACATTCTCCTGCTTCTCACTCCTGTATCCTGCTGAACCGAATACACGATCACGTTCCGAAAGAATAACGAAGGAATTGACATCTACCCCGATACGGGTATCCTTATCACCTTCCTGTTTCAAAGATGCTTTTCCTTTATCATGATAAGCTCCATTTACGTCCAACCTTGTCCATGTATACGGAGTATAGTAATAATAAAGTGCCGGATTCCTCCATACCTCACCACGAAATCCGGTCGCAAATGAAGCGGTACGGATTACCTTATCGGACAGGGAGAGTGTGTCGACAGTCTGCCCGAAGGCTTCCTGCCGACTCTCCACAAATAAAGCAATCAGCAACGTAATGATAATTCGGATTCGCATCATGAATAATAAAGATTTATATATCAATAAGATGGATTCAATTATTTGTTAAATAGGCTCGGAGTGGCTGCAGGTGTAAAATCAACAGTAGAATTATTTGTATCCTGCAATACTTCACGCTCACCATCCTTATAGGCTACTTTACGCATTACGCATTTTCCGATGTTTTCTGCAATAGTATTGTTCACACCGACATAAGTATGTCCCATATCCAATCCGGTAGAAGTAACATTCCACTGCCATTCATTGGAAGCCCCCACGTTTACGGCATCAATTATCCATTCATTGGGGAACTTATATTTGCTTTGGGGTTTGCTGGCTGTCCCGTTTTGCATGATATACGTATAATTGTATGCATAGTCTGAAATATACTTTTCTTTTGTCATGCCTTGGGGCAATCTGCCGATAGCATAAGCACGATTTCCCTGTTTATTCAACACCCAAATAGTTTTGGAATAACAATAATAAATATCCAGATTGGGAACAGCCGGATTATCCACATCTTGTTTTGACTCTATGTACCACTCAAAATTGGCCTTACTTAAATCTATTGAATTCGGATTAGCCTCTTTATGATTGATCGCATTGTCACACAGAATAAAAGATTCTCCCGGTTGTACCGGATGATCCGTTCCACTGCCCGGCACCGCTACAACAGAACCTACTGCAATGGCTTCATTCATAATATCCGGATCTACCGACTGGTATTTTTGGGTAGTTTGGAATTGTGATTCCATAAAGATCAATCCATCGGCATACAAAACTTTATCCGAGTTGTTATAGATACGTACATACTGATCGCCATTATATTGCTTTCCAGCTTCATTATAGGTTCCGGGAATAAATATCTCGGCAATCACAAAACCGGGCTCGCCTGTATTGAGTACATGAACTGTCAGTTCCAACTTGCATGATCCTCCGGAAACAGTCACATTCTGCTGTACTCCCTGTACATCGACCTCCACGGAAGTTCCATTTTGTGAATAAGTACCTTTACCTATAAAAGTCACATTATACAATCCATCTGCCAATTCAATGCTTTGGAGCGGATAGGCAACGTCTGTCTTAACCGATGTATTTATATTTTCAAAAGTATAGGTTCCACCGGTCAGCTGCAGGCCCTCGATAGTGGTATCTACAGTAGTGGTAATGCTTACAGTGGATATATTTACTTTGTCATCATCACTACATGCGGTAAATCCCAGCATGGTCGCAAAAAGGATTGCCATTGTCAATTGATTCTTTTTCATTTTCATTTCTATTTTGTTTTATTGTTCATTTACTAAAAAGTCAGGTTCATCTCCATACCGAAATAAGGCGACTCGGAGGTTCTCCGCTGCAACACACCCCGTAGGGTATAATCAGGATAAATACCTAAAAGCCGGTTTACATAAAAAGCCAGGTTCAGATATTTACCGATCCGCTTACTCGCCTTCAGATTGATATCCATATAAAAAGGTACGGTGGTACGCTCAAAATAGGTAGCCGAATATTTCTCTACCAGATGCTGTAACTGAATATTGTTTTTATCTTCTTCACGAAATAGATGTGTTTCACCGGATTGGTCGATATAGCTGACCGGAACGCCATTATTCCATAAGTTCCGTCTGTTGGTATACCAAGTACATTGTGCCGATGTGGAGAAAGTAAGTCCCAAACGCTGTATATAAGTATCAAACATAAAATTTGTATTGAATGCCTGACTTTCTGTCCCGTTCTCCCCCTGGTACAATCCCACATATTTCAACTGTTTGTTGTCCAGCAATATAGAAGAGGCCTTGTATTTGGGAGAATCCGAACTATAAACTGTCTTTATCCAAGCTCCATACACTGTGACGCGAGTCTTAAGCGATTCAATTCGTCTGGAAGCGAACTGAAACTCCACTCCTTCTTTATGCACCTTCATTCCATTTCCTTGCGTGGAATACACATCCAGGTTGTATTCATTGGCATAAGTCAACTGAGAAAGTTCGGGAGGGGCTGTCAAAGCCGAACCATCGATACTTGCCGGATCATATAACTTATATGCCAATGATTTATAGTATGTGAGGTCATCAAAAGCATTATTCATCCGTTCGCGGAAATAAGTCGCCGACAAACGGTTTCCCTTGTAACCAATATCCGCCCGCACTTCCCATTTCATGTTACGTGCCGGTTCCAACTGATAATTAGTATTATCCCATTTATACGTCATCATATTGATGCGGCGATAATCCGGATGGTTATGATAATAATTCAATTGAATCAAATCCACATACTTGAAGTCCGGATACAGCTGTGCGGTAGTCGGCATACGGCTGATCCAGCCCAGACCTCCCGAAAAGGCAATATTCCATCCGTTGGATGTAGGCAAACTCCATTGCAGATCCAGACGAAGGTCTGGATAAATCTTACCCTGCATCTCATATTTGCGGTCCAGCCCCAATAAAGACTGCAAACGGATACCGGCTGTAAAAGCCAATTTATGCCTTTTTACGGGAAGATTCAACACCTCTTCGGCATAGAAAGCAAAAGGTTGCAGTCCCGGTATATCTTTAAAACGGCGCGGACGCGTACTTAAACCTTCACTGATAGGTCGTGTCACATCAAATACCTGGCCTTTCCCCAAATTCTTCTGGTAGTTCCATTCCACTCCCAAATTCATCCTATTTTGCAGTCCACCCAGTGGAAAAGCCAAATGTGTACGTGCGGAAACCGTGACATATAAAGGTTTACCGTCAATCTCCATCTGTGCCACATAATTATAAGGCAGATAGATACCGTCAGATTCTCCGGTCTCTGTCTGAGTGGCAATGGCAGCCGGACGATTCAGAGAGACGGATTTTGTTTCACGCATCTTCTCCCACTGCCAACTAACAGAGGTTGCCGCATGAATCTCACGAATCCATGAATGATTCGAAAATTTCAGATTCCATTTTCCCGCCATTTTGAAGCTGCTAAAGTCTGATTTATAGGAGTCTTCCTTTACTGTCGCATCTTTATCCCTCTTTGCATCATCAAACGAACCGGTATAATCGGTACTGAGATTCCAGTGAATATTGCGTTCATTCCATAACCACTTTCCATCCAGACGGGCGGAAGCTGTGAGGCGGGTATAGTTTTTCACACTATTGCGGGGATCTATCTTTGAATCCAGATAACTCAAATCGGTATTCAAGACATAACGTCCGTTCCCATCCAACCGGAATCCTTTGCCTACAGAAAACAGCTTACTGGTCTTATCGGCTTTGAAACGTGCGGATAACGGACTTTCACTGGTTTTACGCTGAATAATCACCGCACCGTTTGCCACGTTACCGTAAGCTACCGAAGGAATACCACGAATGATCTCCACCTTTTCAATATTATCAGTCGGGATAGTACGCATGTCCACCCCTTTTGATATCGTACTCGTTGCATTTACGGCAGAAGTGCTACTCGGCATATATTGCAGATTCGCATCCGTATTCTGAAAGATACCATCAATATAGAATCCGACTCCCAATGAAGAGATATTTTCCGTCTTACCCGTTTCACGTATACGGATCAGATTAGCCTGTCCCATCTGAGGATCAGCCGATTTCCCTCCGGGCACCAATTCCATCAAATCACTGAAACTGCTGGGTTGAAGATGTTTCATGGCGGTACGGTCAACTATGGAAGCACTGGTCGCACGCTTTGATTCGGAAGCAGTCACTACCACTTCGTTCAGCGCCATGTTCGAGGGCTTTAAATAAAATATATCAGAAGTATTTCCCACAACCTTAATTTCTTTCTCGGTAGAATCATATCCTAAATAAGATATGATAATCCGATAGGTCCCAGGATGGATATGAAGAAGTTCAAAATGTCCGTTTGCATCTGTTATTCCTCCATAAGCAAATTGCTTTTCCACAAACAACTGAATGGTGGCATAATCCAATGCCTTATGAGTCTGTTCATCCAATACAGTACCTCGGAATGCAAATGTCTGTCCCCACGCAAGAGATACATTGCAGCAAATTAGAAAAGAAAAAAATGTATATGCAATTTTACGAATCATCTTACTTTCTATTAGCTCGCAAAAGTACAAGATATTCACAGCAGAGGCAATACCAAAAATTAGGTATAATAGTATATCCATTCACAAGCACGATACCTACATTTAGGTGTTTACTTAACAATCATCAACGTAGATACAGATACTCTGCCAGACAACGTAGCAATCACCTCTTCCGGCAGTCGATCGGCAAAGTGTAAGACGGTTATCACCTTTTTTACATAACAGAAATCATATCCGGCCGGCTCCATCACTTCGTATAGAAAACAAGATTACTATAGGGGATAATAGACGAAGCGCCCCCTAACAATGGATGTTTATTGTTAGGAGACGCTTTATCCGTCTTGCCTGTCGGCAGAATGTAATACTTTTTAGAGTCTGTTCAGATGATTCTTACCTGTCGACCGTATACTCGGATTTCCTTTATAAGAAATTTCTCCACTACCTTGGATATTGGTTTCAAGTGTCTTCGTGGCTGTACAGGAGATTTCCCCTGATCCATTGACATGAGCCGTTACATTTTCAGCATCCAGTTTTCGCGCACTGAGTTCTCCCGACCTGTTCAAAACCAACGTGGCATTACGAGCAGAACCCGACAAAGTCATGTCTCCTGAGCCATCCAACTGTCCGGATACGCTATTGGCACGAATATCCAATACATCCATATCACCCGAGCCACTCAACTTTGCCGTTACAGTCGATGTGATATTAGTACTTCCAACTTTCAAGTCACCCGATCCCTGAAGCATCGCACTGATTTCGCTTCCGGTAACACCTGCTACTTTCAAGTCACCGGAGCCTTGCAAATTCAGATTCACACTTTTAGCACGAAGCTGCCCCTTCACGTCAATGTCACCCGAACCTTTCAACAGGGCAGAAAAATCACTGTTGCAAGTTATATTTTCCGCAACAATATCACCTGAACCGGTCAATGATACATCCAGCCCTTCCACTTTCAGACTTCCTAAATGGATATCGCCAGAACCTTGCAAAGAAGCGCTCTTCAGCATCGGACTGGAAACCAAGATTTTCAGTCGTCCCTCTTTACCATAAGAAATATTGGTACGTGACTTCATATTCACTATCAACGTACTTCCTTCTACACGGCACTCCACCAAATCGACCAAATTATCCGATCCTGCAATTTGTACTTTGGATGCTCCCGGGGACTGCGTATATTCAATCGTGGGACTTCCTTTCAAATAAATCTGATCAAACCGGGTCACTTTGATATTCTTTGTTATATACTTACCACTTGCTGTGATCACTCTCTGTGCATTTACCATAGTTGCCGACATCAGTAACGACAAAAAAAGAAATACACAAATCCCTTTATTACAAATTGCTTTCATATCGATTATATTTTTTGATTATAGCTATTAGACGTTACAACAACACAAAACGTTGCATGGCCGATCCTCTTTTTTTGAAAATAGGTAACGCAGTATCTTTTTTAGTAGAGTTCCAACCCAAATTCTTCCTTCAACTGCAACAATGCATTATTCTTTTGAGCCATCATCTGAAACTTTTCCACACGACTGACAGCACGTACATTTTCGGTTGCTTCACTGACGCGGACAGTCATTGTCACCTTACGATTCTTCAGCGAACCACGCAAGTAAGCTTGTATACCGGGAATCAGAGCCGTGAAATCTTTCGCAACGATTTCATTATCTACCACTACCTCAAAAGTCGTGTCGTTGAGCAATGACAAACGCATATTCTGCATACGCATGGCTATCGCCTTTTGTTCGATCGGCATACGTCCGGCATACTCCTGCCAATAATAATTCAGATCCCGTTCGTTGAAAATAAAATCTTCTTCGATCTGCTGCGTCGACACCTGAGCAGTATGGACAACACCCGCTCCCCGCTGTTCTTCCTCCTTTTGCGGATGCTTGATGGAAAGTCCAAGGCTGGACTTTTTCATGACAGGAATCTTCTTTTCCTCTTTAAATTGAGCCATCCGTACCGCATCGGGCATAGCACCCGATGGAGAAACTGCTCCACCCGGACGTACATTGACAGCCGGGAAACTACCAACCTGTTGAGACACAGCCTGCGGAGCAACAGGTGTAGCAGCATTCATACTCTGAGATGGTGAAGCAATAGGTGCTACCTGAGGCTGCTGAGCAGCGGCGGGTTGCGTGAAAACGGGTTTTATAGCTTGTTTAGGGCCACGCCCACCACTACCATCATCCCCCTCGACGGTAAGCTGCGCAACTTGTATCAAAGTCAGTTCCACCAGCAAACGCTTGTTTTTGCTGGCACGATAATTCATGTCACAATCATTGCAAAGCTTCATGGCCCGGTACAAGAAAGGTAACGCACACTTCTGCGCTTGTTCCTGATAGCGTTGACGAATACCGGCACCTACCTCAAGCAACTGGAGCGTGGCGGCATCTTTACTAACCAGCAAGTCGCGGAAATGAGATGAAAGTCCGGTAATAAAGTGACTTCCGTCGAATCCCTTGTTGAGCACATCGTTAAAAAGCAACAAGGCATCGCTCACTTTATTCTCAAGAAAACAGTCTGTCAAACGGAAGTAATACTCGTAATCCAATACATTGAGATTCTCAATCACACTCTTGTAGGTGATATTTCCTCCGGTGAAACTAACCACCTGATCAAAGATAGAGAGAGCGTCACGCATACCCCCATCCGCTTTGAGCGCAATCACGTTCAAAGCTTCAGGCTCCGCCGTGATTCCTTCTTTAGACGCTACGTAAGTCAAATGGTTCACAGTATCGTCTACGCTGATACGGTTAAAGTCGTAAATCTGACAACGCGACAAGATGGTAGGAAGAATCTTATGTTTCTCTGTTGTTGCAAGAATAAATATGGCGTGGCGGGGAGGCTCTTCAAGTGTTTTCAGAAAAGCATTGAATGCCGAAGCTGACAACATGTGTACCTCGTCAATGATATATACTTTATATTTGCCAATTTGGGGCGGAATACGTACTTGCTCCACCAACTGACGGATATCGTCTACCGAGTTATTGGACGCCGCATCCAGCTCGTGAATATTGTACGACCGTTGCTCGTTGAAAGCGACACACGACTCACATTCATTACAGGCTTCGCCATCTGCCGTAAGGTTCATACAGTTAATGGTCTTGGCAAAGATACGTGCACAAGTCGTTTTACCCACTCCGCGCGGTCCGCAGAACAGGTAAGCATGCGCCAGTTTCTGAGTGGCGATAGCATTTTTCAGTGTAGTGGTCAGTGCCCGTTGTCCCACAACCGACTCAAAAGTGGAAGGGCGGTATTTACGGGCGGATACGATATAGTTTTCCATATTCCGGATAATCTCTATTTTTGAGTTTGTGCAAATGTACGCAAAAAAGTGCAAGGATAAAAAAGGAAGCGAAATAAGTTTTAGAGCGGAAATGATACGTTTTAAGTTATTAGTTTTATCTTTGCAACTGGAATTAATGAGAAAATCATGGGCAAATTAATCACTATCTGGGAGTTCATAGGCAGACATAAATACTGGATTACCGTCGTGGCATTCGGTGTCATCATCGGATTTCTGGACGAAAACAGTATGATCCGCCGCATCGGCTACGCACGCGAAATCAGCCGCTTGCAGGGAGAGATTGATAAATATCGCGCAGAATACGAAGAGAATACGGAGCGCCTCAACGAACTGAGTACCAATCCCGAAGCTATCGAACAGATAGCGCGCGAAAAATACCTGATGAAAAAGCCCAACGAAGACATTTACGTATTTGACGAGGAAGAATGAAACAACTGATACCCGCACTTTTCGCCGTAGGCGCAGTAATGGCCCTCATAGGGGCCGCTGTCTTTATCACCGGATGGGTCTATGCACCTTATATATATACCATCGGGGCAGGTTTTGTCGCATTGGCTCAGGTGAATACTCCGCTTCGGGCTAAAAGCAAGACGCTCCGCCGACTGCGTATCCAGCAGATCTTCGGTGCATTAGCACTGATATTGACAGGAGCTTTTATGTTCACCACACGTGGCAATGAATGGATTGCCTGCCTTACTATCGCAGCCATACTGGAATTATACACGGCATTCCGTATTCCGCAGGAAGAAGAAAAAGAACTTTCCAAATAGAATTTGTTTTCCGATAGGTAAGACAGAGCTTTGGTCAACAAGACAACAGTCGGCAGGATGCCGCATTATCATTTTAAATGAATGACCACCGTAGTATCTCGTTTAAATTCGAAACAACACTTTTCATACGAAGGAGCTCCCATGATACCCTCGGCATCATTGCTGAATCCAAATTTCTCTAAAGGGCGCCCGAATGAACCGGTGTCTAACTTTCCATTTCCGTTTTCATCCTGAAAGAGGGAGATGGCATAGGTCCCGGCAGGAATTCCTTTACAAGGTATTGTCATTGTACGGTCTTTCACAGCCACCCGAAAACCGAAAAGAGGTTTCTTCATAAAGTTCTCTTTGGATGAATAGATAGCCACATAAAGAGTTCCCTCCACATGTTCCACGTCTTTAACTGTTAATGTCAGACTTTGACCGGATACGGCCACACTTGCTAATACTACGATAATTGAAATAATCATTGTTTTCATAATGGTATAATATTTAAAAATTAGAAACATCATAAGCTACCTTCTTACCCAATGTGATATACACTCCCAGATAGAAAAAGTGGTCGCTTGAAGTACGGACAGCCTCTCCGTCGATACGCCCATATTCATTCTTACGTCCCAGCAGATTGGTGGCAGAAGCATGTACAATCACTTTTTTGCCCGCCAGAACCGTAATACCCAAATCGAGAGAATGATAGGGTTTTACTTCATCATTCATCAGTCCGGACAGTTCCGGATTGTGGTAGGGACGCCCGCTTGCCACCCCATCGGTCACGCTAAAGATGGTTCGCAATCGGGGAACACTGTATTTCAACACCAGCGATGCGTTATGACGGGTGGCATACTGTGGCACCGTAAGTTCTGTATACTCCCGATATTTACGTTTCGAGAGGTTATAAGAGTAAGACAAACGGTACTCAAAATTCTTCCACAGGGCATTGTCACAAAAATACAGGTCAATACCTTTACTGTATCCATATCCATCAGGAGTGATACCGTCCGGAACCGATAATTCCAGTTTCTTATAATTTTTATAATAGAACTCTGCTTTGTAAAACCGGCCTCCCTGTTCATATTGGAGACTAAAAAGAGCTTGTCTGCAAACATTAGAAGGCAAAGAGATATTCCTTATCAGATAGTCGTTTTCCGGAAGTTGGGTATATTGCCCTGCTACGACCGACACCAGCAGATGATTCCACGCATAACTGACAGCAGCCCGGGGAGACCAGTTCATTGTCCGGTTTAACGAAGTATATTCGGGGCGGAGAGATATTTCAGTTTTAAGATTCTCCGACAGATAAAAAGCAGACGAAAGAAATCCGGCATAGATAGTGGGATACATTTGATGCGTATCACGCAATGTTTCCAACTGATAGTGGTTCCGATAAGAACGCACAAAAGTCTCCACACCCATATCCAGACGCAACCGCGAAGTAAACAGCTTGAAGAACTTTGCTTTTAGATGGAACTCTTGTTGGCGTTCGTTCCATACATCCCGGTCCTTCACTGCTCCTTTCACTTTCCGATCATAAAAAGAGTAGGCAGTTCCGATAAACCAATTCCAATCGGAAGCTGTACGTTTGCGGAATGTTGTATTGAGGTATATATTGTTTTCACCCAGACCGAAAAGATGACGATCGATATCTGTGTAATTCGAAAAATCCGTACGGTCATATCCCGCATAAAATTTAAAAAGGATCTTTTCATTCGGTGTGTAGCGAAATTGGGTCGCACCGGATAGCATGCGATACGGCCGTTTAAAATCCGTACGCGAAGGATAAACCCGATCATAAGGAGCTAGATTCTGATAATCGAGATTCAATGACAATGAGGATCGATTGAAAGCCCGTGTACCGCCTCCACCCATTCCGACAGTCGAAACATTCATCCCGAACTTATTAACCGTACTATAGTCTTTGGTCTCCAAAGGAAGAACAGCAGACAAAGCCTCTCCATACTCCTGCGACTGTCCTCCGGAAGCCAGATTGACACCACTGAACATAAATGCAGAATAACGCCCGCGTGCAGGAGTATCAGTCCCGGTAGTAGTATAGGGATTCAACACATGCATGCCGTCTATATAGGTTTGTGTTTCATTGCTGCTCCCTCCACGTACCAGTAAACGACCGCTTTCACCTTGGAGTTGAGCCCCCGGAAGTGTTTGCAAAGCCCGGTACAAATCTCCGTTGGAACCTCCTACTGTTACCAGATCGACAGGTTGCAGATCACTCCAACGACTGTTAGCCCTCGGCGTCTTATGTGCTTTGATTACTACCTCGTCCAACGATATACTATCATTGAAAGTGGCCAGGAGAATGGTATCCGTAGCTACACTTTGTGCAGCGATCGGGAGCGAGAGTAACATCAGGCTCAATGCGGCTGGTACATAAAATCCTTTCATGGTGATCTGTTTGCTAACGTTTTCATCGGCAAACATAAAGGATTGACACAAAGCAAAAAAATATCCGGGACGGACAGCCCGGATATGTGATAAGCAGCACCTCACGTGTGACGAACTGCATCCTTTTGTGATCAATAGTTAGTCGCCAGAGATACCTTCTATCAGTTCTTTAACCTGTTTCGAATAGCCTCGGGATACAGGTATCTCTTCCGGGCAACCCTCCAGAAGCAAACGATATCCCTGGGAGTTTCCATTCACTTTCACCACCTTACGGACGTTGACCAGGAAGGCCCGGTGACACTTCAGCACCAACGGACAAACGGCTGTTACTTCTTCTGCCTGCTTCATGGTTGCACGCAACAGACACTGAACGTTTTTACCTGCTTTCTGATAATTTACCCGGATGTAGTTTCCATTGGATTCTACATACAACAAGTCTTTAGAGTCCAATTCCAAGGATTCCCGGATGCCTCCTTGAAACAAAAGAAAAGGGCTGTCTTGTGTTGTTTCCACAGATTCGGCCGGCAATACCGAACGTTGCAGATGGAGATTCATCTCGGTAGCCTCTTTCAGATGAATGGCCAACAGTCTATTTTGATTCAACAAAATGAAAAGTACAGTAGGAAAAAGTCCGATGACCAAAGTGAATAATGCAAAGGCACAAAAGACATCCCAACGTAATCCCCAACCAAAAACGAAAGTAGAATAAATCCAGTTCCCGATAGCTATAAAAAAAAGTATCTGTAACAGATTGACAATCTGTTTCCACACAGTCCATGTTTCTTCTTTATAGAACTTCGGAAACAGTTTGCCAAAGACATACATCGGAATACTCAGAGATACTGCCGTCACGCCCATAAAGCCCACAAGTATCCAGAACTTATGCTGCCTAATGCCGGATATCCCAAATGGCTGTAAAACCAGTAATATCAGAAATACAACCAGGGAAGAAATCAACACAACCTTCCATCTTTGATATGCAACCGGATAAAGGCTTTGCAGGTATCTTCGTATTTTTTCACCCCAATGACTTCCCATATATTGTATTTTATTCGCTTTCCCTGCAAAGTAATATAAAATATCGGACAGATACTATAAACAGGGAGATTATCTTAACTAAAAAAAGAGGCAACCCGGTAATTGGAATTGCCTCTTCTATTCTATAGTATAGTAAACCGATTTTATTTCTTAGCCACAGGAGTATATCTTGCGTTAAGTCCGTCTACGATCTCTTTAGTAATGTTCAGTGTGCTATCGGCATACAGCAGATTATCAAAGCTGGTATTGCTGATAATCAGGTTATAACCTTTTGTTTTATTATATTCTTTCAGAAAAGCGTTAATAGAGTCACGCAGAATCTGACTGTTTTTAGCATTCTCCGATGCCATCTCTGTAGCCAGTTTGTTCTGCAGAGCCTGCAAATCCTGTTCCAATTTACCTAAGCGTGCATATTCTTGCTGTGCTCTTTCCGGAGAAATAAAAGCATTACTTTCATATTTCTTCTGGAATTCCTGTTGAGATTTACGCAGTTCATTTGCTTTCTGATTCAGCACCATGCGGCTGTTCTCCTCTTTGCTGATCATGTCAGCATTCAGGTCTTTGCAGAAATTATATTGAGACAACAAAGTATCTACTTCTACATAAGCGATTTTCAAACCAGAAGTGGCATTTGCATTTCCGGAAGCGGCAGGAGCAGCAGCATTATCAGCTTTACCAGCGCATTGTGAAAAAAGAAAGAGGAATGCAAGAGCAGCAAATCCGTTAATGAGGTAATTCATTCTCTTCATACTTGTAAAATATAGTTTTTTAATTAATTAGTTCATACTATCGTTTAAGGCTTTTTCAATTTCATCAATAGAAAAACGTCGTTTCTTCTGTGCTTCCCTGTCTTGGGACTGTGCACAACTTATGCCTCTCTCCCTTAACGCTTTATTGCCGCTGACGTGCCCGTTGGGAAATTTTCCACCCTTTGTAAAAAAGACTTTTATGCCTAATAAACCAAGGCAAATAGCAACTATTAACAGAGTTATCAGTATTGTATAGAGCATTTCTATTAATTTTGTGGGTGCAAATATAGACTTTTGTACTGACTAAGCCTCCTTTTTTACCATAAAAAAAGAGAAACGAGTTCAAAATTCGCAAGTAAATTAACCATATTTAGCAATAAGGGGTTAAAATTGAATTTTTAATTCCATAAAAAGAAAAGAGAATGGAAAAATCAGAACTGAAACCGGCCGGTGTATTTCACTTCTTCAATGAAATCTGCCAGGTGCCCCGTCCTTCAAAGAAGGAAGAGAAGATGATCGCCTATTTAAAGGCGTTCGGAGAAAAACATAATTTAGAAACCAAAGTAGACGAAGCCGGCAACGTGCTTATCAAAAAACCGGCAACACCGGGTAAAGAAAATCTGAAGACAGTGATTCTGCAATCGCACGTAGACATGGTGTGCGAAAAGAATAATGATACGGACCATGACTTCCTGACCGATCCCATCGAAACGGAAATTGACGGAGAGTGGATGAAAGCCAAAGGAACAACCTTGGGAGCCGACAACGGCATCGGAGTAGCGACCGAACTGGCCATTCTGGCTGACGACAGTATTGAACACGGTCCTATCGAATGTCTGTTCACTGTAGATGAAGAGACAGGACTGACCGGTGCTTTCGCCTTGAAAGAAGGCTTTATGAGCGGAGAAATTCTGCTTAATCTCGACTCGGAAGACGAAGGTGAACTTTACATCGGTTGTGCGGGCGGTATTGATACAGTGGCCGAATTTCAATATGAAAATGAAATGACACCCATCAGCCACCTCTGCTTCCGCATAACCGTTAAAGGTCTGAAAGGCGGACACTCCGGAGGGGATATACATCTGGGACGCGGTAATGCCAACAAGATACTGAACCGGTTTCTCTATCAGACGATGACTACTTACCAGGAGGACTTCCACCTCTATGAATTCAACGGAGGTAATCTGCGTAACGCCATTCCGCGTGAAGCTTCGGCTGTATTCTCCGTGCCCGAACATTACAAACATGACATACGTACAGCCTTGAACGTATTCACCGCCGAAATCGAAAACGAACTTCATCGGGTGGAACCGGATCTGAACATTCTTCTTGAAACAGAGCCGCACCGCGACTGGTCCATCGACTCGAGTACTTCCTATCGGCTGATTACTTCGCTATACGGTTGCCCGCACGGAGTATATGCCATGAGTCAAGATATTCCGGGACTGGTAGAAACTTCAACGAACCTGGCATCTGTAAAAATGAAGCCGGAAAACACCATCCGTATCGAAACCAGCCAGCGCAGTTCTATCCTTTCTTCTCGCAACGATATAGCAACAACAGTCCGTGCCGTATTCAGACTCGCCGGTGCTCAGGTCAACTGGGGTGAAGGTTATCCGGGATGGAAACCCAATCCGGATTCGGAAATCCTAAAAGTGGCGGAAGAGTCATATAAACGCCTGTTCGGTGTTGATGCCAAAGTAAAGGCAATCCATGCAGGACTGGAATGTGGCTTGTTCCTCGACAAATATCCTGCCCTGGATATGATTTCATTCGGCCCCACCTTGACAGGAGTTCACTCTCCGGACGAACGGATGCATATTCCTTCGGTAGATAAATTCTGGAAACATCTGCTGGATGTGTTGGCACATATTCCGGCTAAGAACTAAAGCTATTTCACCACAGAGGACACAGAGTTACACAGAGGAGACGGGTAATTGTTGATTATTAACAAAAAGGCTCTGTGTCACTCCGTATTACTCTGTGTTACTCTGTGGTGAACTTCAACCGAACAGCATTTAAAAGGAATCCAATCTATGCTCCGTCTCTTCTTCATATTACTTATTTCCCTCTCTTCCCTTTTTCTTTCTGCACAGAATCGACCTCCTTTCCGTGTCGTCTTTTGGAATACCGAAAACTTTTTCGATACCCGACATGATTCACTGAAAAACGATATGGAATTTCTGCCCCATTCAATGCGTCACTGGAACCACCGACGATATAAAAAGAAATTAGATAATGTAGCCCGAACACTCACAGCCATCGGAGAATGGAATTTTCCCGCATTGATAGGTCTCTGTGAAGTGGAAAACGATACAGTTATGCGTGACCTGACCCTTTATTCCCCACTGAAAGAAGCCGGTTATCGGTACGTGATGACCCACTGCTCCGATCTGCGCGGCATCAATGTGGCATTACTGTATCAACGTGACCGGTTCAAACTTCTATCCTACTCTGCCCTCTCCGTCGGGAATTTCAAAGGTCATCGCCCGACAAGAGATATTCTGCACGTCAGCGGATTACTGCTCACAGGCGATACGCTGGACATAATGGTGGCACACCTCCCTTCCCGCTCAGGCGGAGTACGACAGTCGGAACCTTACCGGCTTTACGCTGCACAAAAGTTAAAGGATGCGGCAGATAGTCTTATCAATGTACGTCCCTCCGCCAAACTGATCATTATGGGGGACTTTAACGATTATCCTACAGATAAATCAGTAGTACAAGTGCTACAGGCACTGTCTCCCGAAGTGAGTACCCATCATGACCGACTTTACCACCTGCTGGCACGAAAGGCAAAAGACCGTAACTTCGGTTCCTATAAGTATCAGGGTGAATGGGGACTGCTGGACCATCTCATCGTATCAGGAACGCTACTTGATATTTCGGGCACACTCTTTACCGAAGAAAAAAAGGCAAACGTAGCACGCTTGCCCTTCCTTCTGACGAAAGATGAAAAGTACGGAGGCATGCAACCCTTCCGAACCTATGTCGGAATGAAATACCAGGAAGGATACAGCGATCACTTACCGGTGTATGTCGATTTTGAAACCAATCAATCCGAATATTGATATACCTTTAGTTCAAACTTCGGTATCATCGCAAAAAAGTGATCAAAGATATCGGACTGGATACGTTCGTATTCTTTCCAGATTTTATTGCGGGAAAAGAAGTAAATTTGAATAGGTACTCCATATTCCGTAGCTTCTTTTTGACTGATAATCAAGTCAAGATCCTGATTGACCACGGGCAGGCTGCAAAGATAACGTTCTACATACACCCTGAACACCTGCGAGTTAGTGGGAATCACTCCTTCCTCCGGCTGATAATCGGCCAGCAAAGGTATCTCCTTCCGAAAAGTATCAAGCATTTCGGGAGTACAGAATTTCAATGTAGTCAGGTCAAGAAAGATACTCTTCATCACCCGACGCCCTCCGGATTCCGTCATTCCCCGCCAGTTCTGAAACGAACCGTTGACCAGTGAATAGGGAGGGACAGTAGAAATGGTATTATCGAAATTCTGTATCTTCACCGTGTTTAGGGTTATTTCTTCTACAATCCCATTGGCATTAGTCGAAGGGATAGTCACCCAGTCACCGGGACGTATCATATCATTAGCCGATAACTGTATACCTGCCACGAATCCCAGAATACTGTCTTTAAAAACCAACATCAGGATGGCAGCGGATGCACCTAATCCCGCAAACAATGTAGCAGGAGACTTATCGACAATGATAGCCACAATCACAATGCCTCCGATAAAGAAAACAAGTACCTGCAATACCTGGATAAAGCCCTTCATCGGCCGATCTTTCAACTTCTCCTTAGCACTGAGTATATCCAACAACATCAACAGACTACTGTTGAGAGCCAGCAACAAAGCAAAAATCATGTAAATAACACAGATCTTCTGCGAAACCAGCAGCAGCGTTTTTCCATGTACGAACGCCATAGGAAGAAGCATATACATCAGGATACCGGGAAGGATATGGATCAGGTGATGAATAACTTTATGTTTGACCATCAATGTATCCCATTTATAAGAGGTCTTCCGTGCCAGACGCTTCATCCCGCCTACAAAAATGGCCTGACAAAGATAATCCAGTCCGACCGCTATAAAAATCATCAGGATGGCAATAATCGTTTCATCAAAAGTATTTGCAATTTTAGGGTCTACCCCCCAACCGATAAGGATTTTGTTCATCCAGCTTCCTAAATCTATCATAACTATCGTCTTTATTTTAAAATGTTCATTCTATCCAAATAACACCTAAACAGGCTTTAGGTTTAGTCCAAATAAAAAAGGCTGCACTGAAAACGATACGTTCCAATACAGCCTTTTTTTATCTGTCAGCAAGAATTATCATTCATTTACCTTCTTATAATCTTCCAGGAATTTCTTCAATCCGGCATCTGTCAACGGGTGGTTCATCAGTCCTTTAATAGCACTCAACGGACAAGTTGCTACATCGGCACCGGCCTCCACACATTCCATGATGTGCTTGGAACTACGGATAGAGGCGGCCAGCACCTGAGTAGGATAATTGTAGAAGCGGTACATCCGAACGATATCGGCAACCAATCCAACTCCATCCTCACAGATGTCATCCAAACGTCCCACGAAAGGAGAAACATACGTAGCTCCCGCTTTAGCAGCCAGTAAAGCCTGACCAGTGGAGAAAACCAATGTGCAATTGGTACGGATGCCTTTCCCCGAAAAGTGCTTGATGGCTTTTATGCCATCGGCAATGCACGGTACCTTCACCACAATATGCGGATTGAGGGCTGCCAGTTCCTTACCTTCCCTGACCATTCCTTCGTAATCAGTTGCAATCACCTCGGCACTGACATCACCTTGTACGATATTGCATATCTCCACGTAATGTCTTCGCTGATTTTCGACACCTTTAATGCCTTCTTTCGCCATCAGAGAAGGGTTGGTGGTCACTCCGTCCAGAACTCCCAAATCATGTGCTTCCCGGATTTGATCCAGGTTAGCTGTATCAATAAAGAATTTCATACCTACTAGTGTTTAATATCTTACATTCAAACAGATAACCCGGAACAGTTGTTCAACAGAACGACTTACTTCTGCAAGCGGATCCCTATTTCTTTCAAATCTACCCGGGCCGGTGTAGCATCCGGAGTGGTAGCATCAAGTTTAATGTAGCGTGCACTGACTTTGTTACCGAACGAGACAGTCTGCGGTACAGGATTGTGCATGATGTTACTGAATTCTCCGGTAGTCGGCACCTCTTTCCAGTCTCTGCCATTAGTGCTGATATAGAATTTATAACGGAAGGCCATCGTCGGCTTCGCTTCCGCATTAGCCGGGGCATATACAAATCCGGTCATATCCACAGCTTTACCGAGATCAATCACCAACGGAGCGGCAGTTACCTGTTTCCATGCAGTACGGGGCAGATCATTCCAGTTTTCTTTTGCAGCCGACTCTTCGAGCGGACGGGCATAGTAAGCAGCCACTTCGCTGATATTAGCCGCCAGACGACAAGCATCGACCTTCACCCTCAATTGACGGGCTTCGACAGCCGGAATACGTATCAGGCGTTTATAACCGACGGTAGTTCCTTTCGCTATCTCTTTCCATCCATCGGCAGTCAACGCTTCGACTGTGAAAGCCTCCATGCGTTGTCCTTTCGAAATGTCTTCGCGCAGCATCACCACATTGATTTCCGATTTCGGCTTCAACTGGTAGACACGCGTATCACCCGGCCGGGCAGTCCACGCTTTCAAGCCGCCTTTGACACGGTTATCGGCAAAAATCTCTTTACGATAATCGGCAAACTCTTTCAGACGATTGACATCGGCATCACTGATGCGTCCGCGCTGGTCAGGAGGAATATTGAGCAACAACACTGAGTTGTAGCCTACAGATTTGAAATAAATATCGGTCAGGTGTTTGAGGCTCTTCACCTGATTGTCTTCCTGCTGATGATAGAACCATCCCGGACGGATCGATACATCCACTTCGGAAGGATACCAGAAGAGTTCCTTGGCATTGACCAACATGTCGCGTCCGCCCAAGTCCTTGGAAGTCGCCTTCACACCCAACGCCTTGTTCTGCTCTTCACAGCGGGCATACGTACCGGGAGTCAGCACGGTGGCACTCCATTCCGTTTCACGTCCTAATCCACGTTCGTTGCCTACCCAACGTACATCATCGCCCATAATGGCAGTCACGGCACGGGGTTGGAGACGACGGATGGTAGAAAGGATGGCAGTCCAGTCATACTCCTGCTTCTTTCCATTAGGACCTTCACCATTGGCACCGTCGAACCAGACTTCGTGCACCTCACCATAGTTGGTCAACAGTTCGGTCAGTTGTTCGATAAAGAATTCATTGTATTTTGGAGAGTCTCCATAGCAAGAGGCGTTCCGATCCCAAGGAGAAAGATAAACACCAAACTTGATGCCGTATTTATCACAAGCATCGCGCAGCTCGCGTACCACATCCCCTTTCCCGTCTTTCCAGGGAGAGGCCGCCACGGAGTGCCCGGTTGTCTTGGTCGGCCACAGGCAGAATCCATCATGATGCTTGGCTGTCAGGATGGCCATCTTGAAACCAGCTTCCTTGAGCGAACGTACCCACTGCTCCGCATCGAAATCGGTGGGATTGAAGAGTGCGGGATTTTCTTTGCCGTCTCCCCATTCACGTCCTGTAAAAGTATTGATACCAAAATGCAGGAAAGCAGTCAACTCCATCTGCTGCCATTCCAATTGCTGCGGAGTAGGTACAAGACGTGCCGCCATGTCTACCTTTTGTTCCAGAGTGGCTCCTTGTGGAAACTCTACGTGCTTCACATAATAGTCGTTCTTCTCCTGGGCTTGTCCGGCTGTGCAGATAGCGGCAAGAAGGGCCGTCGATAAGATTAATTTCTTCATAAATGTATTGTTATGTTTTTGGGGTGAAATGGATTGGTTAGTATTCTATTTACTTCACTGTACGCAGCGTGAACTCAAAGCTTTGTTCCGTCACAGGAACCCGATATTGCGGCTGTACGCCCGGCCCGCAGGTTGCCGTTCCCACACCGGCCTGTTCGGCATCCAGATGTACGGTGACATGACCGTTACGTTCGAGGTCGTTGATGTGGCGGGCTTTTTCCAATACATCATCGGCAAAGGGGATGACACTGAACTGGAAAGGACGGTTGGAATCGACAAAGATGCCCTGTCCGGTTTCGTCCGTCAGCTTCATCCAGCGGACATCCGTACGGTTCCCGGTAGACTGCGGAGTGACGTAGTAATGAAACATACGTTCGGCCGTAGTCTGATACAGAGCGATCTTGCCCGACTGCATACGGTCGGAATAAGTCTCGTTGTCGCCCCGACCCAGATAAGCTACATTGCCATACGTATCATTCATCTCGAAAGTAAGCCCCAGGCGTGCCATCGATTTCACCACGGCAGTATCGGGCCGGAAAGTCACTTTCACCTTCAAGGCTCCGGCAGAGTTTAGTGAATAGGCGAAATCGGCATCACCCACTTTCATCCCTTTCGCATTCAGAATCTCCACTTTCGCAGTAGCGGCTTTCTTGCCGTCTTTCAGCGACACCACTTTCTGGGTCAACTGATTGAGTCCGGCTTTACGCCAAAGGTATGCACCATTACGATCACGGTTATCATTATCCGTAGCGGGACGGAACAAACTCAGCGTAACAGGAGTTGCCAGCAATTCTTGTCCATCCAGTGTCAATGAGTTGAGAGCACCGGTTTCTTTATCCACCGTGAAAGCTGTCTGCCCGGCCTTAGCAGGCAGATAGGCTGTACTACCTTTGGTTCCGGGCAACACAAATTGGTCGTAAGCCACCTCCCAATCGGTGCCAACCATCGGTGAAGCTTCTTTGCGGGTCCAGCTCAGATTAAGATAACCCTCACGGACATTGGCAGGCAAGGCAACTTTTCCCAAAGTCACATCGGCTGTAGCGTGTGGCGCACAGTTCACCTCTTTGTTACCTTCGGCCAGCAATTTGCCATTGTCACCCACCACCTGCCAGTGGAGGATATATTCGTTGAGGTTAGAGAAGTCGAACCAGTTTTTCACCCTTACGGTCAGATTGTTCTTATTGATCAAGGTGCATTTGATGTTCTGATAGATTTTTTTCACTTCGAGTAAATGCGGATGGGGCACACGATCGGCACTCACCAGACCGTTGCAGCAAAAATTACCGAAGCTCGGAATTCCCTTCGGTCCGTAGTCTCCACCATACGACCAGTACCAGCGACCGTTTGAGTCGATCTCACGGAACGACTGGTCTACCCAGTCCCACACACAGCCACCCTGTGCCATCGGATTATTCTCGAATACATCCCAGTACTCTTTCAGGCCGCCTACACTGTTACCCATGGCATGCACATATTCACAAAGAATGAACGGACGGTAGATATCTTTCTGGGCCAGATAGGCCTTGATTTCGTCGACACTGCGATACATTCGACAATAGATATCGGTATTGTAATTCTGTTCGGCACGTTCGTACTGGACGGGACGGCTTTTCTCTACCGATTTCAGCCAATCGTAGGTACGCTCGAAATTGATTCCGTTTCCGGCTTCGTTGCCCAATGACCAGATAACGATGGCAGGATGATTTTTCGAACGTTCATACATGCGATGTGTACGATCCATGTGTGCTGTCAGCCAAGTGCTGTCTTTGGCAAGCGAAGCGGGTCCATATCCCATACCGTGTGACTCGATATTCGCTTCATCGATCATATAAAGTCCGTAACGATCGCACAGCCGATACCAATACGGATCGGTGGGATAATGTGAGTTGCGCACAGTATTGATATTATACAGTTTCATCAGACGTATATCTTGCTCCATGAGCTCTTTGCTGACGGTACGCCCCAACTGCGAATGTTCATGACGATTGGTTCCTTTGACCAATACAGGCACACCGTTGATGCAGAAACGTCCGTCTTTGATCTCCGAAGTACGGAAACCGACTTCACAACCGGTGACTTCGGTCACCTGTCCTCCTGCATTTTTCAACTCCAACACGAGGGTGTAGAGATTGGGATGCTCGGCACTCCAACGTTTCACATCCTTCAGGCGCTGTTCTCCGAATGTGATGAAGTTACTCAGTCCGCGCGACTTGACAGGCATCTCACCCGACAGTACAGGACGTCCGAGCGGATCGTTCAGTGTATAAGATACGGATGCCACACCGTCTGCAGGCCCTCCGACCGTAAAGTCGAGTCCGAAAATACCATCTTTATAACGTTCCTTTTCAAGAGTTGCATTTACCTTATAATCGGCTATATACTGTTTGGGAGTACTATACAGATACACATCACGCTCAATACCACTCAGACGCCACATATCCTGACACTCCAGATAGGAACCTGAACTCCAGCGATATACTTCGAGGGCAATCGTATTCTCACCTTCTTCCAACTGATCGGTGATATCCCATTCGGCAGCTGTCTTGGAACCTTGGTTGTAACCGAGAAAATGTCCGTTCACCCACACATAATAAAAAGAAATCACACCTTCGCAGCAGAGTACTACCCGGCGGCCCTTCCATCCGGCAGGCACAGTGAAAGTACGGCGATAAGATCCTACTTCGTTCTCCTTATAAGGCACAAGAGGGGGATTCTTCTTAAAGTTGAACATTTTGTCATCAAATTCATAAGTCTCATTTACGTAGATGGCAGTTCCGTATCCCTGGCGCTCCCAGTTTCCCGGAACGTTGATATCTGCCCAGCCTCCGGTATAGAACGAGGGTTTATAAAAGTCTTTCGGACGGAGATCAGGATTTTTCACCCAATGGAATTTCCATTTACCGTTGAGGTTGAGATAATAGGGTGACTGTTCATAATCCCCTTTTTTCACGTCAGTAGCACTGGCATAGGGCCACACATAGGTGTGAGGTGCCAGTTTGTTCAAACCTACTGCATACTGGCTCTGCCATTCGGGAGTATTCTGCGCATTTACAGGCAACAACATCAGACAGGCCAATATCAGCAGGAAGGTTAGTTTGATTGGTTTGTTCATTGTTTATCAGGTATTTAATATTCAAAATCTTAATAAGTTCCAACGTCCCTTAGGTTTTATAAAGTAAAAGCGGACTCTTATTCCACAATTATTTCGTCAAAAAAGATTCGTGCTTCCTGTCCCGGACGGACGTGATCGGGAGGGCATTTTCCGACTCCACGGGCGGTGACGCGTACATATCTGGCCTTTGCCGTTCCCAAATCGAATTTCAAGTCTTCTACATAAGTTCCTTCACGGAAAATCTCTTCGGGAGTGAAATGCTTCTCTCCCACTTCCGTAAAGTTTACGTTGTCCGAAGACAAGGCAACACTAATGGACTCCGGCTTATGAACTGCCATCCCGTACACCGTAATGGAACCCAGCGTAAAAGTATGAATATTTTCGTCTTTCTGCAAATCTAATGTAAAAGAAATGCAATCACTCTTACTCCACGAGCACCATTCGAAGTCAGTTTGCTTCAAGCTGCCCCGCACTCCGTTGGTCAAAACAAATGCTCCGGAAGCTCCTTGAGTGAATATCGGTTTGGCAGTAGCCTTGTTGTGTAACAACGGTAATACGAGAGTCTTTCCCATCTGGCGGCCGGCGGCGAAAGTGGCGCACTTCAGTGTCTGCGCAGTATGGAATTCCAACGGCCGGGTGTAAAGGGTGGAAGTTGCTTCCGGTTCGGAACCATCGGTTGTATAACGAATTTCCACATCGGGGCGGATACATTCCAATTTTATCTGTAATGCACCGTCGACAGGAGTCGAGGTATGCTGAATATTGTACATCGAGCGGGCATATCCGATACCTTTCACATCGAGGTGTTCATTATACCGATCCATCGCTTTCAGAAACAAGTCCCAGTTTTTCTGTTCCGGACGACTCCATCCCACTTCGGCAAGCGCCGCCAAACGGGGGAAAACAAGATAGTCCACATCCTCGGGACGATTACAGAACTCAGTCCACAATGAAGCCTGTACCCCCATCAGCAACGAAGCGTACTCAGGTTTCCAGTTCTTCTGGACCGGTTCGTACTGATAAACATCTTTCAACGTATTGTTACCGAAATAAGTAAGCGGTTCAAACCATTGCGGTCCCTGATAACGGATCAGATACATCACTCGGGCGGGGGTCATCACAAACCGGTGCCCCCGGTCGGCAGCTTTCAAAGCCGCATTGCCCATCCCTTGCCAGCCAAAGATGACAGCACCTTCGGGAATGAAGCTGTTGGTCAGCTCATCCCATCCCATCACCTCTTTGCCTTTGCTGCGTACATATTCGCCTATCCGCTTCATGAAGTAACCTTGAAGGTCCTCTTCATGGGCGAGGTGCTCTTTCTTCATACGTTCCTGGCAGAGGGGACACTTTTTCCAGTAGGTTTTCTGGGCTTCATCGCCCCCCAAGTGAATATAACGTGACGGAAACAGTGCTGCCACCTCGTCGATGACGTTTTGCAGGAAAGTGAATACGCTGTCGTTTCCGGCACAATAGATGATGCTGGCATGATCACCGCCCAAACCCGGCAACACACCGATAAATTGATCTACCACCGGACAAGCCAGTTGAGGATAAGCTGCCAGCGACGAATTGGTATGTGCCGGCATCTCTATCTCAGGAATAATCTCTACCTGACGATCGGCGGCATAGGCAATCATTTCCTTCATATCCTCTTGAGTGTAAAAGCCACCTACAGGGGTGGGTTCACCGGGTAACGGATTCCGCCGTGAATGGAACGGTACGTCCGTATGGTCTACCCGCCACGCGCCTATCTCAGTCAGACGGGGATATTTCTTGATCTCGAGTCGCCAGCCGTTATCGTCCACCAGGTGGAAGTGAAGCTTATTGATTTTCAGCATAGCCATGCAGTCAATGATTCGCAACACACTCTCTTTAGGAATGAAAAAGCGGGAAACATCCAGCATTAATCCCCGGTAACCGAAACGGGGTTCATCCTGAATAGTCAGACAAGGAACCGTCCACATGGCATTTACCGTACGGGAATTTTCAATATCGGGAGGAAGCAACTGACGGATCGTCTGTAAGGCATAGAAGAATCCTTTGGCGTCAGACGCCTCTATGCTGATCTGTTCGGGACTGACGCTCAGCCTGTAAGCCTCGCTTTTCAGCAAGGGGTCGGTGACAAAGCATACATCACCTTTCCCCTTTCCCGTTTTCAGCACGGGGGTGAATCCGGCGGCCCGGGTGAAGAGGTTGACGAAATTCCGTGCCACGCGGGCCTGTTCCGCGTTTTCCACCCTCAACACGGTGCTCCCGGAGAAAAGGAAGTTCCCGGTACCCGGTACCATTTGTACCGGGCAGGGAACTACAGAAACGATTGGTGTTAAGTTATCGGCCTGCAGCGTTGCAAGGGGGCAGAACGCCAACAGGAGTATATATATAATGTGTTTCATATAGTTTAGTCAATGGATTTCTGTTTGGAGTGGGAAAGGGAACTCTATTCTTTATCCCGCTCCGGAGAGAAGCGTACCGGATCATTGTATTGTTCCTGCAACTTCAGCATCTGCTCTTTGAGCTCTTTCACCACAGGCTCATACTCTTTCTGTCCGTACAGATTGTGCATTTCCGTCGGGTCGGCTTGCATGTCATACAGTTCCCACCAATTGATGTCGTTATAGAAATGGATCAGTTTATAGCGTTCGGTACGTATTCCATAATGACGTTTCACCATGTGCTCGGCCGGATATTCATAGAAGTGATAGTATAATGCATTCCGCCAGTCTTTGGGCTGTTCGCCTTTCAGCAATGGCAGCAATGACATACCCTGTATATCAGCAGGAACGGGAGCACCGGCCAGTTCGAGGAAAGTAGGTGCATAGTCAATGTTCTGAACCATCTCGGTGATGTCACCACGACGGTCGAATCCTTTCGGCATACGCATGATCAGCGGTGTACGCATGGACTCTTCATACATGAAACGCTTGTCAAACCAACCGTGTTCGCCCATATAGAAGCCCTGGTCGGAGGTATAGACCACCAACGTGTTGTCCAGCAATCCCTTCTTTTCAAGATAGTCGAGCACACGTCCCACATTGTCATCCAGTGACTTCACAGTCTTCATGTAGTCGCGCATGTAGCGCTGGAACTTCCAGTCAGCCAATTCCTTCCCACTTAGGTTTTGCTTGTAGAAGTCATCGATCACCGGACCATAGAACTTGTCCCATGCCGCACGCTGTCCTTCGTCCATACGTCCCAGAAACTTCTGATAAAGTGATTTCAGACGTGAGTCCTTATCCGGACGCAGCATCTTCAGGTCATAAATCATGTCCATGTCCTTCACGATACTCATCTCCTGTGCCGCAGCAGCCGGACGGCCTTCGTAATCGTCAAAGAAGTTATCGGGTAGCGGGAAGGTTTTGTCCTCGTACAAAGCCAGGTTACAAGTATCTGCCATCCAGTTACGGTGAATAGCTTTATGATGAATCAACAGGCAAAACGGTTTGCTCTCGTCACGCTTATTCTCCATCCAGTCGATAGCGTCATCAGTGATCAGGTTGGTGATATAACCGTGTTTCTGAACGGTATCGTTATCTTGTGTAATGAAGTCGGGATTATAATAGTCGCCTTGTCCGGGCACAATCTCCCAATAATTGAAGCCTGAGGGCAGGCTCTCCAAGTGCCACTTACCTACAAGAGCGGTTTGGTAACCGGCTTTCTGAAGCAGTTTCGGGAAAGTTTGCTGGGCACTGTCAAACACGCAAGTCGTATTGTCGTAGAATTTATTGGCACAGCTATGTTTGCCGGTGATCATGCAGGCACGGCTGGGGCCGCTCAGTGAGTTGGCTACAAAAGAATTCGTAAAGCGCACGCCATCGCGGGCAATGCGATCGAGGTTGGGAGTTTCTATATAACGGGTATCGTAGCAGCTCATCATTTGCGCCGTATGATCGTCCGTCATAATATAAACAATGTTCAGAGGTTTTTGCTCTTCTTTCTGTTTGCCCGTGGCACATGAAGTCAAAGAAGCTACAGCTGCCGCACCGGTCAGCGAGTAGAGAATTCCGGATGGTAGATTGTTCATCATAAGTAGTTTTTCTATTAGGGATTAATTAGTGGTGCAAATATAAAGAGTTTTAACAGTCCGTCGAGTTCAAAAACAACTATGATTCTTCTGAAAACGTCTAATAATAGGATAGAAAAGACATAAATAGACGTTTTTGAACATCCGATAGACAAAATCGGAAGCCTCTAACTAACAAGTCTTAGCTGAAATTTGTATATTTGCAGACATGAAAAACCTCCCGAAAACCGGGACATCACCCGATAAAAACGAATCTGTTTCACCACAGAGTAACACGGAGTCTCACAGAGAATCTTTTCTCTCTTAAACGTCTATAACGAGAAATAAACCTCCGTGAAACTCAGTGCTACTCTGTGGTGAATTCAAAATCTAACTCAAATGAACTAAATACCAACCTAATCAACAAACACTTTTATGAATCAAAAATTATTGTTCAGTAGCGCGTTGCTTGTCGGCATAGCAGGAACACAACAGGCGCTTGCACAAAAAAAGAAAGTCCAGGATCAAAAGAGACCCAACGTCGTTTTCATCCTGGCCGATGACCTCGGATTCGGTGACCTCAGTTGTTACGGACAAGAGAAGTTCGAAACTCCCAACATAGACAAGTTGGCTCAGGAAGGAATGCGCTTCACCCAGTGTTATTCGGGTACCACTGTCAGCGCCCCTTCGCGCTCTTGCCTGCTGACCGGTACCCACAGTGGACATACGGCCATTCGTGGAAATGTAGAACTCGATCCGGAAGGACAATTCCCTCTACCGGCAGATGCACAAACCATCTTCCACGATTTCCAGAACGCAGGATACAAGACCGGCGCTTTCGGTAAATGGGGACTCGGTTTTATCGGTTCCACGGGTGATCCTAAAAAACAGGGCATCGACGAGTTCTATGGCTACAACTGCCAGTTGCTGGCACACAGTTATTATCCCGATCATCTGTGGGACAATGACAAACGAGTAGAACTGAAAGATAACACACTGGACGTACAGTACGGTAAAGGTACTTATTCTCAGGATCTGATTCACTCAAAGGCACTTGACTTCCTCGATCGGATGGGAAAAAGCGGAGAATCGTTCTGCATGTGGTATCCCACCATCATCCCCCACGCCGAACTGATTGTACCCGAAGACAGCATTATAAAGAAGTTCCGCGGCAAATATCCCGAAAAACCTTTCCATGGAACCGAACCGGGTAATCCCGCATTCCGCAAGGGAGGTTACTGCTCACAATTCTATCCACACGCCACATTTGCAGCTATGGTCTATCGTCTGGATGTATATGTAGGTCAGATTGTACAGAAATTGAAAGAGATGGGGGTTTATGACAATACGATCATCATCTTTGCAAGTGACAACGGTCCGCACATGGAAGGTGGAGCCGATCCGGACTTCTTCAACAGCAACGGAATCTGGCGCGGATACAAACGCGACTTGTACGAAGGAGGAATCCGTGTACCGATGATTATTTCATGGCCGGGACGTGTACAGCCCAGTACTCAAACCGACTTCATGTGTTCGTTCTGGGATGTAATGCCTACGTTCCGTGAAATTCTGAATCCGAAAGCAAAGAATCAGCAAATGGATGGTGTCAGTCTGCTACCGTTGCTCGAAAACCGTAAAGGGCAGAAAGAACATGAATATCTGTACTTTGAATTTCAGGAGATGAACGGACGCCAAGCCGTACGCAAAGGACCGTGGAAACTGGTCCACATGAATGTTCGTGGCAAGAATCCGTATTATGAACTCTATAATCTCAATTCTGATCCGTCGGAACGACATAATGTGCTGAACCAATATCCGGAAAAGGTGACGGAATTGAAGGCTATCATGCAGTCATCGCATATACCTAACCCGAACTTCCCGTTACTTCCGGGAGAAAAATAAGAACTTACCACAGAGGACACAGAGTAACACAGAAGCTATTTAAAGTTGTAGTTTATCTACAAAAAACGTTGTGTTACTCTGTGTTACTTTGTATTACTCCGTGTTACTCTGTGGTGAAAAAGCTTTTGGTGAACTTTTATTTATGAGTCTTCAAGGTATCCGCCGCGAATACATCTTCCCGATAACCATAATCCAGAGAAGAATAAATCTTCAGCATCTCGGGCAGGCGCTCCATGAAACGCTCAAAGTTCTTATGCTCCGGCAATGTCCATTGTATTTCGGACAAAGCAGCCATTCGGGGCAGAATCTGCCACTCCATCTTCGTTGAATCGGCTGTCCATTCGGTCCAGATACATCCTTGAGTACCTATCACAAACTTCTTTTCCGCATCGGTCAGTTCTGCAGGTACCGGTTCAAAGTTGTATACACGGTTCATCCATTCGAATCCCGTCATTTTATTGATACGCGGATTACTGAAATAGAGCCGCTGAATAGGAGTCATAATGACATCATGATGCTGGCGGGCAGCTTCGATTCCTCCCTGGATTCCTCTCCATGACATGATAGTGGAGTTCGGAGTCAGACCTCCTTCCAATACCTCATCCCATCCCAGCATACGGCGTCCGTGAGCATTGATTTCTTTCTCCAGCTCGGACATGAAGTAGGTTTGCAACTGATTCTCTTTCGAATGTTTAGGCAGGGCTTTGATACCCAACTCCTTAATTTTAGCCTGACATTTGGGGCACTTCTCCCAACGGCTTTTCGGACATTCGTCACCGCCGATATGAATATATTCGGAAGGGAAGATATCCATAATTTCATCCAATACATCTTTGGTGAACTGAAGTGTCTGGTCATTACCCGCACAGAGTACATCGGGGAAGACACCGAATGAGCAAAGTACTTTGTACGGACCACCTGTACATCCCAGTTCCGGATAAGAAGCCAGTGCAGCAGTAGTATGTCCCGGAAGGTCAATTTCGGGAACTACCGTAATGAAACGGTCGGCAGCATAGCGAACAATCTCACGAGCTTCGTCCTGTGTATAAAATCCGCTATGGGGCTTCCCGTCGAATTTCTTGGTTTCCCAATCGATAATGGTAGAGTCTCGTTTAGAACCGATCTCTGTCAGTTTGGGATATTTCTTGATTTCGATTCGCCATCCCTGATCTTCGGTCAGGTGCCAATGAAAGTAGTTGATGTTATGCAGTGCCATCAGGTCAATCATCTGCTTAAGGTAGCTGACCGGGAAGAAGTGACGACCTACATCGATCATGAATCCCCGGTAACGGAAACGGGGAAAGTCGGTAACCGTACCGGCAGGAAGGGCAGCTGCCACCTTACCGTCTTTCAGGATCGGAAGAGCTTTATGAATAGTCTGGATACCATAAAAGACACCGGCTTCACTGCCTCCCGTCAAAAGAACCTTTTCAGGAGTGATTTGAAGTTTATAACCTTCCGGATGCCCCATTGTGGAGTCTACAGCAAGAATAATAGCATTGCTGCTTTTCTCTTTGTCCGATACACGAATCTCGGTTCCGGTCATTTCTTTAATAAAAGTAGCCAGAAAATCAGCAGTACGATGCATCTTTTCATTGGTTGCCGGGTAGACAATCGTAGTGCTGCGGTCAATAATAAAAGGAGTAGTGTCCCGGGCAAGGACAATCTCCTGCGGTTGAGGGATTACGTCCAAATTACCCTTTACGGTGGCTGCCGGGCGGCAGGCTGTGAATAGCACAACGGCAAACAAACCGGGAGCTAAACGGGATAGTAGTTTCTTGTTCATGGTTTAATTAATTAGAGTTACAAGGGAAGCCTCGCCCCCGCCTCTTCTTCCATAGAATCAGGAAGAGAAGACAGGCAGGAAAACAAGACAGTGCAAAGATAGGATTTTATTTCCATTTTTTTGGTCACGTCTATGCAAACTGTTACTTTTGCCGGTAACGTGATAGAAATACATCCATGAAAAACAATCCATATACCGGCTTTCTGACCTGGCTGACCGTACTTTTTACTGTCTGTTGCCTCCCGCTGAAAGCAAGCCATTACTACTATAAACAAATTTCCCTGAAGGAGGGACTTCCCTCTACTGTACGTTGTGTCTATACCGAGCCAAAAGGATTTGTATGGATAGGAACCAATGCAGGATTGGGACGATTTGACGGACAAAAGCTGAGAAAATATGTCCACCGGCAAGAGGACGTGCATTCGTTGCCGCACAACTACATCCATCAAATTACCGAAGATATTCAACATAATATATGGATACTGACAGACGGTGGAATAGCGCAATATCGCAGGTCAAGTGACGATTTCGCCATTCTGCTAGACGATCGGGGGCATCCGATCCTCGCCTACTCTGCCTGCCTGACAGAACAAGGGGTAATCTTCGGCGGACGCAACCGCATCTATCGCTACGACTATGACAGCCGATCGATAAAACTCCTGCTGGATTTTAGTTCCGATCCTTATTTCGCTATCTCCGCCATCAGTCGGTGGGATGAAGAGACTCTGCTCTGTTGCAGCCGTTGGCAAGGGCTCCGACTGATCAATCTCCGTTCGGGCGAACGCCGTCTCCCCCCTTTCGACTGCGGAAAGGAGATCATGGCACTCCTGATCGATTCTCACAACCGCATCTGGCTGGCTCCTTATAATGAAGGACTCCGCTGCTTCAACCCCGAAGGCCGACTGCTGGCCTCATACACCACCGACAATTCCGGGCTCAGCAACAACGTGGTGCTGAGCATGGCTGAACGGGACTCACACATCTGGGTCGGTACAGACGGAGGAGGCATCAACATCATACATCCGGACAGCCATCGAATCACAGTACTCGAACATATTCCGGGAGATAACTATTCGCTTCCGGTTAACTCCATCTTGTCACTCTACAATGACAATTACAATAACATGTGGGCAGGCAGTATCCGCAAAGGATTGATCAATATCCGAGAAGTGTCCATGAAGACCTATACCGATGTCTTTCCCGGAAGCACCCAAGGCCTGAGCGACCCCACCGTGCTGAGTCTGTATCAAGACGAACCGAACGGACGAATCTGGATAGGTACAGATGGTGGGGGTGTCAACAGCCTCGACCCTGTCACCGAAGAGTTCTGTCACGACCGTTCTACCTGGGGTGACAAAGTGGTCTCGATCACCGGATTTACCCGAGAATCCATCCTTTTATCGGTCTTTTCCAAGGGATTGTTTGTTTATAACAAGGAGAACGGTAAGCGGAAACCGCTACCTATCGACCATCCCGACCTCAAACAATATATTTACTATAGCGGTATGGCGGTCAATATCTACCGGGACGAACCGGGCAGCGTACTTTTGTTGGCAGGACATACTTACCGGTATGACATCGGTTCGCAGAAAATACGCGTAGTAAATGAAGAAGAAGGTATGGAGATCGCAGGCAGTATGAATGCCATTGCGCATAACGAACGTTTCACTTACCTGCACGACAGTCGTACCCTCTACGAACTGGATCGAACCGGCAATAGGCTGAAAAAACTTTTCAGCTGCACGGGCGATACACTGCTCTACTCCGTTTCGATGGACGAGAAAGGTGATTTCTGGATAGGCAGCAATACAGGGTTGGGACAATACAGCATCCGGACCCGGCAATATCACCCATTGATCACTTCACTGTTCGGCGAAGCCAGTTCGGTGATATGTGATCATCGGGGAAAAGTATGGATTGGTGCAGACCACATGTTATTTGCCTGGATACTGCAATCCCGGAAGTTCATTCTTTTCGGTGAATCGGACGGGGTCATTCCGAATGAATATCTTGCCAAGCCCCGGCTCGTCTCAGGGAAGGGTGAAGTCTATATGGGGGGTGTCAATGGGTTGCTCTGTATCGATAACCGCTTCCCGGCAACTTCCTCCAACTATCCGGAAGTAGTACTGACCGATGTACGTGTAAACGGTGAACCGGCCACGAACCGGACGGCAGGAAATCCCGACAAACTCACCCTACCACAAGACAGCCGGGCAATCACCCTGCGCGTGATGTCTCACGAAGAAGACATCTTCCGGAAAAAAAGATACCGCTACCGGATAGACGGACTCAATGAGGAACCGATCGAATCATACGATCCGGAACTGGTCATCCGCTCACTACCGACAGGCAACTACCGCATACAGGCTGCATGCAGTACTCAAAATGGCGACTGGACTCCCTTCCACCCGATCCTGTCACTGACCATACTCCCTCCCTGGTACCGAAGCGGATGGTTCATCATCTGCTTGTTACTATTTGTGTCGGGAGGCATCACCGCTATCATCTTCGCCATTTTGCGCCGTAGGAAGAACCGGTTGAAATGGGAATTAAAAGAACGGGAATTGCAGGAATATGAAGAAAAGATTCGATTCCTCGTCAATGTCAGCAATGAACTCCTCCCATCGTTCACGGAGAAGGGGGAACGGGAACTGCAAATCGTAGAACTGATACGTAACCGTCTCCGTAACGGCGAAAAAAGCAAAGCACCTGCCGAAATAGCAAGCAGTCCGAATATTGTCAAGGAGGAACTCAGCCAACCCGATGAAACTTTCCTACGGAAGCTGAACCAGTTGATCACCGACCATCTGGACAGTCCCGAACTGGACGTCACATTCCTCTGCACGGAGATGGGATTGAGCCGCGCCTCACTCTATAACAAACTAAAAGCAATGACCAATATGGGAGCCAACGATTACATCAATAAATTCCGTATGGAAAAGGCCATCCAACTGATATCAACCACCGATCTCACTTTCACAGAGATAGCAGAAAAGATAGGATTTACAACATCCCGCTATTTCAGTACATCATTTAAGCAATATACCGGAGAAACACCGACTCAGTATAAAGAGAAAATAAGGAAAAGCAGTAAGGTGTAGCCATCCGCCAATTAGGGTGTAGCCATCCGGACTGCATGGTTACACCCTGTCTGTCGGATAGCTACACCCTCTCTATCAGGCAATGGTGACAGACGCATCCAGATAGACATCCTGAATGGCGTGAAGTAACTCCACTCCTTCGTTCATGGGTTTCTGGAAAGCTTTACGTCCGCTGATCAATCCCATACCGCCGGCACGTTTGTTTACTACTGCCGTAACGACAGCATCCTTCAGGTCGGACGCTCCATGTGACTCTCCACCGGAGTTGATCAGCCCGACACGTCCCATATATCCATTGGCCACCTGATAGCGGCAAAGATCAATCGGATGGTCCGTAGTCAGCTCGGTATACATTCTTTCATCCGTCTTTCCGAAATGAATCGCTTTGAAACCACCATTGTTAGTCGGCAATTTCTGTTTTACGATATCGGCCTTGATGGTAACTCCCAGACGGTTGGCTTGTCCGGTAAGGTCAGCAGCCGCATGATAGTCTATACCATCTTTCTTGAACTCGTTGTTACGCAGATAGCACCACAGGATGGTGGCCATACCCAGTTCATGCGCATAATCGAAAGCCTCAGCGATTTCCACCAACTGGCGGCGACTCTGTTCGGAACCGAAATAGATAGTAGCACCTACAGCCACTGCCCCCATTTCCCAAGCCTCCTTGACGGTGCCAAACAGAACCTGATCGTAAGTATTGGGATAAGACAACAACTCATTATGGTTCAGTTTTACTACAAACGGTATCTTATGCGCATATTTTCGGGCAACAGCACCCAGATTGCCGAAAGTGGATGCAACTGCATTACAACCGCCTTCGATGGCAAGCTTCACAATGTTTTCCGGATCGAAATAAATCGGATTCGGAGCGAACGAAGCTCCGGCCGTATGTTCGATGTCCTGATCGACCGGAAGAATGGATACATATCCGGTGTTTGCCAGACGACCATGCCCCAGCAATGTCTGCAAACTGCGCAAAGTCTGTATGTTACGGTCAGAGTCAATCCATATCTTATCGATTGTATCCGGTGACGGTACGTGAATCAGTGATTTATCAATGGTTTTGCAAGTGTGGTTCAGGTAATATTCAGCCTGATTTCCCAACAGTTCTATTATTTTATTCATAATTGTAATGGTTTTGAGTTCACCACAGATTACACAGAGTTCCACAGAGATTATTTTCTCCTAATATCTTATAAACAAGAAATTAAAGTTCTGTGAGATTCCGTATAATCTGTGGTGAGTTGTATTCATTTCTAAACATTTACGAGGTCTCTCTCCTCTTATTTTTTCTTTCCCTGGTTGGCAACCGCTTCCATCAACTTACGGATTTCTTCGGGATCACCCAGGAAATAGTCTTTTTCCAGATTCAGTTCGTCACTGAACTCAAATACGTAAGGGACGGCAGTCGGCAGATTCAGTTTTACGATCTCTTCATCGGAGATGTGCTTCAAGTGCTTGATGATGCCGCGCAAACTATTTCCGTGGGCAACAACCAGAATTTCATCAGCCGTTTTCAGATTCGGGAAGATGATACACTTCCAATAAGGCATGATACGTTCGATGGTATCTTTCAGAGATTCTGTCCGGGGAAGTTCCGCATCGGGTACTTCCTGATAACGATTCTCAAAGCGGGGATTTCTCGGATCGTCTTCCGACAGGGCATTGGGAGCTATATCATAACTCCTGCGCCAGATAAGCACCTGTTCATCCCCGTATTTAGCGGCTGTTTCGCTTTTGTTCAGTCCTTGCAGATCGCCGTAATGTTTTTCATTCAGGCGCCAGCTTTTCTCTACCGGAATCCAGTCCTGATCCATCCGGTCGAGTACGCAATTCAGCGTTTTCACCGCTCGTTTAAGGTATGACGTATAAGCTTTATCGAAGTTAAATCCATTCTCTTTCAGTAGTTCGCCTGCTTTACAGGCTTCGGCAATTCCTTTTTCTGTCAGATCGACATCTGTCCAACCGGTAAAACGGTTCTCTTTGTTCCATGCACTTTCTCCATGACGGAGCAATACAATCTTTTTCATTCAACTCTCCTTTCTTTAGGTGTTTACTATAGAACATTTGTACTGAGTACAAAGTTCACGAAACTTTTTCTAAATATCTATGCTGAAGTATGCTGATAAAAGTTACCTTTGTACACTGTAAGTAACCTTTTTATTTAATTCCTAAATGAACAACACATGAAAAAGCTCTTTTTTCCATTACTACTATTCGTATCCGGTCTGCTATCCGCCCAAACAGAGATAACACTCTATGTATCACCTTCGGGCAGCGACCATCATCCCGGAACAGCGGAAAAGCCGATGGCTACTTTAGAATATGCCTGGAAAAAGGCCTCACGGCAGGCCGGCCGGCGTTCCATCACCATCTACTGCGAAGGCACCAACTACCTGTCCGCTCCGATTCTTATCACAAACGAGACTTCGGGCACACCCGAACATCCGATCCGTTTTTCTTCGTATCCCGGACAAAAAGCGGTCATCAGCGGTTCGCGTATACTCCGGAACCTGCGTTGGAAAGAGTATAAAAACGGTATCATGCAAGCCAAAGTGGAAGAAGAACTGATCCCCGACCAGCTCTTTGTGAACGGGAAAAAACAGATATCGGCACGGTATCCGAATTTTGATCCGAATATACGCATCTTCAACGGATATGCAGCTGACGCCTACTCACCCGAACGTGTGAAAAACTGGAGCAACCCCGCGGGAGGTTATCTGCACGCCATGCACAGCAGAGAATGGGGAGGCTACCAATACAGCATCGAAGGCAAAGACGCCAAGGGCGAACTGATACTGGAAGGCGGATTTTAGAACAACCGCCAGATGGGTATGCACCGCACCTACCGCATGGTAGAAAACATCTTTGAAGAGTTGGATGCCGAAGGGGAATGGTATTTTGATAAAGAAACCCATACACTCTATTTCTATCCGCCGCGAGAACTCGACCTGCAAACCGCCTTATTCGAAGTGCCGCAGGCAGAAAACCTCTTTATCCTGAAAGGAAAACCCGGAAGTCCGGTCCGTCACGTATCCGTAGACCATTTGGAACTGACACAAACCCTGCGCACCTTTATGAAAACCAATGAACCCCTATTGCGCAGTGACTGGAAAATCTATCGGGGAGGAGCCCTGATAATTGAAAATGCCGAAAAATGCTCTGTAAACGGCTGCTACCTGCACGATATAGGAGGCAATGCTATCTTCTTCTCCAATTATAACCGCAACCACCGTGTCAGCCAAAATCATATCACCCGTATAGGAGCCAGTGCCGTTTGCTTTGTAGGCTCTCCGGATGCCGTCCGTTCCCCTCTGTTCGAGTACGGAAAGTCGCAAACCTGGGAGCAGATGGATAAAGGGACAGGCCCCCTCACCCCCGACTATCCCTCAGACTGCCTGGTGGACGACAATCTGATTCACTCGATCGGAGAGACAGAAAAGCAGGGAGCCGGTATCCAACTATCTATGTCCGCACGAATCACCATCCGTAACAACAGTATTTACGACCTGCCCCGTGCCGGCATCAACGTCAGTGAAGGTACCTGGGGAGGACATCTGATAGAAGGAAACGATGTGTTCGACACCGTACTTGAGACAGGCGACCACGGGTCCTTCAACTCCTGGGGACGCGACCGCTATTGGCATCCCGACCGGAATGTGATGGATGAGTTCGCGAAAGAACATCCTCAAATGGTATTCCGGGACGCTACCGAAACGACTGTCATCCGCAACAACCGCTGGAGGTGCGACCATGGATGGGACATCGATCTGGACGACGGTTCTTCCAACTATCACATCTACAACAACCTCTGCCTACACGGAGGATTGAAATTGCGCGAAGGCTTCGCGCGAACGGTGGAAAACAACATTATGGTCAACAACACATTCCATCCGCACGTCTGGTTTGCAAACTCTCAAGACATTTTCCGTCATAACATCGTCACGACTCCCTATCGCCCCATTCAGGTAAAGGAATGGGGAAAGGAAACAGATACTAACTTTTTTGTCACCAAGCAAGGACTGGAACAGGCACAAAAGAGAGGAACGGACCTCCATTCACTTTACGGTGATCCACTCTTCATCGCTCCTGAAAAAGGAGACTACCGGGTAAAAGAAAATTCGCCTGCCTTGAAGACGGGGTTCCGGAATTTCGATATGGAGCACTTCGGCGTACAATGCCCACACCTGAAAGCTTTGGCGGCTACTCCGGAATTGCCGGTTTTCAAAATTCCGGAAGAAAAGCCGGAGACGGTACAGACGTATTCGTGGAAGGGGTTAACATTGAAAGAGGTGTCGACCGAAGGAGAACGTTCGGCCACGGGGCTCGACAAAATACGAGGCATACTGGTAGTGCAGGTCGAAAAGGGAATAACCGCCCTGCAAGCCAACGACGTGATTCTGCGCATTAACGGCAAACCGGTAGATAACCGGACGGATATGGAAACCGAGATCCGGAAGTCACCCGAAGGCAATAAGTTCCGGATCATCTTCTTCCGAAATCAGAAAGAAAATGCGGTAACGATGTAAAGACATACGACAACAGGTACCAATGTTGTCTATTTTCAAGAAAGGCAGTCATCACACGGACAGAAGAGTTTTTTTTCCATATCCGCCACCCAAACGACCGATAATATAGGTTGGAGAATGACAAAATAAAAGACGGTCACGCTCAACGATTTCTTTTCAGGAAAAGGCGGTCGGTGATGGTAGAAGGAAGTTCCGATTCGTAATGGGTTACCATAATCATCGTCTTGTCCTGCCGACGGCAAAAAGCTTCGATAATCTTTTTCACCCGCCGGCGATTGTACGTATCGAGTCCGTGCAGCGGCTCGTCCAGAATAAGCAATTCCGGATCTTTCACAAAAGCACGGGCCAATAATGCCAGACGCTGCTCACCGCTCGACAGCTGAAGAAAAGGTTTGTCCTTCAGAGCCGCAATGCCGAACACATCCATCCACCACTCGCAGGCAGCCATCCGGCTTTCCTGCGGGCGTTTATACAAACCGATGCTGTCATGCAATCCGGAAGCCACAATCTCAATGGCCGGCAGATTTTTGAGATAGGCACGGTGCATTTCGGGACTGACGTAACCGATGTGTTTTTTAATCTCCCAAATGCTTTCGCCCGTACCCCGCTTACGTCCGAAAAGACTGATGTCACAGGCGTACGACTGAGGGTTGTCCGCACAAACCAAACTGAGCAGTGTAGATTTACCGGCACCGTTTTCTCCACTCAATGCCCACTTTTCACCCCGGCGGACTGTCCAGTCGAGCTCCTTCAGGATGGTGCGGTCATCATAACGAATACTTACCTTATTTAATTTTACCACCTCCCCGGAGTCATAGTTTGCTCCGTCATAAGGTAATCCGGCTATACGCTGTTGCAGTGCGTCCAGGACTTCGACCTCATCGGTCACACAAAATGAAGCCAGATAAGCCTCCCTTTCCATTTTCGGAAGCACGTGCAGGTCTTCTACCGGAATCACATGGGTAATGAACGAAGGGATATCATCGAGCATCGAAAGCACAAGAATGATTTGCACGGATGACAAGCGGGTGAGACGTTCGAGCAGCGAGAAAAGCAATTCACGGGTAGGTGCATCCAAACCGATAAAAGGATTGTCCATAATCAATACCCGGGGAGCTGTCAGGAGGGTTTTAGTCAGTTGAAATTTACGTAATTCGCCACTGGAAAGAAGAATGATCTTCTTGTCCAACAATGGCTCGATGTGGAAGAGTTCGAACAATTCCTCTTTCAGTCTTTCATCTTTGATCTCTCCCAACATCTCCCGCACAGAGGGGGCATCTTCCTGATCGTGGGCATTCCAGCGTTGCTGATAGTAATAGTTGGCATCCGCCGCCCCATAGGTGTCACGGAAAGCAATATATTTCACGTTATCATATACCGTCCGGGTAGAAGAAGGAGAAAAATCGTAGTCCAATGTACCCTCACGCAAAGGATATTTACCCAAAAGCGTGTCTACAAACAAGCTTTTCCCTCCCCCATTGGGTCCTACGATGGCGATATGTTCGCCGGTAGCGATTTGTGCAGTGACAGGTTGTGCCAAACGCACAAGCGGGTTGCGTGCCACGCCACCCGCTATATTGAATGTGTATTGTTCCATAATCCTATTTCATTATTGGGCGGGGCAAAATTATACCAAAATCCGCACAAAGAGACAGAATAATGCTAAAAAAACAATCTGAACAACCTATTATGTACTTTTATCATCGGATACTCAAACTGCTTTAGACCTATGGTCCCATCAGAACCTGAATTTGGGATTCTCCGGCTCGGTATGCGACTTTTCCATCAACCTCGTCAGTTTCCGAACGATATCGGGATGTTCGGCAGCCACATCATGTTCTTCCCTGAGATCACTCTCCAAGTCATAAAGCTCCATTGTAGAGTTGCCCTTACGGATGTTGTTGACAATTCCTTTCCACTTACCCATGCGAATGGCTTTGAGGCCGATTGTGGGATCGGGATATTCCCAATACAAATATTCGTGTTCTTTCTGGCGTTCCGTTTCGCCAAGCAAAGCAGGCAAGAAACTGATGCCATCGGTCTCCGGACAAGCAATGTTTGCGATATCCGCCAAGGTAGGCATCACATCCTGAAATCCGCAGATATGATCGCTCTGGGTAGACGGTTTGATTTTCCCGGGCCAGGTGACAATAGCAGGGATACGTATTCCTCCTTCGTGAACAAAACATTTTCCCCAACCATACTCAGACCTGAAAGGACCTCCACTGTCGAACCACGGCGAATCGCTACCGCCATTAAAAGTCGGTCCATTATCGGAAGTAAACATGATAACCGTATTGTCGTACAGACGTTCCTTCTTCAGCTTCTCTATCAACTTGCCTATTTGCTCGTCAAAATAACTGATCATAGCAGCATAAGTCGCATGCGGATAGCGACAAGGCATATATCCGGCTTTTCCGATGTAGGGGGCTTCGTCTCCAAACTTCCCGACATAATACTTCACCCATTTCTCCGGTGCCTGCAACGACACGTGCGGTAGCGGAGTAGTCCACATCAGGAAAAACGGTTTCTTTCTGTTCTGCCCGACAAACGAAATCAGTTCATCGAAAATAAGATCATTGGCATACTCTTTCTGCGAGAACTTGGCATAGGCGGCTTCATCACGGGGGTCGGCTCCTGCATCCAGCTTGGTCGTGTGAGGATCGAGCACTTTATTGGCCAAGTATACCCGGTCTTCATTCTTATACAAAAAGGCAGGGTAATAACTGTGTGCCTGCCGCTGGCAGTTGTATCCGTAGAAACTGTCGAATCCCTGTTTGTTGGGAGTACCTTCCGTGCCCGGAGCCCCCAGTCCCCATTTTCCAAAGCATCCGGTGACGTATCCGGCTTGCTGCATCATTCTTCCGAGAGTCATGGTATGGGCTTTCAAAGGATACTGCCCCTCCAAACCGGGATGTACATACATGGAGTCGTAATTCATGATAGCGCCCCGATAAGCCATTTCATCATTAGCCCGGATTTGCGCATGTCCCGAGTGCATACCTGTCATCAACACACAGCGGGCGGGTGCCGAAACGGGTGAACCTGTGTAATGCTGTGTGAAACTGATGCCATCCTTATACAACCGATCGATGTTCGGTGTTTCTATTTTCTCCGAACCATAACAACCGATATCCCCGTAGCCCAGATCATCCATTATGATATATATGACATTGGGTCGAGATTCTTTCACCTGGCTTTTGGCCGATAAAGCGAAAACGGACAGTCCGATATAGATTTCTATTCTTTTCATGATTAGTTTCTTTTTTTAGTCCCATTTATAATTTGTACCCGCATCTTCCTTCAATGCAGGCCCGAATGAATACCCCTGCTGTTCAAACCACAGTTGCTTAGAGAGTACTTTGCCATAAAACTCATCAAAATTTTCCGGATTGCCGGAATGCCACATCTGCTCGGCAAGTGCGAGAATACGCGGAAAGACCCTACGATCGATCATGCTTTCCGTCACCCCGTCGTCCGTCCACAAGGCAGAGCTCATTCCGAGAATAAGCGGATTTTCCTCCCGGGGCCTATAAGAAGGATTACGCAAATACACATCTTCCAGATCGAAAGTACGAGCTTGAGTATATCCCTTCCAGGGGGTAAGCGGGAAGTTCAGATACGTATAATAGTTTGTACCGCAAATCACCGGATAATTATGTCTGACGGCATTCTTCAAGGCCAGATCCCGGTGTCCTCTCCAGTTCCACCACTGTATCACCACATTGTCCGGCAAGGGATAGCCGTCTTTGTAAATCACATCTCCCCAAAAGATGGCCTTCCTCCCTTTTTGTTTCAGATAATCGGCCATCCGGGCCGAAAACCACAATTGTAGGTCATGACTGTCTTTTAGTTTTTCTTTTTCAATCCGTGACCGGCAATCGGGACATTTATCCCAATTCCCTTTAGGTGCTTCGTCGCCTCCGAGATGAATATAAGCGGACGGAAACATCCGGCATACTTCGTCCAACACATTCTTCAGGAAGATGAGTGTACTGTCTTTTCCCGCACAAAATATATTCTGCGTAAATCCGCTTTGGGGAACCTTTACCGCAACATTGAAACATCCCAGCCGGGGATATGCATTAAGTGCCGCTTCGGCATGTCCGGGCATGTCAATCTCGGGAACAACCGTAATGCCCCGGTCCGCCGCATAGCTGATGATCTCTTTCACCTCTTCTTGAGAGTAGAAGCCCTGCTGTTCCGGCCCCTGCCCTACAAAAGCTCCTATACGGGTCAGGAACGGATAGCGTTTTATTTCGATGCGCCAGCCAAGTCCTTCGGTCAGATGCCAATGAAAGTAATTCATCTTCAGCATCGAAGCCATGTCGATATATTTCTTGATCGTAGACACTTTCTGATACTGGCGTCCGGAATCCAGCATAAAACTGCGCCATTTCACCCGTGGAAAATCGGTGATCTCGACACAAGGAAATATCAGTCCTCTTTCCTCACCCGTGTTCCATTGCCTCAGACTTTGAATGGCATAGATAAAGCCGGCATCATCCGCTGCCCGGACAATTATTCGCTCAGGCGTCACACGGATGCGATAACCTTCTGCCGGCAAAGTAACATCTTTTTTCCAGGAGATGTGGCTGTTTACCTCCTCTTTGCACCATTCCACAGCGCTTTCGGGCACCAGTTTTTCATAAAACAAACGTATGAAAGAGCCGGGAGACTCCTCTGCGTACATTCGTATTTTACCTTGAAGCCGTAACCGGCCATCTGCCCTCTCTATTTTACCGGGGGTAGGCATGATGATTTGTCCGGACAAGTCGATGGAATATGAACACAGGGAAAGTAGTATTAAAATCAGGTATTTCATTTAAATGTAGTATTTTGAGTGCAAAAACTGTCCAAAGATAAGATTTTCTCCGGACAGTTTTTTATCACACGGTTAAAACCATTTGTCAATCAAACATTTCCTACTTTATTCCGTCATCCCAACCCGGATTCTGTTCAAGCTGAGGATTCAGCACCCTTTCGTTGCGGGGAATAGGATTCAGGTAATAATAATCAGGCCAAGTATGGTTCTGTGCAGGATGAAATTCAAGATAGCCTTCCGTTCCTCCACCATCGACTGTCACTTTGGTTCCGGCCGGAAAATCCGATGCTTTGACGTACATGCCCAGTTTCTTCTTCAATGCATAATGACACTTCTTCCATCTCCGCAAATCGTCGAACCTGAATCCTTCGGAAAACAATTCAATGCGGCGTTCGCGGCGAATCTCCCACAACAAGGGATTTACAGCATAATCACCCGGATAAGCAGGGTTACCCAAATCACGTTTAGGATCGAAACTGTCGTTAATTTCCGCCACCTTCATAGGAGCCACGTTAGCACGGCTACGCAATTTATTTACCGTCCGATCGGCTACCGACTGATCGAATTCACCTAATTCACACATTGCTTCAGCATAATTCAGCATCACCTCTTCCACCCTGAACAGTGGCATATCGGTCTCTTCATTTCGCTGTGATCCCATTGACAGATACGTACAATAATATTTCCAGTTATTATAGCCGAAAGCTGACTTGTACCAAGGCTGATTCTCCAAATAAAAATCGAAATGCGGGACTGCTCCCAGGATCCCCCCGTCATAGCCTTGACGGAAAGGTAAAGTTTTCTGTCTCTCTTTAGCACTGCCATAGCCTATTCCCAAACGGATATTCAAGCTATCAATGAAACTTCTGTCCTTGGCAACTTCGGTAAATTGCCATTTATTACCCCAGGCATCGGTAGAAGCCGAACGGTCTATTCTGTACGGAGGAGTCACTTGCAACCAGAGTCGGTGATCCCGGCAACTAAACTCGTCATACATATCTTTGTCTCCCTTATATAACGGACTATTCCAACGGGTTTTACCATCCGAACAGAGATAACTGTCCACCAAGTCACGGGTCGGATTATAGTACGAGGCTCCTGTGGTTCCTCCGATACTAGTAGCATGTATTACGTTTTCCGCATTCGAGAACTCCCGATAGAGTATGACTCCGGGGACATCCTTCAATTCAAGCGAACAAAAAAGATCATCGTAGTTGCTGCAAATCTCGGGGAAACTATTCATAACTTCGGCAGACACCCGCTTACATTCTTTCAGATAAGTTTCGGCATCATTCAATCCGTGATATTTCCTCCATGTACCCTCAAAAAGACAGAATCGTGATATAAAGGCTTGAACGACTGCTCTATTAATCGTATTATTACCATCTCCGTTAACATTAATATGCTGTTCGGCATATTGCAGGTCTTCAAGAATATGCTTCGCAATTTCATCTCTGGATGCACGGGGCCCATTAATCAGCTCTGTATCGTTATCACTCAGCACACGGTCTATCCAAGGTACTCCACCATAAGCAGACAGCAATGAGAAGTAGCGGTATGAACGAAAGAAATATCCGACACTTTTCCAATGTGCCTTCTCGGCTTCAGTCATCTGAGAGCTGTCTATCCGCCCCAACATCAGATTGACACGACGAATAAAGGCATAATAGTCCCATGCTGTATCATTCCGCTTATCGGGTACAGTGACCAGTCCTCTGATCCAGTTGCTCTCACTGCTTCCACGAGTCTGATTGTACGAGATATCATCTGTCGAGGTATCACCGTATCCCAATTTCGGCAGTGTCTCATACAATCCCCAGGCGTATGCCTTGAAGTTGTCATACGTCACAAAGGCAGTCTCTTCCGTCGGGTTGCCCAACGGATACCTTTCCATAAAATCATTGTTCAGGCAACCGGTAAAAGCGATCGCACAGAATATAAACAGGGCAAATGTATATTTCTTCATACTATTTCGGTTATTTAGAATGTGACATTAAATCCAAGTGAAAACTTCTTCATAAACGGATATTCCCATGCTCCTTTCGAAAGCATATCAGACTCCAGACCTTCCGGCAAGTGATCCCATGTGTGAAGGTTTTCTCCACTGAAAAATACCTTGACCTCATCGAAGCAAATCTGCTTAGCCCAGGTTTTAGGCAAAGTATAGGATAAGGTGATATTTTGCAACTTCAAGTAAGCCGCATTAGCCAGATATTTGGTCTGCTTCCAGCGGTTCGAAGCAGTATTCACACCGTTGTTTGCATATACCCTTGGGAAATAGGCATCCGTATGCTCCGGTGTCCAGAAGTCAAGGGTTTCCTTAAACAGACTTCCCCACGTTCCGGTAGGCCATGCAATCTGATCGGTACGCCAAAAGTCACGTTTGCCCACACCACGAAGAAAGACAGAAAGATCGAACCCTTTCCAACTCAAACCTGCATTGATGCCATAATGGAAACGAGGTGTAGAGTTACCGATGATACGTTGGTCGCCCGGATCGTCCGCTGTTCCTTTTCCACTCCATATAGTGCTGGCATCATCATCAAAGTTTTTATAAAGTATATCACCCGGATATACTTTCCCTACTCCTTTAGGAATAGGAATGCCTTCTTTAAGCGTTCCGTCGGCATTGAAATCATCTTCTCTATAAAAACGATCGGTTACATATCCCCATATTTCACCAATCTTCTGCCCTTTGCGATAGGTGCCCAGCAAGTTGGTCTCGTTGTTAAACTTGGTAATTTCACTCTGCGAATCGTAAAGATTGAATCCGATACGGTAATTGAAATCTTTGATACGGTCTCTCCAGTTCAATTCCAGCTCCCAACCATAAGTTTTCAAATTCGCAGCATTCTGCTTGGCAGCAGCCACTCCCACAACCCACGGCAAATCCATTCCCGGTGCCAGCATACCTTTTGTATCACGCCGATACCAATCGAAAGTACCATTCAGGCGATTATCAAAAAATCCGAAGTCAACACCGAAGTCGAGCGTATATACTTTTTCCCAGGTGAACGCACTGCTGACCATAGGCGGAGTGGACAAAGTCGTAGGTCTTTGACCGTCTACCAGCCAATTGGTAAGCCCTGGAGCCATCTCCGGTATATACGGATAATTGTCCGGTGAGCCGTCTGCCAGCAAAATGATCTGATTTCCGATCGATCCCCACGAAGCACGAAATTTAAAGTTGGATAGAACATCGCGTGTCGCTGTCATAAAAGGTTCTTCCGAAATGCGCCAACCTGCCGAGAAAGATGGGAAGAACCCAAAACGGTTGTTTTTAGGGAATCGTGAAGTTCCGTCATATCGTCCGTTAGCTTCAAGCATGTAGCGATCCTTGTACGAATAATTCACACGGTAAAAGAGTCCTCTGAGGGCATATTCGTTAAAGGTATCCGTTGCCGTTGTGGTCCCGGTAGCTCCCGATATGGACGGCAGGTTACTCAACAATACATCTTTCCTTTCCGTCCACTGTGATTCCGCATGATTCTCTTCCTGGTTGAATCCACCCATAACACTTATATGATGATTACCTATTGAAAAGTCGTAATTAGCAAATATATTGATTGCATTATAGTTAGTAAATCCCTGTGTCAGCGCATACCGTGTATTTTCCGTGTTATTCAGGACACCGGTAAAGTTCATTCCGATGTATTTATACTGGTTCACATACATGCGGTTGTAGTTTGTCACCCGGTTGTACGTATATTCACCTGTTATCTTCAAGTTTTTCAGAGGCGAAATGATGATACGTCCCAAAGCCCGGAGATCCGTCTTTTTAACAATGCGTGGTTCCCCATAACGGATGTAAGTAGCGGAAGTTTCAGCCGGATAAATAATACCATCCTCTTCATAAGGCGATATATTCTGATAAGAAGGAAGTTGCATGGCACTTCCCCAAATTCCGTTTCTACCGCCTTGCTCCACTTTGTTCTGGGTAGAATTGGCATACCGTATATCCAATTGAGTGGTCAGCCATTTGTTGACCTCCACACTCAGGAAACTTGAGAGATTGGCACGCTCATACCTGTCTTTATCAGTAATAAGGATTCCGTCTTCATTGGTGTATCCCAAACCGATACGATAATTCGTTCTTGAACTTCCTCCCGAAACTGAAAAACTATGATTTTGCATAAAGCCATAATTATCCATCATATCGGCAAACATATCGTTCTCTCTCATCAGAAACAGGTTCCCATCTTCATCGAATACATATCCATTGGGATATTGGGAAGGATTAGCCATATAATCACGTATATACGTCTCCCATTGAGGAATATTCTTACCGTCTACATACGTGTCATTGGGCCATCCCATCTCTTTATATGCCAAGATGGACTCCAACGGACCGGCTTTTTGTGGCAGCTCCAATGCTTTCGAAAATGAGAAGTTATTATTATAATTGAATTTAGGAGCCATGTCCTTTTTACCTTGCTTGGTGGTAATCAAGATTACTCCAAACGCAGCACGTGCTCCGTAGATAGCTGCAGAAGCGGCATCTTTCAAGACCGAAACCGACTCGATATCCTGCGGATCGATCATATTGATATCCATCGGTACATTATTGACCAACACCAGCGGACCACCACCGTTGATAGAAGTGGTTCCTCGAATATTGTATGATAGATTGTCACCTGGAGTACCGGTCGTTCCCTCTATTTTTAATCCCGGAACCACCCCTTGCAAAGCTGCCGTAACATTTGTTATCGGACGATCTCCCAATGTTTCCTGTATATTAACTGCTGTAACTGCTCCCGTCAGATTAATCTTCTTTTGTGTTCCGAAGCCGACAACCACTACTTCATCCATCAATTGTGAATCTTCTTTCAACTGAATGACGAAATGAGTTTTTCCATTGGTACTGACCTCCTGAGGCAAATAACCGATATAGGTAACCTGCAACTTACTGTTGTCAGAGACCTCCAATGAAAATTCTCCCTCAAGATTGGTAATCGTGGCCTGCTTACCGCCTACGGCAAGCACATTCGCTCCTATAAGAGGTTCGCCGGTAACGCCCGTCACTTTACCCGTTATCTTTTTCATCTGAGTAGCTTGCCCGGCAGCAGCTTTCTCTTTCTTCTGCTCAACAGGAGTAATGACTATATGCTCAGCCTCATAACGGCAAGTAAACCCGGTATTCTTCAAAAGAGCATCCATTACAAAAGACAGTTCCTTGTCTACAAAGTTGCCTTTAATCTTCCTATTTACATCCAGTCTGGTCTGATTGTATGTAATACTCAATTGAGTCTGCTCCTCAATTTGTTCGAATACTTTTTGCAAAGACTGATTGTTGCCATACACGCTTATCCGCTGATTTTGCCCGTACGCAGTGTTATAAATGCATAAAGCGAGAAGTAAAAGAACTATTTTATGAATTTTTACGGATAGAATATTCCTTAATTTGATTTTTAATTTCATAATTTTGTGAGTTAATCAATTAATACTGTTTAAAGTCTCTAAAGGTTAAAAAGTTTTTGATTGATTTCGGGGATCGGAAATGGGTGTGGTAATTTGTTTCCGGTTCCCTTTTTTGCATATGATTGTTCTCCTTTCCTTTACTTTAATGGACAAATAGATATGGATTCGTCCTTCTCCACTTTATAGGTGATACCTCCTACTGTTTTTGTTACAATATCCAAAACATGGAAAATATCATCACGACGCTTAAACTTTATTGTATAAAGGTCCGAATTGATCCGATTCGACTCCATCAGATCAGACGATAGCTGAATAGATACTGCATAGCTTCTTTCCAGTGTTCTCAGGATTTCCCTGAGTGACTGGGAAATAAAGTTCATTTCTCCCTTTGTCCAACCCGAATAAACAGAAGCGTCTATATCTGTTTTGTTGAATCTACCACTCCGATTTTCGTAATCAAGCTGCTGATTGGGTTCTAAGGTAATAAAATTGTTAGGCTGGTTTTTCTTTCTTACAGCAACAGAACCGGACTCCAATGTGGTAATTGTCCTTCTATCAAAAGGATATGCCTGCAAATTAAACTGAGTACCCAGTACACAAATGTCCAGATGGTTAGTTGCCACCACAAAAGGAAGTTTCTTATTAGGGGCTACCGCAAAGTGCCCTTCTCCGGAAAGATATACAGAACGGGTATCGCCGGTAAATTGCGTAGGATATAGAAATATGGATCCCGAATTCAGGGTGATGATCGAACCATCCGGTAACGTGATCTGTTTTTGCTCTCCCTTGGGAACGATACATTCTACAAAACGGACTTCCTGCGTGTGATGTTCCACATATATATAGGCTGTTATAATAGACATTAACGGGATAAGAAGAATAGCTGCTATATGCGCCCACCGATGTAGATAGGCCGGCCGGGCAGAAGAAAGCCCTGCTCTTTTTTGAAACTTACGTAAAGAATGCCGGGTACCGGCATCTGCTTCAGGACGATATTCGTCCCATATCTGAAGAAGCGCTTCTTCTTTCCGTTGTTTGCCGGAAGGATCAAGAAGCCATGTCCACACTTTATTTTTAAGGTCCGGACTGGCTATGAAGGCCATAAAGTTGTGTATGATTTTGTATGCGTCAGACATAGTATGTTTTATGGATTATATATATAAGATACGTAACCCGCCAAACACACACAGTTCAAAGAACACTTTTTTTATATAGCTTGTTAAGTTTATACGAAAGTAGCCATGATGACCCAAAACAATATCTTACGTATATCAGCCAAAGCCTGGGTCAGATGATTCTCAACAGTACGCTTGCTAATGTTCAGTTCACGGGCTATATTTTCATTACTAAGCCCCTGTTCGCGGCTCATCTGATAAATCTTTCTTCTTTGAGAAGGCATTCTTTCAACAGCGATGGCTATAATTAGTTCTAATTCTTTCGCGTTCAGTTCCGATTCTATTTCATACAGATCGGAGTTATCATCCGATAACTGCCTGGATTGATAATTTTTAAATAACAAAGAGCGCTCGATGTACCGGAAAACCGCATTCCGGGCTATACGGAACAGGTATGCATCCAAGTTGTCTATCTGCTTCAGATTTCCCCGGTTCTGCCACAATGACATAAATATATCCTGCGAAAGATCTTCCGCCTCTTCAGCATCCTGTAACAAGCCATTAATGAATCCTTTGACCCGGGGATAATAATCAAGAAAGAAGCCCTCAAACTTTTGGGGACTTTCCAGACTATCCGCATCGGCCACCGGAAACTTCCTTATGAATTTCATTATACAGATAATTTAAAATAGCTCTATAAACACACATCCCTCGACATTCAGAACAGTATTTTAGAGATAATCAATTTAGGTTAACTTTATATTGGTTTTGTATATCAACAAAAGTTATTATAGTCAGAAATCACCACGGATTACATCAATTGCCACAGAATTTTACATTGACCATCAGTCATTTATTTTTTATCTGTGTGAATCAGTGTAATCCGTGATGATTTTTTTTCGCAACACTCCCTACTGATGAATGATCAGTGCAGACTGTGCCGGAACCGTCACCTCAGGTCCGTATAACGAGCCCAACCCTCTTTCATCAATCACACCATCTCTGCATACAACAGTGTATTTACCTTCGGGTATCGCCAGTTTGGCAGGAACAGAACGGGCATTAAGTGCCACGATAATGTTGTCCCAAGTATCTCCGTTAGCGCGGTCTTTCAAGCGGAAAGCCACCAGATTACCACCATCTACCGGGAGGAATTCCAGGTACTTACGTACCATCTCGGCATCTCCCATACGGAAAGCGGGATGGGCTTTACGAATACTGATCAAACGCTTATAATAGGCGAACACATCTTCGTGAGTTGTCTTTCGGTTCCAATCAATGGCATTAATAGAATCGGGACTCTCAAAACTATTATGCACCCCTTTCTTGTCACGCATCACCTCTTCTCCGGCATAGATGAACGGAATACCTTGCGAAGTCAGCACTGCCGTCTGCGCCAGTTTGTCAAGTCGTACGAGTTGTTCGGGTGTGATGCCGGGGATACTCGACTTCAAGCGATCTACCAAGCACATATCATCGTGGCAGGATACGTAACTGATCATCTGAGTAGGCTGGGAAGCCCAAGAAGCTTTACTGTAATTCACCGAATCATTGTTGACTTGAGGGTGACTGACAGCTCCTACAATACCAAACTTAATGCTCTCTTCTTCCCCGGGGATCCCGGCAAGGAACGCTCCCTTATGATTATCATTAAAAGGACCACGCAACGCATCACGCATTTCATCGGAAAAGGCGGCAATACCCGGCATTTTACAGGTATTGACCTTCATTGCCAGCGAATCACCCGGATACTGAGGTGCTTCCGCTGCCCAACCTTCACCATAAATAATGATAGAAGGATCTACAGCACTGACCGCCTTACGGATTTCATTCATCGTCTCGATGTCGTGAATGCCCATCAGGTCGAAGCGGAAACCATCGATATGGTATTCCTTGATCCAGTGAAGCACGGATTCAATCATATATTTACGCATCATAGGCCGGTTGCTTGCCGTCTCGTTACCACAAGCCGAACCATTGGCCAACGAACCATCCGGCTTCTGGCGATAAAAATATCCAGGTACCGTACGTTCGAAGTTACTGCCATCGGTGTTGTATGTATGATTGTATACCACATCGAGCACTACCCGTATACCGGCTTTGTGCAGTGCCTGTACCATCTGCTTAAACTCGCGGATGCGGACAGCCGGATCGTAAGGATCGGTAGCATACGAACCATCGGGTACATTGTAATTCTGCGGATCATATCCCCAGTTGTATTTATTTTCATCCAGCTTGGTTTCGTCTACCGAAGCATAATCATAAGACGGAAGCAAATGGACGTGTGTTACTCCCAGCTCGATCAGATGATCGATTCCGGTCAGCAATTTGGCAGAGTTCATCGTACCATGTTCTGTCAATGCCAAAAAATTTCCCTTATGCTGAATCCCTGATGTAGAATCTACTGAAAAATCACGATGGTGCATTTCATAAATGATCGCATCAGCCGGTGATTTCAACGGCGGTCGCTGATCTGTCTCCCAACCTTGTGGATCGGTGGACTTCAAGTTGATAATGGCCGCACGTTTTCCGTTCACCCCTACCGCTTTGGCATTGATACCGGGTGTATCACCCATCCATTTATCGTTTACCTTGACATTGAATGTGTAGAACTTCCCCATCAGATCCTTTCTGACCGTTGCCATCCAAGTGCCTTCTTCACCCGGTTCCATAGGAATGGTTTCGTAAGCATGCCCACCTTCACCCGAGTCGAACAACATCAGACGGACTTCATCGGCAGTAGGCGCCCAAAGGGTAAACTTGGTAGACTCCGGTGAATATTCCATCTCCGTGAGGCTACCCGAACGTACCGGATATAATTCGTAAGACGCATATTCTTTCTTGGCGGGAGTACAACTCACTACAGCTGTAGCCGCTGTCACTCCGATAAAGGCAAGATAGTTCATTTTCATGTTTTTCTCTCTATTATATATATTGTTATCTACTTATTGTCTAAGTTCAGAATCCGTCGCTACTTTACTCTTTCGGGATTTTTGGCTATAAAATCTTTCCAACCGCTATACCCTTTCTCCATTACCGGACGCCCCATCTGCAGGAAATGACAATAAGCAGCTGCCAATCCGTCGGTAGCATCCATAAAAACAGGCATATCCTCTTTGGCAAAATGCAGCATGCGTTGCAACATATCCGCCACTTGTTCTTTAGAGGCCTGCCCGTTGCCGGTGATGGCCATCTTTATTTTCAGCGGGGCATATTCAGTAATAGGAATATCACGGCTCAACGCAGCCGCCATCGCTACTCCCTGAGCACGTCCGAGCTTCAGCATCGACTGCACGTTTTTCCCGAAAAAAGGAGCTTCAATCGCTAGTTCATCGGGCAAGTAACTTTCGATAATACTAAGCACCCGTTCGTGGATATGACGAAGTTTGAGGTAATGATTGCCGAACTTCCGCAAATCGATGATCCCCATAGCGATCATCTCGGGTCTTGTCCCGCAAACACGGAGCACTCCGTATCCCATGATCGTAGTACCGGGATCAATGCCCAGAATAATCTTTTCTTTTACCGGCTGAATCACTCCAATACCTCCATCAATGTGGGAAATCCGACTACTTTATCCTTAAATATCTTCACCAGCTCTTGGTTGAGCCGCGCACCCTGATCCTGATGCCAGCGATGCAGCACGACAGAATCGTCCACCTCCCATTGGAGCGAATAGGAAGTACCTTCGTCACGATGACTCAACACACGACAGATGCGCGGAGCACGGAGAGCACCGTGTTTCTCTACTTCAGGAATATAACTCTCTTTGATCCAGATCAAAAAATTATCATGAACTTCGTCGTCCACCTGAAAAGTGGTATTGTATATCAGCATATTTTTTATCTTTAAGTTGATTATTTCCGCAAACATAGCAATTATTTCAGAATAATACATTATATTTGCAGCACCAAAACAGATAAACGTTCGCAAACGTTATCATTAAGAGCATGGGGGGTTAGCTCATCTGGCTAGAGCGTAACACTGGCAGTGTTAAGGTGATCGGTTCGAGTCCGATACTCTCCACACCCAATTAATAAAAATAGTAAATATTTCATCATTAAAGTGGGGAAATCCGTGAGGACTTCCCCATTTTGTTTTTCCAGGATTTACCACAGAGTATACCGGTATACAACACTATATACGAAACAGGACAAAAAACGAAGGAGATAGTGTTAGTTATTAGAGTTAACGAAACATGGAACGGAGTCTATTCCAGAAGCCCTCCGTTTTTTCCTCGTTCGCCTTATATTTTTCGATCATCTCGCTGGTTTCTTTCTTATATCTGTCCAGCGATGCCCCCATTTCGTCTAAGCTCGCTATACCTTCTATTATCATCTCCACTTCGTCTTTGGCCGCCGGCTCAGTTCCGGTTTCGACCTCTTCGTTTTCCAGCTTCCCGGCATCCGGCATTGTCTCCCCGGGCATCCTGAACTTCGCCTCCGTCGCCGCCATCATCTCTTTCCACGCCCCGCTTTGAGCATAGTTTTCGTCTACCAGCGCTTTTATCTGGAGCTGCCGTATTTCCTGCGCTTCCTTCCGCGACACCACCTCCACGTCTCTACCAAAATATGTTCGGGCACACCTTTCAAATTCGCTCTCGATTTTCCTCCAAGCGCCCTTTTCGCCCAGTCTGCTTTTGAAGCTGTTTTCCGTGCTATTGTATTTATACATTTCCCTCTCCAGACGGGCGACCCTCGTAATCAATTCCCGGCGCTGAGCCCGCAGTTCCATTTCACGGATATGCAAATTCCCCACCTCGTCCGACAGTTCCTGCAGGCTTTCATCCTCTCCGGTGTTTCCGGCCTCCCCCACGTTTGGGCACTTTTCCCATTTGAGAAGTCGTTTTTTGAGTCTCTCTACGCGCTTCTCGTTCTCCCGGTTTTTCTCTTTCAGCCGTTCGCACCGTCCAATGTAATATATCTCCTTGTCGCGCAGGTCACTGCACATCCGATTAGCGTCTTCATGGTTCTGCCTTGCTCTCAGCAGCGTATGCTCCATTTCCTTAAAAGAGTCGCGGCTTCGTTCAAGGTCGGTTTGGAGACGCTTGATAAGTTCGTCCGAGCTTTCGGGCAGCCTCCTGGTCACCTTCCTGTACGCTATGAGGTAGTCTTTTACAGACTCAAATCCCATTTCCCGAGCTATCCGATACAGAGGGGCGGCTGTGAAGGCACTGTTGAACAGTTTTCGATCTTCGGTGTTCAGCTTGTCAATCATCACGCAGAGTAGTCGGTGCAGAACGGGGAGGAAATCATCCAGAAGACGCATCTTGAGTCCGGCATCTTCGTCTGCACGCAGTTCCGCCTCGATGCGCTGCTCAAACTTCGCGCAAAGTTGCTCGTAATTGGTTTTCAGGTGCGCCAACCGTTTTTCTTTCTCTACCAATTCGCACACGCTCCCGTCATCAATCAGCACCACGCTGCCCACAACGGAAGTGGTGATTTGGCTTTCACGTACCCACGCTATCACTCTCTCTACACTGATTCCATATTTATCAGATATACTTTTTACTGACTTCCAATCGGCCATATCGATACAATTTAAGGTTTGCAGAAATCAGATGCAGAGTACGAAGCACTCGCAATTTACATAATAATAGTATTAACGGACGGTTCACCCAATCACCCTTCTGCACCCGCTAAATTAATCATTTATTACATAATAACGAATCATTTGTAAATAAAATAATCGCATAGTCCTATCTTTTAACATTCACACGAGGTCCGTACGGCTCAATGAAGGTATCCCCGACGTTTTCTCCAACGCTGAAAACATTTCATCAGCGCCTCCTAGCTGACTTCGGTGATGCGATAACGACGGACAGGACCGGCATGCAGTTTATGATAGGAACAACTACAGTAACCCGTTATGATAAAAAAGAGATTCACTAGTGAAAGAAAGCACCCTCTTACACAAGAAGATGTACGTTATCATAAAAGACAGACGAGCGATTACAACACCTACTGCATGAGGAAGAGAAAACATCTCTCCACCTCCGATTATCATATACAAATAAAGAAAGAGAAAGCCTAAAGATCGGCAAGAGGCAACCAACCGACACATTTTATTTCTTTCTATCCTCTTTGATTGCAATATTATTGTTACTTTTGCAGCAATTTAACGAAAATCGAATAACAATAAATCGCAAGATATGATAGCTAAGATTAATCAACTTCTTGAAGAGGTGGGGGCCTTGAAAGCCGCCAATGCCGAAGAACTCGAAGTTCTGCGCATCAAATACCTCAGCAAGAAAGGAACCATCAATGACTTGATGGCAGATTTCCGCAATGTGGCTGCCGAACAGAAAAAAGAAGTCGGCATGAAGCTCAACGAGCTGAAAACAAAAGCACAAGAAAAAATCAACGCACTGAAAGAACAGTTCGACAACCAGGACAACGGACAGGACGATCTCGACCTGACCCGTTCGGCTTATCCCGTGGAGCTGGGCACACGCCATCCGCTTTCCATTGTGCGCAACGAAATCATTGACATCTTTGCCCGTCTGGGATTCAACATTGCCGAAGGTCCGGAAATAGAAGATGACTGGCATGTGTTCTCCGCACTCAACTTTGCCGAAGACCATCCGGCACGAGACATGCAAGACACATTCTTCATCGAATCCCATCCCGACGTACTACTGCGCACACACACCTCATCGGTACAGAGCCGTGTGATGGAGGTTTCGCAACCACCTATCCGTATCATCTGTCCGGGACGCGTTTACCGTAACGAAGCTATCAGCTATCGCGCACACTGTTTCTTCCACCAGGTAGAAGCGCTGTACGTAGACCGCGATGTATCTTTCACCGACCTGAAACAAGTGTTGCTGCTCTTCGCCAAAGAGATGTTCGGTGCCGATACGAAGATTCGCCTGCGTCCGTCGTACTTCCCGTTCACAGAGCCCAGCGCCGAAATGGATATCAGCTGTAACATCTGCGGCGGAAAAGGCTGCCCCTTCTGCAAACACACCGGCTGGGTGGAAATCTTGGGTTGCGGAATGGTAGACCCGAACGTACTCGATGCCAACGGAATAGACAGCAAAGTGTATAGCGGATATGCTCTGGGTATGGGTATCGAACGCATCACAAACCTGAAATATCAGGTGAAAGACCTCCGCATGTTCTCCGAAAACGATACACGTTTCCTGAAGGAGTTCGAAGCGGCCTATTAAATTTTACTGCCGCAGACATGAACACAGAGTCTCACAGGGTTTTCTTAAAATTAAAAAGAGGCTCTCTGTGAGACTTTGTGTTACTCTGCGGTCCAATCAAAACCACCATACTATGCCCAAAGATAGGCTTGTCACCCCCAGCTATGTTCTGATACTGGCAGCAAACTTCCTTTTATACTTTGCCTTCTATCTGATTCTGCCTGTATTGCCTTTCTATCTGACTGAAATTTTCCAAACCGGAAATGCAGCCGTAGGGGTCATTTTATCCTGCTACACCGTAGCTTCACTCTGTATCCGCCCCTTCTCGGGCTATCTGCTGGACACGCTGGCACGCAAGCCACTCTACCTGATCGCCTACTTCCTGTTCATCACCGTCTTTGCCGGATACATCCTTGCCGGGGTGCTGTCACTGTTCATCATGCTCCGGGTGGTGCATGGACTGGCTTTCGGAATGGTGACCGTAGCGGGTAATACCATCGTAATCGACATCACTCCTTCTTCCCGCCGCGGAGAAGCGGTAGGCTACTACGGACTGATGAACAACACGGCCATGAGCTTCGGACCGATGATCGGACTTTTTATGCACGACACCTGTTCGTTCGAGACCATCTTCCTGTGTTCACTCCTCTCCGGTACAGTGGGGTTTACGGCTGCCTTCCTGGTAAAGACACCTGTTAAGGAACCGGTAAAACGTGAACCGATTTCACTGGACCGGTTCGTATTAATTAAAGGTATACCTGCGGGAGTGGCATTGCTCCTACTCTCCATTCCCTACGGCATGACGAGTACTTATATAGCCATGTATGCCAAGGAGATCGGGATCACACTCAGCTCCGGGCTGTTCTTCACCTTTATGGCAGTGGGCATGGCTGTCTCACGCATGTTCTCCGGACGCCAGGTGGACAAAGGACGTATCACACAAGTCATCACCCTGGGACTCTATCTGGTGTGTGCCTGCTTTTTCACACTGGCAGCCTGCGGCAAATTGATGTCGCTGAGTCCCGAACTGACAGATGTGCTTTTCTTTATGGTGGCTCTGTTGCTGGGAGTCGGATTCGGCACCATGTTTCCGGCCTTCAATACCCTGTTTGTCAACCTGGCCCCTAACAGCCAACGCGGCACGGCCACTTCCACCTACCTGACTTCATGGGATGTAGGCATCGGCATCGGCCTGATACTGGGCGGATATATCGCCCAACTGACTTCGTTCGACATGGCTTACTTCTTCGGAGCTTGCCTGACGGTGGTTTCCACCTTTTATTTCAACCTGAAAGTCGCACCCCATTATCATAAGAACAAACTAAGATGACAAAGAAAGAACGTTATGAAAAAGTAATCGCCTGGTTTCAGGAAAATGTGCCCGTAGCCGAAACGGAACTGCATTACAACAACCCGTACGAACTGCTGATCGCCGTTATCCTCTCCGCACAGTGTACAGACAAGCGGGTGAACATGATCACCCCTAGAATTTATCAGGATTTCCCCACACCGGAAGCACTGGCTGCTACCACACCGGAGGTGATATTCGAGTACATACGCAGCGTATCTTACCCCAATAACAAGTCGAAACATCTGGTGGGCATGGCACGCATGCTGGTGAACGACTTCAACAGCGAAGTACCCGATACGCTTGAAGAACTGATCAAGTTGCCCGGTGTAGGGCGCAAAACGGCCAATGTCATTCAGTCCGTCGTGTTCAACAAAGCTGCCATGGCGGTAGACACTCACGTCTTCCGCGTGAGTCACCGCATCGGACTGGTAGGTAATTCCTGCACCACCCCGTTCAGTGTAGAAAAAGAACTGATGAAGAACATCCCCGACGAGCTGATTCCCATCGCTCACCACTGGCTGATCCTGCACGGACGTTACGTCTGTCAGGCCCGCACTCCCAAATGTGAAACCTGTGGTTTACAATTGATGTGTAAATATTACTGTGAGAAGTATAAAGTTAGCAAAGACACACCGAAGAGGAAGAATAAATAACGATTTCATAGCAAAAAAGAGAAATTAATACTAACTTTGCGGTCATCATAAAAGAAACTAACACTTTTAAAGTAAATAAATAAAGTATTATGCAGACAATTGACAATTTCAATTTTGCCGGTAAAAAGGCATTCGTTCGCGTGGACTTCAATGTACCCTTGGACGAAAACTTCAACATTACAGACGACACTCGTATCCGTGCTGCACTTCCTACCCTGAAGAAGATTCTGGCAGACGGTGGTAGCATCATCATCGGTTCTCACCTGGGCCGTCCGAAAGGCGTTGCTGACAAATTCTCTCTGAAACACATTGTTAAGCATGTATCAGAGTTACTGGGCGTTGAAGTTCAGTTTGCCAACGACTGTATGGGCGAAGAAGCTGCTGTAAAAGCCGCTGCTCTGCAACCGGGCGAAGTGCTGTTGCTTGAAAACCTTCGCTTCTACGCTGAAGAAGAAGGCAAACCAAGAGGATTGGCTGAAGACGCAACCGATGAAGAAAAAGCCGCAGCCAAGAAAGCCGTAAAAGAGAGCCAGAAAGAATTTACCAAGAAATTGGCTTCGTATGCAGACTGCTACGTAAACGACGCATTCGGTACAGCTCACCGTGCTCATGCTTCTACAGCACTGATCGCTAAATACTTCGACACCAACAATAAGATGTTTGGCTACCTGATGGAAAAAGAAGTGAAAGCCGTTGATAAGATATTGAACGACATCAAGCGTCCGTTTACTGCCATCATGGGTGGATCAAAAGTATCTTCTAAGATCGAAATCATCGAAAACCTGCTGAACAAGGTAGACAACCTGATCATCACAGGCGGTATGACTTACACTTTCACCAAAGCAATGGGTGGACAGATCGGTCTGTCTATCTGCGAAGATGACAAACTGGATCTGGCTCGCGAACTGATGCAGAAAGCCAAAGACAAAGGTGTAAATCTGGTATTGGCTGTTGACGCTAAGATTGCTGACGCTTTCTCTAACGATGCCAATACTAAATTCTGCCCGGTTAACGAAATTCCTGACGGATGGGAAGGTCTTGACATCGGTCCGAAATCTGAAGAGATCTTTGCCGAAGTGATCAAGAATTCTAAGACAATTCTTTGGAATGGTCCGACAGGTGTATTCGAATTCGAAAACTTCACTCACGGCTCTCGTTCAGTAGGCGAAGCTATCGTTGAAGCTACTAAGAACGGCGCTTTCTCACTCGTTGGCGGTGGCGACTCTGTAGCTTGTGTCAACAAGTTCGGTCTGGCAAACGGTGTATCTTATGTTTCTACAGGCGGTGGAGCACTGCTCGAAGCAATCGAAGGAAAAGTTCTTCCGGGTATTGCCGCTATCCAGGAATAAGACTGAAGTGAATCACTATAAGACAGAAAAGGCAACCCCGCTCGGAGTTGCCTTTTTTAAAAGCCGGAAATGGGGAGAGAGCCTCCTTTTCAGTATCCTGTTCCTTTTCTTTCTATCAGCCTGCACAGGAAAGAAAGAGAAGCATTCCGCTTTGCCGGAACTGCAAACTCTGACTTTCGGACTGATGCCTTCTTTCGATGGACTGCCTTCTCTGGTTGCTGTCCGTCAGGGTATTTATGACTCACTGGATATCAAAATCGATTTCATTACTTATGCTTCGGCAACTGACCGCGATGCCGCTTTTTTATCGGGAAAACTGGATGGTATGCTCACCGACTACCCGGGTGCAACTCTGTTGCAGGCAAAAGGAAGCCGCTTACGTCTGGTTATGGAAACCGATGGCAGCCTCAGTCTGATAGCAAGTAAAAAAAGCAATGCCAGGAATCCGGACGGTTTGAAAGGGAAGAATATTTCTGTCTCCGGCAATACCTTTGTAGAATATGCCACAGACGAAGTAATGAAACGGGCCTGCCTGCACCACGGAGAAGTGAACAAACCTGAAATAAACAATATCCCCTTGAGGCTGATGATGTTGGAGGACGGACAGATCTCCGCATCTTTCTTACCCGGACCGGCAACGGCAATTGTCCTGAACGATGGGCATACAGCATTACTGAACACAAGACAAATGGGACTGCATTGCACCGGAATTGTTTTCTCAGAAAAAGCCATCACGGAAAAAGACGAAGAGATCAGGCGGTTTATCACCGGCTACAATCTTGGCGTGAAATACTTGCAAACCCATCCTCAAAACGAATGGACGGAAATTTTAGTAAAAGAATTCGGACTGCAGGAAAAGGCGGCCATGCAGATAGACTTGCCGGACTATCGGCCTGCTACCCGTCCGTCTTACCACGACATAGAAAAAATCATTGCCTGGCTGAAGAGTAAAGGGGCAATCCCCGACTATTATCCGGGAGAAAATTTAGTGGATACCACCTTCATTCCCGGCACACTCAAACCACAATAAATACAAAAAAGTAAAGATGAAAAACACATTCCTGTTAACATTCGCACTGATACTCCTGGCAGGCAGCCCCCTGAAAGCGCAGGAGAAAGAAGAGGCTGCTACACTGAATAAAGTGGTCAACACACTGAAAGAGCGAATCACTCTGGCCGGATACGCGCAGTTGGGATATACCTATGACGATGCAGCAAAAAAAATGAATACGTTCGACATCAAACGAATCATTTTCATGGCTCACGGAAAGATCACGGACCGCTGGACCTGTGATTTTATGTACGACTTTTACAACGGCGGCATGCTGCTCGAAGTTTACACCGATTACCGGATTCTACCCGGGCTGAAAGTGCGTATCGGCGAATTTAAGGTTCCTTATACCATCGAAAATGAATTGTCGCCCACTACCGTAGAACTGATCAACTGCTATTCTCAGTCAGTCTGCTATCTGGCAGGGGTGAGCGGCAGTGATGTCGCCTGTGGCATGACATCGGGACGCGACATCGGGGCCATGGTTCATGGAGGCCTGCTGAATGATCTGCTATGCTACAAACTAGCCATAATGAATGGACAAGGACTTAACATCAAGGATAAAAACAATCAAAAAGATATCGTCGGCAACCTGATGGTGAATCCCCTGAAATGGCTGTCGGTGGGTGGTTCGTTTATCAAAGGGACCGGACACGCCATTGCCGACTCCGAAATAACCGGCATCCGGGCAGGAGAAAACTATACCAAAAATCGCTGGAGCATAGGAGGCATCATCACGACAACATCGTTCAGCCTCCGTTCCGAATATCTGGCCGGAAAGGATGGAGGCGTGAAGAGTGATGGTTTTTATGCCACCGGATGCTACCGGATGCTACGCAATTTCGACCTTGTGGCTTCGTATGACTATTTCAATGCAAACAAAGCCGTCAGTAGGAAACAGACCAATTATATAGCCGGGCTGCAATATTGGTTCTATCCCAAGTGCAGGCTGCAAGCACAATACACTTTCTGCGACCGGAATAAAGGCAAAGACAGCAATCTGTTTCAGGCGCAGGTACAGGTAAGATTCTGAAATAATTATAATAACAATAACCAATGGAACACAAAATCAGCGAACCCAATGCCCATATAGACGTGGCCGATGTATTGAGAGGACTGGCTGTGATGGGCATCATCATCCTACACAGTATCGAACATTTCAACTTCTATTCCTTTCCGGACACCGTTCCCTGCGAATGGATGAAATTCACCGACAAAGCTATCTGGAACGGACTCTTTTTTGTCTTCAGCAACAAAGCATACGCCGTATTTGCCCTACTGTTCGGCTTTAGTTTCTATATACAAGACAACAATCAGCAACGCCGCGGCAAAGACTTTCATCTCCGGTTCATCTGGCGAATGGCGCTGCTCTTTATCATCGGGCAGTTCAATGCAGCTTTCTTTACCGGTGAGATACTGACTATGTACGCCATGCTCGGTCTGATACTTCCCCTGTCCTGTCGTCTCAGCGATCGGAGCATAGCTATCTTCGCCACTCTGCTCATCATACAACCGATAGACTGGTGCAAAGTGATCTATGCCCTTTGCAATCCGGATTATGTAGCCGGTCCCGGTCTGGCTTCCCATTACTTCGGAATTGCCTTCGATGTACAGAAAAACGGCACCTTCCTCGAAACAATCCGTATGAATCTCTGGGAAGGGCAACTCGCCAACCTGACCTGGGCACTGGAACATGGACGTATCTTGCAGACCCCTGCCCTCTTCCTCTTCGGTATGCTTGTGGGACGTAAGGGATTATTTCTTTATAGCGAACAAAACGAGCAGCACTGGCTCAAAGCATTGGGCATCTCGTTAATCTGTTTCTTTCCTCTGTATGGACTGAATAATATGTTGCCGGAATTTATCACCCGCAACGCCATACGGGTCCCTCTGCAATTGATCATCAGCTCTCTCAGCAACCTTAGTTTCATGGTACTGCTGGTCAGCGGACTGCTTATCACTTTTTATCGCATCAAAGACCGCAGATTTCTGATGCGCTTCACCTCGTACGGAAAGATGAGCCTGACAAACTATATCGGACAATCCGTCATTGGGTCCCTCCTTTTCTATCACTGGGGCTTCGAACTAGGACGTTTCCTGGGAATTACTTATAGTTTCTTTTTTGGCATCCTTTTTGTACTTCTTCAAATGGCATTTTGTTCCTGGTGGCTCAGCCACTTCAAACACGGCCCCTTTGAAGGTTTATGGAAACGCCTTACATGGATTGGAAACAATAAACGGAAGTAAATTATGAACGAACAACTTATCAATGAACAATATCAATATATTCTCCGACTGATCGGGCAAAAACGCCTGAAGGAAGCATTAACTCAATTGGAATCATTCCTATGGAAGTGCCCCGAATGGTCGCTCCGTACCCGTCTGGAACAAATACAGACTTCGTACAGCTACATGTTGCAATACATGCGCCAGGGCGTAGAAGACCCGGAACGTAGAAAGCTGTATCAGAAACTGCTGACCGACACACTCGAGATTACCGACCAGGCGCGTATTACGTTGCTGGACAGCGTATCGAACCATTACTATCACCAGTACCGTACCCGCCTTTCCGAAGAGGTATCCCCCCTCACTCTGGAGATGCTGATGCATACGCTCGAATCGTTCAATGACGATCTTGCCGTAAGCGGATTCGTCTCAGACCAAAACATGGAGGAAGTGCTGAAACGCCATGAAGACAGTTTGAGAACTTTGTTTTTGCAAACCTGGACCCATACTAACTGGACTGCGGAAGAAGTGGCGGCCGCACAAGCCATGCTTCAGTCCGAACTGCTTCCGGTGAACGATCTTTGCCTCTTCACAAGCGCCGTTACCCTCAGTGTGATGGAGTGTTTCGACCTCAAGAGACTCTTGTGGCTGATAGATGCTTACCGTCATCCCAATGTACAGGTCAGCCAACGAGCCCTGGTAGGAATTACTTTTATCCTGCATGCCTATTCGCCACGCATCTCTTTCTATCCGGAGATCAACCTGCGCATCACAGCGCTGATGGAAGAAACTGCATTTGAAAGAGACTTGTTACGCATACATATCCAGATACTGCTCAGCCAGGAGACGGAAAAAATCGACAAGAAAATGCGTGAGGAGATCATCCCCGAAATGCTGAAAAGCATGTCGCCTATGCGCAACATGAAATTCGGCTTCGAAGAGTCCGACGAAGAGAAAGATGACACCAATCCTGACTGGGCAGATGCCATCGAGAAGTCGGGACTGGGTGACAAGTTGCGTGAAATGAACGAATTGCAACTAGAAGGAGCCGACGTATATATGAGCACTTTCTCACAACTCAAGAGTTATCCATTCTTCAGAGAGATCTCCAACTGGTTCTATCCTTTCGACAAGCAGCAATCGGATGTGATCAAAGAGTTCCGTCATCGGGGAAAAGAGGGAGGAAGCCTATTGGAAATCATCCTGCAATCGGGTTTCTTCTGCAACAGCGATAAGTACTCACTTTTCTTCACGATGCAGCAATTGCCACAATCGCAGCGGGACATGATGCTGAATCAGCTTACGGATCAGCAGATAGAAGAATTAGCAGACCAGTCGAAAGCCGAAACGCTAAAGAAGTTCTCCGAACGTCCCGATACGGTAAGCAACCAATATCTGCACGATCTGTACCGCTTCTTTAAACTCTATGCCCGGAGACTGGAATTTCGTGACTTATTCAAAGAGTCCATCTGCCTCTACAACGAACCGGATTTGATAGATATTCTATTCAATCCGGAAGCCATGGAAGCCATAGCTAATTTTCACTTCAAGAAGAAGCACTGGGAAGAAGCCGCCGAAGCCTACGATACGATAGTTGATATGCTTATGGATGAAGAAGAAGCAGAAATCTGCCAGAAGCAGGGCTACTCCTTGCAGAAACTAAAACGATATGACGAAGCCATCAAGGCCTACCGGAAAGCAGATATCCTGAAATCGAACAATGTATGGACCAACCATCATCTGGGCACTTGCTATCGCCTCAACAGGCAATTCAAAGAGGCCTTGAAATATTATCGGAAAGTGGAAGAAGTGTTGCCGGAAGATACGAAAGTGATTTTTTACATAGGTAGTTGTCTGGCGGAAATGTGGAATTTTGAAGAAGCGTTGAACTACTTCTTTAAACTTGATTTTCTGGAGAGTAACTGCGTCAAAGCCTGGCGTGCCATCGGTTGGTGTTCGTTCATGATCGCTAAACGCGAACAGGCCATGAAGTATTATGATAAAGTGATTGATCAAAGCCCAATGCCGGTAGATTACCTGAACGCCGGTCATGTAGCATGGTCTTTGGGAAACGTGGAAAAAACCCTCTCTCTATATACCAAAGCCGCAGAACTATATGGCAGCAAAGAGCTATTCCTTGAAGTGTTCCGTAAAGACGAGGAGATTATCACAAGCAAAGGAGTCACCCCGGATGACATTCCCTTGGTTCTCGATCTGATTTAAAACAAAAAAGAAAAACAGAATGATCAGAGTGTGGCAGGAGTTGATCACTAATTAACAGATTCCTGAGGCACTCTGATCTTTTTTAATAACCCGCTTATTATCATCCATCTGACAACGTAGCATACCCGTTAAAGCTTCCCCTGCAAAAAATAATTTGAAAATAATTTCATATCCGTGCAACTTAATACGATTCCATCACGTCTAATAGACAAAGAAAGATATAAACTAACTAAACAATAAAGGATATGAAAACAATTACATTTTTCAAAAGAGTATTAGCTTCTGCTGCATTAGTTTCAGTATGCGGATTCGCATGTGCAACCAACAATGGAAAACAGTTTATCCATAACGATACGATGGAAGGAGGAAAGTTGGTTTGCCGTGAAATATATGCAATGAACGATGCCGCCTCAGGCATACTGAATCCGGTAAAGATGTATAAATACAGCTACGATACCGATCAACAGAAAACAGTGAAATCCACCTATGCATGGAACATATTCAAAAACACTTGGGAAACAGAATCGAGGACCGTAATCTCCCGGTACGAGACCGAAACATCGGTGGAGTATTCTGTATGGAATAAAGAAAAAGGATCATTCGATCTATCAAAAAAATATATATACATAACTGACAATAACAATCAACTGATTGCCCAATATGCATACAAAATGAACTCCCGCACCAATCAATGGATATTAGAGAAAGACGCCTTGACACCCATTTACGAAAACATCTACGCAACAACCCGTTAACGGAACCCCTCGGATGCAGGGAAAGTCAAACACCACAATCGGATGAACCGGAACGTAAAAGGAAAAAGCCGGATCCGGAAGTTGGCAAAAGAACAATTATCCTATGTTCTCTTTATCGAAACATTGTCAGAACCCCCAAACGATCAATCAAGACATGCTATTGGTAATCAACCGACTGAGCAATCTTGAAAGCTAACAGTAGAAAGTTTGTTTTAACACAGTGTTAAAGTTAGTGCTTTGGATATAAACAACAAGTCTTTGATACATCAAAGACTTGTTGTTTATATCCGGAAAAGTAAAAATGAAAATTATGAATTAACAATGTTAACGTCCCGTAGGCTGACTCACTTTTACCCAGTCAATCTCCATCTTTGCAGGCAATTCACTATCCGTTATAGTACCGGGCCAAGTTCCGGGACCACCCAAGGCATAATTTAAAATCAAATAAAAAGAGGTGTCGAACGGCCACTGCTTTTTGACACTCTCATCAGCCAAGTGCAAGTTAGGATAAACCAAAGTAGTAGCTCCATTCACCTTAAAAGTAAGAGCTTCGGGAGTCCACTCGATACCAAATATATTGAATTGCCCTTTATTGTAAGACACTGTTTTTGTCGGAACAGGCTTAGTGAATCCCAGATCATTTTTATAATGACTGTGAATTGTCTGATATACAATGCCATCATGATTCAACTGTTCCATAATATCTATTTCACCGCAAGCAGGCCATCCACTGTAAACGGGTTTGGCAGGCATCATCCAGATGGCAGGCCATCCGCCCTTTGCCGTCTTGGTGAAACGGGCGCATATCTCTATCTTACCATATTGAAATTCCGCTTTACCCAATGATTGCACTCCTCCTGTCTTATATACTCCGTTCACTTTTTCGGCAACCAACACTAATTTTCCATCGTGTACATAAGCCTGATCATAGCTTTCGGATAAATATTTGCTCCAGGCCGGGCTTCCCTTCTTACACAAACTCCATTTATTTCTATCAGGAATACTATCTGCCTGGTTGAAATCATCTTGGAAAACGACCTTCTCCGAAACTGCATCCGCCCTTGTCAGAGGCGCATCGATCATTGAATCATCAGAAGACGAACAAGCATGGAAGAAAAGTGCCGATATGGCAACACTGCATGATAAGACAAGAAATCTTTTCATAATACTAAGATTTTAGAGTTAAACATAAAATTACTAATAAGCAACAAACCGTATATTTATTTAGTTCATCGTCCCCCATTGTTTTTTTATACAATCCGATAGAGATGACAAATCTGTCCGATTAGAATTTATGTAAGTATCAATAAAGTATCGTGTTGTCTATCCCATTCAAAGTCGTCGGCTATGAAGCCAACGCTATTTCCCCTTCCGAAAAAGGGAAAGCGAGACCGGGCATGTGCGTACCACACAATTAACATTCTTTAATCGATTGTGCGTAGGGAGATCAGACCATTTCACTGTCATCTTAATAAACGATCTCAAGAAGATATATAAAGAACCCCTAAACCCAAAACATGAATAAAAACTAATGGATATGACAACATCTCCCCAGAAGGATATTATCAATGATATTCTTTCCGCCATGCAATGTTATCCCGAAAATGAAGCATTCATTATTGACGATAAACATTATACTTACGCCCAACTCGGTGAAATAACAGCTTCTATCACCCATTCGCTATCAGAAATAAAAGATGAAAGAATCGGAATCGTAGCGGAAAACCGGATTGAAACCTATGCGGCTATTCTGGCAGTACTGGCCGGTGGAAAGACCTATGTTATCCTGCATCCTGCCTACCCGAAAGAGCGTAATCTCAAAATAGCCGCTCTGGCCGGACTGCGTACTTTGCTCTGTACAAGTGACACTGACCGGTCAGCATTCGGCACCGGACACTTCAGAATCATCGATACGGACCGGCTACCGGGAAAAGCACTGTCAGAACAGCAGTCCCATTCATCGGACGAAGAAAGGAACGCTTATATCATTTTTACATCGGGAAGCACAGGCGAGCCCAAAGGAGTGCCCATCACACGGGCTAACTTGAACGCCTTTTACCGGGCATACAGTTCGCTCGACTGGAATCTGGATGAACATGATCGCATGTTGCAAATGTTCGAACTTACATTCGATGTATCCGTTGTATCCTTACTGTATCCTCTTACTTTAGGTGCTGCCGTTTATACGGTAGGCCATCAGGATGTAAAGCACTTCAAGGTGTTTGAACTTCTGGAGAAGTATGAACTGACCTTTGCCACTGTCACTCCCTCACTGCTACAACTCCTTTCACCCTACTTCGATGAAATCAATCTGCCCTCTCTGAAATATCTGGGAGTATCGGCAGAAGCATCGCAAACCGAGCTGTTGGAGCGATTCAGAAAATCGGCACCCAACGCAACGTTCATCAACCTATACGGACCGACCGAAGCTACGATTTACTGCACCTGTTACCGTATTCCGGCTTCGGACAAATGCAAGCATTACAACGGAATGGTGGCTATCGGAAAACCATTTCCCGGCATCCGCGCCATCATTGCCGACGAAGAAGGAAACGAGCTACCTCAAGGAGAGACGGGAGAACTTTGGGTATCCGGCCGGCAGGTAATGAAAGGTTATCTGGACGACCCGGAAAAATCGACATTGGTTCTGATACACCGTCCCGACGGACAAATCTATTACCGGACCGGAGACTTGTGTATTCTGGATAGCGACGGGGATATTATTTATTGCGGACGTAAAGACTATCAGGTGAAAATACAGGGTTTCAGGATAGAACTGAGTGAAATAGAATATACTGCGCAGTCGTTTTTCAAGACTCCCTGCAGCGTGGCTGCCGTTCCGTTGCTCTGCGACGGAATCTGTAACGAATTACATCTGGCCGTCGAGACAACTGAATGTACCCAAAGCGCATTGATAGAATATCTGAAAGAAAAGCTGCCCAAATACATGCTGCCGAAGCAGATTCATTGTATTTCCCAATTTCCGGTGACCAATAGTAATAAAACAGACCGTAAAAAGATTGCCGAACTGATAAAAGAGAAGAAACTCTAAAAACAATAATAAATATGAATCGAGAAGAAGTATTAAAACAACTACAAAGCATTTTCCGTGATATTTTAAAAAAGGACAACGTATGTATCGACGAATCATCTACCTCAAAAGATGTAGATGGCTGGGACTCGCTGACCCACATGCAAATTATAGCTCAAATCGAGAAACATTTCGGAGTACGTTTCAATTTCAGGGAGGTCATTAAGTTCAAGAATGTCGGCGATTTGTGCAGTGCCTTATTAACCAAAATGGAATAAACGATGCAGTTCCTCTCTTTTAGTTTCCTGGCCCTGTTTACCCTCTGTTTCTTCCTCTACTATGCAGTCAAAGGCCGTGCCCGCAACCTTATACTACTGGTAACCAGTTGTATTTTCATCGGATGGTACTATCTGCCTTTCCTGTTGACGGCAGTAGTGGTAGCACTGTTCACCTTCTTTTGGGCACAATGGATGGAAAGCAGGGCAAAAGCCGGAAAAAAGACCAAACCCGTCTATATCGCAGGAATCATCGCCCTGATCGGCGGATGGCTCCTTCTTCATGGCACGGTCATAGATGATATCATCTTTCCACTTGGGATGTCATTTTACACATTTCAAGCCATCAGTTATCTGACAGACGTGTACTGGCAAGAGCAACGCAGCGAAAGAAACTGGGTGGATTTCCTGATCTATATGCTTTTCTTCATGAAGTTTCTCTCCGGCCCTATCGAACGGGGTGGAGACCTGTTGCCACAATTGAAAGATCCCCGCCCGTTCATCTACTCAAACGCGGTGACCGGACTGAAATATATTTTACTCGGACTGATCAAGAAACTGCTGATAGCCAATCAGATCTCCCCACAAACAGATGTCATGTTTCATTCGATTCATGACCTCTCGGGTGTACAACTGCTAATGACTTGCCTACTCTACCCTATCGAACTGTATGCCGATTTTTCGGGTTATACGGATATTGCTATCGGAGGGGCCTATATGTTCGGCATCAAGTTGTCTCCTAACTTCAACCGCCCGTTTGCAGCACGCTCGACTGCCGACTTCTGGCGCCGTTGGCACATGTCACTCTCCTTCTGGGTACGCGATTATCTCTATGTACCGCTAACCGCCGGTACCCGTAACTGGGGACAGTGGGGAATCTACTTCAGCCTCCTCATCACCTTTCTCGCATTGGGTTTGTGGCATGGGGCCGGATTGACTTTCGCCATATACGGCCTGATTCAGGGTGTCCTTATCTGCTGGGAAATGAAAACAGCTGCTTTCTGCTATAATCTGCCCCAATATATAGGAAAATATGCGGCCGACAGCTTGCTGATTGTCCGGACTTATCTATTGTTCGCACTCTCGCTTATATTCTTTCGTGTACAATCGCTGAGCGATGCCTGGTATTTCTTACGGAACATCTCGTTCGAGGTACATTCTTCCTGGAAAGAAATGAACATCGGCATACGCGATCATAATTGCATCGTAGCAGGTTCGGCCCTATTACTAGTATTGATCTACGAATATTATGCATCTAAGTACAACCTGATGGAAACACTTGAACGCCAACCCGCATGGTTACGGTGGAGTGTCTACTATCTGTTGGTATTCGCTCTGCTGATGTTAGGCAAATTTGACACGGAAACTTTCATCTATTTACAATTTTAACCGAAACCCTTTACGCGCATGCTACATCATTCATCGAGAATCTCCCCCAAGACACGTTTTTGCCTGAAGTTGCTTTTACTGATCCTGCCGCTGATCCCGATAGTGGTTGTCTATTTTATGTTTGATCCTTATAGGGTATTACACCCCTACAAACGATTCGACGACTCTCCCATGCTACTCAACGAAGCCCATGTGGGATGGCAGAATTATCTGCAGAATCGCGATTCGATAGCCTATAACTCCTTTATACTCGGCAACTCCTGTACCATGGCATTCCTGACAGGAGAATGGGAAAAATACCTGGATAAGAACGACCATGCCGTACGCTTCTATGACAACGGAGAAAGCCTGGGCGGCGTCCGTCAAAAGCTTCAGCTGCTCGACTCTGTAGGTGCACCCCTGAAAAATATACTGATCGTTTTGGATAAAAAATCACTGGACAAAAACGCTCCTTTATCGGGCAACAATCATCTGTTTTCGGCCGAAGCAGCCGGCATCAGCCAATTGGGATTCCAGTTGAGATTCCTGCAGGAGTTCCTTTATCCGGACAGAATGATTCCTTACATAGATTATCTAATCCGACATAAGTATGCTCCTTATATGAAAGGGGTTATAAATCCGGGAGATCCCGTCAGGGAGCCTTACACGAACAATTTTATCAATCCCAGAGAAAAAGAGATCGCGCAAGATGGCGAAATATACTGGAGCCGTCATGAAAAAGAATTCAAGAAGCGAACGAATGCGGGTATGGAAGAACTTCCTGTTATATTTGCCAGCCAGATTCAGGTACTTCGCTCCATAAAAAAAATCTGTGATAAGCACCACACGAACCTGAAGTTCGTCATCGGTCCGGATTACTATCAGAAAAAAGCCAGCCGGGAAGACATAAAAATATTGAAGGCTATACTGGGTAATTCCGCTGTCTGGGATTTCACGGGAATCAACGAATACACAGCCGACATACATCATTATTACGAACCCGGTCATTATCGTCCGCTGCTGGGAGCACGCTTACTGAAAGCCATTTATCAGGATCAAGACACCTGCCACAGGCAATAAAAGTTCCTCCCATAACAGTAGCACACACAGAAGAAGAGCATCCTCGATCCGAAAGAAATAATTATATCAAAGAAAACAATTATATCACATTAAAAACTTAGATTATGAAAAAGATTTTATTATTGCTATCCGTCTGTATTTCATTTTCATCATGCTGTACATTATTCAGCAGTTCCAAACAAGATATCACCTTTACGGGAATGAATGGAACTAAAATCTACGAAGCATCGACCAAACAGAAAATAGCGGAAATCAAAGAAGACAATAGTGTCACTGTACAAATCAAAAAGAAAAGGGAAGACAAACAACTAGTAGCCAAAAAGGAAGGGTACCAAACGACTCCTTTTGTCCTGGAATCTACATTTAACAATGCCTGCCTGTGGAACATTCTATTTTGGCCGGGCTTTCTGGTAGATTTGGGTACGCAAAAGATGAATAAATGGGATAACACAATTATCAATATCGAAATGGAGAAAGAAAATACAGAAAACAAATGATCAAACTATAATTTCGCATGGCACTCTTCTCCTTCCACGGAGGGAGCCGCCATACGGAATCATGCGACCTACAAGGAAGGCATAATTCACCACAAGGCAACACAGAGTTTTTTATAAAAGTTCTTTAGAGAATAAATCTACTCTGTGAGACTCTGTGCTACTCCGTTGTATATACGAGTTTCGGCACACTCTCTATAGTTGTTTCAATTCCCTGTATAATTTCTGAATGGGAAGTCCCATTACATTGAAGTAGCTGCCGGATATGGATTCTACTCCGACAAAACCGATCCACTCCTGCACACCATACGAACCGGCTTTGTCCATGGGCTGATAGTGATCGACATAATAAGCGATTTCATCTTCATCAAGAATCGCAAAACGGACATCCGTCACGGCAGCGAAACATTTTTGCCATTCTCGGGTAGTGAGACACACACCGGTAATCACTTGGTGCGATTTACCGGAGAGGCTCCGCAACATCTCTATGGCATCCTGCCTTCCGACAGGTTTACCGAGCGCTTTGCCTTCATGCCAGACAATGGTATCGGCTGTGATCAAAAGCTCTTCCGGTCCGATCATCGACTGATAGGCGGCTGCCTTCTCACGGGCTATGAAAAGAGGAATCTCTTCACCTTGCAACGTATCGGGATAAGATTCGTCCACATCCGGCAAAGTTTTTACTACATAATCGACACCCAAGCCCGTCATCAGTTCTTTCCGACGCGGAGAATTAGAGGCCAATACGATTTTATAACGATCTAAGTTAGCAAGCATACTGATAAATAAATAAGGTATATACTGGAAATCACCATCCGAAAGCATCATCGGACAACCATTGGCCTTGTGCTTTAAGCACCTGCTCCACCACATCGCGTCCACAGCCGTATCCTCCATCGGCATACGAAATGTAACGGGCAATCGCTTTCACCTCGGGAACCGCATCTTTGGGACAGCAGGGCAATCCGCACTCACGCATCACTTCCATATCGGGAACGTCATCGCCCATGTAGAGTATCTCCTCGTCCGTAAGTCCGTGTTTGTCACGGAAACCACGATAATCGTGTATCTTCACCGCAGAGCCGAAGTACAGATCGGATACCCCCAACCCTATAAAACGTTTCCGCACGACATCGCTCCGCCCACCTGTAATAATAGCGATACGAAGCCCTTTTTTTACGGCCAATTGGATGGCATAACCGTCTTTTACATTTACCGTACGCATCGGTTCACCCGACGGATGCAAAGGGATGACATTGGCGCTCAGCACTCCGTCGACATCGAAAGCAAGTGCTTTTATCCGGGTAAGGTCGTAATTGATTGTGCTCATTTTTATTTAATGTTTCGGAATTATTGTCTTTCGTGAATGCTTCGGCTAAGCAACTCGTATAACCGCTGCATGGCAGGATCATCGGCAAGCATCCGCAAGTGATTGCCGATCACATTCTCGTCATAACGGATGGCCGGCCCGGTCTGGGCCGTCTTAGGTTCCAGTTCGTGCACCTTACGGGCGGTTTCATCAATCAACGGCAACATCACGTCAAACGGCAGATTGTATTTCTTAAGCAACTCGGCAGCAAGGGCATACATGTGATTGGTGAAATTACATGTAAACACGGCAGCCAGGTGGAGACTTTTACGCTGCTCCGAGTCGGCATCGTACACACGGTTGGACAGTGTAGAGGCAATGGCTTTCAGAAACGCGGCATCTTCTGTCGAAGAAGCCTCTATGAAGAAAGGAATCTCCTTAAAATCTACCTCCCTCTGCTTGCTGAAAGTCTGCATGGGATAGAACACACCGTAATGCGAGACATGTCCTTCCCAGACATTCATCGGGATGCTACCTGCCGTATGCACCATCAATGCCTCTTCCCGCTTACCTTCGACAATGCCCTGAAGAAGTTCGGCAAAGGCGGAATCTTTCAGTGAAACAATATACAGCTTCGCATACGGGTTCACCTCTGCGAGGTCTGTCGTATATTCGGCTTCCACTTTCTGTGCCAGCTCGCGGGCCGACTCTTCCGTACGGCTATACACCTGTACGATACGAAAACCTTTCCGATATAAGGCTTTTGCCAGATTAGTGGCAAGATTTCCGGCACCGATAAATACGATCGGCGTATCTTCTATACTTCTTTTCATCGTGTTGAAATCAAATACAATATACCTCCGATTATCAATAAAGCCAAAGGCAGCAGATAACCGGACATCGAACCAAGCAACGAAACAATCAGGCCGATGTTCAGCACCAACCACAATCCGAGCAATACCAAGCCGACGGATTTATCCCGCTTAATAAACAGGAAAATCACCGCAGTGTAAAGCAAAAGATTATCCTTATTCATCACCCAGGGTATCCCCAAAGTGGAAAAGTGTATCAGTTTGTCGATCAGATAGAGCACCCCCATCACAATAAGGGTGACTGCCGTGGCTTTGTAGGTATCTTTATTGTTTGCTTTTACCGCACTCACCGTTACTTACCTCCGAACTTATTAATATGGATTTTTTCCCATTGCAAATGGTCTTCATTAAAGGGTTTACGTTCCATCCCCTTATGCCCGATCGCTATGACGGACAACACCTGCAACTGCAAAGGAATGTCGAGCACACCGCGCACAAATTCATCGGAAGGCATCCCGGTGGCAGTATATCGCTCACGCACCTGCACCCAGCAACTTCCCAACCCCAAGTCTTCGGCTTGAAGCTGAATCATAATAGAGGCAATGGAAGCGTCCTCAATCCATACATCGCTCGCCAAGGGATCGGCAGTAACGACAATGGCCAAAGCCGCATCGGCAATAAAGGCCGAAGCCTGCTCTTTGCAATGTGAAAGTTCACCGAGCAACTTTTTATCATCGACTGCGATAAACTGCCAGCTGTTACTGCGCTTTGAAGTAGGAGCCATCAGGGCCGCTTTCAGCAAAGCGACTACATCTTCCTGAGAAAGTTCTTCTCCGGTAAATTTCCGCATGCTGCGGCGATTTTTTATTAGTTCACTGAAATTTTCCATGTATCTATACTTTGCATTATTTGAATATACCGCCAGTCACCATAGAATGCACAAACACACGCAAACCGAGGTACCACCCGGCATGCCCGTCTATATAAGGTATGCCCTGCAGGACTTTGCATGAATCGGCGCGCTCCGTGGCGATTCGAGCGCAAAGATAGGCAATTTATTCCACTCTCGTCAACTCGCCGGTCAGTGAATCGATGATAAAACCATGCACCCGGACATCTTTCGGAATAAGCGGATGGTTCTCTATGGAACGAACCGTGCCCCTGACGGACTTCACCGGATCGTCGAATCCGCCTAGCCACGAATTAAAATCGACCCCGCAGTAGCGTATCATGTCGATTGTTTCGGACTTGATTCCCCGCTTTTTCATGTGAGCTATCATTTCGTCGCTGTTCATGTGGCAAGCACCGCAATCGGAATGGGCAATGACCATCACTTCTTCTACTCCCAACTCGATGATAGCCACCAGCAGACTACGGATGACACTGCCGAAAGGATGGGAAATGACGGCACCGGCATTCTTTATAATCTTTACGTCTCCGTTGTGAATCCCCAAAGCGGCGGGCAACAGTTCTGTCAGGCGGGTATCCATACAGGAAAGGATGGCGATTTTCTTATCAGGATACTTGTTAGTGATATACTTTTCGTATCCCCTGTTCTCAACGAACTTTTTGTTGAATTCAAGAATTTCTTCTAACATAATCAAAAACGGATTTTATTGTAGTATCTCCACAAAGATAGTCACAAAACGACAGCTCAACAAAATAAGCCCTGCAAATGTTGTAAAGAGAAATAAAAAATGTAAATTTGTCCCGATATGCCATTAAAACTGACTACATATTACCAAGGAAGTGAGATTCCGGATTTTCCCGGAACCAATACGTTTCATTCGAAAGAGCTATTTCAGATCTACGAAGAAACTCCGGGCTACACCCCACTCCTGATTATGGCTTCGGAAGACGGAAAACCCGTTGCGCGACTGCTTGCTGCCATCCGCAAAAGCATCCGCATGTTTCCTCCCGCTTTCATCAAACGCTGCGAAATCTATGGCACGGGCGAATATCTGACAGCGGAAGCCGACAAGGAAAGGATATTCGGCGAAATGCTGGAGCACCTCACCACGGAGGCTTTGCGGAACTCGTTTCTGATAGAATTCCGCAATCTGGAGAACGCCATGTTCGGCTACAAATATTTCCGGTCCAACAGATACTTCCCTGTCAACTGGCTGCGGGTACGAAACTCGCTTCACGGCATCGAAAACACCGAACAGCGTTTCAGCCCCTCCCGTATCCGCCAGATCAAAAAAGGCCTGAAAAATGGAGCAAAAGTAGACGAGGCACGTACGGTAGAAGAGATACGCGAATTTTCGAATATGCTGAGGCATCTCTATTCGTCCCGCATCCGTAAACATTTTCCCAACATCATCTTTTTCCAGCACATGGACACCCGGCTGATTCACAGCCGGCAGGCAAAGATTTTCATCGTTCGCTACAAAGACAAAATTATCGGAGGCTCTGCCTGTATCTATTCGGGAAACGATGCCTATCTCTGGTTTTCGGGAGGTATGCGGAAAACCTATGCCTTGCAATACCCGGGTATACTGGCTGTATGGAAAGCCCTCCGGGATGCCCATCAAAACGGATTCCGCCACATGGAGTTCATGGACGTCGGACTCCCATTTAAGAAGCACGGTTATCGTGACTTCGTGCTCCGCTTCGGTGGCAAGCAAAGCAGCACCCGGCGATGGTTCCGTTTCCGCTGGCAATGGCTGAACGACCTGCTGATCAAAATATACGTCTGAACATCCGCCTGTCTCAGGGATCAGCGCCAACCCTCTCCGCCTTTTAAACCAACACCCCTTAGGTTTTAAACCAACGATGCCTGCCTTTTAAACCCATGCACCTTAGGTTTTAAACCTATTTTCACCATAATTAATTGCAGAAAAATTTCTTTATTAAACAAGAATTGATTTTCTTTGTGCTGTTTTATACCATTCCGAAAAGACGATTAATACCAAAATTTAAAAATATAGTTATGAAGATTTCACACATTGAACATTTGGGCATTGCCGTAAAAAGTATCGAAGAAGCCCTTCCGTATTATGAAAACGTTTTAGGTTTGAAATGCTACAACATCGAAACTGTAGAAGATCAAAAAGTAAGAACAGCCTTTCTGAAAGTAGGTGATACCAAAATCGAATTACTGGAACCCACATGTCCGGAAAGTACCATCGCGAAATTCATCGAAAACAAAGGTGCAGGTGTTCATCACGTAGCATTCGCCATTGAAGACGGCGTAGCCAATGCCCTGGCCGAAGCCGAAAGCAAAGAGATCCGCCTGATCGACAAAGCTCCGCGCAAAGGTGCCGAAGGCCTGAACATTGCTTTCCTTCACCCGAAATCAACTCTGGGCGTACTGACAGAACTCTGCGAACACTAAAAAGATGTACGATTCGGACGATCCGCGCCACGGACAAACGGAATTTTTCTTTACATTAAATTCCCCATCCGGGTTGTCAATCGTCCGGTTGTAAATATTATAACCCTTTAAATTAAGAAAAACTCATGAGTAACCAGCTTGAAAAAGTAAAAGAGCTTATTGAACTTCGTGCTCAGGCTCGTTTAGGTGGTGGCGAAAAGGCTATTGAAAAACAACACGCCAAAGGCAAATATACAGCCCGCGAGCGTATTGCACAGTTGCTTGACGAAGGTAGTTTCGAAGAACTGGATATGTTTGTTCAACACAGATGTACCAATTTCGGACAAGAGAAAAAACATTTCCTCGGCGACGGTGTGGTAACCGGTTATGGAACGATAGAAGGTAGATTAGTATATGTTTTCGCACAAGATTTCACAGTATTCGGTGGTTCACTGTCGGAAACCATGGCACAAAAGATCTGTAAAGTAATGGATATGGCCATGAAGATGGGTGCCCCTGTTATCGGTATCAACGACTCGGGTGGCGCACGTATTCAGGAAGGCATCAACGCCCTGTCCGGTTATGCTGAAATCTTCCAGCGCAACATCATGGCTTCGGGTGTCATCCCACAGATTTCAGGTATTTTCGGTCCGTGTGCCGGCGGTGCGGTTTACTCTCCCGCCCTGACGGACTTCACGCTGATGACGGAAGGTACATCTTACATGTTCCTCACCGGACCGGCTGTTGTGAAAACAGTAACGGGTGAAGACGTGTCTCAGGAAGATCTGGGTGGTGCAAGCGTACATGCCAGCAAGTCCGGTGTAACTCACTTCACTGCCGAAACCGGTGAAGAAGGTCTGGCGATTATTCGCAAGCTTCTCAGCTTTATTCCGCAAAACAACCTGGAAGAAGCTCCATTGGTGAACTGTACCGACCCCATCGACCGTATGGACGACCTGCTGAACGAGATCATCCCCGACAGCCCGAACAAACCGTACGATATGTACGAAGTGATCGGCGCCATCATCGATAACGGAGAATTCCTGGAAGTACAGAAAGATTATGCAAAAAATCTTATTATCGGTTTTGCCCGTATGAACGGACAATCGGTAGGTGTGGTTGCCAATCAGCCTAAATACCTCGCCGGAGTACTCGACAGCAATGCTTCACGCAAAGGTGCACGCTTCGTTCGCTTCTGCGACGCATTCAACATTCCGCTGGTGACATTGGTAGACGTTCCGGGATTCCTTCCAGGTACGGGTCAGGAATATAATGGTGTAATCCTGCACGGAGCCAAGTTGCTGTACGCTTATGGTGAAGCCACTGTGCCCAAGGTAACTGTTACCCTGCGTAAATCTTACGGTGGTTCGCACATCGTAATGAGTTGCAAGCAACTCCGCGGCGACATGAACTATGCATGGCCGACAGCCGAAATCGCCGTAATGGGCGGTGCCGGTGCAGTAGCGGTATTGTATGCCAAAGAAGCCAAAGATCAGGAAAACCCTGCTCAATTCCTGGCAGACAAGGAAGCCGAGTACACTAAACTGTTCGCCAACCCGTACAATGCAGCCAAATACGGTTACATTGACGATGTTATCGAACCGAGAAACACTCGTTTCCGCGTGATCCGCGCCCTGCAACAGCTGCAGACCAAAAAATTAACCAACCCTGCTAAAAAGCACGGTAATATTCCATTGTAACAAATTAAACATCGATTGTTATGAATAAGAAAAGAATCGGGATATTTATCGCTCTGCTGGCAATGGTTTGCATGGGGCTCAGGGCGCAAAGTGCCACCAGTCTGAGAATCAATGAGGTTTTGGTCGTCAACGACCAGAACTATCAGGATGACTACGGACTGCACAATGCGTGGATAGAGATATTCAACACCTCTTTCGCTTCTGTAAATCTGGAAGGTTGCTTTCTGACGAACGATAAAAACAATCCGACCAAATATCCTATTCCCAAAGGCGACGTGCTGACTCTGATCAAGCCGCGCCAACATGCTTTGTTCTGGGCAGACGGAATGCCTAACCGGGGTACGTTCCACGTGAACTTTACGCTCGACCCGAACAAAGAGAATTACATTGCTTTGTATGACTCTAACGGTAAAACTCTGATTGACGAAGTAACCATACCCGCCGGTCAGCTTGCCGACCGTTCATACGCTCGCGAAAAAGACGGAAGTGCCAACTGGGTAGTAAAAGGTGAAGGAGAACACAGCTATGTCACTCCGAGCACCAACAATATGACTATCGACAAAAACCCGAAGATCGAGAACTTCAAGAAACACGACTCTATCGGTATCGGTATGGCCATCATCGCCATGTCGGTCGTATTCATAGGTTTGGTACTCTTGTATCTTTCATTCAAGGCGGTAGGTAACGTAGCTGTCAGATTGGGTAAGAAAAACGCGATGAAAGCCACCGGTATCACCGACAAGACGGAAGCGAAGGAAAAGAACCTGGGTAGCCACACAGGTGAAGAAACCGCCGCAATCGCCATGGCTTTGCATGAATACCTGAATGACGCTCACGACGTTGAAGACATGATTTTGACCATCAACAAAGTGAAACGCACCTACTCACCCTGGAGTTCGAAGATCTACACACTGCGTCAGACTCCGAAAAGATAATTACTAACCCTAATAAAATGAAGCAATGAAACAATATAAATATAAAATCAACGGCAACCTTTACAACGTTACAGTGAACGATGTAGAAGATAACATAGCCAACGTTGAAGTGAACGGAACCTCTTATAAAGTAGAGTTGGACAAGCCCGTCAAAGCCGCTCCGAAACCGGTGACCCGTCCGGCAGCCGCTCCGAAAACGGAAACAGGCGCTCCGGTAGTAACCAAACAACCGACAGCTTCCAAAAAAGACGGTGTGAAATCTCCACTTCCGGGCGTTATTCTCGACATAAAAGTGAAAGAAGGGGATACCGTGAAGAGAGGCCAGACGATCATCATCCTTGAGGCTATGAAGATGGAAAACAACATCAATGCCAATAAAGACGGAAAAGTAGCAGAAATTAAAGTTAATAAAGGAGATTCTGTACTTGAAGGTACAGACCTCGTAATCATTGAATAATTATGGGAGATTTCGTATCATTCTTAGGGAATAACCTTGTTGACTTCTGGGGATACACCGGTTTTGCGAACGCGACACCCGGACATCTTTTCATGTTGCTAATCGGTCTCTTCTTTATCTACCTTGCCGTAGCCAAAGAATTTGAACCGATGCTGCTGATCCCCATTGGCTTCGGTATTCTGATCGGTAATATTCCATTCAATATGGAAGCCGGATTAAAAGTGGGTATTTACGAAGAAGGTTCGGTACTGAACATCCTTTATCAAGGAGTAACCTCCGGCTGGTATCCGCCGCTCATTTTCCTGGGTATCGGAGCCATGACGGACTTCTCGGCGCTGATCTCCAACCCCAAATTGATGCTGATCGGAGCTGCCGCCCAATTCGGTATCTTCGGCGCGTATATCATTGCCCTGCTCATTGGGTTCGAACCCAACCAGGCGGGTGCTATCGGTATCATTGGCGGTGCCGACGGACCGACGGCCATCTTCCTTTCGTCCAAACTGGCTCCCAACCTGATGGGTGCCATCGCTGTGTCAGCCTATTCTTACATGGCGCTGGTGCCGGTGATACAGCCACCTATCATGCGTGCGCTAACCACCAAACACGAGCGTCTGATCCGCATGAAACCACCGAGAATAGTATCGCATACGGAAAAAGTAATCTTCCCCATCGTGGGTCTGTTGCTTACATGCTTCCTGGTTCCTTCGGGTCTGCCTTTGCTGGGTATGCTGTTCTTCGGTAATCTTCTGAAAGAAAGTGGAGTAACCCGTCGTTTGGCAAATACGGCCAGTGGTCCGTTGATCGATGTGATCACTATCCTGTTGGGACTGACTGTGGGAGCTTCTACCCAAGCTTCACAATTCCTCACCTGGGATTCTATCTTGATCTTTATCCTCGGTGCATTCTCTTTCATCATCGCAACAGCGTCAGGTGTCATGTTTGTCAAATTCTTCAATCTATTCTTGAAGAAAGGCAATAAGATCAATCCGCTGATCGGTAATGCAGGTGTATCCGCCGTACCCGACTCGGCACGTATTTCACAGGTAATCGGTTTGGAATATGATCCGACCAACTATCTGCTGATGCACGCCATGGGGCCTAACGTAGCGGGGGTTATCGGTTCGGCTGTAGCTGCCGGTATCCTGCTCGGATTCCTCATGTAAACGATATTTTTTTCATTAGTAAGGTAGACGTCCTTCTTTTCGCAAAGAAGGGCGTCTTTTTTTTGCGTTAATCTATCTAAAAGATATTACGAATCTTTCGTAGAATGGATATTTTTACTAACTTGCGGACAATAAAACAATACGTCCTATGAGAACAAGAACAATGAAACCACTCTTCCTTATTTTCTGTCTTTGCCTCAGTCCCCTACTGATGGGCCAGAATCAAAACAAAATTCAGGAAGCAATGGCAAACTATGACTACGAGACTGCCGTTGAACTGATAAACAAGGAACCTCCCACCATCCCACTGTTAATGCAGAAAGCAAAAGCCCTGAAAGGAATCGGCAGCAATGCGGAAGCTCTACGCTCCATCCGCCAAGTGATAGCGGAAGACTCCACCAACCAACAGGCACACATCGAAGCAGCGGAATGCTGTAAAGCAATGGCCAAGTACAACGATGCGCTGGACTACTACCGGAAAGCCATCAGCCTGAATCCCAAAAACAAGTATGCCCGTTTGCAATTCATCAACCTGCTTTGCAACACCAAAAACTATGCTGAGGCTTTTGGAGAAAGTTCAATGATGTCCGAAACGGACAGTTCGGCCGTAGTGCTCCACCTACAGGCTCAAAGCCTTGAAGGGATGCAACAGATACTACCGGCTATCGGTTGCTATGAAGTCATTCAGGATAAATATCCGGACGATTATCTGGCTGCGGCCAAACTCGGAAACCTGAACATTGTGGCTGGATATCCCGAATATGCCATCCAAGCTACCGAACGCTATAGGGAACGGGACTCCACCAACCTGATTGTCAACCAGCAAAACGCTCTCGCCTACTGCCACGCCGAACAATATCCGACAGCCATCAAGCGCTATGAAAAGCTGTGCCAACAGGGGGACAGCAGTACACAGACCTTATACTACCTGGGAGTCAGCTATTACGCAGATGAATATTATTACGAAGCGCACGCGTGTTTCAGCAAACTGCAAAAAGAGATGGAAGAAAATCCCAATCTGCTCTATTATCTGGGACGTTGCTGCGCCAAGACTTCCTGGAAAAAAGAAGGCATCGAACACCTGGAGAAAGCTATCGAACTGACCATTCCCAAAGACAGCACCATGATCCGACTTTACAAAGGCTTGGTAGATTGTTGTAAACTGGCTCAGGATACTCCAAAGCAAATCCAGGCTCTCAGAGAACTGTACAAATATGACAAGACGAACCATAAACTTCTTTATGACATCGCCTGGAACTATTCATATCAACTCAAAGACAACAAATCGGCCGAACGTTATCTGCAGGCTTTCTTAAAAACCCGAAAGGCGAATGCCAGGAAAGAAGAACCGGTGAGTGAGAAAGGGGAACTTGTACTCGGACTTGAAAATTATTACAACGCTGCCGAAAATTGGCTGAAAGACTTACAGAAAGAAAAGTTCTTCAAAGAAGGAATACCGTTAGAAAGTCAGAAACAATAGAATCTGTCCCCCCCATGAAACATTGGATACTCCTCCTCTATCTGGGGTTCAGCGTAGTGCTGCAAGCCCAGAACACCGCCTCCGTTCAAGAAGCAATGGCAAACTATGACTATAAAACGGTGATCAGACTGATTGATGAAGAAAGTGCATCACCACAGTTACTCATACAGAAAGCCAAAGCTTTAAAAGGTTTAGGGCGTACCGCCGAAGCCCTGTCCACTTTGCAACATATCATTATCGAGCTGCCCGAAAATCAGCAGGCATTGGTAGAGGCAGCAGAATGTTGCAGGCAATTGAGCAAATTTAACGAGGCCTTGGGGTATTATCGGAAGGTGATGGAACTCAATCCCGAACATATTTACGCACACTTGCAATACACCCACTTGTTATACAACTATCAGCGATACGGCGATGCATTGCGTGAGAGTATCGCATTGGCCAGGAAAGACAGTTCCGCCACCGTATTGCGACTGATGGCGGAAAGCATGGAAGGAGCCGGCATGCCGGTAGAAAGTATGTTTTGCTATCTTTCCATCATCAGGAAATATCCCTCCGACTATCTCTCGGTAGCTAAGCTGGGCAGTATCTTCAATACAATGAAAGATTACGAAGGGGCAATTGCCCTGACAGAAGCATACCGCCGGACGGACAGCACCAATGTAGAAGTGAACCGTCAAAACGCACTGGCGTATTGTCTGCGCAAAGAATATCCCACCGCCATCAAACGTTATCAGGATCTGACCGCCCGGGGAGACAGCACACTGCTGACATGTTATTACCTGGGAGTCAGCTACTACGCTACGAAAGAATACTATAAAGCGCGCGATTGGCTACTCAAAGCAAAATCATGCCAGTCACCCGGCGCCAACCTACTCTACTATTTGGGACGTTCGTGCTCCAAGACATTATGGAAACAAGAGGGAATAGGATATCTGAACCAGGCTATCGCCCTGACTATCCCCGCCGACAGTATCATGGAGCGCTTATACTCAGGCTTGGCAGACTGCTACAGGCAAACCAAGCAAACCCGGGACCAAATCAAGGCTACCAAAGAACAATACAAATATGCCCCTGACAAGCATATTTTACTTTATAACTTGGCGTTCTTATCGGACAAAATAGGAGATACTAAAGCCACAGAGCATTACTTGCAGGCTTTTCTGCGAACAAAATCCAAACAAAATGCAGTACTACAGCAGCCGGATGATGACGAAGAAGAACCCGCACCCTACATAGATTACTACAAAAGTGCCACCAATAAATTGGAAAGCATCCGAAAAGAGAAATTCTTAAAGGGAGAAAAGTGAATTGATCGGATAGATGCATCGTTTCGGACAATTCACCACTGAGTGCAGACAGAGTTTCACAGAGGGAGAATAATGGAAAATAAATTTGAAGATGTGCGGTAGAAGGCACAGTGGCACGTAACCGAAGTCACATCGGCACGCAGCCGAAATTACGGTGCTGTGTAGCTAAAGTTACGGTGCTGCGTAGATAAAGTTACGGTGCTGCGTAGCCGAAGTTACGGTGCTGCGTAGATAAAGTTACGGTGCTGCGTAGCCGAAGTTACGGTGCTGCGTAGCCGAAGTTACGGTGCTGCGTAGCCGAAGTTACGGTGCTGCGTAGCCGAAGCTATGACGGCATCTCCTTTTCCGGACGTCACGTTCACCAGATTGCATCGAAAAGTGCTCCTTATCGGTTGAGCTCCATCCCGGAGAATTCTCCAATGAAAACGTTTGCATAAATAGATGGCACACAGTAAGAAAGAAAACGGAAAACAATCCGATGATTTACCCTATATTAGCAACATTAAATAATAACGAGCTAATATCATGAAAAAATTATTGTTACTCTTAGGTTCATTCCTACTGTCATTAACCACTTATGCAGCCATGAACATATCCAAAATCGATCCGCCCTTCTGGTTCACCGGTATGAACAATCCGGAACTCCAGTTAATGGTATACGGTGAAGGCATCGGCCAGGCATCCGTATCAGTAAATTATCCCGGTGTATCGCTCAGCAGCGTCGTGAAACTGGAAAGCAACAATTACCTGCTTGTCTACCTGCATCTCGATAAAGAAGTAAAGCCGGGCAAGATGCCCATCACATTTACGGTCGGAAAGAAGAAATTGGTGAAAGAGTACGAATTGAAAGCACGCAGCAAAGCCGGAGTCGATCACAAAGGTTTTGACGCATCGGATGCATTATATCTGCTGATGCCGGACCGTTTTGCCAATGGCAATCCGGATAACGACCGGATAGAAGGCATGGCCGAATATAAAGTGGACCGCAACGACCCGAACGCACGTCACGGAGGCGACCTGGCCGGTATCGAACAAAATCTGGACTATTTTACCGACTTGGGAGTGACCGCACTCTGGTTCACCCCGGTACTCGAAAATAATATGAAAGGCGGCTCATATCACGGATATGCAACAACCGATTATTACAAGGTAGACCCACGTTTCGGCACTAACGAGGAATATCGCTCACTGATAGCGAAAGCCCACAACCGGGGCATTAAGGTCGTGATGGACATGATCTTCAATCATTGCGGAGTAGAACATCCCTGGATCAAGGACATGCCTTCAAAGGACTGGTTCAACCATGCGGACTTCAAGAACAACTTTGTACAAACTTCCTACAAGCTGACTCCACATGTAGATCCGTATGCCTCGGAGTACGATTTCGACCAGATGAACAACGGCTGGTTCGTGGAAGCCATGCCTGACCTCAACCAAAAGAACCCTCACGTATACAAATACCTCTTGCAGAACAGCCTGTGGTGGATTGAGTACGCCGATATCGACGGCATCCGGATGGACACCTACCCGTATGCCGATTACGATGCCATGAGCAACTGGATGAAAGAACTGAACGAAGAATACCCCAACTACAACACGGTGGGCGAAACCTGGGTTACCGAACCGGCCTATACAGCCTGGTGGCAGAAAGACTCCAAGCTCTCCGCCCCGCGCAACAGTCACTTGAAAACAGTCATGGATTTCAGCTTCTTCGACAAAGTCAACACGGCCAAGAATGAACAAACGGACACTTGGTTCAAAGGATTGGACCGTGTCTACAACAATTTTGTATACGATTATCTGTATCCCAATCCGGCTTCCGTACTGGCTTTCATCGAGAATCATGACACCGACCGTTTCTTGGGTGAAGGCGAAAACCTCGATATGCTGAAACAGGCCTCCACCCTTTTATTGACCACCCGACGCATCCCGCAACTCTATTATGGAACGGAGGTGATGATGAACGGAGTAAAGAGTAAAAGCGACGGCTATGTACGAAAGGACTTCCCGGGCGGATGGGCGGACGATAAAGAGAATGCCCTGACTCCCGAGGGACGTACCCGATTGCAGAATGAAAGCTATAACTTCTACCGCAACCTGCTGAACTGGCGTAAGGGCAACGATGTGATCGCCAAAGGCAGCATGAAACAGTTCATGGTACAGCACGGCGTATATGCTTATGCACGCCAATATAAAGGGAAAACGGTATTCGTCCTGTTGAACGGTACGGATAAAGAAGTGAAACTTCCCCTGAAATACTATGCCGAAGTGCTGAAAGACAAGACTCAAGGAAAAGACGTCATTAGCGGAAAAGTAACGGCACTCAATGAAGAACTGACAATGGCACCCCGCCAATCGATGGTTATAGAGCTTTAATCTCACACCGGTTATAACCGCATAAGCAAAGGGCACAAAGGATTTCACCCGACATCCTCTGTGCCCTTTGTGTAGCCTAATGCGAATAATAATAGTCAAACATTTGACTATTATCGAAGAATATTCCTACCTTTGCAGCGACTAAAAGAATACGACGATGACAAACAACGAATCGGAGCGCGAGCTCGTCCTACAAACCTTACGAACCTGGATGGCATTCCGCCAGGCCGTTCAGCGGGTACTCAAACGTCACAACGTGGATATGACCTTCGAGATGCTGCAAGTAATGAACTGCCTGTGGAACAAACAAGGCATCAGCCAGCAATCCCTGGCTGAGAAAACAGCAAAGGACAAGGCTTGCCTGACCAATCTGATTAATAATCTGGAAAAGAAAAACTGGGTGATAAGGAAAGAAGGCCCCTCCGACCGCCGAAACCGCCTGATTTTCCTGACGCCCCAAGGCGAAGAACTTGCCCTCACCGTGAAACCCCTGATCAACGATATCTATGCCCAAACCGGAACAGAGATGGAGGCAAGCCGGATAACGGAATGCATCGAAGACCTGAAGAGACTGCATGAAGTGCTCAATGAGATCTAAAAGAAATCCGCCATGTCCACCCATCAGATAAAGCTAAAACAATTGAGAAGACTGAAGTTCAGGAACATCTTTCTCAACACAGTATGCATCCTGCTGGCATTGGCAGGTATTTCATGGACAGTAAACTACTTCTGGAAATACGCCCGCTACGAGATAACCAATGATGCCGTAGTGGATCAATACATCGCTCCGCTAAACATCCGGATACCGGGCTATATCAAAGAAGTACGTTTTACCGAACACCAGTATGTTCATGCCGGCGACACGTTACTGATACTGGACGACCGGGAATACCGGATCCGGCTGAAAGACGCGGAAGCGGCCTTGATGGATGCCTTGGGATCAAAGGAAGTGTTAAACTCCGGCATCCGGACTTCAGGAGTAAATGTAGCCGTACAAGAAGCCAACATAGCCGAAACACTGGCACGCCTTTCACAACAAGAAGCGGAACTGAACCGATATACCCGGCTCTTGAAAAAGCAGGCCGTCAGCCAACAGGATTATGAACTGGCCAAAGCGAACTTCGAAGCGACCCGGGCAAGATACAACGCCCTGTTGCGACAAAAAGAAGCGGCCCAATCGCAGTATTCCGAAACCAGCAAACGCAGTACAGGCGCCGAAGCCAATATCCTCCGGAAGGAGGCCGACCTGGAGATGGCCAGACTAAACCTGTCGTATACCGTTGTCACCGCACCCTATGACGGATACACGGGACGACGTACACTTGAACCGGGACAGTTCGTACAAGGCGGACAAACTCTTTCCTACCTGGTACGGGGCAATGACAAGTGGGTGACAGCCAATTATAAAGAGACTCAAATAGCCCATATCTATATCGGGCAAAAAGTCCGCATCAAAGTAGATGCTTTCAGCGGACGCACTTTTCACGGGACCGTAACCGCCATTTCCGAAGCCACCGGATCGAAATACTCCCTGGTACCGACCGACAATTCGGCAGGGAACTTCGTCAAAGTGCAGCAACGCATTCCGGTCCGCATCGATCTCAATGACGCCTCACCCGAAGAGATGGAATGTCTCCGTGCAGGGATGATGGTAGAAACGGAAGCGGTCCGCCCTTAGGCTTATGGTGAAGCTCAATCTGCCTACCCGTCCCTGGGTGCCTCAATGGTTGGGCATCGTGACCATGTTTATTGTCATCTTTCCCATCACCCTGCTCAACGGTGCCTACACAGGAAGTATGGTCGAAGTATCGAACACGCTGGGAGTATTGAGCGAAGATATTACCATGGCTTACTATTCAGCTTCGGTAGGGATGGCTGTTGCCTATCCCATCGTACCGAAAATACGCACCATAGCCACTCCGAAAACCTTACTGCTTACCGACCTGCTGCTACAGATATTCTTCAGCCTGGTATGCGCCCAAACCGGTAGTATGGACGTCATCATGGTATGCAGTTTCTGTATGGGATTTCTCAAAGCCTTCGTCATGTTGGAGTTCATCATCCTGATCCGCCCGCTCTTCAGTCCGAAAAACGTACGAAGTGAATTCTATGCCTACTTCTACCCCATCGTTTTCTCCGGAGGTCAGCTATCGATGGCTATCACCGCTCAACTGGCCTATCACTACCAATGGCAGCACATGTACTATTTTGTCACCATCCTCTTGCTGATCGCCATTCTGTTCGTCATCTGTTTCTTCCGCTATGCAAGGCGTCCCATGCACATTCCGTTCAAAGAGATGGACGGAAGAAGCATGTTCATCATCGCCACCGCTTTCCTGCTAACGCTCTATACATTTACCTACGGGAAAACACTCGATTGGTTCGCATCCCCGAAGATCAGAGTATATGCATTCGTCATCCCGCTCCTGATAGCTCTTTTCATCCATCGGCAGCGTACACAAGGCAAACCCTTTGTCAGCCTGAAACCACTCTTTCTGCATAAATCTATCATCGGATATGGCTTCATGGTACTCGCCATGTTCCTGACAGCCACCAGTTCACTGGTAACCAACTATATGAACAGCATCATCCGGGTAGACAGCATACACGCCAATTCGCTGAGCCTGTGGCTATTGCCCGGATATGTGGTAGGAGCCGTCATTTGCTTCTGGTGGTTCCGATGGCAACGATGGCGGTTTCGCTTCCTCATTTCAGGAGGTATGTTCTGCTACGTCATCTATCTGGCTATCCTCTACTTTGGTATCACCCCTTATGGAACCTATGAAATGCTCTACCTCCCTATCCTGTTCCGGGGAGTGGGGATGATGGTCATATTCATTGCGTTCGGTGTGTTTGTTGTCGAAGATTTAGACCCGCGCCTGACGTTGTCCAATGCCTTCTTCCTGATTTCATTCCGCTCAGTATTGGCTCCGGTCCTGTCCGCTTCGTTCTTTAACAACATGCTTTACTATCTGCAGGCAAAGGGGATGAACATTCTTTCGGAAAACATGACGCTGACCAATCCGCTGGCCGAACAAAAATACAATCAGGCATTGAGCAATGCCCTGGCGCAAGGGCACGAATTCAGCGAGGCCGGACAATTGGCAGCCAACAGTCTGTACTCCACTTTGCAGCAGCAATCCCTGCTGCTTGCCCTGAAAACCCTAATCGGCTATGTACTGATACTGGCACTGGTGATTGCTGTCATCGCAGCGTTCATTCCTTTCCATAAAACGCTGAAGGTGGCTGTAGTGAAGACGGGTGACGATATGGTATAATGAGAAGGGATACAAAAAAGCCACCCAATTGCTTGAGTGGCTTCTTAAAATATAAATTAAATCAAGTAAAACTTTTAAATACTAGATTTGGAATTTATTCAGCTAACTTGTTGTCAGAACCCAGCACGTTGATAATTTTGTGCTTGTAGAGTTTTTCCATATTGTCGCGAGCCGGTCCCAGATATTTACGCGGGTCGAACTCAGCCGGTTTTTCTGCGAATACCTTACGGATAGCAGCAGTCATAGCCAGGCGAGAGTCTGAGTCGATGTTGATTTTGCAAACAGCAGACTTAGCGGCTTTACGCAGTTCCTCTTCAGGAATACCGATAGCAGCTTTCAGTGCACCACCAAACTGGTTGATAGTTGCAACCTCTTCTTCAGGAACTGAAGATGATCCGTGAAGAACGATAGGGAATCCCGGAAGTTCTTTCATTACACCGTCCAATACGTCGAATGCCAACGGAGGAGGAACCATACGGCCTGTCTTCGGATCGATGTGGCACTGTTCCGGAGTAAATTTGTAAGCACCGTGAGAAGTACCGATAGAGATAGCCAATGAATCGCAACCTGTCTTGGTAACGAAATCAACTACTTCGTCCGGTTCAGTATATGTGTGGTGGTCAGAAGAAACTTCGTCTTCTACACCTGCCAATACGCCAAGTTCACCTTCTACAGTTACATCGAACTGGTGAGCGTATTCAACAACTTTCTTAGTCAGAGCAACGTTTTCGTCGTAAGGAAGGTGAGAACCGTCGATCATTACAGAAGAGAAGCCTGAGTCGATACAGCTTTTGCAAGTTTCGAAAGTATCTCCGTGGTCGAGGTGCAAAACGATTTCAGGATTTTTGCAGCCGAGTTCTTTTGCATATTCTACAGCACCCTGAGCCATGTAACGCAACAATGTAGCGTTAGCATACTGACGAGCACCTTTTGATACCTGCAAAATAACCGGAGACTTAGTTTCTACAGCAGCCTTGATGATAGCCTGCATCTGTTCCATATTGTTGAAGTTGAATGCAGGGATTGCATATCCACCCTTGATAGCCTTAGCAAACATATCTCTAGTGTTTACCAGACCTAAATCTTTGTAATTAACCATTTTGTTTAAAAGTTTATTGTTAGTGAATTAAAAATTCTATGCAAAAGTAAGAATAATCCTTTGAATAGAGAAACCCTCGGGCGGAAATATCCGTTTGAGGAGCGTAATTCAATTCTATTTCAAATTATTTCCCATCCTTTAAGAGCTGTTTGTAATGTCTACGTAGCAAATAAAGGTTTTTTATTGTTTCCTCATATATATAATGGTAGGCAAATGATCGCTGTAACCATCCAACCACACTCTGCCACCATATGTACGCAGGGGTGCACCCTTATATTTACCATCCTGCTGAAACAGGTAATCGCGCATGAAAACTTCATTGTGATCATATTTCAATCCTTTTGTTGCTTGAAGCAGCGTGGGTGAAAGGATGATCTGATCGAACAGATTCCATTTGCCTCGATAGAGCAAAGTGCCCACTCCCTTATCTTCCAGCGTCACCCACCAGGGGTTGTAAAGGTCATCTTCAGTCATATCCTCGACGTGTTTCTTTGCCCCCAGTACGGCAAGGCTCAAGTCCATCGGATCGTCGTTGAGGTCGCCCATGATAATCAGTTTCAAGTCCGGATCCGTACGCATCAGCGAGTCCTTCAATGCCTTCACCTGCATGGCAGCGTGCACGCGTACCGGTTCCGCCGCCCCCCGAGAGGGCCAGTGGTTGACTATCAGGCAGACTTTATCACCCGCCAGCTCGCCGCCTACAATCAGGAATCCACGGGTTTTGTGGATGGTATCTCCCTCGAAAGGAGTGGAAAGCACCAATGCCGTCGCATGGGGAGTGAATTGTTTGGGGTCATACAGCAACGCACAGTCGATGCCCCGTTTGTCAGGTCCTTCATAATGTATGTATCGATAACCTCCGGCAGCCAGTTCGGGTTGGCGAATCAGATCGTCAAGCACGCGCCGGTTCTCCACCTCCGCCACACCGATTGCGGCAGGGCCCCTGCCGGTACTTTATCACGCGAAAGTTCGCCCAGCACCTTGGACAGATTTTTCAGTTTCGAACGATATTTCTCCGAGTTCCACCCCTTTGCCGCATCCGGAAGATATTCATAATCGTTTTTTCCCGTATCATGAATGGTATCAAACAGATTCTCAAGATTGTAAAAAGCTACGCTGTACAGCCTGTCCGCATGATCCTGTGCCCGGCCACCGACCGCCAGCAACAATAAAAAGTTGAATGCAATAATTAGTTTCTTCATATATTTATTTTTGAGTTCACCGCAGATTATACGGATTAGCACAGATTCTTCAATTTCCAATGAAATAAATCTTCAATCTGTGCCAATCCGTGTAATCCTATGGTGAATGTGATTCATTTCTTGCCTGTTTAAAGTCCTTTTTTAGATTTAAAACCAAGCACCCTTAGGTTTAAAACCAAAAGGATCTACCTTTTAAACCAACGAAACTTAACCCGTCACCCCTGCAAAAGTCTTAAAAAAAAGCGAGAATACGACTTTTTTTCCAAAACTTTTTTCCTAAGAAACAAAAAAGCATTATCTTTGCGACCTGAAAAATGACCATTACACTATTCTTACCAAATAGTAAAACGATATAATAATTTAAAAAACGAATATTAAAATGAAAAAAGGTCTTCATCCTGAATCATACCGTCCGGTAGTATTCAAAGATATGTCAAACGGTGATATGTTTTTGTCTAAATCAACTGTAGCTACAAAAGAGACCATCGAATTCGAAGGTGAAACTTATCCGTTACTGAAAATCGAAATCTCTAACACTTCTCACCCGTTCTATACAGGTAAATCTACATTGGTAGATACAGCCGGACGTGTTGACAAGTTCATGAGCCGCTACGGTAACCGTAAGAAATAATAGGTCGGATCATCCGATTGATAAAAAATAAGCTGCCCCAATATTGAGGCAGCTTATTTTTTTTCCCTAAAGCCACTCCGCAAAGGAAACTGCTCCCCAAAAAACGATCCATTTTAGTTTATTAACTATCAAATTTAGGTTTGTAACTAATATTTTTAGTTCATTTACAGCAAACAACAGAAACCCTCCCGGATCTCCCCTCCTATCCTCGTAAAGTAGCAGGAAAAGCAAAAAAGGTCAGAGATGGATAAAGGTAACTGACCACTACTACAAAAAATAAAGAAAGGAATAATAATGGAGTATCAACGGATATGGCTTTTAGTTTTGTTCTGTCTTTCCTCTTGGGATATGCACGCACAACATTTCGTAATCGAAGGGAAAACCAATGGATATGTTCCCGACGGCTCTATTCTCTACCTCGGACGCTGGAACGGAATGGGAGCAATGATTTATTTCACATCTGATATGATCCGTAACGGCACCTTTCGTTTGGAAGGCAAAAGAGAAAAGACTCCGGATATTATCTATTTGTACGGAACAGAAAAGGCTATCGGTACACTTAACCTACGTTTGTGGGTCGGCGATGACACCATAAGAGTATCCGCCAATTCAGAAGTACCGGAAACCTGGATTGTGGAGAACAACATGCCGCAACAAGCAGAAGAAGACTTCTATAGACAACTGAAAGGGAAGGACAATATAATAAAGACAAGTCGGATGAACAGCAGGCAATTATGGGATAGGTCACTCACTCCGGACAGTGTCCGAATACTAACGAATCAAATCATCCAGAATGACCTACCAGGGCAGATCCGCATACTCAGCCATCTGCATAAACAGCCTAAACTGACTGATACAGGGTTGGTGTACTTTTTCTTATCGAGTGGTTATGCCCATTGGATGACCAATCCGAAACATCTCCGTATGGGGAGAGAAATTTATGGCCAATTAACAGGAAAGCAAAAACAAACCTATTATGGTAAGTTTGCCAAATCTTATTTTTATCCCGACAAAACACCCGAAAAAGGAGACTATTATATAGATGCCAACCTATTTGATCTGAAAGGAGATTCTTGCAAACTGACAGATTATTTAAATAAAGGGAAATACATTCTGCTGGATTTCTGGGATCTATATTGTGCACCTTGCAAGAAGTCCGTGCCCGGCTTAAAGGAACTGTTCTCTTCCTGTGCGGACAAACTGACGATTATCAGTATCAATGTCGGCAGTCGCGAAAGCCAGGTAAAGGGAAGCTCTGATTTTCTATGGGAAAACCTCAGCGACGGGCAAGGCCTGACCGGGATTGCATCCCGCTACGGAATAAAATCCATCCCTTGTTTTATATTGATAGCACCCAATGGGCGAATAGAAAAATACTGGAAAGGATATGCCATGCACCACTCCGGCATGGAGAAAGAGATCATGGAAATTATTCTCCCAAATCCCTCACCTACAGAAGCATCAAAGTAAAAAACAGCTTTCCAGAAGCAATATATACTTTTATAGGGAAAACCCTATGGCACAATAGGAGAAAAAACAGCGCTGTAGGAAACTTCTTTCGTATCTTCGTAACATCTAATCATAAATTCACTAAAAAAGATACGACTATGAAACGACTGACTATCCTATTTATGCTCTTTCTGACCTCGTGCATCCTCTATGCCAAAGACCGGAAAGGAAATGACCTCAGCGGTCCCATTGCACTGAAAGGCGAATTGACCGAAAAGTACCAAAACTACACGAAAGGTACTCCTATCGTCATCCGGGGAGTACGAAAAATGCGCATTTCACCCGATGAAACGGCAGGCATCACCTATGCTGTGGAAATAGACGGGCTGCAATATCCTGTCGGGGCAGAAGAAGCCGGTAAGATCATCCGGCTGAAACCGGCGACAGTCCTTGAATACTGGCAAGGCGTTTACTTGTCACAAGGCATGTATGATTACTACAATCGGAAAGGTTATCGTTACAAGATGCGACAGGAACTGGACGAGGAGTGCCTGGACTATCTGGATAAACTCAACGAAATAGCCTACAAAGACGCCTACATTCAAGACTATGTACAGGCCATTTTTGCCAAAGTCAATCCCGGCGAAATAGATACGAACCGTCCGGAACGACTGAATGTACGCATCATTCAGTCACCCGAACCGGATGCCTATATGCTACCCAACGGGGCCATGCTGGTAAGCACCGGACTTCTCTGTACCATCGATTCGGAAGAAGAACTGGAAGCTATTATCGCCAACGAAATGGTTCATTTCATCCTCGATCATCAGGTGGATAATGTGTCACGTGCCGAAACCCGCGCCAAACGGGCCGCTTTCTGGGCGGATGTATTGGGGACAGTAGCCATGGCGGCCGACGATACCAACTGGATGTATGGATATGACGAACGGGTGGGTGCCATCGAGTTGGCAGCCAGCATCGGAACCATTGCCGCTCTGATCAACGTGCGTACAGTGAATCGCCTGGGTATGGATTACAGCAGCAAACAGGAGCTGCAAGCCGACCGGATCGCCCGCGATTACCTTGCCTTCAAAGGGATGAACCCCAATGCTCTCTCTTCTGCCATCAATAAAATAAAAGAGTTTTATGGCTCAGTCCATCGCTACGACAACCTGACACGCTACGGCAGCTACGGTCTGTTGAAGGAGCGCCTTGCCAAACTGGGAGAAACCGAAAGCATACACAGCCATATGTTTGAGAAAATGACCTCGGACATCGTGACTTTCAATGCTGCCATGTATCAGGGAGACAAACGCTATAAAATGGCGGAACAACTGGCTCAGAAGAACATAGACAATCGGGTGGCCTCCGATCATGACTACGTGATTCTGGTCAAAGCACGTATGGCCCAGGAGAATACCCCGGAGAGCAACGAAGCTTGTATGAAACTATTGGAAAAGGCCCGGGAAATTGCCACTGCACGCAATCTGGATATCAACAAACAGGAGATTCTGTTGCTGATGCGCATGAACAAACAGGCAAAAGCCGCCGACAAGCTGAAAGAGTATCTGGACCTGCTGGCCGAATATAAACAGCAAAACGACATGAACACCCAGGAATCCGAATGGATCGGAGAAGAACTGGACTGGGCTAGCAAAATGCTTTCAAAAATCAGTCTGCTATAGTCGCTATCTTAAAATGCCATAAAGGGTGTAGCCATACAGCCGGTATAGCTACACCCTTTATTACAGATGGCTACACCTTCCGGAGCAAAGGGTATAGCCCTTTTATAGAATCAGAAATTGATATAGACGCGACATTCGTGGGCAGGTATCGTCAGACCGGTCGGTATCGAAGTCACATGAAGTTTCGTGCCATCCAGATAGTTTGTCCAGACTCCCGTTACCGGAAAAGAAGTGATTGCCTCTATCGGCTTAGCGGTAAAATTACCAACTACGACCAACCTCTTGCCGTTGGTTGCTGCAAGAGTCAGGAAACGTCCTCCGGTCCAGTTGGCTGTCTTCACCAACCAGGAGAACGTGCTCCCCGGATTAAAGAGTTCAGAATGTTCCCGCCTCAACTTCAACAGTTTCGCATATGTATTGCACAACCCTTTCCGAGCTTCATTGTCCAGATATTCCCAGTGCAGAGGTTTCCTACCTGTCCGTCCCCCTTCTTCAATCGACACATCGTATCCCATTTCACCAAACTGCCATACCATCTTAGGGCCGGGTGCCGTGAAAAAGAATGAAGCATTCGCAGCAAGCTGTTTCATACGGACATTTATATCCGATTTTAAAGGTCCCTCGCCATAAGCAATCTGCTTAAAGGCTGTCCGCTCTTCGTCATGGCTTTCCATAAAGCCAACCCACCCTCCGTAGGGCATTGTTGTTCCGAAAGTAACCAATGGTGTAAAATCACTGTTTGACGGATACCCCATTGCCGACTGGCAATAAGCATGGTTCAGGTTACGCCAAAGTTGCATGCCTTCTTCGGCCAATTCGCTCTCCTCTTTTTCGTCACAGAAATGCTCCAGGATGACGACTGCCTCCGGATTCACCTCACGAACTGTCTCGTTATAATCTTTCAGGATGGCAATACGCGAAGCGTCATAATTTCCGGCAGTGGCCTCCGTACTGCTGTTTTGTGTAAAGCCCTTTGTCATGTCGAAACGAAAGCCATCGATGCGATATTCCTCCAGCAGGAATTTCAGGTTCCGTTTCACAAATGCACGTACCAAAGGCGAGTCATGATTGAAATCATGAAAGACACCGTAGGGATGAGGTTCTTTCACATTAAACCAAGGGTTATCGGCTGCCGTACGGTTATTTTTGGTATCCCAATACAAACGGGCAAAAGGATGCGAACCACTGGCATGGTTGTAAACAACATCAAAAAGAACAGCCATACCCGCTTCGTGGCATTTATCGATAAAAGCCTTATACATATGATCGGTACCGTAAGCCTTGTCCAAAGCAAAATAGAAACAAGGATTGTATCCCCAGCTGTCATTGCCATCGAACTCCTGCACCGGCATCAACTCAACAGCATTGAAACCTAAACTTTTCAGATAGCCTATCTTCTCCATAGCACCGTTCAGATCGCCTGTGGCAGTGAAATCACGCAACAGCAGTTCATAGATCATCAGATTATTTTTATCGGGTATCCGGAAGTTTTTAACCTTCCATTCATAAGAATCCCTTTGTATTTTGAATACAGAGGCAATGCCGACAGCACCCTTGGGATACTCTTTCGCATCGGGGTAGGTAGAAGAGGGAATGTATTTATCGTTATCCGGATCGAGTATCTTACGGCTATAAGCATCAGCCAGACGAAGAATCTCCCCGGCCCTTGTACCGACATAATACTGAAAAGCATATTCACGGGTAGGCTGAAGTCCGGTCAGTGTAATCCACCAGCAGCCCGCAGCATCATCCCGGTTCATTTGGCTGTTGCTTTCATTACTCAACTTCCAGTCATTAAAATCACCCACGACATGGGCAAAATCCTTATGTCCCCCTTTCTTGTCTTTATCATACAGCACCAACGTGACTGTGGATGCGTCCATCAGATTGATTCCTTCCTGCAGACCGCCAGGCATAGAAGCATATCTGACAGCCGCGGGTTCAAAGGGTTTATACAGATGATCGGTAACAGAGACAAACGAGTCTCCGTCCGTTCCTTTCTTGCTCCCGTCGGCACTGCGAATCACGACACCCAATTGCCGAACCGGTGTTTCGTTCGAACCAAACCATTGACGGATCGAAGGTGCCAGCGTAATACTCCAGATATTATCTGCCACCCGGACCATTTTACATTTATCCACATTAGTATTCCACTCCGCAGGCACATACATCCAGGTCCCTTCTGACACCACTCCCGTATGTACATACACATCACCCGCATAACCATAGAGCGGGGAAGTTTTCGTCGCTTTAAAATATAGCGTCAATTGCCTGTCAGCATCCGGAGTCTCAGGTCGGAAACTCAGTCCGTCGTCACAACTTCCCTCCTGCGTGATCCGGATTTTTTCCAAAAGGCTGCCGCTCCTGATGACAATCTCTCCTTCACGCCCGGCCACTCCCTCATTGGGAGCCACCGTAAAAGCCAAGTTGGTAGCCACCAGTCCGCGGGTATTGGCCTGCGAAATCCAACTACGATCCACTTCCGGAATTTCGACCTCAAATGTTATATTGGCTTTTACTTCCACCTGCACAGTTCCTCCTTCCTTGCCCACTTCGAAACGGGAAGCTGTCAGTGTCAGTGCATCTTTCTGCTTTTGTGAAACGGTAAAACTTTTTTCAATTCCTCCCGCCACCAGGGTCAGCTTGACGCTACGGCTGTCATAATCAGCATTTTCCTGTATACTGATAGTTACAGAAGCATCGCCCGCTGTTCCCGAAGATGGAGACACCGTACACCAGTCTGTCGCTCTGCGTGTATCCGTATCGGTGGTCAGCGAGATCCGCCATGGACGTCCTGACGAGAACGATAGATTCCGGGTTCCCGAAGTAGCGGCAAAATCAATGCCTTGCTCAAAAAAAATCTCACTATCAGAAGAAAGAATCAGAGAATCGGTTTCTTTCTCTTCCGACGAGCAACCGAAACCAATCAGCGGAAGCAGGAGGAACAGAAACGGAAAAGTTAAATATTTCATAGATTAAAAGGTATTATTGTATATAAAAAAGGATGCCAACCTTATGCAGGTTGACATCCGAAGTATCTTCCTGGCATTTCTCTTCCAGATAGAGAAATACAGGATTATTTTTTAGTCATGGTCGCCGTTTTAGCATCCGGATTCAATACAATGGTATAGGTTCCTGCTGTCACTTTCATATTAGCACCATCCTGAGTCAGTGCCCCCAGGCTGCCACCCAGATTGACAGTCCAAGCACCGTCCCATCTGAATTTCATCTCACCGGCTACCAGAGTGACGTCCACCGACCAGAGTTTAGTTGCCGGATCATAATTCATCACAGTTCCTTTGTCCCATCCACCGGGAGTGGCATCACCAATTATCTCCCAACCGGTCTTGGTCAACGAGGCTGTCAGCTTCTTCATATCGGCACCTACCCGATAGTATCCGGCTGTTTCAATCTTGATATTATCGCCGTCGCTGGGCATCAGAACAAATGTCCCTATGTTCTTAGCTTCATCCCAACTGATAGGGCCCATCATACCGATCCATACCCCGGCATCCCAGAATTTAAATTTGGTATCGGCATCAAAATAAAATGTTCCGGTATAGATAAAGTCGCGGGCAGCAGATTGCACTTTGTAACAATCATCTTTAGTAGCGTCCCATCCCTGATAGCTTCCCGGCAATGCCATTTCCGCACTCGACAATTCAATGGTAGTTTCTACCATGCTATAAGAATATTTACCGGCATTTGTCAGATTCATAGTGATCACGTATGGGCTGGCTTTCAACACCTTAAAATTATTAGGTCCTGCCACCAGTTCGCCTTCAAGTTCGGACTCCTTACCGGATACCGCTCCGTAATTATCGGAATCCCAGTTATTGTTCGACCTGAATTTAAACTCTTTGTCAAGCAATGAAGTAGTAACCGTCCATAAGCGGGTGGTGGCGTCATAGTCCATTTGCGTGTCCTTATCCCAACCACCGGAAGTAGCGTCTCCCACCACTCCCCATACAAGGGGTTCGGTCTGTTCCACCTTACCTTCGGCATCTACTTTGATCCCGTAGAATCCTTTTTTAGCAGCCGTCTGATCCTTTGCCAGAACCTTGGTAAGATCACTTCCGTCTATAATAGCATACGAAACACCATCCGCATCGAAGTTGGCATATCCCTGGTATACCCCGTCACCATCGGGATCGCCCAACAGGTAAGCATTCGTATAGTCCCAGTCCGGATAGCCCACGGCCACATAAGCGAACTTCCAGTCAACCGCATTCGGATCAAAAAGAGTCGCCTTAAAAGTAATCGAGTTCGAAGCCGGATCAGCAGTCATGTCATACGCTTTAGAAGTCAACGTAATCGTAAAGTTATAAGTCTGTCCCGGATAAGCCCCCACCTTAGCCATCATAGTGTTCATCTGTCCATTGGTAAACTTCAGGCTGGTAGTTCCGGTTTCACCCAATAAGACAGTTTTCGCATTCGCATCATTCGTCAGTGTAACGTCATAATTCACCACTGCCTTCACTCCATAGTCTGCTGCCGTCCACTTGATCTCGGGAAACTCAGCCGCAGCATTTTCATCGTTGAAAGTAAAGTCGCTTTGAGAGAAAGGCTCAAAAGCAGAGGCTTTCTGCAACTCCATGACGGGCGACTTCTCATCTTCGCAAGCCGTAAAGGCCAGAAGTCCTAACAACAGTGTATAGAAATATATTTTTTTCATAATCTTAATTCGTTGTTTTTAATAGTCATTCGATTTTAGTATCCTTCATTCTGCTTGAGATTGGTGTTAGAACCGATATCGTCTGACGGAATCGGGAACACGTTGTAGAAGTTCTCAACAGCCTTACCTTTGGCTGTACCACCCTTCCAAGGCCATACGTAACCGGCAGTAGTAAACAGTCCGAAACGTACCAGGTCTGTACGGCGTTGTCCTTCAAAGAAGAATTCACGGCCTCGCTCGTCAATGATGAAGTTCAATGTCAAATCGGAATCAGAGATAGGAGCCAGCGTCTTATCACTGTACGCTCTCTTACGCAGATCGTTCACATAACGGAGAGCAGTAGCTCTGTCGCCACCCTGACCGCCTCTGAGCACAGCTTCGGCATACGTCAGGTAGATTTCACCCAGACGGAAAAGCGGGAAGTCTACGTAAGCTTCCTTTGAAGGAGGCAGCGTTCCATCCTTATTTACATTGAAGTATTTGGTAACTGGAATACCGTTATTTTGGAATGTATTTTCGTCAATAATTTCAAGACTGGTTGTCAAATCGGTACGAAGCATTGCCTTACGGGTATCCGCATCACTGCCACTCTCTTTGAGGAACAGATTGTAGAGTGACGATTTTGCCCTTACACCCTGCCATGCTCCTTTGGCATTGACTTCTTCCTGAGTCGCCGTAGCCCCCCAGCAAAGGAAGGCGGTCATACCACCCCAGGTCATCGTCTGGTCGCCCTCATAGCGTACCGGGAAAATCATTTCGCTGGACAAGTGATTGTCTGCCTTGAACATATCTACATAAACAGGTTCCAACTGATAACCCGTTTCGATCACTTTCTTAGCATACGTGATACATTCGGTATATTTGTTCTGGCCGACGTAAGTCTCCGCATTAAGGTACAGGCGTGACAAGAGTGCCCACGCGGCAGCTTTGTTGGCATGTCCGTAGTCCTGGCTGTATCCCACTGTGGGCTCCAACATATCCTCTACGCATTCAGTCAGTTCTTTCTCGATCCAGTTGAACAGATCGGCAGCCATGATCTGCTTCGGCGGAATACTTCCGATCGGGCTGTTTTCGTCTACAAACGGTACATTGCGATACAAGTCGAGCGCATATTCATAGCTCAATGCACGCAGAAAACGGGCTTCGGCACGCCATGTCTTGATCGAGGCTTTCAGTGATGCGTCACAACCGCGGGCATCCAGTTTATCTTCGGTAGTCTCACGCAGATAAGCGTTGGCTACATTGATTTGATAGAACAGGCGGTAATATGAACCCTTGATCCACGGACTGGATGCACCCCAGGAGATATGGTTGAACTCAGGGATACCGGGGTCATTCCATGCACAGTGTGCAATGTCCGAAGGCAAATCCTGCATATTCCACAATACACGGAGGAAGGAAGCCTGGCTACCGCCATCGATGCCTACCACATCCTGATCGGAATCACCCCCGCTGTTACCGCCGATGGCCATACCTGCATAAATCTTAGCAAGACTCTGCTCATAAGCCAAGGGCTCGTTCCCGAAAACAACGTCGGAAACCAATTCGTCTTTGTCCAGTGGAACCGTATCGAGGTCGTTCACACAAGACGCTACTCCTAACATCATTCCCAGCAATGCACAGGGAAGAAGATATTTAAATTTTATTGTTTTCATGTTTTACAGATTAAAAGTTGAGATTAAGGCCGATCATGAATACACGGGGGCGAGGATAAATGTTGTTATCGATTCCTTCACCACTGATTTCCGGATCCAGTCCTTTGTACTTAGTAATGACAAACGGATTCTGTACCGTAGCATATACGCGTGCACTCTGCTTATCATTGAAGAGTTTATTAAACGTATATCCCAAAGACATGTTGTCCATACGCACGAACGAAGCATTCTGAACGTAATAGCTGGAACGGTATTGAGCGTTCTTGAAATCAGTGCTGCGGGCAGAGGTCAGACGATTTTTCAGGAATCCGGTCTGGTCATACATATTGGCGCCTTCGTATGCCTCACGGTTGGACTGCACATTATTGTAAACATAGTTACCGAAGCTGCCGCGCAAAGCAAATGAAAAATCCCAGTTCTTATAAGAAAGTTGTGAGGTCAGTCCCATGAACACATCGGGAGCAGCTTTTTTGAAGCAGATCAAGTCGGCGTCGTTAATCTGGTTATCTCCATTCTGATCTACATAAGCACCTTCGATAGGTTTACCGTCAGAACCATAAATCTGCTCGAACACATAGAAGGAATTGAACGCCTCACCTACCCGATGGATCAGGGCATTGTATCCTGTACCGCCATCGATGCCGCCATGGATGACACCGGCATAGTTCGGGTCGTCGTTGAAAGTCATCTTGGTGATCTTATTCTTATTATAAGAGATGTTATAGCCGATATTCCAGTTCCAGTCCTGTGTTGAAACAGCATGGGCATTGATGCTGAACTCAAAACCCTTGTTCTCCAATGTACCTACATTAGTCAGCAACTGATTGCTGAAGTTAGTTCCGGCAGGAGCCGTAACGGTGTTCAGCAAGTCCTTCGTTTTACGGAAGTAATAGTCGATTGTACCCGTGATGCGTCCATTCAGGAAACCGTAATCGATACCTACGTTCCAGGTTGTGGTTTCTTCCCACTTCAGGTTCTGGTCATAAGGTTGCGGAGCAATCAGTGAGTATTCGGTATCACCAAAATAATAGTTGGCACCTGCCTTGGAATACATGTATCGGGCCATATAAGGATAGTCTCCATTGCCCAGATTCTGCTGTCCGGTCACACCATATCCCAAACGTAATTTCAGATCCGAAATAGCGTTCACATTCTTCAGGAATGACTCTTCGTTCAGCTTCCATGCCAGTGCTACCGATGGGAACAGTCCCCAACGATTGTCCGGACTGAAACGTGAGGAACCATCGTTACGCAAGGTAAATGTCACCAGATAACGGTTCAACAAAGTATAGTTGAGACGTCCGAAGAAAGAAACCAGATAGCTTTCGCTCGCATAGTCATCTCCTTTTTTATAGAATTCTTCTCCCGTCTTCTCTGCATAGGCAGCCGAGTAAGGATAGGAGTTGGTAGTCGAATTATAGAAATGCTGCCAGGAGTAACCTGCCATGACATCAATGTAATTAACTCCGAACGTATTGGCATAGTTGAGGTAGAAATCAAGCAAAGTGTTGCGTTTCAGCTGAGTATAATGGCTGTTTTCACCAAAGCCGTTTTTGAAATTACCCGTACAGTAAGTCAAAGGTGAATTATCGGCTATAATCACGTCACCTTTACTTTTCGATACATCATAACCTAAGTTCAGGTTAGCGCGAAGTTCAGGCAGGAAGTGGAATTTATAATCAATCTGCGCATTGCCGATGCTGCGGTAAACAGTCGATTTATCATCTTTCTCTTCAAGCATGGCAACCGGATTGGCCAGGCCGATATCAATCGGAGAAGTCTTGTCTCCCTCCTGCTTCATATACATAAAGTATCCGTTTCCATAAGGATTGCCTTCCATATAGACAGGCTGTGTGGGATCATACTGGGTAGCCAGACCGATAGCTGCACGGTCGGCAAAACGGTTCTTATTGTATACCCCCTTCACATTGAGCTGGATGTTGAGCTTCTTGTCGAAAAAGTTGGGGTTCAAGTTGATGGCACCTGTCAGACGTTGCATATTCGAAGTCTTCAGGATACCGTTTTCGTTTGTATACGCCACGGACACACGATAAGGCATATGCGGAACTGCTCCGGATACACTTACATTATGATCGGTACTGAAAGCCGTACGGAAGATTTCATCTTGCCAGTCGGTAGAGGTTTTACCCAGCGCATTGGCCTGAAGGCTGTTTTCGCCAAACTTCTCGATTACAAAATTACGAAAGTCTTCCGCCTTCATCACATCAACCGTATTCGATTTCGTACTGATAGAGAACGTACCACTGTAGTCTACCTTCACGCGTCCCGATTGCCCTTTCTTAGTGGTAATGATAATGACACCATTGGAAGCACGCGAACCGTAGATAGCAGTAGCAGAGGCATCTTTCAGAATCGTAAACGTCTCGATGTCATTGGGATGAACAGTAGAGAGCGGGTTGCCCATACCCTTGATCTCGGTGTTATCGACAGGCACTCCGTCAATAACGATCAACGGATCGTTGCTGGCCGACATGGATGAACCTCCACGCACACGGATCGTAGCTCCGGCCCCCGGGGCTCCACCATCGGTAATCACACTGACACCGGCAGCCTTACCCACCAAAAGGTCGGAAGCCGAGGTAGCCATACCTTTTACCATCTTATCCGCATCGATTGCCATCACCGAACCGGTTACGTCATTTTTCTTCACGGTACCATAACCAATCACCACCGCTTCCTGAAGCATCACCGCATCTTCATGGAGAGTTACCGTCACGCTGGGAGCGGCTTTCATTTCAACCGGCTTATAACCGATGAAAGAAATTACAAGAGTTGAATTTTGAGGAACACTCAGAACAAAGTTTCCGTTCAGATCGGTAATCGTACCGATAGAAGAATTATCCTTCACAACCACATTCGCGCCGATTACGGGTTCACCCGTTGAATCTTTCACATGCCCCTTGACAGAGACTTGTTGTGCATAAGCGCTCAATGACAAGAATAGCCCAAACAATAGGGGCAGAATCATACGACAGACTCTAAGATTAACTTGCTTCATGCATCTAAAAATTAAAGTTAACAATATAAATATTAAATATACTTTCTAAGAGATAGAGAATGAACGACTTCATCCCGATTCTTGATTACGTAGCAAAAATACTATTTAAACAACAGTCGCTTATTTAAATTCAAACAAATCCACGCATGCAACTCCGCAAACGATTGCATCATAAAAGCGGACTTATAACATACTATCACTGAACTTTTCAGTCTCCTTTACACTATTTTTGTGACATATTAAACAAATCCATATATACATTGGTTTTGTCTTTATATAAATTCATTTACCTTTGGCTGAAAACCAATATGTACCATGAGTAAACCGCAAATCACCATCAAAGACATTGCCCGCGAACTGGGGGTATCGCCCTCCACCGTATCGAGAGCACTGAAGGACAATCCGGACATCAGCCAGGAGACGAGGGATGCTATACATAAGTACGCGCGCGAACATAATTATAAGCCCAACGTACTGGCACTGAACCTGCGCACCAGCCGTTCGAACACCATCGGGGTCATCATCCCCCAGTTAGTTCACCACTTCTTTTCGTGTGTGCTGAGCGGCATTGAGAGAACGGCGGCCGAAGCGGGCTACAACATCCTGGTGGCGCAAAGCAACGAGGAGTACGAGCGGGAGGTAAAAATCGTTCACTCCTTCCTCGCCGCACGGGTTTGCGGAGTCATCACTTCGCTCGCCAAAGACACATCCCGATATGACCATTACCAGGAATTGCTGGACAACAATATTCCTATCGTTTTCTACGATCGCATCTGTACCGGTATCAACACCGAACGGGTGGTGGTAGACGATTACGCCGGTTCGTTTGCCGCCGTGGAGTATATGATACAGACGGGCTGCAAGCGCATCTTCTTTTATAGCGCCGCTCCCCACCTCGAAATATCGAAAAACCGGCGGAACGGTTATATGGACGCGATGAAAAAGTATCGGATTCCGGTGGACCAAAGCATGATAAAGTTATGTGACAGCCGCGAAAAAGCGATTGCCATCACTCCCGCCCTGCTCGAAAGGCCGGATCATCCGGACGGCTTCTTCGCCATCAATGACGAAACAGCTTCGGGCATCCTCTACTCGTGCAAACTGACCGGACGGAAAGTGCCCGACGAAGTGTCTATCTGCGGATTCACCGACGGCGCCATCGCCCAAAGCACAGATCCGAAGCTGACCACGGTGGAGCAACATGGCGAAGAGGTGGGCAAAAGCACCATCAGGCTACTGATAGACAAACTGGAAGGGAACGATGAAGGAAAAAGCGGTAATAAAATCGTGCGTACCAACTTAGTGGTACGGGGAACGACGAAATAAATCTACTTAATAAATACACCATGAAAGTAAAGCCTGACTTAAGTTTTTGGAAGCTGTGGAATATCAGCTTCGGTTTTTTCGGCGTGCAGATAGCCTATGCCCTTCAAAGCGCCAACATCAGCCGTATATTCGCCACGCTGGGCGCCGACCCGCACAGCCTGAGCTATTTTTGGATACTCCCTCCGCTGGCGGGAATCATTGTACAACCGATCATCGGAGCTGCCAGCGACAAGACATGGACCCGTTTCGGACGACGCATCCCCTACCTTTTTGCGGGTTCGCTGCTGGCGGTATGGGTGATGTGCCTACTGCCTAATGCGGGAAGTTTCGGTATGGCAGTCGGCACGGCCATGATCTTCGGACTGGTAGCGTTGATGTTTCTCGATACTTCCATCAATATGGCGATGCAGCCTTTCAAGATGCTGGTGGGTGACATGGTGAACGAGAAACAGAAAGGGCTGGCCTACTCCATTCAGAGTTTCCTGTGCAATGCGGGTAGCCTGATGGGCTATCTTTTCCCATTCATCTTCACATTTATCGGGATCAGCAACACGGCGGACAAGGGCACGGTGCCCGACTCGGTGATTTACTCGTTCTACATCGGTGCCGCCATCCTGATTCTATGCGTCATCTATACCACAGTTAAAGTGAAAGAGATGCCTCCCAAAGAGTTTGAAGAGTTTCATGGTATCACGGCGGACGAAAAGAAGGAAAAAGCCGACTTTATCTCCCTGCTGAAGCATGCTCCCAAAGTGTTTTGGACGGTAGGGCTGGTACAGTTTTTCTGCTGGGCCGCCTTCATGTACATGTGGACCTACACCAACGGTGCCATTGCCGCCACGGTGTGGGGCACTACGGACGTCCAAAGCGCCGGCTATCAGGAAGCGGGCAACTGGGTAGGCGTGCTGTTCGCCGTGCAGGCCATCGGATCAGTCATCTGGGCTGTGATATTGCCATTGTTCAAGGCCCGCAAACAGGCCTATGCCCTGAGCCTCGTACTGGGTGGCATCGGTTTCATATCCACCCTGTTCTTCCACAACGAATATCTGCTGTTCATCTCTTATCTGCTGATCGGCTGTGCCTGGGCCGCCATGCTTGCCATGCCGTTCACTATCCTGACCAATTCGGTTTCGGGCAAAAACATGGGGGCTTACCTGGGACTGTTCAACGGAACCATCTGTGTACCGCAAATCGCCGCCGCCCTTGTCGGAGGAGGACTGCTCCACCTCGTCGGGGGGCATCAGGTAAACATGCTGGTGCTGGCAGGCGTACTGCTGATTGCAGGTGCCGTTTGTGTATATTTCATCAAAGAGACGATGGCGCATCACGAAGCGTAAAAGTATACTGCGGAAAGACAAAAAGTGCTCCATAAGCAGCTATAGCGCGAATGACTTTTGAGTTTAAAAGAGAGGGGGTATTGGTTTAAAATCAAAGTACCCTCTCTTTTAAACCAAAGGCTACCTGATTTCAAACCAACGCAACCTCTGTCGGCAAGGGATAAAAGAATACCTTCATGACAAAATAAATCGCCCCTTACCTATCGCTGATCCAGAATCATCTCCCACCATTCGTACCATAAAATAGCACGAAAGATAAAAAGAGCGCAGAGTTTTATCTGTTATCCACTGTCGGCACGGACTTTTTTTGTATCTTGGGTGCCGTAAACAACCGACTCAATCTTAAAAAGCCATGAAACAATTCCTCAAGGTAGACGAATGGAACATCATAGAAGAGGGTTTTCACCCCGATAACATGCGCGCTTCGGAAAGCATATTCAGCCTCGGAAACGGCCGGTTCGGACAGCGGGGAAATTTTGAAGAAACCTATAGCAGTGACAGCCTGCAAGGCTCATACGTGGCAGGCATCACCTTCCTGGACCGAACCCGGGTGGGATGGTGGAAAAACGGATATCCCCGTTTCTTCTCGCGCGTCCCCAACGCACCGGACTGGAGCGGCATTTACCTGAGACTGATCGATGAGGAGCTAGACCTGGTCCATTGGGATGTAGAAGCATACAGACGACGACTCGACATGCGCGAGGGAATCTCTTACCGCGACTTTCGGGTGACCTCACCCAAAGGCCACACACTGGAAGTACACGTAGAGCATATCAACAGCCTGGCAAACCAAAATCTTTGTCTGATAAAGTACAGTGTGACGTCGGTGAACTACGAAGGTAAAATCTCCCTGGTACCCTTCCTGAACGGTGACGTAAAGCACGAGAACTCTAATTTCGACGAAAAAATGTGGAACATCCTGCGGGCCGAAGCCACTAACGAGTACGCCTACCTCTGGGTGCAAACCAAGCATGAAGATTCACAAATCTGCCTGGGCATGACTTACCGGTTTTATAAAAACAGCAAACCTACCCATATCAGTCCCATCAAAATAGAAAAGGAGAAATTGACAGGATTCAGCGCCGGTGCCGATGTGAAACCAGGTGACCGGGTGACTCTGGAAAAATATGTTGCCATCCTCTCCTCTCTGCAATGCGACCGTCAGGAGTTGGTGGAGTATGCGGTGGACGAAGCGCAAGCCGCCAAAGAGCAGGGTTGGGAAGCACTGGTCGGCGCGCACAAACAGCAATGGGAAGAAATCTGGGAAGAAAGTGATGTGATGATCGAGGGAGACCCGGCAGCGCAACAGGGCATCCGTTTCAACATCTTCCAGCTGAACCAAAGCTACCGGGGAGACGACGCGCGCCTGAACATCAGCCCCAAAGGATTTACCGGTGAGAAGTATGGCGGAAATACACAATGGAACACCGAACTGTGCTGCGTGCCCTACTTCCTGTTATCGACCCCGAGAGAAATATCACGGAAACTTTTGCTATACCGTTACAACCAACTGCCCAAAGCCATCGAAAACGCACGCAAACTGGGATTCGGCGGTGGAGCCGCCCTCTATCCGATGGTGACTATCCATGGAGAAGAGTGCCACAACGAATGGGAAATCACATTCGAAGAGATACACCGCAACAACATCATCGTGTATGCCATCATGCAATTTTCGAGGGTAACAGGCAACAAAGAATATATCGCCTACTACGGTCTGGAAGTGATGATCGCCATCAGCCGTTTCTGGAGCCAGCGAGTCTCTTTCTCGGAAGCCCGACAGAAGTATGTGCTGCTCGGGGTAACCGGACCCAATGAATACGAGAACAATGTAAATAACAACTGGTACACCAACTACTCTTGCGTGCAATGCCTGCAAAGCACCATCGAATGCCTGGAGATGGTGGCGCATGAATATCCGGAAGAGTACAACCGAATACGTCGCTCAACCGAGTTCCGGCATGCCGAAGAGACGGCGCGATGGAAGGAGATCATCGAGAAAATGTATCTGCCCGAAGACAAAGAACGGGGTATTTTTGTGCAAGACGATGGCTATCCGGACAAAGTGCTGGGTACGGTAGACGATATTCCCGTCAACGAACGGCCGATCAACCAACACTGGTCGTGGGACCGGATTCTGCGCTCGTGCTACATCAAGCAAAGCGATGTGCTGTTGGGACTTTTCCTCTATTATGAACATTTCGACCGGGAAACCATCCGTCGCAACTTCCGGTTTTACGAACCCCGAACCGTACACGAATCTTCTCTTTCGCCTTTCGTGCATGCCATTCTGGCTGCATGGATAGGAGATACGGAAGAAGCTTACCGCCTCTTCCTGCATTCCACACGCCTGGATTTGGACGACTACAACAACGAGGTGCACCAAGGCCTGCACGTCACCAGTATGGCTGGAAGTTGGCAAATCATTGTACGCGGATTCGCCGGAATGAAAATACTGGACGGACAACTCGACTTCACTCCCATCATTCCCGAAGCATGGGACAGCTATACTTTCAAAGTAAATTTCCGCAACTGCACCTTACAGATGAAAGTCGGAAAACAAGAGATAAAAATCTCTCTTTTAGAGGGATATGAATTGAACATACGCATCTCCGAAGTTGTTTATAACCTGAAAAAGGGTAAAGATTTGATTGTACCGAAACAAAATTAAGGCAGGGAGTTCTATGGCAGGACTCAAAGGAACATAAAGGCAAAAAGATATACTTCTTTGATTTTCAAACAGGTAAGGAAAATTACACCTTCTTATGCTCTCTTCGGTAAATCAATATTTCGTTAATAATATGAAATATACAAACCGGAAAACTGTTTTTGGTTTTTTAGTTTTATATCTTTGCGCCCTCAAAATGTGACTAAACAGACTATTAATTACTTTAAAACGAACTAAAGGAGTTCGCCACAACACCATACAGAGTTTCTTTTCTATTGTTTCCATTCTGTGGAACTCTCTGTGAATCTGTGGTGAAAGGAACAAAAAACACTTAGCGTATAATCAATGGGAAATATGAAAAAAAACTATGGATGTATCCTCGCAGCCCTCATTCTACTGACGGCTTGCGGACAAAAGAAAGAAGACAGTGTGACAACAGTACGCCCCGTAAAGACGGCCAGGGTAGAGTCCCGGTCGGAAATCAGAAAAGACTTCTCGGGCATTGTAGAGGCTGTGGACTATGTGAAACTGGCCTTCCGCGTGAGCGGACAGATCATTAACCTGCCGGTCGTAGAAGGCCAAAGGGTCAAAAAAGGACAACTGATTGCCGCTATCGACCCGCGTGACCTGGCTTTGCAATACGCGGCAGACAAATCAGCTTACGAAACCGCCGCCGCACAAGTGGAGCGTAACAAACGATTGTTGGCACGGCAAGCCATCTCGGTACAGGAATATGAAATCAGCGTATCGACCTTCCAACAAAAAAAGTCGGCCTACGAACTTTCAAGCAATAATATGCGGGACACCAGACTGACGGCTCCTTTTGACGGCTCGATCGAGAAGCGCTTGGTAGAAAATTACCAACGCGTGAACTCGGGAGAAGGCATTGTACAGCTGGTGAACACCAAAAAACTACGCATCAAATTCACTATCCCCGATGCTTACCTTTACCTGCTCCGCTCCAAAGACCAACGTTTCCGCGTAGAATTCGACACCTACCGCGGACACATCTTCAACGCCAAACTGGAGGAGTATCTCGACATATCGACAGACGGTACCGGTATCCCGGTGACCATCACGATCGACGATCCGGCTTTCGACCATGCCCTGTACGAAGTAAAACCGGGCTTTACATGCAGCATCCGCTTCTCTGCCGATGTAGGCCCGTTCCTGGAAGAGAGCATGACGGTGGTGCCGCTGAGCGCGATATTCGGTGAAAGCGAAGGTAACAAAACCTACGTATGGGTATTGAACGGAAACCAAGTGAACCGTCGTGAAGTAACCGTTTACTCTCCTATGGGAGATGCACAGGCTTTCATTTCAAAAGGATTGAAAGCAGGCGAGACTGTGGTGACAGCCGGTGTGACACAACTGGTAGAAGGTGAAACGGTAAAGGAACTGAAATAAGAGTGCCCGTTCAACGCAATAATTAATTTCACCACAGATTACACGGATTAACACAAATTTTTTAATCTTATTATCAATAATATAAATCATTAATCTGTGAAAATCCGTGTAATCTGTGGTGCACTCAAAACCATATACAATCATGAATTTAGCCAAATATTCATTAGACAATACCAAAGTAATCTACTTCTTTCTGGCTGTATTGCTGATCGGAGGAGTCTTCTCTTTCGGCAAACTGGGAAAGAAGGAAGACGCTCCTTTTGTCATCAAATCGGCCGTCATCATGACGCGCTATCCCGGTGCCGAGCCTGCCGAAGTGGAACGGCTGATCACCGAACCCATCTCCCGCGAGATACAAAGCATGAGCGGAGTATACAAAATCAAGTCCGAATCCATGTATGGCATTTCCAAAATCACATTCGAACTGCTCCCTTCGCTACCCGCCTCTTCCATCCCTCAGAAATGGGATGAACTGCGACGCAAGGTACTTAACATACAGCCACAGTTACCCAGCGGCTCTTCGGTACCGACGGTTTCGGACGACTTCGGCGATGTGTTCGGTATTTATTACGGACTGACGGCCGACGACGGATTCAGTTATGAAGAGATGAGAAATTGGGCCGAACGCATCAAGACACAGGTAGTCACTGCCGACGGAGTAATGAAAGTAGCACTCTTCGGCACACAGACCGAAGTGGTAAACATCTCCATCTCCGTGAACAAGCTGGCGGGTATGGGCATCGATCCCAAACAACTGGCCGGCCTGTTGCAATCGCAAAACCAAATTATCAACACCGGAGAGATTACAGCCGGCGAGCAACAGCTACGCGTGGTGGCCAACGGCATGTACACCACAGTGGACGACATCCGGAACCAGGTCATCACCACCCGGGCCGGACAGGTAAAACTGGGAGACATCGCTGTGATAGAGAAAGGATACATGGACCCGCCGGGCACCATCATGCGTGTCAACGGTAAACGCGCCATCGGTATCGGTGTATCGACCGACCCGCAACGAGACGTGGTACTGACGGGAGAAATGGTAGACAAGAAACTGGCCGAACTCCTCCCCCTGATGCCCGTAGGACTGAATCTGGAGAGTCTTTATCTCGAAAACGTCATAGCCAAAGAGGCCAATAACGGATTTATCATCAACCTGATAGAATCCATACTGATCGTTATTGTCATCATCATGCTGGTGATGGGAATGCGCGCCGGAGTATTGATCGGCACTTCGCTGGTTTTCTCCATCGGAGGCACACTGCTTATTATGTCATTCATGGGGGTAGGACTCAACCGAACGTCACTTGCGGGATTTATCATTGCCATGGGTATGCTGGTGGACAATGCCATCGTGGTGACGGACAACGCCCAAATAGCCATCGCCCGCGGTGTGGACCGCCGGAAAGCATTGATTGACGGAGCCACCGGCCCGCAATGGGGACTGCTGGGCGCCACATTCATTGCCATCTGTTCGTTCCTGCCGCTCTATCTGGCACCTTCGTCGGTAGCCGAGATCGTGAAGCCGCTCTTTGTCGTACTGGCCATTTCGCTGGGGTTAAGTTGGGTACTGGCACTGACGCAGACCACCGTATTCGGAAACTTCATCCTCAAATCCAAAGCAAAGAATGCCGGCAAAGATCCGTATGACAAACCGTTCTATCACAAGTTCGAAAAAATACTGAGCGTTTTGATTCGGCGGAAAATCGTGACGCTGGGGTCGATGATCGTACTCTTTGTCGTCTCTCTGGTAGTAATGGGAATGATGCCGCAAAACTTCTTCCCGTCTCTGGACAAGCCTTACTTCCGTGCCGACGTGTTCTATCCGGACGGATATGGAGTAAACGATGTGGCCCGGGAAATGAAAAAAGTAGAAGCTCACTTGCTGAAACTGCCGGAAGTGAAGAAAGTATCGATCACCTTCGGAAGCACTCCGTTGCGTTACTATCTGGCATCGACCTCAGTCGGTCCGAAACCGAATTTTGCCAACGTACTGGTAGAACTGAACGACAGCAAGTATACCAAGGAATATGAAGAGAAGTTCGATGTATACATGAAGGCCAACTTCCCGAATGCCATCACCCGTACCAGCCTGTTCAAGCTGTCACCGGCTGTGGACGCGGCCATCGAAATCGGCTTCATCGGTCCCAATGTGGATACGTTGGTAGCACTGACCAACCAGGCATTGGAAATCATGCACCGGAATCCCGACCTTATTAATATACGTAACTCCTGGGGAAACAAAATTCCTATCTGGAAACCAATTTACAGTCCGGAACGGGCACAGCCGTTGGGAGTATCCCGTCAAGGCATGGCACAAAGCATCCAGATCGGGACGAACGGTATGACATTGGGTGAATTCCGCCAGGGAGACCAGGTACTGCCTATCTTATTGAAAGGCAATAGCGTGGCAGATTCCTTCCGCATTAACGACCTGCGTACACTGCCCGTATTCGGCAATGGTCCCGAGACCACCAGTCTGGAACAGGTGGTGTCGGAATTCGATTTCCGATATCGCTTCTCAAACGTGAAAGACTATAACCGGCAGTTGGTGATGATGGCGCAATGTGACCCGCGACGGGGAGTGAACGCCATCGCAGCTTTCAACCAGATATGGTCTCAGGTACAGAAGGAAATCAAGATTCCGGAAGGCTACACCTTGAAATACTTTGGTGAACAGGAGAGTCAGGTGGAATCGAACGAAGCTTTGGCAAAGAATCTGCCGCTGACCTTCTTCCTGATGTTTACCACCCTGCTGCTGTTGTTCAAGACGTATCGCAAGCCGACAGTCATCCTGCTGATGCTTCCGCTGATATTCATCGGCATCGTATTGGGATTACTGCTGTTGGGCAAATCGTTCGATTTCTTCGCCATTCTCGGCTTGTTGGGACTGATCGGTATGAATATCAAAAACGCCATTGTACTGGTAGACCAGATCGACATCGAAAATCAATCGGGACTCGATCCGCGCAAAGCGGTGATCAAAGCAACGATCAGCCGTATCGTGCCGGTAGCCATGGCTTCGGGTACAACAATCCTGGGTATGCTTCCGTTGCTGTTCGACGCCATGTTCGGCGGAATGGCGGCTACCATCATGGGCGGACTGCTCGTAGCTTCGGCACTGACCCTGTTCGTGCTTCCGGTAGCCTATTGCGCCATTCACAGGATTAAGGGATAAAGAAACGAATTAAAAATCTAAAAGTATATGATGAAGAATAAACTTATACTTCTATTTGCATTGGGACTCTGTGCGCAAGTGCAGGCACAAGTCCCGCATCTGAGCCGTGAGACATACCGTGAACGTGTGGAAGCCTATAGCCAGGTGCTGAAACAGCAACATCTGAAATCGATGGCAAGCACGGACGCACGGAAAATAGCCTTTACGGGATTTCTGCCCAAAGTGGACATCTCTGCCGAAGGAACACTGAACCTGAAAGAGATGGATTCATGGGACGGACCGGCCGGACAATATCGTAATCACACGTACCAAGGCATATTCGTCGTGTCGCAGCCACTATATACCGGAGGTGCCCTGCAGGCCCAGAACCGCATAGCCAAAGCCGACGAAAAACTCGACCAGCTGAGCGAAGAACTGACACGTGACCAAATCCACTACCAGAGCGATGCCTTCTATTGGAATGCTTCTTCGGCCCGTGCCATGCTCAATGCTTCGGCCCAATATCAGGAGATCGTTGAAAAACAATATGAAATCATCCAGGATCGCTTCAAAGACGGTGCTATCAGCCGCACAGACCTGTTGATGATTTCGACACGCCGCAAAGAGGCCGAACTTCAATACATCAATGCACGCCAGAACTATACGCTGGCTTTGCAAAAGCTTAATATCCTGATGGGAGAAGAGCCTAACGCACCTGTAGACAGCCTTTGCGCCATCGGTGTCGTATGCCCGCCTGTCACCTTGCTTCCATTGGATGATGTGCTGCAACGCCGGGCCGATTTCGCCAGCACAGAAGTCAACATACAGAAGAGCGAAGCCCAACGAAAAGCAGCCTTGAGCCAATACAATCCGCAAGTAAGCATGTACGTCACCGGCGGATGGGCAACAGCCTCTCCCAATATGGGATATGACGTGAAGTTTACTCCCATTGTGGGAATGAGCGTAAATATCCCCGTATTGCGCTGGGGAGCAAGATTCAAGACCAACCGGCAGCAGAAGGCTTACACAGGTATCCAAAAACTACAGCAAAGTTACGTAGTAGACCAGATCAACCAGGAACTGGCAGCCGCACTGACCAAGCTCAAAGAGACGGAAGAGCAGGTAAAGACAGCTGAGGAAAACAAAGAACTGGCTGAGGAAAACCTGGACCTGATCACCTTCTCTTATAATGAAGGAAAGGCAAGTATGGTCGATGTACTGTCGGCGCAGCTTTCGTGGACACAGGCACACACCAGCCTGATCAACGCTTATCTGGCGGAAAAAATGGCAGTAGCGGAATACCGCAAGGTCATCAGCGAATAAACAGAAGCTTCATTCTATACAAACAGAGGCTCAATTCCGGGTGAATTGAGCCTCTGTTTGTTGTATAGGAAGGCTCTGTTCCATCCAATCAAAGGAGAAAAAGTTGTTCATTTTATCCACATTCCAATATAGACAATCAATATTTTATATAAAATATAATACAAAAAAGGGTATAATATACAACTTTTATCGTATATTTGCTGTCACAAACAGAATGAATGACTAATTCTAAACACGAAAAGAATGAAAGCTACGCATTGGATGATGTACACCCTACTGGGAATCACGCTTCTTTTAACCGCGTGTGTTGACGATGACAAAGACCTCTCACAGCCCAAAGAACCGGAGAAAACAACAGATCTGATCATTCCGGATGATGCGGACTGGACTACTACACGAAGTGTCAATCTCTCGATCCACTCTCCTGTGGCAACCCGGGTAGCGATTTATACCGACGCAGCATGTACTGACGAAAGTTTGCTGGCAGAAACACCCGTATCCGATATCTCTAAAAGTATCGAACTGGATGTAGCGAAAGCAAACCGGGCATTATATGTACAGTATCCTGCCGGCAAAGGGAAAGAAGTGATAAGCGTTCCGATCAACAGAGCTTCTACACGTGCGGAACTGTCGATTAAACTGCCGGAAAACGTGAGTGGCTTCGATACAAACGGAGGAGAAGGCGCATATAGCTACCAATGGTATCCCGTCAAAGGGGGAGAAGCTACTCTTATGATGGAAGATAATTGGCCGGCAACAGGAGATTATGACTTTAACGACTTCGTTATCGGATATCGCACACAAGCAACCTTCTTCGACGGACACGGCGGAAGCAAGGAAGATTACGAACAAGACGGACTTGAAATCAAGATCACTTTCCGTGCGATGGGCGGGTATCTGCCCTACCGTTTAGGACTGCAACTGGATAAAACACATGCCCGATACATTGATGACGTGATTGAAATAGAAGGAAACGACCTGGTTAAAATGGAGCTTCAGAATCCCGGAGAAGATGCGCCCGCCATCTTTATCTTTACAGGAACAGAACAATTAAGAAAGCGGAACAATGGCGGAACATTCTATAATACCGAACCTGACCACGCAATAGCGAACAACGATCTGGTGACCATCAAATACAGATTAAAGATAAATTGCTTCAAAAATTTAGAAAAGACTCAGGCACTGTGGGCAGCAGCCACATCAGAAAATCAGAACTTCTTCCTGCAAAAAGAGAAAAACGGAGGACGCGAAATCCACTTGAGAGGCTACGAACCGACAGCTTATTACAGCAATTCATACGCCGGCGAGGCAGGCGGCAATATGCGTACCGATATTAAATATTGCAGTACTGACAACTTTGTGTGGGGTATAAAAATTCCTGTCGCCATCCCGCATCCCATCGAGAAGATAGACATCATGCAGGTCTACAGCAAGTTCAGGAGTTGGATCACCGAACCGAACCATTCGGATCCAAGCAGTCCGGACTTCAATGAAAACTGGTTCAAATATTATGATACGTCGAAAGTAATAGGATAAGCTATCAGACAGACTATTTCCTGTTTTCACATAGGTATTTGTTTGATTTGTTTTTCAGCCTACCCGGTCATTCCCCCCTTGACCCGTGGTAGGCTGAAGTTTTTTTTATAGTATTTCCTTCTCACCACCAACGAATTTGCTTATCTTTGCACGCAAAGAAAACAAAATCGTATATACACACATGATTCTTTTTTTCAGAACCCCTTCCAAGAGCGTGATTGCCGTAGAGAGCAACCACGAACTTAACGCGAACGACAACAACAAACTCTGCTGGCTTTTTGGTGAAGCCATGCCGGAAAGTGAAGAAAACCTGCAAGGCTGCTTCGTCGGGCCACGACGTGAGATGATTACTCCATGGAGTACCAACGCAGTAGAAATAACCCAGAACATGGGACTCGACGGCATTAGCCGCATCGAGGAATATTTCCCCGTAAAAGATGAAAATGCAGACCATGATCCCATGCTGCAACGCATGTACAAAGGTCTTAACCAAAATGTATTCACTACCAACCGCCAGCCGGAAGCTATTATTTATATCGACGATCTGGAAGCCTACAATGAAAAAGAAGGCCTTGCCCTGTCAAAAGAAGAAATGGACTACCTGAAAAAGGTAGAATCTGATTTAGGACGTCGCCTGACTGATTCTGAAGTATTCGGATTCGCACAAATCAACTCGGAGCATTGCCGTCACAAAATCTTTGGCGGAACGTTTATCATCGATGGCGTAGAACAGGAGTCTTCTCTCTTTCAGATGATCAAAAAGACGACCCAGGAGAACCCCAATAAGATTATCTCGGCCTATAAAGATAATGTGGCTTTTGCCGAAGGTCCGGTAGTCGAACAATTCGCTCCGGCAGATCACTCTAAGCCCGACTTCTTCCGGATAAAGGACATCAAGAGTGTTATTTCACTAAAAGCGGAAACTCACAACTTCCCTACTACCGTAGAACCTTTCAACGGCGCATCTACCGGTACCGGTGGTGAAATCCGCGACCGTATGGGAGGAGGTAAAGGTTCATGGCCCATTGCCGGAACTGCTGTTTACATGACTTCTTACCCGCGCACCGAAGAAGGACGCGAATGGGAAGACATCTTGCCGGTACGCAAATGGTTGTATCAGACTCCGGAACAGATCCTGATCAAGGCATCCAACGGAGCAAGTGACTTCGGCAACAAGTTTGGCCAACCGCTGATCTGTGGTTCGGTACTAACTTTTGAACATACAGAAAACAACGAAACTTATGCCTACGACAAAGTGATCATGCTTGCCGGTGGTGTAGGTTACGGCACACAACGCGACTGCCTAAAAGGACAGCCGGAAGCCGGCAACAAAGTAGTGGTCATCGGTGGCGACAATTACCGCATCGGATTGGGCGGTGGTTCTGTTTCATCGGTTGATACAGGTCGCTACAGCAGCGGAATCGAGCTGAATGCCGTACAACGTGCCAATGCAGAAATGCAGAAACGTGCCAACAACGTGGTTCGTGCTCTTTGCGAAGAGGATGAAAATCCGGTGGTATCGATTCATGACCACGGTTCGGCCGGACACGTCAACTGTCTGTCTGAGTTGGTAGAAGAATGTGGCGGCCTGATCGATATGAGCAAATTGCCTATCGGCGACAAAACGCTGTCGGCTAAAGAAATTATAGCAAACGAAAGTCAGGAGCGCATGGGACTCCTTATTAAAGAGGAAGCCATTGAACACGTACGCCAAATTGCCGAACGTGAACGCGCTCCGATGTATGTAGTAGGCGAAACAACCGGCGACCATCGTTTTGCGTTCCAGCAAGCGGACGGTGTGCGTCCGTTCGATTTGGCTGTGGACCAGATGTTCGGTTCTTCTCCCAAGACCTACATGATAGACAAAACCGTAGAACGTCACTATACAATGCCGGAATATGAAACATCTAAACTTCACGAATACCTGACTCAGGTGTTGCAATTGGAAGCAGTAGCTTGTAAAGACTGGCTGACCAATAAAGTAGACCGTTCCGTTACCGGTAAAGTAGCCCGTCAGCAATGTCAGGGCGAGATTCAATTGCCATTGAGCGATTGTGGAGTAGTAGCATTGGACTATCGCGGCGAAAAAGGTATCGCTACTTCTATCGGACATGCCCCTCAGGCTGCATTGGCCGATCCGGCGGCAGGTTCTATTCTTTCTGTATCCGAAGCACTGACCAATTTGGTATGGGCTCCGCTGGCCGAAGGTCTGGACAGTGTATCACTCTCCGCCAACTGGATGTGGCCATGCCGCTCACAGGAAGGAGAAGACGCACGCCTCTACACAGCTGTAAAAGCCTTAAGTGACTTCTGCTGTGCACTTCAGATCAATGTACCTACCGGAAAGGACTCTTTGTCCATGACCCAGAAATATCCGAACGGAGAAAAAGTTGTTTCTCCCGGAACAGTTATCGTATCAGCAGGCGGTGAAGTCTCGGACGTAAAGAAAGTGGTCTCTCCGGTACTCGTCAACGATGCAAAAACCACACTTTACCATATCGACTTCAGTTTCGACAACCTCAAACTGGGCGGTTCGGCTTTCGCACAGTCATTGGGTAAAGTCGGTAGCGAAGTACCTTGTGTACAGGATGCCGAATACTTCCGTGATGCTTTTCTGGCAGTACAAGAGTTGGTAAATAAAGGACTGATCCTTGCCGGACACGACATCTCAGCTGGTGGTCTGATCACGACTCTGCTCGAAATGTGCTTTGCCAACGTAGAAGGCGGTCTGGAAATCAGCCTTGATAAAATGAAAGAGACAGATATCGTGAAGATTCTGTTCGCCGAAAATCCGGGTATCGTTATTCAGATCAGCGACAAGCATAAGGACGAAGTGAAAAAAATCCTTGAAGATGCAGGTGTCGGTTTCATTAAATTGGGTAAACCGACAGACGAACGCCATATCTTGGTAAACAAAGAGGGTGCTACTTATCAGTTCGGCATTGACTATATGCGTGATGTATGGTATTCTTCTTCTTACCTGCTCGACCGTAAACAGTCAATGAACGGATGTGCTAAGAAGCGTTTTGAGAACTACAAGATGCAACCGCTCGAATTTGCGTTCATGCCGGGATTCAAAGGAAAACTTTCACAGTATGGCATCACTCCCGAACGTCGCACACCGAGCGGTATACGTGCCGCCATCATCCGCGAGAAAGGAACCAACGGTGAGCGCGAAATGGCTTACTCACTCTATTTGGCAGGTTTCGATGTAAAAGACGTGACCATGACCGACCTTATCAGCGGACGTGAGACACTGGAAGATGTAAATATGATTGTTTATTGCGGCGGTTTCTCCAACTCGGACGTGTTGGGTTCTGCCAAAGGATGGGCCGGAGGATTCCTGTTCAACCCGAAAGCAAAAGAGGCTCTTGATAAATTCTATGCCCGCGAAGACACCCTGTCATTAGGTATCTGCAACGGTTGTCAGTTGATGATGGAACTAGGATTGGTAAATCCGGAACACGAGAAGAAAGGAAAGATGTTGCACAACGAATCACATAAGTTCGAATCGACTTTCGTCGGTGTCACCATCCCGACTAACCGTAGTGTCATGTTCGGTTCACTGAGTGGCAGCAAACTGGGTATTTGGGTAGCACACGGAGAAGGAAAATTCTCTCTGCCATACGATGAAGACCAATACAACGTAGTTGCTAAATACTCTTATGACGAATACCCAGGCAATCCGAACGGATCGGATTATTCAATAGCCGCTCTGGCCAGTGCAGACGGACGCCATCTGGCCATGATGCCTCACCTGGAACGTGCTATCTTCCCGTGGCAAAATGCCTGTTATCCTGCCGACCGTGTACACAACGACCAGGTAACTCCTTGGATCGAAGCCTTCGTTAATGCACGTAAGTGGGTAGAAGAAAAGAAAAAATAATAAGATAAATAATGATGATAAAGGGCGGACCTACAGATAGGTTCGCCCTTTTTTGTCATTCGTCAACCGTAACAAATCCTTTCCTAAAGTTTGCACTTCTCCACTCTTTTTATTAATTTTGTAAAATCATTCGCCCCCCGAAAGAAAAATCATTAAAGGATTCCAGCTTGTATGAAAAAAATTCTTTTTCTTCTGCTCTTATTGCCTCTTATGGTCTCTGCACAAACTTACAAATATATCGGTGTAGAGGATGGGTTAAGCAACCGGAGGGTATATTACATCCAAAAAGATAAAAAGGGTTATATGTGGTTTCTGACCCACGAAGGTGTGGACAGATATGATGGCAAAGAGTTCAAACGATATAAATTAATGGATGACGGTGAAGAACTCAATTCACTGCTTAACTTGAATTGGCTATATCTGGACCACGAGAGCACCTTGTGGGAAATAGGAAAGAAAGGAAAAGTGTTTCGTTACGACCCGTTACGAGATCAGTTCACGCTGGTCTACAAACTACCAGAAGAGAAAATCAAAGACCGCCCCGCTCCCATCAGTTACAGCTTCATCGATCGGAATAACAACATCTGGCTGTGTAACGAGGAGACTCTCTATTTATATAATACCCATACACTACAGACCCTCCAGATCAAGAACGAAATCGGAGAAGACATCACTGATATCGAACAGATAGACGATACTCACTTCTTTATCGGTACGGAACAAGGTATCCATCATGCGGAGCTGAAGAATCAAGGGCTACATTTGCTTCCTTGCGACAAACTGGATAATCTTCCAATACAAATCAATGAACTTTATTTCCACCGTCCCTCACGTAAACTATTCATCGGGACGTTTGAACGCGGTATTTATGTCTATGACATGAATACCAAACAAAGCACTCAGCCCCATATGAGCCTGACCGACGTCAGCATCACGCGGATAAAGCCGTTGAATAATAAAGAACTGCTTGTCGCTACAGACGGTGCTGGAGTGTATAAGATAAACATAAACTCTTATCTGACTACTCCTTATATAGTTGCCGATTACAACCAGTACAATGAAATGAACGGTAACAACATCTCTGACTTTTACGTAGACGATGAACAACGTATCTGGCTCGCCAATTATCCAATCGGTATCACGGTACGCAATAACCGCCATTCAAGCTATAACTGGATAAAACATTCTATCGGTAACAAACAATCACTTATTAACGACCAGGTAAATTCTATTATTGAGGACAGTGAAAGAGATTTGTGGTATGCCACCAATAACGGAATCAGTTATTACAATTCCGAAACCGGAGTATGGCATTCGTTCATGAGTTCTTTTGAAAAGAATGGAGGCAACAAGAATCACATATTCGTTACACTATGCGAGGTAGAGCCGGGAATTATCTGGGCTGCCGGATATAGTTCGGGCATCTATCAAATAAACAAACGGACCTTATCTGTCGAGTATATCACTCCATCTTCACTGTATGGAGTCAACATCCGGCCGGATAAGTACATCCGTTCGATCATAAAAACAGCCGATGGAGACATCTGGTCGGGAGGTTACTACAACCTGAAACGCATTGATTTTCATAAAAAGACTCTTCGCCTATACCCCAAGCTGAACTCGATAACTTCCATCATGGAAAAAGACAGTAAGCAGATGTGGATAGGTACGGCCACAGGACTATACTTATTAGAGAAAGAATCCGGTAAGTACCAACGTATCGAACTTCCTGTAGAATCAATGTATATTTATTCTCTGTACCAAGCACGGAACGGGCTTCTTTACATCGGAACAAGTGGCTCCGGATTATTGATATACGACCCGGAAAAGAGAACTTTCACCCACTACCACAGAGACAACTGCGCGCTGATTTCCAATAACATATATACCATTCTTTCGGATACCGACGATGACATTATCATGAGTACCGAAAATGGGCTCAGCAGTTATTATCCGGCAGAAAAATTGTTCCATAACTGGACCAAAGATCAAGGACTAATGGCCAGCCATTTCAATGCCGGCTCAGGTACATTGCGTAAAAACGGTAACTTTATATTCGGCAGCTCAGACGGTGCCATCGAGTTTAACAAGGAAATGAAGATACCCAGGAAGTACAGTTCTAAAATGGTACTCAGTGATCTGACAATTTTTTATCAAACGGTCTATCCCGGTGACGAAAACTCCCCGTTAAGTACGGATATCGATGATACCAAAGAACTGGAACTCAGTTACAGCCAAAATATCTTTTCGCTGAAAGTGTCCTCCATCAACTACGATTATCCGTCGAATATTCTATATTCATGGAAGTTGGAAGGATTTTACGACCAGTGGAGCCGCCCCGGAAATGAAAACATCATCCGTTTCACCAATCTGAGTCCGGGAGAGTATACCCTTCATATCCGTGCGGTCTCTAACGAAGATAAACGTATCGTACTCGAAGAACGTACCATGAAAATCAGTATTGCCCAACCCATTTGGCTCAGTTTCTGGGCCATGCTGGTCTATGCAATCGTACTGGCAGTAATTGCCATCATTACTCTCCGCATCATTATTTTGAGAAAACAAAGAAAAGTATCGGACGAGAAAATCCATTTCTTCATCAACACGGCGCATGACATCCGTACTCCGCTGACACTGATCAAGGCACCGCTCGAAGAGATACGCGAACGGGAAGCGTTGACAAAAGATGGCATCAGCAACATGAATACGGCACTGCGAAACGTAAATGCCCTACTGCGTCTGACCACCAACCTGATCAACTTTGAACGGGCAGACGTATATTCGTCAGAACTTTATATTTCGGAATATGAACTGAATACCTATCTGACGGAGACTTTCAACGCATTCCGTCCATACGCAAGCGTGAAGCATATTAACTTCACCTACGAAAGCAATTTCCGTTACCTGAATGTATGGATTGACAAAGAGAAGATGGATTCAATCCTGAAAAATATCATCTCGAATGCCTTGAAATATACACCGGAGAACGGTAGCGTACATATTTATGCTTCGGAGACCAATGACAGTTGGAATGTAGAGGTAAACGATACAGGTATCGGAATACCTGCCAATGAGCAGAAGAAGTTATTTAAAATACATTTCCGGGGAAGCAATGCGATCAACTCTAAAGTAACCGGAAGTGGTATCGGACTCATGCTTGTATGGAAACTGGTTCATCTGCACAAAGGTAAAATCAATCTGAGCAGCGTGGAACATCAGGGATCGTCTATCAAAGTAAGTTTTCCGAAGGACAGTAAGCACTTTCATAAAGCACACCTGGCAACCCGTACCCGTGAACTCAGCACAGAGCAAGTGCCCCACGTGTCTCCGGCCGAGATTTATGAAAAGGCGAAAAAGCAACACGACCAGAACCTGCAACGCCTGTTGATCGTTGAGGACAATGATGAACTGCGGAATTATCTGACTCATACATTATCGGATAATTACACCATTCAGACATGTTCCAACGGTAAGGAAGCACTGACGATCGTAAAAGAGTACATGCCCGAACTGATTATTTCGGATATCATGATGCCGGAAATGCGGGGAGACGAGTTGTGCGCCGCCATTAAAAACGATATCGAAACCTCGCACATCCCCATCATCCTGCTTACAGCACTGAATGACGAAAAGAATATCCTGGAAGGGCTGAAAATAGGAGCAGACGAATATATCGTGAAACCATTCAACATTGGTATCTTGAAAGCAACTATTGCTAACTTGCTGACAAACCGTGCATTATTGAAAAGCAAGTATGCCAATCTTGAAGTCAGCGAGGAAGAGGAGGTATCTCCAAACTGTGCTACAGATCTCGATTGGAAATTCATCGCTACGGTCAAGAAGAGTGTTGAAGAGAACATAGACAATCCGGCATTCAATGTAGATGTACTCTGCAATCTGTTGAACATGAGCCGCACAAGTTTCTATAATAAACTGAAAGCACTGACCGATCAGGCCCCTGCTGACTATATCAGATTAATCCGCCTGAAACGGGCGGCGGCATTATTAAAGACCGGTCAGCACTCTGTCACCGAAATATCCGAACTGACGGGATTCAACGATGTCAAATACTTCCGGGAAGTGTTTAAGAAACATTTCAAAGTGAGCCCCAGCAAATATTGTAAAGAGGGCGGAAAAGAGGATGTAGAGGAACAACAAGAATAAGAAAAGAGAATAAGAACAATACGTTAAATGAATATTTATCTTGAAGCATTCGGCATCTTTTTCAAGATTGGTGCCTTCACTATCGGAGGCGGCTATGCTATGGTGCCTCTGATCGAAAACGAAATCGTAACCAAACGGAACTGGATTTCCAAGGATGACTTTATCGATCTGCTTGCCATAGCCCAATCCGCCCCAGGCATTCTTGCCGTAAACATTTCGATCTTTATAGGATACAAGCTACGCGGCATACGGGGAAGCCTTGTCACCGCTCTTGGGACGGTACTTCCGTCATTCGTCATCATATTGGCCATTGCCATGTTTTTTCATAACTTCAAAGACAACCCCATTGTAGAACGAATCTTCAAAGGGATACGTCCTGCTGTAGTCGCACTGATTGCAGCACCCACTTTCAGCATGGCAAAGTCTGCCAAAGTCAATCGATATACCCTCTGGATTCCGGTTATCTCCGCCCTGCTCATTTGGTTATTGGGCTTCTCTCCCATCTGGATTATTATCGCGGCAGGTGTAGGTGGCTTCTGCTGGGGAAAATGGAAACAGTCACATCCCTAATCATTCACATTTACATTGAAACATTATGATTTACCTGCAACTCTTTTATACATTCTTCAAAATCGGATTATTTGGCTTCGGAGGCGGATATGCCATGCTCTCGATGATTCAGGGAGAAGTGGTGACACGCTATGATTGGGTAAGTACTCAAGAGTTCACCGATATTGTAGCTATCAGCCAGTCCACTCCCGGTCCCATCGGTATCAACGCCGCTACCTATGTTGGCTTTACGGCTACAGGCAGTATCTGGGGATCTGTCATCGCCACCTTTGCGGTAGTGTTGCCGTCATTTATCCTGATGTTGACCATCAGTAAGTTCTTCCTGAAATATCAGAAACATCCTGCCGTAGAGGCTGTGTTCTGCGGACTCCGCCCTGCAGTGGTAGGATTATTGGCATCGGCTGCTCTGGTCTTGATGAATGTGGAAAACTTCGGTTCGCCCACAGACGATACTTATACTTTTGTCATCAGCATCATTATTTTCCTAGTAGCCTTTATAGGAACAAAAAAATATCACGCTAACCCGATTCTGATGATTATCGCCTGCGGAATAGCCGGACTAATCTTATACTAGGGGAATCTCACTGCGGAAACTCAAATTCACCACAGAGTAACACGGAGTATCAAAGAACACAGAGTAACATGGAGTTTTTTTGTTACTACTCAATAATTTAGAATCTCCTCTGTGTTACTCTGTGTCCTCTGTGGTGAATGATGACACATCCCCTCATCTTTTGTAATACATTTACAGTTTCACTTTCTTACTTACCGATTTCGATTCATTGTGCAGACGGTCAAGTGCTGTCACAACATAACGGTATTTGTTTTTCCCATCCTTGTAAGGGAGCTTATAGAAATTGTTACGGGTAACGGCAACAATATGCGAAGCATCGTCAATGTTCACTTTTTCTTTATCACCAAAACGATAAACAACGTATTGCACAGCACGATCCATCTCATCTTTAGCTTTCGGAGGAGTCCAGAACAACATGTAACCATCTTCCGTCCATACTTTTTTCACTTTACGGACTTTACCCGGTGCTTTATCATCCATAAAGTCGAAGACGGGAACCAAAGCAGGATACTTATGATACTCCTGCACAAGTGCATCCCGATATTTTCCGGCATTCTCTACCACAGCGCTCGCCGGCCACTGACAACTGCCACCGATCGTCTGATAAGCTCTTTCCAAAGCCATCTTGCGAGGCAGCTGATTCATGGAAGGATTCTTCGGATCGGCATTTTGAATCGTATTCATCACAGACTGGCCAATGAACAAAGGACGGTTCTCCGTATTCTTTGCCCACCATTTCACCAGGGTTTCATAATCGGCGGCAGGATGCCCTATCTGCCAGTATATCTGCGGAATATTATAATCGACCCAACCATTGCGCGCCCAAAGCAATACATCCGCATACAGATCGTCATAATTCTGCAGGCCGTTGGTCTTGCTTCCGAGCGGATCGTTCTTTTCGTTACGGTAGATACCAAACGGACTAATACCGAACTTCACCCAAGGCTTCAAGCCACGAATAGTCTCGTGTATCTTCTGAATCAATATATTAACATTGCTCCGGCGCCAGTCGGCACGATTGGTGAACCCTCCGCCGTAACGGGCAAAGCTTGCGTCATCCGGAAAGTCCATGCCTTTTGCCGGATAAGGATAGAAATAATCATCCATATGAATAGCGTCTACATCGTAACGCGAAACAATGTCCGCCACCACCATGCAAATATGACGACGACTTTCGGGCAATGCCGGATCAAAAAAGAGTTGATTATTGTAAGTGACAAACCATTCCGGATGGATATTATACAGGTGATTGGCCGACAGCTCACTCTTCAGTGATGTCTTCACCCGATAAGGATTGATCCACGCATGGAACTCCATTCCCCGTTTATGGCACTCGTCGATCATGAACTGCATCGGATCCCAGTAGGGCGAAGGCGCCTGCCCCTGCACTCCGGTTAGGAAACGGCTCCACGGTTCCAATTGTGAAGCATATAAAGCATCTGCCTCCGGACGCACCTGGAATATGATCGCATTGATGCCTGCCCCCTGCAAAGAGTTGAGCTGATCGATAAGTGTTTGTTTTAACTTCTCAGTAGGAATACCACGGAACTGCCCATTAACAGCCTGTATCCACGCTCCGCGAAATTCTCTTTTCGGATAAGGGCTTTGTTGTATTTGTGCCCCCACTCCTGTTGCAAGAAAGAGAGCTAAAAGAAGAATCAGTTTTCTCAGGTTCATAATTGGTTTTCATAAAAATGTGGTGCAAAGATACAATTTTGCTCCTCATTTGCAACGGTTAAGCAAGCAATTCAATCTTCGCAAGTGTTTTTAAGATAAAAGTTCCTTCCACTGTTAGGTTAAACGTTGCTGACTCACTATCTTTGCAGTCCAAGTAACGAAAACGCTTATGACTGATAGTAAATACATCTCTATAAAAGGGGCCAGAGTCAACAATCTGAAGAATATTGACGTAAACATTCCCCGCAACAAACTGGTGGTGATCACCGGTCTTTCCGGTTCCGGAAAATCATCGCTCGCTTTCGACACCCTCTATGCCGAGGGACAGCGTCGCTACGTGGAAAGCCTCAGTAGCTATGCCCGCCAGTTTCTGGGCCGAATGAGCAAACCCGAATGTGACTTTATCAAAGGCATTCCGCCCGCCATTGCCATCGAACAGAAAGTGAACAGCCGTAACCCGCGTTCCACCGTAGGTACCTCGACCGAAATTTACGAATACCTGCGCCTGCTTTATGCACGTGTGGGCAAAACCTACAGTCCCGTCAGCGGAGAGGAAGTGAAGAAGCACTCCATCGAAGACATTGTAAACTGCATGCTCTCTTATCCGGAAGGGACCCGCTATACCGTGCTGACACAGATTTACCTGCATGACGGACGCACGCTCGAACAACAGTTGGAGATCGACCGGAAGCAAGGTTTCAACCGTCTTGAAGTAAACGGCGAGATGGTGCGTATCGACGAATATGCTGCCGGCAAAGAGGACGTGGTATACCTGCTCGTCGACCGAATGACGGCAGCAAAATCCAAGGATGCCATCAGTCGCCTGACCGACTCTGCCGAAACAGCCATGTACGAAGGCGACGGCATGTGTATGCTTCGCTTTTATCAGCCGGACGGAACGACCCGGTTGCATACTTTCAGTACCAAATTCGAAGCCGACGGTATGACGTTCGAAGAACCGAACGACCAGATGTTCTCGTTCAACTCCCCGATCGGTGCCTGTCCCGTATGTGAAGGATTCGGAAAAGTGATCGGTATCGACGAGCACTTGGTGGTGCCTAACCGTTCTTTGTCCGTCTACGACGGAGCCATTGTCTGTTGGCGGGGCGAAAAGATGGGAGAATGGCGCGAAGAGCTGATCCACAATGCCGAAAAATTCAACTTCCCGATCTTTACTCCTTACTACGAGCTAACCGACGAACAGCGCCGGGTGTTGTGGGAAGGAAACCAATACTTCCATGGCATCAACGACTTCTTCAAGATGCTCGAGGAGAATCAGTATAAGATTCAATACCGTGTGATGCTGGCACGCTATCGCGGAAAGACGCTTTGCCCGAAATGCCACGGCACCCGTCTGAAACCCGAAGCGGGATACGTCCGCGTGGGTGGAAAGAACATTTCCGAACTGGTAGACCTGCCTATCACCGAATTGCAAAAATTCTTCGACTCGCTCACGCTGAACGAACACGACCAGGCCGTAGCCCGTCGTATCCTGACGGAAATCAACAGCCGCATCCGGTTCCTGATTGATGTGGGTCTGGGCTATCTCACACTGAACCGCCTCAGCAATTCGTTGTCGGGCGGAGAAAGCCAGCGCATCAACCTGGCCACTTCGTTGGGAAGCAGCTTGGTGGGCAGCCTTTACATCCTCGACGAACCGAGTATCGGACTCCACAGCCGGGATACCGACCGATTGGTTCATGTGCTCCGCCAACTCCAGCAGTTGGGTAACACAGTCGTGGTGGTAGAGCACGACGAAGAAATCATCCGTGCCGCAGACTACATCATCGACATCGGTCCGAATGCCGGACGACTGGGCGGACAGGTAGTATATGAGGGTGACATGAAAGATTTAAAGAAAGGCAGCAACAGTTATACGGTGAAATACCTGCTGGGCGAAGAGACCATTCCCGTGCCGGAACACCGTCGTCCATGGAACAACTATATCGAAATAAAAGGTGCCCGTGAAAATAACCTGAAAGGTGTGGACGCCCGCTTCCCACTTAATGTGATGACGGTAGTGACGGGTGTTAGCGGTTCGGGAAAGAGCACACTGGTACGCGACATTTTTTACCGCGCGCTGAAACGCGAACTGGACGAATGCAGCGAGCGTCCTGGAGAATTTGTGTCCATCGAAGGCGACCTGCGCAATCTGCGCAATGTGGAGTTTGTCGATCAAAATCCCATCGGCAAGTCTTCCCGCTCCAATCCGGTGACCTACATCAAAGCATACGACGAAATCCGCAAGCTCTGGGCTGACCAGCCGCTCGCCAAACAAATGGGATATACCGCAGGACATTTCAGCTTCAACAACGAGGGTGGGCGTTGCGAAGAGTGCAAAGGTGACGGAACCATCACAGTGGAAATGCAATTCATGGCCGACCTGGTGCTGGAGTGTGAATCATGCCACGGAAAACGTTTCAAGGCCGATACACTCGAAGTGAAATTCCAGGATAAAAATATCTATGACGTACTGGAAATGACAGTCAACCAAGCTATTGAATTCTTTACGGAACATGGACAGAAGAAGGTTGTGAAGAAACTGATCCCCTTGCAGGATGTCGGTTTGGGATATATCAAACTGGGGCAATCTTCATCTACCCTGTCAGGAGGAGAGAACCAGCGCGTGAAACTGGCTTACTATCTGAGTCAGGAGAAAGCAGACCCGACGCTGTTTATCTTCGACGAACCTACTACGGGATTGCACTTTCACGATATACGCAAGTTGCTCGATGCATTCGATGCACTGATCCGACGCGGACACTCCATCGTAATCATCGAGCACAACATGGATGTCATAAAATGTGCCGATTACGTGATAGACCTCGGACCGGAAGGCGGAGATAAGGGCGGCAATATTGTGGCAACCGGAACGCCGGAAGAGGTGGCTGCCTGTGCGGCAAGTTATACGGGACAATTCCTGCAGGAGAAACTGAACCACTTGTAAAACAAGCAAGGGTTCTCTAATCAATTTTATCGGGAACTCACCACAAAGGGGCTGTCAAAAGTCTTTTCACCACAGAATACACAGATTATCAATATGGATAATCAATGACTTAAAATTCACCCTGTGTTACTCTGTGCCCTCTGTGGTGAGTTCCTTTTAAAAGAAAAATCAGAAGTAGAATCCGAAGCCTACTTTCAGTCCGAACTTCGACAAATCACTGTCTTTGAAACTCAAATCATAATAGACAGCCGGTTCGATGGTAACAGTCCGTGTCAGGAAAAACGCATAGCCAGCCTCCGCACCGAAGGCAAAGTCGGTCGTGTCTCCTACTTTCCAGTTATAGCGATTCATCTTCAATCCGGCTCCGAGATAAATGCCGCATTTGTCGAAATAATATCTTCCACCCACACCCAGTGTGTACTTATCTTCCGGTTTGCTCCAATTGGCTCCGGCCGTGAGCATCAGTGCCACATTATCCACCAGGAAAGCACCGCCTTGCGCCTGCAACCCGAACTGGGTTTTCTCAGACTTGCTGTACGAAAGTCCAAGTCCCGTCACCGAGGGATTCACAATCCACTTTCCTTTCTCAAACTGTGCCTGTGCCGTCACTGAAACGACAAGCAGACATACGATCCACATTAATTTCTTCATAACGTTTCTACTTTTTCAGGTTATTCATATGTTCTTCCTCCCGGCGGCGCTGCTGCATCTGTTCTTTTTTTCTCAGCACCAGCCAGAGAACCAGAACAATGACATACGAAGCAGCCAGGGTGAGATATTTCTCTGTGTCGCTCACCTCATGATTGCGAGGCAGCAGATAAGCCGCTGTCGCAGATACATAGATCAGCAAGGCGACAGTAACCCAGGTTGACTTTTTTACTTTCTTCATCTTTATACGAATATCGAGTTTATTTTTTATACGAGTATCCAATCCCTTTTTTCCAAACAATAAACCAAACGGCTCCAATCAGTGTACAAAGCCCTCCTGTCACATACGAAACCCAATGTGACAATCCTAATCCTTCGGGGGCGATGCAGATATAAGTGGAACAGACAGCTGTCATAAACAGAGCGGGAACCAATGTCAAACCATACCACTTGCGGGCACGCGCCAAGTAGACTGTGATGGCCCAGAGAGTAAAGACCGATAAGGTCTGGTTGGCCCAGGCAAAATAGCGCCAGATCATGTCGAACCCGTCTTTATCACGCAAACTGTAAAGCAACAGCCCGATGGCGACAATGAACATCGGCACACAAATATACAAACGGCGACGCATGCTTTTTTGTTCCAGTTTCAGAAAATCGGCTACGATCAGACGTGCCGAACGAAACGCGGTGTCGCCCGATGTAATAGGCGCCGCAATCACTCCCAGAATGGCAAGCACCCCACCTACCGCACCGAGCCAATCTTTCGTTATAGCGTCTACAATGACAGAGGCATTGTTCTCTTCCATACCGTGTTCACGATAAAAATAAGTCGCGGCGGCAGCCCAGATCAGCGCCACAATGCCCTCGGTAATCATGGCACCGTAAAAGACAGGACGTCCATGACGCTCAGAAGTCATGCAACGTGCCATCAGGGGACTTTGCGTAGCATGAAATCCGGAGATGGCTCCACAGGCGATACTGACAAACATAATCGGGAAAATAGGTAACACGGCTGCTTCCGGATTAGTATTCTGTAATCCGTCCCACAACTCCGGGATGACCGGATGATGAACATAAAGCATCACCAGGATACCCACTGCCATAAACAACAAAGCTGCAGCGAACAAGGGATATATCTTTCCGATGATTTTATCGACCGGAAGCAGAGTGGCAAGAATATAATAGATGAACACCACAATGATCCAGAAAGTAGTGTCGAGACTGTCGGGAGTCAACTTCGCCAGCAGTCCTGCCGGTCCTGCCACAAAGACCGCACCTACCAGAATCATCAGGACAACGGTAAAACCCCGCATCACCTGCTTGGTAGTCATCCCCAGAAAACGGCCGACAATTTCAGGCAAGCTCTCACCACCGTTACGCAGAGAGAGCATTCCGGCGAAATAATCGTGTGTGGCACCGGCAAAGATACTTCCCAACACAATCCACAGATAGGAAGCAGTACCGAACTTCGCTCCCATAATAGCTCCGAAGATGGGGCCGAGACCGGCTATGTTTAAAAATTGAATCATGAAGATTTTCCAGGTAGGAAGGGGAATATAATCCACTCCGTCGGCATGTGTCAGTGCCGGGGTCTTTCGGTCGTCGGGGCCAAAGACACGCTCCACCAACCGTCCGTAAATAAAGTAACCTGCAATCAGAGCCAGCAGGCAAATCGTGAATGTAATCATGGCGTGTTGAATTGTTAATCAGCGCAAATGTAACATAATCTAAGGAAACTACACAACTTTACGAAGGGTTTTGCTAACTTTGCAAGCCTTCCGCTTACCGCGGAAGGCAGTTTAGAAGACGTTTCACCACAGATTACACGGATTAACACAGATTCATACGAATTCATACGGATTGATACGGATTCTTTAACCGGATTCTCAATGAAATAAATTATCAATCTGTGTTAATCCGTGTAATCTGTGGTGAACATCAAAACCATTAGATTTATGAATACCATCTATAAAAGCCATAACGAATCTTTCTCAGTGAAAAAGAGAGCCGGAAGAGGAACATCCCTCCTCTTTCTTTTTCTCCTCTCCTTACTTCCGCTCCATGCGCAGACCTCCCCGAAACACGAGGTACGGGCTGCCTGGATAACTGCGGTCTACGGACTGGACTGGCCACGCACCAAAGCAACCACTCCTGCAGGTATCCGGCGACAGAAAGAAGAACTGATCGATATCCTCGACCGCTTGAAAGAGGCCAACTTCAATACGGTACTTTTCCAGACTCGTACCCGTGGTGATGTGCTTTATCGTTCGGACATCGAACCCTTCAACTCCATACTGACAGGAAAAACCGGAGGCGATCCCGGATACGATCCGTTGGCCTTCGCCATTGAAGAGTGCCACAAACGAGGCATGGAATGCCATGCCTGGATGGTGACCATCCCCTTGGGAGGCAAAAAACATGTGGCCTCACTTGGCAAGCAATCGGTGACCAAGCGTGAGCGTGACATCTGCGTGCCTTACAAAAATGAATATTTCCTTAACCCCGGACATCCTGCCACCAAGGAATATCTAATGAAACTGGTACGTGAGGTAGTCAGCCGTTACGATGTGGACGGAGTGCACTTCGACTATCTCCGCTATCCGGAAAACGCCCCGCGCTTTCCGGACAGTTACGACTTCCGCCGCTACGGCAAAGGACGCACGCTGGCACAATGGCGCCGGGACAACCTGACCGACATTGTACGCTACATCTACAACGGTGTAAAAGCCATGAAGCCTTGGGTGAAGGTGAGCACCTGCCCGGTAGGAAAATACCGTGACACCTCACGCTACTCCTCTAAAGGCTGGAATGCCTTCTTCACTGTCTATCAGGATCCGCAAGGCTGGCTGGGCGAAGGCATCCAGGACCAGATCTACCCGATGATGTATTTCCGGGGCAACGGTTTTTATCCGTTTGCCCTCGACTGGCAGGAACAAAGCAACGGACGCCACATCGTCCCCGGACTCGGTATCTACTTCCTCCACCCCGACGAAGGTAACTGGACCACCGAAGAGGTGGAACGCCAAATGCACTTCATCCGCTCCAATCGGCTGGCAGGCGAAGCGCACTACCGGGTAAAGTATCTGATGGACAACACCCAAGGGGTATACGACCTCCTGCTGGATCATTTCTATCAATATCCGGCACTACAACCGCCGATGCCGTGGATTGACAACGTCTCCCCCACCGCCCCTTCAGCATTGAAGGCTGTCTCCGCCGGCGACGGATATACCCGTCTCAACTGGAAAGCCGCTACGGACAATGACAAGCAGAATGCTCCCATGTACGTGGTCTACGCATCGGACACGTATCCGGTAGATATCACGAATCCGGAAAATATCCTCGTGCAGAATCTGCGGGATACGCACTACATATATGCTCCCATCCTCCCATGGACAGCCAGGAAGTATTTTGCCGTCACGGCTGTGGACCGCTGTGGAAATGAAAGTAAGGCAGCTCAACAAGAAGAAAAATAACCATCTTTTCTTATTTATATCATTAATATAGTATCTTTGTGAAATAGACGAAAAACAAACCGAACAAACGAACAACACACCGAATGAAAAGTATGCGGTCCATTCATTCACTCATACGTTGCTGTATGATCTTACTGCTATTGACCTCCTGTTATTCAAAAGAAGAGCGGCGGGTATTGGTGATCCACTCTTATGAAAAGGATTACCAAGGATATGCAGAATTCAATAAACTGATAAAAAAGGAATTCGCCAAAGCTCACATTCCCGTAGAACTTACTTTCTTCTATCTGAATTGTGAAATTAACAACGAACAGCAAGAGATAGATAAGATCAATAACTTTCTCGATTCTATTTCGAAATGGAAACCTGAAGTTCTTCTTGTTAACGATGACCAGGCCACTTACTCGTTATTGGAAACCCATCATCCGTTATTGAAGGGAATACCAATCGTATTCTCCGGAGTCAATTATCCCAATTGGGAACTGATCGGACAATACAACAACGTCACCGGGTTTCACGACAAGATAGATTTCAGAAAGAATCTGGAAATGGTGCACAAGCTAACCGGCAAAAACCATATTTACACCATACTTGACTTTACGTTCTTAGACCGGAAAGTCCGAAACGATATTGACAACCAATTGAAATCGACGGACATCATATCCAATCTGGACTGGCATCTGGACAAAAACGACACACGGAAAGAAGCAGAAAAAGGACATATAATAATTAATGCGCTATCTGCCCGTAACCTCTCCAAGAACCAGAATAAGGATCAGACAAAAGGTGGAGACTTCATCTGGTCTATCAGTAAATACAGTACCCTCCCTTATCTGCAGACAAAGTTTGACTACACAACGGTCACTATGGCATCTTTGTCCACCCGGCAACGCTTTACAACGATCAATGAACTTTTTGACTGCGGGCACGACTTTCTGGGCGGATACATCACCCCGATGCATATCCAGGTAGAAGAGTCCGTTCATGCGGCGGCCCGTATCCTCAATGGAGAAAACGTTGCCGACATACCCATTCAGGAAAGCGCCAAAGGATACTTCATCGACTGGAATGCCATGCAAAAAGAACATCTGACCATCGCAGACATTCCCCATGAATACACCATTATCAACATTCCATTCAAGACCCGGCACCCCATCGTCTGGTGGTTCGCACTATTAGGCAGCATCACCGCCATTGTCAGCCTGCTGTCGGGCATCACTTACCTGTATTGGCGTGAAACGAAAAGGAAACGCTCCATCCTGTACGAACTGGAAGATGAGAAAGAATCGTTGGCGCTGGCAGTCGAGGGAAGCGATACATACGCATGGCGGTTAAAGGACGATACGATGGTGTTCGAATACGCCTTTTGGAAAAACTTGGGCATGGCTCCCCATCCATTGACGATTGACGGGTTCCTGTCCTTTGTGGATGCCGACTATCTGGATACGACACAAGCCTTATTGACAAAGAACGCCACCAACGGCAAACACTTCATAAAGCTGAAATGCGACTTTAACGGTACAGGATACCAATGGTGGGAACTTCGGTGCAGCACCATGAAGAGTGCTCTGGGCGGACAGAAAACCACCGGCCTTTTATTAAACATTGAGGACTACAAGAAACGGGAACAGGAATTGATCGAGGCCCGTAAAATGGCGGAAAAGGCGGAACTTAAAGAATCCTTCCTGGCCAACATAAGCCACGAAATACGTACACCGCTAAATGCCATTGTCGGATTCTCCACCCTGCTTGCCTCTCCGGATGATACGGACATCACCCCCGAAGAGAAGGAACAGTATATAGATACCATCAACCGCAACAGCGAGTTGTTGCTGAAACTGATTAACGATATATTGGAACTTTCGCGCATCGAGTCCGGATATATGTCATTCGACTGTGATGACTATCCGCTGGATGCCCTTATCAGGGATACTTATCAGACACATAAGATTCTGATTCCCGGACAGCTCCACTTCCTGTTGGAAGAAGGCGAAAAGGGCTTGATCGTACACGTCGACAAAAACCGGCTGGTTCAGGTGATCACCAACTTCCTGAACAATGCCTCCAAATTTACCCGGGAAGGCTCCATCAAACTGGGATGGAGCTACATGCCGCAAACCGAAGAAGTGGAGATCTATGTAGAGGACACCGGAATCGGTATCCCGCAGTCCGAACAAAAGATGATATTCGGCCGATTCTACAAACAGAACGAGTTTGCGCAAGGAACCGGCCTGGGACTCTCTATCTGCAAACTGATCATAGAAAAACTTCAGGGAAGGCTATCGTTACGGTCCGAAGCGGGCACGGGAAGCCACTTCTCCATTTTCTTTTCTTGCAAAAAGCAACCTATATAAAACTTTATCCGCCGGTTTCCACCAAGATATAAGCCCGATAGCGGCTCGACTTCCGGACAGGCACCAATGGCAGATAGCCTTTCACCACCCGTCCGTTTCGGGTGTCCAACGGATGCGCAACCGTCATTGCATCATGCTCCTGCAATGCTTGCCCGTCAGACGGATGATAAGAGATACGAAACGTTCCGCCAGCCCCGGGCCGTACATAACGATCGTATAGCATCCGGGACACAAGTCCCATATTCATCCGCAGGTTGATCTCCACACAAGGATGGATGCGAAACTCCGGAAAGAGAGCGAACCGGCAAATCATCATATCTACTCCCAGATAACCGGTATACTCCGTCCCCAAAGAGACGGACAACCGTCTTTGCAACTCCTCCCGAAGCCGGTGTAAAGCCGCCACAGGCACATAAGCCGACAATCTTCGTTCAATCTCCGCATCAGGCAACAACCGGTTTCCTTCGTAAGCCCCACCGGCATTGGTACGGAACAAAGAGTATCCGGCAAAAATAATCCGCCCCTTTCCGTCCGAATAAAACTCCATGGCAAAATCTTCTACCTTATTATATACAGGTTCACCGACAACTCCCCCCTGCTGCTCTATAATCCGGGCACACCAACGCTCTATCAGAGGAGTGAACGCTCCCTTGCACCAGTTCAGCCCTTTACCGCTTCCGGACAAGGGGGCTTTGAGCAGACAGCATTCTAGGCTCTCTACAAATGCCCGGCAGTCGGCCAAAGCGGTCAGGTAGCAAGACTCTCCACAAAACACTTCATCCACTTGCAGACCGGACAACAACCGTACGGCTTGCAAACGATGGGACAGATCGCGCAACCGTCCTATATCCTCCATCGAAGGTAGCGCAGCATCGGGTACTCCCAATGAAAGCAGACGTTTCCGGAGTGCCGGATTCCATCCCCAAGGAACCACCGAACGGACTTCCGAAAAATCTTCGGCCTGGGTTCTCAATGATGCGGGAAGCGGAAATAAGTCGAGCATCTCTTCCAGAAAAGACTGATTATAGGCAGACGGAGCAAGCACACTGCACGGCCCGTCCGCAAACCATACGGGAAGCAATGCCAACTCTTCCGCCATTCTGCGGGCGGAGGCAGGCGGCATATAATTGACTTCGCCACTGGCAAGAGCCAGATCCTGATCGGGATTAAACAAGTAAAGCAGATTCGTCATTAGCATCAATTAATTAAACAGGGTTCATCCGGACGCAGGAACTTGTGCGAGTGATGGCAGCGAACAATTACGTGTTTTTTCACCCTAAGATATACCCATGCCCGGGGACATAAACTATCATTTAATTCCTTAAATGCACCGTCTCCTGTCCTTTTGTTTCCATTTCCGGTTTTTCACTTACAAGCCCTTTGCTATCTAAGAAGCAACCAGCGTTAAAGCCGGTAAGTTTCCTGCAAATATATGCACAAAAACGCATATAAAACCGGGAAACAGGTCACTTTATGCGGGGCAAACCGTCACTTTCCGCCGGACAAAGCCTTCACTTCCCCCGGGTAAAGCCTTCACTTCTTCGGGGCAAAGCCTTCATATCTCCCGGAGTGAGGATTGACAGCCCGTCAACAAAGGCTCTTTTCCCCTTCTCCGTCTCTATTTGCTCTCTCCGGAGCAAACATTTCGAACTGACAAAAGAAACCCTTTTTCAAATAAATACCGGCAGAAACTACCGAAAACAAAAAACAATATTTATATTTGCAAGCAAACACTGAAGTAGACAAGCAAAATCACAATTGCCCGATTGAAATGGCTGCGTTTTTTCAGAAGTAGCTTGCCATTGCCCCGAAATAACGCCCCTGCCACCTATCAGGAATACCGTTTTGACAAAGTGAAGCAAAAGATAAACTTGCTAAACGAAACCACAATTTTGCTATCTCTACTTTGCAATTTCTAAAAAAAGGCTTATATTTGCCCCCCGAAAAACCCAAGATAAGAGATGGAAACATTCTACCGCACACATGCCTACCTTGTTGAGCACACCAATGCCCCGGTCCGCCGCGACCTGATGGACGAAATAAACTGGAGTGACCGCTTGATTGGTATCAAAGGAACACGTGGCGTGGGAAAAACCACTTTCCTGCTTCAATACGCCAAGGAGAAGTTCGGAACCGACCGTTCGTGCCTCTTTATCAACATGAACAACTTCTACTTCTCCGGACACAGCATTGTCGATTTCGCCAATGAATTTCAGAAACGCGGTGGGAAGGTACTGCTGATCGACCAAGTATTCAAGCACCCCGATTGGAGCCGCGAGCTACGTATGTGCTACGACCGTTTCCCCAACCTGAAGATTGTATTCACCGGTTCGTCCGTCATGCGGCTCAAAGAAGAAAACCTGGAATTGCGTGACATCGTGAAGAGCTACAACCTCCGCGGTTTTTCGTTCCGCGAATTTCTGAACCTGCAAACAGGGATGAAATTCCGTCACTACACACTCGAAGAGATATTGAGCAGCCACGAACAGATAGCCAAAGGGGTGCTTTCCAAAGTCCGCCCTCTGGATTATTTTCAAGACTACCTCCATCACGGCTTCTACCCCTTCTTCCTCGAGAAACGCAATTTCTCTGAGAATCTGCTCAAGACCATGAACATGATGGTAGAAGTAGATATCCTGCTTATCAAACAAATTGAGCTAAAATATCTCTCGAAGATAAAAAAATTATTATATTTGTTGGCTGTAGACGGGCCAAAGGCTCCGAACGTAAGCCAACTGGCAAGCGACATACAGACATCACGCGCCACGGTGATGAACTACATCAAGTATCTGGCCGATGCACGGCTGATCAACCTGGTCTATCCCAAAGGGGAAGAGTTTCCTAAAAAGCCCTCGAAGATTATGCTGCACAACCCCAACCTGATGTACTCCATCTACCCCGTAAAGGTGGAAGAACAGGATGTGCTGGACACTTTCTTTGTAAACACGATGTGGAAAGACCACAAAGTGCACAAGGGTGACAAGAACACCTCGTTCATGGTTGACGAAGTGATGCCGTTCAAAATATGCTGCGAAGGAGCAAAAATTAAGAATAACCCCGGAGTGACGTATGCTTTGCACAAGGCAGAAATAGGTCGTGGCAATCAGATACCACTCTGGATGTTCGGCTTTTTATATTAACATCAAATCTTGAACATTATGGATTACGAGAAGCTTGAACAACTAAAACGCCTCCACGACAGCGGAGCGTTGAACGATGAAGAGTTCGAAAAAGAAAAGAAAAAGATATTGGACGAAGAAGCTACGGCTAAACCTACAGCCGTACTTCCTATGGGACTGACGGAAAATGCTTATCTGGCACTGATGAATTTCGCCATATTCATACCATACGTAGGCTGGATTGCCCCTATTGTATTCTGGATCATGGGTAAAGAGAATTCTATACTCGTCAATCGCCAAGGCAAATACATTCTGAACTGGTACATCAGTTGGTTCCTGTACGGCATCGCGCTGACAGTACTTTTTGTAATATTCATGTTCAGCGGCATCTTATCCATAAACGACATGGATTACGCAAATGATCAGACTTCTCCGTTAGCAGTTCTGCTGGGTATATTCGGCGGAGGTGCCGGAATCTTGCTCCTCTTGATACTTGGAATAGGCTGTTTTCTTTGTCTGCTGTTCCCCATCATCGGAGGTATCAAAGGACTGAACGGAAAAACATGGAAGTATCCGCTTTCCATACCGTTTTTGAAATAAACAAATAAATTACTTACTTAAATATTATTTTTAGTTATGACTAAACAGAAGAAATTCATCACATGTGATGGTAATCAGGCTGCTGCACATATTTCATATATGTTCTCAGAAGTAGCTGCCATTTACCCCATCACTCCCTCTTCTACAATGGCTGAATACGTAGACGAATGGGCTGCCGCAGGACGTAAGAACATCTTCGGCGAAACAGTATTGGTACAGGAAATGCAATCTGAAGGTGGTGCTGCCGGTGCAGTTCACGGTTCTCTTCAGGCTGGTGCGTTGACTACTACTTACACTGCTTCTCAGGGTCTTCTCCTGATGATCCCTAACATGTACAAAATTGCCGGTGAGTTCTTGCCTTGCGTATTCCATGTGTCTGCTCGTACATTGGCTTCTCACGCATTGTGTATCTTCGGTGACCACCAAGACGTAATGTCAGCTCGTCAGACTGGCTTTGCTATGTTGGCTGAAGGCTCTGTACAGGAAGTTATGGATTTGGCTGGTGTTGCTCACTTGGCTACTATCAAATCTCGTGTTCCGTTCATGAACTTCTTCGATGGTTTCCGTACATCTCACGAAATCCAGAAGATTGAAATGTTGGAAAATGATGATCTTGCTCCGCTGATTGATCAGGAAGCTTTGGCTGAATTCCGTGCCCGCGCACTGAATCCGATGAATCCGGTAGCCCGTGGTATGGCTGAAAACCCCGACCACTTCTTCCAACATCGTGAATCATGCAACAACTACTATGAAGCAGTTCCCGCTATCGTAGAAGAATACATGAATGAAATTTCTAAGATTACAGGTCGCAAATACGGTTTGTTTGATTACTACGGAGCAGAAGATGCAGAACGCGTAATTATCGCTATGGGTTCTGTAACAGAAGCTGCCCGCGAAGCTATCGACTACCTGGTAGCAAACGGCGAAAAAGTGGGTATGGTTGCCGTACACCTGTATCGTCCGTTCTCTGCTAAACACTTCTTGGCTGCTGTACCTAAGACTGCTAAAACTATCGCAGTTCTTGACCGTACTAAAGAACCGGGTGCTAACGGCGAACCTCTTTACCTTGACGTTAAAGACTGCTTCTACGGTGCAGAAAATGCTCCGGTTATCGTTGGCGGTCGCTACGGTTTGGGTTCAAAAGATACTACTCCTGCTCAAATTCTTTCAGTATTCGAAAACTTGGCTATGCCAATGCCGAAGAACCACTTCACTATCGGTATCGTAGACGACGTTACTTTCACTTCTCTTCCTCAAAAAGAAGAAATCGCTTTAGGCGGCGAAGGTATGTTCGAAGCTAAATTCTACGGTTTGGGTGCTGACGGTACAGTAGGTGCTAACAAGAACTCTGTAAAGATTATCGGTGACAACACTGACAAACACTGCCAGGCTTACTTCTCTTATGACTCTAAGAAGTCGGGCGGTTTCACTTGTTCTCACTTGCGTTTCGGTGACAATCCAATCCGTTCTACTTATCTGGTAAATACTCCGAACTTCGTTGCTTGTCACGTTCAGGCTTACCTGCACATGTACGATGTAACTCGTGGTTTGCGTAAGAACGGTTCTTTCCTGCTGAACACAATCTGGGAAGGTGAAGAACTGGCTAAGAACCTGCCTAACAAGGTTAAGAAATATTTCGCACAGAACAACATTTCTGTATACTATATCAACGCAACACAAATTGCACTGGAAATTGGTTTGGGTAACCGTACCAACACAATCCTTCAATCTGCATTCTTCCGTATCACAGGCGTTATTCCTGTAGAACAAGCTGTTGAGCAGATGAAGAAATTCATCGTTAAGTCTTACGGCAAGAAGGGTGAAGACGTTGTTAACAAGAACTATGCTGCCGTTGACCGTGGTGGTGAATACAAGACTTTGGCTGTTGATCCTGCTTGGGCTAACCTTCCGGATGACGCAAAAGCTGAAAACAACGATCCTGCATTCATCAACGAAGTAGTTCGTCCGATCAATGCACAAGACGGTGACTTGTTGCCGGTATCTGCATTCAAGGGTATCGAAGACGGTACTTGGTATCAAGGAACTGCTAAATACGAAAAACGTGGTGTAGCTGCATTCGTTCCTGAATGGAATGCTGAAAACTGTATCCAGTGTAACAAGTGTGCATACGTTTGTCCTCACGCTTCTATCCGTCCGTTCGTACTCGACGCTGAAGAGCAGAAGGGTGCTAACTTCGAGATGCTGAAAGCTGTAGGTAAACAATTCGACGGTATGACATTCCGTATCCAGGTTGACGTTCTCGACTGTCTGGGTTGCGGTAACTGTGCTGACATCTGTCCGGGTAATCCGAAGAAGGGTGGCAAAGCATTGACAATGAAACACCTCGAAAGCCAATTGGCTCAAGCTGAAAACTGGACTTACTGTGCTGAAAACGTGAAGACTAAACAACATCTTGTTGATATCAAGGCTAACGTGAAGAACTCACAGTTCGCTACTCCGTTGTTTGAGTTCTCCGGCGCTTGCTCTGGTTGTGGTGAAACTCCATACGTGAAATTGATTTCTCAATTGTTCGGTGACCGTGAAATGGTTGCTAACGCTACCGGATGTTCTTCTATCTACTCTGGTTCTGTTCCTTCTACTCCGTATACTACAAACGAAAACGGACACGGTCCTGCTTGGGCTAACTCACTGTTCGAAGACTTCTGTGAATTCGGTTTGGGTATGGAACTGGCTAACGAAAAGATGCGTGCTCGTCTCGTGAAAGTGATGAACGAGGCTATTGCTGCTGATTGCACTCCTGCTGAAGTGAAAGAACTGTTCGCTGAATGGATCAACAATATGCTGGATGCGGACAAGACTAAGGAATTGGCTGCTAAGATCATTCCGGTTGTTGAAGCTAACAAGGATAAATGTAACCACTGCAAACAAATCGCTGAACTGCAACAATATCTTGTAAAACGCAGCCAGTGGATCATTGGTGGTGACGGTGCTTCTTACGATATCGGTTACGGTGGTCTTGACCATGTAATCGCTTCCGGTAAGGACGTTAACATCCTCGTTCTGGATACTGAAGTTTACTCTAACACAGGTGGTCAGTCTTCTAAAGCTACTCCGGTAGGTGCTATCGCTAAGTTCGCTGCTGCTGGTAAGCGCGTACGTAAGAAAGACCTCGGTCTGATGGCTACTACTTACGGTTATGTATATGTTGCACAGATCGCTATGGGTGCTGATCAGGCTCAGACTCTGAAAGCTATCCGCGAAGCTGAAGCATATCCCGGACCATCACTCATCATCGCTTATGCTCCGTGTATCAACCACGGTCTGAAAGCCGGTATGGGTAAGAGCCAGGAAGAAGAAGAAAAAGCTGTTAAGTGCGGTTACTGGCACTTGTGGCGTTACAACCCGGCTCTGGAAGCAGAAGGCAAGAATCCGTTCACACTGGATAGCAAAGAACCAAATTGGGATGACTTCAAAGGCTTCCTGAAAGGCGAAGTTCGTTATGCATCAGTTATGAAACAGTATCCTGCAGAAGCAGAAGAACTGTTCCAGGCAGCTGAAGACAACGCAAAATGGCGTTACAACAACTACAAGCGTCTGGCTAACCAGGCTTGGGGTGCAGCTGAATAATCTTGATCAGATAATAACTTTCGAAGGGGGAAGGGACTAAAAGAGGTTCTTTCCCCCTTTTTGAACAAAAATGAATAGGTTTCACCACAGATTACACGGATTAACACAGAACTCTTAATCCTATATATTGACGAAGATAAATTATTAATCTGTGTTAATCTGTGTAATCTGTGGTGCCCCCCAAAAAACGGAATAATCATGAATATAACCATACGCCCCACCCGGCTTGAAGAACTCGGCCAAGTGATGCCATTCTACGAACGTGCCCGCCGCTTCATGGCTACCAATGGCAATGCCAACCAGTGGATCAACGGATACCCCTCCCCTGATGATATCCGGCAAGATATCGAAAACGGGAGCAGCTATGTGTTTGTAAACGAAAATCAAGAGTTAGAAGGCTGTTTTGCTTTCATCCGGGGAGAAGATCCCAACTACAAAGTCATCAAAGACGGCGCCTGGCTCAACGATGCCCCTTACGGGGTGATCCATCGTATCGCATCCGGCGGACGGGTAAAGGGATTGATGGACTTATGCCTGGAATGGTGTTTGTCCCACTGTCCGAACCTGCGTGTAGACACTCACCGTGACAATAAAGTACTCCAAAACATTCTCCTAAAGAACGGTTTCACCTATTGTGGCATTATTTATGTGAAAAACGGTACGGAACGACTTGCCTACCAACGCACTGCCGTTACCCGATAGACAGAAATCAGAAGTTGGATTCCCGGACACACATATACTGCTTATGATTCAGGGATCCAGCTTTCTACCAGTTCCCGATGTTCGTCGCGCCATTTTCGGACAAGCTCTTCTTCGTCCATGCGTGCATCTTTAAGTGCTTTCATCAACGAACTAATCTCTTCTGTAGTGAATTTAATATTGCTGAAAAACTTTGCCGCAAAAGGATCTTTCTCCGTAAATCCTTTCCATCCGACGACATAGATAGATTCCACATTCCCATAAGTACCTTTCGGATCATGCAGGAACTTCAATGGATAGCGGTCGAACATCCAATGCGGAGTCCATCCGGTGATGACGATCCACGCCTCCTTCTCCATAGCCTTCTGTAAAGAAGCCAACATAGTAGAGCTGCTCGAGGTGAGTAATTTATAACCATCAAGACCATAATCCCCGATAGCCTTATCGGTAGTTTTCATAATACCGGCTCCGGCATCGATCCCGACAATCTCGGAAGAGAACTGCCCTTTGTAGGCGGCAAGTTCCCCAATCGAATCGATAGTGACATATTGAGGTACCACCAGCCCTACCCTCGCGCTATCATATACCTCTCCGATAAACTCTATCTGATCACCGTATTGATCTATATAATCCTTCATTGTCACAGGTAACCAGGCATCCATAAACACATCTGCCTTCTTACGGGAAACCGAGGCAAAAACGGGAGCTACATCTGCATTCAGCAACTCCACTTCGTACCCCTTCTCTTCCAGCACCACTTTAGCCAGATGACTCATGGCAATTCCTTCCAGCCAGTTGGCATAGGCAATGCTTATCTTCTTTTTCCCGCTATCCGGGTTACAGGCTACGCACATCACAGCCAGTAACAACAAACTTCCTATTATTCTATATTTTCGCATATCCTATTCTTTCTCCTTTCTATTTTTTGTCCTTCCGACGGACCATTCCCTGAGTAATCCGGTCTAAAATAATTGCCAATATGACAACGGCTATACCTCCTTCAAAGCCCAGCCCGATTTTCATCTGGGTGATACCTTTCAAAACGATTTCTCCTAAACCGCCGGCAGCAATCATAGCCGCAATGACAACCATGGAAAGAGACATCATAATCGTCTGGTTCACTCCGGTCAGGATGGTGGGCAAAGCAAGGGGCAACTGTACTTTATAAAGCAACTGCCATCGGGTAGCTCCGAACGAGCGTGAAGCCTCTACCACATTCTTTGGCACCTGACGGATGCCAAGCCCTGTAAGGCGAATCACCGGAGGCATCGCAAAGATGATTGTAGCAAATACTCCCGGAACCACTCCCAGGCCGAAAAACAAAACAGCAGGAATCAGATAGACGAAGGCTGGCATGGTCTGCATCAGGTCGAGAATGGGATGTATCACCTTCTCGGCACGATTGCTGTTTGCCGTCCATACTCCGATGGGAACCCCTACGATAAGGGCCAGGCAGGTGGATGACAGAACCAGTGCCAATGTCTGCATAGTGGCTTCCCAGAATCCCATACCATAAATAAGCAACAAGCCTAAAAGGGTGAAAACTGCAACACCGCGTCCGGCTTTCGCCCATGCCAGCAGCACCATTGCCGCAATGGTCAGATAGAAAGGAATGCCGAACAGTATGTGCTGGAATCCATTAATAAAACTACCGATGCCTAAGTTGAGTGCATCGAAAAAAGTGGAGAAGTGTATCATCATCCAGTTGATGAGCGTCTCAATATATTGTCCTATGTTGATCATAATTCTATTGCATTTTGAATGATTTCATTGATTTCTTGTTTGTTCTTTCCGGTTACCTCGTAAATAAGCGATGACAACGGAACAACTCCCTGAAACTCACGGGTCTCGTTCACTACCCAGATAGGCGAATTGGTTTTTGTCATCAACGGTAAAATATCTTCCAGTATCGTATCTCCCAACACCGAATGCACTTCCTCCCGGACAACCGACTCGATCGACTTCACCTGGTCTTGACGCAATCGGAGCAAATCTTTCAGCCGGACCTCTCCCACAAGCACATTGTTTGCATCGACCACAGGCAACACAGTCAGGTTACGCTCGAGCATTTTACGAATCAACACCTCCGGTCCCTCTTTCTTCAATCGGGCCACAAGGGGTTTATCTACCATCACTGATGCAGCGGTAATGATCTTGCTACGGTCCACACTCTGCACAAAGCGCTCTACATAAGCATTGGCCGGTTCTGTCAGGATCTCTTCCGAAGTGCCTACCTGTACCACCTCACCATCTTTCATGATAGCAATCCGGTCGCCCAATTTAATGGCTTCATTCAAATCGTGGGTAATAAACACGATGGTCTTCTTCATCTTAGATTGTAAGGCCAGCAATTCATCCTGCATCTGTATGCGAATCAAAGGATCGAGAGCGGAAAAAGCCTCATCCATCAGCAGCACCTCAGGATCATTGGCCAACGCACGGGCCAAACCGACACGTTGCTGCATACCTCCCGACAGTTCGCCGACCATCTGGTTCTCGTAGCCCTTCAGTCCTACCAGTTGCATGCTTTCCATCGCCCGCTGCTCCCGCTCCTGTTTCTTTACTCCTTGCAGTTCCAGTCCGAAAGCTATATTATGCAACACCGAGCGATGGGGCAACAACCCAAAATGCTGGAACACCATAGCCAGCTCTTTTCTTCGGATACGGAGCAATTCTTTATCAGTGACGTTAGAAATATCTCTCCCGTTAATGATCACTTCGCCCGAGGTCGGTTTTATCAATCGGTTGATGCAACGCAGCAAAGTTGATTTTCCACTTCCCGAAAGTCCCATAATCACAAATATTTCTCCTTCCCGGATAGATAGGTTTGCATCTTTTACGGCCACCGTACATCCGGTAGCCTTCAATATCTCACTTTTGCTCTTTTCTTCCTTCAACATGCGTAAAGCATGCTGTTTGTCATTGCCAAAAATGAGATACAAGTCTTTAATCGTTATTTTACTCATACATAATAGGGTTTAGATTATTAAAAAAACAGATCGGGTGACCTATACACACGAAAACAAGCACTTCTTTATAGCAAGGAAGTTGATGCCGGGGAAGCGACGGTTCCGCCGTTCTCCGGTCAAATATGATTTCTTTACCCGATTATTACAGACAGGATTCCTGTCAACAGATAGTTTACTATATCCCGAAAGTCAATTTCACATCCGCACACAGCTATCTTCCAAAGATGCGTATGCAGACAATTAAGTAAACAAGCCGAACGTTCAAATGGTTCATCGCATTATTTCCGGCAGGCGCATTACACGTACATAAACCCCTACAAAAGAGTCAGTATCAATCGGCCAGCACACTGTCATCCCTCCACCTGTGAAGCCTGAGGTCTACACATCCATTTTTACGGAAAGAAACACCTTCGGCATCCAGCAGCCGCCGCTGCTCGTCCCATCCGGGCACTAATCGGCCTATGGCATTGACTACCCGATGACAAGGGAGGTTTAAACCGGCAGGCACCTGCCTCAAGGCACGCCCCACCATGCGTGAATATTGCGGCATCCCGAGCAAAGCGGCAATATCGCCATAAGTAGTAACACTACCGGCAGGAATCTCACGCACGACACTGTATACTTCATTACAAAAAGTTTCGGACAAATTAGATTTATTTTCTTTATAATCTTTCATGGATGTATTGCTTTTATACAGTGAGTTCCTTTATAATCCGCTTCTCTTCAGGAACTCCGTCGGACTTTCACCGAACTGCTCCTTGTAACACTTCGCAAAGTACGAAGGAGATGTGAATCCCACTTCATATCCGACCTCCGCTATCGTCATATCCGAAGAAGCCAACAGAGATGCCGCCTTTTTAAGACGTGCCATGCGGAGCAACTCATTGGGAGCGTAGTTCGTGAGCGACTTGATCTTCCGATAAAGCTGAACCCGGCTCAACCCCATCTCCTTGCCCAGATCTTCCACATTAAGTTCCGAATCACCCATCTTCACCTCGATCAGCGACTTGAACCTCTCCACAAAATCTTTATCCATATCGCAAATGTCTTCTTTCGCCAGCGTCTGCCGGTCGCCAAAGAACTGCTTCATACGCTGCCGCGATTCAATCAGATTTCGGATACGGGTCAACAAGAGTTGCGAACTGAACGGTTTTGAGATGTATGAATCGGCTCCTCCCGCATATCCCTGGATGCGTTGCTCATCGAGCGAACAGGCCGTAAGCAGGATAACGGGAATGTGGCAGGTTTGCAGTTCTCCCTTCAGCCTCCGACAACACTCTATGCCATCGATCCCCGGCATCATCACATCCGAAATAATCACATCGGGGACGTACTTCATCGCTTTACGGATTCCTTCGGTACCATCCGCAGCTTCAATAATCGAATACTCCGAATTGAGCAACGTATGCACATAAGCACGGATGTCGGCATTATCGTCGATCACAAGGACAGAGGGTTTGGACGGATCATTCAGGTTTTCCGCTTCATCCTCGCGGAGCAGGCTGTCCACCCGGTCCGGAGCAGACTCCTCCATCGGAGCAGTCACCACACAAGCCCCCTCTTCACAAGTCCGCACCGGCAGATCGACAGTAAAGACAGTTCCCAACCGTTCGTCACTCTCCACACTAATACTTCCGCCATGTATCTCGACGAATGCTTTCACCAATGCCAACCCGATTCCGGAACCGGTATGATGCCTGTCGATTTTATAGAACCGATCGAAAATGCTGCGAATGTGTTCAGCCGAAATCAGGCTGCCGGTATTGGCCACCGTGAAACGGAAGAAAGGCACGCCGTCCTTCTGCAGAGCCGCAAGACGGACAGTGACCTTTCCATTCTCCGGAGTGAATTTAAAGGCATTTGCCAACAAATTGAAGTAAATGCGTTCCAGCTTCTCCGCATCTGCCTGTGTGTGATAATCCGTATCGGGAACACTGTCGAAAGAGAAGTGGATATGTTTCCGCCGGGCAGCCGCCTGAAACGAATCATTCCACCCTACAAAGCATTGCAACAGGTCGAGCGGAACCGGTGTAAACTCCATTTTTCCGGTCTCGTATCTGCGAAAATCAAGTATTTGATTGACCAAACGCAATAGGATCTGCACATTGCGTTGCACCAGCAACAACATTCTACGCCGGTCACCTTCCAGCGACGGATCTGCCAGTAGCTGTTCCACAGGATCGGCAACCAAAGTGAGAGGAGTACGGAAATCATGTGAAATGTTGGTGAAGAAAACCAGTTTGGCATGGGTAGCCTCTTCCAACTGATGGGAAAGTTCGATCAGCTGATCTCTTTGCTCTTCCAACTGCTCCTTTTGCCGTGACAGCTCCCGGTTCAGGCGATTCTTGGAACGAAGCGATTTATATACTACAATCAGCAACCCGACGATCAACAGCAGGATGATCAGGCCTCCGTACAACACTATCCGTTGCGTAGCCACCCTCGAGAGATATATCCCCACACGGTCGTTCAGTGTCTCGATCTTTCCATCCAGCTCACCGATATGGTTTGTCTGCAACTCCATCACATGCGCGTTTACCGCATCGACTACAGCCGTCTTCAACTTCGTTTCCCGTTCAAAAGGTTTCTTTTCGAGAATATCCATTGCCAGTTGCACCACTTTATCCCCTTCGGTGGGATAGATAAAGGTGGCATCCAATACGCTGTCGAGCACCAGTTCCACTCCATTCCCCTTACCCGGCAGGGCATCGATGCCCACAAAAATCATCTCCTTCTCCCGTCCTCGACGACCGGCAGCCCGAAAAGCCCCTGCAGCCATACGGTCATTCATTCCATATACGGCATCGATCTCCGGAAAACGTCGCAAAAGGGAGTCCATCTTTGCCTCGGCAGGTTGTTGCAGCCATCCTGCATCTTCGCTGGCAAGCAAGGTCATGTCCGGATATTGGCTGATGGCACTCATAAACCCCTGATGGCGCTCGATAGCGGGAGTAGAACCGACAAGTCCGCTCAGTTCGACTACTTTTCCGCGCCCTTTCAGGCGATGGGCTATGTAATTGCCGACGGCTTTGCCCAACTCATAATTGTCGGCTCCGATGTATGCGGTATATTTATCGGAAAGTATTCTGCGGTCTACCATAATCACCGGTATTCCTTTATCGAAAGCCTCCTCGACAACCGGAGTGAGAGCCATTCCTTCATTGGCTGCCACAATCAGCAGGTCAACCTTCTGCCGGATGAAGTATCGTATGTCTTCTATCTGACGCCGGCTATCGTCATGCGCCGTACGTGTCTCTACTTTGACTCCTCCGTAGAACAAAGCTTCCCGCTGTATCTCGTCATTCATCTTGTGACGCCAGGTGTCGTCACTGCATTGTGACACACCGATGGTATATCGGGGAGCATCCGGACTGCACGAGACAAGCAGTCCCGACAGCATCAGTCCGAGTAAGAAAAGTATACGGTTCATGGTCGGTTATTACATAAAAGGTTCCGGAGGCAAATATAACAATTTCCCTCCGGAATCTCCCACCTGCTTGGTTTAAAACCAAAGTCCCGTTGGTTTAAAAGGTGAGTTATGAAACACTCTCCTGATTTTAAACCCAACGGAACTTTCTATTAACCAATCAATAACCCTATATAAACCAACACATTAGTCATTCAAACGATTCCTCAAAGCCTCCGGAAGTACGGGCATCGCTCCACTTTGGGTACATACGTAAGCAGATACCTCTACCGCCAGCCGATGTGCCTCAGGGATACTCTTTCCTTTTAAAACAGATGAACAAAAAGCCGCTGTAAACGAATCACCCGCACCCACAGTATCGGCAACCGGAACTTTCGGTGTCTCCTGGAAAGAGACCGTACCGGGAGTGAATACATAACTTCCGTTCGTTCCGCAAGTCAGGATCAGCATCTTCAGGTTGTACTTGGCCAGCAGAATCCAACATTTATCCTGCAGGTCGATGCCGGGATAACCGAACATGCGGCTGATAATGATCAATTCCTCATCATTAATCTTCAGCACATTGCACTTCCGGAAAGATTCACGCAAGACCTCCTTGGTGTAGAAGTTCTGACGAAGGTTGATATCGAATATTTTCAACTGTCCTTCCATGTCGGGCATGGTGTCGAGGAAGCGGTTGATAGTGGCACGGCTCACCTCGTCGCGCTGTGCCAACGAGCCGAAACAGACAGCACGTGTACTCAAAGCCAGCCGTTTCAAGTCGTCTGTGAAAGGAATATTATCCCATGCCACTCCCTCTTTGATGTCATAACACGGCACTCCGCCGTTATCGAGAGTCACCTGTACCGTTCCGGTCGGGTAGTTCACCCTTTCGAGCTGGTGCTTCAACTGTTTCTCCCGGAATATTTCCAGAATCTCGTCACCCAGTTCGTCATTTCCTACCGCACTGACAACGCGGCTGTCGAAACCAAACTGAGACACATGATAAGCAAAATTAGCCGGGGCTCCCCCGATTTTCTTTCCTTCGGGCAGCACATCCCATAGCGCTTCGCCCATTCCTACGATTATACTGTTCATGGTATGAATTAATTTTTATCTATAAATCCGGTTATTTCTTGATTCTCCATGTATAAAACATCAGATAGAGTACTCCGACCAGCATCACCGCTACCGCTCCGCTTTGTCCCACAGCATCCGAAGCCACTCCCATTGCCAGCGGGAAGATCGTTCCACCGAAAAGTCCCATAATCATCAGGCCGGAAACCTCGTTCTTCTTGTCCGGCATATAGAGCATTGCCTGCGAGAAAATGATGGGGAATACATTAGAGTTGCCAAACCCGATCAGGGCAATACAGACATAAATCATCGCCTGGTCCTGGAAAACGAACAACCCGAACATGGCGGCCAGCATACACAACACACTGATAGCGAAGAAGGTTTTAGCCGCCATCTTCTGCAAAATGAAAGCTCCCAGAAAACAACCTGCCGTACGGAAAATGAAGTAAAGACTGGTCGCAAACCCGGCATCCGCCAGAGTCATGCCCAGACGTTCCATCAGAATCTTCGGTGCTGTAGTATTGGTACCCACATCGATCCCCACATGACACATAATGCCCAAAAACGAGAGCAGGATGAAGGGTTTACCCAGCAAAGCGAGACACTGACCGAAAGTGGAAGGTTTGCCCTCTTCCGGTTCTTCGGTGATCTGCGTGGCGTTGAGCAACAAAATAGCGACTACAGCCACCACCATATAGATGGGGAACAGCACTCTCCAGCCTAAGTCGAAGGTAGGGATGGCCTCGATCGCTCCCCACATAGCGATATAAGGGGCTAGGAAGGAGGCGATGGCCTTTACAAACTGCCCGAAGGTCAGGGTACTTGCCAAGCGCTCGCCGCTCACGATATTCGACAGCAACGGATTGAGCGATGTCTGCATCAACGCATTGCCAATGCCGAGCAACGAGAAAGAGACCAACATCAGCAAATAGCTATCACCAAAGACCGGTAGCAGTAATGATGCGAAAGTGATCACCAGACTGAGCAACACGGTCTTTTTACGCCCGATGCGGTTCATCAGCATCCCCGTAGGTACAGAGAAGATCAGGAACCAGAAGAAAACGAGCGACGGAAAGATGTTTGCCTGTGAGTCCGTCAGTCCCAAATCTGCTTTGACGTAGTTGGAGGCAATGCCCACCAGATCTACGAATCCCATGGCAAAGAAGCAGAGCATCACCGGGATGAGTTTCATGTAAGAGTTGTTTTTGGTATTTTCCATGATATATTAATTTAATGAATGTCTCAACGGGAGGCGATAGAGGAACTACAACCTGTATATCTTGCACCGATCCACCTTGAAGGCTCCCCCACGACTGTAGAAACTCATCTGATTGTAAGGAGTTGTAGGGAATATCAGGTTCGTCATAGCAATCTTACCTCCGTTCAGGAAGATTTCTACCGAGCATTTATCTACAAAGATATCCAATTTATAGTTACCGGCTTTCTGCACCGGAGCCCAGGTACCCAAAGCAAAATCGTCTACATAATTAATAGAGTTCTGTTTCCGGCGATCGTGTGCCTCGATGGCATGCGGGGCACTGTCTTTGCCGAAGTCTACGATGCCGCTCTTCGTACGGTCCATCACCAACTTTTTCTCCGGAAGGCTGATGTAGATATCCACATTCTCCCCCTTTTCATTGAACAGCTTCAGTCCCATAATCTCGGCAGAGCCGGCTGCCAGTTCCAACTCTATTTCGTAAGCCCCTTTATTATCGGACAACAACGAATCGACATGATAAGCATCCCCCACCTCAAAAGCCGGAATCTCCCGGGATTCTTTACGCAATGACTTGGTCTCTTCCACCGGGGCGGCAGCCATATAGATATCCCCATCTTGTGTATAAAGGCTCAGTTCGCGAGGCAATGCATTGGCACTGCGGAACTGACGGGTAGGCACGATATTGGCATATTGCCAGTTGCTCATCCAGGGAACCGCAATCGTACGGTCACCCGTATTCGAGAAGCAGACCGTCGCATAGTGATCTTTTCCCCAGTCGAGCCATTTCACCGTTTCGGGCTTATTGTCGCAAACAAACTTCTCTCCGTCAAAGTCACCGATAAAGTATTGGGTGGCACTTCCCCCAAAGTAACATCCCGGATTCACGTTAACTATCAGCGCCCACTTTTTATGGTCCGGGTTGCCGTCTACCGGAAGTTCTACCATATCCGGGCATTCGAACTGGCTGGGCTGAACCCCGTAACCTTCACCCCAACCGCTCATATAGGTCCATTCCTTCAGGTTCTCCGACGAATAGAAACGCATCTCTTTATCGGCCGACACCACCATCACCCACTTCTGATCGGGAGCATACCAGAATACTTTCGGATCACGGAAATCTTTCAGTCCGTCAAACGGAGTCAGAACCGGATTCTTTTCATATTTGGTAAACGTACGTCCGTTGTCAGTGCTATAGGCCATACATTGTATCTGCCCGTTCTTATCACTGGCCGAAGTGTAGAAGGCAACGATGGCCCCTGCCCCATATCCGGCTGTATTGGCATCATCCACTACTGAACTGCCGGAGAAAATATGTCCCAGCGTATCGCGGGCAAGTGCCGGCTCCAGATGTTCCCAGTGCACCAGATCCTTGCTCACCGAATGTCCCCAGTGCATGTTGCCCCACATCGAGCCGTAAGGATTATACTGATAGAACAAGTGATACTCACCATCTTTATATACCAGTCCGTTGGCATCGTTCATCCATCCGTAGAGCGGAGTATGGTGATACAAGGGACGGTATTGGTCTGTATTGGTCGTATCAAAAGTATCCGAAAGCTTGAGTTCTTTCCAACACAAAGCCTCCTTCGGCAAGTGACGGATACGCACGGCTACCTCTTTCTCTCCCTTAGGCAAAGCAAAGGGAACAAAATAGTCCACTTTCTCCCTTGACAGGCGTACGTCCATGTCTACCGGAACCGAGTCCGAAGCAATGCAGACCTGTGCTTCGGGAGTCTTCTCCTCGACGGGCAAAAGTAAATACTGCGTAGGATTTGTAATATGAATCACCGTAAGGCTGTCGCCTTCCTGTTCAAATGTCATTTTACTTTGTGAGCTTTGGCAAGACGAAATTCCGAGAGAGAAAGCCAAAGCACCGATCACTCCTCTACTTACATTCATAAAAGTTGTTTTCATGATAACATGGTATTTTTATTAAGTAATGTAATAGCCGTATTTACGGTGGCAAATATAGCGGAGATATCTGCCACCGGCTATTAATTTTGTTTCAAATTGTATAACGATTGATACCAAACTCCTGTCAGAAGCGGATACTGGCAGCCAGCTCCACGGTAAACGAACGAATATAACTGCCCGCCATCCAATGACCGTTATAAGATGCCGCATCTTTTTTGTCCACCAGTTCGGCACCGGCAATGCTTCCTTTAGCCCCGGTCTGATTCAGGAAATTGATAACCGTGGCACTCAACGCAAGATGCTTGTTCACCGTCCAGTTGATACCTCCGAAGGTTTCCCAGCGTCCGTTGAAATAGTAAGCATTTTTAATGTTGGCATACGTCTTGCTGAAGTAGCGGAAGCTGGCCCAGACTCTGAGATCATTCGTGATGTTATAGCTGGGATCCAGTTCGACAAGCACTTTCGGAATCTCCGTCACAATATTCCCTGTGGCATCGATCTCCCCCACCGTACCGTCTTTAAAGGTCACACTCGTTTCATACTTCTTGTAAGTCGGACTTTGATAAGTGAACAGGAAGTGGAAGTTGAAGCCCTTAAACGGCTTGATCACTGCATCCGTCGTCCAGCCGATGGTTTGGATGTCATAACTCAACGGGGCGGCGAGAATCTCAGTCTGGTCATTCGGATTAATCAGGTTCAGTGTCGAGTTGTTATTCGTCTTCGAGATATAAGAGAACAGAGAGGTCAGACTGATCCAATCGGTGTTATAATAGACCCCGGCACGTCCCAGGGGAACAGAGATTTTATCGGTATTGGGCATAGTGGCCGGTGCAAAGTTCGACAAGCCGGGACGCTGTGTGTTGTAAGTGAAATCGGCGGTAAAACCAAATTCACGGGTCAGCTTATAAGTAGCGGCGGCAGTAAAGGCCATGTTCATCCAGTCGTAGTCGAAAAGACGGGGAGTGATCCTGACTCCTTTATCGGACACAGCTCCCAGGTAATAATCCGGGAAACGGCCTACGGCATTCCCTTCGGCATCGTATACAGCCGCATTTTCACCTTCCAGGTGCTGCCATTCCAGACGGGCGCCATAATACACGTTCCACTTGGGCGAAATATCCCAATCGTGAGTGGCATAAACAGCCAGTTTGTTTTCATGTCCTTTATAATATTCCGAAGCATTTTTATTGAAATCGTAATATACACCATCTGTATTCCCTTCACGTACCAGACGTTCGGGATACTCCCCTACCGTATGATCGTACATGGTAGTATTCGAAGCATAATCCACCTTATAGTGCCATTCGTTCACTCCGATTCTCCAGGTCGTATTACGATAGGAACGGGAGAGTTCGGAGGTAGTGAAAAACTCATCGATTTTTCCCCGGTTAAGGCAAGACATGCGGCTCTGCACATATCCTTCATACGGTTTCAATGTACCGTCTACCGCTTTCAGGTAGTAACCGGCAGAGGCATATTTCTGTTCCATGGCCATTGGAGTCTGGTAGACATACGAACCCAAGGCATGATCATACTTCAGATTGATCTTCCAGTTCAGGCCATTATCCCAGGTGTACGTGTTGAGCAAGGTCAACTGGTTTCCTTTATTCAAAGTGGCATCATAAAGATTGGTCTCCTTCAGTTCACCCGTACGCATGTCACGGTAGAGCATTTCGCCCGTTGTAGGCAGATAGGAACTTGTTCCGAGGCTGAATCCCGGTATTTCTTTCACGCTACCGTCGCCTACATAGATGAAAGGGGCCGAAGTCACTTCGTTGCTTGGCCAACGGCTGTTGCTGTAGTGATAGATAGCCGACAGCTGTCCGCGTCCTTCATTATAATTTTTGGTCAGGGCTGCTTTATAGATTTGAGTACGGTCCTGATTCGATGTAAAACGCAGTTTGAAACTGCCCGGATCAAAATTTTGGTAAACGCTTCCACTGTAGAACCATCCTTTCCCCATACCACCGCTGATATTAGCATCGAACTGCTGCTTGCCAAAGTGATTGGTACTATAATTGACGATTCCACGAAACTTTTCTGTTCCCAACTGGGTGAAAGAGTTTACAGCATAACCGATATTGCCGGTAGTAATGGCGGTTTCGGAGATTTTGAGCAACCCGACGTGCCCGAGACTGCTGTCTCCACGCCAGTGCGTATTTACATTATGCGGATTAGAGGTATAGACTACGGGGAGTCCGTTTTCGAGTACATTTACGTCTCCACCCGGCAAGCCGATAGAGATTTCGCGGGGACCATTGGCGCTCGAAGCGTTCAGCATAACATTACGATTGCCTTCTTCCTTTGATCCGGAAGCTGTTTGAGCAGATTCTTTCTTTTCCTGTGCAGCTGTGAAGCCCGCTATCAGCAAGCAAGCCAGCAAGCAAACAGCCCTTTTCTGGTTCTTCATCATGGTACTTAAATTTTTTAGTTGATTGAGATTGTTTTGATGCCGCAAAGGAATGCGGAATCCCATTTCCCAACTAAAAGATTTGTTTCAAAGGCTGCTAATTTTGTTTCGTCTACTATTTATCCTCTAATTATCAACAACTTACTAAAGAAGTAAAAAGATCTTTTTAGAATTATAAATACGAGGTAATTCCCTTCTTCCTTCTATTTGTTTATAGAAAAGCAGGTGAAAAGAAGATATCAGATATGTAAAATCACTTTCCCTTTCCTTCCAGCAGGTCTGCAATCTTCTGTTTCAGGTTCAGTTTCAACATTTCATCGGGACGCAACTCGATCTCTAAACTGATCTTTGCATTTCCCACTTTAAACGGAGACTCTTCGTCCGTAGCAAGGGCATGCTCTTTCTTTATGGAATATAAAACAGCGAAATCATAATCCAGCGCCAACGACAAGCTATACAGGGTATCCGTATCGATACTTTTCCGTGTCAGCAGATAGTCCACACTCTGTGGTTTTACCCCCAACCTACGGGCAAGCTCGGCCTTTGTCACCTGCTTTTCGGCTATGACCTGTTTTATCACTTCACCTATGTATATATTACTCTTTTTCATATTCCAAATACCATTCAGTCTTTCCCAAAGATACCAATCACATAAAAATCCCCGACAGCCGTCACGGACACCGGGGAGGTATAAATAAATGGACTTATTTATTTATAAAATTGTCCACCCGGCCGATGGCTTATCAGCCGGATGGAGATAGAGGTCAAAACTTAAATCCGATCTTAAATGTCGGAGCGGCCAGCACACTGTAGTTGTGGCTGTCTGCCGACAGATCGCCAAGACCTGCTTGCGGGTTATACGTAGTCTTGTTGTACGTATAAGCAAACGGATCGATCTGCGCACCGATATAGAGTGCAGGAAGAACAAAGTAATCGACACCGATAGTCAAAGCGCCGCGAAGATTCCAACTCTCGGCAATAGATTTGCCCATAGAGGTCTCTTCATCATACTTCATTTCATTTTCACCGTAAGCAAAACCTACGCGAATACCTGTATACCACATCAGGTTAGGAACACGCTTGATGTTGAAATAACGATCAACACCTGCTGACACATTATAGGCGAACGACTGAGCATCGGCTACGGCACGATAATTAGGAATCTCTCCCATATTCTCGTCAGCCGAGTTATTCTTATTCGAATCGTCTATTGTGCCGGGAACAGCCGGATAACCGGGGTTATTCGTGAAGCTGACACCGCCACCCAAATTTAGTTTCCACTGATCTTTGAAGAACCAGCCTCCTTCAAAACCAACCATCAGCTTTTTGTCTGCCCAGTTGGTAGAGAGCGCTCTGACTTCATAGTCAGTCAGCAGCCCCGAAGGGGCTGTGACACTTGTGTAACTATTGTATCCAACAGTAGCTGCTACCGTAAAGTCTCCTTTTTTAGGAGTATTGTCTTTACTGGAGTTCTGTGCATTCACTGCAAGACACAGCATGGGTAGAACGGCCAACACTAAAAGTCTTTTTATTTTCATACGATACTTTTTTTAATTTGTTGTTTTTTTGCCGTTACTGAATATGAAAAATATTACAAAGCAGCAATGGCATCATCCAGTTGCTTTTTATATTTCTCCACAATCTGTCCCTGACTTTCAATCTGAGCATTCAAAGCTTCAATACGATCTACCATATAAGCATGCAAAGCCTCAGCTGTATCTTCTCCTATATTATTTTGGTCAACAACATAACCTGGATACCATCTTCCATTTAACAAGTAAGCTTGATTGCTCCAAACATAAATAGTGTTAGTACTATTCGCCTTAGCAATATCTTCTTTTGCCTTAGCAATCTGAACATCACAATCAGCAATCATTTGATCAATATTCTGAGTTGAGTTCAAAAGAGTCTGTACATCCTGTAAAGCTGTTTGGTTTGCACTTAACGGCAACTGCGCTGCATCATCAGCATCACTTGCTGCAACCAAAGCCTCAGCCAAAGTTTTCGCATCAGCGATATCTTTGTCGTATGCAGCTTTCGCATCTGCATTAGCAAACAATGCTACTGCATCCTGGAATGCTTTAAATTCAGCTTCAGCTTCAGCCAATTCTTTTTTTGCAGCCTCTAAAGCCTCATCAGCTCTTTCAATATCAGGTTGCAATGCTTCAATTTCAGCTTGAATAGCAGCTTTTTCTGCATCAGTAGTAGCTGCTGCCTTTTCAGCCTCTTTTTGCTTTTTCTGTGCAGCCCAATATTCTATATTAGTATATGCACCTGAAGCCTGTATACCCTTATCTGTATCAGAAGGTACACCTACGATGTTCTCTTTAATATATTTTATTTTATTTTGGAAAGCAAGAGTTGCAGATGTAGTTTCGCTCTTCAGACCCAATTCATAAAAACGAACAGACTGAGCATTATTACTGTTCTCGCCAACTTCTACAAAATTAGAAGTAGTCACTGAGAAATAGTAAGTTTGGTTATTATATTCAACCTCAATATATGTTAACTCCGCTCCTACTTTAGCTAAATCAGAAGATAATTTATCAGTATTTCCGTAGTCATCATAACAAATTTTAGCCTGTGCTTCGTCAAATTTAGCCTGAGCAACTTTTGCAGCATCTGCAGTTTTTCCTTTTGCAGCTGTAAGTTCAGTTTGTTCAACTCTAAGTGTCTCGAATTTTTTCTCTAATGCAGCACGGTCAGAAGCAATCGAAGATAATTTCGACAATTGCTCTTTTCTCTCCGTCTGTTGTGCTATAATTTGATTCTTCACTACAGCAATCTTTTCAGCAGCTTTCTGAGCAGAAACTACACCCGCTTTTAAAGCGATTTCATCAGCAGTAGCGTTGATTAGCTCTGAATTCAAGTTAATTAACAGACTACTTGCATTGGAATAATTATTCCAAAGAGTATTGTTAATCCACTGATCCTGATTAGTAATAATATCCATTTCCGCATCTTTCTGATCTCTTTGAGCCTGTGCTATATCACGAGCTGCCTCAGCTTGGATTACAGTTAATTTAGCTGCCCATTTTGCTTTATCAGCTTCAGTTTTCGCATCTTGATAAGCAGCTTCTGCTTCCTTCAATTTAGCTTCTGCATTTGCTCTAATCGTTTCAGCCTCTGCCTGCGCATTAGCCAATGCAGCAGCACCCTTCAGTTGTTCAGCTTTTGCATTACGTACAGCTTCTACCGATGCCGATTCGTCATTGTCTACGCAAGCCCCCAGTGACAAAGCACCCAGAAGCACTGCTACCATCATGAGTTTCTTTTTCATAATCTCAATTTTTTAGTGTTAATAATATAAGTAATTCAATATTAGTGTAATACCTTAATTCTTCTCTATTCTATCAAAATTGGCTATATTTGCCAACTGCCAATGGTTAACATACTTTTTAAAGATCCCTTTAATAATTGGGTATATTTAATTGTTCGAAGCAAATGTAGATATTATAATTATACTAAGCAAGAGTTAAGAGAAAAAAAATTCTAATTTTTCAATAAGATTGAATCTTAACGGGATTTTATCATACAAGCCACATTCAAACTTCTTCTTCATGCGCCTTCAACACGCAACCCCCAAAAACACTTACGCGAATATAATCGTAAAAAAGCCCCCGGATAAAAAGAAAAAGAAACACAACTGCATTTACATATAATAAGGTATACCATATATATATCAGGCAGCTCCATCCTCCCATCTTCCACCTGCCTTTTTCTCAGTTCCATCTACTCTAATCTACTAACGTAGAAGAAAATGCTGATACAACTTGTTTTTCACGCTCACTTACAGTCTGTCATTTTGTATTTTTAAAATGCGGAGAAGCGCTTTTTTATAGCCCAAAGGGAACAGATAGGATAAAAACGTGTAGATTTTGCGATAGTACAATTCACGCATCTTGTATTTAGAGGATATTTTGATCACAATAAAGGATTGTTGACGGATGTCGTAACAAAATCGAAGTCTGAAGTACCTGAATGATTTCAAAATGCTATTCGCATGCTACCCGTTTGTGATTGGATTCCAGAAAGAAATACCCTTTTTTTCATTCTATTTATTGTTTTTTCTACGACCTGACCTTGCTTTTTTGTCTGAAAGTTAATATCCTGAAAGCAGGAAGTTAACTTCCTGCTTTCAGGATATTAACTT